>JADMIO010703084.1_pt1 | contig 131323 bp, 114 predicted proteins | sample 8958161 | NCBI WGS metagenome assembly JADMIO01 (sample SAMN16585339, study PRJNA669376) | soil metagenome | isolation source: Crop rotation soil | place: USA: Cullars Rotation, Alabama | collected 2011 | reverse complement strand
CCGCGACTTCAAGTCACGTGAATTCCAAGCTTCGGATCCCACTGTGCTGGAAAGAGTTCTGCGGAGGTGTAACCCAAACCATCTTATGTGACAATCTTAAAACGGCTGTTACACGTCCCAGTCGCTATGAACCTGTGTTTACTGATATGTGCCAGCAGCTCAGCGAGCATTATGATACCAGCTTCAGTGCGACACGTCCTTATAAACCCCGGGATAAGGCAATGGTAGAAAGAGCGGTCAGTATCATTTATACGCATATTTATGCCCCTCTGCGCAACCAGATCTTTGGTTCTCTTTCGGAACTCAATGCTGCTATGCAGCAGCATCTGGAAAAACTAAACCATCAACCTTATAAGCATTCTGCTTACAGCAGGACAGCCTTGTTTGAACAATATGAGAAGCACCTGCTTAAGCTACTGCCGTCACAACCCTTTATTTTAAAAAAGTCAGTAGCAGCTACTGTACAGCGCAACTATCATGTCCAGCTTTCCGAAGATCACCGCTATTACAGTGTTCCCTATCAATATGCGGGAAAAAAAGTACGGGTTTTATATGATAATAAAACAGTAGATATCTACCATGAACATTCACGCATAGCAGTGCATACACGCAGCTCTATGACGCAGGCCTATCACACTATTGCTGAACATATGCCTTCGCATCATCAGTACGCTATGAATATTAAAGGATGGACAAAGCCGGACCTGCTGGCAAAAGCGGCAGAGGCAGGTAGCCATACCCATAAAGTTGTAGAACACATTCTTTCCTCCAGTATTTATCCTGAACAGAATTATAAATCATGCTATGGATTACTCATGCTGCAGAAAAGCTTTGGAGCCCAGCGGCTGGAAGCGGCTTGTGCAAGAGCATTACATGGTACACGTATCAATTATACCATGATTAAAAATATCCTGCATACAGGCCTGGACAAACAACCTGTTATTCAGCAACAGATACAATTGCCGGATCACGATAACATACGTGGTGCCGATCACTATCACTAACACTAAATCAATCATTACATATGAATACAACAGAAACATTGCAACAATTGCATCAATTAAAACTCATGGGTATGGCAGCCAGTTATAAAAATCAACTGGAGCTGCCCTTGCATCAACAACTGGAGGCCCATGATATGATGGCTCACCTGGTACAGGCTGAACTATTAAGCAGAAATAACCAACGTACAAACTATTATGTAAAGCTGGCAAGGCTTCGCTTGCCGGCTACGCCAGAGCAGATCGAATGCTCAGCATCCCGTAACCTGACCAAGCAACAATTAGCTGTTTTACTGGAAGGTCATTATATCCAGCAGGGAGAACCCATACTTATCACAGGTGCCACGGGATGCGGGAAGAGCTTTTTAGCCTGTGCGCTTGGTTACCATGCCTGCACGCAGGGATACAGAGTTATGTACCTTAACATGAACCGCTTTATTGAAAAGATCACACTTGCAAAACTGGACGGCTCTTACCTTAAATTATTAAACTCCTGCGAAAGAGTGCCTTTAATAATAATAGATGATTTTGGATTAGCTTCTTTAGATCATCAAATGAAACTTGCTTTATTGCAACTTTTAGAAGATCGTTATGCAAAGAAGACTATCATTATCACTTCTCAACTACCGGTAGCCAAATGGTATGAATTTATTAATGAGCCTACGATCGCAGATGCCATACTGGACAGATTGACAGCCAAAGCCCATCGCATAGAGTTAAAAGGAGGATCATTAAGAAAAAAAACGAACAGGGAACAATAGCTTTTAAGAATATCTTTGAAAAAATAAAGCAGACACCCGTCAAGCTCTTTTACACTTCAATAATAGCCTCTTGCCGAGGGGGGTAAGCATCGCCCGGAATAAAGGGGTAAACATCGCCGGAATAAACACATGCAGCATTATACATTGGTTTATCTGCTGGCAGGTTGAAGTACCAGGGAATTAATCCAGCCAGTTCCCGGCCGCGGATAAAGTTCCAGTAGTGTACATATTCATTGTTCACTTTAAAGCGATCTGTAAAATGTTGTAATGAATCGTTCCAGAGATCACGTTCAACATTTGTTTTTAAATTATTTGCTCTTTGCAGGTAAAGTTTGCCCGCTGCGGTATCGCCTTTTATTTCAGCTAAATGCGCAATGGCCATAGCATTGCCGTATATATAACTGTTTATGGTTGGCCTGAAGGCTTCGCCGTCATCAAAACCATCTTTACCACCCGAGGCATCAATAGAGGCAATTGTATATTCGGTGGCATCGGGCATGGCAGGTATATAATATAATTTTTTAGTGCTGTCCCAATGGTCGTACCATTGTTCATAAATTGCTTTCATACTGTCTAGCTGCGTCAATATAAAAGCTGAATCTGCATTTACAAGATAGCGTGCATAAGCGGCGTCAGCAATGCTTTCACTATACTTGCGGTTATTACCACCAAAACGGCAGAGATAATTAATATAGCCATCCATATACCGCTTATCTTTCAGCCACCTGCCTTCATATATATGATGCATGGAAGCAGCATTAATGGTACAGTATGGCTCCCTGTCCCACGACACATGATTTATAAATTCAGTGATCACATAGCTGTCATCACCAACGTTCCTGATATGTGCCTTATACATTTTCCAGCGGTAGTAATATACCTGCTCCATTTCCTTATCTGAGCATTCGAAGAACGGGATATTGGCCTTATACCATTCGCTGTCTTGCTGGAAATATTCATTTGCCAGGGCAGTGTGATCGGGCAGCATAATATTATTATCAACCACACAGCCATCAACTAAAATTGCTGCATATGCAGCGAGCATACGCAAGACTATATTTTTTGATGCAAGCATGTATTAAAGGTAGTGCGATAATAACATTGCTTTCCTAATAGCTTAAGGGGCTATATAATCTGCCCCGGTAACGGGCTGTTGCCTTCCTCGTAGATCTTAAACCAAAAAAGCCAGCTGGCAGTGGCTTTTTTGGCTGGGGATAGGGTTTTAAAGATCTTTTTAAACTTTACCTGTTGAATAAATAAGGGTTTAGAATTGAAAAAAAGATATACAAATATTAGCTTAATTAGCAAGGTTATAAAGCTCCTTCTAATAACTGTAGTTATTCTTTAAATAATCGTAACAGTTAAATAAATAACCGTATTATTCACCAGATGCAAAAAGACTAACAAACTCATTTTTCCTTCGTGCCGCAAGTGGAATTATTGACTTGTCCTTCATTTCAATGATGCCGCCCTTCCCTCTTTGATACTTTACGATAAAATTTATATTGACAAGGTGCGAATGGTGCGTTCGGAAAAAAGTATCCGAAGGAAGCAAATCTTCATATTCTTTTAAAGTTTTGGACGCCGTATGAGATTTTCCGTCATCCATAAAAAAAACAGTATAATTGCCTTTTGCTTCACATCTGATTATACTTTGGATAGCTATCAAATAAAACCCGAATGGTGTTGTCAATGTGATAGTTGTGGGAGGTTTCGGTTTTGACAAATTTTGAATCAGTGATTCGAGTTGAAGAGCTTTTTTTTGTGTATATATATTCTCCGTTGACTTATTTACTGCTGTGATCAGTTCTTTTATGTTTATTGGTTTAAACAAATAATCCAAAGCAGAATATCTGATTGCTTTTAATAGATAGCTGTCATATGCTGTTACAAAAATTATATCAAATTTAATAGGCTGCAGAATATCCAAAACATGAAAGGCATTGCCTCCGCTTATTTCAATATCAAGAAAAACAAGATCGGGATTACTTTTAGCTATAACACTAACTGCACTCTCTACTGAATTAGCTTCGCCACATACATTAATTTGTGGACAATACAGCTCGAGCATTTTTTTCAATAGAATAGTGTTTTTAGGTTCATCTTCCACTATTACTGTATTTAATTTAATTTTCTTCATATACAAGGGGTAGTTGAATTTGAACACATGTTCCTGTTTTGTTTTTTTCCAAAATATCCCCAACGGATACTTTTATGTCGGTATTATAGATAGTGTTGAGATTTTCGATTCTCTTTTTAACTAACTCAATTCCTTTGGATTGATGGCCGGATGCCGCAGTATTTTTTAGTTTCATAGCATTCTCTCTTCCAATGCCATTATCTTCTATAATGCATATTAAAAAATGACTATTCATCGAAAAATGAACAAATATTTTTCCGTACCCCTTCTTCAAATTTAATACGCCATGTCTTATACTATTTTCTATAAAGGGTTGCAAAAGTAAAGGTGGGACGTGCATATTTTTGGGAATGTCATCATTAACTTTTATCTGAAAGTCAAAAACATTCTCATATTTAGCTTGTTCCAGTTTAAGATATGATTCAAGGTATGTGACTTCTTCAATTAAAGTAATAAATTTTTTTCCGGAAATATAAAGCGTTTGACGAACTAATGACGAAAAGTTTGTGATAAATTCATTTGCCTCTGTTATATCGCCTGCAAATACATATTGTTGGATCGAATTAAGGCTGTTGAAAATAAAATGAGGATTCATTTGTGCGCGCATGGCCATTTGTTCGAGTTCGTATATCTTCCTTTCACGGACCATTTTGTCGTTTGCTTTTATCTTTATACGCTTTATTACCAATCTAAGTATAAACCATCCCACCAGAATAACAAAAGCTATCAACAGTGAACGTACCCATACTAATTGCCAAAACGTCTTTTTCTTAATAAAAGAAACCGTTACAACCTCACTTTTAATGCCATATTTATTCACGGCATAAATGTCAAATTCATAATCGCCTGCGGGCAACAACTGGAATTCAACAAAATTTTGCTTTGTTGATTGCCAGGTGTTATTTAAGCCCGTTAATCGATAATAATATGTCATATCGCCGGCAGACACAAAAGAAATACCCGAATACTCAAATCTTAAAAAATTATCATTGCTGGAAAGGTATATGCTGTCTTGCTTGTAATACCAGTTATGTTTTTTTGACTGAATATCAATCAATTTTAGCTCACAAATAGATTTATTTTGAATGTTATTTGCGATAAAAGAAGTGACACCAAAAGGAGTTCCAGCAAACACAGTATCATCTTTACTATAAATACAATTAATTATTTCGCTATCGAGTCCTTCTGCAGTTCTAAAGTTCGTAACATTAAAAGGATTCTTGGAAAAATCAATTTTGCTAATTCCTTTATTGGTCCCTAACCAAATAACACTATCTGCTACATAAACGCATCGGCACACGTTACTTACTAAACCGCTTTTTGTTGTTAGCTGGTATATTATACTATCGTTTTTCAAACAAATAAGGCCATGACTTTCCGTGGCGATCCACAAATTTCCACTTGTTTCAGCGCTGATTGCAATAATCTTTTCCTTCAATATGGGAAAAACATCTCCTAAGTATGTAATCGAATGCTCGGGATATTTTCTAACTAAATAAAGTCCATTAAGGGTGCCAATATAATATTTATTATCAATCTTATAAGCACAGGTAGCTCTACTATTCCATATAGTATCGTAGTGATTTATATCTCTTAATGAAAATTCAAATACCGCCCTATCAGTTGCCACAATTGCCGAATCCTTATTGATTAAACAACCTTTAAGTGATACATCAGGAAAATAAATTGAAGTATTAGTCTTAGAGGTTTTAAAAAGCCCAGCATTGGTTGCTAAAAATAATGTCTGCTTGTCATGAGATTGTATAGCGGATAAGCGATTAATTGTATAATCAGATTTTATTATTGATTTTTTTAGCTGATCATTTTGAAGATTTAAATCCCATAGTAAATTTTTTCCGCTTCCAATATAAAGATGCTTATCTACCCGATCCAATGCATAAACAGGCATCAAACTAAAATTATCTTCTACCTTATAAACTTTAAATTTTGTAGATGACAACCGATATAATCCTTGGGTCATTGTTGCAAACCACAAATTGCCTTCGCTGTCTCTTAAGCACCTATTGACCAATTTATTGGTAAGAAAACTATCTATAAATTTTTTCTGTTTAATATTGAAAAGCAAGGTTTTTTCAAAAGTTGAAATAATAAAACAACTGTCATTTATATATGAAATAGAGTGAAAATGATCAGGAACTTCTACTTTAAATTGTTCTTTTGTATTTTGATTATATATCTCTATAAAACCAGCATTTTTAACCAGTATAAAACTAGCATTAACTTCAAATGCATTTCTGGACAAATGTTGATACTGAGATGTTCTTTTAGCAAGAAACTCAAAATTCCTAAACTCAAAATTTTGTATGCGACTATTTGCGATATCTTGAGGTGTTCCGATGTATAAATTGCAAGTGCCGTCTGCCGCAACGCCGCACCCATAATTATAAAATGATTTTCCGTTAAATTCATTTATTTCTGTTAGTTTATTGTTTGCGGATAGAATGTGCAATTTATTAGTTTCAAGAAAAAAAATGTTTCCATTTTTATCTTCGCACGCTTTATAAATTTCATTTCTTAAATTAAATTTCTTGAGCAAGGAGTCATTCGATGCATTGAATATTTTACCATTGTAATAATAATAAATGGAATTTTTAAAAGGAAAAATCCAGACTCTGTTTTTAGAGTCAACAAAAAGGTTTATAATTTCATTTTCATTTAACCCCTCATTTTCTGTGTAATTTTTAAAACGGCTTCCATCAAACCTGCTAAGCCCGGTTTCTGTCCCAACCCATAAAAAGCCATCTCTATCTTGTGCAATAGAATAAATTGTGATACCACTAAGACCATCTCTTACGTCATAATGATAATAATTGTACTCTTGACCGATAGTAGATATCCCTATGAAAAAAAAATTAAAAAATATGAATATAAAAGATTTCATTACGGCAATAAAAATAATAATTTGTTAAGACTTGTGGAATAGCCAGTAACATCTAAGCATAAATTTCCAATTGAAGTTCATATTTAGGCCATTGTTATTCTAAATAACCCAAGTTGCTAGATAAAAGAAGTGAGCAAAGGATAAGATATTTTTGAGTTACCACACTTAAAAATAGAACCTATGCTCACCGGGGATAAAATTATAGGCATTTATTGTATTGTCGATGATATTTTAAAAGGGATTGGGCATAAGGAAGACTCAAGAAGAAAAGTAAGCGATGGCGAGATTATAACAACAGCAGTTGTATCAGCTCTTTATTTTGGAGGTCATATAGACAATGGAAGGAATTTTATGAAGATGATGGGAATGGTTCCCGCTATGCTTGATAAAAGCCGGTTTAACCGAAGGCTCCATCAGTTATCAGACATGCTTTTTATGATGTTTTACCAGATTGGCCATTGTTTGAAAACAGCAGCGGGAGCATCGGAGTATGTAATTGATTCGTTCCCTGTAGCTGTATGCGATAACATCCGCATCAGCCTGAGTAAAATATTAAAAGGTAAACAGTGGCGTGGAAAGCAATGCAGTATGCGCAGATATTTTTATGGAGTTAAGGTGCAGGTATTGGTAAATAAGCAAGGCATCCCGGTTGAATTTTGCTTTGTGCCTGGCTCAGAAAGTGATGTACAGGCATTAAAAAAGCTACCATTAGCCGTTTGTGCAGAAAGTGATATTTATGGTGATTCTGCTTACACAGATTATACCATTGAAGATGATATGAAAGAAGCAGAGTTTGTCCAATTAATGATACAGCGTAAGCGTAATGCAAAAAGAAAAGATGAACCGTGGATAAAATTTATAAAAGAATACATGCGTAAGGGAATTGAAACAGCATTCAGCCAAATCAAAGCATTATTCCTCAGAAAAATACATGCAGTAACTTTCAAAGGATTTTTAATAAAACTTGTAATGTTTATTCTCGGATTTACTTTAGATAAACTTACTTGATAACTAGCAACTTGAATTAGTTAGATTAAGTTTTTAAAAATCAGGGGGCTGTATGTCTGTCAATATTAACAGATTCTCGCATGAATTTTTTCCGAATGAAAAACATTAGCCTTTAAAAAGAAGTCAGAACAATAAAGGCGCTACTGACAATCATACTCCCCACTTTTATATGCATTTAATTAAATTCAAAGGATCAACTTCAACACATATTTTTACACTGTAATCGCGTTGACAATTGTTTACTAAATAGAAATTATGGTTATCGGTACTGGAATGATCGCAAATAAGTTTATCGACTATGCCGATCGTAAAGAGAAAATAATTTTTGCATCAGGTGTTTCGAATTCCAAAAACACAAATAAACAAAATTTTTTAAGGGAGTTAAACCTGCTTAGCGATACGATTAAAAGCAATCCTCGAAAATCTCTCGTTTATTTTAGCACATGCAGTATTGAAGATAAAGAACTGAAATATTCTCCTTATATTCTTCATAAAATTGAAATCGAAAAGTTCATTAAACTGCATGTTGAAAAATTTTTTATATTCAGGATATCTAATGTTGCTGGAGTTTCTAACAATCCATATACGCTTTTAAATTATTTTGTTTTTAACATACTTGGAAATCATGCTTTTTCTATTTGGAAAAATGCATATCGGAATATTATAGGAATTGATGACGTTTATCAGATAGTACATCAAATTTTAGAAAATGATCTATACGTAAATGAAATAACAAATATTGCAAATCCCAAAAACTATTCTGTGCCATTCATAGTCAGAGAAATAGAAAAACACCTGAATAAAAAAGCGTTTTATAAAGAAGTAAACAGAGGTAGCGATTATCATATTGATATAACCCCAATTGAACTCGTAATAAACAAGTGTAACATTCAATTTTCTAATGATTATCTTGCATTTTTACTGAAAAAGTATTATCATTCAAAGTGACTTATAAGTCTGCAATTGCTAAGACGACCTTAGAAAGGATAATAATGTATCCTTTTGTTTTACTTGGAAAAATTATGTCGCCATTAATTTTTGTGAAAACAAAACATAATTTGATTATTTTTTCAGCGGCAGCGGACATCGGTGGCTCGATACAAGTTAATATTGATTTGTGCAAGTGTTTTGCTTATAAAGCACCATTAGTTATTTTTTCGAAAAGACCGAAAAATAATGAATTTCTTCCCCAATTCAAAAAGACAGGGGCTCGTACAATAGATCTGCACCGATATGTGGATTACAAATGGTATCATTTCTTAAATTTTTTTTATAGAGGCGTTGTTTCAGGATACATAAATAAGCTGGAACAACCAATTGTACTTGGTGGGGAAAGTTTATTTTTTTATAAGGTGTTGCCATTCATAAAAAGCGATGCCATGCGTGTGGATGTATGCCATCTGAATACATGGTTTAATTATACACAGGCTTTTATTAAACATCTTGATGCGAGAGTTTTCAGTACAAAAAAAATAAAGAAAGATGCCGAAAATCTTTACAAAAACAATAATTTACCGGAAAAATATTTTTCCAAACTACATTTTATAGACAATAAAGTAGACATTCCGGAATATATTAAAATATACAACAGCACCTTGTCTGTTGTGTATGTTGGTCGAGGGGCACCACAAAAACGAGTACATCTTGTTGCAGCTATTGCAAAAAGGATGCATGGGCTTAGAGCAGATATTCGCTTTTCTTTTGTAGGTGACGTAGAACGAATTATTAATCCGATTGAATATCCATACTGTACATTTTATGGAAATATTACCGACCAAGAAAAACTAAAACGGATTTATAATAGTGCAGATGTGTTACTACTTACTTCAAGTTACGAAGGATTACCAATTGCTGTGATGCAAATGATGGCATACGGAAAAGTAGTTGTCTCAACCGCAGTTGATGGTATTCCGGACTATATTTCAAATGGAGAAAACGGATTTTTACTTAGAAACCACGTTGATGAAAAGAAAATAATTGAAGAAGGTGTTTGTGTTTTGACTAATCTCAGCCAGAATAGAGATCTTTTGGAAAAGACAGGTGAAAAAAGCAGGCAATATGCTGAAAAACATTTTAGTGGTGAAGTATTTTGCAAAGAGTATGGCAAGGTGCTATTTTCCAAAGAAACGTTAAGAAATGATTTTTGAAATAAACATAAGCCCTTTTGAAAATAACCCAATTTTTAATATTGAAAGAGGTATTTTAAATTGAAATAATAGCATTTTTTCTAATTCATCCGGCAACTTATTGCCAGATGAAAAGCTGTCAATACTTTTAAAATTTCTCATTTTGAGATTTCGGAATAATCGCCAGTAATAATCATATAAAAAAAAATTTTTGAGATTATCTGAGCCAATTTTGTTTAGAAGATAAATATTTTCAGGAATCTCCACTAGTGGATTTCTGAATGCTTGCTTGGTAACCTGTGCAGTGTGAATCCCTATGTTAACAAGGAATTCATCAATTAAAAAAAAACGTGTTTGTTTTAGGCAACGTATATAAAATTCAAAATCTACTACCCATTTTGTATTTTCATCATACCATGTCAATTTGTTATTCTTAACGAGTGTTGTACTTGGAGGACCAATAAAGTTTCTTTTGAAAAGATTAATCGGAGATTTTTTTAATAAGAATTTTTCTGCGTCACTTACTTTATGTTTTCTAACAATATTTTTTTCCACTTCGTTAAATACACAAAAAATAAAATCCATTCCTTCACTGTTTAATGCTGTTGAAGCAAATATTTCTAGACTTTTTTCGTTTGCAAACCAATCATCATCGTGCATTAATTTTATCCATTGGCCTTTTGCATTTGAAATTGCAAAATTCCAGTTAGCCGGCGTTCCCAAAGCAATTTCATTTCTTAAATAAACAATTTCAAAAAGGGGTTTATAATCACTAATTACAGGTACAAGTAATTCATCAGGGCTGTCATCTGTTATTATTACTTCGAAGTCTTTATAAGTTTGAATGGCAATACTATCCAGCAACCTTCGCAAATGCCAGGGATTCTTATACGCAGGTATACAAATAGATATAAATGGCATGATCTCAACTAGTTTTTTTTGCGACAGTTACCAGGTTAAATGGTACAATCCATTCTTCATATTTAACTGAAAATCCGGCATAAGAAAGCATCGTTTTTATAAGTTCAAAATCAAAAACATGATGATGTAAACAGCGGTTCTCATAATTATTATTGGTGCGTTCTATTAGTTCATGTTTCGTTTTTACACCTGCATCTTTTTCGATGTTATGCAATCTGATCACCTCTTCGAAATGCGTATCATCAGTTTCGTCTATATTCTTTTGAAAATCTTCTTTCAAATGCTCAAAAGTTGTTACAGGTCTGTATGCATCAAACGTGAATTTTTTGTCGGGCAATACCAGGATCAAATAACCATTACTTTTTAAAACCCTGTTCCATTCTTTTAAAGCTTTGAGCGGGTTTGCCGTATGTTCCAGGGAATGGCAGGAAAGAATGAAATCATATTGATTGCTTTCGATTTTAACCAGGTTAGTTGCTTCCGCTATGTATTGAAAACCTTTTTTGTCGCTGTAATAGAAATAATTTTCTCCTTCAGCAATTGAACCTTCCCAAACTGTGCTGTTACTGAAATTAGCGCCATCAATTCTCTTTGCAAACAAATAAACCGGGAAATAGGAACGAATGGAAAAAGAAGGGCTTGGCCCCCCGATCTCTAATCCAATCTTACCCCTGAAACGGGAAGCAATTTGAATTAACTTTCTTTTTTTCAGATGCCGTAAATATGAAACAGCAGTAACAATTTTTTCTTTAATTGTCATAATAAGGGCTGCAAAATAAACATTAGTCATTAAACGTGATTTTAGTAACCCTATATTTGCTGCTTATTAATTTTTGAGATGGGTGTTTATCAAAAAGTTGGCTTAAGGGGTGTGGGAATAAGAGTTACGGAATTTATTAACTGGGTTCGTTTATATGGATTTAACAATGGATTAAAACTTTTTCGCTCTACTCTTTTGAAGAAAGGCGGTTTCTTTTATGCCAGTGCATCATTTTTAAAACAGCCTGTTGCATTGCGCGACAACAAATCTGATATGCCGATCTTTTTCCAGGTATTTTATGAAAAGCAATATGATTTATACGGAGTTGATTTTCCGGATACCCTCAGGATTATAGATGGCGGCGCGAACATTGGCTGTGCTTCGGTTTACTTTTCTATCCGTTTTCCCAAAGCAGAGATTTTAGCGGTTGAGCCCGAAAGCGGTAACTATAAGCTTTTGGAAAAAAACACTGAGCCGTATAAAAACATTCACTGCTTACAGGCAGGGATCTGGAATACAGACGATAGCCTGTCAATAACAAATCCTGAAGGCGGTGCTGCCGAATTTATGTTTGAAAGTAGTACAGGCGACCACATGATCAACGGGATGACCATCCAAACGCTGCTGAATTCCAGGAATTGGGATGTTGCTGATATCGTTAAACTGGATATTGAAGGCGCTGAAAAAGAGGTCTTTTCAGCGGAAGATTTATCATGGCTGAAAAGAGTAAAGCTTCTGATTATTGAATTGCACGACCGCTATAAACAAGGTTGTACCAAAACCGTATTTGAGGCATTGAACAAATTTGAGTATGATGCACATTTTCATCATGAAAATATTTTTATATTTTTCAAGCATTAAAAATGAAAATTGCAGCCTGTGTTATCTTGTATGAACCACCGGAACATATTGCAGCTAATATAAATTCCTATATAGATTTTATTGATAAACTTTATATAATTGATAATACCGAAAACAAAAATCGTGACTACCAGTTTCTGTCGGGAGATCATTCTGAAATCGTTTTTATTCACGATGGTAACAATGAAGGCATTTCAAAACGTTTAAACCAGGCTTGTACGTTGGCTTTGATGAGCGGATTTGACTACTTGCTCACAATGGACCAGGATTCTCATTTTAGTGAGGCTGCGATTAGTTTTTATAAAAGATGCGTGGAAGATTATGCAAATAAAGACAAGGTTTCAATGTTTGGTATCAATCATGAAGAACAATCTTCACAAATGAACTGCATTCATGAAAAATCCAGGCTTTTAATTACAAGCGGCAGCATTATTAATTTGAATGTTTATAAAAATGTCGGCGATTTTGATGAAAACTTATTTATTGATTTTGTTGATATAGAATATTGCTTCCGGTCAATTCTAAAAGGATATAATATAATCAGTTTTCCCCACATTTTTCTGCATCATAAATTAGGCGAGACTTTAGAAAAACGTTCTTTAAAAACTTTACAAAAAACAAAGCGTACGTTTCATTCCCCGGTGCGTTTGTATTACATGGCAAGGAATTTTTTATATGTCAGGAGCAAGTATAAAAACGAGTTTAAAGAAGAACTTGCACGGCAAAAAAAAGATGTATTAATCAGAATAAAAAATAATTTGCTCTACACATCTTTTTCAACTTTTATAAAAACACTGGGGCTGCTGCTAAAAGCGTGGAAAGATTTCAAAAATAAAAAGATGGGGAAAATGAACCAATGAGTTTTTTCATTGTTTCAGAATGTTAGTGATTTATATCCCACGCTTCAAATTCTTTGGCTACGTCAGTTAGAAATGATGCACCTAAGCTTCCATCTACAATCCGATGGTCATAACTTAATGACAAATACATCATATGCCTGATACCGATCGTATCGCCCTGCTCCGTTTCAATTACAACCGGTCTTTTCTTTATAGCGCCAACAGCCAGGATGGCCACCTGCGGTTGATTGATAATAGGCGTTCCCATTAAGCTGCCGAATGTTCCCACATTAGTAAGTGTGAATGTGCCATCCAGCGTATCATCAGGTTTTAATTTATTGTTACGGGCTGCATCCGCAAGGGCATTTACCTTTTTACTTAAACCAACAAGGTTTAATTCATCAGCATTTTTAATCACTGGCACGATAAGATTACCGCCCGGCAGAGCTGTAGCCATGCCAATATTCAGATCTTTTTTTACAATGATCTTGTCGCCATCAACAGAACTGTTTATCATCGGGTAACGCTTCATTACCCTTACCAGGCAATCAATAAATATTGGTGTGAAAGTGATCTTTGTATTATTCTGTTTTTCAAAATCCTTTTTTATTTTTTCACGCCATAAAACCATATTAGTAACATCTGCTTCAGCAAAACTTGTAACGTGGGCACTGGTTTGTTTACTGTTCACCATATGCTTCGCGATCAGTTTCCGCATGCGGTCCATTTCAATGATCTGCACATTGCCTTCATATTCTTTGGGCATTTCTTCAGCAAAGATCTCTTCAACAGGTTCCTGTCTTACAGCAATAGCTGCGTTTTGTGTTTGCCTTAAGTTCAAATTCGATGAATCACGCTCCACGGCCTTTGTTTCACCATGGCGGCCCCTGTTAGCCACATAATTCAAAATATCTTTCTTGGTAACGCGACCCTCGTTCCCGGTTCCGGTGATACGCTCCAGTTCAGTCATGCTTATACCCTCGCTGCTGGCTATATTCATAACCAGTGGTGAATAAAAGCGGTTCAATTTCGAAGTACCATTTGTAGGTGGTACGTAAGATGATGGCACGTAAGGCACAGCTTCTGCATCAACCTCGTCTTTTACATCATCAGCGGGTATATAAGGATCATTTTTTTCAGCGTCTGCTCCAACTTCTGTTTCAATTTTCGCGATCACACTCCCGATGGGTACAACATCATTTTCCTTAAAAAATATCTCTGCAATCCTTCCGGCAGCCGTGGAGGGTATTTCACTGTCGACTTTGTCAGTTGCAATATCAAGCACAGTTTCATCCTGCTGAACCGGATCACCAGGTTGTTTATGCCATTTTAAAATAGTTGCCTCCATTATGCTTTCGCCAAGTTTCGGCATTACGAGGTCTACAATCGCCATAAATATTTTTTTAAATTCATTTAATTTTTTGGGGCTTTCAGCTTGTGTACAATTTCAGCCGCAGTCCGGGCTTTTCATTCCAAGTCCGGCACCTAACCCGCCCGCAAACCTTCACCGTGCTTTCCATTACAATCCCGCAGCCTTTCAGCAAATGAATAGGCATCAGCATAACTCAAACCACTTTTACTTGTTCATATCCTGTATTGTTCACTGTCAAAGGTAATAAAACAGATTAACTACTATTTTTTATGAACATACAGAGCAGGTGCAGCGCATTGATCGCTGTTAATTCAATGTTCCTTTTCCTGTCAAACCTGAAATGCAATTTTTTTGTTTCGGTTTTTTCAGCATTGCCCATAGCGACCCAAACAGTTCCAACAGGTTTTTCTGTTGAGCCACCCCCCGGGCCCATAATTCCCGACACCGCCACCGCATAGTCTGTTTGCATTAATTTCAAAACACCGCTTACCATTTGTTTTACGGTTTCTTCACTCACTGCTCCAGCTGCTGCAAGCGTTTCCTTACTTACCTGCAACACATTTGCCTTAATGTTGTTATCATAGCTAACAACACTGCCTTTGAAATAATTTGAGGAACCTGCAATAGTAGTGATAAGATGCGCAATATAACCACCTGTGCAGCTTTCAGCCGTTGAAACGGTTTTATTTTTCTCATTTAATAACCTGCCCAGTAAAACTTCAAACGAAATATCTTCATCAATCACCATTACATCTATCACTTCTGTTTTTAAAACATTAAATGTTTCATCAAGCTCATTTTCAACGGTTGCTTTATCGCCCCGTGCCGTTAAACGCAAGCGCACCATTCCGTAGTTGGGCAAATAAGCTAATTTGGTATTTGCCGGCAAACTCTTTTCGAATTTTTTTAATCTTTCAGCCAGGAAAGACTCACCAATACCCATGGTAAGTAGAGTTTTGTGGCCGATATATGGAAGATCAAATCTTTGTTTTAATAAAGGAAGAACATGTTTTTCTACAATATTTTTCATTTCATGCGGAACTCCCGGCATACTGATAAACATCTTCCCCCCTTTTTCAAATAACATCCCTGGTGCGGTGCCTACATAATTTTTTAATATCGTGCACACATCAGGAACTTCGGCTTGCTTTCGATTCACATCGAGTAAAGGCATCGGCCTTTTGAAAACATGTTCAAATAAATAAGTAACATGCGCCAAAGTTTCCTCATGCATCACCATTTTTCCGCCAAAATATGCGCATAATAAGGGCTTGGTTATATCGTCAGCAGTTGGCCCCAACCCGCCTGTAATTAAAATGATATCCGAAGCCGCACCCTCTTCATCCAGTGCTTTCCATATATCATTCCATACATCACCCACAGCCACTCTCCTGTTTACCCAAACACCGATTTTATTTAGTTCCTGCGCCATCCAGGCGCTGTTTGTGTCTATAACCTGGCCAATTAACAATTCATCCCCAATGGTTATTATAGAAGCTTTAATATTTTCCATTGTAAAAGATTATTTTCTTTGTTGCATGAACAAAAAGTTTTTGTTTTTTCTTACGCTGTTACTTTTTGCGCTGCAAATGTATGGTCAATCTGTTGCTGAAAAATTAAAAACAGCCACGGCTTCTTTTTTAAAAGATGAACAGCTAAAACACGCAATTGTAAGTCTTTATGTAACTGATACAGACGGCAATAAAATTTTTGCACTAAATGAGCAATACGGCCTCGCTCCGGCTAGCACACAGAAAGTTTTTACCGCTATTGCGGCTTTGAGCTTACTTGGAGAAGATTTCAGGTACAAAACCGAGATCGGTTATAATGGAAATATTAATGATGGTACTTTAAATGGCGAACTGGTGATCAAAGGCTATGGTGATCCAACATTTGGAAGCTGGCGCTATAACTTCACTAAACCAGATTCCGTTTTGAATTTTTTAGTTAAGACCATACAAAATGCCGGTATACAAAAAATAGCCGGCAATATTATTTTAGATGATGCTGCATTCGGCTACCAGCCTTTACCGGGCGGCTATACCTGGGAAGACATGGGCAACTATTACGGCAGTGGAAGCTGGGCAATTAACTGGCGTGAAAATCAATATGACCTGGTTTTAAGACCAGGAGTGAATATTGGTGACACTTCAGCTATAATAAAGACCAATCCTTCACTATTAATTGATAGCTATACAAATTTTATCACCACTGCAGCAGAAAAATCCGGTGATAACACTATTTTATACTTACCGCCTTATGGTTCATCTGCATTTGCAGAAGGAACCATACCAGGGGGCGTAAAGGAATTTACTGTTTCAGGTGCTGTTTCTTATGCCGCAAACCAGTTTAAAGCAGAATTAGATTCAGCGATATCAGGCAATAAGATAGAAATTTCAGGTGATATCATTACAGCTGCTTCGTTTGAAAGACAAAAAATAAAAATTTCTTCCGCGCAAAATTTAATTACGGGTTACGCATCTCCGGCGCTTGACAGCATTGTGTATTGGTTCATGAAAAAAAGTATCAACCTGTACGGTGAATGTTTATTAAAAACAGTTGCCTATAAACAAGGCCACACAGGTTCAACCAGAAATGGAATTTATGACCTGAAAAAATTCTGGCAGCAAAACGGGATTGATTCTGCTGCCATAAATGTTGCCGACGGCAGCGGGCTTTCACCACAAAACCGCGTTACAACTTTTGCTTTGGTAAATGCTTTACTGTATGCACGAAAACAAAACTGGTTTCAAACCTTTTATGACGCTCTCCCCGTTTATAATAATATGAAATTAAAGAGCGGCACCATTAACGGGGTAAGAGCCTTTGCCGGTTATCACACAGGCCGTGATGGTAAGCAATATGTGATGGCCATTATTGTAAACAACTATGATGACAGTAAGGGGAGCGTAACACCGAAGATCTTTAAAGTGCTGGATGCGCTGAAATAATTAGAATTTTACGCCTTCATATAAATCTGTTACCGTTATTTTAAAGCTAACCGGTTCAATAAAAATAATATCCTCCATGTTGTTAAACTCATCAAATCTCCATGTTTTTTCTTCTTGTCTTCTTGTAATTACTCTTACATGAATTTTTTGCGAATCTAAGATGATGTATTGCTTAAGGGATTTGATTTGCATATAATACATTTGTTTTCTTCCGATATCATAATCTTCTGTTGATGGTGAAAGAATTTCAAAAATAACTGCCGGATTTTTTAGCGTGTCTTTAATTTTCTCATTGTCAAATTCAGGTTCATCGCAAACTATTGTTGCGTCAGGATAAAAAAATGAATTTCTCCATTTTACAGAAACGCACAGATCACCCGGGAGAACATTGCACTTTTTTCCGCGCAGGTATAATCCCACTAAACTGATAATATTTGTAGCTATCAAATTATGGTTAAAAGATGCCCCCGACATCGCCAATACCTCACCGCTGATATATTCATGCTTAAATTCCTGTTTACGCTCCCACTCCAAAAATTCTGATGGCGACATCCTGGGATAATATTTGGGCGCAGGCTCCTTAATTTCCATCCAATAAAAGTATTTATTTTATCAGAAATATTTTGCCAGGGCCTCTTTTAAATCATCGGGAATATTTGTGCGTTTCCAGGTTTCTTTTTTCAGGAAATACAAGATCACCCTGCCTGCTGCAAGCAGCCTGCCATCTTCGTTAAAAACATCCTGGAAAAATTCTATGTGATACGATGTTGGCAGTACCCGTACCTGTGTTTGTATTGTAAGGAGTTCATCATAGGTTGCGGGGCGCAGGTAGCGGGTATGTAATTCAACGACGGGCATGATCACCCCTTCATCTTCCATGCGCTTGTATGTAAAACCCAAAGCCCTCATGCTTTCTACACGACCTATTTCAAAATACTGCGCATAGTTACCATAATACACAACATTCATCTGGTCTGTTTCTGCATAACGCACACGTGTTTGAGTGGTAGATTGATACATTGACCGGTTTATGATTTAAAGATAAAGCTGTAGCATCCAGAGTATGATATTACTTATTGATCATACCATCTATACTTAATTTCCCCGGGCCGCAAAACAATAAGGTAAGAAATACGCCAAGATACAGGAAGGCTTGTTCCATTTCAAGTAAGGGTTTGTTTGCTCCGGCGCCAAAAATAGCTACAAGCATTGTTATAACCAGCGGTATCGCGGCCAGCCTTGTAAATAATCCGAGTATAATAAATAAAGCACAAAATACTTCGGCAAAAATGGCCAGTACCAGGCTTGCTTTAGAACCCATCCCCAGGAAACTATAGAATTTTGTTTGCATGTCTGAGAAGTTCATCATCTTCAAATAACCATGATTAACCAGCATAAATATCCCGGAAAAAACGCGCAGCAGCAACATGGAAAAATTAAAAGCACCCGAGCCGTATTTAATCGAAAGAATTCTTTTCATGCAATAGTTATTTGAACAAAAATAAAGTTCTCAATGTTTATCCACAATTAAAACACATAATGATGTCCGGTTTTTCAAGATATTACCTTAGCGCTTTTACTTTTATTTAAGAAAGCATTTAAAATATTTGCGAAATATATATCGTTCAGCACATTTATGAAACATAAAAAGTTAACAGCTTTTATTTCTTTTTTATTCCTGTTTTGCTTTTCTTACGGACAATCAACAAAAATATATAACGACGTGGATGCTTCTTTCAAAGAAGCTAAAGAATTATACCAGGAGCAAAAATTCAGCCTGGCTTATCCATTGTTTGAGAAGTTATACCTTGATAAGGACAGGGAAAGCAATATCCCCATCAGCGTGCAAACAGAAGCCAAATATTATTCAATTGTTTGCCGTTTGCAATTGAATGATATAACTGCGGTTGATGAAGCCAATGACTTTATTTCACTTGAACATAATGCGCCACGGATTGAAATGATGGGTTATCATTTGGCTGAATATCATTATAAACACCAAAATTTTTCTGATGCCATAACGTATTATGAAAAGTGCAATGTTAACAACCTTGATAACAGGGAAATTGCGAATATGAAGTTTCACCAGGGATACAGCTATTTTGCTTTGCAGCAATTTAGCGATGCAAAACCCTTATTTGAAACGATCGCGCAAATTTCAACAGACGTTAATTATTATGATGCCAATTATTATTACGGCTATATTGCTTTTGCGGAAAAAGACTATGCCCAGGCTTTGAATTCTTTTAAGTTGATCGAAAAGCAGCCAACCTACCAGCCGATCATTCCCTACTATATTGCTGAGATCTATTATTACCGCGGTGAAAAAGATGAAGCCCTGGCTTATGCTGAAAGTATTTTGGAAAGCGGCAACCAATATTACGACCTGCAGTTACGCCAACTGGTTGGCCATATTCATTTTGAAAAAGGAAATTATAAGCAGGCGCTGCCCTACCTGGAAAAATATGTAAGCAATACAAAAAAGGTTAGTCGTGAAGATCTTTACGAGTTATCATATTGCTACTATGATGCAGCGCAATACAAAAAGGCCAGCGACGGCTTTAAAGAATTGGGCGGGAAACAGGATACGATTTCCCAAAACAGTATGTATTTACTGGGCGACTCTTATTTAAAACTTGGTAATAAGCCTGGTGCAAGAAATGCTTTTTTGTTTTGCTCACTAAACAGCACTGATAAACAGCAAAAAGAAATTTCTAAATTTAATTATGCCAAGCTTTCTGTTGAATTGGGCTATACGGATGTTGCCTTAACCGAGCTCAGAAGTTTTATCAGTTCATATCCAAGTTCAGAATATAGCAATGAGGCGAAGGAATTACTGGTGAATGTTTTGTCTAATACCAATAATTATGCGGATGCACTTGATCTTATAGAATCGATACGATCCCAGGGTGAAATTGTAAAAAAAGCATACCCGAAGATTTTATATGGCAGGGCTGTTGAACTGGTGAATGATCAGCAAATACTACAGGCAGATGAACTACTGAACAGGATATCTTTTGCTGATTATAATACGCCTTATATAAGCCCCGCCAATTTCTGGAAGGGTGAAATTGCATACCGCCTTAACAATTATGATTCCACAGTTTATTTTTTACAGGAATATTTAAAAAACCCGCTAACCAATGGGGAAGTAAGTACAACAAATGCACGCTATACATTGGGATACGCGTATATGCGGCAGGATGATTATGATGATGCGCTGAGAAATTTTGAACAGGTTGTCACTTCTGTCAGCAGTAATTCCCCCGCATTACAGGTTGATGCCTGGCTGCGTGAAGCAGATTGTTATTTTATGCAGAAAAAACTGGCTAAAGCGTTGCAGATGTACGAAACGGTTATCAACAACCAATTACCTTTTTCTGATTACGCCTTATATCAGAAAGCCGTTATCGCCGGTGCAAACGATCAGTTTGCGCAAAAAGTTTCCCTGCTTCAATCCATACAAAGCCGTTATCCATCCTCAGCATTTATTGCCGATGCCAATATGGAGGTTGCAAATACCTACCTGGCAAGTGAACAGTATGAATCCGCCATCAAGCCACTAAATACAATTCTTGCCACCAAAAACGGGGAGGCATTTAAACCACAGGCATATCTAAAATTAGGGGTGAGTTATTATAATCTTAAAGACGATCAAAGTGCCTTAAATAACTTTCAGAAATTGATATCAACTTATCCAAATGCACCTGAAAGTGATGCAGCTATTGAGTACGTCAGTTCAATTTTTATTGACAGGCAAAGACCCGATGAATTTGTTGCTTTTATGCAAAAAAGCGGTAAGCCGGTAAGTTATTCAGCACAGGATTCCATAAGCTTTATTACGGCACAAAATGCTTACAATAACCGTTCTTTTGATAATGCATTACAGGGTTTCAAAAACTATCTTACAAAATTTCCGGATGGAAAATATGCTGTTGAAGCAAGCTATATAATGGCTGATATTTATAATGCAAGGAAAGATTTTTCAAACGCCATCACCTATTATAATAATGTTGCGCAGAAAGCGCCAAACAGTTATGCAGAACAAAGTGTATTACAGGCAGCACGCATTGCTTATTTTGAGATGAAGGATTACAGGCAGGCCGAACAATATTTTCTCCAGTTAAAGTCTATTGCGAATACACCGGAAAACAAACTGGAAAGCATGCGCGGATTACTGCGCTGCCAGTACAAATTGAATGAATTCACCGATGCGGTCGCGAATGCCCAGGAATTATTACAACAAAAGGGCATTGCTTCAGATGATAAGGCGATGGCAAATATGATGATCGCTAAAAATTACCAAGGGAACAGCCAGCTTGCAGAAGCAAATGATGCTTATAAATCAGTTATAAGCCTTGGAAAAAATGAATATTCGGCAGAAGCCCGTTATCGTGTTGCGGAAATCTTATTACAGCAAAATGATCTAAAAGATGCTGAGAAGGCCGCTTTTGATGTAATTAATAAGGCCGGTAGTTATGATTACTGGATAACCAAAGCCTACATTCTTTTAGGCGATGTTTATTTTAAGCAGGAAGACTATTTTAATGCTGAGGCCACCTTGCGTAGCGTGGTTGAAAATGCAAGTGATGTGCAACTAAAACAGGAAGCGAAGCAAAAACTGGATATCGTGGTAGCCGAAAAAGAGAAAAACAGTAAGGTGGTTCAACAGTAATTAAAACCAAACAGTACTTCAAGATGAAACAAACAGCAACAATAATAGTTTTAGTTCTTATATCGCAATTTTCTTTTGGCCAGAAAAAAACAGACAGAAATCAGCGGGAAGAGAGGGCTTCATCCGATACAGCTTTGCCACCAAGAACGGTTGTAGTTACATCAGAATTTGCTCCAACCTTAAAACAAACATCAAAGATCAATTTTAGTGGCGTTACGCCCCTACCCGATTCGCTAAGACCAACACTTGAGTACAGTATCCCTGTGCAGAACCTGTCTTTTGGATATAAGTCACCGTCACTAAAAGCCATGTCACAAAATATTGATTCAAGTGTTCACTGGAATAATGAAAGCTTTCTTAAAGTTGGCTACGGAAATTATTCAACACCTTATGTGCAGGCCGGTTTATCATTTGGAGACGGCGTAACATCGGTTGTTAATGTGAACGGAAAATATACTTCCTCAAATGGCGCTTTAACTTACCAGGATTACAGTAAACTTCACCTCGAAGGCATTGGCATCTTTAGCACAAAAAACAATAAAAATGAGTGGAATGCAAACATTTTTCTTGATAATAATACGCAGTACTTATACGGGTATCGGCCAGACTCTTTAAAGTTTCCCAAGGATGACCTGAAACAAAGCTTCACAACATTTGGAGGAAAAATCGGGTTGCGGAATAAAACGGAAAATGCTTACGGCATAGACTATAACCCATCCCTGGGGATTGACATATTCAGTGATAACCGGGGTGCAAAAGAAAACACGTTTATGTTTGACCTGCCTGTTACAAAATCAATTACAAGAATTCTTGATTTTAATATCGGGTTGAGCGGAAGTGTAAACAGTTATAAGAATGATACCACGTCAATCGACAACACAATTTATTATGTATCCCCGGCTCTGGTTTTCAAAACACCCAATGTAAAAATTACCGGGGGCTTCTCTCCTTCCTGGAGCAACAAAGCATTTACGCTTCTGCCCAACTTTACCGTAGATGCCAAATTAAATGAAGAAAAATTTATTTTACAGGCAGGATGGATCGGTTATTATAACAAAATAACTTATCAATGGCTGGCAAATTTCAATCCGTTCATTCAACAGCCAACTGCACTGAATAACTCATTGGTAAAAGAGTTTTATGGTGGTTTTAAAGGCAGCGCGGGCGAGCATTTTACGTACAATGCGCGGGTTTCTTTTTTAAACATCAACAACCAGCCTTTATTTGTTAATGATACGATCACAGGCAGGTCATTTGAAGTAGTATATGAGCCATCTTTAATCAATGTTCGCGGTCACGGTGAGATAGGTTATACAGCAAGTGAGCAATTCTCTTTGCTCGCGGGTATCACTTTTAACAGGTACAGCGGCCTTGACATAAATGAAGATGCGTTTGGTTTATTACCAATGGAAGTAAACGGTGCGGCACGTTATCGTATTTTAAAAGACTTGCTGTTAAAAGCAGATGTGTATTTCTGGGACGGGGCCCAATATCGCAGCAAAGACCTGCAAAGCCGTAAACTTGATCCCGCATTTGATCTGAATGCCGGCGCCGAATTTAGTTTTTTACCGCGGTGGAAGGCCTGGGCTCAATTCAATAATATTTTCAACAACAAATATCAAAGATGGAATCAATATCCCGTACTCGGTTTTAATATGTTGATCGGAGTTGTATATTCGTTCGGCGAATTAAAAATGAAATGAACCGTAAAAATTGAAAAGCGCTAATAGAAGGCGACGAAAATTTTTATGGCGAATTCAATCCGGCGGTTTAAAAAAACGAAATACAACAGATTAAATGTACAACGCAGTAAAAAAATTTTTTGCTTTACACCATCATCTTGTTTTGCCGGGCATTGGTAATTTTTTGGTTGAAAAAGAACCTGCCGAAATCGATTTTATTAACCGGCGGGTAACCCCGTTACAACATAATATTGCATTTAATAATGATAAGCGGCAGCCGGAAGAAAAATTCTTTCATTTCCTTTCCGGTGAATTGAATACAGATCATTTACAGGCCAAACATTATTTTGCCGGTTTTATAGAAAAGCTCCGGGATCAACTGGATCAAAAAAACAGTATTTATTTCAAAGGTATCGGCACCTTAACAAAACAGGCCCAGAATCTTGTGGCATTTCAACCCGAAGTTCTGCCTGAATATTTTCCTGTCCTTACTGCCGAAAGAGTGATCCGCAAAAATGTAGTGCATTCTGTAAGAGTTGGCGAAGAACAAAAAACCTCGCATGAAATGCATTCTGCTTTGCAAAACACCGCCATCCTAAAGAAAGAAAAATGGTGGATCGCTGCTACTGTGCTTGGGGCAATTGGCATAGCGGCAATTATTTTTTATTATGCTGTACTTAATTAGAAGTTTAATTTACTAACCTTTAGAAACAAGCTTACAATGATTGAAAAAATATCAGCAATATTTAAGGAAAAGTTTAATGATGATCCCCTTGTTGTACGCTCTCCCGGGCGCGTAAATATTATCGGTGAGCATACTGATTATAATAATGGTTTTGTATTGCCGGCCGCAATTGATAAAGCCATTTATATAGCTGTTTCAAAAAGAGACGATGATAAGATCGATCTCCACGCCGTTGATTTTAATGAAGATTATAAAAGCACACTTTCAACCTTTGAGCGCAGCGAATTACAATGGCCGAATTATGTGTTAGGGATTGTAGACCAGTTACAGAAGAAAGGTTACAGCTTAACCGGCTTCAATGCAGTAATTGATGGCGACGTGCCGCTTGGCGCAGGCTTGTCGTCTTCTGCTGCTGTTGAATGTGCAGCTGTTTTTGCATTGAATGAATTATTTGATCTTCAACTGCAAAAAAAAGAAATGGTACAAATGGCGCAAATGGCTGAGCATAGTTTTGCAGGCGTTAAAGTTGGTATTATGGATATGTTTGCAAGCATGTTTGGCAAAGCTGAACATGCCATAAAGCTTGACTGCCAATCACTGGAATATGAATACATCCCGCTTCATCTTGGTAAAGTAAAAATTGTTTTATTTAATACCAACGTAAAACATTCGCTCGCTTCTTCCGAATATAACGTACGAAGGCATCAGTGCGAGCAGGGTGTGGCATGGATCAAAGAACATGATACTGATGTAAATAGTTTAAGAGATGTAACCATGCACCAGCTAAATGAATATGTATTACCAAAAGATGAATTGATCTATAAGCGCTGTAAATATGTTGTGGAAGAAATACAACGGCTGCAGCGTGCCTGCGATTCTTTGCAGAAAGATGATATAGGTTCGTTAGGCAAAAAAATGTTTGAAACGCATGAAGGGCTTAGCAAAGAGTATGAAGTAAGCTGCAAAGAGCTCGACTTTCTTGTAAATGCCGTAAAAAATAAAGAGGCTGTTTTAGGTGCAAGAATGATGGGCGGAGGTTTCGGAGGCTGTACGATCAATCTTGTAAAAGAAGAATCTATCGATGAGCTGATTAACGAGGTAAGAGCATTGTACGAGCCCCGCATGAACCTGCCTTTAACGGCTTACGTAGCGCAAATTGAAAACGGTACAGAGATACTTAAAAGCGTAGGTTAACTAACAAGGATTTATCTTAATAACACAGTTGTGCCTTTAAGGGAGATTTTTGTATTATGCTCATCCGTATAATTTAATATCCATATATAAGTGCCTGTGGGTTGCGGCATTCCGGAAATAGTTCCATCCCATTTCTTTGTCCAGTCTTTTGTTTCAAAAACAACACGGCCAAACCTGTTATAAATTTTAAAGACCAGGTCGGTGGCTTTATAGGCATTTAAAGGATATAAATAGTCATTAAGCCCGTCGTGATTTGGTGTAAAGCCAGAGGGAACAGCTATATAACAACTATTAACAGCTTTTACAAAAACGGTACTGGTATCGGCGCAGCCGGCGCTATCGTTAACTACAAGGGTTACCGGGTAATTTACATTAGTTGTTCGCACCTGGTAATGCTGCGATGGAGGATGCTGGCTGGTACTTGTGGCACCATTCGCGAAGTCCCAATGCCAGCTTATTATTTTCCCGATACTTGTATCCCTGAACAATACCTCGTCATTAGGGCATATAATTGCAGGGGCAACCATTTGAGCTTTCAAAATACTGTCGCGTAGCTTAATTGTTACAGAACCATACGCGCTGCAGCCGGAATTGTCTGTCATTTTCACCTGGTATTTTGTTGTGGTAAGTGGTGTTGCAATAGGATTTGGGGTATTCACGCCTGAAAGACCATCAGGCGGTGACCATAAATACGCATTTCCTCCGCTTGCATGCAAGCGGGTTGCCTCGCCATAACAAAGTAAACTATCATCAACGCTTATTTTCAAAATGGGGCCGATGACCTGCACATAGGTGCTGTCAGTTGCTTTACATCCTCCCAGGGAAATTATTTCTGCATGGTACCACCCGGTATTAGCTAATGATGGGTGATAAACATGCGGGAATGGCGAATCGTCATAAAAACCATTCGGACCTGTTACCACGTAACTTGCACCGCCATAAACATTAAAGACTATATCGCTATCCGTGCAAACGGGTGTATTACTCGTTATATCAAATTCAGAAGGAAGTCCGTTCACCTCCACTTTTATAACATTCGATACCACGCTACAGTTTTGGTTGTTGATAATACTGTCCTCAGAAACCCTCAGCCGAACAAAAAAACTATCCGGTATCGAAAAGACTCTTGAAAGATTCATGTTTGTTTCGCCTGCAATATCCGCCCATGTACGCCCATCGTCAATACTTTGCTGCCACTGAACAGAAGGGTTTTGAAAGGAGGCATTTACAGGTAAACCTGATCCAAAATCACGATAACTATGGTAGATATCTCCTGTAAGGTTTATCGGCATGCCATCCACGAAGCAGGAACTTGCGATCCATGCGTCTGTATTGCCATCAATATTTACATTTATATCAGGACCAACGGGAGTTAATAGAATGTTGTCCATAGCAAACACTGTATTGCAATTAGAAACAACGTTTGTAGGATTGGTGAGTATTTTCAAAACAACGTTCTCAACACCTGCGGGAAGTTTAAAAATACCTCCATAATAAGATGGAAACGTAGTCTTTAAATCAAACCCGGCATACCCAAAATAAGGTGCAGCATTATCGCCCACACCGCCTATATCTCCTGTTTGAAATGATTGCAAAATCTCACCATAAACTGTCTCCACATTTAAACTCAGGTTAGGATAAAAGCAGGTTGTAGCACCCAGTTTACGAACACCTGCCCAAAATAAATAGGTATTGTTGCTGCATAAATCGCTGACAGTATCGCTAAATACAATTTTTGAATTCGTTGAAGCCTGGTAATTCACCAGCATCATGTAACCGGTTGAGTCTACGACAGGATGGACGCCATAAAAAATATGTCCCGCGTCATCGCTTAGGGAGCCCACTCCTGGACAATTATTTGTCTGGTTTACGATAGTATAAGAACCCATGGCGGGACAAAGATCATTGCTATAGGAAAAACCGGTTGAACCAACATTTAACGGTGGTCCAGGATTAGTAGCTCCCTCTCCAAACGTTACATTTAAGCTTGAGCTCCATGGAATAGTAACACGTACCTGTGTATAGGAATCAACAATAAAAAAAATACAAATTACCAGTAAACAGCAAAATTTCATTAACCAGGTTTTCATCAGATCACAACGCCTTCAAATAGCTTATATTTTAAATGCAAAACTTAAAACTTTGTAAGCAGCAACGCAATCATGATGTTATTTTTCTTCAGCTATTTTCTTTACCTGTGCTAAAATCGGGTTCCATCCCTCACCATTATTATAGGTTTTCTCAAATCTTTTCCTGCCCTCAGCTGCCTCTTCAAATCCATCCTGTATTACCGTTAAAATAGTGGATCCATTCTTTTCATCCAGCCTGTATTCAACACTTAAATAATTTTCAGGAACATCAGGATACGAGGCATTCGGATCTATGACAGAGTATTTTAAAAGCCGCTTTGGCACAATTTCAAGAATATAGCCTTTTACAAAAATCATTTCTGTGCCTTCATAAAAACCCTTCCAAAGCAAGGTGCTCCCTTGTTTCCAGTCAGAAACAGTTTCGCAGCCAAACATATATTTCTTCGTTTGTTCAGGATTGGTTAAAACATCCCAAATTTTTGCTGCTTCCGCATTAATAGCAATTGAATTTCTTACGATCAACTCTTCCATATTTTTGAAATTTACCTGTTGATAATTTATTATAACAGTTGAAATTAATAATCCCGGCACGAATTTTTGCTTTCTTTTTTAATGCTTCAATCCAAAAATTTTTTCCAAAGTGACCAGGTCATCTTAATCATAGGTATTGCTGCTGGTGTTTTAACAGCAATATCTATGTTGCCGCAGGTATTTAAAACACTCAAAACAAAAAAAGCTGAAAGCGTTTCCCCGGCCATGCTTATCATTCTCATCTGTGGGGTAAGCTTATGGTTTTTTTACGGGATGCTTAAAAATGATCTGCCAATAATATTTACCAATGGCTTTTCTGCATTGGTAAATATCAGCATGCTTTTTCTCAGGTGGAAATATGGAAACAAGTAACGAAATGTTTTTCAACCCGGTGGATTGTACCTGACCGAATCGCCATAAGGCATCCGGAGATACTCAATTTTCAAGAATCAAATTTCCTTAATCAAATATCCAATGCACTTATCTTCGCTGCATGGCTAAAGAAATTGTTTTAAGTGGAATAAGACCTACCGGCTTTGTACACCTGGGTAATTATTTTGGCGCGGTAAAAAACTGGGTACGCATGCAGGATGAATATGATTGTTATTTCTGTGTTGTTGACTGGCATAGTTTAACCACCCATCCGGATACAAAAGAATTGCGGCAAAATGTGCACAGACTTTTGAGCGAATTGATTGCAGCCGGGCTTGACCCGGAAAAATCTGTTATTTATGTACAAAGCAACGTTCCTGAAATAGCGGAATTATACCTGTATCTTAATATGCTTGCATATAAAGGTGAGTTGGAAAAAACATCAACCTTTAAAGAAAAAGTACGCCGGCAACCTGAAAATTCAAATGCAGGTCTGCTTACCTATCCTGTGTTGCAAACGGCAGATATCTTAATTCACCGGGCCATTAAAGTACCGGTTGGAAAAGACCAGGAGCAGCACCTGGAAATGGCAAGAAATTTTGCAGAAAGATTTAATCACCGGTACGATGCAGTTTTTCCTTTGCCTTACGCTTTTAATTATGGTGAAAACCTCACAAAAATTCTGAGTCTTGACGGTAATGGTAAGATGAGTAAGAGTGAGAACCAGATGGCAACTATTTACCTATCGGATGATGATGAACTGATCCGCAAAAAAATAATGAAAGCAAAAACAGATAGCGGCCCAACAGAACAGGGAATGCCAAAACCAGATTATATTGAAAATCTTTTTCTGTTACTGCAACTGGTAAGCAAATATGAAACAGTTTCGGAATTTGAAAGCGCTTACGAAAACTGCACGATCCGTTACGGTGATATGAAAAAGCAGCTTGCTGAAGATATGGTGACATTTATAAGACCGATTCGTGAAAAAGCTGTATCTATTCAGCACGACAAAGCCTACCTTACAAAGGTGATCAATACAGGGACTGAAAAGGCACGCACAAGTGCCAGGGAAACAATAAGCCGCGTAAGAAAAGCTATGGGTTTTAATTATGTTAATCAGGAATAAGAATAAAATGTAGGATGATTGCTTATTTTTAGTGCGATAATTTTTTAACCACTCATAAGTCTGCCCCGGGCTGATTTTCGAGTCAAAAGGCGCTTAGGGATTTTAGGATATGGCTAAACACAAGAAACCAAAGCACATTGCCGTAGCAGGAAATATTGGTGCGGGAAAAACAACATTAACAGAATTGCTGAGCAAACATTATAAATGGATACCACAGTTTGAAGATGTTGATCATAATCCTTACCTGATGGATTTCTACGAGGATATGCCACGCTGGAGTTTTAACCTGCAGATATATTTCTTAAACGGCAGGCTAAATCAATTGCTCGATATTCAGAATGGAACCGAAACGGTGATACAGGATAGAACGATCTATGAAGATGCGCATATATTCGCACCTAACCTGCATGATATGGGCTTAATGAATAAACGCGATTTTGATAATTATTTCAACTTCTTTAAGACCCTGCAATCCATGGTGCAGCCACCCGACCTGCTGATATATTTAAAAGCTTCGGTGCCCACTTTAGTTGACCAGATACAAAAACGCGGCCGGGAATATGAAGAAAATATCAGGCTTGATTATTTGAAAAAATTAAATGAACTCTATAACCGCTTTATAGAAAATTACAGGCATGGTCCCGTGCTGATCATTGATGTTGACAAAAATAAATTTCCCGAACGGGAAGAAGACCTTGGTGAGATCATCCATAAGATAGATTCGCTTCTGTTTGGATTATTTTAATGAACATTTATGAATTCAAGGCTTCAATACCTATGTATTTTCAGCATTTATTTTTGCGGAATTAATACTATAAACAAGGTTGAATAAATATAGCTATAAAATGAAGTGAATTTTTTAAATCTGCAATGGTTATATTATGGAATCTGTTGATCGGTGCATCTTTTGAATAAGTCTCAAAACTTGAATAAAAAAGAATTTAAACATATAAGCGACCAGGATCTGCTTGCGCAATATTATAGTAACCGCGATAATCGCCTGCTTGGAATTTTATTACAGCGCTATACGTTGTTATTATTGGGTGTATGTATGAAATATTTAAAGAATGAAGAGGCGGCAAAAGATGCGGTGCAGCAGATATTTTTGAAGGTAATACATGAGCTTCAGCGTTACCAAGTGCAGTTCTTTAAAAGCTGGTTATACATGATCGCACGAAATCATTGCCTCATGCAGTTGCGAAACCATGGTGTAAAAAATGTAGCTGAAATTAAAGAAGACATTGCAGAGGAAGAATTTCCCTTGCAACAGCAAGTTGAAAGAGAAAAACTGCTCCTGCTCGTTGAAACATCAGTGGACGAATTAAACTACGATCAAAAAACATGTATAACTTTATTTTATCTTAATAAAAAATCCTACCAGCAAATAACTGAACAAACAGGTTTCAGCCTAATGCAGGTAAAAAGTTTTATTCAGAACGGGAAGCGCAATCTTAAGTTGCTGGTTGAAAAAAAACTTCGTGAAAAAAATAATGGACGAGCTGAATAATATATTGAATAAAGGTGAAGAACTTTCTGAAGAGCAGTTAATGAATTATGTAAAAGGTAAATTAACTGAAAAAGATGCTCACGCGGTTGAAAGGGAAATGGCAGATTCCTCATTTCTAAATGATGGCATTGAAGGATTGCAGCAGTTTTCTTCATCTGAAAAAATAAATTCCTATGCCCGGCAGGTAAATGAAAACCTACATCAACGTCTAGCCGAAAAAAAGCGAAAAAATAAAAAAGGCTCTAAAGGACTTTCATGGGAGATTGTTACTGCCATTGCTGTGTTATTGCTTTGTTTACTATGCTATGCCATTATTGAACTGGCAAGGAAATAGAAATAAATCATCACGCGGATGTTAAGAAACAAGAATGAACCAATATTCAGCAGATCAAACTCAACAATAAAGCCAGAAACCCGGGCTTTATTTTAGATTACTAATATGCTTGCCATTGATCTATTCTGCTGCAAACTGAAGCACTTCATTTGAATTACCATCATCACTTAAGTGAATAGCGCCACGGGATATAACATCTGCCTGCCAGTTTTTATTGAGTTCTTCCAGGGGCTGATCGCTGAAATCAAGCTCAAGTTTCGCAGCCTCTCCTTCATGCGCAGGTTTTTAATTATAAGTACCGGTTTGAGCGACGCCATTTTTTTCTGCTATAACTGTTCCATCATCATTAAAAATAAATGTATAACCACTAAATATTGAAGCCTTGTCGCCGCCGGAGCTGGCATCTGTAAACTTTGTGATAGTATAATCTCCCGGCGTAATGGTTGAATTGCCGACCCCGTTATTGTCAGGGCTATTTACATCTTTTTTGCATGACGTAATTAAAACCATTGTAAGGGCAATTAAAGTGAGTATTTTTTTCATAAAAATATTTATACAACAAAAATGCCTCACTATTAATGCAATAGTATATAAATCCAGATGAACTGGAATAGTCAATGCCCGAACGGGATCGCATAAAGGCTTTATAAAAAATACGTTCAGGCATTTTAATGTTAATGAAGGAACAATTTATACGCTTGATGGCTCATGTTATTCTATTTCTTCAACTCCAGTACCAAACTTTCAAGCGCCGCAATATTCAGGGAAGATGATGTTGAATGTGAAGTTTTGTCGATCACATCTACGGCAGTGGAAAAGCCGGTTGTTCTTTCGGCATATTTTGAGAAGTCGATTGTTTGTTTTTTCTCACTTGTGTTCATCACACACATGATAGTTTGATTATCATCGTAACGGAAGTAAACATACAGCCCATCAACCGGGATATACTGCATCAGCTTGCCTGTTTTCAGGGCTGTTGAATTTTTCCTGAAGTTTGCCAGTGTTTTAATTAATGACTGAACAGATGCCTGGTCTGCACTCAAATTGTTCCCGGTAAAAGCATTTGCACTATCGCCGTTCCATCCGCCCGGGAAATCGAGTCTTACCCAGCCGTCAGGATTTGTAACACCTTTCATTAGAACTTCATCACCATAGTACATTTGCGGAATGCCCCGGCAGGTTAACAGCCATTGAAAACCCATTTTCTGCTTTTGCACATTTTCACCAACAACCGAAAACCAGCGGCTCAGGTCATGGTTATCTAAAAATATCACATTTCTCATGGGGTCTTTATAAAGTATATCATTACTGAGTGTTGTATACAATTTATTTACACCATTCGTCCATCCAAAAGGTTCTGTAAGTGCAGGCTGAATGCCGTAGAACAGTGTTTGAAAATCTGTTATGCCTTTCAGGTTGCTTTTAAAATTTGTATTGATCGTATTCTCGGCAAAGAAAGCTTCGTTCACAACACCATGCACCCAGGCTTCACCAAACAAGGTTATTTTTGGAAACTCGTCCTCAAGTGCTTTGTTGCAACGATTCATAAAGTTCAGGTCGTTGTAGATATAGGTATCAATACGCCAGCCATCCACGCCAAATTCTTCAACGCACCATATTGCATGTTGAATCAGGAAATTTGCAACAAATGGATTGGATTGATTAAGATCAGGCATTTGTGTAGTGAACCATCCGTCTACAAGCTTTTTCAGGTCAGACTGTGCCGCATGCGGGTCAAATAACGATTGTTCCCTGTAATTTGTTTGCGTGTATTGCGGCCACTGATGTAACCAGTCTTTAGTGGGCATATCCTGCACAAAAAAATTGTACAGCCCAACATGATTGTATACGGCGTCCTGTACCAGTTTCATACCGCGTTTGTGAAGCTCGTCGCTTAATTGCAGGTAAGCTTTTTCCCCGCCTAATCTAGGTTCGATTTTATAATGATTGGTAAACGCGTAGCCGTGTTCCGTACGGTCGGGCATATCATTTTCTATTACAGGTGTCATCCATAAGGCTGTAACACCCATGTTTTTTAAATAATCCAGGTGATTGATCACGCCCTGCAGGTCTCCGCCATGGCGGTGAAAAATTGAATCACGGTTCAGTGACTGATCTCTCATACCGGCAATGCGATCGTTCAAGAGATCACCGTTGCTGAAACGATCGGGCATTAAAAGATAAACAAAGTCTGACGAGGTAATTCCTTGTGCAAATTCACTTCCGTTACCCTTTCTTCTTTCTTTAAATTCAAACGGGATAGTAATGAGCTTATCCTTTGGACCGAACGAAAAACTATATTTACCGGGCTTTGCTTCTGTTGTAAGCCTTACATCCAAAAAGATGTAGTTGGGATTTTCTACCCTTTCAATTTGGACGAGGGTTATACCATCACCAATCCTCATCCCCGTATCCGGCATTTTTATCATCGGGATTTTATCGGCAATTTTTTCTCCATGCAACATGATCTGCAGGTTAGGGTTTTTCATCCCAACCCACCAGTTGGATGGGTAGATTTCAATATTTTGGGCAAACAATGTTGTATAAACTGCAGCGAAAACTAAAAGAGAAAATATTTTTTTTATCACGGTAAAATTTTTTGAAAAAGATAAATGTGGCTTTATGATGCCTGTTCAATCCGGTTAAATTATACACTGCGTTCTTCAGTTATTTCAAGCAAAGCAGTTGTTGATTCATCACTTGTTTCGTATTTGTTTTCACGTATCAAAGCGTAGCAAATTATTGCAGCTAAAACCATAAGCACGCCACCAATCTGTACTGCAAGCATCCTGTCGTTATTTAATAAATGCTCCATTATCCAGCCAAAAAACAATGATGCAATTATTTCAGGCAAAACAATAAAGAAATTAAAAATGCCCATATAAACGCCAATTTTATTTTCAGGCAAAACACCTGCAAGCATGGCATAAGGCATCGAAAGAATACTGCTCCATGCAACACCAACGCCTGTCATACAGAAATATAATTGATAAGGTTGCGTTACGAAGCGCACAGAAATTAAACCAATGGCACCGCATAATAAACATAACGAGTGTGTTGTTTTACGACCAATTTTTTTTGCGATACCTGGAATCAATAATGCGAATAAAAATGTTATTATACTATAGTAGGCTAAGGTTAAACCTCCATATTCTATACCCTTTGTATAAACAGGATCATTGGTATCTGTGGCATGAAAAACGTTTCGTGCTACGGCAGTGTTATAATAAAACCACATAAGAAACAATCCAGGCCATGTGAAGAACTGCACCAGGGCAAGTTTTTTCATTTTTGAAGGCATGTGAAGTATAGAGTCTGTAATTTCTTTTACGCCCTCACTAAATCCATTATGGCGTTCTTTTACTTTTTCCTTATCAGGAATTATGGCAGGCGGATATTCTTTTGATGTAAGAATCGTGTATAATACAGAAATAAAAAATATAGATGCTCCAACATAAAAAGCAAACTTTACGGACGAAGGGATGCCTCCTTCTGCAGAAATATTGCTTACATGAAAAACATTCGACATCAACCAGGGTAATGCAGAAGCTATACTTCCTCCTAAACCAATTAAAAAACTTTGCATGGCAAATCCACGTGTGCGCTGGCTTTCAGGAAGTTTATCTGCAACAAATGCCCTGAAAGGTTCCATAGCAATATTACCCGATGTATCGAGTATCCATAATAAACCTGCGGCCATCCAAAGCGAACCGCTGTTGGGCATAAGGAATAAACAAATGCTGCTTAATAAAGCACCTACAAAAAAATAAGGTCTTCTTCTCCCCCATTTTGGATGCCAGGTGTTATCACTCATGTAGCCAATGATTGGCTGAACGATGAGCCCGGTAAGCGGAGCAGCAAGGAATAACAGAGGAATTTGCTCAGGTGAGGCTTTGAGATATTCATAGATTGGCCCCATGTTGGCACGCTGAAGATCCCAGCCGAACTGGATCCCAAAAAATCCAAAACTCATATTAAATATCTGCACAAATCTTAGTTTCGGTTTATTACTAGTTGAAGTAGCAGTAACCGTTGCTGAGGAAGCCATAAACAATCGTTTAAGTACAAATATGTGTAAAAATTACATAACATATTTTTAATCTGGAAAATATTTTAACGAAGGATAAATTTATTGTTGAAATGAATTAAAGATTCACATTATACATTTGCATCGTTGAGATGAAAGTTCTGCAGTACATATTTAAGCATTTCAGGAATTTCTTTTTTCCAAAAAAGAAATGTTGCGAATAGTTGATTTGGTTAGTTTGATTTGAGAATGTATCATTGCACTCCTTTACAGGCCCATGTGGCGGAATTGGTAGACGCGCCAGACTCAAAATCTGGTTTCCGCAAGGAAGTGAAGGTTCGATTCCTTTCGTGGGCACTTACCCCCTTTTACAGGGGGTTTTTATTTTACATAACTCTTGAAATACAAGTAATATCTTACTTTTGTTGAGTTTCGTTGGGTTTGGTAAAACATTGCTTTACACACCTTTTGTTATTCTATTGTTACCCGGTAACAAAGCTTATTAACTTTGGTCAACAAACATGTACCCGAGCTAAAACAACTAATATGAGTGTAACATTAAGAAAGAGAAAAAACGCGGACGGATCAACAACATTAAAGCTTGACATTTACCGCAACGGGCAACGGACAGTTGAAATTATCTTTTAGAAATTTTAACGGGCTAGTACTTCTCTTTCTATTAGCATATTCAACTATGTCTTCTGCCTTACGCATTTGTTGTGTAAGTATGCTTTGAAGTGTCTGTACATTAACGTAATCATGCGGTAAATTTTCAGATATTCTGGCAGTTTTCTTATTCAAAAAGTTTGGAGGAATTGCAATTCCGAAATCGGGTAGCGTGCGTTCATCAGCTGAATAACAATACTGGATAAAAATTATGCTGGTGCCACCCTTACGAATTGCACCCTTCTTTTGAATTAACTTGATTGTCTGTTCCATACCTTATTCTATTAAATTCCTATCAAGTAGAATAAAGTTACCAGGCCGGCAATCTAAATAAGTTATTAAAATTCAGCGATTGCCGTTAAGTAAAGTTGAGACAAGTTAGTCCATCCGGTCCGCACTCGATCTTTGTAAGTCGTTAAAAGAAAAAATTATTTCGATTTCAAAACAACCGGATCAGTTATTCCATTAAGATCATATGCAATTTTGCCAGCACGAATAGTAAGTTCACATTCAAGTTTTTTATTTCCTTTTATCTTGTCCCCGGCATAATCAAAGAAACCAAAATTCCCCTCGCGCAAATTAAAGATGGCAACATCAGCTTCTGTGCCAACAGATAAATTTCCAAGTTCAGGTCTTTGTATCTCTTGTGCAGGATTCCATGTTGTTGCTTTTATTACTGCCGGCAGGTCCATTCCCATGTTTAAAAACTTCGACATTACATTTGGAAGATCTTTCATAGCTGCATTCATGCTCCCGGTATGCAAATCAGTGCTGATTGAATTCGGATAAAAACCACTTTGTATCGCAGGTATTGCCTGTGAAAACCTGAAACTGATTCCGCCGTAACCTACATCGAAAATAATTCCGTTTTCCTGCGCTTCTATCACAAATGGTTTTACTTTTTTCATAATAGTATCGACAATACTTTCACGTGTGCCAAGTTGTGCAAAACAATGCGTGAAGATGTCACCTTTGCGAAGATGCTTAGAAAATAAATCTTCAATAGATAACGGTGGTGTAGCTCCGCCAAAATCAACCATTACAGGAATATTAGCAAGTCTCCCTGCTTCAGCCGCACGATCTGCCGCAATCCAATCATGGCCTTCAAAATGTGCAAGTTTTATTCCTATTACATCTTTTTTATTTGCCTTTGCAACATTCGCCGTTAACTTCGGATCCATATCCTCAGTATTCTGCTCCCAACTTCCGCCACGCATTCCCTCACCCACAATATTTAAGAAAACAAGTACTCTTGTTATTGACCTGTCGATAATATTTTGTTTAAATAAAGGAAAAGTTTTCCATCCTGAACATCCTGCATCGGCAACCGTAGTAATGCCGCTGCGTAAAGTAAACCCATCGGGCGGAAGTGCAGCTATGCCATCCATTAAATACTGGTCTGCATGGGTTCCGGCAAAATTGTGTGTGTGAATATCAATGAGACCCGGTGTTACATGCAAACCTTTTGCATTTACAACCTGTGTTGCTTTCGATGCATCAATACTTTTTGCGACACCAACAATTTTTCCGTCAGCAATAGCAACATCCATCACTGCGTCGATATTATTTTTCGGGTCGATAACATGACCATCTTTTATTACGATGCTGTATGATTGACCCCATGAAAATATTGTATGAAAAATTATAGCGTAGACAAATAGAAATTTTTTTTTCATGTGACAAGGTTTAATTTTTGCTTATATTATCGATAATTAATCCGCAAAATTCTCACGCTTTTGTAACATCCTCAACCGTTATCCTGGTTGGATCATTATTTAAATGTTGCCTTACCTACGTCAGCACTTCCGCTATATCTTCATTTGTGCAGGAAGTTGTTACTACTATTTAACGTACGAAACAGATGCCTCATTCTTCGCATAACAAGCTAACGTTTCCTGATTAGCTATGATTTTATTCATCAGCTTGTCATGCCAACAAAGGAGGCATCTAACTTTTTTCTCACGGTAGAAGCACTATTTTTTAGCAACATTCTTTTTCTTGTTTTGAGAAGTAAATGTGAGTTTCCAGATATTACCACCATTATCTCCATATTGCATAACATACACATCATTACCAATAAGGATCGCGTCTGTTGGCTGATCAAATCCGTCAACAATGCGAGTTGTTCTTACAAAGTAATTATTGGTCGCTGAATCATACATCAGGTGCAGATGCAGCAAGTCAGCTCCCTGTGCCTCCAGTGGAAGCATTAAAGATGAAGTAGCACCTAAACTATATCTTATCACAAATCCATCTCCGTTAAAATCATTGGGCAAAACTTTTTTCTTATCGAAGAACAAGCCCAACGGAGAAGAATGCGCTGTGAAGGTGCTGATCGTTACACCCGTTTGATCACCGTCCAAAACTTTTCCAGTGTGACCACGATAAAAATTTGCATCAGGCCCAAGATTCTGAACACCGGGAGTAAATTTTAAACCCAAAGGAATTTTTGGAAATGTTGGATCATTATGAAAATACCTTACTTCCCATGAATGTGATGATTTGTTGATAAAAGGGTCTGTTGCAGGATCCGGTTTCCAGTCTGGAAATTGTTGCGGGTTTTCTAATCCACCCATCACCCACGGGAATCCGTAATGATGCCCTTGCCTTATCCAAAACATATCTTCCGGCATATCATAATCACAAGAATTTGAAACGGCAAAAAGATTTCCTTTTTTATCAATTGCTATGTCGTATGCATTGCGAATGCCTTCAGCAAAAATGTAAGGCCGCGCTTGTGTTGTATCCAGCGTCAACAAAAGATTTTCTGTTTCAACAGGAAAGCGAAAAATTTTTGAGGTCAAAATATTGTCGCGTTGATCAGGGTACAAACCACCATGGTCCTGCACTTCCCCATGATCTGTTCTTGCACCTGAATTCGCATAAACATATTTCTCATCAGCACTTAACTCAAGTGCATTCCATCCGTGATCAAAAATTGTTTTGTTCGCAGGATACTCAACTGTATTGAACACAACTATTATCTGTGAAACGGTAGTATCTTTAAAATAAACACGCACCATTCTCCCTGTTGTAGTTTTATGATTTGTATCAGGAACATTGCCGCATAGGAAAATTGAATTACCTAAAAACACTGCGCCTTGCAATTGAGTAATGCCATGATCGTTTGAAGATAGAATTTCCTGCGACGCTGGCTCTTTGCTTTCAATATTTTTTATTATATAGACGCCGCCGTCCATCGTTGTGTACCATATTTCTTTTGTCACAGGATTTTGCAAAATGCGAATGCTGTTTGGAGCGGTCCTCATTACATATTTAATGGCAATGCCATGTCGCAGTGCTTGCGGAACTCTCGCAACATATTCTATCGTTGCCAATTTTCTTATGTATGAAACAAGGCTCCATCTTTCTTCTTCCGATAAGATCTCTTTGAATGCCGGCATTGTTCCTTTGCCTGTGCTCATCTTCCAGAACAATACGCCATCCGGTTCTTTTTTTATCTTCGGGTTGTGAAAGTTTGCAGGCTTTTGATCCAATGAATGCCCTGCGGCTCCATCGCCTTTACCTGTTTTGCCGTGACACGACCAACAATATAACATGTACAATTGTTGTCCTTTCAATTCAATGTCTGGTGTTATTGTGAACGGGTTCTTTAATGAAGATGCACTTTCCGGTGCGGTCCATACAGCAGACGATCTTTCTTCAGTTGAGTTGCAGGAGACAACTAATACAAAAAGAAAAACAACAATGGTGTTTTGTAATAAAAGAAGAAACTTTTTGTAATAAGCAATCGTCAGTAGTTTCATTTTTTTGAAACTTAGTTTTTTATGAGCCGATCGGCAGAATTATTATTAAACTTTCTTTCCCCGCCAGATGGACACATGTAGTTCATCAAGAAGTGAACGGATAACAGTTAGCAGTTAGCAGTTTTATTTTCCGTTTACCGCTCACTGCTTACTGTTCACAAAATTTTCAAACGCTGAAGTGAGTGATGCCGATATTCATCGCACAGGCTCATGCACTCACTTTTGATAACTCTTCTTTCAATCTTTTTGCAACAATTTTTTCTTCGCCTGGTTTCATCACCCATGTAGTCATGCTGATGTGATTATCTTCATTGCCAACAATCTCAATGGATGGATCACCGTTTCGCAAATTTTCCTGCAATTGTTTTGTTGTGATCTTTACTTTATTCGGGTCCCATGTCACATGCAGTGTCGGTGTTACATTGCCAAGTGTTGGCACTTTTACTTCCGTAGTAATTCCATTGACAGGTTTCACTGCATTTTCAATTGTTGCAACTCGCGCTTCCCATTCTTTCCATTCTTTATCATGATCGTAGGCAAGATAATGTTCAAGCGCAACATACATGCCAACGATCTCTTCTTTATTCACCTTCATACCGCGACCAATTGTTGACCCGCGTGGTGGCATTGATAAACGCGCAGCTGCAATAATATCTTTTTTGCCCATCAGCAAACCCGCGCTCTGCGGACCTCTCAATGCTTTGCCGCCGGAGATAGCAACCCAATGAAAACCCATTTCATTGAATTTCCACAGGTTTGATACAGGCGGAACATCAGCAGCAATGTCGATTGAGGTTGGAATGTTATGTTTCTTTCCAAGCGCTACCCATTCTTCATGCATGATCTTTCCTTTGTCTGCTTCAATATTCAAAAAATGCATCAACGCAGTTCTTTCATTGATCGCTTTTTCTACATCGGCAGCAGTTTCCACCTGAACAATTTTGCAGCCTGTGTTTGTGAGTGCATGATTGTATCCAATCTCATGTGCCTTCTGACAAATTACTTCACTTTTCATTCCTGTTTCTTCAAGATGCGGAAGTGCCTCCACTTTCTTTTCATCCATGCCGGTAAGGATTCCTGCGAGTCCAAGTGTCATTGCTGAGAATGCACCTGATGTTACAACAGCAGCTTCCGCTTTTGTCATTGCCGCTATTTTTTCCCCTGCTTTATCCTGTAATTCATCAAGCAAACAAAATTCGTGTGATGTAGAACGAATGGCATCAACAACTTTATCCTGCATTAATGAGCCAGTCATAAAAGTATAAGTGCCTGCAGCATTGATGAAAGTTCTTACACCAAGTTCTTTAAACAGGTTTCTTTTCTCAGATTTTGAAGCAGCATTGGTTGATTCGAATGGAAGCAAAGCGCCTGCTGCAGTTCCGGCAAGCGGAACGATCGATAGATTTTTGAGTAAGTCTCTCCGCTTCATTTTTGATGTTTATAAATGAAAAAATAATTTAGATGTAAGCCATGCAATCCATTTCAACCAATGAATTACCCGGAACACCACCAGCTGCTACAGCAACCGTTGTGCGCACGGGAGGATTATTTCCGAAACGACCTTTGAATACTTCGTTCATTCCCTGGTAATCTTTTATGTCGTTAAGGAACACACTTACCTTTAATACTTTCTTCATTGACGAGCCCGCCTTTACCAATTGTTCTTCCATTGATTTCAATACATGATCGGTGTGAGATTTTATATCGCCCTCAAAATGTGCGCCCTGTCCGGCAATAAACACGAGATTGCCAAGTTTGGTCGATTGAGAAAATAAAGGAACCTCCTGGTCGTAAACAATTCCATTCACTTCTTTTTCATCGTTAGAATTGGTTTTTGCTTTTGCAATTAAACCAAAGCCGGTAACACCTGCAAGCGAGGTGAAAAGTTTTTTCAAAACAGATCTGCGTTGTGTTTGCATGGTTTAAAAAATTTTATTCAGACAAGATAAAGAAAAAAAATTGTGAAAGAACAATGTGAAAATCTTAAATGTTCCGATCCCATTGGCACCAATTAAACTTGAGATGCTTAAAGAAGCGGAGCAATGTTTCGGCGACCTTATTAAATATGGTGAGCGACATCGCGATGATAAAATGAAGATCGACTACTTCGCCGTGTCGCTGCTGATCTTATGATCTTTGATGATGACCTCGATAAGCGCAATAAAATTCATTGGTAATATTTAAATATTTAATAACATTAGGCAAAGAGGGCTTGAGACAATTAGAAAATGCATGCAGACATTTTGAAACTGTTTTAAAGATGGATGCAAGTCATGGTGGAACGATCATTCGTTAAAAACTGCTGCAACGGAACTTATCGGCTGCATACTGTAAATCGCGAAAAGTTGAGGCTGCATTAAACAAGCAGATTTGGCAATCGCTTTAAATCTTCGACGAAAGAGTTCGAAAAATCCCGTGGGATCAAAGTAATAATCCGGCATTAAGGTGGGAACCAGGCTTTTAACCCTCCGGTATACAGAGCATAGCCCAAACTGATTAAAAGCCTGTAAAGTGTATATTTAAGGGCTTTTTTGTTTAAGTGCTTACTCGAAAGTTTATTGGATCAATAGCGGCTAAATCCATGTCTATTCTTTAATAAATTTTATAACCCGGGTTTCGTGTAGCTCGTTATTTATGGTAACTAAATAATTTTCCGCCGGGTATTTACTTACATCTAGCTGCATTATATTTTTTCCGTTACCGATACCTGTTTTGATATAAATCATTTTTCCTGAAACATCTGTGACGCTTAGAGTATATTTTCCTGATGCATTAAATGCAAATGTCGCTGTTGTCTTTGCAGGATTGGGATAAACCGAAAAATAAATTCTGTCCTCTGTTTGTGACCTGGCAATCTTGTTCTGCTGATCTGATGCTAATGTGTTGAATTTTACTGTATCACTATGCAATGTAAGTTCAGTTGCAACAGAATTTTTTACACGAACTGTATAGTTGCCAGTTTTTATTGGCTGAAAAGTTGAATCTCCTTCGATGGTTGCAATCAAATGTCCATCCCTGATCCATTGGTAAGTATTCTTTTTAAGTATACCACCTGCACTTACATAAAGAACATTTGTACCTTCTATTTCGAGCTGCTTTTGGTTCCTGTAATTTAATTTCTCAAAAGAATGCCTGGCTATTTTTTCCATGCCGTTAAATGTAAAATCATTGTTTGAAATATTGAGATTTTCCAGGTTAGGTAAGGTAACAAGAAATTGAGGAACAGTATCGCTTAGCTTATTAAAGCTCAAGTTAAGTACTGTTAAATCACCGAGATTTGAAAATTCAGCGGGAATTTTACCTGTCAATTCATTACTGCTTAAGTTTAAGGACTCAAGATTTATAAGGTTGCCCAATTCAGAAGGGATATTTCCGCTTAATTCATTATTGCTTAAATTCAACTCATACATTCGTTGAAAATTACCTAATTGCCAGGGTATCTTTCCGCTTAACTGGTTATTATTTAAATATAACCTGTCGAGCGAAGGCATTGTCGACAACTTCTTGGGAATGCTTCCACTTAACTTATTATTATTTAGATATAAATAAGCAAGATGCTTTAAATTACTTAATTCAGCCGTAATACTTCCACTTAGCTGATTGTTATTTAAGTATAGGTAACGAAGCTGTGAAATACTGCCTGGTACTGCCTTTTTTACAGGAGGAATACTTCCGCTTAATTGATTATTGCTTAAATCCAGCCGTCGCAGTTCCGGCACATCGTATAATTCAGCCGGAATATTTCCATTTAACAGGTTATCGTTTAGATCTAAATAATAAAGTTTTTTCAAGCTGCCCAATTGTTTCGGAATAGCCCCCGTTAATCGATTATGATGCAATGATAATGTATAAATTTTGGAAAGATTTGCCAGCTCAAACGGGATATTCCCGCTTAATTGATTATTTTCTAAATACAAATCATAGAGATTTGCCAGGTTGCCAAACTCAACCGGGATATTTCCTGTTAACCGGTTATTATTTAAGTACAACTCCCTAAGCCTGGTAAGTTTGCTCAAACCAACTGGAATGGTTCCGCTTAATTTATTTTTAGCCAGGTACAAATATTGAAGATCTTTAAGATGGGTTAATTCAGTCGGAATATTTCCCGTTAATTTATTACCGCCTAAATATAAAGCGCTGAGCCCGGTAAGAAAACCTAGTTCACCTGGAATGCTTCCGTCTAGTTGATTAAAGCTTAAATATAAAGCACCGAGACCTGTAAGATTGCTTAGTTCAACTGGAATGCTGCCACTTAACTGGTTACTACTTAAATTTAAATACCCAAGGTTTATTAATTTACCTAATTCCTTTGGAATTTCTCCAGTAATGGCATTATAATTTAAATTCAAATACTCAAGATTTGAAAGATTTCCTAAAGATGCCCGCAAGGTTCCATTCAGCTTATTAAAATTTAAATCTATACTGACCACTCTTTTTTTTTCAACATATATTCCATACCATTTTGATACCGGCACGGTTGTCAACCAGTTTTTTTTTGAATACCAATGCGCACCATCGGTGCTGTTATATAGATCAACCAGGGCAAGAGAATCGTTTATATTCACCTGCGCGTTTAGCTGGTTACTTTTAATTGAAAATATTGCTGCCATAAGCAGCAGGGAAGGATAGAACTGTTTCATCGTTTTGATTTATAAATGAAATATTAAAAAACCTGTAAACTGCAGTTCTAACTTACAAATTATTTTTATAAATAAATACCTATTGCTTAGTGAGTTTCAAAGTTTGTATTTTACCGTTATTGTTATATAGAGTAGCAAAATATTCCCCTGCCAGATACCTGCCGACATCCAGGTACATTGTAGTTTTTCCGTCAGCAACTCCTGTTTTTGTTTCAAGCACTCTACCTGAAACATCTGTGATCTTTATTGAATAATTTCCTATTGAATTAAATACAATGGTTGTTGTTGCTTTTGCAGGATTTGGATAAACTGAAAAATAATTCCTTTCCATTGCTTGTAATGCGACCATATTACTTTGTTCAACTGCATTTAATGTGCTGAAACTTATCGTATCACTATATAACGTAAGTTCTGTAGCAATGGAATTGGTAACCTGCACTGTATAACTGCCATTTTGCGTTGGTTTAAAAGTTGAATCGCCTTTTTTTGTTGCAGTTAATGCGCCGTTCCTAAACCATTTGTATGTATTGTTGGAGAGCGTGCCGCCTGCATAAACAGAGAACGTATTACCGTTTTGGTGAAGATCAATTCTTCTTTCTCTTTGATATTTAAAAACATTAAAATTGTTATGCTGAACAAGTGTTTCGAGGCCATTAAAGGTATAATGGTTGCTAAGTATATTTAAACTTTTTAATTCAGGTAGTGTGCCAAGAAAAGATGGTACCGTTCCGCTTAACCTGTTATTTCCTACACCTAATCTTACCAACTGTGTAAGGTTTTTGAGGCTATGTGGTATATTGCCGGTTAGCTTGTTATTATTTAAAAATAAGTTATAGAGATATAAGTTAAATTTAGGAATGCTGCCGCTTAATTCATTATTGGATAAATCCAAATGAATGAGATGTCCAAGATTGCCTATTTCTGCAGGAATGCTGCCACTTAATTGATTGTTATTTAAAGTCAGCACTTGAAGCTGAGAAAGAGTGCCCAATTCTTTAGGAATGCTGCCACTTAATTGGTTATTTTCTAAATATAGGTAGTCGAGCCATATAAGCTTACCTAATTCAGGTGGAAGGGTGCCGCTTAACTCATTATTAAACAACCACAGGTATTCGAGTTTTATAAGATTACCCAGTTCCTTTGGAATGCTGCCGCTTAGTTCGTTATAATGTAATGTCAATCGATAGAGCTCCGTAAGATCGCCCAATTCTTTGGGAATGCTGCCGCTTAATTGGTTATAGGCCAAGTCCAAACCTTCAAGCTTTTTAAGATTAGCCAATTCAACTGGTAAAGTGCCACTTAGATTATTCGAGGCTAAATAAACACCAACAACTCTACGTCCACCCGGAGAGACATAAATACCATACCAGTCTTTTACTGGTTTTGATGTTAGCCAGTTATCATGTCTTTCCCAATGCGGTCCATCGGTGTTGTTATATAAAGCAACTAGTGCAAGAGAATCCTTCACAATTACCTGGGCCGGCAAACAGTTTGGCCTTATTACAATTAATGCAAATACTAACAGAACAAGTTTAGATCTCTGTTTCATAAAATTGAGTTTAAAATTTGAAAATGATTTTAGAATGAAAACGATCTGTCTCTTCTTTTCCTGAATTTTGTTATATGGCTTTTACTTTTATTGCTTATGATCTTATTAAGACACATGCGGTTTGGCTATTGCAGACTGTAACCGTAATATATTCGGTAGCTGCGAAGTCTTTTCAACAACTTATTTTAATTTTTTAAAGGCAGCCGTTGCATTCCTGTATGGTTCAGCTACGCAGGAAGACTACAGTTGTGCCTTGCTGTTGCAATACTAATTCCGGTAAAATGATATTATTTACAAACAGGTATATGTCTTTTTCATGGGAAAACTTAAATTAAATAAGAGAGAAGGTTGCAAAGATCCATTGTGTTAGCCTGTCAATCCTGAATCATGTCGTTTTGTTAAGCCGTCAACCCCGATCCCGAAAGCGTTCGCGAGAGAGGTCTCATAAATTTTTCACAGGTTGAACGACCTCAGATGCGTACTGTCGTCAGGCACGACGCCTTCCTTTAAACCAAACGACATTTAATCCTGAATGTACATAAAATATTCCGTTCTGCCCGCATAGTCATAGTATTTCTTATAGTCTTTATTTGCAAAATTTAGTGCTGCAGATATAACAGGCTGCTCAAAAAGAAGTAGGGAAATGTTCTATGGAAGTCTGCTTTAGTGGGTGTAAAGCATCGGATCAAATAAAACAAAGCTGTCCCGGGTATCTGATCGTTAATTGATCTTTTATCTAAGCATGTTTTAGCGCCGCACATTTTATGACAGCCCTTACTTTCATAAAAACAGGCGCTTTCGGCAACCCGGATTCAGGCTATGCATGATTATTCAACATAATTTTGTTATCAATCTTCATTTCAAAAATCTCTCTTACATTTACCGCCGAACAATTTAACAATATGCCGCAGTATCCGAACAGGCAGTTCCTGGATTTTGAACAGCCGATAAAAGATCTTTATGAGCAAATTGAACAAACAAAAAAACTGGCTGAAAAAAATTCCAAAATAGACTATTCACAAACGATCAGGCAACTGGAAGATTCCGTTCTTGAAAAAAGAAAAAATATAACTGAACATCTAACACCCTGGCAGCGCGTGCAATTAAGCCGTCACCCCGATCGGCCATACACTTTTAAATACATTGAAAAAATTGTAACCAATTTTATAGAACTTTCTGGCGACCGCAATGTGAAAGATGATAAAGCAATGGTGGGCGGACTTGGCGAAATAGAAGGCGAAACGGTAATGATCATCGGGCAGCAAAAAGGCATCAATACGAAAACACGCCAGTTACGCAATTTTGGTATGGCAAACCCTGAAGGCTATCGTAAAGCGCTGCGTTTAATGAAGATGGCCGAAAAATTCAACAAACCCGTTATCACATTAATTGATACACCCGGCGCTTATCCCGGCATGGAAGCTGAAGAACGCGGACAGGGCGAAGCCATAGCACGCAATATTTATGAAATGATGCGGCTTCGCGTACCCATTATCTGTTGCATCATCGGCGAAGGTGCAAGCGGCGGCGCACTCGGCATTGGTGTTGGCGACAGGATCTTAATGATGGAAAACGCCTGGTACACCGTTATTTCGCCTGAGAACTGCAGTACTATTTTATGGAGAAGCTGGGAGAAAAAAGAAGTGGCGGCTGAGCAGTTAAAACTTACCGCAACCGATATGAAAGGATTTGGCCTGGTAGATGAAATTGTGCCCGAACCCGAAGGCGGAGCGCACTGGGATTATAATGAAGCGGCTTCTATTTTAAAATCTTACATCGTTAAGGCCCTGGGTGAATTGAGACATATCAATCCTGACAAACGCATACAAATGCGTATTGAAAAATTCGGCCGCATGGGACACTGGAAAGAATAACAAAAAAATTTAAAGCCGGGGCTCCTGCTGGCTTAAACAATGAAAGCTGCCCAGGCCCCATATGATATCTACTGAATTAATACCGGTCACCTTTCTGGAAGGAAAATATTGCTGTATTATTTCCAAAGCTTTTTCGTCTTTATCGCATTGAAAAACCGGCACAATAACCACATCATTGGCGATATAAAAATTAGCATAGGATGCCGGTAAACGTTGATCTTCATAAATAACGGCATCGGGCATGGGTAGTTCAACTATATTCATTTGTTTGCCATTCAGCAAACGCATTGTTTTCAGTTGTTTTAAATTATGCTGAAGTAAGCTGTAATTCTCATCAGCTTTATTTTCTTCTATCACAGTTAATACGGTATCTTCATTTACAAATCGAACCGTGTCATCAATATGGCCATCGGTATCATCCCCAACAATGCCTTCATCAACCCATAGAATTTGCTCAATACCATAATATGCGTACAGGAAATTTTCTATTTGCTGCTGGGTTAGTTGCGGGTTACGGTTTGGATTCAGTAAGCAAGCAGTTGATGTTAGTAAAGTTCCATCACCATTAAATTCAACAGATCCACCTTCCATTACGATACCCGGATGAAAGACCGGCAAATTAAAATGCCTGGCAATCAATGTTGGCACAACATCGTCCAGGTCGTACGGCGGATATTTATTACCCCAGGCATTGTAACCCCAGTCAATGATCGCCTTTTGGTGAGCACCAGCAGGTAAGATATCCGTGTGTTTATTAATTAAAAAAGCCGGGCCATGATCCCTGCACCAGGCGTCGTTGGTTGGATGAAAGAAAAACTCAACCTGCTGCATGTTTACATTTGCCTTTTTCAGTATTTGTTCAGCAAACGACCTCATTTGTTCATCATTCACATTGATACGTACTTTTTCACCTGTTGCAACTGCTTTTATAAACTGTGCATACGGTTTGTATATAGTTTGAATTTTACCCGGCCAGGATGCTTCCTTATGCGGCCAGCTTAGCCAGGTTGCTTCATGTGGTGCAAATTCGGCGGGAAAGAAGTAGCCGAGTTGGGTGGGAGTTTTTATTTCGTTCATAGTTCATAGTTCATAGCTCATGGCCGGTTCTTTGTTCAGTGTTGCTATGAACCATGAACCATTTGCCATGAACTATCCTTCATCAATAAATCGCTTTGTTATTTGCTGGTAAGAATCTATTCTCCTATCGCGCAAAAAAGGCCAGTGTGTTCTGTATCTATCTGTTTTTTCGGCATCAATATCCGCCACAAAAACTTCTTCATCTTCATGCGAAGCTTTATAAATAAGATTACCAAAAGGATTTGAAACAAATGAGCCACCCCAAAACTTCATCCTGCCATCCTGCTCCAACCCTACCCTGTTCACACTTACAACATGCACGCCATTGGCAACAGCATGGCTGCGCTGGATTGTTTGCCAGGCGTTATATTGCTCATCATTGGTTTCAGCATCCTGGCTTGTTGCCCAGCCGATCGCTGTTGGGTAAAAAAGGATCTCAGCACCCATTAAAGAAGTGATACGGGCAGCTTCCGGGTACCATTGGTCCCAGCAGATCAAAACGCCAATGGTTGCATATCTTGTTCTGAAAACTTTGTATCCAAGATCTCCCGGTGTAAAATAAAATTTCTCGTAATAGTTTGGGTCATCAGGGATATGCATTTTCCTGTATTTGCCAAGGTAAGTTCCGTCCGCGTCAATAACCGCTGTTGTGTTATGATAAATGCCCTGCGTTCTTTTTTCAAACAACGATGCTATGATCACTACATTCAGCTCTGCCGCAAGACTGCATAATCTTTCAGTAGTTTCACCAGGAATAGATTCTGCAAGTTTGAAATTTTCGTAATCTTCTTCATCGCAAAAATATAACGAAGTAAATAATTCCTGTGTGCAAACAATTTGCGCGCCTTTGGCTGCTGCCTCTTTGATGCGTTCAACAGCTTTATCAAGATTTGATGCTTTATCTGCCAAACAACTCATTTGTATTCCCGCCACTTTAACCATTGCTTCAAAATTTAGGCTGCAAAAATAATCAATCAGCAAGTGATTATTATGAAGCGATATTAACTTTACAAACAATTTTAATTTATGAAGAAAAAAATAATATTCTTATTGCCTGCCTTGTATTTATGCATTTCTTGTAAAAGTTTTGCCAATGAAGTTTATGAAATAACTGTTTACCATTTTAAAGACCCGCAACAGGAAATAATGCTTGACACTTATTTGCAAACGGCCTTCCTGCCGGCCCTGCACAGGCAAGGCAAGCAAAATATCGGCGTATTTAAACCTATAGCAAATGATACGGCTGCTGACAAACTGATCTACCTGATCGTACCGTTTAAATCGCTTGATGAAACCTTAGTCATGCAGAATGCACTTGGAAAAGACCAGGTTTATAAAGATGCCGGCAAAGCATATCTTACCGCCTCTTATAAAAACCCACCTTATGCCCGGCTGGAAAAAATTTTGCTGAACGCGTTTGAGCTGGCACCCCAAATGAATTTACCTGAATTGAATGCTCCCAAAAAAGACCGTATCTATGAACTGCGCAGCTATGAAAGCGCAACAGAGAATTATTACAGGACCAAAGTAAAAATGTTCAACGCAGGCGGCGAGATCAAGATCTTTTTAAGGCTCAATTTCAACGCCGTTTTTTATGGTGATGTTATTGCAGGAAGCCGCATGCCAAACCTGATGTATCTAACTTCTTTTGAAAATATGGCGGAACGTGATACGCACTGGAAAAGCTTTACTGATGATGAAGAGGTAAAAAAATTATTTGCGTTGGAAGAGTACAAAAATGCAGTTTCGAAAGCCGACATAATCTTAATGCACGCAACTTCTTACTCCGATTACTAACATAAAAAAAACCTGCCAGGTGTTAAAACATGGCAGGTTTAAAGAGGTGAATAAAAAATTTTTATACTACAGTAAAATCAAATCCAACATTGCCCCATGCCAGCGTAACTTTGCCATCATTGGTTACCCAGAAGGTCAGTTTTTCACTCATTGAGGTTGGTTTTGTGTTAGGTACATCAACGCGTAAAACATCGTCGCTGTCTTTATAATCGTAAGCTCCCCACTGTTCCCATTTTTTATTGAATATAAGCGTCCATTTATCACCGTTCCAGATACTAAACAAAGCGTATTTACCAGCTGGCAGAGTCTTACCATTGATCGTAACATCTTTACTTACTTCAAATACAGTGGCTTCATTTGCCCCGGTGCGCCATACTTTACCCTGCATTGGCTCAACATCTTTACCAATCTCTCTTCCCTTTATGGAAGGCTGGCTGTAATCAATTTTAATAACGGCGCCTTTGGATGTGGTGGCAGTAACTGTGGCCGGCGGGCTGGGACGTTTGGATTTATCCTCATTTTGTGCGTGTGCATTTATACCCATTAGTAATATGCCTGAAAATAAGGCAAGCGATAAGATTTTTTTCATAATGATTTTTTATTGCGTTTTTGTATGCAAAAATTGAGCAAAAATTCTGTATTTGAAACAAAAGATGCTAAAGCTTTTCAAAAATTATATCAAAGGCAATATCAACAAAAATGCGGTTAATACTGCCTGAAACTATAACCTATATATTGTAATGCGTCTGTTATACCGGTACGCCAGTAATTCCAGTTATGACTGCCTTCCCTCATGCGAAATTCATGCGGCACCTTTTTTTTCGTCAATGCAATATGCAACAGGCAATTTGCATTGGTAAGAAAATCATCATCGCCACAGTCGATCCAGTAGCGCACTCTTTTTAAACTATCAGCAGATGTTTTTTCAACGATGTCCAAAACTGAATTTTCATACCAATGCCCTGTTAAGCGCGCCTTGTCTTCTAATTTCCTGCCAAAAACCCTGGCCAGTACGTTTGCGTAGGTATTATCTGGCATAAGCCTTAACTCATCGCTTGTAAAAATGCCTGCACTTAAAGGTGCAGCCGCTGCAAACAGTTGGGGATATTTTAATGCGTAGATCAAGGTGCCATAGCCACCCATCGATAAGCCTGCAACGCCACGATACCTTTTTTCCGCTTTAACCCGGTATTTCTTTTCGATGGCCGGCATAAATTCCTTTATGAAAAAATCTTCATAATTTTTTTTGCCATCATAAGCATTAACATACCAGCTTGAATCGGCATTGGGCATTACGATCACCATGGGCGGAATGATGCCATCAGCAATAGCCTTGTCAGCATACCTGTTGATTTCGCCGAATTGCAGCCAACCTGTATTATCGTCTGTAAAGCCATGCAGCAGGTAAACTATGGGATACGCTCGCTGCGATGCTTCATAATCTGCAGGAAGATAAATTGTATAATTCACGTTACGGTTCAGGATACTACTGTTAACCGTTTCCTGCTCCATTACCTTACCGGCGGGCTGGGCAGAAGCAGTTATAAAAAACAATATATCTAACAGGCAACATAAGATATCGGGGAAAAGTTTTTTCATATATCTTTTTTTGATGAAGATAATTTAACAAGCCTGATATTTTTTTAGAACCTGAAAACAATATCTAATTTTAAATCATTGGTACAAGAATTGAATTTAAAAATTAAAAATATTTTATATGCCTGTAAAAGACGAAATGAATACACTTAGCCAGATCCTGAATAAATTAACCGTGAAAGGCTACGATAATGAATTCAGGTGGACAAAAGATGGCTTTACCTTCAATGATAAGGTTTATCAGCCTGAAGATCTGACTATTATTAAAACTTACCGTTTTGAAGGTGAGTCCGATCCTTCGGACATGTCGATACTGTATCTCATTAAAGCCAATGATGGATTAATAGGTTACAGTATTGACGCATATGGCGTTTACAGTAATCATGATGATGAAGAAGGATATGATAATTTCATCAGGAAAATTCCGGTAAAGGACAACGAGGAACAGTTGCTGTTTGAGCTATAATCAATGTCTTTTAAAATATTGAATTTCCTGTTCATGTTTTTTGGCTGCTTCAAGTGTGGTGAATGTTCCTAAATTTCTTCGTTTATTGGTTTTGGGATTTTTCTTCCTTGAATACAGGCGGTATTCGCCTGATTTTAATTTACGTATCATAACCCGTTTTTTAATTGTAAACAATTGCCATGCCACCGCCTTAAAAAATTATCTGATGAACACAGTAATAATCATTGGTGGTGGTGCCTCGGGGCTGATGGTTGCCTGGGAGTTGTCAAAACACAAGATACCGGTAACGCTGATAGAAGCGAAACAGCGTTTGGGTGGAAGAATATACACGCTTAACGACCCTTCATTTTCAGTACCAATAGAAGCAGGAGCAGAATTTATTCACGGCAACCTGCAACATACAGTTTCACTGCTAAATAAGGCAGGCATCAGCTATCATGCAATTGGCGGAGAAATGTACCAACTTGAAAAAGGCCGGTTTAAAAAAGAAAACATGTTTACCGGGAATTGGGCCAAACTGCTTAAACAGATGGAAGAGTTAAAAGAAGATGTTCCTTTGGTCGATTTCCTTGATAAATATTTCACAGATGACAGTTATGATGAATTGCGTAAATCTGTAAAAGATTTTGCAGGTGGTTTTGATCTTGCCGAAACCCGAACAGCAAGCACCAAAGCCTTATATTATGAATGGCGCAAAGAAATGGATATTCAATACCGAATTGACGGCGGCTACAAACGATTGATACAATACCTGGAAACCGAATGTAAAAAGAACGGAGTGGTAATAAATACTGGCTGTTGTGCAAAAAAAATAAACTGGGAAAAAAATGAGGTTAGTGTGCTGTCGATGTGCAGCCGTTTTTTTAAAGGTAAAAAGGTTATTGTTACTGTTCCGGTAAGTGTACTCCAGGCTGATATTAATGATGAAAATTATATTGAGTTTAAACCTTCGCTTTCCCAGCATATACAGGCGGCAAAACATATCGGTTTTGGCGGCGTTATAAAAATTATACTTGAGTTTTCGGAAAATTTCTGGGAAGGGAAAACAAAACATGCAGGATTTATCTTTACAAAGCAGGCAGTACCGACCTGGTGGACACAATTGCCTGTTAATAATGCAATATTGACAGGCTGGGTTGGGGGCGACAAAGCGAGCGGATTAAAAAATGAAACTGACGAAACTATCCTGCGGAAGACTTTACAATCATTAGCCAATGCATTTGATGTGTCTTATAAAGTACTGAAAGTAAATTTGAAAGCATTCAAAATAGCCAACTGGTGCAAAGAACCCGATATTGGCGGCGGATATTCATTTAATACAATAACAAGTGGTTATGCAAAGGATATTTTGAGGCAACCTGTGAACGATACCATATTTTTTTCGGGTGAAGCCTTGTATGAAGGATTACCAGGAGGCACTGTAGAAGCTGCGCTAAGCAGCGGTATAAAAACTGCAAACCAGGTTCTCATGGCAATACAATAAGCGGCACAAAATTTTCTGATGGAAATATATGTCAAAAGCAAAAGCGAATAACCCGGAAGAAAAAAAGAATTCACTGGTTAATTATGAAGACGAGTTATTTAAAAAACAAACTGAAGATCCTGATGAGCTTGAATCTGACGGGTCGGCCAGCGCTTTTGATGAAACCGAAAGCGTAAATGAAGATAATTTTGATCACCTGTCTGAAAAATAATTTTTATGAAAAAGTCATCTGAAAATACATTTTCTGAAAAAGAAAATAAGAAAGTAATCACAGGTAAAAAACCCGGCGATAACGAAGTTCGCGAAGGGCAAGGTAATAGTTCTATTTACAATGAGCCAAATGACAAGTCCACTTATCCATACAAAAACGAAGAAGATAAGCAACATAAAGAGCAGCCGGAATTTATTGAAAACATCGACGATGTGGACACAAAAGACAAAGCCTGATTTAACCAGTATCCTGTAAGGGTGTTGTGAATTAAGCGCTAATATTTTTACTTTGCTGTCTAAATCATCTAATGAATATTCTCGTTACAGGTGCAGCCGGTTTCATCGGTTCGCACATGGCAGAAAAGCTTGCTTTGCTTGGCCATAAGGTTACAGGCGCAGATAATTTATCAAACTATTATTCAAGAGAATTAAAGCTGGAAAATATCAATTCCCTGCAAAAGAATAATGTTGAATTTATTGAGATCGATTTAAGGGATGCGGAACAATATAACAGGTTGTCTAAAAATTATGAATACGTTTTTCATTTTGCCGCACAACCAGGCCTTTCTGAAACGTCTACATTTTATGATTATTTAAGTAACAATGTATCAGCCACGCACGAATTGATAGAATTTTCAAGACAGTGTAGCAACATTAATTTATTTGTAAATATTGCCACTTCATCTGTTTATGGGCTCGATGCTACAAAGAATGAAACAGCTGTGGCGCAGCCTGTTTCTTTTTACGGCGTTACAAAACTTGCTGCAGAACAAATGGTTTTAGCGGCATGCAGAAATAATAGTTTACAGGCATGCTCATTAAGGCTTTATTCTGTATATGGACCCAGGGAAAGGCCTGATAAGCTTTATACCAAATTAATACGCTCAGCTTTATTTAATGAACCCTTCACTTTAATTGAAGGAAGCCTTCAGCACAAACGCAGCTTTACATTTATTAGTGATATAGTTGAAGGTGTTCTGCAGGTAATGGGCAAAGAAAAACAGGTAAACAATGAAATTTTCAACATAGGCACAGACGTACAGCATACGACCGCTGAAGGTATAGAAACCGTTGAAAAATTAACCGGCAAAAAAATAAACTTTAAAATGATGCCTCCACGCCCAGGCGACCAAACAACCACAAAAGCCGTAATTGACAAAGCCAGGCAGGTTTTAAATTATGATCCCGTCATAAGCTTAAGTGATGGCGTTCAGCAACAGATCAACTGGTTTGAAACTCCAGCAACGGGTCTTTAAATAATTTTGTTGGGTTGTTATGCTATAGCAAATATTAATAAAACTTAAGCTATCGCGAGTTTCGTAAACTCAGCACCATTAAACATACGGCAAAGTGTATAGTCCTTCGATTTTTGCCACTTCGGAAAATTGGCTTCAGAAACTATGCGCCAGAAATTTTTCGCTTTGAGCTCATTAAAATCCGGGGTTTGAATAAAGATGCCTGTAACTGAATTGCGGGTCTTAAAGCTTATGCGAATTAAAGTGTTAGGTTCAATATCTGATGAAAAAAACTTCTCTATTTGTTCGTTTGTCATTTTTTACTTTTTAGATTATGCTTTTACAATTTTATAAAAATAAAACAGCAGTTAAAAGCTTTATTCGATGAGCGTAATTTAAAGGTATAATTAGACGCTCTTCTTTACATTAATGGCATTTAATCCTTTGGCACCATGCTCCACTTCAAAACTAACCTTATTATTTTCTTTAACGGGTTCTGATAACTGGTTAACATGAACAAAAATGCTTTCCTGTGTAGTAAGGTCTTTAATAAAGCCATATCCCTTTGCTTCATTAAAAAAACTTATGATGCCTGTTCTAACCGTATCTTCATTGGGCTTTGGCGGAGGAACACCTGTATTAATATCTTCAAGGTTAAAAACTTTTCTTTTTTTCGGATCAGGCGGCGTTGAGGAAAGATTGCCGTCTTCATCAATGTAGGCCATCATTTCATCGAGACTCTTTCCCTTTTTGGCATTAGCCTTACGTTCTTCCATTTTCTCCTGTTTTTCCTGGCGCTGTTTTAATTTCTTCTTTTCTTTTTCTTTTTTGCCGAAGGTTTCTTTTGATTTTGACATAGTTAGCATTCTTTTTAGTTAACCAATAGTTTTAATAAATCATCGCTGCATAAACACCTTGCTTCTCTTGCCCCTTCCGGCACGAAAAGCGGTTGTTAAATTCACCGGCAACTGCAACCCTGCATCAGCCATCTGGTATGGATGATCTTTTATTACAGGAATAGGTTGTGCGATGAGTTTATGAATATCCCGCAGCAAAGATTTTTCTTCAATGCCACAAAATGAAATGGCTTTTCCACTGCTGCCTGCACGACCCGTACGACCAATGCGGTGAACATAGGTTTCAGGAATATTCGGCAGTTCAAAATTAATAACATGAGAAAGGCTTTCAATATCTATACCCCTGGCCGCTATATCCGTTGCTATCAGCACCCTGATATTCCTGTTTTTAAAATTGTTCAAGGCACGTTGCCTTTCAGCCTGCGATTTGTCTCCATGTATTGCCTGCACCTTAATATTCTCCCGTTGCAAAGCATAACATAATTTATCAGCCCCAAATTTAGTTTCAGTAAATATAAGCGCCGACTCTATCTCATGATTTTTTAGCAGATGAAGGAGCAAAGATCGTTTATCTGTTTTCTCCACAAAATATACAGCCTGCTCAACTGTTTCCGCTGTAGAAGCTACCAGTGTTATTTCAATCTTTACAGGATTGCTTAACATAGTTTGAGACAACCTGATAATTTCGGGCGGCATTGTTGCAGAAAAGAACAAGGTTTGTTTTTGCAGGGGAAGTTTTCTCAAAATTTTCTGAACATCATTAATAAATCCCATATCAAGCATACGGTCCGCCTCATCCAAAACAAAGATCTTAATTTGCTGTAGTGAGATATGCCGTTGCATAATAAGATCAAGTAACCTGCCCGGGGTGGCTATCAAAACATCAATGCCCTGTCTCAAACTTTTAACCTGGTGAAATTGGGACACGCCTCCATATACAGCGAGGTATCTTAAACCGGCGTAAGCACCGTAATCTTTAAAACTTTCTTCAATTTGTAACGCCAGTTCGCGTGTAGGTGTAAGTATCAGCGCGTTTATCCCTGCTGTTATATTGACAGCTTGCTTTTGCTGATGCAACAACTGTATGATAGGTAATGCAAAAGCTGCGGTTTTACCCGTTCCTGTTTGCGCACAGGCCAGCAGATCTCTTTTTTGTAATACGGCCGGGATAGCTTTTTGCTGTATAGGAGTAGGCTGGGTATATGCCTGTGTTTGCAGTGCTTTTAATAATGGTGTTATTAGCTTTAAGTCTTTAAAATCCAAAATTTTGATTGTTTATAATTTAAATTTAAAATAAAACCGCATCTGTTTGATGCGGCTGAAAGAGATTGCATCAGTTCAAAACTGCTTCTCCTGTGGTAGCAGCGAGCTTTTGTTTGGCAGGCAAACTATTGTTTTTAATATGTAACTGGTATTTACTGCTGAATGAAAACGTGTAATTGCTTTCCAAAAGTTGAGCATGCACTACTTCATCATCCAGTAATACCGATATTAAAGCCTGTACAATATCATTGCCGCTGTAAAGTGCACCGGGTTTATCTTTTTCAAATTTCACCGTAAACCTGTAGCCGGATTTTTTTATACCTGCCGCTCTTTCAAAATCGGTGCGGTTCATTCCCAACACCTGTTCTGTTGTTGCTGCCTTTTTTAACAGTATTCTTATGGCAGGCAAGTATTTATCCCACACCGTACCAAAAGCGATTTGTTTATTATTCATTATAATTGTTTAAGAAAAACGCCTGTTTCCTGAGCGGGAAAAAGAATTCTTGTTATTCGAACGGCCTTCTTTTTCTCTGGCAACTGTTACAGAAATTGCCCGGCCCTGGATTTCCTTTTGATCAAGCCCCTTTATGGCAGCATTTCCTTCTTCTGTGGATGACATTTCTACAAAAGCAAAACCCCGGGACCTGTTGGTTTCCCTGTCCGTAATAATTTTGGCTGAGGTAACGGTGCCAAATTCAGCGAACAGATCTTTCAGCTCTGTTTCACTTGTGCGAAAACTCAGGTTAGAAACGTAAATGTTCATAAAAATAATTTTTAATAGTTAATTCTTTTGTTGAGAGAGTAGAAACAGAACTGAGAGAAGGATAAAATTTACCTTGGCAGGTAAAAGATAAGATTGTCTTAAGGAATGCTTTTACAGCTCAATCGAAGGGCAAAGTTAATAAAATAATCTCAATGCACAAAGTTGGCATAGCAGCGAGACATTTGCCGTTGATCTTCCGGGCTTTAATTAACTGATTACTATAATCATACATCAATTTGAATGAACTTTTAATTCTATACTACTGCAGGTTCAAACCGGACGGTTTAAGTCTTTAATTCTAAAGCAGGAATCAGGCAAATTTGATCTGTTTAACTGAATTAATAAAAATTTGGGGGTTGAAATTTGATTCTTCCCTCCCGCGTGCTGATTTTTGAGCATGCGACCAAAACTTTTATTTTTTCTTCTTACTGTATTTATAACCGCCTGTAATAAGCCGCAATCGTTTGAATATCGGGGCATGCAGAATTTGAAGGTTGATAGTATAGGCTTAGTAAGCAGTAAGGTGAGTTTGGAACTCGTGTATTTCAACCCGAATAATTTCGGGGTCGATCTTAAAAATGTGAACTGCGATATTTACATCAATCACAATTATCTTGGAAAGTACATCCTGGATACAACCATGCATATCGCCAAACGCAGCGAGTTCATCATTCCTTCTTCGATGAACGTCGATATGAAAAACATCTTCAAAAATGCTTTGGGAACGTTTTTATCCTGCCAGGTTTTAGTAGAAATAAACGGCAGCACCCGGGTTGGTAAAAGCCGCATCTTTATTACCGTTCCGTTCAAATATTCCGCAATGCAAAAGTTTAGCATGTTCTAAGAACGCAAAGCAGCTATAGCTAATAATATCCATCCGGCAATAAAGCATAAACCCCCAAACGGCGTAACAGCACCCAGCCAGTTCATTTGCTGGTTACCTGTCATTTTAAAATAAGACAGCAAATACAATGAACCGGAAAAAAGAATAATCCCTGCAATAAAACATCTACCGCTCCAGTTTAAAAAATTCCCCTGAATATATTGACTTATAATGGCAACTGCAAGTAATACAAACACATGGTAGAACTGGTATTTTACGGCAGTTTCAAAAATATCAAATGCATCGGTAGTCATCCTGCTTTTCAGGCCATGCGCTCCAAATGCGCCAAGTATTACCGAAATAGCGCCAAGAACTGCTGCGGTTATTAAATAAGTTTTACTCATGCTTAAGTATTTTGAGGAAATTTTCTTCGTTAATATTATTCCCTGGTAGATGATATTCTGCTTTTGAATAAAAAAGCTTGCGTGTATCCCGCATTTTGGTAAAAAAATTTTCCAGGTTTTCATTTTCAACCGCAGCGATCAATGGGCGATGCGATTTTTCTACCTGCAATCTCGCAACGATTACATCGATATGCTCATCGATCCAAATGGTAATCCCATTTGTATTCATCCATGCCATATTATCATGAAAACAGGGAGTGCCCCCACCGGTTGCAAGAATAAAATTTTCCCTGCCCTCGAAGCTTCTAAGAACCTCACTTTCCGTTTTCCTGAAATGATCTTCCCCGCGTTGCTCAAAAACTTCTGCTACTGTTTTCTCCTCCCGGTTCTCAATTTCCTTATCGAGATCAAATGCAGGAATATTTAACAGGCGACTTAATTGCCGTGCCCAAAAAGTTTTCCCGCTGCCCATTAGTCCGATTAGAAAGATATTCATTGTGGTTGACTGATTGGTTGGTTGATAAGTTGAAAGGTTGACAAGTGAAAAGCAAAGCGCCGACCCTGTTAACTCGTCAACCTATCAACCCGGTAACCTACTTAAACGCATTAAATCCGGTTACATCCATGCCGGTAATAAGCAGGTGAATATCATGCGTACCCTCATAAGTAAGCACGCTTTCGAGATTCATAATGTGGCGCATAACACTGTATTCACCGGTAATTCCCATGCCACCAAGCATACCTCTTGCATCCCTGGCAATATCAGCTGCTATTTCGCAGCTATTGCGTTTGGCCATACTTACCTGTACCGGTGTTGCCCTCTTTTCATTCATTAAAATACCAAGCCGCCAAACCAGCAATTGCGCTTTGGTAATTTCTGTTATCATCTCGGCCAGTTTTTTTTGCTGCAACTGGAAAGCGCCGATAGGTTTACCAAACTGGATGCGCTCTTTGCTGTACTGCAAAGCCACATCGTAACAATCCATGGCAGCACCCAAAGCGCCCCAGGATATGCCGTAACGCGCCTTGGTTAAACAACCCAGCGGGCCCTTCAATCCTTTCACATTTGGAAAAATATTCTCTTTTGGAACACGCACATCATGAAAAACCAATTCTCCTGTAGCGCTGGCCCGTAAACTCCATTTAGCGTGTGTTGTGGGGGTTGTAAATCCTTCCATACCCCGTTCAACGATCAATCCCTTTATTTCACCATTTTCATCTTTTGCCCAAACTACAGCAACCTGTGCAAACGGTGCGTTGCTGATCCACATTTTGGCACCATTCAATATAACGTGGTCGCCATCTTCCTTAAAATTTGTGATCATACCGGCGGGATTGCTTCCAAAATCGGGCTCGGTTAAACCAAAACATCCCAGCCACTCACCACTTCCCAGTTTTGGCAGGTATTTCCTGCGTTGCTCTTCACTGCCGTAGGCATAAATAGGATGCATAACCAAACTGCCCTGCACACTTGCGGTAGAACGCACCCCACTATCCCCTCTTTCCAACTCCTGCATCATTAATCCATAACTGATGTAATCAAGGCCGCCCCCGCCATATTCAACAGGAATAGTTGGGCCAAAACAACCAAGCTCCCCCATCTGTTTTACAATAAATTCAGGAAATTCTGCACGCTGCGTATATTCTTCAATTACGGGGGAAATTTCTTTTTTTACATAATTACGTACACTTTCACGTACCAGTTTCTGTTCTTCAGTGAGTAATTCATCTACTAAAAAATAATCCGGAGATTGAAAAATATCCGTTTTGGAAGCCATCGTATATTATTTTATGAATTATTAAAGAGCGCGGCAAAGGTAAACAGTTAGTGTAACCGGAAAAGTTTTGTAGAAAGATTCAGGATAAATTAACCCGCAAACTTTGAGATGGCCTCATTAAGATGAGCGGTGGTTACAGGCTTTACAATATAGCCGGTGACTTTTTTATATACTGATGCCTGTTCCAGGTCTTCCGTTGACAAACTGGAAGACAGTACATAAACCGGCACCGTAATATTTTGATTTACTGACCAGCTTTCAAACCAGGATAAAAATTGCCAGCCATTCATACCTGTCATGTGAAGATCAACAAAAATTATATCGGGCAAATCCTGAACATTGTTCAACAAATAGTGTTGGGCCTGGCTTCCGTCTTCACATGAAACAAATTCACCCGCAAACTCAACAAATTTCATTAAGCGTCCGCTGATATTAACCGTTATCAGATCATCATCAATAAAAAGCACTTTTTTGAATGCGGGCATAAAAACTGGTCATAATTTATTTTTCTTCAACCGGTATAAGATCATTCAAATCAATATTTATGGGCAATAGCCCGATTTGTACTACTGCTCTTTTACCCCGGATCTCTTTTACTTCGCCAACCTGGTAATTTTTTTTCATTTTTACTTTTGAGCCTACTGCAACAGGCGTTTGCACTTCCCTGTATTTGGATTCTATTTTTTGTGTAAATTTATTTTTAACCGCATTCTCCTTACGCTTGAACAGCAGTTCCTGTATTTGTTTGATCACCTCATTTTTATTCTCTGTCTTTTTCCAATCCAGCACTATCTGCTTCAGCTTGCGTTCCATATCTTTTAGATATGCTATCCTCTCTTCTGTTACTTTATTCTGATGTTTTAACAGCTCTACCTGCTGCTTATGCTTCTCTTTATTTATCTCTGTTGATAATTGTTTTTTTAAATGTTCATTTTCCGCCAGGAGTTTTTTTAATTCCTGTTTCTCTTTTTGCAGCGCCTGCAGATCCTGTTCGGTGCGGTTTAAGAGTTTATCAAGACGGAAATGGTTTTCATCAACCAATTTCTTTGCATTATTAATAAGGTGTTTTGGCAAACCAATTCTCTCGGCTATAGCAAATGTGTAAGAACTACCCGGTTTACCGGTGGTTAATTTATATAAGGGAAGCAGGTTTTCTTCGTCAAACATCATCGAGCCGTTTAATATGCCCGGCGTGCGGTTGGCGAATATTTTAAGATTGAGATAATGTGTTGTAACTATCCCGAAAGAATGCTTATAATTCATTTCATTTAAAATGATCTCTGCAAAGGCACCACCGAGATTAGGGTCTGTACCACTGCCTAATTCATCGATAAAAAACAAGGTTTTCCCATTGGCATTTTCAATAAAATATTTCATGTGCAGCAGGTGCGAAGAATAAGTGCTCAGGTCAAACTCTATGCTTTGCGTATCACCGATATGAATAAACAACTGTTTGAAGATACCCATTTCAGAATCAGGATGTACCGGCACCAGCAAGCCGCTTTGCATCATCACCTGGTTAAGGCCGATCGTTTTCATAGCAACGGTTTTACCACCTGCATTGGGTCCACTTATAACGAGGATACGGTTTTTTTCATCAAGCCTTAGTGTAACCGGTATGGTTTGCCGGTTGGTTTGCTTGTTATGCAATAATAAAAGCGGGTGATAAGCCTCTCTCAGATCAGCAATTGCCTTATCTGCAATATTTGGATAATTACCTTTTATTTCAATGCCCAGTTTTGCTTTCGCCCGGATGAAATCATACTCGCCGGCAATTTCTAACCATTGTTGCAATAAGCTGCTGTAAACAGAAAGCTGTGCTGTAAGTAATTTTAATATGCGCAGTATCTCCTTACGTTCTTCATTCTCCAGCGAAAACACCTCATTGTTTAATTCTATAGTGGCTTCCGGTTCTATATAAGCTGTTTTGCGACTATCGCTTTCACCATGCAAAATTCCTTTTACCTGCCGTTTATATTCTGCAAAAACAGCCACCACCCTCCTGCCGTTACTAAAGCTTTCTTCTATTTCTGCACTGTAGCCGGCTTTATTTAACCGCGCTACTTCTTTCTCAAAAACACGGCGCAGTTCATTGCGTTTACCATGAAGGTTCTGCCTTATTTTCTGAAGCCCGATACTCGCGTTATCTTTTACATTTCCGGGTTCGTCGAATATTTCATCGATCATTTGTATGATCGATTTTTCATAATAAGAGTTTTCCAGTACATTATATAATGCAGGGTAAGCCAGCCGGCGTTCCACATCAAACCACCTGAATATTTTTTCCGTATTAACAGTAAGCCTGCGGATATGTATAAAGTCCTCGGCCTGTAAAACACTCCCTTCTATACTCAATAATTTTAAGCTGCGGTTCAGGTTTAAACTGAAATCATTTGGGAAAACCTGCTTTTGCTCCAGTAACAATTTACATTCATAAGCCTGTTGCAATTGCAGTGTAATAATTTCCTTTTTAGTATGAATGCGTAATTGCAATACTTTCTGCTTTGCATAATCTGTATTGCAATAAGCAGATAAATGCAACTTTATTTTTGAGAATTCAAGCTGCTCTTCAGCGGAATCAGGATATAACTTCATCAGGCTTAATAAAAGGCAAATCTAATACGCAATTGGCACACCTACCGGCTGTAAATCGCCTGTTAACTGCATGATGTTAATAAATGTTGCAAAGTTTTTACCTGAACGTTTTTGCTTTTACAACATGCTCTTCCTGTTCTTTGCTCTGTATAGTTTGATTTCCCGTTTCCACTTCTACTTCCTTTGTAGTAACAGCATAATCGTTTGGATGAATTTCAGAACCGTATTGCATGGCATATGCTTTTGTAAATTCTGCTCCGAAATACAAAATGATGGAGGAGTAATAAACCCACAGCAATAAAATTACAAGCGAGCCGGCAGCACCAAAAGTATCGCCCACATTGGCTTTGCTTATATAAAAAGAGATCCCGAATTTACCGATCATAAATAAAACTGATGTTGCAATAGCCCCGGCAATCACATCTTTCCATTTTATTCTCGCGTCGGGCAAAACTTTAAAGATCACCGCAAAAATGAGCGTGGTGATGCTCAGCGTAAGCACCAAATTAATGATGTACACCACAATCACCGCAACATCGGGATATTTCGCCCGGAAGCTGTTAATTAACGCTTCTATTATTGCAGAAATGCCAAGCGATACCAGCAGTAAGAACCCCAGGGTTGCAATTACCGAAAAAGAAAGAAACCTGTTACGCAGCATTTTTAGCCAGCCCTTTTTTGGTTTAGGTTTTATACCCCATATTTTATTGATGGAATCCTGTATATCACCAAAAACTGTTGTGGCGCCAATCAATAAAGTGATACCCCCGATTATTGCCGCCATATTGCCTTTGCCACTTATTGATGCATTCTTTATCATATCCTGTAACTGCAGGGCAGTATCCGCCCCCACAAAATTGCTAAGTTGCTGGTAAATCTCTCCTTCTACTGCTTCCCGGCCTAAAAAAATACTGCATAAAGAAATGATCACAACAAGTAGGGGGCCCATTGAGAAAACGGTATAATAGGCAAGACTCCCGCTGAGCTTGGTTACTTTATCATTTCCGAAACCTTTGAAAGACTCCTTTAAAATTTTAAAAAGTCCTTTAAGGGAAAATTTTTTCTTCATGTCGTGGGTTTTGTCATATCTCAATAATCAAAAACCCCGCCGACGGCGGGGCATTTTCTAAGTACCAGTCGAAAAACAAGTTAGGAAAAAGCATTTTCCGTTTCTCTTTCTGTTCTGTTTATCGCGTCTTCCAGCTCATTGTAGGCATTTGCTGCTGCTTCGTTTATCCTGTTTCTCTTTCGTGTATATATAAAGGCTACTATTCCTGCTGCCAATGCTATTACAGCACCGGTAATTGCTTTTTTATTCATCAAAATTGTTTTATAAAAGTTAATACATTTTTTATTCTTCGTCATCCACCATATCGCTCTCTTCGCCTTCACTATATGCCTGCTGGTTCACAGTTTCTGAAATTTCAGTGAGCTTTTTATCAGCATTGCCTTCTTCCTGCTCTGTTTCCTCAAGTAAGGCCACGATTTCTTCCTCTCCCATCATTCTTGCATGCGCTTTTAAGGAACCGTATGCAGCAATTTCGTAATGCTCTATTTTCTGACCGGCAATAATTAAAGCTGCGTCACGGGCATAGCCTTTATCATACTCTTCAATTGCTTCTTTTCCCTCTTCAACCAGACCTTCCATCGCGGGGCATTTTTTTCCCTGGGCTTTTTTTCCAAGCTGTTGAAATACCTGGTCCAGTCTTCCTATCTGTACTTCGGTTTCCTGTAAATGATCAGTAAATGCAGCACTTAATGTTTGGTCATATGCTGCCTTACTCATTTTAGGTAATGCCTTGGTCAAATATTTTTCGGCCCAATAAACATCTTTCAGTGTGTCTTCAAACACTTTAGCAAGGTTTTCTCTTTGGCCTGAACCATTGGAACTGCTTTTTGAACCGCTACGCTGTGAGCTTGCAGAACTTTTTTGAGGAGTGGATTTTGAAGTTGCCCTCTTTGTTTTTGCGGGTGTACTTTTCATATGCAATGTTTATTTTTTATTTAATTAATACCTGTAAATCCAATTTCATACCAACCTGTATTGCATCATTTTTTTCCCCAATTATTTTCCATGTCGTTATAATTTTTTTTTGAGACGGTTGAATTCTTCCTGCTGCGCGATGTACCCTTTTTCTTTTTTGCATTGATATTATTTACAAGCGAATTCTTTACTCCCAGCTTATTCTTTTTTGAAGCTTGTTTTTTTGCGGCTTTTTTTGCTGAGCCCTTTTTTGCTGCTGCTTTTTTGGCCGGTTTCTTTTTAGCGGCTTTGGATGCTTTTGCCATTAGCTTTTATAACAGGCGTTGCAATCTTTATACCTTATTTAAAGTTTTTTGTGTTTCCTGTAAACACCAATGATGCAGATCATGAACTGGTGTTGTTAAACGGATGGTAATTCCTTCAAGCTTACCAAGTGTTTCATTTTTTTCCCAAGGTTTAGAATAATTTTGGCCAATGCGAAAGGTTTTGCAGAGGATTTTACTAACGCTTATAATTTATTTGCCTTTGCATGCTTCATCCCAAACTAAAAATATACAGGGGGAAGTACTGGACAAACAAAGCGACGAGCCTATACCTTTCGCTACCGTAAAATTTGCTATACAAGGCGGCGGTTTGCTTACCGATTCACTGGGAAGATTTTCGATCAGCCTCAACACTTTTGCGGCAGCAGATACTTTGCAGGTAACAAGTGTGGGCTATTCACCGTTACGCATCCCCATTGCTGATCTTAAAGATTCGGCTTTTATAACGATACAGTTAACCTTACTGCCTCCCCAAAAAGAGGTTGTGGTAAAAACAAAATATAACCGTGCGCTGTGGTTCTGGAGAAAGATCATTGCGCATAAACCCGAAAATGACAGGCGTAAATTTAATAACTACGGTTATGAAGTATACAACAAGCTTGAGCTGGACCTGGATAACATCAATAAAGAAAAGCTGGGAAAGAATTTTATGCTCAGGAAACTGAATTTTGTATTGGATTATGTTGACTCAACTTCAGAAAAAGAACCTTACCTGCCGGTATATTTGACTGAAACGCTTTCTGATTATTATTATCAAAGTGATCCCCGCAAAACCCGTGAAGTAATTAAAGCCACCATAACAAATGGAATAGACAATGAAAGTATTATAAAACAGTTGGGCGCCACTTACCAGAATGTAAATGTTTATGCAGGCTCGATTCCTGTTTTTGACAAAAAATATGTGGGCCCTTTCAGCGACAATGCGGATGAATTTTACAATTTCAAATTACTCGATACACAGTATTTATCAGGCAGGCGGCTGGTGCATTTTGCATTTACACCAAAACTCCCCGGGGGCGATATGTTCACCGGTGATTGCTGGATTCATGATACCAGTTTTGCTGTACAAAAAATAATGCTTCGACCCTCGGCAGATGCTAACCTGAATTTTATTTCAGGCTTAACCCTGATACAGGAATTTAAACTTGTAAATGACACTACCTGGTTTTTATACAAAGACAGGTTTGTGGCTGATGTGCGGCCCATTGGCAATAAAAGAATCGGCTTAAAAGCACGTAAGACTACTACCTATAAGAATGTAATTATAAACAGTAATACCGTTATTGCAAAACTTGATAGCAATAAATCGAATGAAGACATTTTACTGGATAAAAATGCACAGAACAAACCGGATTCCTTCTGGTTAAAGCAGCGGCATGAACCCCTGAATGCAAACGAGCAAACTGTTTACAAGGTTTTGGACACACTTGAAAAAAATAAAACCTACAGGTTGTACAGAGATGGACTTAATTTTCTCACAACGGGTACTTACGATGTCGGTAATGTACGCATCGGGCCATGGTATAACTGGTTTACCGGCAATAATTATGAAGGCGCAAGGGTAAGGTTTGACCTGGCTACCAACCGGGGCTTTCATGATAAACTTAACCTGCGTGGCTACCTGGCTTACGGTTTCGATGACCAAACTTATAAAGGCAAGGCCGAAGTTAAATACATGTTCAGCCGTGTACCCTGGCGGTATATTGACGTCTACTATAAAAAAGATATCGATAACGGCCAGGTATTTTACGACCAGCTGGGTTCAGACAATATTTTCGGTTTCTTTTTTCAAAAACCCGGCACAAATACCAAGTTCCAGCAGATCACTGAAAAGAAGATAGAGTTTTATTCCGAGATGCACGATGGCTTTGCTATTGGCCTTACCGGCAGCAGCAGGCAGTATGAAGCGGTATCAAACCTGCCCGGCGCGGAATTATTCCCGGTGAAGCAGGGTGAACCATTTAATACTTTTGAAACGGGCCTCCGTTTGCGCTACGCTTACCAGGAACGCACGATCGAAGATAATTTCTACCGCAATAGTTTTGGCAGCGAATACCCGATCATTGAATTTAATTATATACACGCCTGGCCCGGTGTATTAAACAGCAGTTATAAGTATGATAAAGTGAGTATTTCCGTATCAGATTATCTTAACATAGCGCCTTACGGAAATTTTTATTACAATGTTTTTGCCGGAAAAATATTCGGCACACTGCCTTACCAGATGCTGGCCATTTTGCCCGGTAACAACTGGTATTATTACAGCAAATATTCTTTTAACCTGGTTGACCGTTTTGAATACCTTACCGATCGTTACGTAGGTTTTAATATTGAACATAATATTGGTTCAGGGTTATTTCGTTATACAAGGCTTACGCGCAAGCTTAAGCTGCGCCAGCTCTGGCTGGCCAGGGGTATCATCGGGGATTTGTCTGATGACAACTACCAGCTGAATTTTGTACCGGGCAACCCCTTCAAAACGCTTGATGGCAAGATGTACCTGGAAGTTGGAACCGGCATTGATAATATCTTTAAATTCTTTAGTGTGAATTTTATCTGGCGTGTACTGCCACAACCGCTGCCGCCTGATCCGGTTGACAGGTTCGGCGTTTTCCTTGGGTTCAAGGTTTCGCTTTAAATTTATTTTACAGGTGTATCCCCGGGTTAGCCCGGAAAACTCAATTACTCTCCCGGTAAACCAACCTATCTTCCCCGGAAACTCAATTATTCTCCCCGGAATTCGATGATTTTTCCCGATAATTTGTTGATTCTTCCCGAGAATTCGTGATTTTTTCCCGAGAATTCGTGATTTTTTCCCGATAATTCGCTGTTTTTTCCCGATAATTCGCCGTTTTTTCCCGATAATTTACCGATTCTTCCCGAGATTCTGCTGATTTCTCCCGAGATTTTGCTGTTTTTTCCCGAGATTTTGCTGATTCCTGCCCGGAATTTTTTGATTCTTACCGCAATTCGCCGTTTTACCTGGGCCCGGAGAACTCAAACTGTATTTTTTCTCTCCGTAGCGCCTTCATGGCCTGAACTCAAATAATTTTTTTTCTTAGGTTTGAGTATATGAAGCGATTATTGTTCATTATTCTTTCGGTAAACCTCGTTTTTACATCCTGCGCGCAAACAGGTATACCTGTTGTTGGCGCCGGCCGGGAAGTTGATCCCTACCAGTATGCAGCCGTTAAAAACCTCACAATAACAAATGGCTGCGTGGTAAGCGCCCATCCTCTTGCAAGCGAAGTAGGCTTAACCATATTGAAAAAAGGCGGCAATGCTTTTGATGCGATGATCGCCACGCAGCTGGCGCTTGCAGTTGTATACCCCGGAGCGGGCAACTTAGGCGGGGGCGGTTTTACGATTGCAAGAACAAAGAACGATTCACTGATCGCCCTGGATTACCGCGAAACAGCGCCGTCAAAAGCCGGCCGTAATATGTACATAGATTCAGCCGGGAATGCAAGAACAGATCTTTCACAGAACGGGCATTTGTCGGCCGGCGTACCCGGAACAGTGGCTGGCTTATTCGCCGAACATAAATATGCGAAACTTCCTTTTGAAGAATTGATACAACCGGCGATTGACCTGGCAGAGCATGGTTTTGTGATTACCCCACGGGAAGCTTCAAGCCTCAATTATAACAAAGAGGATTTCTTAACGTATAATACAAAGCCAACCGCATTTGTAAAAGAGGGCGATTGGAGAGCCGGTGATACCCTGGTACAGCCCTACCTGGCAAAGACGCTCAAACTTGTCCGCGACCAGGGAGCAAAAGGTTTTTATGAAGGTGAGACCGCAAAACTGGTTGTTGAAGAAATGCAACGTGGCCATGGTTTGATAAGTTATGAGGATCTAAAAAATTATACCTGTAAACCACGCAAACCGGTTGAGTTTGATTACCGCGGTTACCACGTGGTGAGCTTTCCGCCATCAAGCAGCGGCGGTATTATTTTGGCGGAAATGCTGAAGATGATCGAACCGTATCCCATGCGCGGATATGGTTTTCAAACAAAACAAAGTGTGCAGTTGATGATAGAGGTCGAACGCAGGGCCTATGCAGACAGGGCGGAACATTTGGGCGATCCCGATTTCTGGAAGGTTCCCGAAAATATCTTGTTGAGCGATGCTTATTTAAAACAGCGCATGAAAGATTATGATTCAACAAAGGCAGGTATGAGCGCAAACATAAAAGCCGGCAATGTGCATGAAAGTGAAGAAACAACACACATCAGCATTATTGATGCAGAAGGAAATATGGTGGCCGTTACTACAACATTAAATAATGGCTATGGCAGCAAAACCGTTGTAGGCGGCGCCGGGTTTTTGTTAAATGATGAGATGGATGATTTCTCCATCAAGCCGGGTGTACCCAATATGTATGGCGCCGTGGGCGGTGATGCCAATGCTATTGAACCGGGCAAACGCATGTTAAGCTCAATGACGCCAACTTTGGTTTTGAAAGATAACAAACCATTTATCGTGGTTGGTACGCCGGGCGGAACAACTATTACCACTTCGGTATTCCAGTCGATCGTGAACATTGTTGATTTTGATATGAATGCTGATGACGCGGTTAATAAACCCAAATTCCATCATCAATGGCTGCCGGATACAGTTTATCTTGAAAAAGGATTTTCCGAAACCACTGCTGAGCAGCTTAAGCTTATGGGGTACAAAATAGAAATGCGTGGAGGCATTGGCAGAACCGAGTTAATAAAGATTCTGCCTGACGGAAAACGTGAGGCCGCAGCAGATAAACGGGGAGATGACAGTGTAAGCGGGTATTAGCTGCCCAATGATATACAGCAGAAGTGTTGCGACGCAACCGTGCTCAATTGAAATACTGAAGCTGGTAACCCAAAAAAATAATAACCTATGGATATAGAAGAAGCATTTTTTGAATCAGCGATCAAGAAATTTAGTGCCCAGAAATTATTGGGCGAAAAAACTTTTGCGCAGCTGGATGATACAGACCTCTTTTTTAAACCATCCAGAGAAAGTAATACAATTGCGGTGATCGTGCAGCACATGAGCGGCAACATGCTAAGCCGGTGGACCAATTTCTTAACGGAGGATGGCGAAAAACCATGGCGCGAGAGAGATAAGGAATTTGAAGATATACTAACAACAAAAGAAGACGTATTGAATGCATGGAGCAAAGGCTGGCAATGTGTGTTTGATGCGCTTGAGAACCTGCAGCCCGGCGACCTGTTGAAGACTATCAGTATCCGCAGCGAACCCATGCTGGTTATTGATGCAATTGTGCGGCAAATTGACCACTATGGTTATCATGTTGGGCAAATTGTTTATATAGGCAGGATGATCAGGGAAGATGCCTGGCAAACGCTGAGTATTCCGAAGAAGAAAATATAATGCAAGGTTATTGGTTTGAAGTTTTGAGTTTGAAGTTTTACGTTCTTATGATTTACAGCCATAGATTACTATTGGAACGAGTGCCGCTTTGTTGCACCCGTAAAGTCGAACCTCCCTGTAATTCGCCGGGTACCAAGAATGCGGCCTAATTTCTTCGGTTCAGTAAGCGTTGACGGTGCACCGCCTGCGTCCGGAACATTTCCTACTGCCATCCCCATCTCGGCTGCTGTTTGTTCGGTAAGATACAGACTACTTTTTACCTCCCAGGTACCCGAAGTCAGGTCCGGAAGTTCAAACTGCCAGAAGTCTCTTTCAGATTGTCCTGCATCATCAAGGAGAAAAGATTCCCAATAAAGCGGAGTGAAGGCGTAAGCCGGCTGAGCAGTCGAAAAATTAAATATTTTCTCCATTGTTTGAACAACGTTAATATTATTACCGCGCCCTGGTTTTGCTATACCCTTATCCCAAAATATTGTGTTAAACCTAACCTGCCATGAAAACTGCACCGGTGCTGTAGCCACCGGGGGAAAGATCTCCTGCGCCAGCTTTGGGCAGGCATCTGGCGTGCTATTGGGACACGCATAGCAGGGGGGTGTTACCGGGGTTATCTTGAACAGATCGCTGTCCGTACTCTCCCCTTTCGGCGATTGAGGTGTTTGGCAATTTGGCTGGGCCGCCGGGGCTGCTCCTGCCGGTGGATTCTGGCGCTGGATCCGGGCTGGTGATGCTGCGCCACCCTGCTGTACCACATGGGCTAGTTCATGTGCCAATAATCTTTTCCCGGTGCCAGTGCCGGGATCATAGGCACCCCTACCAAATACGATATTGTTTCCGGCCGTGAATGCCAGCGCATTTATACTCCTGGCAGAAGCATTTGCTTCACCATCTGTATGCAAACGCACGCCGGAAAGATCATGACCTATCAGTGGTTCAAAAAAACTTCGCTCCCGTTCGTTTAAGGCGCTGCCACCTGGAAGATTATTTATATAACCTTCTGTTCCGGAAGAAGGTTTTACTTCGTTATTACTGTTCTCTTTCCTTTGCATGTGCTTCTCTTCTTCTTCACAATGCGCACATTTGCGTTGAACATTTCTTATAGATGGTTTGAAAAAACTTTGCTGCGAAACATGGTCATCATGCGTGCGCCTTACTTTATCAGCGACTGCACCTGCTCCCCGTTCATAAACATCATTGGGTTGATCGATGGTAAGCTTTGGTTGAAAGAACGGCTTTTTATGCTCGCTGTTTTGTGAACCGGGAACGATATGTAACTGAGCTAAATGCATGAATGATTTCAATTGACATCACTAATGTATTTATAGAGGGTTGGCTTTAATTTTTATTGGGAAGCACAAATATAATCAATGTATTTTACCATTGACTTCGTCTTCGTACCCGGCTTTAGTTTGTTGCACCACTTGTTTTTGCGCGGTGCCAGTGAGTTATTGGCCATAGGTATAACCGGGTGGAATATTGCCTTCATCACTACCTCTTTCTTCAGGGGATGCTGCATCATCCCCGGATACACCTGATGGGGTCCAACGGTTATCTTCATAGAAAAAGTCATCCTCGCCGGGTGTACTGCAGGTACCCGGTGCAAGAAGGGTGGTCCACCCCTGAACAGTATAAAATCCGCCACCGCATGTCATACCTTCACAATCTGTATCGAGGGGATTTCCAACACATTCACCAACCGCTAATCTTTGCCATACCGTTGGCAGGTTTGGATCTTTGTTTGAAACCAATGCCCATTCATCCGCCCCGGTCTCTGACTCATTACAGCATCTTCCAGGATTAAATGCTCTTTGAATATGTCTTGAAATCCCGGCGGCCTGCTGCATAGTATGTGTCAACTCATGCGCCAGCAATTGTTTGCCACTATCTGTACCAGGCGAGTACTGGCCGGTATTGAATACAATATTATTTCCTGAAGTATATGCCAGCGCATTTATTGATTGCGCAGATTTAGCAGCGGCATTATCCGTATGTACCTTTACATTACTGAAATCATAACCAAACCGTGGCTCAAAAAAACTTCTTTCCTCATTTGTTAACGGCTTGCCTTTGCCATTTAATGAACCAATATAATTTTCAGTTGCTGCACCTGTAACAGTTACATCATTATTGATTTCTTTTCGTTGCGTGCGTTTCTCTTCTTCTTCGCACTGCGCGCATTTACGTTGTACGGATGTAAGAGCAGGTTTAAAAAATTTATTACTTACTTCATTATCAGGCATGCGCATCACTTTATCAGCCATTGCATCCGCTTCCTGTTCATATATGTCGTTGGGTTGATTGATGGAAAGCTTTGGCTGAAAAAAAATTGCATTGGATTTAATGTCTGCCAAAGGAGAAATTTTATTCTTTGCTGAATAATTAAACATACGCATTTAATTAAATGAATAAAACTTTGGTTTCAAAGAGAAACGGTGTCTTTTGCCGGATAAAAAACCGGGCATTTAAAATACAACTAAAATTTTATATTCCGGTTCCTTTCTGTGTATTAATCGCCTAATTCTGTTATCTAATAACAAAATCCAACGACAAAAGTTGACATTTAGAAATTTAGTTCCTATCTTAATGGAACGATCTTATTCACAACCTTACAAAACTTGCTGCCTTTTGAGTTATTCTTTTAATGCTATTAATATTTGGCTAACGTATGAGTGTAAAAGACCCGCCACTTGTTTCCTGTGTAATGCCCACTTATAACCGGCGCCGGTTTATACCTAATGCCATTGAATATTTTTTACGCCAGGATTATATCAATAAAGAATTAATCATTATTGATGATGGTACCGATACAGTAGAGGATCTTATACCGGATCATCCGCTTATCCGTTATTATTCTTTAAGTAAAAAAATTACACTGGGAGCCAAGCTTAACCTTGCCTGCAGTTATGCGCAAGGTGAAATAATAGCGAATTGGGACGACGATGACTGGTATTCAAAAACAAGGTTAACGTATCAGGTTGATGCCCTGAAAAACGATAAAATTGAGTTATGCGGAATAAACAACCTGTTATATTATGATCTCAAAAATAACCGGGGGTATCGTTATATATATCCTGCCGGCCAGCGAACATGGTTATTAGGCAGTTCTTTATGTTATAAAAAAAAGTTATGGAACAGGAACCGTTTTGCAGACATTGACGTTGGGATGGATGGCTTATTTGTGTGGGCAACTTCGTCTGAATGTGTGAAGGTTCTTTCTGATTCAACTATGTCAGTACATATGATCCATGAAGCTAATGTTAGTCCTAAAAAAACAAATGGCGCATGGTGGCACAACTATCCTGTTGATGAATTGAAAAAAATAATGAAAGAAGACAGACTTTCATATATGAATGGAGATTCAACATCACATGTAAAAGCCCCAGTTCATCAAAATATTTCGGAACCATTAAAAAATATTTATGCCTGTTTGGTACATGAAAATGAAGAATGCGTTACAGACCTTGTACGCAACCTGCATTATCATGACCCTTCTTCTGTTATATTGCTTTTTAACGGGGGCAACAACAGCAGTTTATTCACGGGAAGATTTCCTTATGATAAATTCGGAGCAGTGATTCATCCTGCATCTTTTCGCGTTAAGTATGGCTACCTGCACACATTTGCGCTTAGCTGTATGGAATTTGCTTTAGAGAACTTAACGTTTAATTCTTTAACAATAGTTGATTCAGATCAACTGGCAATTCGTTCAGGATATTCTGCATATGTGGGTGATTTTTTCAAAACTACCGCTGATGTTGGATTGCTTTCCAGCAATCCTGAGAAAATAAATAAGGATAATGTCAGCAACCAGGTAGCAGCGCAAGCTTTTAAAGAGTATGATTTGTGGAGGCCATTACTTAATAGCTTTCAGGATGGTGAAAGCAATTTTGTGTATTGGACATTTTGGCCATCAACTGTATTTACAAGAGATGCCATCAAAGACCTTATAAGTTTATTTAAAAAAAGTAAGCAATTACAGGAAATAATGAAACATACAAAAATATGGGCATCAGAAGAAGTTATTCTACCTACTCTTGTTAAACTTTTAGGATATAAGATCGTCGCAAATCCCTGTAGTTACGACTACGTAAGCTATCGGAAAAAATATTCGCTGCAGGATATTAACAATGCGCTAGGCAAAGCTAACGCATATTGGATACATCCGATAGACCGGATATATGATACAAACTTAAGAAAATATATCAGGGATTATTTTTCTAATTACCCGGAAAATAATAAAGCAAATGATTTGCACGTAATTGCACCTGATAAAGCTTTCATATCATCATTAATAAAGAGGATAAAAGAAATAGAAGGCTGGTTAACTGATGCGGAAGCAAACCTGCTTATTAAACTAACAGAAAGAGCGTGTAAGGAATTACCCCTGCCATGGAACATAGTTGAGATTGGCAGCTACCATGGGAAGTCTACAGTTTTGTTTGGAAGTATAGTTAAAAAATTTTTTGGCAGCACCAGGATATATGCTATCGATCCGCATGACGGGAAATTAGGAGATGCCGACCGGGGTCTTCAATCATTCCCACCTTCATTTAATAAGTTTAAAAAGAACATTGAAGATTCAGGATTAACTGAGTTCGTTGAAATAATTAAAGATAATTCATGTAATATTAAATGGGATAAACCTGTTTCGCTGTTATTCATCGATGGCCTTCATGATTATGCAAATGTTGCAACAGACTTCGGGCATTTTGCTGATTGGATACCTTCAAAAGGATATGTTGCTTTTCATGACTACGCAGCGTATTTTCCGGGCGTGAAGAAACTTGTTGATGAACTTTTGGGAACTAAATCTTATGAAAAAGTTGATAGCATCGATAGTTTAATAATTCTAAAAAAACATAATTAAGCACTAAAGAAATTAAAAATATGTTTTTAAGTACAAATGAAATTAACGTTACCATAGTATTGATACCATATAACAATGAAGACAAATTTAAAATAAGATTGGAACGGGATATATTACCTACTATTTCAGCGCATCCTTCCTGGAAATTTCAAATTGTAATTATAGATAACAGTGACGAACATAAAAGGCCAGCGTGCGATATTTTAAACGCATATAACCTTGACTACATTTATAAATGCCCGGAGTATAATTTAATGTATGGGCCTTCAATGAATCTTGCGGTAACAGAAAGTAAATTTCCCTATTTAGTATACGTATGTTCCAACCATGGACATATGTACGATCCAACATGGATTGATGATCTTATAACTCCTATAATTAATAATCCTAAAGTCGCTATGACGGGTTCTCATTATCCAAGCTGTCACCCCGGCGCTTTAGGATTCCCATCCTATTTACCCCCTATTCATATACAAGGTGGTGTGTTTGGGGCAAGAGTTTCCTCACTTCATACTCACCCTTATACAAATGATCAACGGTATATACATTGGGGATCTGATGTTTACCAATGCTTTCAATTACTAAATGCCGGGTATAAGCTTTTTAATGTTGCCTCAATTAAATCTGTTTGGAGACAAAATGTGAATCAGCCGCAAAGATGGAAGTACGTTCATGATTATTCCGAGTGATTAAATTTATGATACATATAGATGTTGCCTGGATTATTTAAAAGAATTTTTATAAGGTGTTTAATATTTCAATCAATCTTTCAGCTTTTAACTCAGGAATATAGTCATATATTTTTACCGCTTCCGGATTATTACCCCATGTCATATTCTGATTAGTAAGTAAATAGTTTTTTACTCCAAGATGAAAAGAAAGATGCGATGGACCTGAAACAACGCTTATTAATCCTTTTCTAGACTGCTTTAAGATGTTGATGACTTTTACTATCGGCTCGTTATACATTTGAACAACATTACTGCCTTGAACAAAATTTCTTTCATCCCTGTCATGGCCTATCACGCAAAAAGTATTGTCAAACATAAGATCAACCAGTCGTTGCCATTCTTCTTTTGGCCAGCGTTGATCCGGCGGAAGAGACCTGGAGAAAGGAGCTATTATATAGTCATAGGCAGGCTCATTCGTTACTTCAAATTCAAGTTCTGCTTTAGGTGGTTTATCGGGCACAGGTAAACCCAGGTAAGCAAAATGCGCCTGGCTCATATAGTAGTTATGCTCATTTGATATATTGAAAGCTATGCTTACATTCAACTCCACAGTTTTAGAATACAAATCACTTTCCTGCTTCTGTAATTCAATACTATATTTCTTTGGCACTAATTGAAAAATAGATTCAGCTTCCGGATGAATATTTACATGGAGATTTTCATGTTTTGACAATTCTATTACTACTGGTAAAATGCCAAGGAAATCCCCTATTAATCCATCGTGACATGTAAGTAATGTCATATTAATAAAGTCCTTAGTTTATAAAATATTTTTACTGTTCTTTTACAAGATAAGCCTGAAAGTCCGCTGCTGTTTTTTGATAAGGTTTTTCGAACTCAATCAAGGCCTGTTGCACGCCGGGACATGCAGGCCAGAGATAATCGTCCAATACTATTATTCCTCCCTTTAATAACCTTGGCCAAAACCAGTCGAGACACGCTTTAACAGATAAATAAAAATCAGTATCAATATGAACAAAAGCAAAATCAATATTTTCCAAATGAACTGCCGACGCGGGAAAAATTCCTTTAATCAGGTTTATATTATTACAGTCCTTCAAAAATTCATTTACTTCTTCAAATGAAGTATCAGAGAATTCTTTAGGTCTATGTAAATCTACTGCAGTCCAGTTTTCTGCCGGTAGTCCTTCAAACGAATCAAATCCTAATATCGTTCTACCAGGATAAGAAATTCCTAATTGCTTTAGTGAGCCACCTTTATACACTCCAACTTCGGCGAAACAGCCTGCCGTTGGAGCCCGGCCTGCTAAAGAAACCAAAGCGTCGAGCCTGTCTTGTGTTATAAGTGTGTTTTGGATAGCTGTGAGTTTTATTGATTATTAAATTGATATTTTATTTATTTCTCCAAAATTCACAATTACAAAAATCCACATTGGCACAATAAAGTGACAGCATTTTGGGTGTCTCAGTACCTGAGCTAATCCAGAATTCGCAAGTCAGTCTTTTGGAGTTAATTGCATCGATTATTTGATGACAATGATTTTCATAGTAATGTTTAAAATCGGCTAATTTACGCAGATACCGGGTAGAAGCATACCAAAAATTACCACAGAAATGAGAATCAGGAGGCATCACGCGCCAGTTCACTCCGATTACATCATACTTAGGTAATTGCAGCATACAAAATTCCCAGTTGTCAACCAACTCTTTCATCATCAGGCGTCGCCATTTTACTTTGTTTATGTCACCCGGATTGCTTACACCTTTACTATGCAGGTACAATACATAACCCTCATTTTGCCTGGCATAATCCTCAATAGCCAGCAAAGCCGGTGTTTCAAAATATGTTATTTGGGCAGCGCTGAAAGCCATATGGGCTTCGATATTTAATTTATCGCAAATTGATCTTGCTATTACCAAATTTTCTTTTGTGCCAAGCACAGTTAATTCGATTTTATTAAAACCATTTTGCTGAAGCTTTAGCATCTGCTCTTTAAAAACCTGCAGCCAGTTACCCATGCAGGCGAGGTGATAAAATACTTTTACCTGATTTCGAAAGAATGCTGATATGCTTGTTTTATATTTAAGTAATAAGGGATAATGTATTTTATAGTTCAATTTCGCCGGTAAATTTATTTGCACAGGTAACTGGCTTTGATTAGTATCTATAATACCACATCCCCAATCCATATCAAGCAGCGTACATTTAAAAAAACTTTCGTTAAATACGCGCAGTGCCGCCTTCCATACTGTTCCATTCCAGTTTTCTCCGGCGTGGAATTCTTCTATATCACGCTGGTGCCATGCGTCAGGTGGCATGCAGTCATGTAAGATTATCACGCCATGCTTTGAAAGCTTTTGCTGTGCATAATTAATGTCTTTCAGCACCTGTTCTTCTGTATGCACTCCATCAATAAAGATCAGGTCAAACTTATCATTATTATTGTCATTGGTGGCTTCAAAATTATTGACAGAACCAGAAGTTATATTTTTTTTATCTGCACAGCGAATATGAATAAAGTTTTCCTTTTCATTATGCACAGTTATTTCCAGGTAATGACCGTAGTTACGCAGGTTAATAAAATAATTTATCAGTTCAGTCTTATTCATTATCCATTCGCTTGAATTAAAAATATCTTCTTAAAAATTGCATGGTTTAACATGGAGGTATTCTTGATAAGAATGAGTTTAAATAAAGTTCAATTCTTAAATGCAGTACAGTATGCGCCTTATATATAAGACAAACAACTATCCTGATAAGGTTCAATATAATTAATTTTATTACGAAATGTCCTTTATATATTTATTTCCCAGGATCTTTTCGGCATCAACAAAACCGCTTATCGGCATCAAAAAACAAGGCTCGTCTTTGAACTTCATTATAAATTTATTTTCACCTCTTTATTTAAAATCAATACTCCGGTAAAAATTTAAGCTCGTAGCCTGCCGAAGCTCAGGCATTGGTTATAAATACTTTTTATTTTTCTGGAATTCAGGTCAACAGCTAAGTTTGAAAAAATTCTTTTTGTGATTAGCTGATTCATATGGAGCATTTTAATATCCGCCATTGAAAAACTTCCTCTTTTTTCATTGGGCATAGATATGTAGTAGGCTGCCTTAGCAATGGATACTGCTGTCAAAGCAATATTAAAATGCGTGTTCAATTTTTGTTCATCTCTTGCCTGGCAATCTTCCAATCCGCTGTATTGCTTGGCATCTCTTATCAAAAATTCTATCTGGAAACGCAATCCATAATATTTGCATAAGGTTATGGCTTCCATTTGTATATCTGTACCAATAATTATTTCAGGCTTTTGTCTATCCTTATAATATACAAAAGCTGCCAGCACTATTTGTTTTAACTGTACGCAGTGCAGCAAGGCTGCATATATTTCCATCTCTCTATCCCGGTAACAACATTTTATTCTTCGTTTATCAATAGCTGTTGTATTGACTTTACCATCATATATTTTTGGACGCCCTTTACCCGGCCTGGATTTGCCTTTGTATAAGTACATCAGATTAGCATCATGCCTGGCCTTGGTAATAACATGAAGCCCTTGTTGTTGCAGGGGATGTATAAATTCCTTCTTCATAAAATATCCATCCACCGCCAGATAGCGGGTAACAGCCTTGATATCCCTGATATATCTTTCAATGATATCCACGTAATGGTGCACCAATGTTTTACCCGATGTTTTCAATGTCTGGGCAGATGGTGTTTGAACGGCAATGCCATGCAAAGCTGTATTGTTTTTTACATCCACAAATCCCAGGCATCCAATCTCCAGTCCCCGCAAAGCTTTTTGCCTTACTCCGCTCCAGAACATACCAATCCCATAAGTATGTTTACCGCTTTTCTTAATATACGATGGATCGAACACAGCAATTATTTCTTTAGAGCAATACTGCTTTATTAAAACATAATTGAACCCAAACCAGTCAAAGAATTTTCTAAAACAACTACGGTAACTTTTCTCCGTCATCTTTCCCCACCGCTCCATATTACTGAAGACATACCGGCAATTCATCCCCAACCATAACTCCAGAATGTGGATAATAAATTTAACTATCGGTTTTTTAACCTCTGTAACTTTACCCAGAGTTGCTTCTACAACTCTTAAGGCATTAGATTTGGGTTTTAGCATACAAAGGTCTAATGCCTTTGTTGTTTTTCAACACTATCTTTTTATCCACCTATGTTCATTTCTATAAAAAACTTCCGGACTATTGTAAAATGTGATGTAAAAAAGAATCATTGAGCCATCTTTTGACATAATTAAAACTGCAATTTGGCTTTCATATATATACCCTTTGATATTTTTACAATCTTGAAGGCGTGTAATCTCCCGTCTTATAAAGCACAACAAACTATTTTATGTTTACCAGGTGCCTGGGGTACCTTCACAATTTCCAAATTGATTTATAGTCCATCCAACCAGGCTACATGATGGTATTGGTGTAGTGGTTACACCAATCCATGCAGGATAAGTCGCCGGCCCTGAAGGACAACAACAACTGCTGTACGCATCCACATGATCTCTGTAGATTACCGGTGTCAGAAATGTTTGAACAAACGTTTGATATGCGGTGTACTGGGGAGTGCCAAAAACATCGTTCACTTTTTGTGACACAGCCAATGTTTTTAACCAGGTTGGGGCAGCAGCAAGCCTGTCTTGCAAAAATTTCCTGATACAATTATATTTTGGAGAATTTGGAGTGGTAGTACATGCACAGGTTGCATTGTTCACGTATGCAAAAGGCAACCACCAGGAGTTGGTTGCATATGCAGCACAGTCTGTATTCAATTTACCGGGCCCAACTACACAATTATTTGCAACTGGTGTTTCAGGAATCGCCTGGTTTCGTAACGCTGCATCTCTTTGGGGATCGCCATAGGGAGCATTATCCATGTCATATTTCTGTACTTTCTTTTCAGCTCCGCCTGCATTTTGTTGTATCGAATGGGTGAGTTCATGAACAAGTAACCTTTTACCATTGTCCGTATCAAAAGAATATTGCCCTGTATTAAACACAATATTATTTCCTGAAGTATACGCTAATGCATTTATTGATTGTGCTGATTCTGCAGCCTTGCCATTTGTATGAATTTTTACATTGCCGAGATCATAACCCATTCGCGGTTCGAAAAAATTCCTTTCCCTGTCATTCAATGTGCTTCCGCCCGAAAGAGAATTTATATATTCTTCTGTTTGGGCTGAGGCGACAGATTCTTTACTTCCATTACCTTTTCGTTGTGCTTTCTTATTCTCTTCTTCGCAATGCGCACATTTGCGTTGTATAGATGAAATCGCAGGCTTAAAAAATAAATTATTACTTCCAGCAGGGTCAGACATGCGCATTACCTTGTCGGCAACCGCATCTGCTTCCTGTTCATACACATCATTAGGTCGGTTGATGGTGAGCTTGGGTTGAAAGAATGGTTTGAAAAAAGAAGATGATTTTCTTTTACAAGCGTTAATCTCATTTTCTTTAGATGATTTGCTATACATCACTAATAAGTTTACAATTTTTTAAAAATGTGCCGTAAAGGTAAGTCCCAACGATGATGGCGACCTCTCGCCCGGCGGGCTACCCGGTGTTTGCGGAGCTAAAGGCGCCTGGGCTCCAAAATCAAATGACCATACAGGTTGCATAGAGCACCTTTGAGTTGCGTCTTTTGCCGTATCATATAAACTATAAATAGCGGAGCCAAGATCTATTACTGTTTGGATATTGTTGGCATCAAAAGCCTGAACTGCTGTTTGCACATTAGCTGTTAAAGTGGTTAATCTTGCCTTGACTGCGTCCGGGTCTCGCATAGTGCACACTTGTCGCATACTTGTTATAGAAAGACTGGCTGAACCAACACTGGTATCAGCATTATAAGCAATATTGCCTGAAATGCGAATATGGTTTATGGTATCAAGAGCAACTGATAATCCAAATTGCGTTGGTATAGTGCTGCTGGCAGTAATAGTTAATGTACCAATATTTCTTATGCGAACAGGAAGTGAAGCCTGAATGCTGTTTGGCAGGGAAAGTCTTGTGCTAAAGCTGCCGTAACTGAAAACAAGCGTTGTTAATCCGCTCATGCTTAACGAAGGCGAAGGGCCGGGTGGCGCAGCCGGAACGGGTGCAGGAGTTGGCGACGGCGTTGATGAAGCGGGTGGCGGATCCCGCTGGATTAATTTCGGTTGTAACTTACCTGAATTCTGCTGCATCACATGTGTTAATTCATGTGCCAACAATCTTCTTCCCTTGTCTGCATCCGGTGCGTACTGCCCTTCATTAAAAACAATATCATTGCCTGTCGTATAAGCTAATGCATTTATTGATTGTGCTGACTTTGTCGCCTCAGCAGCTGTATGAATTTTTACATCGCTAAAGTCATAACCCATACGTGGCTCAAAAAACTTTCTCTCCTTCTCATTCAAAGCCCGCCCACCTGAAAGAGAATTTATATAATCTTCTGTTTGTGGTGAAGCAATCGTTGTATCGCTATTACTTTCCTTAGGCTGAATTTTCTTTTCCTCTTCCTCACAATGCGCACATTTACGCTGTATTGATGGAGCAGCCGGCTTAAAAAATAAGTTGCTATTTACTGAAGGATCAGGCATACGCATTACTTTATCTGCCATTGCATCCGCCTCCCGCTCATACTCATCATTGGGTTGATTGATGGTAAGCTTTGGCTGAACAACAGGCTTGAAAAAATATGATTGATTGGTTTGACCAAAAACTAAGCCTGATGATTTTTGATTATGATGTTGGTTTGATATGGCAGAGAGTTGTTCCATTTTCTATTTCTTATATATCGGTTTACCTATTTTAGTTTTTATTCAATTTGATGATCCTTGAAATCAACTTTTGATCAATGCAACACTTTAAAAGGTCCCTGACACAGTTACCGACAGGTCGAGCTGATTGATAAACGGTGCATAATGTGCAGCGCCACGTTCATGCTGCAAAACCCAGAATGGAAAGAGCCCGGGAGCGTATAGGTCAGATTCATCTACTCCAAAATCATCACAAATAAGAAAATGCAGACCGACAGAATAGCTGCGCAAAGCACTATTTCCCGTAAAGCTTGTCATGAAGAGCTTTTCTCCCTGGGTGCCGCCTATAACAGCCTTAAGTTCAGTGCCATCTGAGAAGCTAAAGAATGTTGCTGGTGGCGTTACAGACAAAGCACAGGGGCTGAGAGCTCCGCTTGAAGCCTGAACAGCAAGCTGGCTTTCAATACTTCTCTGTACTGCTGCTACAGTTGCCAGAAATGACGGAGATACCAATGCCATTGCTCCCAGTGTGGTGCCTGCACCTAAAGTCATTGTACCACCTGTTCCAGCTTCAAATCGCAAATAGGCAGCATGACCACTGGCTCCTCCCAGCGCTGTTAATACACTATCCATTTCTAATTCACACTCAGTATCTGTTACCAAAGAGCGAAAAGGACCTCTGCTAAAAGGACGTGCTGCAGCCCACGCCGCCAGTTTAGCCGTAGAGCTTGCTGATATGCTGGGAAAGTCATTGTGAGTAAAATCAGAACCTGAACCACAACCCCTGGCATGCCCTAACTCCACAGGGTAAATACATGTCGGTGGTGGTGGTGGCGGTGGAACTATAACCGGGAGACTTATAGTGGCCATCCGGTTCGGGCCAAGAGCCGATCCTGATTCGGCACTTTCTCCGTGAGCAAAAAATTGAATATTTCCCATTGCGACTCCGCTGGAGCCGTCGCCTGGACTCGTTAATTCTCTAACAACCGCTTCGGCACGGCGGCAGGAAAGGTTCCAATTGTAACTGCACTCTCCTTCAGCACTGGCATAGCCATCAATTCTAAGGGTAGCAGCACTTCCTGCAATATGCCAGGCGGCAGCAGCTGCATCAATTTCAGCAAGCTGAAGCGGATTAAGGGTGGCAGAGTTTTGAGGAAAAATGAAGGTATTTGTAACACCTCCGGGAGAAGCTGCAGCAGAAGGGCAACTCATTTCTTCAGGTGGAGGACATACTTCAGGACTTGGAACAACAGACGCACGCGGTGGTGGCGTTGGTGCCGGCACCGTATTATTTCCGCTGCCTGAATTGTTCTCACCACGTGCAGCTGTATCTGTTGTATTATAATCAGGAACGACACTGCGATATAAAGTTCGGCTACTTGCTTTTTCGTTAATAACAGAGTTAACGGTATTATCGTTAGCCGAATTCAATGTAACGTGTTGCTGCAATATTGCATCCGAACCATTTTGTTGAACTACATGAACCAACTCATGTCCTAACAACCTTTTTCCATTATTTGTATCAGGAGAATATTGCCCTTCGTTAAAAACGATATTATTTCCGGTTGTATAAGCGAGTGCGTTTACAGATCGGGCAGACCTTATTGCATTTGAATCGGTGTGAATTTTTACATCGCTAAAGTCATAACCCATACGTGGCTCAAAAAACTTCCTCTCCTTCTCATTCAAAGCCCGCCCGCCTGAAAGAGAATTTACATAGTCCTCTGTTTGTGGCGCAGCAAGTGCTGCATCGCTATTGGTTTCCTTACGCTGCATTTTCTTGTCCTCTTCCTCACAATGCGCACATTTGCGTTGTATGGATGAAATGATCGGTTGAAAAAATAAATCATTATTTACTACGGGATCTGGCATGCGCATTACTTTATCTGCCATTGCATCGGCTTCCTGCTCATATTCGTCATTGGGTTGATTGATGGTGAGTTTGGTTTGAATTGCCGGTTTGAAAAATAATGGCGCAGCCTGATTGCTCTGCGTTTCAGCAGGGTTAGCTGATTGTTTATTTTGTTTTGCAACAAGCATAACATTTTTATTGTCAGCACCAATCAATGCTGAGCGTTTCTTTCATCCACGGCAACCGGATAGTTGAAAAACCCCAGGGGAGCTTATCCAGTAAAATGTCTACAGTTTTTTGCTCAACTGTCAGGAGCCAGCCATTTTCTTTTGGTTCAAGCTTACCTTCGCGTTGTAAAAAAGTGTTGCGTAATCCTTCTATCGAAGTATTCTTTAAAGGCGGCCAATAATTAATAACAGACTTTAATAATCTTTCTGATTCTTCTATTTCTTTTTCTGTTATTTCAAGTTTGTTGGCCAGCGTTTTTTCTACTGATAAACCGCACAATATTTTTTGAAGCAATACATCAAACTCCGGGATCTCTGTTTTACCGGTTGCCAGGTAGTGCAATAATAATGTGGCATGTTTAGCGGCGTCATCATTTATAAACTCTTTATCCTGTAATAATTCAAGCTCTTCAAAATACATTAAGAAAAAAGGATGCAGTATTACAACCCCGCTATTGGTTACATACTGTGCCTCCGTTATTTTATTTATCGCGGGCGTTTTCTTGGCTATTGTGTTTACCGGTATATCATTATCCCGGGCATCGCTATTTTTTAAATCATCTTTATTTGATATATTATTATTACCATTGCTGTCATAGTTATCTTTTAAAGCATCCTGGTTAGGTACGTTCTTATTATCATTGCTGCTATCGTTATCTTTTAAAGCATCCTGATCAGGTATGTTCTTATTATCATTGCGGCTACCGTAATCTTTTAAAGCACCTTGATTAGGTATGTTCTTATTATCATTGCTGCTATCGTTATCTTTAGGAGCATCCTGATCAGGTATGTTCTTATTATCATTGTTGCTATCGTTATCTTTTAAAGCATCCTGATTAGATATATTCTTCTTATCATTGCTGCTATCGTTATGTTTTAAAGCACCTTGATCAGGTATATTCTTATTATCATTGCTACTATTGTCATCTTTTAAAGCATCTTTATTTACGATATTATTATTACTATTGCTGTTATTGTCATGGTGAACATTTGTACGCTGTAAATCTTTGTCAATTGTACCATCGTTCTTATTTAAAGTATTTTCTCCGTCAGAAGCTTCATTTTTCCGGCTTTTTTGCTTTGAAGATTTTTCATTTATACTGCTGTTTAAAAGATTTTGCCGACGGTTCGCTGTATTGCTTTCATCTCTTTCATAAGCATCTATTAACCGGTTAATGATATTGCCAAAAACAGGCGCTTGCAGTGCACCTTCAATAATCTCTCTATTTTGTTTAAGGAAGACTGGTATATTCCCGGGTATTGACTGCAGGCATGTTTTAATAATAATATATATTGCATCAGGTTGATGTTTATCATCCAAAAATTCAGTAAAGCACCTTATCCATAACTCATTTCTTGCATTTGCCGGCTTCGTTGGTGAAACCATCTTATAAAAAGATAACAGGTCATTATATATGGGCAGCCACTCACCCTGGCCGTATATTGAGGATTCCTGTACCAGGGCATGTAAAATATTGTCTGAAAATTGACTTACAAGCCTTTCAATAATAACCGGGTTGTGCTTGAAGTTGTGCTGCAGCCATACTACCAAACTTTGCCATTGTTGTTTTGTGAATTGAGTTAAGAGATCTGTTTCCCACTCTGCCATTGTTTTTGTTGCAAAAAACCAGGGTTTAATACCGTATCGCATAAAGTGTGTAAAAGCCTGCTGTAAAGATTGCTCCTTATAAATGATCGCACTATCGTTTGCGCCCGTAGGATTTTGTATTTTTTTTGTGATAGCATTTCGCAGTTGACTGATGAGCTCTTCTTTAAAATTTTGCCTTAATTGTTTTACAGGTAATGTTCCCAGATCTATGTTTAAAGAATCGATGCGGATAATTTCATTGACGTTAGACAAGTCGTCAAATAAACGTTCAAGCAACTGCGGCAGTTCATTTTTCAGTATATCGCTTATTTCGCTTTGAATAGCGTGAGCTTGCTCTTCCTTTACAAGTTTTAAAGTAATTTTTTGCCTGTATATAACATGCCGGTTCAATGAAATATATTTTTAAAATACGAGGCAGCTTTAATCAGTTATAAATTCCCTGATGGCACGCACGTGGTATTTATTTGATTTGATATTCGGCAAGTCCCTTCCATTCAAAAAATCAACAATCATCGCTTTCTTTTCAGGCAGGTTAGATCCTTCGCTGTGTTCTCTGAATTCTACCGAACTCCAGTACCCTTCTTTTGCAAATTTTAAGATTCCCGTACTGTCTAAAACCGAGCGCATTAATTTCAATTCCGCTACAGACGGCAAATACCAAAGTGTATCCGGTGTGGGACAGGTACTGTCTGATAAGGAAAAATCCCTGCAAAGGGTAGCAGCATAATTGCCGCTTCCCTGGACATTAATAACCTGTTCCGCATTGGCCCTGCTAAACAGCATATCCGCTGTGGCAGAAGTTGTTATAAACTGATCGTTATTCCAGGCAATACTATCAGATTGATCTTTCATCGAGCAAATTAAAATTCTTTGCCTGCTGGAAAGCGTGTCGATTGATTCAATATAAAAAACAATACCGCATTGTAACGTATCGCCTACGTTAAATCTATTTTGGCCATAAGCTACAACAGTAAATGTAACTAACAGGCATAACATTAAATATTTCATATCTTATAGTTTATTTCAGGTTTACAGATGCAGCCACGTCAATCATAAGAATTAACTGGCGCAAACGTTATCAATAAAAAGCTGACGACCACCAATCACAAACGATTTAACCGGCCCTGTTAGAACCAGCATGGCATTACCATTTGCCGCTTTGTCAATTGTAATCTTAACTCCCTCTATTTGTGGAGGAATATCCTTCACAGGGCCCTGGTAGAATTTAGTATCATCATTTGTATTGAAGTTTATAAACGAATTATCATCCTGTGAAACAAATTCAAGAGTCACAACAGAAGGTTGTATTGAGCTGTTTGAATAGTCAAACTTCATGGACACAGTATCAAATGCCAAACATTGTACACCGGTTAATCCTGGCGGGTTTTCTGTTATGATAGGAGATCCAAATAGCCTATCTGAGGAAATAAATAATTCCAAGACGGTTGCTACTATGTTTTCAGGTGTTGTAAATGAAATATCACCGGGCTGCTCGCGCGCTTTAGTTCCAAATACCTGTCCTATTTCGAAAGATGGCTTTTCAAAATCTATACACACTGCAGATTGGTAAGTTTGTTCTGTTGTGGCTTCAGCAGTAACTCCGTTTCTCGTATAGGAAACAGTTAATGAAATGATGAATGTGGATTTCCCTATTTCATCCGTTATTTTTTTGAGACTTGCTGGTTTAGGCTCCCCGGTATTATCAAATAAACCATCACCTCCATCTACTCTCCATTGATAAGAATCGGCAGCGGTATCAGTTGGCACCAACTGCAACATAATGCCTTCCTGTTCATCTGATATTTCATTGATGGTGAAACCAGCATCAGGTTTGATGATTTGTATATTAATAGGAATTTGGTTGTAAGTAACAATTGCGGTAGTAGTTATGGACAGGTCTGGCATGGCGGGATGCAGCGTAAGTAAACCATCTTCTATCAGCAGGTTTAAACCACCGGGGTTAGATACATCCTCAATGTTTGTAACAGGCGGCTCTGCTGTAAACGGATAATTATTTTCATCATTAAATACGTATTCTGTGGCTGCAATTTCAAACCTATCCGTTTCCCCGGGTAACTGATAAGTCTGTTCTGTTGTGGCTTCTGAAGTAACATCGTTTCTCGTATAGGAAACAGTTAATGATATAATGAATTCGGATGCCTCTGTTTGAGCCTCTAATTCTTCAAGGCTTACTGCCGCGGGCTCGCTGGAGTTTTCAAAAATGCCATCAATTTCATTTACCCTCCATTCATAAGAATCGGCAGCGGTATCATTTGGAACCAACTGCAACATGATAACTCCGTCATCTGATAATTCATTAATTGTAAAAGCAGCATCAGGTCTTATGATTCTTATATCAATAGGAATTCCTTTATAAGTAACAGTTGAGGTAGTAGTCACGGACAGGTCTGGCATAGCGGGATGCAGCTTAAGCAGATCATCTTCCATCAGCAGGTTCAAGGTACCCGGGTTAGCTACATCCAGAATGTTTGTAACAGGCGGCTCTGCTGTAAACGGGTAATTATGTGCATCATCAAATACATATTCTGTAGCTTCAATTTCAAACGTAGCTGTCTCATCGGGTAATTGATAAGTCCGTTCTGTTGTAGCTTCTGAAGTAACTTCGTTTCTCGTATAGGAAACAGTTAATGAAATAATAAATGTGGATGCTCCTGTTTCATTTATTATTTGTCCGACACTTACTGGAGGAGGCTCTTTGGAACTTTCAAAAAAGCCAACAATTTCATTTACTCTCCATTCATAAGAATCGGCAGTGACATCCGTCGCAACCAACTGCAGCATGATGCCTTGTTCACCCGACAATTCATTAATTGCGAACGCAGCATCAGGTTTTATGATCTTTATCTCAACAGGAATTTCCTTGTAAGTAACCGTTGAGGTGGTAGTTACGGCCAGGTCTGGCATAGCGGGATGCAGCTTAAGTAAACCATCTTCAAGCAGGAGGTTCAAATTACCCGGGTTAAGTACATCTGCCATATTTGAAACAGGCGGTTCTGCTGTAAACGGGTAATTATGTGCGTCATCAAATACATATTCTTTAGCTGCAATTTCAAACTTAGCTGTTTCATCTGGCGGCGCAGGTTCTGTTTGCAGAATATAAGCCACTGGCGCGCAGTCAGAGCAGCACAGGTAAGGAATATAAAAGTCTGCTATTACAACATTATCTCCCACAGCATATTGGTTGGGCGGCGCGATACTCTCATTAGCAGCTTTGGTTAAGAGATCATTGATCGTCTTTTTCGTATCGTCGGCGATATCAGCCGAAGTATCAGTAAAGTCTTTTAGCAACAATAAAGTGTTCAAATCAATACTACCCTTTGGAAAACTTACCGGAGGAACACTTACCGGTGGAAAACTTACCGGTGGAACACTTACCGGTGGTTTGATTTCAGGTATTTTAGGGTTACCGATAATGACGCTGCCCGTATCTATAGGGGGAATATTGACTTTATCTCCAACAGGTACGGTTTTCACGGCTCCGGTATCCAAAATTGTATCCTTACCTGATGTAATTTCAGGCGCATCTTTGTTTGTCAACACATCCTTTCCTTTTACAGGAATACTTGTTTCGCCCGAAATTGCGCTGGCCGTTTTACGTGTTGCCGGTTTCTTTTTATCTGCTGGTTTTTCCGTTGCTTTGCGCGCTTTGGAAGCTTTTTTTTCCGGTGTGATCCTTATATTTTTTGCCAGGAACAGTTTAGCTTCTGTTGCTCCAGAAGAACGCTGCAGACTGCTTTTTATTAAAGGAGCTGTGCTTAGATCAGTTACATTTCGTGTAAATGTTCCTTTACTGATATCAGTGCCTGTATCAGTTTGCGCAGGATGATATACCAGTACAAATGTTCCGCCCTTTGGCACGCCGGCTTTGTGTTCAAGCCCATAATGGTTATTATAGTAATTAAAGAAGCCAAGTTGGGCCTGGTAATTCTGCAGGCGTAACACATACTCATTCAATAAAGTATTTAACCTTTCATCAAGACAGGTGTAAACACCCTGGGCAAATTCATTAATTATTAAGTCCATTTCGATCTCATCTTCTTCATTTAACACATCTGCCACTGAGGCTGTTACAGAATCCAGGCTATCAGTATACTTTTTATAAGCTTTATCAAATGCATTTATATCTATTGTGGTAAGGGTTTCCGGTACAATTACTTCCATCAAAGATTCTACTGCATCAACATATTCAAAAAGGAAGAAATAGGTAAGATCAGCGCCTTTTGAGCCTGGTTTTTCAGGGTTGATGAATACACCTGTTTTTATTGCTTCAATATATGCGCTGCCTATACTCTTTTCCCCCGGAGAGCAATATGTTTTTAGAAAATCACCTTTCTGATAGCCCGACGTGTCTGCGGTGACTATATTAATTGCCAACGGGTCGATACTAAGTTTTGGGTTAATAAATAAAGGCAATTTGGAGGTTGGTGGAGATGATGTGCCCGTGGGATTTTCTACATCACCGGCCGTTTTTATATTTGCCTTTTTTGTTTTTTCGCCTAACCCTCTGGTTAATATATCGTCGTCTTTACTTCCTGCTGCTGGCGGATAAGCAAAGCTTGTCACTAAACAAAATGGTGAATGAACCTTACAGGTAAATTCGCTGATAAGCAGCTTATAGGCTGTATCAAGGTCTTGTATATTGCATGAAGGCAAGGAATTGCTATCAACAGGCAGCTGATCAACTGCTATAGCAACTATATCAAAAGGTAAGTTATATGCCTTGCGCTGTCTAATTATATTAGACAGGGCAGCTTGATAATCTACACCTATATGACCTTCAATCCTGAAAAAATCGTAGCACTCGATATCATACAGTAATGGGTCAATCACTGAAGAATCGGCGTTATATTGATCAGAATTATAACTTAAATTAAAAGCAGCGTTGCCGCGTATGGTTTTATAATAGCTCCAATATTTATATAACTCATTATTAGTTTCAATAAGGTTATAATAATACGGAATAGCTCGTTGAGAAAGGTAAGCCTGTTGATATAACCCCGGTGTGATCCTGACAGAAAACGTTTTCAAAGAACCCGCCGGCACTGTAATAAATTCATCTGTAAGAATTTTCATTCTTTTAAAAAGAAATTGAGACTCTGATACTTCATTTTCCTGTCTTGCAAACAGGGGAGAATATATAAAGTAACTGCGGTAAGCATCCTTCTCGAAATTTTTTGTTGTGGCAGTAGCAGCACCTAAAACGAGGTGTAAAGGGAAAAGGTTTTCATCCGGGCAGCAGGCTGATAATAGCTGCGACACTTTTACTTTGAATTCACAATATGCTTTTACGAGGTCATCAATAAAATCGTAGAAGTATTGTATGAATACAGGATAAGTATTAATAATCTCATCCCTTTTTTCCACAAGATCCCTGAACAACGTGGGAAACCCTGTTGCATCATCGTCCAGAAGATCTTTGTACTGGTTATAACAATAATTAAATGCATCTGCTACCGAAGACAGTGTGGGATCATCGACCAGCTTTAAAAAAGCATTGATAACATCGTCGGTTGTTTTGAGATCAGTGTAAGGAACATTAAATCGTTTAAGATTAATCTGCGGCGCTCTTAATGTAAATGAATTCAAAGGACCTATTCCTATACTCTCGAAACCTGTTATTTTAGTACTTTTTGTACTACCGATAGTGCCGAATGACTTGCCAGGCATTGCGGATTTTACAAATGGGTTAGTAGATTTTGTGGTTGGGAAAGCTTTGGTTTTTGGAGTATTACCGGGCTGTAGAGAGCCTGTTGTTTGTGATACCTGCAATACGGGAAGGTCGTTTTTCTTTACCAACAACGTCTTAAGATTAAGCGTTATTTTTTCGCCGTTATTATTACAATCTAACATATCACAGTTCTTCAGATCAAGTTCATTTGCTTCTATAAACAGTACGATCGCATATTCAGCGAATGTTTTAGTTAACAAAGCAGATGAAATGGATTGAGCCGTTTTTTGCGCTTCCGGCTCAAGTGCTTTAAATTCATTCTCTGTAAGTAACTGAAGTATGGATTTGTTATTTTCATCAATAAATGGTTTGTAAAAGGGCAATTTTCCGGGGTAAGTAAAAGTGAAGTCACCTGGCTGTTCAATACCTGTATATGAAATATAATAAGTGTATTTGCTTTCATTCAATAGCACCAGGTAACCCTGTGAAGTAATTCCACACCCTTTAGTGATCTTGATGAATTGTGGACTTGGGTTAATATCCTGCTCAATATCAAGACCACATACAATTCCAATACCAATAAGCTTATTACGTGTCCAGCGGTTTTGCTGGTCTAAATAATTAAACAGTTGGTTAAGGTGATAATTGGTGAGCACCTGGTCTTCTTCAAACACCATGTATTCATTCGGAAGAAAATCAATATCGTTTGCCATAATTATTGGGTTTTAAATGATCCCAGAATAGTTCTGCCCAACATAACCGGATTTGTATCCTGGCCTTCATCGCAATCATGCAAAGTAGCCACAGGATATTCGCTGTGCAGGTTAAAAATTATATTAATTAAGATGTTGTTTTTTTGTTCCAGCGTACTGATGGTAGTATTGTCCTCCGCATAATTTGCCAGTGCTTCCAGCCATTCTTTATAAGCCACTTCAAACTCCATCATGGCCATGTTACCAAGCCAGCAGATCTTAACTAAAGTATTCGCCGGCGCTTCCATGCGTACCATGTTTTCAAAATAGTCGCGAAACGAAAGGTTTTTGAAACGGTTTGGCCAAAAAGGTAACACCACAGATAGGCGAAATGAAAAGGGATCCTGCTCTCCGCAAAAGTCGCAGGTTGCGTCAAGGCATACAGCTGGCAATAGAAAACCTTCTCCGCGCGGTCGTAACAAAATATGCTCAACAAGATGCAGGCCTTCCGGGTCACATTCCCGGTTAAATTCGCTTCTGAAAACATCGATTGCATTAATAGCTTCAGTTTCACCTTCGAAATCTTTACTAATACCCTGTACATTGCCGTCATTATCTTTTATAAGAACATGATATTTATCACCGGAAAGTTCTATACTATAATGTTCAGAGAGAGTGGCAATATCAATGAAGGATGCAGCCGCTGCCAGTGCATCGTTCTTATAGTCAAAAGACGCTGTTGATGTAATGGTGTTTTTATATACATTTTTATATTCATCGGTACTCTTATCTTTTTCTTTATCAGTAAACACAAATTTATATTTGGCCGGACTATCTTCTGTAAGAATAATATCAGCCAATGTGAAACAATATAAGAACCTGCGATAAACATTGCTGATTCCGGAAAGCCGCGCAACTTTTTTTTCAAGGCCTGAAACGTTTTCTGTATCCCATAAGGCTGATGTATCAATTTCGAAGTTAGCAGGAGCAGGGACCTCTTTTTGAGGAAAATAATTAAAAGCTCTTGTACGCCCATAGCTTACCTGCGGGTATGTTTTAAGAAAGTCTGCTTTATTTAAAATAAGATGAGCCGGGTCTAATTTAATTTCTTTCTGCGTCTCAAAATCCAGTGAATACATCAGCAACACATAATCATTAAAAGATTCGGCAAAGCGTGCCATAAGGTGATCTAAAAAGCGGTTACGCCTGTCGATAAACGTTGTATTAGATTCGTATAAGTTTTGCCATTGGTTAGCACTTAAACTGCTTGAATCATGGTTGTTCAGTACCTCTTCCAGTAAAGAATTACCGCCAACTTTTTTATATACAGGATCTGTATCATTTATATCCACAAGGTATTGTGCAAAGTATGTTTGTATGCTGTCATCTGTTGAAAAAAGCGCTTTCGCATTCTTGAGTTGACTAAAAAAATCGGCAAGCAACTGGTCATAAAAAAGCAGGTATGCTTTCAATTGCTTTGCTTGTGCTTTCCGCTTATTGTTTGCATTAGCTGCCAAGCCTGCAGTGCCGATCCCATACGTTTGAGGAAATAAATGACGAATGGATGTATAAGCATCCAATTGCGTGAAATTGCCAACAGGCAACAGCAGATCATCTGCCCGGCCATTAAGTTTATTACTGCCATTAACCGCATTAAGCCAGCGCAATGTATCCCTCACTTCATTTAGTGCCGGGCGGTAGGGAAAATTATTCTTAAAAAATAATACTTTAGAACGTGTTTCAGAAAAAACGGGTTTATGCAAAGATGTTACTGACATACACCAGGCTTTGTTTCTCTCCGCTTTAACTACCTGTCCATTCTGGTCATACTTCGTCATTAGAAAGCCACGCACTGCCTGCACACCTTTTATATCCATAATAAGACTTATAATGTCTGATGCATAAATATTTTTGCGCAGATCAGTTTTCTCCAATTCATTTGTGTCAATAAAACCGTTATTTAGCCTGGGGCCTTCAAATATTTTGTCTGCAGTATAGCCCTTATCCATCATATCTTTCAACAAATAGAAACTTACCGAGGGGTTCAGATACTGTTTGATAGCATAAAACACGTTGGCCTGCACTTCGTCCATGTCTGTGTCGGGTGTTATATCTATATCGCAACAAATGGCGATCTCTTCATTAGTTATCGTATCAATATTTACAAAATCTTCGCAGAGATTCCTGTTCTCGTGCAGTGTTTTAGTGGCCGTTTGAACAATGCGTTTCGCTTCCTGAATTTTATATATATATAAGTTAAGTATTTGTTGAGTGAACAGGGGTGAAAAAAATGCCTCCATATCGGTGAGAGATATGATTTTGGAGGAAGGTTTCATGTCAACGATAACTATGCCTGAAACTGTGGCATTGTAAACTGTAATATCATCGCCTTTCACTTTATACGAGAATGTTGCAAAGATTTTCCAGTTATTTCCATCGGCAGTGATAACAGGTATAACGGACGCCAATGAATCTCCATTTGTAAAAAAAAGATTATCATACGGAGACATTTGGTTCCAGGCAGGAAATATCACTGTAAAGCTCACTGCACCTGCATTATAACCGGATATGGCAGGGCTTAATATTTCCAGCGACCCGTCGTTCAGGTTGCCTGCCTGCGCATCATCATCAAGATCAAGCAGCACTTTGTACAATCCGGAAATATTTACCGGATGGGGTGTTATTTCAAATGATAACTTATCTTCAGCGCAGTCAGCAAAGAAAGGCATTTCGTTTTCCTCGGTTGTTTTGCCGTCTGTTGTAAAAGTATTATCCGGGTAAAGCCAGGCATTATGTACGCCTTTTATATCTATGAGTAATTTTCTATAGTCGTTGATTGTAAGCGGTGCCTGGGTTAAAATGTCTTTTGCGGTGAACAATGCCTGTGAAGGATCGATATGTCCTGTTTCATCAGCCAGTAAATCGTTCATAGGCAGGCTGGTTCGGTAAGCAAGTTCTGTGATGGAATAACATAAGGCTTCCAGGATAGTAATGCCCGGATCATGTTCGTTATAGTCTGTCCATAGCGTGCTGCCGAGTTCTTCAATGTATTTTAAACCTTCACTGCGCAGAAAGTCATAATTCTCGTCATTCCTGAGCCTGGGGTTTTTTATTATTGTCGTCGTTTCAGCCATTAGTCACATTTTGCCTGTGGTTGAATATTATGTTTTGTAATTACGCTGGTCCTGTTATCTTCCTGTAAATAAGAAACCAATATAGACCTTGCCGTAGAAGCTACTGCTTCTTCGATATTGTATTTGCTTACTTCAATTTCATTATTTTCATTGCGTATGAATTGATGCATTTTAAAGTTGGTAACAAAATCAACATAAGGTCTTTCTTCTACAAAATTCAGCACCACCGATTTTTCTATCCTGCCGCCAAATTCAATATCGCGGCCGCTTTCATAGGCCCAGGGGGTAAGAAACTGTTCTATGTCGTCGCTCAATAATTTCCGATAAATCTCAGCATCCTTAATTTCGGGTAAAAAATTAACTTCAAACTCAAACTGCACTTCTTCAAACTGCGGGTTTACAACATGTAATTTTACAAAGGGTGAGGTTAGTTTTTCAAGATATTGGCGTATTTCTTCAATAAGTCCAAGGCTTGTATATGGCCTTAGAATGTTAGAGGAAAGGTTATTTTTTAAATCAGGCACTACTACTATGGTTACGTGACCAGGCAGCATTTCACTATATTTTAAACTGCTGTCGCTTTTGCTTGCTATAAAGCCTGAATGAATTATGCATTTTGTTTTATGAACCTGCGAAAAATAATCGAGCACCAATCGTTCATAATCCCATGCAGCTACGGCCCTGTATTTATGGCGAAGGCGTTCACTCACATGTATATAAAACCGCTCATCGGTTTCGTGCAACCTGCCTCCAAAAGAAACATATGGCTGTTCTGTTTTTTTTATAGCCGCAATAGGTGTTCCAGGCTTGCTGATTCCAGATACGGGTAGTGTACTGGTATATTCAAGGCCTTTTGAAAGGTCCTGCACAAAAATCGCTTTTGCAGCATTGGTGCGAACGGCAATCAGTTTGCAAACAGCATCTGTATCATGATCAACAGACAGCTTTATCCACATCAGGCTGGCATCTGCCCGGGTATTGTTTTTTGTAATATCCTTTGGTAAGGCAAAGGTTACTATGCCGGATCGCGTTAGATTATTGGTTTCATCTGTCACCGCTATACTGTCAAATTGCAACCAGTTGTTATCGGAAAGGTAATACCATTTAACCTGGGTTGCATTTTTGAGGGGATTACTGCTGCCTTCAGATGCCTGGAACAATATGCTTAACCCTTCCAGTGCAAAAGCATCTTTCAGTCCTATCCATAACTCGCCCCCGGTATCTGCATTCCTGTTTTCCAGATTAAAAGCAGGCAGTATGGTAATGGCATCCCCATGCATTTCCTTTGTGCCGAAAGGTTCCTGATGGTAAAAGAATGCTTCGCTGTTTACAAGATCGCTCTCCCCATTTTGTGGAAACTCTATTTTAGCAGTTGCAGAATATTGAGCAGTGATGGTGTGAGCCACAAGTTGGGTTGGTGAAGGCGCTACTTTTGGGGCAGGGATATCAATAGTTGTAACAAGGCCTTCGGTAGTAGAAGTAACCTGGGTTGGACCAAAAGCATTCTGAACGTCTTTAAGGTAGGTTGCGAGGTCATAACTGCTTGTTTGCAACTGAAGTTTAATAAAACCGGACACTGATTGGACATCATAATCTTCGTTGCCATTAAAACCTTCTTTGGTTATGGGTATGGTTGATAAATTTGATGCGGTAGCTATAACAGAACCGCTTATGATATCTGTGGGAGGTGCCAGGCTTGTAGTATTCCATTTCCCGGCCGAAAGCGCATACAGATCTACAGGCGCACTGAAATCGGTTGATGATGCAGGAGTCTGTGCATCAGGATTTTTGGTTTCAGCCCCGGCGGTATCTGTTTCTTTTACTTTTCCAATATTCTCGTTCGCTTGAACCTCCAGTTCTATTCGTTCTCTTTGGCTTAATTCTTTCGGCAGTTGAATAAACGAGGCAGATAAGCTTTTTCCAAAATTGCCAAACTGTTTTTCAGTTGTCTTTTTTATATCATTTTCAGCAAGGCCGGACAAATTTTCTTTTGTAGGTTCTTTTTCAGGATTTGAACTGCCAGCGGCTTGCTGCCCGCCAGACTGCCATTCTATATTAATTATTAAATCAGTTAACCGTTTCTGAAAAATTTCTTCACTCCCTATGATTAATGAAGTGCTTTTTTCCGGGAAATCTCCGAAAGGTTTAAACGGCTTTGCCGGATCTATCTTGCCATCTTTGTTCTGAAGGTTAAGATTTTTAACTGTTGCAGTAACATGTGTTATAAGTTCATCTATTTTAATTGCTTTTAGTACTTCATAAAACTGGTGATCTTTTAAGAGTACCTGAGCCAAAGGCAGTGTTGTGTTATAATTTTCGCCATGAATGGCTTTATCATAGGGCACAATGGCTGGCGCATCGCCACTAAGCGAAACCGTTAAAGAAAAAGTTGAACCGTTCACTTTAGAAATGTAAGTGGTCGCTGTATGCCAGTCTTTTTCTGCGGTAAAACGTATGGTAAATGCCTTTGCAAGTTCAACCTCGGTAATAGTTAACTTATCGGTACATGCAAACGTAAAGGTAATGGTGCGGTCGCCTTCGTTCAGGTATAAAACCCTGGATGCCACTGCAAAACCAATCTTTGCTTTTAATTCTTCTTTGGCATATCCGAAAGCATGCCATGAGCCGTCGGCACTGGTTAATTTAGCACCCTGTCCATCATCTGAATCAGCATCGGGAGAAGCATATAACCCGATATTGTTGGCTTTATCAAGATATAAAGATTGCAAAGTTTGGATGGTGGTTTTTTGCAACACCACGTCATTCACTGTAGCATAAAAAATATCTTTGCCGGAAGCATCTTTGCCTGCCTTGAAATTCGTATTTTTTGACAGGAGATATTGTTCGGTATTCTTCTGCAATTCGAACAAAAGATGTACAAAACCTGGTTCGGCATTACGGTTGTTTAGCTGTAGTACAACTTTATAATAAAAATCAAGGTGATTTTGTGTAAAATTATTTAAGTGATCCTGCGCAAACCGGAACAGCCTCAGAAAAGTAAGGTACAAAGCATAGTGAGGCTGATGGGATGGATACTTATTCAGTGTTTCTTCAAGATATGCGGGTGTTTTGCTTATTATATTGATTACTCCGTTAATAAACAACTGCAAGGGCCCGGTAAATAAATTATGTGTGAGCACATGATTAATCTTTTCCTTCGCGTCTATTCCTTGTAGCGTAATGGCTGGAGCAGTTAATAAAGGATTAAACCAGAAACTGCTGATATTATCTGCAGAAAACTCGCCGGCGAATACAACAGGCTTTACGGGCATATGCTCGTCAACGTAACGGGATCTTTCATCGATGAAACCAGCGTCTTTGAAAAGCTCGTAATACTGGTATAAAAGAGTGAACGGAATGGTAAGGCTGGAAATAATAGCAGCATTCAGGAAATCGCTGTATTTAATATCAGCAGGCAGGCGTTTACTGCTACTGTCTAACTGGAAAACCAGGGTAAAAACTAGGTCAAAAATAGTTTTAAAATATTTTTTGGCTTCATCCTCATCCGCAGCTTCAGCCACCTCATTATTTATATATGATATAAATGGTGCAAAGTCTTTTGTTTTCAGGTCTGCAATAGCCGCTATGATCACCGACACATCGGTACCCATAAAAACCCGCCAGTCGTTTACGGGAAGGTCATTATCATCGTAATAATTTAAATACGCGCTGTAATTTTTTGCAAATAATATAAGCTGTGCGGTAGTACGCTCATCAATTTTGGCATAGTTGGCAAGCAAAGCCTGCAAGGCACGCTGTACCTGGCTGGTTCCGCTATATTGTAAAAGGGTTTTATCGTAGCAGTTGTTTGCCATTATTGTAATTCAGTACCTTCTTTTTTATAAAATGGATAAACAAAATTGAATCTGGAGTTAGTAGTTCTTATAGTATAATCAATAATAATAGTAATTACTCCTTCGGCTTCCCTGCTGTCATCTACTGCAACACTATTCAAATCAATACGCGCTTCGTAATACAGTATTGAAGTGCGTATCATTTCCCGTATGTAGGTTTTGAACGTTGTCGTCATTGGTTCAAACACCATTTCATCCAGGTTGCAACCATAATCAGGTTGCATTACCCGTTCTCCCTTTCTTGTAGAAAGTAATATCTCAAGGCTACGTTGTATATCGAGCTGATCGCTTGTCAATTCGAGTGTAGCTGATCCTGCTTCGAATTGCGGGGGGAAACTCCAGCCTGTTCCAATAAAAGATGTATTCATTTTAACCTCCTATGATTACTGTAGGACATCCGATCACAATAGTTCCGCCATGTGCTGTTGAATCTCCCATTCTGGCTGCAGGTTTTCCACCTATTAATACGGTACCTGATCCTTTAACGATAGTGTCAGGAGGACCAGCGCACACACACATATCACCTAAGCAGGCTGCGGGCATGCCACCAATTAAAACGGTTGGTGCACCCGGCGGTAACACCGGCCCACCCACATGCGGTACAGTTGTCGATGGATCTACCATCGGGCATGTATGCATATCGCCAGCTCTTGCTGCCATTCCCATATTATTTAGTTTTAAATCATCTGTTCAAAAATGGTATACAGTAAAAAGAATGCGACGCAACAATGCGCCAACCAATAAAAATCATTAACAAATTGAACGATAGGTAATAAATATCCCTGAATGCCTTGTACACTTATAGGAAACAACTTTCATCACATTAATTAATGCTAACTATCCCTCCTTCCAGTTTTGCCTGCGCACTGCCCTTTAAACTTAAACTCGCGCCTTCAGCTTTTAATTCAGCGGTTCCTTTTAAACTAACATTAGCCCCTTCGGCTTTTAATTCTGAGGTACTCTTTAAACTTATATTCACTCCCTCTGCTTTTATATCGCCTGTTGCTTTCAGAATGATATCTTTAGCACTTTCCATGGTCATGCCGTCTGAGTTCATGGTAAGTTTATTACCATTCTGATCTTCAAAATATATTTTCTTATCTTCTTCCGTAATTATCACTTTATTGCCTGCGGGTGTTTCTATAGTGATGCTTTTTTTATCATCGTTAAAAATCATTTTCATTTCACTACGGCTCACATACCCTTTTTCATGGTTATCATTGGCTGCTGTAAGCGGTGCAGGTTTTGAACTACTGTTCAGCATGCCCAATACAACCGGGTTACGCGGATCATTATTTAAAAAACCAACGATCACTTCATCTTCTACTTCCGGTCTGAAAAAAGTGCCCCGCGTATCGCCGGCATCAAGACTGGCAATTCGGCTCCATACTCCATCTTCCGCAGCATCAATAATTGGCAGGCGTACACGGATACGATCCTGCCCGTCCGGATCTTCCAGGTCTGTAACTACACCGATCTGCAAGCCCTGTATGGCAGGTATCATATCAGCAGCAGGAGAAGCATGAACATCAGCCTGTTTTATAAATGCTTCATTAGATAAACCAAACTGTACGTCGGTATGCCACACCCCATTACTTATTTCATGTCTTACTCCTGTGAGAAATACTTTGCCGTTAAAACGTTCACCAACACCACCTATGTTTACCAGATCACCTGGATTGATTTCACCAAATCCTTCAAAGCGTACGCGTCCTCTTAATCGCGACATTCTGGCTTTAAGCAAACGTGAATCAGCGAGTTTTTGCAGTTCATCTTCTTTGATAGCTTCACCTGAAAAAAGTTCGTATGCAGCAATATTCAAAACACTTCCTAAATCAGTAGCTGATATATTTCCGCTTTCTTCAAAGCTGGGTTCCTCTGCATCCACTGTTATTACTGCCTGGTCAGAATAATCCCATGTGTTCGCTTTGAGACCTTGGTATTGATTGCGTGCATCAAGATCAGCATCAAACTCCAGCATAGTTGCTCCGAATACAACATCCAATATTGTTGAAGAAGAAAAATCGGGCTTTTTTGCTGTTATTTTTCCGCCATCTACAAAACATAGTTTGCCATTTGCTTCCATGCGTGATACAATAAAATCCCAGTCGGTACAATCATATTGAACGATAGCTGGCAATTGAACAGAAGTATCTTCGATATCTGTTTCCAACCCATACGCTGATGCAATTGTTTCTACAGCTTCACTGTCTTTTGAATCGTTGAAATATTTATTTTTCCTGGCCACTGTCATAGCAACAGCTTTATCCCTGCAATCAAGTACTACAACAGGTGAACGGTCACTGCGGATCTTTAAACTATGTTTTAAAATGATACCTTTAAAAATAGAAGTCTCGTCTGAATGATAGCCTGCCGTTACTTCAACCTCTGTTCCCGGGATAAAAGTTGGTTCATTGCTTACTGAAAAATCCTGCGCTGCGGCATCTCCATCAAATATCACCAGCTTTGCAAGAGGGATCTTATTTACCTCTTTTGAAACTATAATAGAAACAACCTGGTACTGAGTGCTTACAGCTTCTCCGTTTACTTTAATGGTAAAAGTAACAAGGTCTCTTTGTTGTGTTCCGGGAAGCGTTTGACTTAATGCCATGATTAATTATTGACAACCGGCGGAAACAACAGCTGTGTTCCCGGGATTAAACTCTTAAAATCCGTGAGACCGTTAAATTGTGCTACCTGGTAGTAATATTTGCTGTCGCCATATTCACGATAGCACATCAATGATAACGTATCGCCTTCCTTAACCGTACGCACATGTGTAAGGTCAGGCGACTTCTTATCCATTAGGGCAGTAAGCTTTTTTTCATCGACAACACCCATGAAAGTACAATCAGCCTCTGCTCGCAATGGTGTCCCGTCTGGTTTGAATAACTTAAAAGTGATATTCATTCTGGAAAGTACACAATTGTAAGAGAGAACGCCCCACTGAATTTGTACATAAGGTGGTTGATGTATTTTACCCTGGTAGTCGTAAACCACTTTTTTGAATTTGGCAAGTTCTGCAGCAACATCAAGTGTGGTTGCATTTACACCAGGAATCGCCAGGCCTGATAACAAACCGCCATCCCCTGTTTTAATAACTCCGGTGCCGTCAAACAAAAATTTGAAATTTAGTGTTTGTAAGTTTCCTTTATTGTATTTTATTATTGGTACGCTGCTTCCTTGTGCGCTTCTGGGATCCATTTGCAAGCTATACGATAACGCATACGTTTCAGGATTAATTAATACTGTGTATGGCTCTACACCCGGCAGTTTTTTATCAGGCGTAAAAGTGTTATCCTGATACGCTGTCAGTGTCATCTTTTGTAATTGACCAAGTTTCATCAGCGCTCATTTTTTTGTTGAAGAATTTCAAGCACCTGTTCAACGCAGGCAGCTATGATTGAATTGTTATCTGCTGGAGATGACGGGGACGCTGATACGTTTACCTGAGAATCTGGCTGATCCTGTATAATTGTTGTAATTTGTAATTCGCGAATTTCTATTGGCATTTCTGCAAATTCTATAATGAGTTATTGAGGACACAATGTTTTACGGCATCGAAATACTTGCGCTTACACTTGCACCAGCCAGCAAATCTCCAACAGCACCGATAGCTGCCGTTGCAGCAGCAGATAAGTTCAACGTTGTATAGTATTCATACCGAAGTGTAATTGATTCAATTACAATTTGGTTTTGCTCTGCATTAAAACCGGATATATCATATTTAATTGGAATGGCATTGGTGATAAACCAGGACGATACCGGCAAATGATTTGAATCCAGTAGTGAAATCAGTATATTGGTCGGCTGATAATTAAAATTCTGAACCGCATCAATGCACCAGGCGGTAATGCCTGAAACAAGCGTCATTCCCCGTTTTAAAACAAGATCCTGGTATTTTGTTCTGCCAGGTAAACGATGTACAAAGCGGTTCTCACCCCCTTCATTATAAACGGAACTCATATCAACATCAACCGTTAAACCTGTTACTTCCTGGAAGCGAAAATCGTTAGGTAACTGCGGGAATATTTCAAATACAACCAAAAAGTGGAAACCAACAAAAGGATATTCAAACATGATTATTCATTTTGTATGGTAAATCCTTCGTGCGCAAGATCAAGTTGTTCTACTGCCACGTCATTGCCATCTGCTTTAAGATCGGTAGAGGTAATTTTTGTAGGCCAGGCATTTTTTACCTTCCAGACTATTACCGGAGACAATGTTTCATCCAATAAACTAATGGTTATATCGCGCCGTTCTACCGTGTTCATATTAATTGAGTTGAACCAATCATAAAATTCATTGTCAGATTTAAAGATGCCGCGTTTTAATACGAGGTTGCTGTATTTGCGTTGTCCCGGCATTTTTATTTTGTGATATTCCGGGCTTGCCCCATCGCGATACTCAATTGGATCGTTTGTGATATCAAAGCCGCTAACATCAGTGAAACCTATTTTTGTTCCGCCCCATTCTACCTGGAAATGAAATTTTGGAAGTGGATAGTTTGCCATAAAATTGTATTTGATTTGATAAAAAAATTATGTTATTAATTTTAAGCCTGTTGTTGTATTTGTGAGAAACGAAGAATGATAAATTCAGCAGGACGAACAGGTGCAAGTCCGATTTCCACTATCATGCGTCCGTTCAGTATATCATCAAATGTCATTGTTTGCCCCAGGCCTACTTTAACATAGAAAGCCAGCTCGGGTTTTGAACCCGCTAAAGCCCCTAATCGCCATAAGTTGGTAAGATAGTTTTCTATCATTGCCCTTACCTTAACCCAGGTGTTACCATCGTTTGGTTCAAATACAAAAACATTGGCCGCTTTTTTTGCTGATTCTTCCACCATTATCAAAAACCTGCGAACAGAAACGTAACGAAAATCATTACTGTTGCCATCCAGTGTACGTGCTCCCCAAACCAATATACCCCTGCCCGTAAATGGACGAATAGCATTTACAGACTTACCTGCAGTCACATCAATATTCATATTCTCCTGTTCCTCATCAGTAACAAAATCTGTCACTTCGTATACATATGAAACCGGTGTATTTGCAGGTGCTTTCCAAACGCCGCGCTGCGCATCTGTTTTTGCATATATTCCTGCTACAGCCGGACTTGGCGGAAGAATCGGGCCTATTTTACGAATGGCATTTACTGCAGCGAAATAAATCGCACTGTCACTTGTTTTTAATGAATTCAACGGAACTCCTCCTGCGGCTGCACCATCTGTTGTTATTACCACATTAACTCCTGAATCCTGGTACTGATAATCATAAGTTGTTGCCAGGTTTGGATAATAGGCAGCAGCATAGTTTAAATTATCATGTGAAAACTCGTCCCTGAAATTGTTGATGTTTGCATCCGTATTACCGCTTTGATCGTACACATCAATAAGCGTAAAACGATCCTGTAATTTAACACATTGATCAATTGCACTTCCCACCAGTGCATAATAATCTGGACCTCCACCTTCTCCGTTTACTGATTGTCCTTCAGGAAAAACCAGCAATGTAGGTTCGTCATAAGCTTCAACCGCATTTAATCCCTCAAGTAAAACAGTGTCGGTGATATTGCCTGCAGTTTGCCCAACTGAAACTATATAACAAGGGCCTCCTCCATTATCAAAATAGAAACGAACAGAATAGTACATATTGTGAACTGACGGAGTTTCAATTACAGCATTTGCTTTAATTGATAACGTCTTTACAGTAGTAAGCGGTGAAGCTAATGTAGGTGCATTCGTTATTCGCTCTACGCTTACTGTGATTGTTGTTTCATCCTCAGCTTTGCCAAAATACTGTTCGTATTCTTTAAGAGAATAAATCTTAGTCGGAATACCGGTTAAATCAATTTCATCTTCATCAAGGGCAATTTTAGTATACCCTATAAAAGCAGGTATTGCAGTAGCCACCTGCGCAACGGATGGCGGAAAGGAGGGAATTTCATTTACATAAACTCCCGGCGTTTTAATGGCGCTTTCATTTATTTGTGACATACTGAGAGATTTTTTGTTTATAATTAATAATTGAGAAATATTTCTGAACAGGCGAACGTATCAGGTTCTATTAAAAAAGTGGTTAGCCGTTGGGGCGAAGCACTCGTAATACCTGTAATATCCAGTTTAGGATCTTGCGGTTCAGTATTTATCTTACTTAATGCAAGCCCCAAATCCAAAGGCTTTTCACTTAATGGAATCGGCGATTTCGAAATAATTATATTGGCCGGAACAGACGGAAAACGTTGATCCGGCGATTCATCCGGCGGGCTGTTGGGAGTACTTTCGGGTGTAACAGCTGTAATTACGCCTTCAGAACCATTTTTTAAAATATATTTCCATATAGTTGCCCGGTTTAAAAAATTGATACTATATAATGGCGACTTCAATATACTGCCATCTAATGGCGAGTTTAAAGTACTGCTATCTAACAACGCATAATTCGCTGCGAGGCTGATATCATTAAATATGTCAATTACAGCATATACGGGTTTTGACCTTAATTCATCATTTATATAAATCCATTGTTCAACACCGTTAATTGTTAGTTGGTACTTACCTGGTGGTAATAGAGATAGCTTTAGTGTAAAGCTGCTGACATTGGCATCCGGGTCGAACGAAACTGTTTGAGAAAAAACATTGGTTGAATAATCACCGGCAGTTGTATTAAAACCCAATACGTTTATAACTGCATTCTCCTGAGGCGTGTCAAACGAATATGTTGAAACAGAAGGTATCCAGTGTAAGGCGTCAGATTCTGACATATACCTGTTGATATCTATCCTCATCCAATTAATACTGTTAGCGGCTGACGGAGCAATACCCGTACAACTGCTGATACACTGAAACATAAGGCCGGCTCCATTGGGAGCAAGATCACCTGGCAGATATGCTTTGTTATTGTCATACGGCACAAATTGTGAAAGAAAATTTTTACCATTACTAACATTATTGTTCCTGTTAGTGAAATAATATACTTTACGTGTTTGATAAGTAAATGGCAGGTTGGTATAATTGAAAAACAAAGGATTATTTAATTGAAGAAAAAATGTAAGTTGTAAATCTGCTGATGGTGTAATAAACGGTTTGTCTGCATTGTTTGCATCGTCTGCATCTTCTACCTGTATACCTGTGTATAGTTTATTGCCATACTGTTTTGCGATCATTTTATTGCCACGTAATACAACTTGTGTTTTAGCAGATGGAATAATAGTGAAATCGTTACAGAAACCATTTGCAAAATATTTATGCAATAATTCAACCTGGAAAAAATAGCTATAATTGATGCTGCTCATTGTAGCATGCTTTTTTCTTTGATATCAATTTTTCGTATTACGCCGGCTCCGCCATACAGGAAGTCTTCATTGATAGTAATCAGGCGCATTTTATACATTACAGAAGGCAGGTATCTTGAACCCAGGATACCCCACAGGTTATTTAAATCCTGGTAAGACAGTGACATCAGATCCAGTACTAGTTCGTCCACACCTTCCGGTATGGATGGAGATGTAAGTGGGGTAAATACGTTCTGATGTTGAAAAAACTGAATAATATAGGATAGTCTTTTCAACGATTCAGTATAAGACGAAAGGTTTACAGCAAATAAAAGATACAGGTTAAGAAATATTTTTGGATTTTTATAAACTATCGAACCTGTATTGCTACGCACAAAATTTTCAGGAGATTTACTTATCCGGTCTTCCTCAATATTTATAAGGCTTAGAAATGCGTTTTGTGGATCGGCCTCCTCTCCTGCGCTATTTGGCTGTGATTCATTCAGCTGCGAAACATTTAAAAGTATAATAGCATCACCCTGCGGAGGAGGATCAAGCTTGAGCAACAGATAGTTGTTCAGTTGTTTGCAAACAAAATCAAGAGTCTTATCAATCATTAAATTGATTTTATGATTTATATCGAAGTATTTTTAAACTTAGACTATTGGCTGGCTATTCCACTTGAATGTTTTCAAGGCTACAAAGTGTGTATCAAGGTTGCAACAACAAACTTAAAAAAAACAATTTGATATTTCCAACATTAATTAAAAAAAAATTTTGTCGATTCAAAAACTGGCAGCAGCAACAGGCTAAAAAAAATGACTGAAACCAGTTAGCCATTAGTCGGAGAAAAATCATCAGGTAAAAACATATTTTAGCTAAAATAATTTTTACGATGTTTTCAATGCGCTCGGGTTTATATCTGCATTTGTTCCTGGTATTTATTTTTTCAGGTAAGGTTTCGGCACAGGTAACTAAAATGCCTGCTTATCCTTTAATAACGCATGACCCCTATTTAAGTATCTGGTCATTTACCGATAAATTGAATGAATCAAATACAAAACACTGGACCGGAAAGGAACAACAACTGGTAGGTTTGGTAAGAGTAGATGGTAAGGTGTATAATTTTATGGGTTCACCGTCTCATCCTGTACAATGGCTGGCGCCAACAAGCGAACAACAGGCGCATGCCTCAAAATACACCACAATAAAACCCGCGAACGACTGGATGCGGCCTGATTTTAATGATGCTGCATGGCTGGCAGCAACACTGCCTTTTGGCAACAAAGAAGCTAATCCATCTACAGAATGGAACACGAAAGAAATTTGGGTACGCAGAAATTTTGACGTGTTTGACACCAATGTTGAACAACTGCTTTTATACCTGCGCAATGATGATGATGTGGAAGTATATATAAACGGGGAAAAAGTTTATGAATGCGTTTGTGCTACCGGCAACTACAATGAACATGAATTACCTGCTTCCGTAATAAAGAATTTAAAGAGGGGGAAAAATGTACTTGCCATGCACTGTACCAACACTGGCGGCGATGCCTGGCTTGATGCCGGGATCGCCACGGGACAGGCTATAAAAAATATCGAGGCAGCCAAACAGGAAGCCTTATTTGTTACCGCTACGCAAACAAAATATTTATTCTCCTGCAGCACAATAAATCTTGAAGTTGATTTTTTATCACCACTTGTTGCAGGCAACCTTGATATGCTGTCACGCCCTGTTTCTTTCATACGTTTTGCAGTTACGGCAAAAGATAACGGCATACACGAGGTTGATGTTTTGTTTGCAGCAAATTCCGCCGTTGCCGGCAATACAGGCAATGAAATAATGAAAGCAACAGCTTACCAGGCAAGGGATCTTAATATTTTGAAATGCGGTACAGATGCACAACCTGTTTTGCAAAAGAAAGGCGATGACCGGCGTATTGACTGGGGATATGCTTACCTGGCTACGCCACAGCAAAAGCAATACGATATTAAGCTAACAGCTATGCAAAATATTATAAACGATTATCTGAAGAATGGTTTTTTTTCCTCCCCTTATACAGATAGTAGTGTACTCGATAAAAATGTTTTACTCGCAACCAATATCTCACTTTTTACAGGTATGAATGATTATACCAACCGTGCAGTAATTATGTTTGGATATGATGACATTTATTCAATTCAATATTTTAACGAGGACAAAGAGGCATGGTGGAAAAAGAATTTCAAAACAATGGAAGACCTGCTTCAAACATCTGCGCAGCAATACCCCGATATCCAGTCAGCCTGCGATGCATTCGATAAGCAACTCTACGATGATGCCACAAAAGCCGGCGGCGAAAATTATGCGAAACTTTGTGTGATGGCTTACAGGCAATCTTTAGCAGCGCATAAACTGGTTCGCGGCATAAAAGATGAAATTTTGTTTCCGCAAAAAGAAAATTTCAGTAACGGTTCAATATTTACAGTTGATGTAACTTATCCCTCGGCTCCGTTAACGCTTTTATACGATCCTGACCTTTTCAAAGGAATGTTGAATGGCATTTTTGACTACAGTGAAAGCGGTAAATGGAATAAACCTTTTCCTGCACATGATCTGGGAACTTATCCCGTAGCCAACGGGCAAACATATCCTGAAGACATGCCCGTGGAGGAAGCGGGAAATATGATCATTTCTACAGCGGCTATCAGTAAAGCTGAAGGCCATGCGAATTATGCAACGCAGCATTGGCGTGCATTATCGCAGTGGGTTGAGTTCCTGGTCAAAGATGGATTAGACCCCGCTAATCAATTGTGTACCGACGATTTTGCCGGGCATCTTGCACGCAATGCAAACCTTTCTGTAAAAGCAATTGTTGGCATAGGCGCTTATGCCATGATGGCAAGTATGATCGGGGAAAAACAAACAGCAAAACATTATGATTCCATTGCCCGCAACTATGTGCTGCGATGGATGCAACTCGCTGATGATGGTGATCATTATGCCCTTGCCTTTGGTGCGAAAAATACCTGGAGCCAAAAATATAACCTCGCCTGGGATAAGCTGCTTGATTTAAATTTGTTTCCGCAAAGCGTTTATGATAAAGAGATCAGTTACTATCTCGCTCATCAGCATAAATTTGGTCTTCCATTAGACAGCCGGAAAACTTATACAAAAAGCGATTGGATATTGTGGACATCCATATTAGCCTCGTCAAAAAATAATTTTGAAGCACTGATTGACCCGGTTTATGCTTATGCCACCCAAACACCTACACACGTACCTTTAAGCGATTGGCATGAGACGACAAATGGAACAAAGGTTGGTTTCCAGGCACGTAGTGTTGTAGGCGGGTATTTTATTAAAATGCTTGAATGGAAATGGAAACAGAAGAAAAAGAATTAACATGCATTGAAAATTCCGGCATGCAAAAGCTTGCCCTATAATTATTAAACTTATTTTAAACTAATTTAAAAATGGATCAAACACAGGCAACTTACTTTGCACCGCAACTCTACATAAAAGGAGGCATAACCGATATTAGCTTTTATGAAAAGGCCTTTGGCGCTACCGAACTAAGGAGATTTACAAATGATGACAACAGCATACATGTGGCCGAATTATCTATCGATGGAGTCTTGTTTCATCTTCATGAAGAAAAATTAAGCGCGGGTCAATTTAGTCCTCCTGAGATTAACGGAACAACTACATTCATCGGGCTATTTGTTCCTGACGTGGATGAGGTGATCGCAAGTGCAATTGCTGCAGGCGCCGTTTTGCTGTCGCCCGCCCAAAGTTATGATTACGGGTACCGGCAGGCAGAAATCAAAGATCCTTTTGGCCATGTATGGCTGATCGAAAATGAAAATATAATTGCAATGACCGGTTAAGAATATTTATATTACAGTTTATATCATCGAAGCTTGCTTTGGAAGAATAATCAGTACGCTATATAATCCGTCAATTTTCTACCTAAGAGTATAGGAACGGGAACAATTTTTAAGCAGGGAATAATTAAGGAACTAAATAACTAATCTTTAAAAATTATGCCATGCAACGTGTTCAAAACACCAATTACTTTTTAACATTGATCACAATTTTATTACTGTTTGCCTGCAATGGAGCTTCAAATGCCTCAGGGAAGACTGTTATAAATCCAAAGCCACCGGCAAGCGCCATTGATTAAATGAGTCCATTTTTCTGCCGCATGCAAATGTTAGGTGACCTCATCTTGTAAGGCGATATATAAAAACTGCTGCGCGCTGGATAAGAAGTGGTAATTCTTTCGTGTTAAGCGTTTCACCGGGAGCGTGTGAGCCTTTGCCACTGGGCCCAAGTCCGTCAAGGCTGGTTATATTACCTGCAATAAAAGAAATATCTCCCGCGCCACGCGACATAGGATCTACTTCCGTTACTTTTCCAAATCCCATATCAAGGTTAACCTGGTTGAATACAGCCGCCAACTGTTTGTTGGCTGCCGTTGGTTGCATAGAAGGAATGCCATCCTCGAACTTTATTTCAGCACGTGTGCCAGGCAATGGCCTGGTTTCAACAATTGCCTTCATTTTTAGCCTCGCTTCACGGCGTTGTTTTTCACTCAAAAAACGCACGTCACCAATAACTGTTGCAAGAGAGGCAATAATATTGTCTTTGCCATAGACCTGCATATGATCGGAAGAATCAATCAGCGTTGTACCGCCTGCAATAGTACCAGGATTTGATGTAAGGAACTTTTCGCTGGTGAGGGTTTTCCGAAACGTTTCCAATATACGCGCAGCTTCATAAACGGCGCCATAACCAACCTTCTCACTGAATATGCCGGAAGAGTGAGCCTGCTTGCCAAAGGTCTTCAGCGTGTATGTATCTGAGCCACGCCTGCCTGTTATTATCTTATCCAAAGTGCCTGCTTCAAAACTTAAAGCTACATCATGGGTTTTTGCGCGTTCAATCATATCCGCTCTTGTTATTTCCGGGGGGCTTCCACCCAGTTCTTCATCGCCGGTTAAGTAAACGGTTATACTCATATCTTTCAGCACCCCAGTGTTTGACAATGCCTGCAAGGCGGCAAGTATTACTATGTCACCACCCTTATCATCCACAACACCCTGCCCGGTTACTGTTGAATCATCTATTACCCTGTAAGGATTAGCGGGCATATCCGGCTCAAACACAGTGTCAAGATGTGCGAGTAATAATAATTTTTTACCTTTTTGTCCCTTTATTGTTCCAACAAGGTGACCGGCACTTTTAACAGAATCAGGCATGGAGATCCATTGGGTAATGAACCCAAGCTTGTCTAACTCTGTTCTAACCAGCTCGCCGCTTTCACGCACGCCCTTTACATTTAAGGAACCGCTGTTTATATTAACAAGGTTTTCAAGCAGGATAAATGTCTTCGGCATATTGCTGTTAACTGACTCAATGATCTTCTTTTCAACGGGCGAAAGTTGTTGTGCAACACAGTTGCCGGCCAGGTAAAACAATACGAAGACCAGGTATATTCTATTCATCTTTTTATGAGATTCAAACCCAAGATATCATAAACTTTAATAGAATGCTTCGTGTATTTGGTAACTTCTGCAACAGCCCTGCGCGCCATAATAATTATTCGCACGGAAATAGCAGAGCTCACAAAGAAATAAAACGATTTCCGGAAAATCTCTCCTACCCCTTGCTCTTTGACGAAACATTCTCAAGACACCAACTGTAAGATCAGGCATTAAATAGAAATGATCTTAACTCGCTGAAATCTGAAATTTTGGGAAGCGAAGTAACAGTTTCGTGAAGTTGAAGCTTATCATACAAAAGCGCATCAACACCTAATTCGTGGGCCGCTTTAATTTCTGAATGAAGGTCATCCCCAATTACCAGCACCTCCTCCTTATTGTAACCATACCTTTTTATGATATCTTCAAATACGTCCTTTTTTGTGCTGTCAGAAGTTAAGGGATCAACAATATGTATTTCTTTGAAATCCTGTCCAATGTTCATCCCCTCTACTTTGCTCTGCTGCAACTTCAGAAATCCTGTTGTCACAAGAAATTTATCAACCGGCAGGCTCCTGGTTATATGGTAATCTTCGAAAGGTTCAATTTTTCCTTTGTATGTAATGTCTTTCAGAAGCCTGATGCCTTTTTCAGTTAACTCATCACTGAAATGAAAATCTTTGGCTACCAATTGAAAAGGCCGTCTCATTATGTCGTCCCTTATTTTCTCCATATCTGCTGAGTGATTGCCGCTTTGCCTGATAATTTCAAATAACGATGCAAACAGTTCCTCACCGATCGAACGAACAGAATATATCGTATTGTCCAGGTCAAATATTATTACCTTCTTGTGCATTAAAGTACCTGTTTATAACTGTATTTTTAGAACCCAATAAAGTCATATTAATATCAGCTGCAGCAGGCTTAAGATTAATTTCCATGTTTGCCCGGGCCGCTTGTAGTTTATGACTGCGCTTACATAGGTGAGCAAATTTACAGGAACAGGTATTTGTAATGCCCTCTTTTAATTTGAAACACATACAACGGTGTTTAGCTTATAGCGGAACAGCACTCGTATAGCTTACAATTGCTGTCCCTGGAATTAAGTATTCGGTTACCATTTATCTAAACCCAGCAGTTTTCTGCCTAAAGGAGAGAGTTCTGCTGTTTGATATTTTGTTTGTTCCCACTTTCTTGGATCGCCTGGAAATGCATACCCTTCAGGCGCTTTTCTTTCCTTCCAGGATGAAATACGCCATTCACGCAATTGCTCGTTCTCTTCTTCAGCAGGCATCATGGAAATGTATTGGGCCATACGAACTTTATTGCCGCTTGTATTTGCGCGAATGCCATGCGGTTGCGTGCTGTTAAATATTAAAAGATCACCCGCTTCCATCGGTACTTTTACAATTTCAAAACCCGTTACATCCGGTTTAAAATGATCTCTATCCCCAGGCTGGGTCAACTTCCATGTTTCGTAAGTTCGGTAGAGTTCCGGTACGCATTGAAATCCGCCCATATTTTCATCTGTCTGGTCTGCCAATGCTAAAACACCCTGCACATTTTGCGGTTTTGTTTCAGGATCATAATCCCAGTGAATAAAACCCTTGTATTCATGGCCAGGTCGAATAGGAAAGTTTAGGTTAGCCCTGTCGATAGTTACCCATAATTTCTCTGTACCCCATACATCTGCGAATGCCTGGTGTACTTTCGGATATTGCCTGTTATCCCAGAGGTATTGATGATTATAAACTTCCACCATACCGGTATTGGTTAATTCTTTCATCTTCATTTCGGCCCGCGGCGGTGCATACCATGTTTCGGGATTACCCGGGTCTTTTTCTTCAAACTCCCAAAGAAAACCGGCTAAACGTTTAGCCTGCTCTTTCGGAACCGCATTTTTAATAACAATATAGCCGTTGTGCATCCAAAATTTCCAGTCTTCTTCCGATAAAATGCGAAGGGGTACGCCATTGCTTCGGTCGTTCAATTTTACTTTACTGCTTTTTGATGTTGAAGGGTTGCCGGGAATGTCTTTGTGGGCATTTGTTGGCGCCATTGTGGGTGTCATAGTTTGTTGTTGCATATAGAAGCTTTTAAATGATTTGATAACACAAAATTCACTCATTCAAAAAAGGCTTACAGCCTGTGTAATGACCATCTTTTGCTCTCCATTGACATTTTTTTGGTTTTAAGCGGCATTTATTGAACTTTATATACAAATGCTTGCTGATGAAGATTCAGAAAGAAATTGTTTTACCAGACCCTGGCCAATCATTCAAACTCTTTACGCCAAGTTTGAGGCAATACTTCTTCTGGCATTATCATCCCGAATATGAACTGGTTTATGTAGAAGCTGTTACAGGTATACGTCACGTTGGTCAACACATATCAAGTTTCATCGAAAGCGACCTGGTTTTGATCGGGCCGAATGTGCCTCATTTGAATTTTGATTATGGGATAGAAACAGAATACCACCAGGTGGTATTACAGCTAAAGGAAAATTTCCTGGGGGATGCGTTCAAAGAAACACCTGAATTTTCTCAAATTCACCAACTCTTTGAAAAAGCTTATTTAGGACTTTCATTTAGTGGAAAAACGAAACAAACAGTGGCAGAAAAATTGAAACTTATGCGGGCATTGCCACATTTTGAACAATTATTAAATTTATTGGAAGTCTTTCAAATGCTAGCAACATCCCAGGAAGTGACACAACTAAATGAGCAGGATACCAGCATCAAATTATTTTTAGATGATAAAATCCGCATGGGCTCCATTTACAAGTATATCCATGCCAACTACAATAGTAAGCCCGATGTGAATGCGGTTGCTGCAAGTGTGCATTTGAGTACTGCAGCGTTTTGTCGCTATTTTAAGAAACAAACAAAAATGACGTTTACCGATTTCGTAAACCAGTACAGGATAACACAGGCGAAAACATTATTATTAAAAGACCTGAGCATTTCAGAAACCTGCTACGAAGTGGGGTTTGACAGCCTTTCGCACTTCAATAAATTGTTTAAAAAAATTACAGGTGAGAATCCGTCTGCTTTTAAGAAACGTCATACATAAACATTGCAAATCAGTCAGGCACTAAAAAATTCGCAAGATGATATTCAAGCAGGCGGCACATACAAACGCTTTTGTTATGCAACTGATATTTTCACGTTATTGCAAAAAAATAAATTATGACCAGGCCATTTAAACCAACAGGATATAATTCCGCTTCGCCATACTTCATTGTGAATGGAGCACAAAGATTTATTGATCTTTTAAAGGACATCTTTAATGCAACTGAACTCAGGCGGTATAATATGCCGGATGGAACAATTATGCATGCTGAAATTCAAATTGATGATTCAGTTATTATGCTGGGAGATTCATCAGAGAAGTATCCACCTGTTCCTCTTGTAATGCATGTGTATGTGGCGGATGCAGACAAAACTTTTGAAAAAGCCATCGAAGCAGGCTGCGAGGTTATAGAGAAACCTAAACAACAGGGAAATGACCCCGACAGGCGCGGGACTTTTAAAGATTTTGCCGGTAACATGTGGTCGGTTGGCACACAACTTTAAATTGCATACAACCGTTGTATTAACGCTAAATGTTGTTTATTTGATTGCAGATTTCGGGATTTTTTGATTTATAATAAAAGTCTATACAACAGATAAATTCCAGCATCTCAGAACCGGCAGGCAGGCAGGTCAAAAATCCCGAATTAATATCCTATAACATAGCACTACAATGGCCTAAGTATTATAAACGCATTTCAAATGGCAGAAATAAAAACAAAACCTACTTCCGAAAATGTTGAGGACTTCATCAATAATATCCGGGATGAGCAAAAGCGTAAGGATAGTTTTTTAATCCTTGAAATGATGAAAAAAGCCACCGGTGAAGAACCTAAAATGTGGGGAACATCACTGATAGGTTTCGGAAATTTAAGATATAAAAGTCCTGCAACAGGCAGGGAAGTCGACTGGTTTAGGATCGGGTTTTCACCCCGCAAGGCAAACCTGTCGTTGCATCTCACTATTAACATCGCGCAACATGCTGCTGCACTTAAGAAGTTGGGTAAACATAAAACCGGGGCCGGATGCTTATACATCAATAAACTCGAAGATGTTGACTTAAAAATTCTGAAAGAAATAATTAATGCAGCGCTGAAAGGAAAATAATTTCATTAAGCGTATTTTATTTTCAAACCAATCATGGTATTACCTGCGCCGGGAGATAACGTCATAACGTTATCTATACACCGCTTTTTTGAATCAGTATAATTTAGTGAAATATGTCTGAATGGGAAAGTATATGTTCTGGTAACATTTTAAATCACCGCATCCCTGGTTATCCATCTTCAGCTATTGAATGTTACCTTGCATCTACACCAAATAAGGTTATGAATGCAAATGATCTCAGCAGTACTACTTTGTTTTTCCATTATCTGTGGACTTAACGCTCAACCCAAGCAGGATGATAACAACATACTTTACTGGACAAAAGATCATCGATTAACCTTTGATGACTTTGAAGGCAAACCAAACCGGCAAGACACAACTTTGCGTATTCATTCTCCCACAATTCTAACGCATAAACTTGGCGCTATCATTAAGAGCATCAATGTTCATCTTATAACCGAAGGCGGAAAAACAACATTCATTATACATGCAGCCATGAAAAAAAATTTATCGTGGATTAAAGATAAAGGCGACACCATTTCGTTAAGTCATGAACAGGGCCATTTTGATATTTGTGAAATTTATGCACGCATTTTACGCCGCGATATAAAGCATGCAAGATCTCTTTTGAAAGCAAAAGAAATTTATGAGCAAACTTCATATAACGAAGAAGTTGAGCAGGATAACTACGACAAAGAAAATAGTTACCAGGCGGGAGGAATAACAATGGGCTGGAAAGAAAGGATCTTTTGCCGTTTGAGAGAACTTGAACAATATGCGGATGTTACAGTTACATTACCGTTTTAACCGTCGCATTATGAAGGTGCCCAAATAAGATACATACTGTAACAGATCAACAATATGATCAACGCTTTAAAAGAAAGCTTGTGGAGGCAATTCGGAGCAGGTATCGACATGCGCGAAAATGCCATCTTGCAATGGCCCTAAGCATACTGTAATATCAACAAAAAAAATTTTAACGCCATCGATGTGTTTTAATAACGTCTTACCTGTGGGGTCCATGAATATCCATTAAACCCTCAAAAATCCGCTTTTAGTTCAAGGTAATCCTGCTTCGGAGCAATAATTAACCGCATCTTATACCCGGGCATTAACTTTAGTAATACATCTAAACAGATCTTATGAAAAACAAAACTTTACCCGTAACAACCTGTTGCCTTTTCTTTTATTTGCTTGTATCATCTGCACTTGCACAACAACCTGATCCGGGTTTTAGTACTAAAGGGAGGGCTACCACTCCTATTGGCAATTCGTCGGACCGCGGTATCGATATGACCCTGGATAATAATGAAAGGATCGTAGTTGCAGGGCAAACTTTTAATGGAACTGATAACGACATCGCATTAGTAAGGTATAACACCGATGGAACATTAGATAATAGTTTTGGGAATAACGGAATTGTAGTAAGCCCGGTAGGCAGCGAAAATGATTATAGCGATGGCGTTGCCATACAACCTGACGGCAAAATTGTAGTATGCGGCTATTTTGATGACGGTGCTACGCTGTTAAGCATGGTATTGCTGCGTTATAATGACGATGGAACGCCTGACGCGGGTTTTGGCAACAATGGTATAGTTACATTTAATGCCGGCGAAGGAGATGATATGGCGCGTGATGTGAAAATTCAACCTGATGGTAAAATCGTGATAACAGGTTCTTTCTTTAACGGTAACAACCAGGATATTCTGTTTGCAAGGTTTAACGAAGATGGAACGCCTGATCTTTCATTTAATGAAACCGGTTTTGTGTTGATGCCGGTTGGCGACAAAAATGACGGCACATTCCAGTTGGTTTTGCAGCCTGACAATAAAATTGTAGCTGCAGGTTATATCATAACCGATGATCTTTCAGAGAATATCGTGCTTGTACGGTTAAACACGGATGGTTCCCGGGATAATAATTTTGGAGATAACGGTATTTCACTTACTGCATGGGCAGATCCTGTTTATCCAAATTTTGATGCTGCTTACACCATAGCAATGCAGGATGAACAGATTTTGCTGGGGGGTTATGCCCGCGGTTTATTTATTGATGTTGATAACTATATCGCTGTGGCACGATACACCGATTCAGGCAAGCTGGATTCAAGTTTTGGTAATAACGGAATTTTCAAAACAATTTTCGGGCCGGTAGATAATTATTTATCAGAGAGCGTTACAGCACTTGCTGTACAGCCCGATGGCAAGATCGTTGCTTCGGCGCATAGCTCTATTATTGGTTACAATGCAGATTTTCTATTGTTCAGGCTTAATGTTAATGGCACATTGGATAATACTTTCGGCGGCAATGGTTTTGTAAGTACTGCCTTAAGCAGGGATGATGATTTTGCAGGGTCTGTAGCCATACAGGCTGATGGAAAAATTGTACTGGCCGGCTACTCATTTGATTCTTCCCGCGATTATGATTTTGCTGTTGTTCGTTATTTATCTGATGGTGGCGGCTGCGGCACACCCCCGAATACGTTGACAAGTAATGTAAGTACAACCTCTGCTACAGTAAGATGGAAGCCCTTGCCGGTGGCGGGGATAAATTATAAGATAAGGTTCAGGATCAAAAATGCAGCAACTTACCGTGTAGTTTCTGTGGGCTCCACTTCATCCAGGCAGGTAACAAGTCTCAGCCCGGAAACAGAATATGAATGGCAGGTGCAGGCAGATTGTGGCGAATCATCTTCTTCCTTTTCCTCAGTAAGTACCTTTAAAACAAAAAGCACAGGTACAAGCTCTGATGCATTTTCAAATTCTTTATCATTGAAAGAAAGTGTTGCAGGTGTTTATCCCAATCCTGCAAAAAACAATATCACCGTATCATTTACTGCGACTAAAAGCGCTGCTTATGAAATTAACTTATCCGACCTGCAGGGAAAAGTATTGCTGCGCATGAAATCAGTTTCGGCACCGGGATCAAATACACATAACATTGATATTGACAAATTTGCATCGGGAGTTTATATGCTGCGCATCCAACATGAAAATACCATTACCGTAAAAAGAGTTTTGAAACAATAAATATGTAATGTATTGTACTATGCCAAATGCGGATCATAATGACGTTTGCCAGTGGTTCTTACAACGAACAGCAGCTTGCCAGAAATAAAGTCGCGGTCGTGAATTACGGCAACGGCGCAAAGCTGCCCATCAAGTTCATGTGGAAGCTGAAAAAGTCCGCCTTTCATCCCGATGGCCTGATTAACGGCAAACCGGGCGGGCGCGAGCTTTACTGCATGATTTACTGCTCGAAAAATCAGGAAGTCTATAAAAAGGTCAACGAGCAGATCAAGCAGGAATATGCTGCTGAATACAGCGCTTTTATCGCCAGTGAAGAAAACAGGGTTGTCGGCCTGCCGCTTGAAATGGCTCCGTTCATCGACGATGCCGCCAAGGAAATGCTCAATTACTTCAAGATTTACACGCTTGAACAGCTAGCGGCTGCCCATGATGGCCGTATTCAGGAGTTCGGCATGGGCGGTCGGCAATTGCGCGACAAGGCGATTGAGTTTCTGGAAAAGACCCGTTCGGCTGCGCCTTTGGCGAAGATTGAGGCCGAAAATACCGCGCTCAAAGCCCAAATGCTGGCCATGCAGGAACAACTTAATCTCATGGCGTCCACACAGGCTGGCAAGAAAAAACCGGGACGTCCCAAGAAATGTGTTGAACCTGAACAACAGGCGGCTTGATGTCTCGCACGCTGCTGCAAATCGTCAACGATGCCGAAGACGAGCTTGGCCTTGCCCGTTCGACAACCGTAGCCGGTTCGACCGCCAATCAGGCGCGCCAACTGCTGTCGGTTGCCAATCGGGTCGGGCTGCTGATGCGGCAGGATTATGAATGGGTGCAGTTATCGCGAGAATATACCTTCACGCTGTATGAAGTCGGGCCCTATACCGGCGATACGACCGCAGGTGCGTTTACCATCACCAATCTGAGCAGCACGACCGGGATTGAGCCTGGATTTGCTGTAACCGGATCAGGCTTCGGCACCAGCACGGTTGCCAATAACGTGCGGGTTGTCAGTGTGGACAGCGCAACGCAAGTGACGGTGAATATCGCCGCGTCCACAACGACAACAACGGCTGATTATTACTTCGCGCAAGAGTCTTATGCGATGCCGGGTGATTTTGATTATCACCTGAACCGCACGCATTGGGACCGGACAAACCGCTGGGAGTTAATGGGGCCGATCAGTCCGCAGGAATGGCAGTGGCGCAAATCAGGCATTATTGCCTCCACCCCGCGACGGCGCTTCCGCATCAAGGGTGCCGCCGATACGCAGTTTTTTGTTGACCCTGCTCCCGGTTCCGGCGATAGCGGACAGTATCTGTCGTTTGAATACCAGTCATCGAATTGGGTAAGACCGAAGACCTGGACGGCCAGCACGTCTTTTGCGGCAGGAACATATAGTTCCTACAACGGCAATTATTACTACACCGCTGCTGGCGGTACGACCGGCAGCACGGCTCCGGTTCATAAATCAGGATCGGTCAGCGACGGCGGTGTGACATGGCTGGCCTATGTGGACTCTCCTTACGACCGTTTTCTGGCCGACACTGACATACCGGTGCTGGATGAAGATTTAATTTCCATGGGAATTATCTGGTTCTGGCGTAAGCGCAAGTCGCTCGCCTATGCGGACGATAAGGAAGCATGGGAAGCCCAAGTTTCGAGCCGCGTCAAGAAAATGCCTGCCGCTCGTACATTGAACGCGCAAGTCAATAACCGTCCGCGCATGCTCATCAGCGTGGCGAATGTGCCGGAAACCGGTTTTGGGCAAACCACCTAGGAGAAGACCATGGATTACCGTTCGCAAATGGCGCAGCAGCTTCTGGCAAGATTCCAGAACGGACAGGGCGGCAAGCCTTTTAACACAGGGTTGCAGTCATTTTCAGGCCAGCAAGGCGCTCAACCATGGCGGGCACAGGGCGGTCCTCGTAACTACGGTTTCATGCAGCAACCCGGCATGATGCAACAGCCGGTTGCGGCCATGCCAAATCAGCCATTGCCGACGCCATCAGCGCCGACAAACAAGCCGCTGCCGCCGCCGCAAGCGCCTCAGATGCAGGGTAATGGCAATGGTGTTGCTCCTCCCGCGCAAGCGCCTTCTGCCGCCCCTGCGATAGGCTCAAACCTTACCAGGGCCAACGATTACATGGACGGAACCATCTATAACCTTGCCGGTGGCGGGCAATATTTGAACCGGGACGGTAAATGGTTTGCCACGACTGGATTTGCCGGTGACGCCGGATTGCAGCCTGTCACCATGGGGAATAATCCGGGCGGCTTCAGTGAGTTCTATAACAAGAACGGCCAAACCGTTGGCAATCCCATGAGCCACAGAAACTACAGCTTCTGGGGGTAATATGCGCGGCTCTTTGGCGCTTGCCCAAGATTTAAGCCGAACGGTTCCCTTGGCTTGCGCCATTGGCGGGCTAAACGCCACGGACAGCATTTCGTCCATGCCGCCGCTGGATGCCTATGTGCTGGATAATCTTATCCCGCGTCAAACCAGTCTTGAACTGCGCGGCGGATATAGCGTGCAGTCCAGCAGTCTTGGATCAAGCGTGGTTGAGGCGCTGGCCGAGTATTCAAGCGGCACAACCAACAAGCTCATTGGCTGCGCGAATGGCAGGATTTATGACGCCACAACAACGGGCGGTACGGCCACCAGTCTTGCATCCGGTTTTGCCAATAACCGTTGGCAAACCATTATACGTGGCAGTAAATTGCTTTTTTTCAACGGCGCTGACACGCCGCAGCAATATGACGGAACCAATGTTACGGCGGCAACCTATACCGGTCCAAGCACGCCTGCGGAATTTATTCATCCAAACGTCTATCGTTCGCGGCTTTATCTGGTCCGCACCAATTCCCTGAAATACGCTTATTCTAATGTGGACGCCATTACAGGCGCTTTGGTTGAGATCGACATATCCGGTCTTTGCAGCAAGGGCGGCTATATCCTGTGGACCGCCACATGGACGAAAGACGGCGGCAACGGCAGCGATGATTATTTTGTCATCATGACCAGCAAGGGTGAATGCCTGGTTTATGAAGGCAGTTACCCTGATGGCGCTGACTGGAATAAAGTTGGAACCTATCAGGTCAGCGAACCTGCCGGACGGCGCAGCGTCATCAAGATTGGCGGCGATTTATTGGTGGTATGCAGTGACGGCATAGTACCGTTAAGTACATTGCTGACGTTGAGTTTCGTTCCTGACCCAGCCGTGAAGGTCAGCAAGAAGATAAGTCCGTTGTTCAAGTCGCTGATTAAAACTTACGGCACTAATTTCGGCTGGCAGCCTATTATTTACAAAAATGCTTATCTGTTGATCGTCAATGTTCCGGTTAATCCGGGCGGGCAATATGTCCAGTATGTATGCAATCTGCAAACCGGATCTTGGTGCAGGTTCACCGGTTATAATTCTGTCTGCTGGTCTGAATATGCGGGTAACATTTATTTTGGCGGAACGGATGGCAAGGTTTACAGGGCGGACAACACGCTGAATGATAACGGTGCGCCCATCAGCTTTGAATGCCGTCAGGCGTATAATAATTTTGGCGTCGGCCAGAATAAGCTTTTCAACATGTTGCGACCGGTTTACGCCAGCGCAGTCGGCATTACGTTTCTTGCCGATGTGGATGTTGACTTTAAAAGTGCGCCTATCGGCAACCCCGTCACTTCCACCGGCCTGGGCACGCCATGGGGCAGCCCGTGGAGCAGCCCATGGTCTTCTGACTCTACTATTTATAATGACTGGTCAACCGTGGGCGGATATGGAGTTTATGGGTCTGTCAGGTTCAAGGGAAGCATTAAGAGTAGCACGCTAAACCTTTATGCCACCGATGTTTGTTATGAACCTGGGGGCATCCTGTGACCGCCCGTCTCTTGTTCGGATTCGATGACGGGGTGGCGCAATGGATTGCCGACCTGGTTCCGCAATGTGGCAGGATCAAGGGGGCAAAAACCATAGGATTGATCCGGGACGGCAAGCTGGTGGCAGCCTGCGGGTTTACCGAATGGCGCAAGGAATTGGGTGACATTGAGGTGCATTTTGCCAGTACCGGCCCCGGCTGGCAGCGCCGTGACTTTCTGAGGGCCTGCTTTAAATACCCGTTTATTCAGCTTGGCTGCAACCGGGTGACCGCCACGGTCATGCAGGGGAATAAAAAGGTTTTCCGCGCATTAAACGCTTTAAATTTCAAGTATGAGGGGTGTAAAAGGGAACTATTCGAGGGACGTGGTGCAGTTATCCTCGGTTTGCTCCGCCGTGAAGTCCCGGCGTGGGCCTTACCGGAGGATTAATCTTGTCTTTAAGCAGCCCCGATCCGCCCGCCGCTCCTGATCCTTACGCCACTGCCGCCGCGCAAGGGCAGATGAACAAGGAAGCGATTGAGACACAGGCGAAGTATAATCGCATCAACGAAAACACGCCTTATGGCAGCCTGACTTATACCGGCACGCCTGGGGGCACAGACTACACGCGCAACACCACCTATAATCCGCGCCAGCAGCAGTTATTTAATCAGCAGGAAGACATTACCAATTCTATTTATGGGTTGTCGCAGGATCAGTTGCAGCGCCTTGCTCCTGTGCTTGGCAGCACCATCGACATGTCGCAGTTGCCTGATCCTGCGTCACAAATCAGCGGTGATGAACTGCCGCCGATGACGGTTGGCGCTGGCGACAGCGATATTCTGGCGTCCCAAAACCGGCTGACGGACGAGACGTTCAACAATTTCATGAACCGTTTCCAGCCGCAAATCGAGCAGAGCCGCCAGCGCACCGAACAAATGCTGGCTGACCGTGGCTATACTACAGATCAGGACGCTTATCGTTCTGCGACACGAGACAACGAGCAGAACATCAGCGACACCATTCAGAACGCCGCCACAACCGCACTTGATAAAGGCATGCAGTATGGCTTGCAAACTTCCGAGTTTGGCAACAATGCGCGTTCCAACATGTTGAACCAGATGCTGGCTATGCAGCAGGCGCAAACCGGGCAGCGTCAGGGCGCATTGCAGGAACAGGCTTACCTGCGCGACATCCCGATTAACGACATCAATTCGTTGTTGCGCGGAGCGTCTGGTCCAGCACAGCCAAACTTTACGCCACAGACGCCTATTCAGGTTCCGGTCACTCCCATCGGTGATTATATCAATAACAACTACGCGGCGCAGATGGCTGGTTATAACGCGCAAATGCAGCAACCGAGCTTCCTTGACCAAGTAATGGGTCTTGGCGGAACGGCATTAGGCGGATGGGCTTACGGAGGCTGGAAGTGAGCGATACCTACTATCAAACCCAGCTTTCTAAAGACCCACGCTATCTCATGGCGTTGCAGATGCTTACCAATCAGCATCCGATGCGGCGTGGTGAAGGATTTTCAAGAGGCTTACAGGCTTTAGCTGCCGGGTTAATGGGCGGCAGGATAAGACAGGAATCGGAAGAGAAACAGCGGGCGGCGGATGACCAAAAAAATATGGCTATGTCATTCCTGACAACCCAGCCAGCAACAACACAACAATATCAGGACGGCAGAACCATTAACTGGAATGAGCGTCCGGCCAACTACAACATGGCCGCGCAGTTAATGGGCGATCCGGCCAATGCCGATTTGCAAAAAACCGCCATTGAACTTGCTGCCAAGAAGGATATTGCTTCGGCGGATATGCAGCAAGAATTGCAAAAACTCCTGATTGCCCAGCAGTTGCGTGATGCCAGTCAGGAGAAAAGCGATGCGCGACATGAAGCTAGTGCAACAAACAGGGCGCTAATCGGGCAGGGATATATTCCGCAAGACGCCGCTCCCGCGTTGCCGCAAGCTGACAATACACAAACCGCCGTTCCGAACGATCCAGGCATAGCGGTAGGTGATAATGCAGATTTAAGCTCACCAAAATCGCCCAGCATCACTGTAGGAGGAAAATCCTATGTACGCGGCACGCCTAAATTATCGCCGAGCGTGCAGAACAAAGTCATTGATATGAAAATGGGTTTTGATGGTCTTGAAAACGTTTTAGGCAGTCTTGAGGATGTTGAAAAACTAAGCTCACAGGCCATGGGCGGGTTTGGAGCAGGCGGCAGGGCTGCTATTAGCTCAAATATGGGCGGCATTCCAGGTAAAATACCTCTGGTTAACCAGGCTTTTCAGGGCGATCCGGGGGCCACGGCAGCGCTTGACACGCTTTCAAAGAATATGACGCTTGATAAATTGGGTGGCAAGCTCGGTAACCAGATTTCCGATGCGGATAGAAAATTTATCGCTGACCAGTGGCCGCAGGTCAACGATACGCACCAGCAGCGCGTGGCAAAAATTAATGTTCTTCGCCCTTATATCAAGCGTTTGCAGAAAACAAAAGCAATGGAAATTCAGGATGTCTTGAGCGGAGCGGCTTTTACGCCTGGTCAGACGCAGCCAGAACCAGCGGATGAAGATGTCTTGCAGGAATTGCAAAGCAGGGGTTTGCAATGAGTTTGCAGAACCTGAGCAATGAAGAATTGCTGGCTTTGGCGCAGAAAAAAGGATTGCTCGCCAATAAAGCCGCCGGTCTTTCCGATGAAACTATGGATAATGCCCGGCAGTCTGTGTTTGATAATCCCGCTGCTTCTCTGACAGCTTACGGCGCGAACGTCATGCAGAATATCCCATTCTCTGACGAAGCTGGTTCGGCTATAGCGGCTTTGCCGAAACTTTTGCAAGGCGGCGAGGCTTACGGGTCGGAATATGACCGTCTGCAAAAAGCGCAGCGGGCTATGCGGAAAGCCGGTCAGGAAAATAATCCTGTTGCGACCGGAGTGGGTGAAGTGAGCGGAGCTATTTTGTCCGGCATGGCAGCACCAGCACCACAAACACTTCCGGCAAGTTTTATGGGTAAGGTTGGCCAAGGCATGGCAGTAGGCGGGGGTTATGGCGCTTTATATGGCGCTGGCAGCGGTGAAGGATTTGAAGACCGAATGAAAAAAGCGATGTCCGGAGCCGAAGGTGGTGCGGCAGTTGGCGCTATTTTGCCGGTTGTCGCCGAAGGCGCAAAAATGGTCGGTGATAAGGTTGTCCGTCCTATTGCCGACAAGCTTCTCCCCCCCGACCAGCCGGTTAATTTCATGGGGGCTGAAATTTACCGGACAACCCCAGCAGACGCAGCGGCTGCCGATTATATGCAGGGGAAATTAAAGGGAGAAAGCATTGATGATTTGCTTGCAAGAATAAAATCAGGCTCAGATGACACGCCACTCATGCTTGCTGAAAAAGGAGGCACGGATTTAAGCGGTGCCGCCGAGGGTTTGGCCCAGCGACCGGGCAAGCAGGCGGATTTCGCCGGTAAGGTCATCGGCACAAGACAGGCCTTGCAGCAGGACAGGCTTGGCGGCATATTGGATGAACATTTTCCTAATGTTTCGCAAAGCCAATTAGAAGAACAAATCGGTAAAATCACAAAGGAAAAGGCAAGACCGCTTTATGACGCCGCTTATGCTGCTAATACTAAAATCGCTGACCCTGAAATTGATAAAATTTTCGATAGCGTCAGTAATGCTGGCGATTGGGGCACTCTCACGAACACGGCTCGTAAAATCGCTGCTTACGAAGGCCGGACGCTTGGCAATCTTGACCGGGAAACCGGCGCGGCCACCTCATGGTCAACCCAAGACCTAGATTATATGTCCCGCGCCCTGCGGGAACTTGGACGCGGAACAATAGGACAAGGCACTTTCGGAGGCATGACGGCGCTGGGCCGCTTGCAGAACCAAGCTGCCGAAGGAATACGGTCCCGTCTTAAAACCCTTAATCCTGATTTTGGCCAGGCCACGCAAACTTTTGCGGATGGCGCAACGCTAAATGACGCCCTGCAAACCGGTGCGACATTCGACCGGATGTCAACGGATTCTTTCAAAAGTGAGTTTAAGGATTTGCCGGATAACGCCAAGGAAGCATTTAAAATCGGCATGGGGAACCGGATCAGGGATATTCTCGAAACCAATGCCGACAACCAGACGACGCAGGCGCTGAAGGGCAGGCTGCTTTCCAAGCAAGTGAAGGAAAATATCAAAGCCGTGCTTGGTCCGGAAGAGTTTCAGGCATTACAGGAAAAGCTACAGCCAGAATTGGTCATGCAGCAAGCGCCAAGAAAGTTTTTACAAGGCTCCCCCACTGCCAGACGGCAGGCTTACCAAAGTGATTTCAACGATCAAGCCGCATCAAGCCTGTTTGACCTTGCTCCGGTTGTAACATCAGGCGGCAATCCAAACTCCGTCATGAACTGGATTGGCAAGCAAGTGCAGACGGCAAAAGGTCCTCGTCAGGAAATAGCCGAACAGCTTTTGCCGCTTTTCAGCACTAATAAAGCCAGTCAGATAAAGTTCTTGGAAAAAATGAGTGATGCTCAAAAGCGTAGCATGGCGGAAAAACTCTTGTCAGCTCAGGACGCAGGTTACCAGCGCCTTCCTATTTTCCTCAATCAACTCATGTATAGCGGGGCGGACAACTAATGGCTTGGTCAGGCGGCACATATACCCGCAATAACGGCACGTTCACCGGCTCAACCGTATGGGCGCAGGACAGCGCTGCCGGGACGAACATCACAACCGGCAATCACGACACGCACGACCAGGACTTGGCGTCCGGCATCAATAACTGCCTGACAAAAGACGGCCAGAATACACCGACTGCCAATCTTCCCATGGGCGGGTTTAAGCATACCGGTGCTGCCAATGCCGCAGCCAGAGACAGCTACGCCGCTGCCGGACAAATTCAGGACGGCGCTCTGGCATGGGGCGGCACGTCAAGCGGGGCGGCGAACGTCTTTGCCTTCAATCTCTCTCCGGCCATTACCGCCTATGTTAACGGCATGACGGTGGCGTTTTTGACGCATCAGGCGAACACGTCCACCGCGACATTGAACATCAACAGCGTTGGCGCGACTGCTTTGGTTTTGCAGGACGGCACAGCCTTGGTTGGCGGTGAAATCATCAGCGGCGCAATTATAGAATGCCGCTACAATTCTTCTGCCAATAAATTTTACATTACGTCCATGATTGGCCGCATCCTGGCTGCCGACGGTTCGCTGGCCAGTCCAAGCATTACGTTCTGGAACGACAGCAACCGTAATACCGGCTTCGCCCACACGGCGGAAAATACGCTTGACGCCGTGGTAGGCGCTACTCAGGCATTTCAGTGGAAACTGGCATCAAGCGCCGTCAACTATCTGACAGCCACGAACGCTGCAACGGGGGCAGGCCCTATTCTGGCCGCCGAAGGCAGCGATACCGACATTGACCTTGCGCTGACGCCAAAGGGTGCTGGCAAGGTAAAGACCGTTAAAGATTTCGCCATCAATACCAATAAATTCACGGTGGCAGCATCGTCGGGCAACACGCTTGTTGCCGGTACGCTTGGCGTGACGGGAGCGGCTACGCTTTCCAGTACTTTAGGACTGACTGGAAATCTAACAGTAAATACCAATAAAGCATTAATCCAAGCCAGCAGTGGCGCGGCCTCTTTTGGCACAACGACACTTGACGCTGCCCTAACAGTTACAACTTCTCTTTCCAGCACATTGGGATCCTAAGCTTAGAATTCCACGTGGACAAGTTGTCGCG
>JADMIO010955740.1_pt1 | contig 131361 bp, 136 predicted proteins | sample 8958161 | NCBI WGS metagenome assembly JADMIO01 (sample SAMN16585339, study PRJNA669376) | soil metagenome | isolation source: Crop rotation soil | place: USA: Cullars Rotation, Alabama | collected 2011 | reverse complement strand
CGCGACAACTTGTCCACGTGGAATTCTAAGCTTAGGATCCCAATGTGCTGGAAAGATACGCTTACGTAAATCAGTGGTGTTACTACTTGGAACCATTCTGTCATTATCGCCGTTGGCCACTAACACAGGCTGTTTGATCACGGATAGATCCTGTGGCTTTTGTAATCCCCAGGCATGAATGGCTGTTAGCTGTCTTTGAAAATTGCCAACGCCCATCTTTTTATCCCTGTTTTCTTTGCGTTCATTCAACCGGGTCAAAAATTCCTTTGCCGATTTCTTTCCATTTTCATTCCTGTTAAAAAACAGGTAAGTTTTAGCGTCTTTAAAACTAAACAGACCTCTTAAGATATCTGTGTAGGTGATGCCGGTAACATTCTTTATGCCTTCACCACCGGCAGGACCAGTGCCTGCTATAATTGCTTTGCGAATAAGTTGTGGCTCCTGCAGTAATATTTCCTGCGAAATGAAACCGCCTAATGAGAAGCCGACCAGGTCAACTTTCGCATATCCAAGGGCATGAATAAAGGCCCTTGCATCTTTTGCCATTTCCGCAACAGTTTTTGGCGTTTTACCTTTTGTGGCGCCTACACCACGATTATCAAAACAGATCACCTGGCGCTCAGAAGCAATGCCATCCATAATCCGGGGATCGCAGTTATCCATTGTAGCGGCTAAATGGTTAAGAAAGATCACCGGTACGCCGGGATTGTGCTCACCAAGTTTCCGGTAATAAAAACCGGTCCCGCCTACATTGATAACCTGGGTGTTTACATTTTGGAATGTGGTTTTCATTTCAATTATTTTATTCTTTTAAGAATTGAATTTTCAAATGTTTTGTATGCGAAATGTTGTATGGCAAGTAGCAGCGGAGCGCCTTTCCCCACAGGATGACTGAATTTTGGATTTTCATCAGCTACCAGTTTAATTACGGTATCAATAACGGGGGCCGGTTCAGGTGCATCATCAAATATTTTGCTTGAGAATTTCGCAATCTTCTTCCGGTAACTATCATAATCGGCTACTCTATTTTCAGCAGCCACCGAATTGGTAATGACATTGGTTTTGAATCCCATTGGCTCAACCATACTTACCCTGATATTGAACTGGTTTAATTCAAACCGCAGCACTTTGAAATAACCTTCCAAAGCATGTTTGGAAGCGGCATAATAGGCGCCATTTGGTAAACCAATCAAGCCTACAATAGATCCTATGGTTATTATTTTGCCATGTTTTTGTTTTCTAAATTGTGGCAACAATTCATTGGTAAGCTTAACCGTTCCCCAAAAATTTGTTTCCAACTGTTGCCTCCCCAATTCTATAGAGGTCTCTTCGGCCAGGCCGGATACATAATAGCCGGCATTATTGATCAGTACATCAAGCTGATCAATTTCATTAAAAAGTTGCTTGCCAAATGATGCAATAGAATCATCATTGGCAATATCCAATGCCAACAATTTAAAAGGCACCAGCTTTTGATGTTTTTCCGGTGTTCTGCTTGTACCGATCACATTAAAGCCAGTTTGATGCAGCCTGTTGGCAACCAGTAAACCAAAGCCTGAAGAGGCGCCGGTCACTAAAATTGTTTGTTTCATTTCCTGTTGTTTTGTACTTTTACTTGCAAATTGCAAGTGTAAATATATAACTTACTTGCAAATTGCAAGTTGTTTTAAAAAATTTTTTTATGGCGAAGACAAAAAAAAGATCCGATTGCCCTGTCAGTTGTTCGCTTGATGTATGGGGAGACAAGTGGTCGCTGTTGATTATCAGGGACCTTATGTTCGCAAAGGAGTGCACCTATGGAGATTTGTTAAAATCACCCGAAGGAATAGCTACCAATATTTTAGCGTCGAGGTTGCAAGCGCTGGAGGAAAACAAGATCATCCAAAAATTGGAGCATCCGGATAGTAAAGCAAAAGTGCTGTATCGCTTAACCAGGAAAGGGATAGACCTACTCCCGGTAATGATCGAGATAAATTTATGGGCCGAAAAGTATTTTCCAATACCGGAAGACAGGAAAGCAATGTTGAAACAAGTTAAAAAAGATAAAGCAGGGTTTATCAAAGCATCGATAAAAGAATTGGAAAGCTCCAGGTGATTCAGTAAGCACCCGGTGCCAATTAAGCATGCCTGCTTTTCATAAATATTACGCTGCCATTTTCCTGCACGCTTCTCCGCATTGCTTACAGGCCCGGGCGCATTCCTGGCAATGCCCGGTTTGGTGCTTGCTGCACTCGTTCGCACATTGTTCGCATATATCTGCACAAATGCGGCAAATGTCTTTGGCTTTTTCACTGCCCAAACTCATCAATTGCGCTGCCGCATAGCAGACAGCTGCACATTCCATATCCAATTGAATACATTTTGCCATCATTTTCACATCCTCTTCCTGGGTACAGGAACTGGCACAATGGTTACAGATGGCAGCACACTGTAAACAAGCATCAATACACGATTTGTAAGTATGATATCCGGTCATGACTAAAAGCTTTTAAGTTTAGCACGACACAAAAACCAAACCATGTACTATCGTTTTTAACGGGGTGATCCTTTCGGCCCGATAAATACCTACAACAATTCTATCGTCTATAGTCTTATTTTAATTCCCCCATTCAATACAAAGCCTTCCGTATGCGTCCAAATCTCATCAAAGGTTGGATCGATATGTGAACCATTGACTACGCTCTTATACCTGCTTTGTCTTGTATCCGTGAAGTTCTCGAAGTTTACAAATAAAGAAAAATGCCTGAAGATCTTCTCGGCCATAAAACCAAGCTCTGAAAATGCTGGTGTTCTTGTGCCATTACTCAAATACTGCCTCCCTGTGAAATATCCTTCGAGTCCTACTTTAATAGATCCTTCTTTCTCATAGATCAGAGCGGTATTCAATTTACTTCCGGGCACTAAGGGCAAAAACTGATTGCCTATCAGATACTTTGCTTTTGTATGGGTGAATGTGTATCCTAAAAACAGCTTAAAATTGTCTTTGAAAATAAACCTTGCATTGGTTTCAAATCCACCGCTCCTCACCGGCTCTGATGCGTTGGTGAACCTGTACTTATTAGTGGCGTAATTCTCTAACACCAAAGGCGTATTGATCCAGGTGTAAAAGAACATCTGATTGAATGCAAAAGCAAGGTCGTCTGTAATGTTCGCTCTGAAGTTCAGGTCTGCCGTGCCGCCATAACTTTTTTCCGACTTCACATTGTTCAGCTGTGCTACATTCCGGTATTGTATCGTCTCTGTTTCTTCGGTAAATAATGTCGGGGTTTTATAGCCTATGCCTGCGCCTATTCTTGAGGACCATTGAGCGCTATATTTTACCAACAAAGAAACTCTTGGTAAAACGAATATTTCAGTATTAGAGTAACCGGCATTCTTGTAATTGGCAACATCGATCCGTAAACCACTTTCCAATTTTATCTTTTCCGTTGCATCCCAGGTGTGCTGTCCATACACACCACCGGTCCTTGAAGTATTATTTCTATTGGTGGTACTCTTGTCCTTTTCATTAAACTTATCATAAATAAAATTTCCGCCTATTACAAGAACATGTCTGTCGCCACTAACAACATAAGAAACGTCTGTATAACTATTGTAGTTGACCCCCGCAAATGTGTAAGCAGGCATATCAATTGTTCTGTCGAAAACGCTGAAACTTTGCTTAACTATAAATCTTTTCCCCTCACCTGATTTTTCAAATTCAAAAGTGCTGATATTTCTTAGGGTTTTGTTTTTCTCAAAGTATTGATGGGTAGCGTCTGCTTTGTTTTTGATCACCTGTTTATCTCCCCCGGTTCTTTCCCCTGACGTCAGGCTGTTGCCTACTGTAATTGTTGTTGCTTCATTGGGATATATCAACAGTTTCGGATGCAGCGTGAACTCATTTGATTTCGGCACTTCTGTAAAATCGTCCTTGTCTACGTCGTAAGCATTGGACCTGTTGTATAATGCAAGCATCGTATACCCTGTTTTCTTTCCTCTGCCTGATGCAAAGCCTCCGATATTGCTTTGCCCAATGTTTGACTGGTTAAGAATAAAACTGTATTCCGGTTTGGCTCTTGGCGTTTTGGAAATAAAGTTTACCACACCTGCTATTGCGCCACCACCAAAAAGAGGCGAGGCCGGTCCTTTAATGATCTCTACCTGTTTTAAATCGAGAGGAGGTATTTCCAGTACACTTAATCCACTGGAGAAGTTGCCAAAATTGGCGAAGCCGTCTTTCAGTAATTGTGTGTACCTGCCATCCAGGCCTTGTATCCGTATGCTGGCATTGCCTGATGTAGCCGATGTTTGCTGCACCTGGATGCCGGTACTTTCGTGTAAAATCATCGCAACATTCGAAGGCCTCATGTTGCTTTTTTCGTCAATTTCTTCCAACTCTATGGTTTCAACTCTTGTTGGCACGTTCGCAATGGTTCTACTTGTTCTTGTAGATTGCACCACTACTTCTTCCATTTCATGTTCACTACTTTCGACTTCGATCTCTAATATGCCTGAAGTATTGGGAATGGTTATTTTCATTTCTCTTTCTTCATACCCTACGGCTGTTGCAACCACCGTGTATTCCCCGTTTGCAGGAAATGAAATAGAAATGATACCCGAAGTATCTGTTGAATAACCTTTGCCTGTGGCTTTGAGTAAGATGTTTGCTGCAATGGGTATTTTGTTTTCACCATCTCTTATTTTTATCTGCAGCGTTTGTTGTGCCTTGGCTAAAAAGGGAATGCCTGTTAATAGTAATGCTATAAATAATCGCATGATGCAATTTCTAAAATGATTACGTAAATAAAATAGTAATGCAGGTTTGTCTCGCAAACCATTAATAAAAACATGAATTAGCTAAAGCGTGGCGGCTGCCAAAAAGAGGAAGCGTATGTAGCAAGGTTAAACTTTACCAGATGTTCGTGGTGAACTTGTTTTTCCACTAAAGGCTGAGGTAACTGAATGGGTTTTAAAACCTCAACAAAGCCGGGGCAGGTAGCACAGGCAAAGAAAGGTGAGCAATTACCTTCCTTTTTATTATCATGATCGGTAGTGTTTGACAATATCTTTCCACCCTGGCAATCGTCTGTCGCGCAGCAGGGAAAAAAAGTTCCCACAGTTGTAGTTAAAAGCAATATGAAAATCAGCCATTTTTTCATCTGCAGTAAAGGTAAACTGGCAATAGCGATAAAAAGTAAATCACAAACTATTTAAACAAACGCCAGATGTCAAGTCCGAATGCATACAACATCAAACCCAACAGCAATACCATTCCTGCCATCTGCGCATATTCCATGAATTTATCGCTGGGTTTGCGCCCGGTGATCATTTCATAGATAGTGAACAAAGCATGACCCCCATCCAGGCCCGGTATCGGCAAGACATTCATAAAGGCAAGGATGATTGAAAAGATGGCCGTCAGGGTCCAGAAGCTTTCCCAGTCCCATACACTTGGAAATATGTTACCGATGCTGATCACACTTCCCAATGAGTCTCTCACCCTCACTTCTTTCGAGGTGAAAAGTTGCTTCAGGTTCTGGACATATTTTCTCAACGTGGTAAAACAGCGGTTGAAGCCTGCGGGAATCGCCTGTCCAAAATTATAAGTAATGTGCTTAGTGCCTAACAGTTCATCCGGTCCTTTGAACCCGATATAATTCTGCCCGTTTTTATCATACGCCACTTCGGCGGTAACCGTATCGGTATTGTTCCGCAATAAAGTAAGCTTTACGTTTTTGTTTTTGAAATCACCGAATGGGTAGAGGTCTGTGTTATACACGATCACCGTATCATTGATGCCCACCAGCCTGTCGTTTTTTTGAATGGAGCCGCTTATAATTTTTGCTTTCTTCAGGATCGTGTCAACGATCAAAGGGATCCGGATGTAAGTGAATCCGCCGAGTTTGTTGGCATTGAGCTGCTTGATAAATCCTTCCGGGATCGGCAGTATAATTTGTTGCCCGTTCCGCTCCACCGTAATGTTTTTTGCTTCATTGGTGATGATCTCCGGTCCTACCGTTCCAACTTTTTCAATGCGCTTTCCGGCTACGGCAATGATCAGGTCTCCATCCTGTACGCCGATTTTTTTCCCCAAGCTATCTGCATATACCCCGTACTTTAAATTTTGTATGGGAATATATTTTTCGCCCCAGGCCCAGGTGATCATGATAAAGATGATGATGGCAAGAATTATATTTACGGTAACGCCCCCCAACATAATGATCAACCGCTGCCAGGCGGGCTTGCTTCTGAACTCCCAGGGTTGAGGCGGAAGTTTCATCTGCTCCTTATCCATACTCTCGTCCACCATCCCCGATATTTTTACATATCCGCCCAATGGTATCCAGCCCAGGCCGTATTCCGTTTCACCCACTTTTTTCTTCACCAAAGAAAACCAGGGATTAAAAAACAGGTAGAATTTTTCCACGCGGCATTTGAACCATTTCGCCGGAAAAAAATGTCCCATCTCATGCAGGATCACCAGGATGGAAAAAGATAAAATGAATTGTGCAGCTTTAACTCCAATGGAAGACCAGTCTATCGCAAGTAAAAACATATTTATTGATCGTAATTAGGTAATTGGCAAATATCCAATAAATGGGCAAGAAAACTAAACAGGTCGCCAATTATTAGAAACTTATAACAGAAACTATAATTTGATGATGTCGGCAGCATAATTCCTTGCTTCGCCGTCGCTTTCGAAATATTCTTCCAGCGATGGTTGCTCAATGAACGAAACTTTATCCATCGTTCTTTCAATCACATCGGTCATATCGAGGAAGCCGATCCTGTTTCGTAAAAAAGCATACACGGCGATCTCGTTGGCAGCATTCATAATGCAGGGAAGGTTTCCTCCTTTGTTCAAAGCATCGGTAGCCAGCACAAGATTCCTGAATGTTTTGAGATCGGGTTCTTCAAACGTAAGGGTCTTTACCTTTCTGAAATCACAGCGGGGAAAATCGTTTTCTATCCGTTGCGGAAAAGCAAGTGCATACTGGATCGGTAATTTCATATCGGGAAGTCCCATCTGCGCCTTAATGCTTCCGTCTTTGAACTGCACCATCGAATGAATAATGCTTTGCGGATGCACCAACACTTCTATCTGGTCGGGATGCAAATTGAACAGCCATTTTGCTTCGATCATTTCCAGCCCTTTATTCATCAGCGTGGCGGAATCGATACTGATCTTGGCGCCCATCGTCCAGTTTGGATGCTGCAAGGCATGCTCTCTTTTTACATTGACAAGGTAATTTGGTTTTCTACCTAAAAAAGGTCCGCCGGAAGCCGTGAGGATCACTTTTTCGATCGGGTTGCGCACCTCTCCCACCAGGCATTGAAAAATGGCCGAGTGCTCCGAATCGACAGGGATCACAGGCACTCTTTTTTCAATAGCCGTTTGCATAATGATGTCGCCGGCCACTACCAGGGTTTCCTTATTGGCAAGTGCGATCGCCTTACCCGCATTGATGGCGTTCAGCGTCGGCTTCAGTCCTGCATAGCCAACAATACAGGCCAGCATCAGGTCGTATACATCCATGGAAGCAACGTCTTCCAATGCTTTTTCTCCGGCAAAAACTTTTATATCCGTATTGGACAATGCAGCCTTGACTTTTGCATACCGCTGCTCATCGCCTACAACAACAATATTCGGATTGAATTTCAAAGCCTGCTCCACCAGCAATTCATCGTTACCATTGCAGGTCAGCACTTCAGCAGAAAATTTATCCGGGTTGGCTGCAATCACCTGCAGGGCCTGTGTTCCGATAGATCCGGTGGAACCAAATAAAGCAATTCTTTTAACTGGAGGGGATTGATCCATGTTGGATTTAAAATGTCAAGTTAATCATTTGTGTATTAAAACCAATGAAGGGCGGCTGCAGCAAAAACGCCTGCTATTTCGATTGGAATTGCGCCGTCCATTTTTTCAGGTCGTCTGCTATTTTCCGGTCATTGCTTAACCGCGGCACTTTATTCTGTCCGCCTAATTTTCCAACCGATTTCATGTAATCTATAAAACCGTGCTTACGGATCGCAACGATCTGCAGCGGCCGGAGAATGTTACCGGTGATCAGGTCATCATAATAAATATTTTTCTTCCGGAGGTTCCCGTCGATCTTCGCTGCAAATTGATCAAGGTCGGCAGGCTCGTTCTCAAATTCAACAAACCATTCGTGATAGCTTTTGCCTTCCCCCTGTTCGATCATGGGTGCAACGGTAAATTCCGTGATGTGTACATTTTCTTCTTCGGCTGCCTTCAACAAACTTTGTTCCACTTCTTCACCGATCACATGCTCTCCGAATGCGGAAATAAAATGCTTGGTCCGGCCGGTTACCACGATCCGGTAAGGATCGGTGCTAACGAATTTTATAGTATCGCCGATATTATACCCCCAGAGGCCGGCATTGTTATTTACGATCAATGCATAGTTCTCGCCCACCTTCACGTCGTGTAAAGAAATGCGTGTGGGGTTCTCATTAAAGATTTCAGCGGCGGGCACAAATTCAAAAAAGATCCCGCTGTTGGTATTCAATAAAAGACCTTCTTCCGTTTGCGTATCCTGGAAAGCAAAAAATCCTTCTGAGGCAGGAAAGGTTTCAATGGCATCGATCTTACGGCCAATGCTGTCGAACAACCGTGCCTTATACGGTTCAAAATTCACGCCCCCATGAACCAACACAGAAAAATTAGGGAAAAGCTCCTGAATCTTTTTACCGCTCCGTTCTGTAAGCCGGTCAAAATACATTTGAACCCAGGGGGGAATGCCGCTGATGAGGGTCATGTTCTGATCGATGGTCTCTTCCACGATTTTATCCAGCTTGGTTTCCCAGTCCTCAATGCAATTAGTCTCATAGCTCGGTAGCTGGTTCGACCGGAGGTATTTGGGGATATGGTGGTTAACGATGCCGCTCAGTCTTCCCGTGGGCACCGTACCGATCCGTTCCAGTTCGGGGGAGCCGGAAAGGAAGATCAGCTTCCCGTCGGCAAAAGCCGTGTTGCCCGTTTCGGCCATATAGCAAAGCAGGGCATTCCGGGCCGTATTGATATGATTAGGGATCGATTCTTTGCTGATGGGAATATATTTTACACCGCTGGTGGTGCCCGAAGTTTTAGCAAAATAGATGGGCATCCCCTTCCATAAAACATTGTGCTTGCCTTCCTTTACCCGGTTGATATAGGGCTTAAAGGCCTCATAATCGCGTACGGGAACGGCTTTTTTGAATTCATCGTAGGTCGAGACCTGGTCAAAATGGTGTTCTTTGCCAAATTCGGTAGCCTTGCCTACTTTCAGCAATTCTTTAAGGATGGCGTCCTGGTCCTGCAGGGCCGTGCCTGTGCCTTTACGGATTTTGGCATATATATAAGAGGCAAAAGGCTTTGCTAAAAACGATTTAATCTTCATGGCAAGCGAAAAACGGGAACGAAGATACTGATTACAGGTTAAGGGGTTCATAATTTAGCAGCCCTGATCCGATATTTTGTTTGTCGCTTCCGATTTTACCCTTACCTTTGCCCACCTAATTTTTGAACCGTTATGTTCGCAGTAGTAAAAATAGCCGGCAAGCAATTTAAAGTAGAAAAAGACCAGACTTTGTATGTTCCCAAAGTTGGCGGCAATGCCGGTGATAAAGTAGAGTTTGCCGATGTGATCCTCGCCGACAACAATGGCAATTTAAAATTCAGCAATGTTGGCGTTAAGATCCAGGCCGAAATTCTTGGACAGGTTAAAGGTGACAAAGTGATTGCGTACAAGCAAAAACGCAGAAAAGGATTTCGTAAAAAGCATGGTCATCGTACGCACTACACAAAAATCAAGATCAACGAAATCGCTTAAGAAATTTCCAATCACAAATTTCAAATTATAAATCATGGCACATAAAAAAGGTGAAGGCAGCGTAAAGAACGGCCGTGACTCAAACAGCAAACGTTTGGGCGTAAAAATATTTGGTGGCCAGCCTGCAATTGCCGGAAACATCATCATTCGTCAACGCGGTACCGTTTATCATCCCGGAAAAAATGTTGGCGTAGGAAAAGATTATACACTGTTTGCATTGACAGATGGTGTGGTTGAATTCCGCAAAGGAAGACAAAACAGGACCTTTGTTTCTGTTGCAGCCTCCGATGCCGCCGAAGCGACCGCCTGATGATTGTTATTGAATTGTTAGTAAAAACTTTGATAGTTTAAAAATTGTTTATAATTTTACTATCGTTATTGTTTTATTACTAACCATTAAAATTCAAAACAAAAATGGCAACAGCAAAAAAAGCTGCTAAAAAAGCAGCACCAAAAAAAGCAGCAGCAAAAAAAGGCGCCGCTAAGAAAGCAGCTCCAAAAAAAGCAGCTAAGAAAGCAGCTCCTAAAAAAGCAGCAAAAAAAGCAGCAAAAAAAGCAGCTCCTAAAAAGAAATAAGGAATTAGCTTTTAGAGTTATAGAAGTCCCGGGCAACCGGGACTTTCTTTTTTTTGCACCTTTCCCCTATGAAAAAGCACTTCGCATCCTGCTTCCGGTTTTGCAATTATTCTTTTTCTCTCCCGCATTACGGCTTTATATTTCCGGGTATTTTTACATTTGGTAAGACGGTTAAAAAATTGAACGCCTTAACTTTTTTGCCGGTGACAGCTTCATTAAACTAACCCTGATTTTTGCAACAACTGATTAAACCTGCGGTATGGATAACTATATAATTGCCGATCAATTATCATTGCTTTCAAAGCTGATGGACATTCACGGAGAGAATTCATTCAAATCAAAAAGCTATTCATCGGCCGCATTCGCCATTGAAAAACTGCCCCAGGAGATCGCCGGCCTGCCGCCGGAAAAAATTTTTTCCATAAAAGGGATCGGCGAAAGTGTAGGAAAAAAAATAACGGAACTGCTCGACACCGGCGCCTTAGCCCTGCTCCAGGAATACATTTCCAAAACTCCGCAAGGCGTATTGGAGATGATGAACATCAAAGGCCTGGGGCCAAAAAAGATCAACCTTCTCTGGAAAGAAATGCAGATCGATACCATTGAAGAATTACAGAAAGCCTGTACCGAAAACAGGATCGCGGATCAAAAAGGCTTCGGAGAAAAGACCCAGCAAAATATCCTCGCCTCCATCCAATTTCAACAACAGAACGCCGGAAAATATTTATATGCAAAGCTCGAAGCCTTTGCAGAAGCATTCACAGAACGGCTAAGAACGAAATTCCCCGATGAAAAATTTGAGATCACCGGCGCCTTCCGCAGGCAACTGGAAATTATAGAATCATTGGAGTGGGTAACCACCGCTTCAGGCGACGCTTTGAAAAATTTTCTTCTGAATGAGCAAATGAAACTTGTGGCAGACAGGGACGGCATGTTGATCCTTAGTGCTGAAGATACTTTGCTCCTCCGGTTTTTTATGGTTTCGAAAGAAAGGTTTTACGCCTCTTTATTTGAAACAAGTTCCAGTGAAGATTTTCTGAACGAATGGAAGGGCCGTTTCTCTTTAAAAGAAAATCCTGCTAGCGAAGAAGAGATATTTTCCTCGGTTTCGGCCCCCTACCTCCCCGCCTTCCTGCGCGAAAGCAAAAAAATAGTAGCTGCGGCAGACAATAAAGGCCTCAATGACCTGGTGAGAACGAGTGATATAAAGGGCCTCATCCATTCGCACAGCAATTGGAGCGACGGAGGCTATACGATCGAACAAATGGCCAATGAACTAATCAACCTCGGCTTCGAATACCTGGTTATTTCCGATCACTCCAAAGCCGCCTTTTATGCCAATGGCTTATCCGAACAAAGGATCCGCGAACAGCACCGGTATATCGATGAACTGAATAAAAAATTGGCTCCCTTTAAGATCTTTAAAAGCATTGAGTGCGATATTCTCAACGACGGCGCCCTGGATTATGAGAACAAGATCCTTTCCACCTTCGACCTTGTCATCACTTCGGTTCACAGCAACCTGGATATGGATGAAGAAAAAGCAATGAAACGTTTATTAGGCGCCATCACCAATCCGTACACCACGATACTGGGCCATATGACCGGGCGTTTGTTGTTGCGAAGAAAAGGGTATCCTGTCGACCATAAAGCGATCATAGACGCCTGTGCCGATCATCATGTGGTTATCGAGATCAACGCCAGTCCCAGCAGGCTTGATATGGATTGGAGATGGATCGATTATGCAATGGAAAAGAACCTGCTTTTATCCATCAACCCCGATGCACATACCCTGGACGAATTTCACAACATCAAATATGGGGTGCTGGTAGCGCAGAAAGGTGCGCTTCCCAAACAAAAAAACCTAAGCAGCTTTTCTTTAAAAGAGTTTGAAGCTTTTTTAGAAACCACAAAAAAAATGAAAGGCATCAGCTGATAACAGGCAGTTGAACAAAGAACGTCGTTCCTTTTCCTTCTTCCGTTTCAAACCAGATCTCCCCCTGCGCCTGTTCGATAATGCTTTTGCACATGGCAAGCCCCAGGCCGGTACCGGATGTTTTTGTGGTGAAGTTGGGTGTGAAAATTTTGGTCCTGGCCTCGGCAGAAATACCTTCGCCATTGTCTTTTATACTGATCGTGATAATGGAACCTGTTTGCACTTCGGTAATTTCAACCACGCATTTCTCCCGTGCAGAACAGGCATCAACCGCATTGGCAAACAGGTTGGTGAACACCCGGTTCATTTGCGTTTTATCGGCCTTCATTACGATGCTTCCGGAAATTTTTGTCCAGTGCATTTCCACTTTCGGATCTGCACTGTAAAGGTCAACCAGGGAACCTATCACCTGCTGCAGGTCAACCAACTCGATTTTTTTATTACTGATGTTGGCGAACTGCGAAAAGTCTGCCGCTATTTTTGACAGATGATCGATCTGCTCGATGAGGGTGTTCGCAACACTGGTGGTCAGCTCTTTCACATTGGCCTGGTTGGAATGGATTGCTTTCTGAAGGTATTGCATGCTCAACTTCATCGGCGTTAACGGGTTCTTGATCTCGTGAGCGACCTGCCTTGCCATTTCCCGCCACGCTCCTTCCCTTTCACTCTTGGCCAACGCCTCGGCGCTTTCTTCCAACTGATGCACCATTTTATTATACTGTTTGACCAGCTCACCGATTTCATCCTTCTTTTTCCACACGATCTCTTCATTGGTTTTCCCGATTCGAATCGCCTTCATCTTATCACCGATGACGGAAAAGGATTGCGTGATCTTATTGGTGATGAATAAAGCGATCACGCCAGCGATCAAAAAAATAAATGCGTTCAAATTAATGATCGTCACCAAAAAATTGGATATCTCCTGGTTCAGGTCGAGTTGGGAAGTGAAATATGGAATATTAAGATAGATCACAGGTTCTCCGTCTTTATTCCTCACCACGGTGTAAATGCTTAAATACCTCAGTGAGCTCAGGCTTTCTTCCTGTACGTGCTGTACCTGCCGAAGCCGGTCAAGATGATAATAGGCTTCCGGATGGATTTTTGTGCTGAGTATCCCTTTTTGATAAACCAGGTCTTCGGATGTCACCTGCAGATTTCCATTGAGGTCGTACACATTCACATCCACTCCATGAATGTCGGCCACTTCATTAACCAGTTTTTGAAGGTTGCGAATGGAAGCGGAATCGAATAAGTTTCCGTTATTGGAGGTATCGATCGATCTTTTTTGCAACTCTTTCACCATAATGCCTGCCGTTCTGCTGATCTTGTCAACATTGCTTCGCTGGTACCGTGCAATAAAAAAGGAGATGGTTGCAGCGCCAATAATCAGGAAGGACAATACACTGATAAAAATTACGGTCCCATGTATCTGTGTCCGGATATTAAACTGTCCTAAAATGCTGAAAGAGGTACGGTCGTTGGCCAGGTTTAAAATAAACGCAATGATCTGTGTCAGACCCACCATGAAAAGGAAAGCGCAGAACAGATAAGAAAACAGGGTGATGCTTTCCAGCAAAGAATCCCGTTTCCGCGCCACCACAACGATCTTATTGGTATTGGCCTTATACCACAACTCATCGTAGTCGCCGTTTTCACTGGAAGAAAATTCCGATTTGGGTATTTGCTCAGACGTCAGGCTGATGGGAAAAGGATATTTGCTGGATGAAGAAATGAGGCGGCCTCCCTTGTAGATCCCATATGAATAATTGGGTGAGTTCTCAAAATCTTTATTCTTATTTGCCTGTTTAAACAACTCCGGGTACAAAGCATCGGAGCTTTTGTATTGTTTAGGATTGGAAACAATAAAAAAACTTCCTACCGAACGGGTGGAATCTTTTATAACTCTTTTAGTGATGAAGGTGAATTGATCAAAGGAAGTTTCATGATAAAAAAGATCCGGGATGCCGGTAGGTTTGCTTTGAACACTGAAAATCGTATTCAGTTCCGGGTAGGTCATCGGGTCGTCATTTAAGATGGGCTTATTCAACGAGTCGAATACATAGATCCTGGTGTCGTAACGCAAGGCATACCCCGGTGCAAAGCTGCTCCTGATGATACTGTCCCTTATTAAACGCCCTTCATCGACAACTTTAAAGCGGTTGAAATTTTTTACGAGGAAGCGGTTATCAAGATACGCAATGGCAATGCTCAGCATCCTGTCGTTGGAAGGATCGGTAAGCTGGTCGTATTTTTCTGCAATGCTTTTCCGGATGCGTACTTCTTTTTCTTTATTGGCCTGGAGGATGATGGAAGCGATGGACAGGGAAAAAACAAAGATCCAAAACAGTACGCCGGCCACCGTCACCCTGAACCGGTTGATGATAAACCCTTCCTGGCTAACCAGCAACGTATAAATGATCAGCCATAAAAGAACCGGCAAATGAAATAAGACGATCGAATTGCCGGAACGCAATGTCAAAAAAACAAGGCCTACCAGAGCAATAATAAAATAGATATAGATGTAATGATCTTTGAAAGCAGGGAAAATAAAACGGAACAGAAGGCGGGTAAAATAATAATAACTCAGGGATAGCAGGGCCAGTATAATCAAGCCGATCGCCGTATAAATATCCAGGCTGAAAAAATCGGTTACGTAAAAAGATATTTTGGAATCGGACACAAGACTGTGCACCACATTGGCCAGCTGAAAAGTTGAAAAGATCAAAAAGAAGAGGGCGACAACGCCGGCGGCATATACGGTCTGTCCCTTTAAAAATGAAGGGGCTTTTTTTATATAGCCGGAATTATACCAGGCGAAAAGAATGATCCAGAAAAGAAGAATGGAATTGATCAGCAGGTCTCCCAGCGACCGGTTAAACCAGTTGGCTGCATAGATCGTGGGATCGAACAACTGGAACTGCCGGAAGGAAAAGAATTCAGGAAAAAGATATAATAAAATACGAAAGGCCAGCAAGGTTGCCGTCAAAAATAAAACAGCATACAGGATCCTTTTCCTGGCTATCGATTCTGCAGCTAAATGAGCATACATCAGCAAGAAGACCAAAGCGCAGAGGCGCATCACGATCGTTATGGTATCGGTGATGGCAAGACTGCTGTGCACCACTCCCTTTATATAAAAAAGGTTGTTGCCGCTTAGTCCTTTAATAGGATATCCCGTTGTGGATGGAGCGATCAGTATTTTATTTACGGCATCCTTATCGTAAATAAAACGGGTAGGCAGAGACCCGGAGTAATATTGGTTGAGCACCGGAACCAGGATATAAGCAACGACATTCCTGTTATTGATCCCGGAAAACCGTAGCGTCTTTTTAATCACAACATAATATCCGTTTGAAAGCCCCTGGAAATATTCTCCATCCTTCAAACTAAAATCGGCATTGGGAGGGAGTATTTTCTGGTTGTTCCAAAAAAGGAGGTCCTGGTTGTCGGAGATCGTTTCCGCAAAAAGAAAAACACCATAGGTTTTCCGTTCAACGTTTTTAAATTCTTCAAGCGTTTCCGTTTGCACAACCAGCTTTCTCAACAAACTGCTGTCTTCCAAAAAATGAAGGGCGTCCTGCTCCTGCTTTTGGATATATCGCTGCAACATTTTTTGATGATAGGAAACGGAGGGCTGTATCCTGAAGTACCACGAAGAAATAAAAGAAAGCAGCAGCAACCCAATTGCAAAATAGAGCAAACTGCGCCTGGGAAGATGCTTATGTAATTTGAGAAAGTTCAATAGTTGTCCCGTTTGATTTGATTCCAGATGGCGTCCATTTCCGGCAAGGTCATTGCATTCAGATTTTTACCTGAAGCCATAGCTTTTTCTTCCATCCTGGTAAACCGGTTTATGAACTTTTTATTGGTGACCTCGAGGGCATTTTCGGCGTCAACGTTCAAAAACCGTGCAAAATTCACCAGCGAAAAAACAAGATCCCCGAACTCTTCTTCTATTTTGGAAGGTTCGCCGGTTTCGATCGCTTCCTGGAGTTCCGCTTCCTCTTCTTTCACCTTTTCCCAAACCTGTTCTTTGTTTTCCCATTCAAACCCCACCTGTTTTGCTTTTTCCTGGAGGCGCATGGATTTAATGAGGGCAGGCAAGGTTTTGGGAACGCCTTGCAGCACTGATGTTTTTCCTTCCTTTAATTTTAGTTTTTCCCAATTGCGCTTTACATCTTCATCATTTTCAACTTTCACATCCCCATAAATATGAGGGTGTCGGTCAATGAGTTTTTTTGAAATGCCTTCGATCACTTCATTGATCGTAAATTTATTTTGCTCGGCAGCAATCTTTGAATAGAAAACAATATGCAGCAAGAGGTCGCCCAGTTCTTCCTTGATCCCCTTCCAGTTTTCTTCACTGATGGCCTCCGTCAGCTCATAGGTTTCTTCCAGTGTCATCTGGCGCAACGATTGAATGGTTTGCTTTCTGTCCCAGGGGCACTTTTCCCTTAACTCATCCATAATGGTCACCAGCCGTGCAAATGGATCTGTGTTGCTCATAGTTTAAATTTGAAAAACTGAAAATAAAAGAAACCCGATAAAAAGAAAGATAAGCACCCAAAAGCCAAGGATATTCAGCAATAAAAACTTGACGAATGTTCTCCCGCCCTTCTGACCATAAAAACGCTTCATGGAAAGAAAAAGGTAAACGCCTCCAAAAATGAAGAGCACCACATTCAGGATATTAAAAAGATCCCAGTGCAACCAGGTATGAAGCTTATCAAAAAGAAGATAAAAGAGCAAGAGGATAAAGCTGAAAATGTAATGATAGAGCGTAAATACAGCATGATCGCTGTAATAAAAATTCTTTCTTCTTACGTAGAGCAATTTCAGGATCAGGGCAAAAAAAGGCAGCGACAGGAATAAAAGGTAAGGAAGCTTATGAAGGAACGATCGCAAAATATCTCCGATCATGGCATTTCGATTATCGGCATATTTTTCATTGTACCGTCCCTCAGTCAATTCAAATTTTTTCTTCATCCAGGGCGATGCAATTTTGATACTGTCTTTTATTTTTGAGTTGTCGGGCACCATCATATACTTCCGCTTATTCATCTCAATCAGGAAAGAGGAATCGTTGGAAGGTTTGTATGAAGGTGAATCCAATTGCATTCTGTAAGCGGTGTCCAGCAAATATGCGAGTTCTTTCTTCAATACGGAATCTGCAGGATCTTTTTTAAGCTGGTTATATACCACTGAGGAATAATTCAGCCTTTCCTGCCGGGTCATATTCCTGTTATAGTCCGAGCCGAAGGTGTCGGGGGTGATATCTTTTACTGTAAAAAAGATCAGGAAAAAAAAGGCCGAAGTAAAGAGGTACATCCTGATCGGATCGAGGTAGCTCATCCTTCGCCCCGCTACATATTCCCGGGGCACAAAACCGGGGCGGTATAACAAATATCTGACCGTATCGAAAAACTTGCCGTCAAAGTGAAAAATATCGTAGATAAAGTGTTTGCACAAAGACCAGAAATTTTGTTTGGTCTCGATATTTTCCTGCCCGCAATGCTGACAATACCGCCCTGCAACGGTTGTTCCGCAATTCAAACAGTTGTTTTCCTTACGTTCTGGTTGGTGGGACACGTAAAATTTTTCTTAAAAATAGGGACAAAAACGGCAGTTCGCCGATTGTTTGGGTCTTTCACCAAAGCATTTTCTATTTTTGAGCAAACAATATCTTGATGAGAGCATTTCTTTTCATGGCCGCCCTGAGCTTTTCTTTTTCTTCAAAGGCTCAATATTATTACAAGGACATCATTGGAAACAAAGAGTCTTCGGAAACAATCAAAAATTACATGAAGAGTAAAGTGAGCCGTGTGGTGCTGACAAGCTATGATGCCTCCAACCAAAAGGATAATGATTTTTATGCCGAACAGCAATTCGTTTCCGCATCAAAATCGTTGAAAACGACAACCCGTTCGGGTGTCACTAATGAATCTGTATTGATCTCTTACGCAGATGATAACGGGAATGTGATCAGAACCGTCGACAGCAGTGATATCGTGGTGAGCATCACTTCCTATACGTACGATAATTCAGGTCAGTTGATCTCCGTTGCAAGTTCTTCTGTTGATTCTTCCAAAACATCCAGCGAGAGCGAACAGCACATTTGGCAATGGGTCAACAATAAACCCGCAAGGATGTTGAGGATAAAAAACACGGTCGACACGACTGTGGTGAACTTCAAAGCGGATGAGAATGGGAATATTACCGAAGAAACAGAAACGCACAGAGGCCTGACGTCACTTCCGGTATATTATTATTATAATGACAGCAAGCAACTGACGGACATTGTTCGATTCAACAAAAGGGCGAACCGTTTGCTCCCCGAATATATGTTTGAATACTCTCCTTCTAACCAGGTGATTCAAAAGATCACCGTGCCCGCCAATAGTTCCGATTATCTTATCTGGCGGTATCAATACAATACACAGGGGTTAAAGATCAAAGAGGTCATATACGATAAACAGAAAAAGCTGACCGGCAAAATTGAATATCAATACAGTTTCAGTTCCTGAGATGGAATATGTTTACCTGGGCGATCGCAATACGGATGACCGGCTGAAAAAAATTGTATGTGCAGCAGTCCGTCGTCCTGATGGTAAATGTATCCGTGGAAAAAACGGCTCAATGCTGGTCCGGTTTCCAGACGGGAAAAAGATCGTGGTTGTGGGCCGGCTGTTAAGAAAGATCTGACTTCAACAGTCGGCGCAAGATGGCCTTAAGCAATTTCGTTTCACCAAATAATGTTATCGTTGTCCATAAATGGATAAGCCCCTAACGCATAGCAGCGATCCTGGAACATTGCAAAACAGTATCTCCTTTGTGAAGAACATAAAAAAAGCCCCGGCATTTAACCGGGGCTTACTATTTTATTAAGCTCAATTAAAGTCTCACAAATCTTATGACCGTAGTCTTTCCCTTGTCGGTATAACCGGAGAGTTGGTAAGCTCCCCCCGCTAATTTGCCAAGTTCAAGGTTGAGGTCATTTTGCCCGGCATTAACTTTTTGAGTAAATACCATCACTACCCTGCCGCGGGTGTCTGTGATATTCCAGGTGATCTTTGTTGCCCTTGACGCATTCACTCTCAACACGGAATTCACCCGAACCACACTTGGCATAAGTACCGTTGCCGTAATATCTGCATCTACCGTTGGCACCGATGTACAAGTGTTCACCGTTAACGGAACCGCAGTCGATGTAACGCTGCCGCAAGTTCCTGTTACAACAACATCATAATTGGCAGCATCGGTTGCGGTAACACTGGCTATGGTATAAGTGGCTGAAGTAGCTCCCGCGATGTTTACGCCGCCTTTTCTCCATTGGTAGGTAAGCGTTCCGGTTCCTGTTGCTACTACCGTAAAGGAAGCGGCTGTATTTACGCAGGTGCTTACAGCTACCGGCTGCGTTGTTATGGCCGTGACCGCATTGATCGTTAAAGCAACTGCTGTTGAAGTCACGTTTCCGCAACCTCCGGTCACCACCACATCATAGTTGGCGGCATCGGTGGCTGTCACCCCTGTGATCGTATAAGAAGCATTGGTGGCGCCTGTGATATTTGTTCCGCCCTTTCTCCATTGATATGTTAAGGTACCTGAGCCGGCACCCACAACCGTGAAGGTAGCATTGGCTCCCAAGCATGCGGCAACCACAGCCGGCTGAGTGGTAATCGACGTTGCTGTATTTAATGTAAGGGCTACGGCGGTTGAAGTGACGCTTCCACACGTGCCTGTAACAACTACATCATAGTTGGCGGCATCGGCTGCAGCAACAGAAGCAATGCTATAGCTTGAGTTGGTTGCCCCCGTAATGTTTGTTCCACCTTTACGCCATTGGTAAGTTAAGGTACCCGTACCGGTGGCTGTTACTGTAAAGTTTGCAGCAGATCCGGCACAAACCGCCTGGGCTACAGGTTGCGTTGTGATCACGGTGGCGGCATTGATCGTTAAACTTACTGCTGTTGATGTTATGCTGCCACAACCTCCGGTTACGATTACATCATAAGAAGCCGCGTCTGCCGCTGTTGCTCCCGTGATGGTATACGTGGCCGAAGTGGCTCCTGAAATATTTACTGCACCCTTTCTCCATTGATAGGTCAGGGTACCATTGCCCGTTGCCGCCACAGTGAAGCTCACATTGGTTCCCGCACAAGCGGTTTGTGCAACCGGTTGTGTTGTGATCACTGTTGCTGCGTTCAGCGTTAATGTTACTGCGCCGGAAGTTACGCTGCCGCAAGTTCCTGTTACAATAACATCATAGCTGCCGGCATCTGCTGCTGCTGCACTTGCAATCGAATAAGTTGCACTGGTGGCGCCGCTAATATTTATCGTATTTTTTCTCCACTGATACGTAAGCGTACCGGTTCCTGTTGCCGCTACGGTGAAGGACGCTGCACTTCCGGTGCAAACTGCCTGCGCTATAGGTTGTGTCGTAATTGACGTTGCTGTATTCAGGGTCAACGATGCGGCCGCAGAGGTTGCAGTCGTGGTACAGGAACTGGTAATGACCACATCGTAAGAAGCCACATCTGTTGCAGAAACGCCGTTAAGCGTTAAGCTGCTGCTGGTTGCACCGCTGATGTTAACACCACCTTTTCTCCATTGGTAGGTTAATCCTGTGCCGGATGCAACAACAGTGAAGGTTACATTGGAACCTGCACAGGCTGTTTGCGCAACAGGTTGCGTTGTAATAACGGGTGCTCCGTTGACGGTTAAAGCAACCGCAGTAGATGTACTGTTTCCACAGGTTCCTGTTACAACCACATCATAGTTAGCCACATCGGCAGCCGTTACACCTGTTATGGTATAAGTGGCGTTCGTTGCTCCCGTGATATTTGTTCCACCCTTTCTCCACTGATAGGTCAACGCTGTGCCGGTTGCTGTTACACTGAATGTAACATTACCGCCAGTGCAGGCTGTTTGTGCTGTTGGCTGCGTAGTGATGGCAGTAGCCGCATTGATAGATAAAGCCACCGCAGAGGAAGTGATATTTCCACAGCCGCCGGTTACGACAACATCGTAGTTGGCTGCGTCTGCCGCTGTTGCTCCGGTAATTGTATAAGAAGCGTTAGTGGCGCCTGTAATATTCGTGCCTCCTTTTCTCCATTGGTAGGTTAACGTACCGGATCCTGCAGCTACCACAGTAAAGGTCGCATTCGCACCGGAACATACAGCCACTGCAGAAGGTTGCGTGGTAATGGAAGTTGCCTGGTTAACTGTTACGGTTACAGTACTTGTAGTCGTACAGCCTGCTGCAGATGTTGCAGTAGCGGTATACGGTGTTGTCGTTAACGGTTTAGCATATACCGTTGTGGTGGCAGTACCTGTATAAGGAGCGGTTGCAGCCGCATCAAAATAAAGGCTTGCTGAAGGACTCCAGGTTGTGCCAAGGGTTGAGGTCACAAATGTGAGATCATTCCTGGAATTGTAGGAATAATTGGCGGTTGTAGTATAACCATCAATTACAGAAAGTGCCGTATTATCAGCCCTGTACATGGTTGTACTTACAAAAGTCGTTGGGCTGTATAACGCCGCATTGGTACCCGAAGGCGCTCCTCCATTGTTATTACTATAATTTATCTCGATCGCCAGATTGCTTGTTCCATCCCATGTGAAAGGGTTGTCGAGGATCAGTGAATTCAAGCCTACTGCAGGCGTGAAATCAGCTGCGTTTCTTACGGTTGTTAAACCGGTTTCCCATGCTGTGGCAGATAAAGCAACAGTTGAAGAGTTCTTCATTTTAACCGTTAATCCTTGCAGAGCATAGGTAGTATTTGCGGCTCCGAGGTTCAATTTGATAGCTGAAATAGAGGGGCCGGAAGTCAAGCCCAGGGCCGTTAACTCAGAAGCAGTAAATAACATTTGCAATTTGACTCCCCCATAATAATTCTGCAATGGATTAGGGCCCAGTGCTATACCTGTAGTACTTGGATTAGAAGTACTTGCTCCTGTGCCGGAAGTAACATTTAATCCGGAACCGGCCACACTTGCTGTTAACTGTTGTATGGTATTGGAGCAGATGGCGGGCGATGCCGGTGTAATGGTAATCGCCCCCGGTAAAGCGTTTATTGAAACCGCAGTTGCTGTTGAAGTACCAGAACAGGTAGTGACTCCATCCGTAACCGTAAGCGTATAACTGCCTGAAGTAACTGCCACATACGTATTTGAAGTAGCTCCCGCTATTGCATTCCCATTGTTTTTCCAGACATAAGAAGGAGTACCAGCAGTTGTTGTCGAATTTAAAGTAACGCTGTTGGGCGCACAAACTGTAGTGGCTCCAACAGGTGTCACTGTTACTGTCGGGATAGGATTTATTGTAATGGTCACAACGGTTGAATATGCAAGTGCCGTTCCGGTTGGACAGGTCACTTTCAAACGATAGTAGGTTGTAGAAGCAACCGTACCAGCCAAAGTAAGAGCAACCGGATTCGTCTGCCCTGCAATGTCATTCCAGTTGCTATTGTCTGCAGATGATTGCCATTGATAACCACTGTTAATCCCTGTAGAATAACCCGAGGCTGTAATGGCAGGCGTTCCAGGACCGCAATATGTTATCGTTGGTGCGGTTGCAGTTCCACCCACGGCACCTGTACACGTTGGAGCTGTAAATTCATCTCCACCCATGTCTGGCGTTGTTGCATTACGTGTATCACCGTCAATATCTGTGGTAAGGCCTGTTATAGGGGTAGCTAAATTATCCAAGAGGGCATTTGTAGCCGGTACCAAATGCAGGTTATTAGCAGCGGTAAAGTTTGGAAGTATGTTTTTGGAATTCGCATTTCCGCCATAACCGGCAATGATGCCTGAAAGATCCGTCCGGTCACTTGCTAAATAGCCTAAAACCCCCTGACCGCCGCTCACGAAGTAATCATTATAGTCAATGGTGGTAAATGCTGTATTGGCAACAGCAGAATAAATTGCGTAGGCTTTTGAAGCAGTTCCGGATCCATTGGTATTATTCATGGAATTTGTAAGGATATTATTCCTTATATCCAATGCAGTTGCACCACTACCAATGTACAGCGCCGCAGTGATATTGTTGGCGGCATAGTCATAAGAACCATACATACTCACTGTGTTGTAATAGAGGTTCACCCCGCCGGTTATGGTGGTTATTGTTGTACTGGTACCTACCATTCCGATGCCAATCCCCATAGAGGACGAGTTACTGAAGCCTGTAAAATTACTTCCATTCACTCCTGAAACAAAGTTGTTTGCAATGGTAATGTTGCTGGTAGCCGTACCCGTACCTACTGTTATACCTCTGCCACCCCATCCACCTGTACTGGTTGTAACTACCTTGGTTATGATATTCTTTGTAACTGATGAGGAAACAAATCCTGTTTCCAAAGAAATACCCACCGGTGATCCGCTGTTAGTCGTTTCCACGCTTACTGTATTACCGGCAATGCTGCTAGCCAGGCTGTTTCCAACTTCAATACCCAACGTAGCAACTGTCGTATTAGTGGTAATCGTGTTGTTTGAAATTATTAAATTATCCAATCCTCCGGCGCTAACTGCAGCTGTTCCATTTGCATAAATACCAATTGTGGCACCGGTAATACTGTTGTTTTGCAACGTGCAATTGTCATTATCATCACCGGAAGTACCGGGGGTGGTTCCGCCTACAGCAATACCATAAGACGCGCCGGAGGTGATCGTACCCACACTGAGTATGCAATTCTTAATCGTATTGTTTATGGCCCCCGACCCTGTACCAAGGCTTGCAATTCCGACTGCTGTGGGCGAAGTGGTGCTGGTATTGGTAATGGTCAGGTTTTGTGTTGTTGTTCCATTATTTGATCCGTCAATTAAAATATAACGGGCGCCATTCAGTTTAATCAAAGCATTACTTGCTGCAGATCCTGTAATTATTGCGTTGACACCGGTTGCTGGTTTAATAGTGAGCGTATTTGTGCCTGCGGCAAGGTTTGCATTAATTATGATAGGAAAGGTTTCATTAGTGCTATAAGTTGCATCGGTTAAATTAAACACTATCGGACCCGTGATACAGCTTGCATTATTATATGCTGTTATTGCAGCGGTAAGTGTTGCATAAGTGCCCGCAGTTCCGACTGTATAGGTACCACCCGCCAATATAGATGAGGTCCTTACGGCAGGCACCATGGCATCGTTAGTTGGTGTTACATCTCCGGAAACCGAAGTGCTTGCATTAAATGTGTATGTACCACCTGCAGTCATGTTGATTGTTGCAGGCAGTGTAACATTTTGCGTCGCACCTGTAGCCAGTGTCCCTGTACTCACCACAAAACTGCTTGAATAGGTAAGACCGGCAGGCCCTGTTGCAGTAGCAGTTACCGTAACGGGACTTATACTAAAATCTATGGGGTTTACCGAGTAGTTTTTAATGGTAACCGTTACTGTTTCTGCGTTTGTATAACAGCCAGATGATGCAGGTGCTACTAAAGCCGTAGCTCCCATATCAGCACCGGTTGCAGGAGTAAATTCATCCACCCCGATATCCGGTGTCGTTGCATTCCGGGCATCTCCGTCAATATCCGTAGTAATACCTGCTATAGGCGTGCCTAAATTATTCAGTGTGATATTACTTAAAGGAACTAAATGCAAATCTGTTGCAGAAGTAAAAACCGGTTGAATATTTTTTGAATTTGCATTACCCCCAAAGCCGGTAATAATTCCAGCCAGGTCGGTTCGGTCGCTGGATAAGTAGCCTAAAACTCCTTGCGTTCCGCTCACATAATAATCGTTATAATCAATGGAAGTGAATGCGGTATTTGCAGCAGCCGAGTAAATAGAGTAAGCTTTTGCAGAGCTTCCATTAGTGCTGTTTGTATTAGATAGAGAATTAACCAAAATGTTATCCCGCACATCAAGGGTACCAGCACCGCTGCCTATAAACATAGCGGCAGTAACACATGAAGCAGTATTACGATCATACGTACCTGTCATGTTTACGCTGTTATATACTACATTAACCCCGCCAGTCGTTGTAGTTAGTGTAGAGCTCGAACCAACTACGCCGATTGCAATACCCATCGAAGAAGAGTTACTAAAGGAACTGAAGTTGCTTCCATTTACTCCTGCAATCATGTTATTTGCAATTGTCACATTACTGGTAGCAGTTCCAGTACCAATTGTGATGCCTCTGCCGCCCCATCCTCCGGTACTTGTCGTAAGTACTTTTGCAATTTTATTCTGACTAACAGAAGAGGAGACAAATCCTGTTTCCAATGAAATACCTACCGGCGAACTGCCGCTAGTGGTTTCAATACTCAATGAATTGCCTCTGATAATACTGTTTAAACTATTACCTGCCTGAATACCAAATGCAGCGGCTGTTGTGTTTACAGAAATCGTATTATCGATAATGTTTAAACTATTTAATCCCCCAGCGCTCACCGATGCAGTACCTATCGCATAGATACCAACAGCTACTCCTGAAATATTATTGTTTTGAATTGTGATGTTGTCATTATCAGCACCGGCATTGCCAGGGGTGCTTCCGACGGAAATTCCATAAGATGATCCTGCTCCTGCTGTACTTAAGTTTATATTCTTTATAGTGTTGTTAGATGCACCCAGGCCCGTACCCAAACTTACCATATTGATTACAGAGGGAGATGTTGTACTTGTATTAGTGATCGTAAGGTTTCGTGAAGATGAAGCATTATTTGATCCATCAATCGTCACATAATTTGCCCCGTTAATACTAATTAATGCTCCGCTTGATACACTGCCACTGATAGTACTTGTAATGCCGCTCGCAGGTCGGATAGTGAGTGAATTTGTAGCGCTGGAAGTAAGGTTATTATTGATTATGATTGGAAATGTTTCATTCGTGCTATAAGATGCATCTGTAAGTGTAAACACAACAGGGCCTGTTAAACACTTCGTATTATACTCTGCAATAGCTGCAGTAAGTGTACTATAATTTCCTCCGACTCCCACAGTAAAGGTACCTGTGAGTGGACCGAATATAGAGTAAATGCTTGGTGAGGAAGGAGGAACAGACGCAGCAGGAGGACTTGATGTAAATCCGGAAGCGCCAACGGATGGGAAAGAACTAACATTGGGAGTGCTGGCATTATCCTGCGCAACAACATAATAAGAGATTACATCTCCCACAGCCGTTCCCGTTCCTAAATTAAACTGGTATTGATTTGAACCAATGTATGATCCGGTAGATGGAGTGTAGGCCCCGGAATTAATTTTCCAATATAAAACAGGCAATCCCGTACCGGATGTAGGCACCCCACTACCATCAGTTATTGTTGCAATTATTATGCGGCTACCCCCTGAGCACACATTTGTCAGGGCAGTATAGGTAATTGTCGGTGCCGTAAGGTCAGCGGTAATACCATTAAATTCATCCGCTCCGATATCGGGTGTAGTAACGTTGCGCACGTCCCCGTCATAATCATCTGCAATACCCGAAACCGGCGCTCCACTGTTGGAAATTTGTGTCGCAACTGTAGTATTTATATGTAAAAAATTAGAAGAAGAACCTGAAGTACTTACAAAAGTTGGGGCTTCAGTGACTGATGCGGCATCCCGTAAACTCACCCTGGTTTTATATGCTGCAAGGGTTTGATCTGAGTTCGCCCCATCGTAGAAAATAAGGTTGGATATGCCGGGGGTGCCTGCATAAAATAAATTATTGTTAGAGGCAGAGGCATAGCTGGTTAAAGTTGTTGTTGACCTTCTATAGGCAACTGACAATCCTGTACCATTAGGTGTTGAGGCATTTACGAAAATATTATTTCGCAAATCAACTGTGGGCGATGAAGATACTGACACTGCGCTGCTTCCGAAATTTGTGCCCGTACTTGTGCCGTTCAAATATATCGTGTTGAAGTAAGCGTTAATTGTTGTTCCACCTGTAATACTTAATCCAATTAATGGATTTGAAGCATTGGCAGCGGTTGCTCTAAGGTCCCCGATCAGGTTATTATATACAGTAACCGTAGTGCCGGAAGACACTAAAATACCATTTACTGTAGAAGAAGCATTGCTGCCAGACAAATCGTAAATCTTGTTTTTAAAAACATTCGTTGATGATGCTCCTGTTACAGAAACACCAATCACTGCGGATCCTGCCGTTGTAGAAAGACCACTGACTGTATTTTGATTTATGTTGACTGTAGTCGAGCTATTGGAACAGGTTATCCCGGTAACGGCACCACCTGCGCCGGTAGAAGACAAACCACTTATTGAATTTGAAGATACATTTAACACTGTAGCACCATTAAATGTGCTCCCTATTGTTATGGCAGTAATTGAACCCTGTCCAGTAATATTTGAGAAGATATTATTTGAAATATTTGACGTTGGTGCGCCTATATAATTGTACGTAACACCATTGATAGAGCCAGTTCCCCCTACCCAATTGCTATAGGTGTTTCCGGTAAAAATTTTTGTTGGACTTGATCCGGATCCATCATTACTTAATGTCCCTAAAATCGCCGTTGATCCGGTTACAGTAACATTTGAAAAATTATTATTGGTAGTTGATGATGTTGTGCCGTTTGGAGAACTAGCGCCAGATGTTGTAAAAGTAACTGTGCCCCCACTCCCCGTTTTATTAAAGCCAGTGACAATTGAATTATTATTAATTACCTGGGATCCACCAGAAGGAATTGAGTAACTATGAGAAATAAATGTTACTGACCCGGTTGTATTGACTGTAATATTTGTAAACGTATTACCATTAATCGTTGTGAACTGGTTTGTGCTGGCTGTAGATATAAACGTAATGGCACCGGATGCTGCTATGGTGTGACCAAATGTATTAAAATTGTTGTTATTAATATTTAAAGTACTTGTGGTGCTGGCAGAGCCTGATGGCATTGTAATTCCAACTATTGCACCGCTGGCAACGGCACTTCTTAAGGAAATGGAATTATTATTAATTGTATTGGTAAATGTCCCGGTCGGAGTGTTGCTTGCGCCTGGTACTTGAATACCGTTTAATGTACCCGCAGTAACATTTCCATTTGAACTGGAGACCGTATTATACGAAATATTAAAGCCAATTGAGTTTCTAACAAGAATACCATTAACAGTGGTGGAAACGTTTGCATAACTTGAAAAAGTGCCGTTTGTCCCGAAGTTAGATATTGTATTAGCCGTTGCAGCACTAGAGCCACCTATATCTACGCCCGTATTATAATCTGCTGACGCAGTAGGGCCTACAATAACAATCCCATTGTTTACATCAGTAATAGTGTTTCCAAAAATTTTCAAACCGTTATTTCCACCCGATGTTCCCGTAGCAGTTACAGTAGCAGTAACTGCCGTAGCAGTATGGGTAGCGTTTGCATAAATGCCAAAGCTATTTTGATAATTACGATCAAGGTCTATAGTATTATTCTGAATGGTAATGTTTTGCGAGCCGTCAGTTACAGATGCATACAACAGAGCCACCCCCCATTCTGTCATATTATTTGTTCCCCCAGCCGTTGTTGTATTAGCTGCGTTTTCCTGCATGGTAAACCCCTGCAGGGTTATGTTGTCGCTACCGATTATTTTAAAGATGGCGTCGTTCAGATTGCCTACAGTCAATGCATTGGATGCAGTAATCGTAGACCCGTTACCGGTGATGGTAACGTTATTTGTACTGGTTGTAGCGGCAGTAAAATTTATAACGAAACCTCCCGCCGGGGCAGTTTCGGTTCCACTTGCAGCACAGGATAACACTACGGGGCCTGACACAGATGTTACAGCGTTAAGATCCGTCAGCGCATTCGCAAGCGAAGTATAAGATGCACTTAAATTTGGAGTTGTATTGGTATTGCCGGTTACCGTAATACCAATTTGGGCGCTAACCGAAAAAAACGTTAGCAACGCAATCATTAGGGCGTAAATCTTTCTCATATAAGCAGCAGTTTGTTAGTAATTTTTTGTTTTGGAGTTGTAATTATACTACTAATTGCCATTCTAAAAAAAAATTGATACTGAAAAATGATAATCATACCTCAAAAAAGCGTAAATAGACACAAAAAGAGCAAAAGCTAATTATAGACTTTTCAAATCGATCAATCTTTTTTCTCTGTCGCAAATAGGCATTGCAATTTTTTATTTTCCATTAAGAACAAAAAAAATTGTTTGGCTTAAAGTAAGCGTTACAAAATTTAAGAATATTGATATTTCCATGTCCAATTCAATCTCAAAATCCTCAATCTTATCGGTTGGTTCGCGGCAGCGAGATCTTACAATATTTTCTTTGTGTTTGTATTTGATCACATCCTTACCGCACTGGTCATTGTTTCAATAGGTCAAAAAAGAGCAGGCAGTAGAAACTGCCTGCGTTAGTGTTAATTTAATTAAACGCTCTGACCGGCTGAGAACAGCCAGGCATCACATGAGAAGTCATAAAATTGCGTTTTAGATCTTCATCTTTTTTGACCTTGTTACCAAGACTATTGATAATGTTATGAACTCGTTCTCCTGATGAATTTGCCTTTTTGTTTACTATTTTTTTTATCGTGAGAGAACAGTTGATCGGCAAGGATCGAACCGTTTCACCCTCCATAGAGTCAAATTTCTTGTATGACAGAAGGGCGATATATACTTCAGAAACAGGTAAGAGAAATAGCTGCACACTTGCTTGTCTTCGATTAAAGCAAAGCTGATCCTCATAAATCAGGAAATAAAAGATCTATTCAATCTAGTTTTGAACAAACCGTTCAATTGCCTGGTCTAAATCGCAGCGAAAGTTTAATCCAATGGGCAAACTGTTATTCTTTACAACGATCGAATCGATATTGATCTTTTCAATGTGAAGGAGATTTACAATAAATGATTTATGAATGCGCACAAAGTATTTCAATGGCAGCAATTCCGTCAGCCTTGCAAAGTTCATGCGGATCAGCAAAGTTTTATCGGGTGTAAAAACTTTAAAATAATTTCCGTCTTTTTCAAAATATCGAATGGAATGCGTATCGATTTTGTAAATGGAAGTGCCGCTTTTAAAAAAGATCATTTCGGAAATAGATTCGCCATTTACTTTAGCCTGAAGAGGTGAAAGCTTTTCATTAACATCGATGTATTGCTTCAGCTTTAATATTGCTTTCAAAAAGCGTTCATACGTCACTGGCTTTAAAACATAATCAACTGCGTTAAAATCAAATCCTTTAAGCGCAAATTCCGGGTATGCGGTCGTAAAAATAATCCTCGTTTGAGGCAAGATCAGCGATGCTAGTTCCACTCCGGAAAGATCGGGCATATTAATATCCAGAATGATCAGGTCAACTTTATTATTGCCCATAAAAGCCAGGGCCTCGTTCGGGTCCCTGAACTCTCCTTCAAGTTTTAAAAAGGGAATTTTGAGAACATATTTCCTGATGATATCAATAGCCATCGGCTCGTCATCGATAATAATGCATTTAATAAACATTGCAGGGGATTTTTAAATTAACAGAAAAACTGGTTCCGCCTTCATCTATATTCAATTCATGTGTTTCGGGATAAACAATTGCCAATCGCTGCTTTAAATTTTCAAGACCAATACTGGAAACATTTTTTAGTCTGTTACTCATGGCAGGATGTTTTGAATTGGCCACATTGAACTGTATATGTTTGCTTTCAACTCTGAGCAAAATTTTAATAAATGATTTTTGATTGTACCGGATCCCATGCTTAAATGCATTTTCAATTAAAGGGATCAAAACCATTGGCGCTATTTCAATATGATCCACATCGCCTTCGGTTAAAAAAGTTATTTCCGTTGTCTTATCGCCTAGCATCCTGATTTTCGAAATGTCTATATAATCCTGGACATACATCACCTCTTCAGCCAATGAAACAAAACTTTTATTACAATCATAAAGAATGTACCTCATTATATCCGCCAGCTTTGCGATCCCGAAAGACAGATCTGTATTTTCATTTTTCTCTGCCAGGGCAAATAAATTATTGAGCGTGTTAAAAAGAAAGTGTGGGTTGATCTGGTAGTTCAAGATCCGAAGCTGGCTCAGGAGGTGCTCTTCACGTAATTTTGCCTGCGTCTCTTCCCATAAAACCCATTTCTTCCCAAAAAAATATAGAAGCGAGACCGTACCTACAAAGAGATACGTGAGTACGCTCACCTTTAACAGGTAAAAGCGAATACTGCCGTTTGACCGGTCGTGAGTGACAGAATAATAAAAGTCAACCACTTTCATTTCCAAAAAGAAAAACAATAAACCCGCGATGGCTGCAGTAATGCCATAAAACATAAGCCTTTTAAGCTTGAGGCCTTTCAGTAATAAAAAATGAGATGTTACATAAAAGAAACCGATTTTAAAAATTAAACCGATGAGTAAGGGGCGAAAAATCTTTATTTCAAAAACGACCGGTACATTTTTCCCATTCACATAAACGTCCTGCAAAATCCTCATTTGAAACATGACATTAAATGCTCCCGCCAGGAACAGCCAAAAGAAAACATGCACAAGCCATTCGTATCGCAGCAATAATCTTAATTTTTTCATTAATTAGATATTAAAGTAGAATTTGATTTCTTCGATACGAGACTGCTTTATATTAACGGTAAATCCTTTCTCCCATAAAACTCAGAAGTTATTATTGCGAACTATGCTTTTTTGTAATGAGATCGGTTATTTGAATTATAAACTATGCCATTTGCCATTTTTCGAATTGAACTTTGCCGGCAAAGCAATATTGAGAAAATGTATGACTGGATTGGCTATTCATTCTTTAAGCAAAAATCAGAGGTCGGATATCTATTTTTTAATGCTGCTCACCACTCATCTGGAGTTTTTTACCTCAAAAACTTTCCGCCTTGATAAACAAGCCTGAAAACGCTTCTTCAATAAGAAATATTTCTGGTGACAGGATATGCCCTTTTTATAAGGAAATGAAGAAACTTGTCTTTCGTAGAAAGTTTTGCATGTGTTGGATGACAAAGCAACCAGGAGATCTTAGCGCACAGGTTCTTTTCCAGCACCTGAAAATGATATCCTCCTGCGCAGACAATTTTGTGGTCTTCTCCTTCCACTATAAAATAATTATTCTCGTAGTAGGCAAGGTATTCTCTAAACTGCTTTAACTTTTCTAGGGGATCTTCATTATGATAACGATGCCTGCATAAAAGCTCTACCTGCGTCCTGTCTTCAATAGCAAAAGGCCGGCAAATAAAATCATTCATAAGTTGTGGTTTATTTTTCCAAGGATTATGTTTCGTCTATTGTACTAAAAAAAGCAGATGACTTTCATCATCTGCCAAAAATCAATACTGGTGACGCCAGTATCTAAAAAAAACCCTATGATGCTAAATTACTTCCTGCTTTTTTTAATTAAAGAACATTGTTACCAATCCACAGAATTTTGTTATCAATCTTGCTTAAACTTGCTTGCAAGCATTTCTGGTTATTCTTTATCATATTGAAACAGAAACAAAGTGTACTTCTTTAATCGAACGCCTAAAAAAATTTCCCATGGTTGCACAAAAAAGCCCGGACAAGGCCCGGGACTTTCTATCATAAACCAAATTCTTTCAACTCAATTAAGTTTTTACCTTGCCATATTCACCTGGTAAAGTGATGTGGAAAACCCAACGTTAAATACGCCGATCTTCATACGCAGGGTTAATTTTTGCGCACAAAAATCAAAGGTTCCGTCCTGGGTTGGAAAAGCACCCACGGCAAAAGGCATTCCGTTAAACGAGGGTCCAAATAAGACTCCGGCATTCCCTCCTGCATTTTGTGTAAGCAATGTAATTTTTGGGTTAGCAGCATTTGACCAGTCAAGTGTAAACTTGATATTGTTCCAGGTTGGCGAGTCATCAAAAATATTTGCTACTACAATATCTGCAGTGGTGGTGCCGGTTAGCGTAGCCGAAACGATCTTCGTATGATAAGGACCAAATGGTGCGCCTGACCCCACTTGCTCAATTGTGTTATTATAATCGCCAACCAAAGCCTGCAAATTGGTAGCAATATCGCCTGGAAAACAGGCGCCTCTGACAACCAGCGTAAACTTATTATTATAAACTGCCGGTGTAAAGGTATCTCCGGCCTGGATGGTAAATATCAAAGTATCTTTCCGGGTCCCTGTATATTGGCTATACACAGCTTTAACTTCGATACTATCTATTACTTTTCCGGCCGGAATAACTACCGAAGTGGTGCTCAATGTGTATTGGGTTCCCAATACAGCCCCGGTTGGAGAACTTACCGAAACAGTGATTGTTCTACTCTTATCCGAAACTGTTGAAATTCCCACAGGTACTTTATAGGTCACATTGGGACCTGTTACAAAGTAGGTGTCTGATGACTTCTCCGTGAAATGACCGACGGATTCAGAAATTGTAATTGCCTCCTGCTTTTTACAGGAAAAAATTAAAAGACAAGTCAAACTGAAGGCAACTAATTTTATTTTTATTGTGCGCATTTTTTATTTTTTAGAAATATTTGAAATATTAATACCCGGCATTTTGAAGTGTGTTCGGATTGGCGAATATTTCATCTTGTGGAATGGGCAGTGCAAATTTGTAGTCATTTGCCGGAAGGGTAAGCCAGTTCACACTTTGAACGTCTGAGGCGTTTCGCATGATAGGCAGGCCTCTTCTCTTTAGATCCAAAAACCGAAACCCTTCATAGGCCAGTTCTTTAAACCGCTCATTTAAAACAGCAGCTATTGCTTCGTCCTTTGTTCCGAATCCAACGTTGACGTAACCAGAGATCCGGTTACTCCTTAATAAATTAATATCGTTTGCAGCGTTGGAAAGTTGATTTAATTCGGCATTCGCTTCAGCCCTTATCAGATACATTTCAGAAATGCGGATGGCCTTAATATCATTGTTTTCGGGACCCTGCAAAACAGATCCGGGATATTTAACTATAATGGAGGTGTCTCCTGATGCGCTCCCGAAAAATGAACTGAACCTAATATCGTTTATCCTATGAAATTGTGACTTTAATTTATCGGAAGGCTCAAAAAAAACCGTACCCGATGCATCTCTAAAAAGACCTTTTATTCCATAGTTATTTCTGAATCGAAGAACAATTTCAGAAGGTGCATTATCCATCCATATGCCTGAGTATTGCGTCCGTGTAGTGATACTAAGTCCTGATAAAGTGATGGCCTCTGTTGAAAAGCCTAAGGCTCCATTCCAATCCCGTTTTAATAAGGCCACTCTTGCCTGGTAGGCCGCAACGGCTGCCATACTCAGTCGTAGTCCATCGCTTACCGCATTCGGAAGACTACCTGATGACCGGGCTTCCAACAAGTCTTTGTCAATTTGTTGAACTACCTCGCCCACTTTGTTTCTTGCAGGCTTACCATTCAAATTAGGGCTGAGCATGATTGGAACACCCATGGCATTAGCATCAAACCCACCAGGCATAAAACGCCACAATAATTCGTAATGCGCCATTCCTCTAAACGCCAGCAATTCTGCCCTGACCTTATTTTTTAAACTTGTTTCTGTAGCATTTGCCGGTGTGATCCGGTCCATGATTTCAAGTATCCGGTTGGCCCTGTCGATAGCTCTGTAAAAAATCTGGTAATCGGCATTATGCTCTCCTGCGGAAGCGGAAAATTGCCATTTAAAAGTAAACTGTCCCTGCCCGAGATTTTCAGTGGAAAGTTTGGTCTCATCTGCAATGAGGGAAGAAAAATAAATACCATTAGCAAGGCCGGATCCAAAGGAAGAATATACACCTATCAATCCTTTTTCAAGATCGGCAACGGTTTGAAATGCTTTTGTGTCGTCTATTGAATCTGTTGGCCTGAGATCGATCTGCTTTTTGCAGGATGCCAACAGTACCAATAACGTAAAGCCTACCAATATTTTATTTATGATTTTCATTTTAGTGTTTTTTTACTGCTTATTTAAAACTGACGTTAATGCCGGCAGTGAATATTCTTGCTGTAGGATATTCATACTGCGCAACGTTGTTATTATCCTCCGGATCAAATCCGGTCCAATTGGTCCATGTATAAAGATTCTCCCCTTGTAAAAAAATTCTGACCTTGCTGATAATTCCTAAATGGCTTACCAATTTATTTCCTGGAGTATAGGAAATGGAAAGGTTACGAAATCTGACAAAAGAGGCATCATGAACATCCTTTGAAACGAACTGTCTTTGATATAAAGCACTTTGAATATTGGTCACATCTCCCGGCTTCTGCCAGATCGTTAAAAGCTCCTTCCTTACGTTAAACCCTTGCAAGGCAAAAGCAGGATTCAGTTGGAAAAAGTCCTGGTTATTAATGCGATTGAAACCTTTTTGATAACTGAAGAAAGCTTCAAGTGATAATCCTTTATATTGAACACCGGTATTGAATCCGCCGACCCACGGTGCATCATAGGTACCGAATTCAGCAACCTTGTCATTATCACTGAATTTGGAAGTGATCTTACCATCTTTTGTATAGTACAAGGCAGCACCTGTAGCGGCATCAACACCTGCCCATTTCACCTGGTAATGTGAACCTAATGGAAGTCCTACCCTTACAATTTCCGTACCTTGCTCAAATTCATTGACCTGTCCCAGATCGATCACCCTGTTTTCATTATAAGAAACGTTACCGCCCACATTCCACGTAAAATCTTGTGTCCTAACCACATCATATTTAAGCATGACTTCAACACCCCGGTTTCGGATTTTGGCTGCATTAATGACCTGTGAGGCAAAGCCTGATGTAAATGATAAGTTTTGATTGACCAGGTTATCGTTAGTTATTTTTTTATACACATCAACTGTTCCGCTTAACCTTGATTGAAGCATAGTAAAATCCAATCCAATATTCAGGGATTGTATTTTTTCCCAGCGGGCGTCCGGGTTGCCGGCTGTACGCGGAACCGTACCCTGTGTTGAACCTGCGCCAATATAATTCACTACACCATAGGTGGCCAGGTATCCGAAATCACCAAGGGGGAAATTATCGGCACTGGCCGATGTTCCGTAAGATGCCCGGAAACGGAGGTCGTTGACCGCTTTCCAATTGGCCGCAAAATGCTCCTTAAGGACGTTCCATGTGATACCACCGGAGTAGAAAATATTGTTTCGATTGTTTATAGGAAGTATCGAGGTCTGGTCTCCCCTTAAAGATAAGTTTACCGTATACTTATCCTGGTAAGTATACTTTGCAGTTCCAAAGACTGCAAAAAAAGATGACGTTGTTCTGCCTCCGCCAATTCCGGGAATAAGCGAATTCGAAGTACTGCCCGGTGTGATGCCAACAGGGGTACCAACCAACGATGGATTGATCCCATAACCTGTGTAGCTAAATGCTCTTTCGTTGTTTCTCGTATATTCAACATATACCTGGACATCGATGCTGTGCTGTTGTTGAAAAATGTTCCGATAGCCTATGTTACCTCTGGTAACATAATTAAAAATACGGTTAGTGCCTTCGCTGAAAAGGCCGCCGGCTGGTTGGCCTGCGCTCATTGGGCCTATTGGGAATGGTTGGTTTAATGCAAAGAAGGAGCCCGGCTTTATCTGCCGCTCAGTCAGGGTTTCCCTGAAATCCAAACCCAGTGAAGCTCCGGCATTAATATGTGTCGTAACCTGGTAATTTGCAGAAAGGTTAAGGTTGGTCTTGAGCTGGTTATTTTTATAAACACCTGAAACGATCCTGTCATAGGCATTAGCCCCCGTGTTAGTGGAACTGGTAGCAACAGTTCCATCATTATTATACAACTTTTGATAAGGCAATGCCAGATAAGCAGCCGCAAATGGGTTTCCAAGGTTAATGGCATTTTCTGCTTCTATAAAATCTCTTTGGGTAAACCCGGCAGAAGCATTTAAACTCACTGTAAGTTTATCGGTTTGGTGGTCGACATTTGAACGGAATGAATACCGGGTCATATCGGACCTATCCGCAATGCCGTCTTCCTTATATAATCCAAGTGATGTATAGAACCTGGTCTTGCCGGCACCTCCTGAAAGATTAATATCATGGCTTTGAAAAGATCCCTGCCTTTGAAAAACATCAGACCAATCGGTATTAATAGCTCTTAAACTATCGAGTTTTTTATCGAATTGGGCAAGTGTAGCTGCGGGAAGTGAAGCATTAGCGGGATTCTTTCTTGAATATAGCCAACCCGGCAAATTATTACTAAGCTGGCCTCCGAGAATTTCCTGAAATTGTAAGATCTCAGCAGAATTCATCATTTCAAATTTTTGCTTACCGGGTTGCGTGATTCCCGCCTGCCCGCCATAAGAAAAAACAGTTTTTCCTGCATGGCCTTTTTTTGTTGTAATAACAATGACACCCGATCCGCCGCGATTCCCATACAGGGCGGTAGCACTGGCATCGCGTAATACATCTATGCTTTCAATATCGTTGGCATTAATGCTCTGGAAAATACCCGCCTCAATTGGAACTCCATCCATAACATACAGAGGTGAACTGCCGCCCGTGATGGAACTCTGGCCGCGGATCTGTGTTCTTGCTGCAGAGCCGGGCTGACCTGAGCCTGATGTAACAAGTAATCCAGGTGAACGACCCTGTAAGATATTATCGATGGAGCCAATCGGGGTAAACTGAATTTTATCTGAACTGATCTTCGTACCGGCACCCGAATACTCCGTCTTTTTTTGCCTGGAGATACCCGTTACAACCACTTCGTTCAACGTGTTGTCACTAATTTGAAGGGTCACGGTCAACCGACCATTATTTGGGATGTTAACCCTTTGAAGTATGTATCCAACCGAAGATATTTCCAGTTGCTTTACTGTTGAGGGGACATTAAGTGTGAAGGACCCTACATTAGTTGACGCTACAGTAATATTGGCACCAACCGCCTTTATCGAAACGTTGGGCAAAGGTTGCCCGTTTGCATCGATTACCACACCGGATATAGTTTTGCTCTGGGCAAAAAGAACGGCGTGCAAAAAAAGGAAGCTTAAAAAAAGTAAAAATAATTTTCTCATTGTCATTAGTTAAGTTATTTGGCAGGACAGATAAAGAAAATCTTTTGTTGCTTTTAATAATTGCCGTTGTTATGAAGCAGCGGATAAATGGTATGAGTAAAAGAAATGAGAGTTTCTCACGAGCCTATAATCCCGGGAGTTTTCCAACAGCCAAATCAACCAGAGGTGAAATGGACATCAATGGTTCGAAGGAGTGTCTATGTCTTTAGTGAAACGTTTCACCTCTTTATAAAAATGACTGGCATCGTTATAGCCCCAGTGATCATAATTAAATTTTGCGGGGTTGTCTACATAGCTGGCAAAGGCAGTTCTTATTTTTACAAGGGAAGCTGCTTTTTTAAGCGTCATGCCGATGCAGTCGAAAAGATACCGTTCCATTTTGGCCAAAGAATACATATGCCCACTGTTTTTTCCCTGGATATAAAAAGCATATGGATCTCAAAAGCAGCATAGACAAACCGGATATTGCTGTAGCTATTTTTAAGCTCAACCTGGAATATTTCCCTAACGGTGATCTGTATGACAGCCTTGGTGAAGGGTATATGATGCTGGGTAATAAAGAACAGGCGATTTTTAATTTTAAGAAGCCAATTGAATTGGATGGTAGTAATCAACACAAAAGATCTATTAAATAAGTTGATACAATAAGCCTTTCTGAAATCCATTTTCATGGTTGCTAAATAAACCAGGATGAACGTAAGGAGCGGCGATGGAAGACAATATGATCAAGGCTAAATTTGCCAGCACCCCATACCAGCAGAACAATAGCAAATAAGCAATAAGAAACGGTAAAGCCTCCATCCAAATTCCAATCCTTTCCCAGGTTGGCCGTTATGGTTGCAATGAACATGGTGAAAGCAATAAGAAAAGCGCCTGGCCTTGTAAGAAGGCCGACACAGACTAAAATTCCTCCTAAAAGCTCTGATGATTTCGCAAGAAATGCCATGGCAAGCGGAAAGGGAAAATGCAGGTCATTACCGAACCACTCTTTGAAAAAAGCTCTTTCTTGTGAAGACGTCAGCATACCGATGACAGATGAATAGCTGGCGGTAAACATGCGGTAACCAAGCCATATCCGGAGCAAGAGCAGAACAATATTCCAGGCCTTATCAGTGCGCATCCAAAAAGACATGCCGCAAAATATTCCTGCCGGAGGAAAGGCACTAACCAGATTAATTTTATTTCCGCCCGAAAAATTCAGCTCAATAACAGCAAGGTTTTGCAATTGCTTTCAGGGATCGGAATAAATCCACGTACCGCACGCCTTCCTTTATACAGCAACAGTTTTGCTCTTACTGATCCTTTTCACAGTGTCTAAAAACAAGTCGAGCTCTTCCCTTGTGTTGTAATAATGCGGAGAAACACGAATGGTCCAGTCCACCCCTTTTTTATCATAGTCGATGACAGCAAAGTTGCGGATACTGGTCACCACATTGATCCGCTCCTTTAACAGTTCCGCTTTTATGAATTCGGGCGTTGATCCCTGCATATGAAAAGTAACCAGTGCGGCCAGTGAAGATCCGCGGTCATGTACGGTGACATAGTCGATTTTTGCCAAACCGTTTCTCAGGTAGGAAGAAAGATGATCCAACTGTTTTTCAATCCGTGGCATTTCAAGGTCCTGCAAATAATCAATAGCTGCACCGGTGCCCAATAATAAGGCGTAAGCAAATTCCCAATCCTCGAAACGCATTGCCGACTCCCTGGCTATATATTTATCGCCTTCCACCCAATCGGCTCCTCTCATATCGATGAAAAGAGGTTCAAGCCCGGAGTCAAGCACCTTGTCTGAAATGTATAAAAAACCCGCACCTCTCGGACCACGAAGAAATTTTCTCGAAGTAACGCTTAGAAAGTCACATTGAAGGTCCTGCACATCCAGACTTAACTGGCCTACCGATTGACAAGCATCGATCAGATATAAAGTATCATACTTTTGACAAAGTTTGCCGATCTCTTTTATTGGTTGAATAAGTCCGGAATTGGTGGGGACATGGGTTATGGCTACTAACCTGGGCGAGTCTTTCAATTTTTTTTCCAGGTCTTCAAGGTCAATTGGCCCGCTTTCCAAACTTTTTACACGCACCAGTTCAATTCCAAATCTTTTTACAAAAGACAAGTAAAGGATCTGATTGGAAATATAATCTTCATTTGAGGTAAGTATGACATCACCTTTCTTAAACGGAATACTTGAAATCGCTCTGGAAAATGAATCCGTTGCATTGGCCGTAAAAGCAATATTGCGGGGGTTTGCGTTTAGCAATTGAGCAGCACTGGAATAAAAGCGCTCAATTTCTTTTCTGCGCAGGTCGGCTGCCTCATAACCACCTACCCTTGCCTCGAAAGTGAGGTGTTCATGGATGGATCTCAAGACAGGAAAAGGCATCAACCCTGCTCCAGCATTGTTTAAATGAACCCGGTGAATACAACCTGGAGTATCCTTCCTGAATTTTTCAATTTCTTCCTTGGTAAAAAACATAATTGATGTTTCGTTTTTAAAATTCTATTTCCGCAATACACTCTATCTCTACCAGGGCATTGAGTGGAAGTCCTTTAACGGCAACGGTGGTGCGGGCTGGAAAATGCGATCCAAATATTTTCCATACGCCTTGTTCATTCCTTCAAAAAGGTTCATGTCCGCCAGGTAAACATTGACCTTGATCACGTGATGCAGATCCAGTTGCCGTGCTTTTAAAACCATCCCAAGATTTAAAAGAGCCCGTTCCGTTTGCCCTTCAATATCCCTAGCTTCAATTTGCATCGTTTGCGGATCCACAGGGGTTTGTCCGGAACAAAAAACAAGCGAGCCGCTTTGAATGGCCTGTGTATATGGGCCAATGGCGGTTGGCGCCCCTGGATTGTTTATGAACTCCATGAATTTTTATTTAATTATCGCTCCGTAAGAATGATCTCTTTCTCATACAAATAAAATTCTCCTTTGCGCAAATACACAGTTCCACGAAAGGAATAATTCAAGTTTTTGTAGAGCTTGTTAGCTGCAGGATTCAGAGAAAATGCATCGAGCCGGATAGAGCCGTATTTGTTTTCCAGTGCAAATTGCTCGACAAAACGCATCAAAGCTTTTGCAATGCCTTTCCCTTGTTGATCCGGATCGATGCAAAGCCGGTGGACCACTAAAACTTTTCCAGCATTTACACTCCAGGATACGGATGAATAAGAAGGATCCTGTTCCTCATTGACCGCTACCACGCCAACGATGATTTCGTTTTCAACGGCTGCATACATCGTACCGCTATCAAGGTCGTTGTGAATGGTTTTCCAATCGGGATAAATATGATCCCATTGTTCAATTTCCTTGCTTTTCATTTCAGAAATGGCTTTCCTGATAAGCATCATGACCTCATCACAAAAAGAAACAGGTAATTTCCGGATCTCCATCTTGAGATTATTGTTGGTAGTTACTAAACCTTGTATCGCGGTCATAAATTTACATACCAAAATAAGTGTTCAAGGCTTCCATCAGGCCGGAACCGTTTCTTCCATGAAGCCCATCAAGGTTTTAATCCTGTCCGTGTTCTCTTTATTGGTCAACTTTTGCAATAAAATAAAGGCAACCTTCAGCGCAGTGGAAGGGTTCCAGCTTGTGATAACATTTTCATCTTCCACGATCGGCTCGTTAATTACCCTTACGCCAAACTCGCTCAATGCCTTTTGCCGGAGGCCTCCGTTCCTGTTATACGTAGTGCCGCATTTTCCTGATAGGATCCCACTTTTTCCAATGGGCAGTGCTCCCGTGCAAATAGAGGCAATGATCTTCCCCTCTTTGTGAAAAGCACGAATGATCTCAAGAAAAGGTTCACTGTATGCCTCGTCGTAAAAATGGTATTCTGCAAAACCACCCGGTATGGCAAGGGCATCAAATTCATCCACGTTCAATTCTGCTACAGTTATATCAACAACCAATTTAACGCCGAAGGTGCTCACCACTTCTTTCGTAAGGCCGCATGTGACCACTTTGGTTGTTCCGTCACCATCCACGAGGTTCCATCCGCATACATCAATAAATACGCTGGCTTCAAAGATCTCAAAGCCATTGGCCAAAAGGAGAAGTACTTTTTTCATTGCAGGATAACTTTAGCTCAAAGGTATCTGTACATTGGCTTATCATTTAATCCAAATTTGGACTATTTTGTGGTACCATTTTAAGCTTAAATTTTTTACCCTTGGCCAAAACAAGCCCTGAGATCGCCCTGCCGGGTTTACGGGTGAACAAGAGAAGTTCCTTGCCTGCGTACCGGCAACTTTGCCAGGGCATTCAAACCCTGATCGTAAAAGGACAGTTAAGGCCCCATGACCGGATGCCGTCTTCACGTGTGCTTGCCAAAGAGCTTGGCCTTTCGCGTAACGTGGTTCTCTTAGCCTATGAGCAACTTACTTCAGAAGGATACCTTGTCGGCATGGTGGGTTCGGGAAGCTATGTAGCCGAAAACATCAGGGAATTAGAAGCCACCCCTAAACTGCCGAAGCCGCTTAAGAAAACAGCTTCCGCACTGAAGGATCCCGAAGTGCCGTTCCGGTATCCTTTGTCTGATGCCTTTATCAAAAGAGAAAGCTCAAAAAGCGCCACAACGCCTTTTGCCAATCCTACGCCGGCACTAGACGAATTTCCCTACAAGTCGTGGGTGAAATGTGCCTACAGGGCTTTTCGTGCATTCGAATATTTACACCTCGGCTACGACGATCCCCAGGGTTATTTACCACTTAGAAAACTTATTGCGGATTACCTGCGCACCAACCGTGCCTTGCAATGTGAAGCCGATCAGATTGTGATCACCACCGGGGCCCAGCAGGGATTACATCTTATTGCAGATATGTTATTGAAAGAAGGCGATACGTTTTGGATGGAAGACCCCGGTTATGGAAATGCAAAGGCCGCCTTTATGGAAAGCGGAGCCAGCCCTTGCTTTATACCGATTACAAAAAACGGAATGGATGTTTCATGGGCGATCCGGTACTATCCAAATGCATCGGTCGTATATCTTACACCTTCGCATCAATTTCCGCTGGGAGGCACCTTGCCCATAGCTAAAAGGATACAACTGTTGAACTGGGCAGGCAAACAAAAAATGTGGGTGATTGAAGACGATTACGACAGCGAATTCCGGTATTCCAAAAAACCTATCCCCGCACTGCAAGGCCTTGATCAGCAGAAACAGGTTATCTACCTGGGAACGTTCAGCAAAGTGTTGTTTCCCGCCCTGCGCATCGGATACGTGGTGCTGCCTTCAAATGAAATGGCGAAAGCATTTTCAAAGGCCAAAGCTTTCTTGGACCGGCAAAACCCTATCACGGACCAAGCGATCCTATATGAGTTTATTAAGGGTGGATTCTTTTTAAGGCACCTGCGGAAAATGCGGCTGCTTTATAAAAAAAGGCAGGATTGCCTGATCGGGTTATTGAATACATACGGGAAAGATCTTTTTAAAACAGAACGCCAGAACAGCGGCATGCACCTCATTGCGTGGTTACCTAAAAACGTTGAGGACCGCGAGGTGGCCGCCTTCCTGGAAAACGAAAAAATAATCACCACGCCGGTCTCCTTGTATTCCGAAAAACAAAAATTGCCTCCGGGCCTGATACTCGGCTATACGGCCTTCAACGAAAAGCGGTTAAAAGAATATGCACTCAGGCTGATAGAAGCAACACGGCGGTATCTGAAATCAGCAGGGAAATAAAACAAGAACGTATCAATTTGATCGCCATAAAAAATATGGAAACAGGAATATTTACCGTGCCTTAACCGCCGTTATAATGACCACTTATGATCGCTGTACTTTTCCAGTCCCAGTAACCTTTTCATCTCGTTCCCGATCGCATCAATATCCTGACCGGTGAGTTTTTCGTACGCTTTATAAAACGCAGGGTCTTCGTCTTTGTGCGGCATGTAAAGCGTCTGCCCGTACTTTTGGATTCGTGCACTTTTCGCCCTTCCATACAAATGATAATGCAGCTGCGGACCTTCCTGTTTAAACACAGACCAGTTACCGTTATCCTGGTAATTGATGCGGCCGATATCGACTCCGTGTTTATTCATTATAGTTGCCATTGCTTCACCTGCGATCATCGTGAGCCTCATAAGCCCGATGGCCTGGCGGGGCGTAAGCTCCTGTCTTGTTGAAACTTTAAACTTTGGATCGATCGTGATGTGGCCGCCATCCTTGCGGTCGACCAATGGGAACTCCGCAGATTGAACGATAAAATCCGGTGTTTCAAAAATAATTGCCATGGTATTTATTTATTACAGGCCTTAGTTCTTCACTTCCTTCATAATGGGAAGAAGTTCCGTTAAAGATCGGATTACAAAGTCAGGCTTCTCTTTCAAGAGCACAGTTTTTCGGGTTCCAAGTTGAACTAATTTTCCTGCAATGCACTGCGGGTTAAAATAACCGATAGCCCGATGAAAGCAGATGTCATTTCCTGCCAATTGCACTAATAATGACGCCTAAAATGGCCCTATCATAAAAAAGGAATTTGGCTGATCCCAATAACCATTATTGCCCTATTTTTAAAAAACAAGCCAGTTAAAATTACGCTATGGTAACCTGTCATTTAAAATATATCATCGATCCCTATCAGCTTGCCGCCTTTGAAGAATACGGGAAAAAATGGATTGGGCTCGTCAACCGGTTCGGAGGTCAACACCATGGATATTTCCTTCCTTCGGAAAGCGCTAATAACATTGCGTACGCCCTGTTCAGTTTTCCCAGCCTGGCTGAATATGAAGTGTATCGAAAAAAAATTATGGAGGACGAGGATTGTAAAGCGGCGTTTCGCATAGCAGAAGAAAGCAAATGCATCCTGAGCTATGAAAGATCTTTTTTACGGCCTGTCTTTGAATGAAAGGTTGATCCTTACATTTCTTTCCAGTCAAACGAAAGTCTTTAATCCGACCTATTGAACTGATAAAAAAATATTTATTTGGTACGTGTTTATAACCATACCGACCTTTCGGCTGTTCTGGAACTGTTTGAAAAAAATTGCCCGGAGTATTTTGATATTTCTGAAATGGAAGAACTGCAGAAATACCTGGAGGCACACGAAAAAACCTATTATCTCTTTGAAGAGAATAACAAAATTCTTGGCGCCTGCGGTTATTATTTTGAAGCAAATCACCGAGGAAGAATATCCTGGATTTTTACGGATCCTGAAAATCAGAAAAAAGGTATGGGCAGACAATTGGTTTTGCATTGCATAAAAGAAATGGAGGCAAAGCAAATAAAAAACATTTCGGTTTGGACATCCGATCGGGCCTACCTGTTTTTTGAGAAGTTAGGGTTCACTGTGGAAAGGATAGAGCCCGGTTATTGGGCCGGACGCTTTGATCTTTATTTGATGGCGCTGAGAAAAAATTAAAATCTTTTTACCGAAATAATTATCTTAAAAAAATAATTGCATGATCACCATAAAAAGAGCCACGGCAGAAGATTCCCGGACAATTGCGGACCTTGGTAAAATTTCAGTGGGCGATGCGCACAGAGACAGTTGCTCTGCAGAAGACATGAATTCATTTCTTGAACGCAATTACAATGAGCGGTCCATACGGGAAGAATTACAAGATACCGGTAACCTCTATTTCCTGATAGCGTACAACAATATCCACGCAGGCTTTTCTAAAATCGAGTTGAATGCCCCGCATCCCAACATTGATAGAGCGAATGTTACCAAACTGGACCGCATCTATTTACTCAAGGAATTTCACGGCCTGAAGCTGGGTTATGAACTTTTGAATTATAACATTCAACTGGCAAAGCAAAACGGTCAGTCGGGCATATGGCTGTTCACCTGGATCGGCAATAAAAGAGCCATTGAATTTTATACCAGGATGGGATTTAAGATCGTCGGGAACCATCATTTCAAGGTCACTGAAACGCATTGTAATGAGAACCATCATATGTTCCTTGATTTTGGTGAAGCGGGAAATTTATGAGGTTCTGCGTTGCCATGAGGAGCGCTGGGAAAGATGATGTAGTTTATTGTAAATTCGTCTTAATGCATATATTGGCATTAGAATAAATATTCAGGGTATGACAACTTCTTCCAATTCCTTTTCCGGAGGTTTGAGCATAAGTACGGAAGCGATTCAGTGTCCCAAGTGCAACGGCGAGATGGTGCAAGGGTTCATCTTCGACCGGGAGCATGGAGGTCTGCATCGTGTCATCAACTGGGTTGAGGGAGCACCGAATAAAGCTTTCTGGACTATTACGAGTGTACCAGAGGAAAAGTGCATTCCAGTGGGTACCTTCCGTTGTTCGGTTTGCGGCTTCCTTGAATCCTATGCACGGCCGGAATTTGCAGTCAAGTGACCAGACCCGCATACCTAAAGCGAACCCGCCGAATTAGCTTCATTGATTGCTTCTCCTAAAGGATCTTCTAATTACTTCTTAAAAGATGCTAAATTGGATAAACTGCAATTCATTTATTTACTACAAGCCAAGGGTGATGACCAAACAGCAATTATTTTAGTAAGCAATTATTTCGCTGGCAATTCTGTACTTAATAATTCAAAAGCGCTGTTCAGTTCACAAAGGAAATTTAAAGGCAACATACCAGTTTGAAGATTTATTAGAAAAAATCCGGTCGCTGAAAAAGTAGCCTCCGGATAACATGCCGCCTAAGAAATAACAAACAAAACAGCCCAACCAAACGGGCAACCAGGAAAATAAAAAAGCCAGTCTTTCGACCAGCTTTAAAGCGTGCCCCATACCGGAGCTATATCGAATCAATTGTCTGGCTGAGTGATTTATTTGCCGCTTAGGCTATAAAAAAGCCCCCTGTAGAAACAAGGGACTTAACTAAAACAACTGCTTATGAAAAATGCTGCTATGTAGCAACAGCTATTTTATTGCTGACAACGAGTGCAGGTGTTGTTCTGTCTCGTATATCCAGCCGGAACGATAATTACTTGTGCACTGCAATTTTTTACGGTACCGGGGCCCGTGCCTTTTATCCCAATATTGGCCGCATCACCATTCACATCACCTTCGGCCCATCCCGGAGGCAGGTTGCCGGTACAAACGAGGCCGTCGACGTAAGAGCCGGCGCCATCGTCTATGTGCAAGGCCATGGCTTTAGTGTTTCCGAAAGTATTTGGCCGATCGAACGTGCAGTTGATCACGGAGATACCCTTTGCCCCTTCGCGGCAGTAAATACCGTTTAAACAAAGGCTATCCTGCCCGACATACCACTGCTGCACCATGTGAAAATCTTCGAAGAATAAACCTGCCTGGTTATCGCCGGAAAGAAACTGGTTGACATCAACCATTGGGTTTGATGAAACCTCTGGCCCTACAGAATATCTTGTAAGGGTCTGCGTGCCGTGTATCAGGTGAGACCGGACCTGTTGATTAAATCCAAAAAGACCGTTGGTAATAGAAAAATGACTGACGGTACAATCGGTGGTTTGCGAACATTCCACCGCCCGCATAGTTGTAGGCGCCGTGAAAGAAATGCTATCGAACGAGCTGTTAGAGCATCCGTAGATATGATACCCTGGCCAGCCGGAATACTCTTTCAAAGAGTTTTGAGTTACCTGTACCTGTAAATTAATGCCATGGGTATTGTTCCCGTTTATTTGGAAAGCATAGCCAACGGGGTCAATAATTTTACTATCCCTGACAGTGAAGTTATTCGATGCCATGAGCAGTGCCGGCACCCGGATAAAAGGATTGCTCCATGATTCGTTTAAAACAGGCGGGTAGTCATCAGGATAATATGGATCCTCGACGGGTTTCGTCCAGTTAAAACCAATACCATTGTAATTGCCGTTGGCCTTTATTGTCACCCCATCAATGCTGCCTCCCGTGCAATTGTGAAATTGAAGGGAAGCAGAAGGTGAACCCCATGGTGAATAGATCGTGGCACCATTGCCGTGGATAGTAAGATTGGCTTTGTTTACGATCGCCGTTACCGCACCAAGAGAGAGCATTGCATTGGTGGGCAGGTTGATCGTTGCCCCGGCCACTGCCAGCTTTGTAAGGATCGGGCTGCAATCAACGGAAACGTCTGCATTTACCGTATTTGCCTGTGCTGTATCGGAAAGGTAGAGCGTTTTTTTATCCGTAGAAATACTGACAACCTGGGCACGCAAAGGAATCGGAAAAATTTTATCGGCTCCCCACTTCGTGTAGGGTTGCCAGCCGTTACTTTTTAAATAGCGGTAAATTTTTCCATCTTCCAGATTGCCCACGTAAATATCCTCGACCTGGGTGGTATCTGCGTTCATGAGGGCAAGAGTGTTGTAGGTCTTGAGGTATGGAAATTGACCACCGACGCCGATTGTTCCGCGCATGCCTGCTCCTGTTTCTCCGCCAAGATGCACGATGATAAAATCACCCGGCTGCACCTGCAGGTCCGCAGAAACGGTTAAAGTATTGGCGCCTTTCGTCATCGACCCCTGCGCAGTGTGTGTATTGAACTCCGTTGCATCACTTTGAGGCGGTGGCGGAATAATGGAACATTTAAGAGCCGCTATTGCCTTTTGCTGCGCAAGAGTAGCGGCCTTACTATTGGCGTCCGCTTGCGATATGGTACTGGTTGCTGTAGCTGTAGCGGTCTGTGGATTGCCGGTATAACCAAAGGAGCAATTTGCCGTGAACGTAGACGTGCCGTTATAAACGGTTGGCGGCGCCACGACAGGGGCCGCAATAGCATGCACCTGCTTTTTTAATCGATAAAGCTTTTTTGTTACGATTACCGAATCGCTTGCCGGCGTCGACCGGTCCTTCCAATCGAGCCGGAAATAAAGGGTATCTCTTTCAAAAACTTTGTAAACGGTTCCCGAAAGCGGAATAGTTGTAAGGTTCGTCAGCTTCGTCCTGGTTGTCGTGGTCTGCGCAAATGCCCCGGTGATCAGTGCCAGCGAAAGGGTCAGTAAAATAAGTTTTTTCATTTTTCTTCAGTTAAGATGTAAGGAATAATTGTTTGATTATTCGCTTTCAGTTGGGCGTTCACGGCGTCAAAAAATTCTATCCATTGGTCGGGATGTATGGTCTGGCATCCAAGTGATGATGTGGTATTGTAGCCGCCACGGTGGATGTCGATATAAAAGCGCCTGATTGGCGTGTCTGTTATTTCTGTAGTGCCGTTGCGGATCACGGTAACATTCCCATTCTGTCGCAATGCGAGGTATGGATGCGTGCCTGAAATGCCATGCATGCCGATCTTATACAGGTATGGCCCTCCCACCTTCAGCACGGCCACATTTGGGATCATGCGGGAAGGGTCGGTATTGGCATTGAAGGATTTGAAAAAGCCCGGCGCCACAATAAAAATGGCATCGTCATAAATACCGATTTCATTGGAAGGCGTTTTACCCATGGTTTGTTTGTAATAGCCGCGGACGCCAAGCAAACGCACGGGATATTTCACCAGGTCGTAAGTTCCCAGCTTTCTTTCGGCGTCCTGCCGGGTGAGCTGCGGCCGGCCAGATGGTAGCATGTTACTCATCGCAAAATTTTATTGTAAAAAAGATTGAGTGACAGATTGAAGAATGTGCCGGCAATTGGAATTTCAAAGTACCAGGCAAGGGCAGAATGATGAAGACAAACTGCAACGCAAAAGCAAACGATCATTCCGCTATTGGCCAGGTGCCATCCATCCACCTTGTATTTGGTGAACTTCAAATAATGCGGGTATTGCCATGAGATCGCCGCATTCCAAAAACGCTGATCCCACCACCTGAAAACAGAACTGTCGAAGTGATGTGTGAGCGTATCGGCCACCGCCTTGAAAAAAGCAGCAAGCAGAATAAAGAACGCGGTGAGGATGATGGATAACATTACTTGTCGGCGATTAGCATAAATACTGAAATGATACCTGCAGCAGTGAAGATGCAGGCGAAAATGAACTGTGGTGTTTTGTACCATGGAACATTCCCGGTATTATCCAGCGTCCTTACGTTGGAAGAGCCAAGGCCTACCTGAGTAGTTGAATTGCTGCGGCTTGATTTGATCGCCCGGTACAACGACCACAGGGCAGCAGAAAAGCAGGCAATGGGAACGGCCACAACCTTATTTGCAATGATCAATACCAGAACGAATAAAGCCACTCCAATTGCGATGGCTTCTGCGATGTGTTTCACGATGAATTTCATAACTGTTTATTTAAATTTGATTTTGAATTTTATTCCGGCTTGGTAGGTCAACAGGTTATTTTTTGAAAGAAGGGCGCCCACCTCAAAGACTTTATCGCCTTTGGTTTTTAGCATAATGGAAGGGCCAACGGCCGTAAGCAAACTCTCTTTTGTTCCCTGCGCATTCAGCCCGATATAGACCTGGTTTCGTTTTGGTTCATGTAGCGTGACGGTTTCCGTTTTGGTGACTACAGGAATAGTGAAATCCGTTTCTACTTTCCGGGAAGCAATCCGATTTTTTGAAACCGTGTCCTTAATGTGAATGACGCCATATTTTGTAGTAACAGGATCATCATAAAATATCCTTGCATAATAATCTTTGAGGATCGCCGCGGTATCGACTGCAAGCATCTCGTATTGAACAAACGAATCCACGCGACCTGGCACAGGAACATACCGTATTTTCTGTTCGATCCTTCCAGGTTCGATGGCTGTAATGGCAGGCGTATATTGCGCAGTGGAATCCTTCACCAATAATTTGATGGTGTCGGTTTTCACGACACCCCCTTGACCCCCGCATTTACCGCACGTAAATAATTTACAAAGCAGGATGCCACAGATAAGGCCAATGATTATATAGAACAGGTTCTGTTTCATAGGTCTGTTTTTTTGTCAGCGATATCGGTTTTCTTATCCACCACATTGCGGATGCTGTTCTTTGCCTTGCCCAGTCCGAGTTGAATAACATAGGAGCCAATGGCGCCCATGATCACGAAGGAGGTCCTGGTAAATCCAACCAACGAAGGGTACTTTGCAGTCACTTCCCCGAAAATCAAAAACCAGATGAAAACGGAAACGAAAGACATGACGATGGACGGTGCGTCCTTGATCACATAATCTTTTTTCCAATCAAAATTTACATTGGCAACCCGGGCGTCTTTTAATAGGCCTTGCAGTTTGGCGGCAGAGTGGAACAGCACACCGGCAATTCCACAGAGTATTAAAATAATTTGTTCGTTCATGGTGATTTATTTAATTCGTTCTTGTTGTTGCATTTCAAGTTTTACAAGCCGGATTTCGATAGTTTGCAATTGTGCGTTGATCGTTTTGATCTGTATCTCCGAAATCTCCTTATAGCCCTTCATCATCTGGATATCATCCTGTGTCTTTTCAATCTTATTGGCTATCGAGAAATAAGTGCCCATCACCGAAACGAGAATAGAGCAAAGCACAGCGATCAGCCAAATGATATGCTTTGGCTGTAGTCCTCTTATTTCTCTTTCGTCAATGCTTACAGTTTCCATAGGGTACGGATTTTTCTTTTTTTTTAGTTTAGGGGTTTGCAATGGATTTCCGTTACGAACGCCGGCAGAACCCCGTACCACTTAATTTCTTTTTTAGCAGTATCTGTTACTACCGGAATGAAGTACGTCGTGTCTTTCACCCAGCTCATATCGGCCTGTCCTGCGGTTGTGTCGATGCCCGATAACCGGAAGGTGTCTTTGATGATCCGGAAAGAAGAATCCAACCGGGCTGATTTGCCAAGCCTGTAAAAAACCTCCACGCGGGTTGTATCAGGCTTTCCTTTCACACCGGATGTTTTTGGCGCATGGCAAGAGGCTAAAAGAATAATGGCGAGTAGTGCAGTTGTTGTTTTTTTCATAATTAGTAAGTAAATGTTAGTGTATAATGCCCGGCCTCTCCGTAGCCAGTCGGGTTTTCTGTTGTTGGTAATATTTTCGCGACGATGTAATAAGTGCCGGGGCTAAGTGTTGCCGTGATTGATGCGTCTAATGTGCTGTTCGCCGATGTTGCAATGATTCCCTGGTTCTCGGTTTTTAAAACCAATCCGCATTTCATTTTTGAGTATAGGTTCGATGGGCCGAATGAATACGGAAGGGATGTGATCGTTACTGCTGTTGCCACCGGCACGGTGAACTTGTAATAGTCACTGTCGCTGATACTTGTAAGTGCAGATATATAGGCCGTATCCTTCTGCATCTTTTTTGCATTGGCGGGAAGGTTGCCCACGTCATCTGCTTTATATCCAAAAACAGAAGCAATGGCGGCTATATCGTCCTGATAGGAAGCGCAGCTCAATGCCGAAGTCCCATAATACCACAACGCCATGTTTTTAGTATACGGATTGCCCATGATGGGAGCTACGCCGGTTTGGCCGCTTCCCGTACCTACATTGTATTCTGTTTTTACGCAGGAGCCGTCGTAGGTAGATTGATGCCTTAGCCCAATAGCGTGCGCAGGCTCGTGAGCACACAAATCGGAAATCGTTTTTAAGTTGTAAAGTGGATCGCCGGAAGGGTTGGCAACCTGAAATGCCCATGATGGTTCATCACCACTAAAGGTGATACTGTTTATATTGGTTACGCCGCCCGTTGCTGCTCCGTTCCATTGGTAAGATGGAGTGAATGGCTCTCTTATTCTTTTCCCATGTGCGGCACGAAAGAATAATGTACTGTCACGGGTAACAATAACATTAAATGGCAAATAACACTCCTTCACATAATTCACCACAAAGTCCATGCTGTCTGCACTCAGGTGAAAGGATGCCGGTGAATAAGCGATGTTCCCGCCATAGGCTGCATTCCAAAGCGTACCGGTTATATATCCCCCGTCAAAGTCAATAAAGATCACGCCGGCACCTCCGTTGATGAGTGAAGTGTCAGAAGCCTGCCCCTTGCAGAGAAGTGAACTGAATAATAGTATCGTTATTAAAAATCTTTTCATTAGAATGCTGATATGATCCACCATGTGGTGCCGTCCGATTTAATTTTATAAGTGGTTCCTGCTGTGAGTGATGTTCCGCTCGTGCCATCCGCTTTGGTTAGCGTTACGCTTGACGCCCATGTGTGCCCACCTGTTTGCGCCGGGTAAACGATAACGAGTTCTCGTCCTACACTCGGCCCGGCTCCGGGGATGGTAAGGGTAAGATTTGAGCCGCCACTGATATCATTTAGCACAACGAAATAGTCATCTGTTGCTACCGAATAGTTTGTATTGGCGCCATGAACATAAGTATGGTTGGCAACCGATCCACCGAGGTAAACAGGCCCGTTTAATTGAAGTGTAGAGGTAAGCGTGTTGCTGCCCTGGCGAATGAATGTTGCCTGTGCCAGTGCCTTTAAAATACCGGAAGATTTTACCAAAACGCTATCCGAAGAACTGCCGGAAGCAACACTGCCGAAAGTGACCGTGCTATTGAGTAGCGTGGTTCCATACATTTCAAACTTGTAGGAACCAGTCGAAAACCCACCAATTGCCACAGTTCCAGTACCGGTAGAAAAGAAATTTATCTTGCCGCCGTTTGCTAAATCTTCGGGGTCGCCAGTGCTTGCGCTGATTTCCAATTGTCTTGAAGCGGAAATGTAGGATATGGCTGTGCCACCGTTGTACTTCAACTGCAGACCCTCAGGGTAGATGGCAGCTTCGCCCATCTTGAACCGGGTGATTGTTCCATATTCAGCCATGTCCTGCGACCAGATGAACTGCTGTGCCGATCCAACAATATCATAGGTTGTTTGGCCTGTGGAGGCTACTGTGGTAGTCGTGTAGTTAGAGCCATCATACGCCGCCCTGAACTGCTCTGTTGTAAGGGTGGCAGTTAATTTACCTGCATTCCACGTTCCGGTTGTGATCGTGCCTAAGGTAGTAAGCGATGTCTGTCCGGTGTAGGTTGATTTAATGGAAAAAACAGATGATGCAAGGTGCAGCGTGCTTTCATCGGCGGTGTACGATCCACCACCTCCGCCGCCAAGAGAGGAAACGGGTATGGTTCCAACGACTGTGCTTGTGCTGTCCATCACTAAAATCACATTCGCAGTCGAATTTGAGTGCAGTAAATTTCCAAACCTGACAGTGCCTCCAGATGATGCCCCAATATCCACGTATGTTTCGCTTGCATCAGCATACGTATATACACCCGCTGACTTTGTTCCATAGCCCGATTGAAATTGTCCGTAAGTATAAGTGCCGGTAGCATTAATAAAAACCTCAGAAAATTTTGTTGCAGTCGTATTGTCCTGCAAATAAGAATCGAACTGCGTTTCATCAAAAACATGGTAGCTATTGCCAACGGTATATTCAAGCTTGCTGCCCGTAAAATGATTACCGGTGCTATCCATCCAAAAACGCTGCGCCTTGTAGGTACTGTTATTAAAGCGGGTATCATAACCAAGAGTAAGGCTGTTATTCCCTCCGCTCTGTTCGATCTGCATGAATGCTTGCGAACCGGTTAACTTCTTTCCTTCCAGTAAAATATTATAGCCGGTTAAATCAGTTTCGTTCATGATCTCAGCCGACATCGTTGTATCGTATTGAGAAATGAGTGTTGTTCTCAGCGCACCCGCCGTTATATGATTATGATTAGCAGATGAAGGCGAGTACGAATTAAAAAAGTAAGACCCGCCTGCATCGTATTCATAGCCTGCATAAAGCCAAGGTGTTCCCAATGTTTGACCGTACAGCGCAAACTTGTTACCTGTGCCAATTACAAGCGTGTCGCCGGTTGTTAAATACCCTGTTGAACTATCCCGCATTAACATTCTTCCCGATCCTCTGTCAAGTGTTTTAATTTGGATATCCCCGACCGTTGAATTGAAATCAATAGTACCGTTTGAATAATGAGTTACCCCATTCACGTCGGCTGATATGCTATTGTAAAACTGTCCAGAACCGGAAATCTTCCCGCCTTCCAAAGACCAGTCCGATCCCGTGAAATTCCAATCCCATTGAACCGATCCATCATTTGAAATACCGTATGCTTTTAGCTCCGGTAATGTTGCAGATGGATTCATTTGTAGATACTGCTTATTGTCAGTCGTTGTGAAATGGAGCGACTTGTAACCGGTCGTCGAAAGCGTTACGGTCCTGTTGGCGCTTATTGTTCCATCTGCCGTATAAATGTTTGTAGCAACGCCGCCGCCTAACCACGGCGCTTTCTTGAGTGTACCGTCAGAAGCGATCACCAATAATTTAAAAGTTGTCGTGTCAACAACGCTGGTAATTGACCCTGTAATTTTTACAGATGTCGTGCCCTCAATCAACACTTCAGGTGAGGTAATGTAATCCAAAGCCCCGCTCTGTAGTGTTAATATGCTGGTCGTATTAATGGTCGTGTTATTGACTGCGTACACGTCGAATCCGTTCATCGGGCTTCCGCTGGTGCCGAACCTGAAACCATAAGGCCCACCGGGAAAGGTCACGTTTGATGTAAGTGCACCCCCTAAAGAAAAATCTGAACTAATAAGTTGAATACCGTTGCTCCCGGTGTATGGGCCGGCGCCACCTCCGCCCGGCCATCTTGTAAATTGAATAATTTTGCCGTTGGCTGCTCTGGCGAGTGGTTTGTATTTCGTGGTGTCAACACTACTGCCAATACCCACCACCATGATCGAATCCGTGGCAGTAAGGACAACCTGGTGATCACCGGTAATGTAGCTATTAAAGGCATTGATTTCTATAATGCCGTTATGTAAATAAACAGACGGAGTTGACCCGCCTGCAGTAGAATCGCCTAAGAAAATATTTGCTTTGGTGTAAACTGCGAAATGATCGAGTCGGTTTGCATTCGTTCCAAAATCGAAACCGTAATCGCGGTTGGCAAATAGCGTGTTTTGCGTAAGAAAACCGCCAAGTTTTCCGATGCCGGTAATGGGATTATAGATAAGACCGTTCACCAGGTCAACGGACGACTTTGCCAGTGAATCGGTGTACTGCGTGATGGTTGAATTGATAGTAACCGTATTGGCGGCAACCGTGAAGGATATACCCGGGCCTTCAACCAAACTTTTGAAAGGCAGGTCGAAACCTGATTTTGCTTTTGCCAGTCCAACCCCACCACCGACGTTCGATGTGGTATTTATTTCACCGCTTCCACCCGAAAATAAATTCCATCTTTTTACCGATTTATTATAGAGGTAAAGCGAATCGTGGCCATGCAGGTTAACAACCCACGCAAACAAAGTATCAACACCCGTAACGGCGAATGTATCTTGTGGAAATCCAAGCTGTAAATAAAAATTACCTCCGAGCCATCCGTACCGAGCCGCAACATCCTGAAACTTTGCTGGCTTTTGAGCAATGCTGTGAAGTGAAAGAAATAAGGTGAATATGAATAGTAGCTTTTTCATTATTAATTTTTGAGCAAAACCGTTACGGTTCTTGTGATGGGTTCCGTACCTCCCGAAAATGTCAAACTCCCTTCTGTTAAATCATGATATACCAGTTTATTGCCTGTAACTCCAAAGAGGCTTTTCACGTACACGATATTGAAACCCCTTCCTTCCAGTCTCACATAAAGAACCCTGTCTTTTAACCGGGCATCTCCCACTTTAAGTTTACCTGCCGGCAGGTCCAGATAGATTGTTTCTGCCATTAGACTTTTTTATAAAACACTATGTTGATCGTCGCAGGTTGCCCCAATCCACCCGAAGCTTCAAATGGCACGGCTGGATCGAATATTACCTTGTTGGCAATCTTGTTATGTCGGTATTGGCCATCACCTGGTGTGCCGGCAAAAACCTGTTTAAGCCCACCACCTTCTTTGTCCAAAAGCAGTATTGTATCAATATCCGCTATGTCATAACCCCAAATGGCGGACGGCCCTGATATTTCCGTTGTTCCCGGAGTGGTGATCCAGAAGTCGGAGACGATATTGCAATTGGCGCCACTACCACTTCCACCCGGTACCGTAATGCCATCGCAGGCAAAAAGAGAAAGGAGGGTCGATGCCTCGATCTTTATCGGAATCCTTTTACTGCGCACAGTGCAATCGACGCCCCAGGTGATTTCTGATTCGATATCGTCCTCAACGTTTTCCTTCGTCAGTATATCGCCGGCCGCATCACAGATGTGTAGCAGGGTGCCGGTACGATACGCGGGCACATAGTCTCTCCGCCGGTCCAGGTCATCGAAGAACTCATAATTGCCTTTTGCTGCCGGGATCGTGAAGCTCAAAAGCATATCCCTGTACCCGTGCGTGCTCAGCCTTCTGCCAAAACCTTTCAACTTCACCGGGAAGCCTGAATCGAATTTTCCGGAGGTAAGAGGCAGTATCACGATATCACCCGATGCAAGGCCTGTAGTCCACACCGTCAGGTTAGTTGGATCAGCGAGGATCTGTTGCAGATATCTTTTTCTGATAAAAGCAACAGACCTCACCCTTCCGAATTCTGCGGAAACACAGCAACCGGAATTATAGTCAATGATATCATCGACGCAATCCAAATGATATGTGTTGCTGTAGCTCATTAGTTACAGCTGAACACATCGGACAAGTTTGCAGCATCGTGGATGCTTGGTAAATTTTTGCTGATCACTTTTGCCTGTCCGTTCCAAACCACTTCTGCTTCCAGGTCATCGGCTACGCCATCTTTACCGGTCAGCTGCGCTGTGGTATCGAAGATGTGCACCAGGGAAGACGTGCGGAAAGCAGGAACGTAGTTAGAGGCGCCACCGAGGCCATTATAAAACCCGTAATTGATTTTATAATTGGGATCAAACCAACTCAGTGTCATTTCCCGGGTGCCATAGCTTTCCTTGTTATCGCCATAACCCTTCAATGTCTTCTGATCGCCGGGATCATAAGAACCCGAAGTGGTGGGAATGATAACAATGTCGCCAGAGGCAATGCCAGTCGTCCAAGTAGCTTCCACCGTAGGCGTAGCCAGCAGTGTTGCCAAGTAGCTTTTCTTAACCAGGGCAACTGAACGCACCCGGGCAAATTCACGGTCAACCAAAGGGCAGGGATCGCAATTATATGTTCCCAGGTCTCCATCATCGCAAGAGGAAGAGTAGGAAAAGAACCGCACTAAAAAATTATGTTTCATGTTGAAAGATTTTTGAAATGATGATTGATTTTTTGTGGCAGGATTATGCGGGTTTCACTTTCTTTAATTGCCGCACCCTGACTGTCCAAAGTATCTCTCTTGAGAGCGTCCCCCGCACACGGATGATGACCTGGTTGGAAGATGTTGTGATATCCCACGTCGAGGTTGTCATGCCGATGGATGTTGTAGTGGCAAGAAGGGATGTAGGCGTGGCCAGTGTGAGCGTGCCCGCTTTCTTTACATACTGCACAATCTTTTTACCGGTACAATACCCGCCCGTGGTCGTAGTGTCAATTCCTACAACTTCCACCTCCAGGTTACCGACCTCATTAGCCGCGATATTGATCGTGCCAATGGTGTGATAGGTAGTGCTGTCAGTGGTGCGCAGGCTCCCTTCAAAGGAATAGTTATAGAGTTTAGCTGCGGAGGTCTTGAAAAAGACGGGTGTAACCGTCTGCGCATGCAGCGAGGCTAAAAAAAGCAGTCCGATAGCGACAAAGAGAAATTTTTTCATTGTATTATTTTTTGGGCTTGATCTAAAAGTTTTGTCACGCTTCCGCGGGACCGCAAAGGCAGTTATCGATACAGTTCTTATCAAAGGATGTTTCGATACGATACCTTATTGAAAAAAGATGATGATAGGGTTTCAGGAAAAATTCAGTTCCGGGGTATTCCTGGCGAAAAACAATCAACCGGTCCATGGTGCTGCCGAGCGGTGAAATGATACATGAGGCAAGACCTGTATCTGCCTGCATGGTATTTGGTATTCCCGTTGGCATTCCGTAGATCACCATCGGCTCCAACTGCTCTGCTTTCAACTTCACTTTTCTTTCATCTGCCAAAACGATCAGCAGCATTTCCGCTGAACATTTGTGCAAATAATCGTCTGCGTAACCACCCTTTTTTGACATGGTGTAGCTGTTAGCTACAACCTTGTGATAAAAAGTGATGTTGATCCGATCGTCAATCCCGATGGCTTCATACTGCCCGTCTTTCTCCATTGCCGGCAATAACTCCAAACCATTGCCTGCTTTTCGGGCAAGGATGGTGGTTACGCCGTAGAATTTTCCCGGTTGAAACCTGCTATCTTTCAAAGAGCCTGCCTTCAATGATTGATTGATGTGCTGTACTATTTTATCAGTGAAGGGCATTTGATATAAATTCGTTTGCGACTGTAACAATCAACTCCTTTTCTCCTTCTGTGAGCGCCCAAATCTTCTTTTTGTAGGTCTGTTCCACCCATTGGCTTTTCTGGTAATTCAATGGGTTGTTATACCCTATGCCGTAGCCTTTGCCAACCGGTATCACGGACAGATCATTTTCCATCTGGCGTGTAAGCGAGGCGATCACCTTCGTGTCTGCCGTGCGGTTATACTTCGGCCGGTCCTTGCTGAACTTTTTATAAGCACCAGTCCTGAGCACCATGTAGGGAGCACTGTAGGTGCCGATTTGGTTACCGTTGCTATCCTTACCATCCACATGCACCCGCCTTTTTAATTCGGGTAGCACCGCAAAAGCAATGGTCCGGAGCAGTTGGTCGCCTTGTGCCAGGTCGTTCAACTGGTTCACCTGCAGACGCACTGCGCGGCTGATATTGGAAGTATAGCCGATCATGGCGTCTGCTCCCTCCACCTCAGCGATTCGTTGCATTCAGCCTGTCCGCATTCCACGCATTCGCTATCCGTTGGATTAATGCTTGCCACTGCGTCCACGACTGCAGCCTGGAACTCTGTATAGAAATCCGATTTCAGTTTCTCAGCGTCCTGCTTGTCGATGGTGGTCCATCGGTTCAAACGGTTGGTGCTGGTAACTTCAATCATTAGTTCAACGCCGAGGAAGTACCACAGCGCAACAGAGAACAGGGCTTTGCTTTCGCATACAAGGCAGGCAACAACTGTTGGATCCGTGATACGGTAACACTTGTTCAGTTCCGCCTTTACCGCCAGTGAAAATTTTAAAAGAGCTCGTTTTTCAACGTCTGCCCAAACGCCCAGATAGTTTTCCTGTTCGGCATCAGCGGTTACCTCCATCATTTCCAGGTTCACACCCGGAAGCTGATTGATGTACAGCCCACTGCCGAGCGCCGCATCGGGCGCACCACAACCAAGGATTCCTATATAACCGGTCAGACAGTCCATTGACAGAAAGAAAAAAGGCGGCTGTTAACCGCCGTTTAATTATGCGTTTGTTGCTGTGTAGCGATACGTACCGTTGTTACCGGTCAGACGATCGGATGCGTTGTAAGCATCAGAAGGAATGTTTACGCTCGCGTAAGAGCTCATGATGATCACGTTCCATCCGCGGCCCAACTGAACCGGAGGGTTCGTGTCAGCATCGAATGTTCCGATCTGCACTTCACCAGGACAGGTCCTGTAGGTGAGCTGTACATCAAATTCAAAGTCGCCCAGGTTGGCGAGACCCAATGAATCTGTGATCGGGAAACGAAGCGTGAAGAAATAATCACCACCCAACAGGCCTGCTTTCGCTCCACGGAAACGGGCAATGTTGATGAACTGCACAGCATCCTTCTCGAACAAACCAAACTGGTTGGCGCCCCATCCTGTTTGAGCATACGGGTCGTAGTAAAAGTTTGGAAGAGCGAGGCGGGAAGTGTCCAGGCCATTTTGTGCAACGCCCTTAGCAGGTTGCTGCAGGTAATAATTATTGATCAATCCGGATCCCACAACGGCAGCGCCGGCAAGCTTCATCTCATTGGCCATTGCATCAGCCATCACAAGGGTCATGCCCTCGGTGAGCGGGTTGGTGGTAGTGGTCAACGGGAAGTTGATCGTGCGTGCAGCATTGGAGCCAGAAATGATGTTCTTACCGAAATTTGCAGCCTGCACAGCCAGCAAATCGTTATTGATGTCACCAAAGAAACCGTTCAACTGCTCGGTGATGGTTTCCCATATCTCTTTCATCAGCGGGGTCATTGATCCACCCTGGCTTTGCATGGCCATTGCATCTTTTTCGAAAGTTGCAATTTCATCGTTGTCGAAAGTGATACCCAGCGCCCTGAACTGAGTGGAAGGAAGTTCCTGTGTCAGATAGGCCGGCTTGATCTGGATCGAGCAATCGTCCTCGGTCGTGGTCTGGCCGGTGATACCACGCTGACGGTAGCGAATCTTTACATTACGCAAATAGCCGGAGCCGTCATCGATTGCATTGGATAATACGCGAGGCTTGTTGTTGTTCAACAGGTAGTTCAAGAAACCAGGAGTGGTAATCTTGTCTACGGGCGTAGCGCCTTTGAATACTTCACGGGAAGTAAGCAAAAGGGCATTGGCAAGTCCCTTTCCCATAAAAAATTAGAAGTTTAAAGAAGTGTCTTTTTGGACTATCCGGTCAATCCCAATTCCTTGATCTGGCTGTCGATGGCGCTCACCGCATTGGTGTTGCCTTTCATACCGCCTGCACCTGGTGGGATGTGCTGTTGTTGTCCATTGTTACCGCCGCCGCTTTGGCTTTGGTCGTCGTTTACCTTGAGAAGCTTGTTTTGTGCGAGAGCACCATCGATGAAATTATCCACCTGTAATTCTTCGTGGTTTTCAGAGTAGGCTTTGTTACCATCCTTATCCACGATCTGCAGGCCTTGTTCATTGCGAACAAGTTTCAAACCTTTTGCCGCGAGGGCCATTCTGAGCGCAGAGTGAGCGGTCGAAACCTTCAGGTCTGCGTTCATCTCTTTTGGTAAAGCATACTCTTTACCCAGTAATTTTTTCTGTATCTCGAAATCGGTCAGATCATCATTGCGGGTGCTCTGCCATTCCTTTTCCTTTGCAGTGAGACCGTCTTTCGCGGCCTTGATCTCTTTGTTCAGATCAGCAATCTGCTTTTCTAAAGCATCTTTCTCAGGCGACTTTACAGTCTTAGCCTTTTTTTCTTCAACCTCTTTGATCTTAGCAGAGAGTTTTTTGATCTTTTCGAAGCTGTTTTTTTCAGCCGTGATATCATCAGCCTCGGTGATGCCCAACTCTTCCAATACTTCTGCCACCTTCGCATCCACGCCGTTCAGCGTTTCAGTCCGGATCAATTTTTTGATCTCGGGATTGTTCTTTGCGGCTTCCAGGTTCATGAGCGACTTGTCAATGCCGTTGGCAATTTCATCCGGCACGTCCACATCATTGATAGATGCAGGGAGTGCAAGTAAGGTCGTGTCTATTCCGGCTTTTTTGGCGAGGCGTTCGATCAGCGTATTGAGCTTCATATTGAGACTTGATGACTTGTAAAAATTATTCGGCTTCCAGTTCTTCGATCTTCTTTTCTGCGGCCTTCTTCACGGTTGCCCTTTCGTCGTCGCCCACAATGGCGTTGACCTGTTCAACGGTCTTTGCAACCTCGATCAGAGCAATCGCATCAACGGCACTATACTTAACCGGAGCTTGCGTTGTCTGCTTCGCGGCTAATTGCTCCTTCAACGCAGCGATCTCTTTTTGCGCTTCGGACAATTTTGCCACGGCTTCATTACCGGTTACGTATGTTTCATCTTTGAAAGGCAAATCCTTGGCATCCTTTTCATCAATCTGCTCGATCTTCCATTGCTGTTTTTGCCGTTTGTTGTATGCCTGGTAAAAAGCAAGGTTGCTCACAGGAACAACATGAACGGTTTTATCTGGTTTGGTGATCTTGAGAACTTTTGCCATGGATAAATGATTGCGGTGAAGTTTTATTCGGCATAAAAATAATCTTTACGATACAATTTGTATCATTCATAAAAGAAGATGTGCTAACTTTGATAGCATTGTAACAAACCCCCATCTATGGCCAATATTTTACTGCGCAACTTATCACCTGATGTGATGAAGTTGATCTATGAGAAACAGTGCGAACTTCAAAAGAAAAAGTTAAGAAGAGTGCCTATCGACCAAACCATTGAAGTCTTGCTAAAGGATGCGTACCTTAGAAAGACCAATGAGCAGAACGTGTCAAAACTGTGAGCACTGGCTGTATGTTTATGACAGCATGATAGGCCGAATCGGCACCTGCGACAATCCCGTTGTGGAAGGGAAGGTAACCTTAGACCAGGAGCATGAAGATGATGAATTCGTAATACACACAGCGCATAATTTCGGATGCATTTATTTTACGCCGTTGCATGGGAATGCAGTAACGGAGTTACCCGAGCTTTAACATCAACTGGCACTGCGCTATCGGGCGTCCAAAAGAATTGATGCCCGCAATTGTACCCGCCGCGCCTTACCTTAAAATTCGATGCATCCGTTCCCGGTATCATGCCGAGCGGCAAGCCCTGCTTATTGAGTTTGCAGGAATGTCCATCGATGTGACCTTTCACAATCTCCGGTAATTCGCTGCGATGTACCCACTCCTTTGCGGTGAGCAGTTCACAAAATTCCCGCGTGGTCTCCAAATTGCTCCCGATGTAGCGGCCCCAATCCCAACCAAGATCCATGGCAATTGTTTCATGGTACTGGGCAGAATATTGATTGATAGCATCGGTGGTTATTGTTTTGGTATATCGCTCCAAAATACCTTCCGTATCACCGCTACCCTTCACCGATGCCCGCAGTTGTTCATTCAGCGATCCATACGACCCGCCTGTTGTGATGTTGGAAGAAAGTATTTCGCCTACCCGGTCAATAATATTGGCTTGCAGGCCTTGACCTATGAGACCATTGATCGTTTTGTCAACGGCCTGATCCCTGATAAATGGAAGCGTTTTCGCCGGCTTGTACTTAGCATTGAACTGCGAGAAGTATTGCAGGTGCAGATCGCTAATAACATCAAAGGCAGCAATGAACTGTTTCACGCTATCCTTGTAACCATTCCTAATAATCAACCGCTCCAACTTGTTTTTAATTTCTCCAATCAGTTTTAAGTTCTGCACGCTGTTCAGCACGCGACCACCCTGCACCTGAAGTTCTTTCAACTGGTTGAACAGTTCTTCCGACACGTCCGCTTGAATACCGGGAATGGCTTTTTGGAAGTCCGCAACACTCCCTTCAATGGCTTTTAAAATTTCCTTTATCGTTTTATCTGCCGCCATTAAAAGGTTGTTGTGTATTGGCCAAGGCCTGCTGTTGCTCGATCATCATTTCCTGCTTTAATTTTTCTGCTTCGTCCACCGTGTCCATCTTTTCTTTGGCATACTTCTGCAGCACCTTCTTTTTATCTTCCAGTTTTTTGGAAAGGAAATTTGCGTCTTCCGCAATGGCCCTTTTCACGAAAGGAACAATATAGGCCGATGTAACATAGTCCTCCTGCGTGATGCCCTTGTTCATGATCAGCGTCATTTTTTCATCTGATGAAAGACCGGTGAGCGGATCGAGCTCGTAATAGGCTGAAATGAGACCCGAAAGAGCCGGGTTGTTGTAAAAGGCTTTACTGGCATAATCTTCTTCCATGGCCGCAACCAACAAGGGGTTCACCTTAGCTGTTTTTGCCTTGGAGATTCCATCCATGATGTAGTCGGCGGGCAATAGGTCGAATTGTTCAGGAACAACGATCTGCGGAAGCATCGCCTTCCTTGCTTTAGCATCAGGAAGCACCACGGCATACCTCCATTCGTTTATCCACCAGTAAATTTTATCCATGACCATCACGATGTCTTCGGCAACGGAATAGACGAAGTTGTTGAGTTCTTCCCTGTCAACGTTTTTGGCCTCACCCGAAATATTTAGCGGCGTTTGATCAAGGAATTGCATGTTGATCGAGGCCAACGCATCGAATAAATGTGACTTCACACTTTCCTCTTGGTGCTTGATGATCTCTACATCGCGGGAAATATAACCGGCAGGCTGCGTGAACGGAATGGCCGTATCACCAATTTTCGGAGGCTCCACTTCCAGATGTGCATAGGGAGAAAACTTAACCTTACCGCTGCCACTACACACTGTACAGGTCTGCTGACCAGCGGACGTTGCAATCTTACCCACGCCAGAGCATGACTGACAGGACTTGCTTTGATAGTACCAAAATAGCGGATACATGTGCTGCACCTTCGCCGCCTGCAGGTCACTGTACTCCCTTGCCGCTTCGTCCAGCGATGGGAGCATGCCCGCGATCCTGCTTTCCTGTATCGTGGCGTTTTCCTTCTGCTTCATGAACTGCGCACGGATCCGGAAGGCCGGCAGCTTTCCTTTATTGTGAAGGAGGTATTGAGTTTGTGTATAGCCGTTGCTGGTGTCCTGCTCCCATTTTGCATACTCGGTTGTCGTGATCACATAAAACACTTTTCCCGCAGTGGTATAGTTATTCGGATCGTACGGCGTGAGCGAGCTGCGTTCGGTGCTTTGCAAAACGCAGTATTCGGCGCCATCTTCATAAAAAATAACTTGATGGGAATTAAAGACGATAGCAATCGGTTTATAATATTCATTTTTTACAGAGGCGTTCAGGTTCAACGGCAGCACGGCCACAACCGCATTGGCATCGATGCAATAATTTTTCAGGTAGTTTGAAAACATCCAGTTCGTTACCGATGTGTGCTCAGGGTAATTTTCCTCGCAGTAAGATTCAAGGCTTTCCTCATCAATAATACTGGCCTGTTTGCTTTTCTCATCGTACATAACCGACCAATCCGGTGAACGGCGAATTTTGGAAAGAGAACTGATCACCTTGCCGATCGGGTTTTTCGTTTTGGGCACGTAGATGGTTTTGCGGTACTCCAACGTGCTATCGCTTTCTGATGGCCTGCGTTCCTTGATCAACTTTTCCGGAATAATGCCATCCGCATGCGTTTTTATCGCATTCATCAAATCGACAGTCTCTGTATAGGCGCGGTGGCGCTGCCCTCCATCAAAGAAGCGTTTTAAAACATCGAGGCTTAATTGCACTGGCATGGTACTTATCTTTTTTTGCGTTCGGGTAACCAGGTTCTTTTGTCGCGGACCTGGTAAGGGTTTTGCAAGCCCAACTGGTGATAGTAGTGCTTTGCCAGAATATTATATTGATCCTTCATGAAGGATGGCGTTTCGTTTCCTCCGATTGAATAGGCGTAAAAGTTTGGAGGGAGTTGGTACGCATACCACTGGTGGTACTGCCGGTAGCCTAAATACTTATTGAAAACGGGCGTAAAATTTTCAATGTGCTCCATGCCTTTTTGCATACTTGCGATCTGGTAGGCCAGTTCATCGGTGAACGTTCCACCAGCAAAACCCGATGTCATATTTACCTTTGGCTTGCGGTAGATTGATCGCACCGCTTTAAAATATGCGCTGGCTGTAGCGTTCTTTTTAAAATAAACAAACTCGCCATAAATTTTATACAGCTTGACGCTTTCGTCCAAATTATACGCCTCCTTCAATTGATCTTCTTCCACCCATACGCTATTACCCTCACCCCACCCATGCCCACGATTCATGTGGTGCACATCATAATCTTTCAGCTGATCAAATAGCTCCATCGGGTTGCGGCCGGTAAGCCATATCATGTCGGCGTCCAGTTTGATCGTTTCCTCAAAAGGTGAGTGTTGGTACATCTGCACCGTGTAGTTGTTGAATACCATCGGCTGCTGCACGTCAATGCAGATGATATCGCTAAATAATTGCCGGTTTGTAAGGTTATCGGGCTGATCGCATACCAAGGCAATGCGGGCCTCCGGGGCATTAAATAACAAGCTTGCTGCCAGCGTCTCTGCCATGTGGTAGTAATTGCGATGCCCGAGTGCGTATATCAAAAATCCTTTCATATTAACAGTTTGAATTTGTATAACCGAATGTGGCCACCTTGGCCTTGCCCTTTCCCTTCGATACAGCCGTTTCATCATTCTCCCATTGCGGATTATAGGAAGGCGATTCAATCACTTCAACGTCGATTTCCCGGATGTTTACGCAGTGAATTTTAATGTTGTCATGAAGCAGCATGATTGCCATACATTCATGAAAAACCTCCGGCATCTGCTCTGTTTCAAACTCATATTCCTTTTCAACAAAACCGCTCAACACAACACTCCTGCCGTTTGATTTTCGGTAAGCTTCTATTTTGGAAGGGAATTGAGGCTTGCACAAATAAATCGGGAGCCGCACGATGTTGGTGTGGCCGTTTGTATACGAGAATCCGAAGGAGTTTTCATTGCACCAATATTCGACCAGGGAAGTAAACGCCTCTTCATCTGTGATCCGAAACAAGTTGCTATACCCTGACACGGAATCGTCCGGGTATAAAAGGCAATAAGTAAAGCAATCCGGAGTACTGAAAGCAGCGAGGCTTAATGTTTGAACGCCCACATAGCCCAGATGCCAATAAGAATTAAGGGTAACGCCGTCAAAGAACATCCCCGGCGCCAGTACGACAATGGAAATGAGCGAATCAGAAACCACGTAATCATCCACCAAGTCAAGCCCGTGATCATTCAGGAGAATATCAGCAAACTCCTGCGTCGTGACCGTGATGCCATAGGATGTGATAATTCCATTGATACTGATCTGCGTTAACGTAAAGCTTGGCGTTGCCAGCAGGTTTGTAAACCGGTACCGGTATGATTTAGGCTGCGCAATAATGGCAGGCGCCGTAAATGCATAAAGCAGGTTGCCCGCCTCATCGCTGACACCGAGGTGCAGTTCCTGATCATACGGCCGGTCTTCAGCTACAATGAACTGGAAGGCAGATGAATGATTTTCGAATGCCGGAAGCGCATACGGAATATCCAGCGAGACATCGTTATGATCGGGATGCTCGAAGCGGATGAATGAAAAAGGTGCGCTCTTTATTGCCATCAGTAACTTATTTTAGGAATGAGGGTAAATTTTGCTTTGCCATCTTCTGGATTGTATTCCACTTCATCGATCCACGCAAAGCCCCTTTCTGATCTACATGAATACTCAATGAGCCCATACGGTGCAGCCACCATAGCATTGTATTCGGAAAAACTCATAGGGAAAGTGAATTTTACCCGCTCAGAAAACATGATCGGTAGAGCGTTGGCATCGTCTTCGAAAATGTTTTTTGTAATAGTATTGTTTTCAGAGAGGTCATAGCCCACATCTTCCAACTTACAATTGTCCTGGTCGTTAAATATTCCGTGTGCAAGAAAATTACCGTCGCCAGATGTGAAAATGAGGCCATCAGCATTGGTTATATTGCGGTAACACTGCGCTACCCTGTTGAACCAACGCATTGCGTTTCGTACAGGAGATATTCGAAAATTATAAACCGTATCAGGGTCCAAAATATTACCACCGCCGCCGATTACGCCTGTTTCGATCAGGTATTGTTCGTCAGTAATATCCTCAAAGAATGCATCGACATTGGCTTCGTTAAAAACGGGGCCCGATACAATCGCAATAGAAAGGAGGAACCCAAGTATGGTAAATGTGGCGTTGTTCGACACGGTTCCAGTGACCTTGTAGGAATGGCCGGTCTTAAAAAAATCAACTCCGTTAGGAATAGCAAACGAATTAAGTGCTGTTGAAAAGGTAGTTGTGATCTTTTGCTTGTTAGTCAGGCAAGCGATGAACGTGTCATTATCATATCTCCAGTCCTTTGTATCGTTTTGCTTGCGCCTGGTGGTTTCCCACGCGTAGCCCGAGGCAATCCATTTGCAAGTCTTTTCAAGCGTATTTTTTACCTCCGTGAGTGCCGTGCGAAACTCCCTTTTAGTCAGGAATTCATCCAGCCCATTATAGTCTTCGGCCTCCCATTTATCATACCCTGTTTTGAATAAAGACCAATGCTCAGAAGGTGTCAGCGTTTTTTCAAGCTTATCGACATGGAGGCAACGAAACACTACGTCGCTTTGATAAAAGAAAGTCCATGGCTCAATCCTGATATCAATACCTTCATTGCCGATTCCGATATTATCAATTGCACTTAACGCCTCGAATACGTCCTCCATAGAAAGCGAGAGCCTTGGATCAGATCCATCGGCCAGTTGCGCCTTGCGGATCATCATGCCCATGCTGAGCCCTTTTTTTGAACCACACCCATATTCAGCAAAACTGTATGGTTGCGAATCGGGCCGGCCGTAGAACTCCGAACGAACACGCAGCGCATTATTGGTGATGCTCTCGGTGATCCGTGATGCGGTCTCATTTATCAGGTAAATTTTACCCTTAGAGGAATCGCACAGAGAAACAACCTGGCAATTAAAATACGTTTCCGGGTCTATTTCAAGCCGCACATCAGCCGCAAAATTTGTAAACTTCACATACTGCAAAAAGAAATCCAGCCATACCTTTTCACCTGCGGGACAGGAAACAATACCGGTCCAGCTGCAATCGAATTCTTCTGTCCTGACATTGTTGACGCCTGTAGCAACAAGGAAATCTGCATGTATGGTATTGACGCCCGCGGCTCCGTAGAAAGTAACGGGCCCTTGTTTCAGCAGTAGCCTCATACCATGCGTATCGGTACCGGTACCACCAACCAAGTTTTTAAACCGCCCCTTTACCCTGAAATCGATCTCGTATTCAGTACCAATACAATTCAGATTCTGTTCCGGATTATTGTAAATGATCTCGGGAACATTTTCGTTATTGTTGGACTTATTATAATAGTCCATAACTGACTGCGGCTTGCAGTCTTTGATGGCGTTGACCTCTACGTTATCAAAAGGAACGCAGATCGACCCATCCATTTGCCCTGTAGAGGAAATGGGAAACCAACCCGAATCCTGGGAAATGCGATACTCTTTTGTGGGAGCCGAATTTTTTAGCCGGGACCTAAGCAAAATAGCTTTTGAGGGCAGCGTTATGGTTTGCGTGAGCTTATCATACACGGCCAGGTCAGTTGACTGGTCAAAACATTTCGGATCTTCCAGCCATACTTTTTGATCAAAGCGATTGATGAATGTAACCAGCGGTCCCAACTGCTCAAGATCAACGCTCACTGTGCATTTGGTATCGCAGGAGAATTTATAATTATCAAAACCAACCTTACCAAGATACACCTGTTCCCATGCGCTTCCGCACCTTCCTTCAATCTTCATCTTATAATCGCCGCGGACGCCCTTGAGTTCATATTCATCTCTCAGCAGATCAGCAGCCGTACCGGTGAGTAAAAAACTGTTTCCCTGCAATTCCCGGAAGGTGCCGTGGCGCTCCGGGTGCCTTTTCACCTTTAAGGAAAACGCATCCCATCCCACCGGTTCACGAATGACCGTGCGGTTACCAAATGAATCTATGAGGGAAAAGCGCCAACGCATCAGGTGGATAATTTTTTGTTTTTATACTCAATGGTTTGATTGCCTTTTTGAACCGATAGAACAAATCCCCTCTCGTCAAAATGAAGGTGCGATGATGGGTTTTGCGCCAGCTTTTCCGCTATCACGTCGCCCAGCTTATTATAGTCAATCTTCTCTCCTGCCGGTGCCATAACATTGGTTACGTGCTCCGGTATTTCGGTCATGGTCATGTTGTGCGTCGGGATATTGTACTCATGCAGAATCTTTGAATCGGCATATCCGCTGATTGCCAGCTGCTTGCTTTTATCGGCGGGGATGATGGGATAGCCTCCGTTATCATAAATCAACTCTGCGCCTTTTTCACCAACCCATTTAAAGCCAGGAGGCGCTTTCTTAGTACCCTTTGCGAACGCCGGCACCTCAGCACCTTGTAAGGCACCGAGCAACGAAAAGAATAAAGCAAAAGCCGCAGCAGCTCCCGCAATACCGCCTTGCTGGAACCCTTTGAGAATAGCGGGGCCCTGATTGATCAGCATGGTAAATAATGCCTGCGCCTTATCATCCTGCGCCTGCTTGCGTCGAATGATCTTCACCCGGTTATTATATTCCTCTTCTGAAATTTTCTTTTGATCGAATAGTTGCTTTACCGCTTCCTCTTCAGATTGATAGCCTTTTTTGGCAAAGGAGAAAGCGGCATTGATCAGTTTTATGGATGTTTGTTGTGCCAGGTCACGGACAGCGGCAATACGTGCCTGGTGTTCAGCCTCCCGGTTAAAATCATTTTCGTCAGCTTGCGTTTGAAGGGCCCTTTTATTTTGCAGGTATGTATCAAAAGATATTAACCCTGCGTCATACGCCTGCTGGTTGGCCAGGGCTTCCGCATCAATTCGGGCCTCCGTTAGAGCAAACACTTCATCCTGTGCGGCAATGCGTTCCTTTGCTGTTGACTTCTCATTTTTGACAACAAGATTTTGCTTTGCGATCAGGCTATCGTAAATAGAAAGAGCTTCGGTTTTACCTGCATCGATGTCGGCTTTATTTTTATCGCGCTCCAACTGCACCTTATCTGCCAGGGCCTTCGCATACACCTCTTTCACTTTCTCCCTACGCAGTTCTTCATTCTGAATGGTGGCATTTATGGAGATTATTTCCAATTGTGCCTGCGCATCAACGAGGGCCTTTTTATTTTCAAGCAGTTGAGAGTTGGTCGCTGAATCAGCATCAAGTTGAAGGGAACTGTTGGCCCTGTTCAGGCCCGCAATACGTGCATTGAGTTCATCTTCGCTGGCCTGCCGGGCAAATGCTTTTATTTTATCGGAGGCAAGCTTCAGGTAACGGTCATCGATCTCGGCTTTCTGCTGTTCGGTTAGTTCTTTCAGTTTTACCACTTCACCATTGACAATGGTTGTGGTTTGCAGCTCCGCTTTCTTTTGAAGTTCCAGTGATGTGAGTTCAGCATCCAATCTTTTGCGGGATCCTTCTTTTTCAAGTTCTGCTTTCGCGTCAATAGCTTTTATGGTATCGGCCTGTGCCTTCTGATCAAAATCAAATCTTAATTCCGCTTCCCGTCTGAATGCTTCGGCAACTGCTTTCGCTCTTTCGCCGGCCGTCAGGTTTACATCTGCCAACTCTTGACGAAGGCCTGCACGTAGGGCGCCGATCTTCGCATCTAGCTCCGCACGGCTACCCTGCGCCGCCAGTAACACACGCTGCTCGGCAAATCCCTTCGCAGACTTCAGCGAATCCTGATATCCTTTTTGAATAATCTCGTTGGCCTTGGCTTCATCTTCAGTTACGGTATTGATATAATCATCCTTTGCTTTTTGGGCAATCTGCTTTTTTTGCTCCAGGACTTTAATGCCAGATTCAACAGCATCGATATCATCTTGGATTACACTTTTCTTCCGGTCTCCGGAACCAAGCCTTTTTAAGAAACCCTGATCACCGGTTGTGGAGAGTTCGGTTTTCAACTGCTTCAGCTTCTCTCGCTGCAGGTCCAGTTCAGCGCCGACCTGTCCGATTTCGTTGATCTCTTTACTGAAAAATCCAGAAGACGCACTGGCTTTATCCCTTTGTACTTCGCTGATTTCCTTTTCCTTTTTAAGTATTTCATTCTGAGAAGCGTTTCGAGACTGCAGAAGGGTAAGCTCATTGTTTAATTGCTTAATCCGTTCTTCCCGGGGTTCACTCAGCGACTTGTCAATGTCTGACAGGTAATCCAGTTCAATCCCCAACTGCTCATTAAACTTTTTCTGCTTATCCGTAGCCGTCTCCGTATTGGAAGAGAATGTAAGCAGGGCCCCGGCGATCAAGCCGATGCCGATAAGGACCGCGCCGGCCGGGCTGAGTGCCATTGCTGCATTCAAAGCTTTCTGCGCTACGATCGATGCATATTTTACAACAACATTTTTACTTTCTGCTGCCGCCTGAAGGTTAGTTTGCAGAACGGCAATATTCCGTTGTGCATTGCTTATCGCGATTTGAAGGGCATCCTGCTTTTCAAGGTTGGTTTTAATTGCCTGTAGTCCGGATGCAATGGCCATGGCGGCATTTACTTTCAGCAAAGCCTTTTGAACGTCTTCGCTTTCGTCGCCGAATAAAGCCGCAGCCCCCTGCGCAACAGAAAAGCCTGCAGTAACGCTGCTTATCCCGGATATCAGCGCATCAAATTTGAAAGTATCGGAAGACATTGCACGAATCCGTGCATTCGTATCGCCAATTTGGTCCTCCAGCTTGGCGGCTTCAATGGAAAGGCGCTCGAATTCTACAGTATTGTCTTTGCCCTGGTCTTCCAGTACCTGCAATTCATTTTTTAACTCACGGAGTCGGGCTTTGAAACTTTGGGTCTTCCCGCCAACGGCATCAGCACCTTCACCAAATGCTTTCAGCAACTCTTCGCCCTGCTGCACCTGTCGATTGAGTTCAACCCATTCAGCACTTCCCGGCGCCAGACCTTGCATTTTCTGCTTTGCAAAATCAATCGTTTGAGCTAATACCTTGAACTCACTGCCGGCCTTTCCGACCTCTTGCTGAATTTGTTGGAGTGTTTTTATGTAGGCGCCACCTGTGATGGATTTGTCCAGGCTCTTAAAACTGATGCCCAATTTTTCAACCTGACTGATTGATTGAACAGTACCATCCTTGATGCCTTTATCGCGGGCAGCAATAACGGCATTCGTCTTTTTAACCTGTTCGGCCACGTCTTTATCGACCGCCTCTAATTGCACAAGGCCATCAATGCCCGGTTGCAATCCTGAAGGGTCTGCCGTAAAATTGATCAGAATGTTTTCCACTACTTGCCAGCGTTTGCGGGTTTCTTTTTGGGCCTGAGCGCTTCGTTAAGCTCCCAGAAATACTCGTAAATGGTATAGCCCTTTAGTTTTGCGGGGTCGCCGCCAGCGATGAATCTTTTTTGCCGTTCGATTTCGTCTTCTGCACGGCCGATGATAGTTGCGATAGATTGTCCGAGTGTACTTTGTTCACGTCTTGGACCATCCGGGAAAAGGTCTCTAAATTTTCTCCGGCAAATTCTAAATAAGGAATTAACTCCTTCAGTGGCTTGGATAAAAAAAAATCCTTCAGCGTGGTCTCTTTCTTCCAAAACTCAATTTTCTTTTTCCCATATTCCCACTCATAGACCTCCGGCGATTCGTCCTGGTCGAAATAAACCACTGAAGCCAGCTTAAACATAAGTTCCGGGTCCTTTGGTAACTGCAGGCGTGTGAGCAATTGGTCGTTCAGCGATTTGATCTTGAAAATATCGATGCGCGATGAAGTGAGAATATCGTTAATCGTTTCGAGATGCTGCTTTAAAAAATCACGGTCAATATTCAAATCAACTTCCCTGTAATACACAAGACAGGATAAGGCACGCTCATAAGGCACATTGACCATTTCGGCAAACTTGAAATAATGCTTTTTATCAATAGAGAAAGCATACTCGATGATGTGCCGGGTATTCGGGAAATATTTTTTTGGTTCTATGCCTTCTTTAATCACTAACATAAGTTGAACTGCTTTAACGTTGCCTCGATTTGATAAAGCCATGATGGGCCTGCTATAATCAAATTTTTATTATAAATACTGAACGTATTCCTTCTTGCCTTCACCCTGATCTCATACCCGGGATGGTTTTTGTTCGACCAGTACTGTGTTCTGCCGCTGCACTGGTTGCACTCGTAATATTTGATCCAACCATTGTCAATAAGCGTCTGCATTATTGTTTCCTCCATAGTGTTGGCACTTCATTGTTCATGCCATGAACAGTAAGCCCTTCCTCGCGGTCTATAACCTTCTGCACGATCACATTCAATCCACACACGGCCAATATCAAAAAAGGGTCAAAAGAATGGGTCAAAAGAATGGTCCACAGGCTTCCCATGCACGGGGGGCAATCCCACAGGGGTTTTTGAATGATCTTGCTCCACTTTTTCCCGACTATTTCATCCAAGTTGTTAGCTGTAAACACCCGGTAAAAGGAAAGTATATTACCCTCAGCAAAAGCAAAATGAATACCGTAAATGATCAAGGATGGTATGATGATATCAGTGAGGTTCAACGTGCACGTATTTTACAGGGTAAAGTAATTCGGCTGCATCAGGATCGAGTTGCACTTCATACCACGTATTCAGTGTACGGTTGGCGATGATTGAGAAATTGGCATTAGCCGGATCACCGTTCCAAAGGTCAATCAGTTCGGTAATATCATTGGCCACCCCTATCACATCACCCTCTACATTGTAAACATCCAATGGAGCAAAGCCCGGGTATATCTCACCGAACGTACTACCGATGATGCGCCATAGCCGGTACCAGCGGCGTTGCAGCCTGGTTGTTGTAAGAACCTTTTCTTTCCATGCGCTGAGTGGTGCGAAGGATGGCCCGGGACTGATGCGGCGCCATTTAACCAATACGCTGCCCGGCGTAAAGTATTCGGCAAAGGCACTTTCGCCCGCGAATGGTCCTATCGAAAAGCCGGTGTCTTCGCCGTTGATGTAGCTTGTGCCATCCAAGGGGTATTTTAAGAAATCGGTTTGAATAAGGTTGCTATCGGGAGTGGCGCCGGTAAATTCCATCTCGCCGGTAACCTGGTTAAAGGTGAAGTCAGTAAAGTTTGCGAGGGTGCCGGTGCTTACTGCCGGCAATGCATAGATTGAAGTGTTGATCCCCTCGTCGCCTTCCAGTTCAGCAAAGGATAAAAGAACGCATGTGTAGTTCTCATCATTCAATGATAGCGGCACAATGTTCAAGTAATTCCCGCCTTCCCTTATTTCCAACTGGAAAGAACCCGCATAGGGGTTCAGCATTCCATCCGGAAGCATTGACGTGTCGATAGATAGTTTGCCGGATCCGTTGGTTGTTGCCTTGCGTTGGTAAACCTTACCGGTCTTCGTTCTGATCACCCAGAAGTACTCAGTAGAGGGATCGAGTCCGCCAATCAGTTCAATGGTGGCAGGGCAAGACTGCAAGGTTATTTCAAAACAGGTGGAGCAAGGCATGTGAAAGCAAAATAAAACAAATTTATCTAAAAGATACAAAATGTATCAATCATTTATTATTTTTACTCCGCGCAGTAGAGCAGCGGTAGCTCGGTGGGCTCATAACTCACAGGTCGTCGGTTCGAATCCGATTTGCGCAACTCTCACCATTCATAAGCATAGAATTGGTTTAAAAACCCGGCCTGCATTTTCATGCGGGCTTTTTCTTTAAAACACCGGCTTAAACCAATCCATAAAATTGTTGCAGAAGTACCGGAACCAGTCAAGACTATCGGATTGCTGGGTTGGATCGTCCCGGTCTTCTTTCAGTATGGTGCCATCAGCCCTGCGTTTAACGTTTTTCATATCGAAAATAAGTGCCTTGGCTTTCTCTCCATGCATGATAACCTTGTAGTAGGCAAGGATGCTATTGACGTGCGTGCTATTCTTTGCCAGCTTCGGATTCGGCTGCACCTTGATCTGTCCATCCGATAGGCTCAGGTAGTGTTTTATGAGCTTGTAGTGTGTAACCTGTTCCTGGAATAACGATGTTTCGGTCATTCCTGAATAGTCGCCCGTAACGATGAACAGGCAACTGGGGTACATGGTCTTCACGTATTCGCATACAGCGTCCACTCCCGACTTTGGCATCTTGATCGCCTCCAAGACGAACACTGCATTGCTGTGCCATTGAACGATGCCGCATGCCATTGGGTTACGGTTAAAGTCAAAGCACACGTAAACAGGGTGCGCTCGGTCCAGTACCGGGTGAGGGATGCGCACACCGTCCGATACGTGCTTCCGTTCATCAAATGCGAATGCCCATGGTGAATCGTTCTTTTGATTGCCCCACAGCCCGAGAGTGAACACCTGGTACCAATACGGGTTGGTATTGGCAAGGCTTTCATGAAAGGCCTTACGCTGAGGCGTTACGTACTGGTTGTCGTGGTAGGTGACGTGCGTGGATCTATACTTCAATCGGATTATTTCCTCCTGTCCTGCGACCACAACTTTCATTTCCAAAACATCTGTGAATGAAAGCGTATGAGGATAATGCTTTTTGAAAAACATTTTATACAGCCAGAATTCTTCGAAATCAGCGCAATTGGCTTCGGGGTTGAAAGTGATGATCAATTTTACCCGGCCGTGATCGGAACGAAGTGAGGTGAGTAGCGTAACAAAAGCATCTTCCGATATCTGGTTGCCCTCTTCCACCCACACGTGTGATGGATTGGTAATAGACCTGATCTTACCCGGCTTATCCATACCGCGGGCAAGAAAAGTATTGTTGTTGGCAACACGAACGGAAAGTGGTGAGGTTTTGAATTGAAAAAGGGAATCGACACCCCACGCATCGGTTGTGTCTTTCAGCATCTGCCACTGTGCGTCCTTGATGCTCTCGAATGTTTCTTTGACCAGGATGCACCGGAAATAATCCAGCGCCATGCTCTCTTCGGCCATCTGCATGGCTACATGCTTACTTTTGCCACTATCCCTTCCTCCCCAGATCAGTTCAATGTCAATATCGTTTTCATCCAAAAGGTGTTGAAAGCATGGCAAGTAAACATCCTTATCAATTTCAACGGAGATCATGACAATCTTGGCGGGATGTCTCTAAAAGCTACTGCTTTGGGCCTTGGCATACTTTCACCAGGGTATTTTTCGTAGGTCAATTGCTTTGCTCTCGCAATTAGGTTGCCTAAAGTGCCTCCATCTAAACAAACAGATATGGCCTCTTGTCCAACAGAGCTGCGTCTATACTCATGAAATAATTCCATTAATTGACCATGTAAAAACTCAATCGGCGCAGGATCGTATTTATCCCAACTGTTATCCATAACTGTGTATTTTTTATTTTCTTGAAACCTTGATGGTGATCGCCTTCTGATCATTATCCTCTTTAAAAATACCTAGGTGCCGGCCGAGATCAACAAGGGCGCCACGCTTATCGGCAAACTTTAATTCAGTTGTTTCGGTCACTCCAAACTCAGTTGTTTCAACCTTTTTTTTGATACCGACAACCGGTTTATTTATTTCGCGTGAAAGCTTGGAAATATCTTTGATAGCGTTACTATTACCTACGAAATCATTAATGGACCAAAAGGCCAACGCCCTAAGCTCCTGCACTACATCATCAGCCCTCAACTTGTTTCTTTCTGCTATCTCAGCCTGCAGTTCCGAAATTCGGGCCTTCACCTTAACATTTCCTAACAACCGCGCAGCCTGCTCACTTGCTGTTTTCTTTGAGTAGCCGGCAGCTATAGCGGCCTTAGTTCCGTTGTGGTGTATTACCCATTCCTGGCAAAAGGCCTCTTGTCTTGCGGGGTCTAAATTCATTAGGTCAGCCCTCCAAAGTCTGAAATAATACCCGTTAAGACCTGCAGTCGATCCTTCGTCGTAGCATAGGACAATAGCACAACGATCTCGCTTTCTGTCTTGAATTGAATGCGGCAGGCTTCCGTATCAACGGCATCGGGGTCTACCGGCACATTGACATTTGGTAATAACCTTTGGATGTGATCGGTATTGATCACCTGCTCTTGGCTGGTGAGATCGGCGGCATAAACAGGAACGGCGGCAAACGGCATGATACAAATATAATCTTTAAGAACTATTTTTCATTATTTATAGCCCATACCCTGCTTTCTACTGATAGATGGAAGGTGGCTTCCGGGTACTTCTGCTTTAATTCATGGACGTACAGATCAACCAGGTTCTGCCTTACCTCGATGGCTTTCTCTTTGCCCATGGTTAGGTCCTGGTGGAAGGCCTTTACCTTCACCCTGCTTACCGGCTTTCCCTGTATGGTTACTTCAATGAACATTTACCTTCTCCCTGTACCATAGATTCATTCCTTGAGGGAGAGTCTTGTTTATTTGTATGGTGTATACTTTTTTCAACTTAAATTGTTTTTTTGTTGGTCATCTGCATTGCTACTATTTGGCTTTACTTGCGATGCTCCGTTCGGGGTTCTGTTCGCTATTCAAAAATGAGGTTCATACCCTGCGATCATCTCCAGCCTTTCCACCTCTGCAATAGCTTCGTCAAAAAACTTATTCTTCATTATTTCTAACTGCTCTTTTGCGTCAATAAAGGTTTGTGTTGTCATATCTGTTTGTTTTGTGGTTCCTGAAAAACAGTTTGGTATAATTTCCAACCATCATCACTTAATTCGCAGGCATTGCTTGCCTTTTTCATCATGGCCGGGTTGCTGCCAGCTTTAGATTCAGAACGAATTATCAATCCATCATTTATGCAACCAACGATAGTATCTTCCCCGAATCTGTGAACGGCGGCTGCAATTAGCTGGGGGAATACGTTTTCTCCAAACCAGCGCACTGCGTGAAGTTTATCATCATTCTGTTTGTCGCCCGTAAATCTTCCTTCTGTCATATAATTTACTTTTGTGGTTCCTGTATTATACCAATGTGAATAGAATAAGGATTAAGGCAAGAGCTAAAATTGCTATGGCAAAACCAACCCTGCCGTAATCAATAGGCATTTTAGGATAACTTCTACCCGCTTGGAACATTCTATCGTCTTTCTGTCTAAACCAATTTTTCATTCCTGTGCAGTTTTACTTGGTTCCTGTATTTCTTCAAGCCATGATAGAACCTGTATTAATTAAGTTGTGTATTTTCGTAATCAACCATGTTTTTAAAGTCGGGTTCATAGGTTCCTTCTTTGCAGGGAATTTCGGCAACGAGTTCGCCTATAACTTTTAAATGCCCTCTATTTTCATAGCACCATTGCTGCGCCATTTCTGATGTAATCGCCTCTACAGTTTCCCCGCAATAGGTTTTTAATTCGCCTGTTCTGGCACAAATCGCTTTAAATTCTGTTACCCATTTTTTCATAACCAAGAGATTATTTGATTTAATGTTCCGATAGTTGCGCAGTATTGTGCCCAACCTTTCTTTTTTAGATCAACGCTTTCAAGTGCCTCATATTCGCCCTTAACCTTGGCTATCTCCGCCTCAATTAACTTCCTTAGCCTCTGTGTGGGTTCTTCCTCAAAAACTTTTTTATTGGGTTCATGGGGTTTTGTTCCCTGATTAAGCATCGTTGTGTCACTCCCTTGTACGCTTTGTTCACTATTGGGCTTTCTGATAAGGGTGTAATTCTTAATGAGTTCGCCAAATGCTTTATATAGTTCCATTTTATCGCCTTTCCAATTCCCTTCCGGCATAAATTGCTCCGCAAGATGATAGGCAGTAGGAGCCTCCGGTTTAAAGTCAACAGGTAAGGCATCTGGAAAGTCATTTGAAAAACATTCATAGTAGACATCAATAGATTTTTCAATGCTTTTGGCTCCACCTGTAATGTGTTCCAAATAAACCCACGGCATTGAATCTTTTATCTGCTTCTCTTTAAACCATTCTCTCAATTTTGTACCATGAAACCTAATGCTATCACCTGTATTACGAGTATCGTGTATAAGGCTTTGCATGGCCTTTGATTGCGGGTTATTGTCAAATAGTCTCATGATATTTTTATTTATCGGTTAATTGCTTTTGCGGGGTGGGTTCTTCCTGCTTTGCTGCTTCAAAACCTTCAATAAATGCTGACCTTTTTGCCAGATACATATTTTCCCCTTCCGGGTATCGTTCTGTTGCTTGTCTTGCTGCTTCATTGTTTTCTGTATTCATACAAAAACTATTTTTATTTTTTTTGTTAGTCAAGTTTCGGTTCATTGTGCATCGTCTGTTGCCGCGCTCGCGTGTGCTTTCTGTTCTATCCTCGCCACATCTTCAGCGTTAAGTACTCTGTGGCCCTTACCCTTCTCATGCCCAATTCCATCAAACCAAACTCCAACCTTCGCCGTTAATGGATATAATTGCATTACCTCGCCTTCAATTCTTTTATTTCTGTTATCAATAAACGAAACCAAATCACCTACCGAATGGGGGATTGTTATATTATTTTCCCTTACCCATGCTTCTACAAACTTTTTTTCAATGTCATCAGCATGAGAATAAGCGCCTTCGAGAATTTCAACCAACTCGGCATCTGGCGTTTTGCCTAAATATTCTCTTTCAAGTTTTTTTGCCAATTCATAACCGTTATCATACCTGTTATGTGTTTTGATTGCTTTCTTGCACATCTCAATAGCATCCTCGATTCCGGCGCTATTTTCTTCACCCAGCCAACTATCTACATCAGCGGCAATTAGGTTAATAAAAGCGCTGTGCATTTTTTCGTTCCAGTTTGGTCTAATAGTATTCATTATTGTATTTTTTTAGTTGATTAATGAATTGAACCTTGAAGAGTGCGACGCAACAACAGCTCCATAGTTGCTATAAAAGCCGGGCTCCATGTCCTCTCTAAGAATTACAAAAGCTGGTATTAAATATTTCATTTTCAATACTCATTAAGAATAACATCATCACCTTTTTGAACAGCTATTAATGCTATGGCTCCTGATAACTTTACTTTAGTTAAAAAAACATGCTGATCGGGTTTCATAGTATCACCGATCTTTTTTACCTCAACAGCATAGAGCTTTCCCGACGATCTTTCAAATCCAAGAATGTCACTTATGCCTTTCGTAGCTACTCCTTTCCTTTTTCCATAGGTATAGTTAGCCTGCCTCCATGCCTCTATATTCCTACTGTCTAATATTTGAATAGCCCTTCTTGTTATCTCTGATGCTGTTAACTCTTTCATTTTTTTGTCAGTTCTTCAGAGCGAAGTCCATCCATGATTCATTCCAGTTCATAGCTTATCGAAATATTCTTTAACTGCGTACTGCCTTGACAGTTCCACCAAATCGCCCTCCTTCGTTGTCTCATGCACGTATTGCTTTATTCGTAATTTATCTTCCCTGGTCAGCGATAGTTTTGGTTCAAGGATCTTATACGCCAGCACCGGGATTTTTTTATAGTTTCTGTGCTGCAGGTATAATTTTTGAACGGCTGCAATAAATTCTTCATCCGTAATTTCAGAGGTTGGCAAAGCCGGTTGGTCAGTTTTAGGAATGAAGTCGATAGCCTCCTTTGCCCACTTCCGGTAAGCGTTCATAATCCCGCTGAAATAGAGAACCGAGAAGTTTTCGTAACAATGCACATCAAAGCCCTTCGCCAGGTCAAGTTTGTTTTGAACGGCCATTGAAAAAGCCAGCTTTATTTCTGCCGGCGTGTGACCCCCATAATTTGAAATGATATAATCCAGCAATACAGCCTTTTCGTCGGCATTGGGAAAGTTCTGAGCCCGAAGCCCCACCAGTACCATTACGTATCGTAAAACAGCCTTCAGCGGTTCTATATCGCAACTTTTGCCAATCTTGGTTTGCTGCAGCGCCTCGCCCAATATTATTTCGTCCTCAAAAGTTCTTGGCGGCTGCAATACGGGCATCTGAAGTGCCGGCTTTTGCTCCACTACCGTTAAGTGATTGCTGATGTGATCCATTTGAAAATTTTTCTTGATTTAATTGCCATTTTTCAAGGCGCAACTTTGTTTCCCAGGTCTTCTCAAGCTGAAACCGCATTTTTCCGCGGGCATTTTTTTCTTTCCAGTATTTAAAAAACCCGTTTCTGATTTCGTAAGGGAATTCTTCTTTGAACTGACTTATGTTATCTATAAACTCCTTCTCCGAAAATTCTTTAAACGATTTTTGGTCGGGCGCTTCAGCGCCACCCTCTTTTTTACGTTTTGTTTTGTTTTGTTTATTCCTATAATGTTCGTCATTCACCTCGGCGTTTACCTCCCTTTCTACTATGCTTTCACCTCGGTTATTACTTAAATTATTTAAGTAACTAAGTGTGTAAATGGGGGATGCTTCATTCTTCTTTCCTCCTATGAAATCAATTAGCCCCAGCTGCTTTAATCGGTTGCGTGCATCTATCAAGGTTGGTTCCTTAATGTCGATACTGGCTATGATTAACACGTTGGCGCATTCGAAAGGATTTTCCCAGTCTCTATTATTGCACTCATGCAAAAGGAAGAAATACAGATCGGTCTGCTTGCTGGTTATTCGCTTACTTCGCCTTAGCTTCCAAAACTGATTTACTAATTTGATGTAGTTCATATGGATCGGATTGCCTTAAATTCTGAATCGGTCTTATCCCTTTTTGACCTGTTGCATTTACGACAGGCGGTCGTTAAGTTTTCTAATTCATCGCTACCTCCTTTTGAAAATGGTATTTTATGATCGCACTCTAACACACCACCAACCTGTCCGCAATACTGGCATGTGTAATTATCCCGCTTAAATACTGCTGATGTTATCTGTTTCCACTTTTTTACATTTGTCTGAAACATCCTTTTCCTTCCATCAAATCTTCCAGAGCAGAAATCGGCAACTTCTTCAATAATATTGGCTTGATAACAAAGCCGCTCATGCCCTACCCATGAGACGAAGGAATTTAATGACTGCCCTAATTGTGCTAATAGCTCGGGCCGTGATTTAAGCTCCTCCAGGGCTGCTTTGCCGTGTTTAATAGCGTATAGATCATTGAATGATTTATACCAGCTTGGAAGGGGATATTTAGACTTGTGGCTTGCCATAGGATATAATTCAATTAAATGGTGATCACGGAACGGAAATAATTTTGATAATCAAAAACATCGCTTCTTCTCACCTTTGCAGGTTTTGGCTTTACGATCCTACTAATTACATCCTTGTCTCTCCCGGTTGCCTTTGCGATTTCGGAAATGGGCATGGTTTTAAATAGCTCCCTTATCCTTTCCCGCTCATCCGGCGAGATGAGGTTTTTTCTTGACTGCCAGAATTTTGTTTTCATTTTCTTTATAAAATATTATGTTACTGTTTTGTCATGGTATACCCAACTTCGTAGATGGGCAGAAAAAAATATTATACTGCTTCTTTATCGGTCATTAAATCAAATAACTGCGGTTGTTCTTTCCAGTTCAATAAATCGAAAACCTTAAAAGACGTTTCCCCCTTAAAGCCTTTCCTTAGTTCAAGAACGCAAGTCTGTATTCTGGCAAACTGAAATGTTTTACGGGGGAGGGCCGTAATGGATATCATGCCCCATTTTTTAAGCGAACGGAGCCTAACATCAGAGTCTGATATCGTAAACCACGGCATCAGTGCAATGACTGAATCGCTCATCTGCATGCACTCTGTCAGGATATGGTACCCTAACCGCATACCGTGCTTATTCAAACCTTCGGGAACATTGAAAGCATATTTGCTGGAAAACGGAGGATTGGTAATTACACAATCAAACCGCAATTCTTTATTGAGGGAGAAAAAATCTTCTGCAGCCACAACATCAAAGCCTCTTTCATTACAGGCGCGAACCATATTACCAATGCCGGGCGTTGGCTCTAATACCCTTGCTGAATATTCAGGAACAAGGGATGCCATATACCGGCAAACTTCCATTGGTGTTTGAAAATCCATTCCCACCTTTAAACTATCGGGTTCACTATGTATCAACTGCCCTTCCATTTTTATGCACTCTTTTTTACTTGAATCCAAATCGTTGCGAAACAGCGGTGAGCCTTTATATTTTTAACCTGACCATGTCCCACTTTCTCAATAATGCCTTCATGTGATGCCCTTCTTATTACCCCTCCAAAAGCCCTTGCTGATGGAGGTAGGGTAAAATCAACCATCGCACAATACGAGCGAAATTCTTCAGCCATGAACGGGCCTACATGCGTTTCCATGAATTTTAAAAGAAGGCCATAGGCTCGATCAGACCAATCATCATCCACCCGGTCGGCATGATCCACCGCTTTTTTTATTCCCTCATCTCTACCTTGCTTTGATAGAAATATGTCAAGCTGCATAATGTTGTCGTTCATAAATCGGTTTCTATATATTGTTTCAAAACGTCCGGTATCTTTTTTCGTTCCTTTTTATCAATGGATGGATATATAGCCTTGAATCTTTCGATCACCGTATCAAAACAATTCAGATCCATCATGTCCAAAATGTTATTATCAAAATTTGTATGGCAGGACTTATTCCAAAAGCACAGTTCTATCCAATTTTGAGGATGGGTTGCCACTGATTCAAAAATGCCTTTCGGAAGGATGTGGGCAATGGAAAATTTAAACAGCTTATCATCATCCTTACAGGTCTTGCCTCCGCAGTGCATACAAACGCCTGTCATTTCTTTTCTCCTCTGCTCAAACCATTTTTGCAATGAATCATCACCACCCGTTTCCTTTTCTTTCTGCTTGCGCTTTTCTGATTTTTTGGGAATGGTGTACTGCACTTTCTTTGGTAATGGGCGATCACTTAAAATGTGCTGCTGTCTGTGCTTCATGTATTCCGTTATCCTTTGCATCACTTACTTTTTATTGGCAAATGGTTGTTTGTAGTTCTTTGTCATAATGGGCAAGCACCACCTTCGGATTAAGTCTTTCTTCCAACTGGTTTAAGTATTCCCGGCAATCTTCCACCCGGTCATACAGCCGCTTGATGTCTTCGTCATTTCGATCAATCTCTATTTCAATCACCCTTTCATGCATTGCGATATCATCGAAGATCATCGCCTGCCTTAATTTTCCCACCGCTTCGAGGTACACTGGATTCTCGGTTGTGCCGGCGTTCATTTTATAGAACAGCTTTCGTTCTTCATCCATGATGATCGTTTCGGGAGTGTTCACCAGGCAGTACACCAGCTTTGCTTTTGTGGCACCAGTTAGCGCCATGTAGCCGGTTAACTGCCAGTAGTACATCTTGTTTAATTGCTGGGTGTGGACCCGGAAAAAAGTATAGATATCCCAGGATGATTTTACATCTATGATCGTATCTGCAGCACTCACTTCAAGGCCGGTAAACAGGTCGGGCGTTCCTTTGATATACCGATTGGACAGGTGCAGTTCGTTCTTTTTAAAGAATTCTTTTTTGACCCGTGAATAAAGAGTAATGGAATCTTCCTCAACGGCAAGGCCTTTCTCGATGTACTTATTGGAGATGTCCGATTGACGGCCGTACTTGTTTTGAACGTACACATCAATCAAATGAACCTTTGTTGTTTCGGATAGGGTTTCCGATTTCTTTTGTGGCTCTGTCATTAGGTGTCCGAGAGAGGAGCAGCGGAAAAGCGTGTTTTGAAAGTTCATGGCTTAGCGTTTAAAAGTTGCTTCATTAACATTGCCTTATCAGACCCCTTTAAAAATCCTCCCTGCACCTCGTCCACGTGAATTGATCCTAAAGAATAATCAATTTTATATCGAGCCCCCATCCACGAAAACGTAAAGGATTTATAGCCCTTTTCAGTATCCAATTCTGAAATGCAATCAGATGAGGGGATTCTTGAAAAAACCTTCTGGATTACTTCTCCCTGTGTCATGATTTCAGCTCCTCAAATTTTTGGTTGAATAATTCCTGCTGTGCTTCTTTGATGTGGGGCTGCACTTTCATTAGGTCGTCCACCGTTTTTGAATCCTCGATCATGAGTTGCACCCTTTCGGCTTCCTTGTCCACCGGCAGCGATTCGTCATTGTCTATGTAGCTGATATCTTCCGTTTCTGCATCATGAACGATAGCCTGGTCCGTGATCACCGCTTTTTGCATATCAACGGACAGTGGGGCGAATTTTGAAAGCAACAGTTTCAGCACGGTCTTTTGGGCCATCGCATCAAAATTGTCTTTCCAAAGCCCAAAGCCTTTTTTAAATGTTTGGCTGTACTGGTTGCCGTGTTTTTTCAACTGCTCCACGGTCATGTAAAGAGTAGCTTCATACCCGTTCAGCAGTTTGAATTTTGCGGCATAACCGGTTAGCTTATCGCTTTTTTTTGTGAAGTCGAACTCATACCCATTCAAAGGATCCTCCAAGGTTATCTGCCCTTCGTAAATGGGGGTAGCATAGATGCTCTTGAACTGCCCGCTTCTTTGGGCCAGTTGAATGAATCCTTTATAACCCATTTGGAACTGCGCTACCTGCTTGCCTGTTTTGCCGTCCTTATAGGGAACGATATAGGCAAAGCCAAGGTTTTGATTTAACGGGAGATCAAGCGTAGCGGCAACGGCTGCAGCCTGGTAGATGCTTACGGGATCGGCATTTGCAAGAAGTTGATTTTGCGCCGCTATCTGTAAAACAGATGTTACAAAGCTGGTTGCCCGTTTGCCGAGAAGTTCCTGAAATTTTTGCTTAACCTCTTCCCGGCCAAAGAGGGCCTTTATCGGGTTCTTTTCTTCTTTTACTAACTGTGTTTCCATTTTTTTTATTTATTGATTTATAATTCATCTTCACTTTCAGGTCCATCGCCACCAGGCAACCCTTTTGTAGTTGGATCTATTTCCCATTCGGGATGAACACCGCTGTCATTAATTCCTGGATCTTTCATTTTGATAATTTTTAAAAGGGGCCAGTAACATTTCCGGCCCCCTTTGATTTAAAACCTACGAACCGTCCTTTGATATAGTCTGAGCTACCATGCTTGTCCGAAGACATTCTGTTACTGCTCTTTTTCACTTATCAAATATTTTTTTGTACTAAGCACCATTACTACTATCATCTTCCGTTGCGTCGCCCTCTTGTGCGTTCGGATCACCTTTGAGCAATGGCAGGGTCATGTATAAATTTGCAGTCAGATCGTTTAAATCTCCCCACTCCTCTCCATCGCTGCACAACACTCCCCAATACCAGGCATATTCACCCTCCTCCGTTTCACCATCCAGCTTTTTAATTTCATAAAGAGTGTATTCATATTGGCGATTCTCGTACTGCCTGTCATCTCTTCCGAAATAGTTGGCTACAATCAAAACACACTCTTCGGTAAACGCTGGCTTTGTTCTGTCCCATTTATAATGCTTCATGATTTTGTTTTAACTATAATCTTCCCACTCTGCTTTTAACCTTCCTATTTTTTTACAGATAGGAATGAATAAAAAAGGAATGGATAAGAATAATATGGTTAATGCTTCCTGCATCTTTTTTGTACTTAGCTGTCGTGCTACTATTTGGCTGTTGTTGTGTCACTCCCTTGTACCTCCGGTAATTCTATTCGGCCTTCCCAGCTATTAGTTTACTAATAATAACATCGTGGTCTGCTTTAGTCTGCCCATAAGCATAAGCGGCCATTGGCAATTGATTCAAGGAACTTCCATACGAAGAATGCTGCATAAAATCACCTATCTCTCCATCAGCATGCCGCACACTTCCTTTTGTAACTACCAGTACATCGGGTATCTTATGCTTTTTTCTCAGATCACTTAACTCTTTATGAAAATTTGAAAGGGCTTCATTGGCAAGATCAACGCTCTCAAATGGAATAGATAATTTGTTGTAATTATCAGGGTCGTTCGTTTGGGTTTTTACTTTACTCATTGTATTTTATTTGTTGATTTCTTGACAGCCGTACAAAAGTGCGACGCAAGAAAAGTTGATTTATATTCTGTTGCTTGGTACATAATCCCTGCATGCCCTGATAGCCCTTAATCCTTCTTTACCTATTGTTAATATGGTTGTTTCTTCGCTATCATCTGCCTGACTGTTCAACTCAGTAATCAATTGGCGCAGCTTGGCAAGTGATCTTGAATTGATACCTTTTCTGGCCTCTCCGATGACCTTTTTAATTGCTTCATGCCACGGCCCGTCTCCTTCGACTGCTGATAGAACCTTATATGCAACGATTTCAGCATCGGTCGGCCTTTCTTCCTTCTCCATCCTGACCATTGAAGCAGAAGAACCTCTGACATTGCGAGAGCTAAGAACAGAACCAACGTAGCCATGATATTGTAGTTTTTGGTTGTACATGATTTGATCTTTTTCTTTAAAGAATATCCAAAGGGCAATACCTCCAAGGCCGGTGATTAATAGTTGTATGGTTATGCTTAACATGGTGTTACAGGTTTAAAGCGTCGGTTTCTCCTTTTAGGAAAGCGACCAGATTATTGTTTTTTGCAAATGGCATAAGGATGTAAGATTCGATTGTCGAGAAATATTTAATGTCGCCATTATCACGAGTGCGAAGAAAATCTTTGTCCGAGTTGACGCCATTGATGGTTTCGCCATTCACATTTTCCCTGACATCCTTTAACGTTCTTATTTTTGATGCTGATGTAAAATCAATAAACCGTTTGCAGGATTTAAAAATTAACGCACTTGCCCTGCTTGATCGGCAGTCCCCGGTCATTTGCCCGTAAATGCAGCCACAATGATCTTCGGGGTCAAGAGAAGAAAAATCCAACCTATTTATCTCTGCTTTTGTTGCATTCTGCTTTAGAGCAATGGCCTCTTTTGTTACATCTTTTATAAGGTCTTTTTTTGAATACTTAATATTTTTCATAAAATCAGTTTAATAGTTTCAATCTTTCAGTTTGCCAGTAGATCAGTCCTTGATTACGGATCATTCTTTTATTAAGATCATTACCTGATTCACCTAATATCTTTTCGTAGTGATCTATCATAAAACATATTTGGGTAAAGGGGTATAGTGATGTTTCTTTTTTCATTTTTTGAAAAGTCTACGGTAAATGGACATTGCTTTTTTCTTTCCTACCGTGTATGTGACTGCGCTTCCACCACTGTACAGGAGGAACTTTTTTACCGGCTCAGGAAGGCGAAGGGCCGATAGTATCGCTTCACGAAAAATCAGGTATGCAAACACCAGGAATAAGATGTATGGAAGCGCCTCCCAGAAAAGGATTAAGTACGGGTGCGCCTTGAAGTTGAATAATGATTTCATGCAGCCTCTTTTTCGGTGAACAAATGAGCAGCAGCTTTGTGAGCAGCTTCGTAGATTTCTTCCATCCCTCCTATTACTTCAAGCACGGACCTTATATCGGTTCCGTTCCACCTTACAAAATCAATATCCACATCGTACCTATTGAATACATCCATCATTGGTACAGAGGGATCACAGTAGGCAGTACCTGTTACGATAAGATCACCGACATGCTCTGTTACCAGTATGCAATCACGAACTATTTTTTGCTTGAGGGGATAAGTGATCTCGAATTCTTGCGTTATCTTTGCCATAGCTTTAAAATTTTAATTTTTTAGGCTTCTGTTTCCGCAGGAGCCTTTTTTATTTCAACCGGTTTCTCAACTTCATAGCGGGGACCAAAGAGCATCTTGGAAAAGACTTCCAAAAAGAACCAATCCAGTTCCGTTGCATCTTCGTCTTTCATCTTTGCCATCAGTTTTATAATAAAATTTGCTTAATGTGATACTGCTCTGTTTGGAGGACTGGTTTTGATTTCAGAATCTTTACGCTACGGCCAAACGCCTCAGAGCCTCCCTGATTAACCGAATAGTTTCCGGACTCCCACTTCCTTTGATTGCCACGATATCTAAAGTGTTTCTGTGAATACCGATAGCATAAGCCGCATCGACGACTGTGGGGAAAGAGTATATAAATTTTTTCAAAGCCCTCACCTCTTCGGCGGTTAGCTTTTCACTTTTTCTCTTTCGTTCTTGTATATTTATCATGTGAAACATCATTGATAAATCAAAGATAACGGAACTGAGTTCCGATTTCCAAATATTTTCGGAACTATTTTCGGATATTTATTTTAATAATATTTAATTGGCTGAAAATAATACTATAGGTAGGAGAATCAGTTATATAGCAATGACTGCTGAAATGGGCATAACGGAGTTTGCCGAATCAATTAATATGGATGGGAGTCAGTTGGGTAAGGTTATCGCCGGCAAAATGAACATTACTTTAAAACAAGTATTGGAAATAACTTCCAAATACGGAATCAGAGCAGGTTGGCTTATAGAAGGCGAAGGGCCGATGACAAAAGAGAAATCCGGCACTTTTGAGGTGCCGGATCACTTACTAACCGCAGTGAGAGAGGAGGCCGAAAAAATGCGCCTTAGTTTGGAAAGGATAATGAAAGCTGCTTCAACGAATCTCGACTTAAATACCTCAAGGGTTCCTGGCTCGAAGCCGGTGGATCTTGGGTTGGGCAAAAAAGCGGGCTCTCAAAAAACTGACAAACAAAAGGACACTGCCCACGAAAAAGGCAAGTAGAACATTTGGCCTGCCCTGTTTGGGTCTCACGGTACTGTTTCATAACTATTCGTATTTGATTCTGCCACCTGAAAAACCCTTCCGTTTGCCCTTCGAAAAAAGTTAATCAGGACGGCTAAGATAGAATGAATGGATATATAAAATACTAAAAACGTTAGCAATATTTATCCACAGGATATGAAACATTTAATGCACATTTAAACTAACTGACCTTCAAAATGAAACTCATAGCTTTTACAATCGCCATCTTACTTTTTTCCTGTTCAACAAACAATGATAGCAAGGCAAAAAAAGAGATAACCAATTATATCAAAAAAAACATCAACGATATAAGTTCTTATGAAAGTGTTGATTTCAGGCCAATAAGAAATGATTCAAGCACGCCCTCCGACATTCCCTACTATTCTGCTTTAGAAGACAGCATTAAAAGAATGAAAGAAGACATTGCTTCATACACGAAGGACTATTTTTATAGGCCCAGCACTTATCAGGCGTATGTATCAAACAGCAAAGCCTTAAATTATTCTTTATTAAAAATGTTATATAGGGAAAGGGATTTTTTAGACGCTTTTCAATCAAAACCTATTGGCTTTGGAATGATGCACATTTTCAGGAAAAAAAATAAAAAGGGTGCAGTGGTTTTGGATAGTATGTTTTTCAGGTTTGACAGCTCATTTAATCTAAAATCAGAACCATACTATTATTTAATAAACGAAGATTAATGTACTCAAAGCCCCTGCTTAATAAATACATCAAGGAAACAGTCAAGCAAAAGGACTGGACCATGCTGAAGGTGGCCCAGGAGATCGGTATGCCACACGGCAATCTCTTGCGAACGCTTGAAGGCGAAACCTTCCACCTTACACTAAACCAATTCTCAAAACTTTGTGATCTGCTGGAACTGACGCCAGAGCAGATCACCCATATCTTAACGGGCAAAAAGAAAAAAGAAGCCACACTGCAGCTAATAAAAAAATCAATAGATTCGACGCTGAAAGCGGTTACACAATGAACGCCATCGGCTACGTAAGAATTAGTGTTAAGGACCAATCCACCTACTCAATAGACGGGCAGAAAAGAACCATTGAAACTTATTGCGCCTCCAACAAATTAACGCTTCTAAATATATTCATCGACGACGGCGAAAGCTCTTACACTTTTGACCGCCCCAATTTCAAAGCCCTGGAGCTTTTCATAAAGCAGAACAAAGGTGTTGAATACCTAATCATCCTCGATCATGATCGTTTTTCCCGCAACCTGGCTGAAGCACTTCTGAAAATAAAAGAGTTGGAAAATAAGTTCGGCCTGAAGGTCCGGGCAACATCCGATCCGTTTGATATGGATTTCGCGGATCCATCCAACTTCATGATGCGGGCATTCAAGTACATGATGGCCGAGAGTGAGCTGCACAGGATCCGCCAACGAACAAAAGCCGGGATGGTGCAGGCAGCACTGAGCGGCCGGTATGTTGCCCGGGCGCCGTGGGGTTATATCAATACGAGAGATAGCGAAGGGAAGCCAATGCTGAAGATCTTGGATGAAAAAGCTTTTGTAATTCGCATGATCTTCAAAGAATACAACAAAGGAAAAGGCGTTGAAGAAATAAGGCGCCTGGTAATTCCATTTGGATTTGACCGAAAAGGGAGTTCTGTTATTCAGGAGGTGCTGGGCAATCCTTTGTATGCAGGCCTCATTCGTGTGCCAGCGCATAAAGGAAAACCAGAAACCATACAACGGGCCATTCATCGAGGAATTGTAACGGAGGCCGATTATTGGCAGGCACAGGCAAGGCTTCACGATAAAAAAATCACCAAACAAAAAAATGAAGAAGTGCCGCTGCGTGGTGTGCTCAGGTGTGCAGAGTGCGGCCGCGTGATGACGGCAGGTAACAGCAAAGGCAGGAGCAAATACTATTGGTACTACCTATGCGAAACGCATAAAAAGAATTTATCGGCAACTAAACTGCATGGCCAGATGAACGAAATACTGGACATGCTTTCATTCAACGAAGAGCGCATCGAATGGATGACAGAAAAATTAACCGAAGGCATCATGCACCAGGTTAACAATAAAAGCGAAGCAGTTGCGCAGACAGGCAAGGCGCTTCGTAATGTTGGCGACAAGATCGCCACTGCCGAAGAAAAATATTTGGTTCAGGAAGATATCAGTAAAGCAACATTTAATAAGGTAATGAGCGGGCTTCGTTCGCAACAGATCGATCTTCAAAAAAGGTTGACCGAACTGGAAACCGATCAGACGCGTTACTTTGATATGCTTACTGAATTAATGCCGAAGATGTATGACCTCCGCGGCACATTGGAGGCATTGGACCTGTACCGGTATCAGCAATTCATAGCGATGGTGTTCGATAACTCCTTAACCCATGATGGTGCCACTTATCGAACCGCTTTTCTCCATCCGATGTTTGCACATAACCATCTGGTTTTAAAAGAAAAAGGGCTGCTCATTATTGAACAGCCCCAATACAAAATCGGCAAAACTCCGATTAGTGCCCCGGATCGGACTTGAACCGATACGACCGTTGCGGGTCACAGGATTTTAAGTCCTGCGTGTCTACCAATTCCACCACCAGGGCTCCAAAAAAAATCTCCCGTTTCGGGCGGGAGATTTATGAGCGGAAGACCGGGCTCGAACCGGCCACCTCGACCTTGGCAAGGTCGCGCTCTACCAAATGAGCTACTTCCGCATCTATAAGAACTTTGAGGGCTGCAAAAATAGGTATTGATCGTATTGCAACAAAAAAAATCTGGAACAATCTTCTTATTTGGGAGCACTGTATTTTGGCGTGTACAATGTGCTTTCCTGCACCACTACATTTTGAGGACGGCTGTTTTCAAAACGTTTTGTATACAGCTTGTAACAGCTGCCGAAAGCAAAAGCCATAAAACAAAATACAGAAAGGTAAAACAGAAAGGCGGATGAGGAAACCCAGTTGTGCGTAAAGTCCCTGTCCTGTACTTTCTCGAGTTCTTGCCGGTATTCGTCCTGATGATCCATAAGTCAATTTTGTGCAGCAAAAATAATGGTTGCGGACAAAAGAATTAATCATCGGGCACAATCTCTTTGAAAAATTTCTTTTTCCGGGCAAAATGCTCCCAAACCACGTTGCCGCGGTAAACCCCCGCCAAATCTTTAAGCTTCCTTTTCCGAAGGGGCTTTGGAGCTTTTTTCCGGAGGAGAATCCAGTCGAAAAACCCCAGATGAGCTTTGAATATCGCAATGAAATAGCCGACGTCTCCCGATAGCAGGCCTTTCAAAGCAGATACCTGGTCTAAAAAAAGACGGAAGGGAATCTTCCACCATTTCTCGCTCCAGGGCAGGTTTTTAGCAAGGGTGATCTGGTTGTTCCTGAAGTTCAGAAAAGTTTTCCTTGAATTTCCCCGGGGCAAGGTACCCCCGCCAACGTGGTATACAACCGACTGCGGACAACAAAAAATTTTATATCCTGCCAGCTTTATCCGCCAGCACAAGTCTATCTCTTCCTGGTGCGCAAAAAAATAATCGTCAAAGCCGCCCATCTCTTTATAAACCCTGCTTTTTATAACCATCGCCGCACCGCTGGCCCAAAATACTTCCCCGGTGTTTTCAAATTGTCCCCGGTCTTCTTCACAGGATTCAAAAATGCGGCCCCGTGCAAAGGGATAGCCGTACAGGTCGACCCAGCCCCCTGCCCCGCCGGCGTACTCCAACATTTTTTTATTTTTAAAAGCAAGCAGCTTCGGCTGACAAACTGCATTCGATGCGTCTTTTTCCAACAGATCGATGATAGGATCGATCCAGCCCGGCGTCACTTCCACATCCGAATTCAGCAATACAAAATAATCGGAGGTCAAGTTTTTTAGCGCCTCGTTGTATCCTTTTGCAAAGCCAAAGTTTTCCGGCAGCTCAATTATTTCAATTGCGGGGAACATCTCGCGGAGAAAATTCACAGAATCATCGGTAGATGCATTATCAGCCACAACAACCCTGTAGTTGGTATAAGAAGTGGCTAAAACCGATGGCAGAAATTGCCGCAGGTAGTTCTTCCCATTCCAATTGAGGATAACGATGGCAACTGATGGCTGGCTCAAGCAGAAGATTTATTTGGTCAAAAATAAGAGAAGCGAATTTATACTTATTATTTTCGGACATGTTTCGTCAATTGTTAAACTGGCGTACGCTCCTGGCTTTCGTTGCTATTTTCATAGTCAGCGGCACCATCTGGTACTCCTCTTATCTTGCCAATAAAATTGAAAGAGAGGAAAAACAAAAAGTGGAAGAGTGGATCGAAGCGAGCAATTCCCTGTTGAGCCCCACTAGTACAGACACCCGGTTGCCCTTTAAAATTTTGCAGGACAATACCGATATCCCCATTATTGAAGCGGATGAAAAAGACAGCGTTACCGGCAATTACCAAAACCTCGATTCCACCAAAGCAGCCGATAAGGCCTACCTCCTGCAAACCCTACGGAAATTCAAATCGGAGAACAGTCCCATCACCTGGACCGATCCTCTCAATCCAAAACATACGGTGCGCTATTATTACGGACATAGCCAGTTATTGGATGAGGTGCGGTATTACCCGCTTGTTCAGCTTTTGATCGTAAGCCTTTTTATATTGATCACCATTTTATCCCTGAGCAGCAGCCACCGCTCCACGCAGAACCAGGTGTGGGCGGGCATGGCCAAGGAAACGGCACACCAGTTGGGAACCCCGGTGTCTTCCCTGGAAGGCTGGGTGGAAATTTTAAAAGAATCGCACGGAGGTGAGAGCTTTGTTCCTGAAATTGAAAAAGACGTGAACCGTTTGCGTTTGGTATCGGACCGGTTCGGAAAGATCGGCAGTATACCGAAACTGGAAGAAGCCAATATCATTGCACAGATCGAAGGCATGGTGGAATACATCCGCAAAAGGGCCGGCGGCAAGGTCAGTTTTTCAATCAATACACACGGAACCGAAAGCATTTTATTAAAGATCTCCGCTCCCCTCTTCGACTGGGTGATCGAAAACCTTTTGAAGAATGCCCTGGATGCCATGGAGGGCAAGGGATCCATCACCATCGATATCCAGGACCATCCCACCAATGCGGTGATCGATCTTACCGACACGGGCAAAGGGATCAGCAAACAAAACATCGGCAAGGTTTTCAAACCGGGATTCACCACCAAAAAAAGAGGATGGGGATTGGGATTGAGCCTTTCGAAGCGAATCATAGAGCAATATCATAAGGGAACACTAAGCATCAAAAATTCGGAGCAAGGAAAAGGGACAACTTTTCGTATTGTTTTAATAAAATAAAATACATTTGCTGCCCGGAAGAAATAATCACATGAAAATGTCTTTGTTTTTTTTCCAGGCCCGGGTGGCGAAATTGGTAGACGCACCGTCTTCAGGTGGCGGCGCCGCGAGGTGTGCTGGTTCGAATCCAGTCCCGGGCACAAGTAAAATGTAGAACCCTTATCAGGCGTGAGTTTGAAGAGGGTTTTGTTTTTTGGGGGATGTATGAGGGGACGCTTCGCTTTAGCATATGTTACTTATAAAAGTTTTAAACATTGGTTTTGGACCAATTAATATGTTTAGTCTTTCTATTTATAAAGCATAAAAAAAGGCCGCAAACTTTGCGGCCTTTTTTTCTAACTTTTCTTTTTGTTAGTTTCTTTTACTGTGGTCTTCGGGTGAGTTTTCCCATACGAAGTTTTTACATAGCGGCCCGTTACCGCACTGCGGTAGCTGCTACTGGATCTTTTTCCTTTTGCCATAATTCATGACAAATCTTCTATTGGTGAATTTGGTGCATCTCTTTTTACTGCACTTATACCATTTTCTCTTGCAATATTGCTAGTATAATTCTCGCTCCGACCAATGATTTCACCATTTGCTGCCTTTAGATTGAAAGTATAATTCAAAAATGAATCTCTTCTTTCATATCTACTATCAATCGGTGCGTTCAATTTAACCGAGGTAATAGCATTTAAACAAGATTGCTTTGTTGTGTAGCCTTCTCCGCTCAAAATTTTCTCACCATTTGCCGCCTTTAAATGATAGTAATACTGATAATTGGCAGTGCTCTTAAATACCTGAAACTTTGGGTTGTTCATAATAAACAATTTAAATAATTAATCAACTTATCCAAGGATGTTTTACTTCAACTCCTCAATGATTTATCTATTCAAACGACATACCTCTGGATATATCAATCCTGAATAGCGGACTAGCTTCACTTAATTACTAAAAACGTTTTAATGTTAAACAATTCCAGAAGAAACCTCTTAAAATTACTGGGCAGTATTGTAAATTGAAGAAGAGACCTTAATTTTGATTTGCACGTCTTAGTAAGGAGAAGGTAGTAAACCTGCTTTTCTCTTTTCAAGATACAATACCAGGTAGATTTCTATCTGGTATTTCTTTTATATCCTCAACTTAAATTTCTTTATTCTATTTCTAAATCAAGTAGTTTTTTTATTTTTTCTACGTCCTTCGTTGTTAAGTCTTCTGGTAATTCAATTTTTACTAAAACACCTGGCCTTAATCTCCAAGTGACAACATTTAATTTAACCCCTCCCACTTCCCTTATTACTGAATTATCAGGTAAGTTATTTATAACAGTTTTTTCAGTGTCTTTTGTTTCTTCGGATTTTACATTTACTTCATCCTTTTTAAGATTATTTCTTTTTGGCTTTTGCTTCGGCGTCCAGTTATATATGGCTTTTGCATCTAAGCCATATTTTTTATAATCTTCTACTGCTCTACGAATCCGAGTAAAGTATACATGTTGACTTTCATGTGAAAGGCTCAAATCTTTTTGGCGAAAAAAAAGCTCTTCCAAATGACTTATTAAGTAATCAACATCCTTGGGCTCTTCCGCCAATAAACCTCGTTCTGCAGCCCGTACGGCATTTAAAAAGCCACCTCCAGTATTAGAATTGTATTTACCCAATTTAGTAGCTCTTTGAATAAATTCAATCAGCTGGGGAATTTGATGAGTTTGATTCACTGCCTAATATTTATATGCAAATTAGGCCATTTTATCTAAAATGAAGTAAAACGAGCATATATTTTTCATATTATGCAAAAAGATGATCAAAATTAGATACTTTTTTAGTGAATTGCCTCAAATCTTGACCTAAAGGGAGTTCATATATAAATTAATACTTAAAAACTTTTCATATTATCGAAGATTAACGCCTTTCTTTCTTAATTCATAAGCAAAGGGTTTTCGTGCCAAATACTATTGTGTTTACTCTAAGGCAAGAAACTTACCGATTATACTGAGGTACAACTCTCAACCCGTTTTTCTCAAAACAACCATTACTTTGAATTTTTTATCGGACTTAACCTAATATCTTGCATGACTTTCTGTGCAAACCTTCCAGCAGCAATGTTTCTATATCCAATTCGCAAGTATAACTGTGTTATAGTTTCAATTAACTTTTCTCTTTGTTTTTTTTCTATGTGAGGAAATTCTTCTTTAAAAAGCCTTCGTAATTCCTTTTTATAAGCACGTTTCTCTTTTTTAAGACGTTGCTCCTTCAATTCTTTCTTTTCTCGTTTATATCGCTTTTCTAGAATATCTTCTTGCAATTCTGCTATTTGATAACCTTTATAAATTGTATCTAAATATGGTTGGATAACTTTGGGTAAGAATTTAATGGTAAGGTAAAGTAGGATAACACCATTATAATTATTCAAATTTTTTGCAAGCCACTCGAAAATTAAATCATAAGATCCGATTCTGATTTCACTAACTTCAATTTGCTTACTTGGATAGTGGGAATAACTTAAAAGCCCTGCTGGACTTAGATGTCCATCAACTCTATATATAAAATTTAAATAAGACCCAAACTCCTTTACATTTAATCTGTCTTTTCTAAGAGTAATGGCAAGTTCAACACGATCAAAATCATGACTTACATTTAGAAAAAATAGCTTCGTTAGCTCATTGCTCAGTAAAGGTAATTTGTCTGTGTATTTCTGAATATTACTCATTTGATGTAAACAAGATTAAGGAGTTAATTGGATTTATCAAATAATATACACATTTGGCTTACTACTCTTTCCGTTTCCACACTGACCGTACAAATCCTTCTCAACAAGTCAATTACTTGCTCTTTATAATCCTTAAACCTATATGTATTGAATTGTTCAGCTATAGTAGGATCACTTGGTTTCTTTTCTTTGTATTGATCGAGTATCCATTCCAATGCACTCCTATTGCCCAATTTGTATTTCCATGCACCTGCTGGTATGTTGTGTAATTCCGTATTCTCATCCAATTGTATGACTCCCGTGTCTTTTAAAGCTTTAAGTTTTAATTTAGGCTCTGCCCTTGTTCCAATTTGTTTTCTTTCTAAATTGAATGGAGTTACGGTCTCATAATTAAGATGGAGATCTATAAGCTCCTTTCCCCATTTTTCCCATTGCCAAAAATTATTATAAAAGGGGATACGCGGGAACTCCCGTTTTAAATTAAACTCATACTTTTTTCGATAATCGGGATTGTGTAAAACGGCATACACATAATAGAATATTGAATCTTTGGTGATCGTGTTATCCTTATAGTACTCACTGAATTGCTGTAAGCCCCAGTCTGTGATGTTATCTATTCTGTCACCGTTTGCATCTATTAAATGCATAGGAATCATCGTTGTTGCTCGTGACCCATAACCTGCATCTGCTAATCTATTTACCGAATGAACTAGGAAGTCCATTTGGGAATGGTTAGTAATCATGATTAGACTATTCTTTTTGCTTAGGTCATCGCCAAACATTTGGTAATGATTTGATGTTAGTCTGTCATTAAGTGCTTTCTCGCTATACAAATATGATAGGCTAAAAGGCCTCCAAAAAGTCTTTATTATTTTTTGGGAATCAAAGCGGGAGATGGGTTTAAGAGTTTTGAATTTTGATTTTAAATCATTACTCCATTTAATCTTGCCTGGGTAGGAAAAATCTTTTTCAAAAATTAATTGATTATAGGTATTTAAGAAGTGCTTAATTTTACTTTCTAGTACGTCTTTATTCAAATCATAAACCCATTCGTCTCGATTCGATGAATTACCCCAACTAAAGAGTTTAAAGATAGCTTCTGTTCCAGTTCCACTCTTTACAACCTTGTCCACTAACGGAATTAAACTTTCAAACTCAGTATTATTAAGCCAGGTTCCTTTCTTATCAGGTGTAATATTTTCGAAATCTATCTTGTCCAAATTATTCCCTGCAAACCAAGCTAACTTCTCTTCCCTTCGCCAAAAATCATTCAGGCTAATGTAGCTTATCTTGCATGCTTCAGGCTTAATCTGTTTATGTGTACTTTTTACCAAAAACATGACAGCTACTCCGGCCTGTATTCCAAATACATTATGCGTAGTGCCGGCAATTTTAGGGTTTGCTCGAACATCACTTTTTGTGTCTATTATGTATGCAAAATCAAAATCATGTTGCACAATTTTACGAAAGCCATCAAAGGTGCGGCTGTCAATAAAACTGCGGTTTGTAATAAATGCAATTACACCGTTTTCTGTTAGTCTGTCCATCGCCCATCGATAAAACCGGCTATACATATCATAGAGCTTTGTTTTTTGTGCGGTACTTGCTTTTATGTAGGTCTCTTTTATTCGCTTATCTATGGCGATATACTCACGGTTTTTATTATTATCATTCGCGCTTTGCTGATTTGCATTATAGGGAGGATTGCCAATAATAACACTGATCTTCCTTTCATTTTGACGTTTTATACGGTTAGCATTTTCAGCACTGACTCCAAATAAATCCCCCTGCTTACCTATCCAATTAAAGCCCGTGTTATCTAAGGTATCTACAAAGCAGAGGTTATCGAATTCCACATAAGCGCCCATTTTTTGTTTGTAAGTATATTCAATATTTAGGTTGGCTATGTAATAGGGCAATATTGCGACCTCGTTAGCGTGTAATTCATTCTTGTACTTATGAGCCAATTTCTTTATTGGAAGAAAGTCTATAATGTCCGTTATAAAAGTTCCTGTTCCAGTTGCCGGGTCTAGTATTTCAACATTTTTATCACCAAGCGTTTTGCCAAAGTGACGGTGCAGTAAAAAATCCGTGCTGCGAATCATAAATTGTACAATCTCATTAGGCGTATAAACAATACCCAAGCGGTCTGCAGCTTTGGGATTATAACCTTTATAAAAGTTCTCGTACACAACCTTTAAAAACTTCTGTTTTTCGTGGTGATCAGCGATTGATGCTGCACGAGCATTAATAGTGTCATAGTAATGTTTAATGCTACCCAATGTCTGACGGCGAACAGTTCCTGTAAAGAAAGTGTCAATTATCTTATTTAACTCCCGCGCAATATTATTTTCCTGGTGAAAATGCGGCTCGTCGAATATGGTGTTAAAGATGTCAGCGCTTAATATATGCTGTATCATCATCTCCTTTACATCATCGGCAGATATATCGGGGTTGATACTGACCTTTGCCATCTCTATAAAACGCATCTCCGCTTCTTGTAGCTCATTGTTTATTTTTTGTTGGGCTTCTATTATTTCACGTATTGCTGCGGTCACTTTTGGAATGTCTTCTTTAAACTTTTCAATTGCTATCCTAAAGTCGTGAACCTCGGGTCTTTCATAATTAAGGAACTGCGTTAGAATCTTGTGGAGGCTTTGTTCATCAAGCATACTTTCTCTGGCTACCTCTACTCCGTGCTGGTATAATACGGCTGTTTGTGAATCTTCAAACAAGATATTATCTGAAGGATAGCCCTTTCTAAATTTCTTCTTTATTTCTTCGTCAATATCATCTGCTTCGTCTTTACTTTCCCAATAGCCCCAATCATTTCTAATGCTATCTTTTAAAGTACCATCAGGCCGTATAATGATTCCTTTTTTAGTTTTTGAAGAAATTTCAGCGACAAGTTCTAATTCTTTTGCGTGCGCGTATTCATTCAAAAGCTTTTGGAAAGCAAACCGGATTGCAGTCTCATTTTTTGACCCCCCGTAATGAATAATCTTTTCAAGTTCATTATGGTATTGAGTAATAGCATAAAGGCTCATATGTCAGAAGTGGTTAAGCTTTAAATGTAGGGAAATTCTGTCTAGGACATCCTTAACTATTGATCGGTGCCAAATAGCATCTTGGTGCACAACTCGCAATAAAATCCATATTCCCTTTGCTAAAACCCCGCCGGAGGCAATTCATATAACTGTTGTTTACTTAATGAGGGTTTCAGGGTGCAATGAAAACTCCTCAAAAGATATACTAGTATAATTTATCAATCCAAGAAATCTTCCAAATCTATATTTCTCTTCCTGCCTTTCAGATTCGCTCTTCCGCTTATGCTCGTTAACTATCGAAATTTTTAATGGGCCTTTTACACGGTTCTTTTGAATTCTTTTTATCAGATATTTAATATGCATATCTGCATCCTGAAAAGAATATCCACAAAATATCAAATGTTCAGTTTGTAACAATTGTTGCTCGGCCTTATTCCAGACAATATTCAAAAAAACGTTCGAAAAATCTTTGTAGAATGTTGGTGGCACTATAATAGGTGAGTAAATAGTCTTGCATATCTTGCAACCTCCATGCTTCGATAAATAATTATTAGCCTCTATTAGCAGCTTTATTACCCCCTTTTCCCTTGGAGTTAGCCTCAAATTGTTACATGTAGGACAATGCAACCAGTTTAAGGAACCATGAAGCTTAAATAACTTAACGCTTGGCTCCACAGGTCTTTTCCATTCATTTAACTCGTCAAAGTTCGTAAAGTCAACACCGTAGTCAAGTGAAACACCCATATCATATAAATCGGTCAAGGCATTATCTATTAGGATATCATAATTAGTGGAAATAAAGTAGGTATTCTTTAGTTTACCCAATTCATTCAAATTTTTTATCAGTCTTCTATGAACTTGTCCCCGTTTCTTTAGTTTCTCATGAATAGATTTAGCCATAAGAAGTTTAAGGTAAAATCTTATAAATCTTAACTTCCCGCTCTTTGTCGAGATATTGAGTCCGGAAATTTTCTTAAAGGATTCATTCCTTATTTCTGCCAAATCTAATAATCCCATTGCTTCTTCAAAAGTTGGAAACTTCATCGACTCTAGGTTATTACTAGTGACATCGATGCCGAACATAAAATCAAAATAATTTTTTAGCTGCGCTTCCATCTCAGGATGTCCGAAATTCTCTCCATCACGACATAGTATAAAATAATCACGAAAGAGGTTGTCTTGTGTTGGTGCTCCTTCGGATGCAGAGGCTCCGGCACCCAGAAAAATTCCGACTTTCATATTAGAAATTTCAATTTGAAGTTAATGAACTTATCGAAATCGACTTGTTCTCTCTATAACATAGAACAAGTCGTCTCACCATGAAACATTTGAGCCCTATTCAAATGGTTTCTGCTTAAAATCTTGCCCATTACAAGTTGAAGTTTAAACGATATCCAGGAAGGAATTTTTATTCAAAAATCGGGCATTGAACATATGCTCGGTATGATACTCCCGTAAGTTGATTTCAGTCCTTGGAATTCCATCTTCTGTTTGGGGGATAAGGTTATGCTCTGTAATGCCAATTTTTCTAAATCGTTGCTTATAGCGATAGATGGTTGCCCTGGATAAGTGGCTAAATTTTCCAATTGCCCTGAAGGAACCTAATCTAAGAAGGTCTTTATAAAAATAAACCATTTCCTGTTTGGGAAGCCTGGCTTTGTGGATATAATTGTAGTCATCAATTAGCTTAGCTATTGCTTCTTCCGGAGGCAATTCTTTAATCTGGTACTCCTCAATAAATTCAACAAGCTTGAACAGGCAAAGCTTTAGCAGGTTCTTTGAAAAAAAGGCCCTGTCACAATCATAGTTTACCATTTGCCTATTATATGCTTTTACATCCTCATCTACCCCAAAAACAAAAAAAGTTCTTTTGTTGATCACTTTGGAAACGTACTTATGAACTTTCCTAGAATCTGAACTAATCTTATCGTATGGATGCTCTTTCCGGTATTGCTCCTTTTCCCCTTCCATCAATGAACCTATCTTTTTAGAAATCCTTTCGTTTTTCTGCAAACTGGCCTCTACATCGAGGTACTGTTTGTAATAAACCCGCCAATGAGGGCATTTGGTCCGGAAGAGATGCTTTTTATGCAAATAGTTAAGCATACCGGTTCTAATCGTTAATTCGTATCGTAAAATCTTATCGGCAAAGGCTTTATATTCCTCTGTTCTGAAATACTGCCTTCCCTTCTCTTTATTGATCCTTAAATGCTCTTTAAGGTCGTTTTTCTCATACTCTGAACCCTTATGGTATATCTTGGCTGAATACCGCTTCGTAGTGTACATAAGGGAAGTAGCATAGTCCCTGACGGTTCCTTCCTCATCCCTTGAATGCTTCTTCCTTTGTCGTTTTTGATACTCCAGGTATTTTAAAGCCTCGAATTTGGATTGAAACATCTGGTTAAAGCAAACATCTATGCGATGCACCTCGATATCTCTGGCATCAAACTCTACGTTTATAAACTCCATTCTAAATAATTCCTTAAGAAACGGTACTAGCTTGTCATAAGCCCGCTCAATGTTATACTCGATTTGTGAACATAGCCCAAATTCATAATTCCTATCCCCGAGATGATCTACAAACATGAGCACATTTGAACCGTACACATACTTTGGCACTGAAAAATTGAACTCAATATGATCGGCTGTATAATTTACATAGTAAGCAAAGGAATAATGGTTGGAGGCGTTTACCTGTTTAGCTACTTTGGACTTTATCAAAAATTCCCCCGTACGATTCATTTTTAGAATAGATAATATCTCCCCAGGTTTTGTATATCCTTGCTTCCTCAAATCAGCTATATCTTTACCATTAACAGTGGCGTTTTCAGTGGTGTAGCCCTTATTATTTAGCATATCCATGCCTCTTATTAAATTTCGGTACTTGCGGGTTCCATGGATCCGAAGAATAACGGTATCAATCATTGAATACCTCCCTTCTTATGCTTATGGAACATTACCTTTTCAATGGACTTCTCAAGTTCTTTTCGCTTGTACAGCACCCTGTTTCCCATTTTGTAGGACTGCAGCCAGCCCATTTTTGTCCAGTCGTGAAGAGTTGGAAGGGTAACTTTTAGAAGCTTTGCTACCTCTTGCCTGGTTACATAGTCGGATTCTGAGTTTTCATTTTGGGGTGCAAGGCTGCTCAGCCTTTTATCTATAATTTGCTCAATTCGTAAAAGCAAATCATCCAAACGGGCACCGATTATTATAATGTCTTGCATTTTTTATTTGCCTTTGTTTTATAGGCAAAGCAAAAGTGCATATTGGGAAAACGTAGGTAGGTAGCGCAGTAACCTAAACTTTATTTCAATCTTCTAGTTTATCCAGTGTGGTTTGAACTTTTATTTGCAATTCCTCTAGGTCAAGTTCCTTGAATATTTTACTAATATTTTTGTAGGTGCCTTTAATTTTAAATGGGGCATTACTGCTATTTCGCAGTGATAAATCTTTTTCTATATTACTTTGACTTGCATTAAAAATTAAGCTTAATAAACCTGCAATTTTCTTTTGAGGAATTCCTTGATTAAGCAAAAAGTCGAATACTCCAAGTTCATATAGAATAGCACTCTTCTCACCTCGAGATATTTCAATTTTCTTATTAGTTTTTGAATTTTTATGCTCTAGATCATTTAACCGCTCATTTATTCTCTCAAAAACAAAGTTCAATTGTTGAGCCATCATCGGCCCCCCACTAACTATATACCCGTTATCCATTTTCAACATCTTTTAATTACTAACTAAATCCTTTGCTAAAAAATTCTTCAAACGTGACGCCTAAAGCGTTAATTACTTTAGTTAAGCTAGAAAATCGCAAATCCTGACCTTTTTCATACCGCCCCATCTGAGCCCTGGAAATATTATTATCGTAAGCAAAATACTCATAGCTTGAGTAGCCCTTTTCTATCCGAAGTTGCTTAATCCTTTCACCCAAGTTCTTTAATTGATCTTCGGTATTAAAACTCGCCAAACCGGCCTGTTTTTTACCCTTCCCTTTCATAGAGTAAAATAACCCAATCGAAACCTCCCGAGTTACCACTTATAAGACACTACTTATAAGTAGCTTTAATGAAAATTATTTATCTTCACCTCAAAGGATAAATCATGAAAACAATAACGATTAAGGTGAATAATAAAGATGAGGCGATAGGTTATGATGAAGAAATATGTGCAGGCTTTTACATTGCGACCAAGAGAAAAACAGTCGAAAAGAATATCGAAATATTATCCATCAAATTTGAATCTTTATTTGCTCACCCCGGGGATCAACACCGAGTTACTAAAATTGATGAAAATTCATTTGTAACAACCAAAACTGTAAATGGATATTTCCAGCATATATTGTTGTCTTCAATTGATAAAGATGGCTTTTTTGACCATCTAAATAATCTTGGCGACTATCCACAATTACAACAACTGCTTTCGCAAGCTCTAATGTTTGTAGGTAAAATGACTTTATAAAAACGGCTTTAGGGATAGTTAAGAATTCTCCTTTCAACTACATATTAAATTACTAAAACACTTTATTTATTCCTGTTTGTACATTTCATATACAGTTGAGTTTTAATTTCAGAAGTGTGTGCTAATTTTAAACAACCCATAACCAACCAACTCATGCATGAAACCAGTAACTCTTATCTTCCCAGATAACTTAACCCTTGCTGATTTTCTTATTAAAGAAAAGATTTCAAATGTTCTGGTCAGCTCCAATGACCAATCTATAACGGCTCCACTTACTGACAAACAAATTGACAGGGCGACCGATGATTACTTAGCATGGCTAAAACCTATGAAGGAAAGGGACTAACGGAAATAATTAAGCGAAGCTCAACAATAAAGATTATATTTAGATACTTCATCATTACGCCTACTGTTATTAATGGCAGCTTAACAGCAATGTTTAATCCTGATTAAAATTAACTGTTATGGTAAAGCACAATACAATAAAACTTTCCTTTCCATCCCTTTCGCAATTATGGGCTTTTGCTGAGGAAGTCAAGGTAACAACAATGGAAATCTTTGAAAAAGAAAAGATTTTGAATTGTGCTTGTAAAGAAGAAGATGTAAAACTTGCTCAGGAGAAGTACGAAGCTACAATTATTGAATCTATATCTGTGTTAGGATAAGTGTTCCACCTGTTTTTGATATTCTATAATTGCATCGGATAGTTTCCCTTCAAAATCTTTTATCCAACTAGGCACCTTAAATCCTTTATTGATTGCCCACACCTCATCATATTTTTTCATAATAAAGTGATAGGATTGTCCAGGGCTCCTGTCAGGTAAACAAAATACGTAGTGCCGCTTACATTAAAGATTTGATTGAATGAAAATGTAAGCGTGGTTGTGACCTGAATCTTCTTTGTAAATGTGGGATGCAAGGATCTAAGGTAGAGCTTAATGAAAGGATGAGCTAATTAACTTCTATGGCAGACTTCGGTTAGAGCGGAGATTTATCATAACTTCCAATAAGTTTAGTTTAGCATAAAGCATATTAGTTTTCCAGTCCTGCATATCCATGTGGGACTTTTTGTTTCTATGTTGGAACCGAATTTCATTTTCCAAGGTTGTAGCTTCATACTTGGGTGTGGGGCTTTTTAGTTTATATTTAGCCCAATCGGTATGCAATTTGTATTGATCCAAAAAACAAGCTCAAACGATGATACCACATGAGTTAAAGGTGGCGTACAGAACCAAATGTGCGGAATTTGATTATGCTATGGAAGCCGGAAAACCTCTTACGGAACTCCTTCAAATTTATAAGGAATTAAAAGCCCTACAGTACCAAATGCTACAGGCAGAGTTAACTCAGGAAGAGCCGGAAGAATTAGTATAAATAACTTTATAAACGGCCTTGAAAATTAAAAACCCCACGGGTAGAAACCAATGGGGTTTTGTTTAACTTTTAAACTATCAGGGCGCAAAATATAACTGCTCATCTGTGGAAGCAATAAGAGAAATTCCCTAATCTATTTAAAGAACTCTTTGAACAAGCGCCATTCGATTTATATATACGTACTTTTACGATTCACGTTAATATTTGAGGTATAAGGGCTTCCCCCAAAAAGGGAAGCTTTTTAATTTATTGATGAGATTTTTTTAGTATATTTAGCGAAGTTACCACCACTACCTATGTCCACTACACCCAGACTGCTGTTATGCATCGAAGACGATGAAGATGATTCCCTTTGGATTGAGGAGGCAGCCCGTGAAGTTGACCCCGGACTTCTCTTTGTAAACAAACGAAATGGACGTGATGCCCTTACTTTTTTGAACCGGCAAAAACAGGAGCATTACCTTCCCTGCCTTATTTTACTGGATATTAATATGCCGGTGATGAATGGCAGAGAAACACTTGCTGCTATTAAGAACGATCCGGTATTCACAAAAATCCCGGTCATAGTTTTTTCTACTTCCCTCCACCTTACAGATGTGCAGTTTTGTGAAAGGTATGGTGTGGAATTAATTACCAAGCCACACAGGATAACAGAATTTAAACGAAAGATTCAGCATATTGTACTGTCCCGCTGCGCCTAATTTTCTATTGTCGAGTTTGGCATGACCATTGTATTATTTGGGTGAGGTTTGAAAGACGGTTAAATTTTGAAGTCTCCCTATGTAATTACACCTTCTCTGTACGAAACCGGATAATTCAGTTTATCCGGTTTTTGTCTTTGTATTCTTCGCAGTCGAATTTTTAGATTCCGTTCCTATTTGAAGAATGGATGGTGAATCAACTTATTGGCGTTGTCCTCCTGAGAAATCTTAATGTACTTTAAAAAGCTTTTCTCTGTCCTGTGTCCTGTAATTTTCATTATGGATATGGTAGGCACATTTTGAAGATAAGCATTCGTAGCAAATGATCTTCGTGCGGTATGTGTTGTTATGAGCTCATGCTTTTTGAATGTCTCCCTGTGGCGCTTGCCTCCCCTTGTGCAGGAAATTATGACATCATCTGAAAGCTCTGCCTTCTCCCCAAGTTCCTTTAAATACTCATTCATCTTTTGATTGGAGATTGCTTGCGGTGGAATGCCTTTGTACTTCTTTAAAATCTCCTTTACAAAACCTTTCAGGGGAATAATAACCACCTCTCCTGTTTTTACTGTGGTTATTCTTACTACCGTTCCTTTATTGATGATGTTTTCATTTCTAAGCTCCACCAGGTCAGAGAACCTAAGGCCCGTATAACAGGCAATAATGAATAAGTCCCTTACCTTTTCAAGCCTTTGGTTATCGGAAAGGTCAAGGTTATGGATGCCCTTTATTTCCTTTTCAGTTAGGTAGATGGTTTCTGAGGGTTCCTCCACCGTTCTAAAGCGTTTGTTTTTAAACTGTAGGTTGGTGGTTAAGTTTCTATCCACCGCCTCATTCATAAATACCTTAAGGTTCTTTATAAGGGTTCCAATGGTGTTTTTGCCATAGTTCTTTTTAGTAAGGAACTCTACAAACTCATCATAAAACTCCAGGTCAATGGAATCAAAGTGCATACTTCTTTTAGTGGCTTGTTTAAACTCCCTTAAATTCCTTAAAGCCTGTCCCAACTGCTTTTTGGTTCCTTTGCTTCTGTCTGTGGATTCTATAATGTACTCAGCAAAGCCTATGAGGTCTTTTGAGGAAGCAGTAGTATGCTTATTGAGCAGGATGTTAAGCGGCACCCGTAAAAGGTCAGGTGTGGGCGTTTTACGGTCATTGATCAGACTTCTATAGGCATCATTAACCTCTGCTTCCAGATTGTTTAAAAGCGAATTAAATTCAGCGTATTTAAAAGCTCTTACCTCTCTTGCCCTTTGGCTCTCCGGGTTCCAAAACTTAGGATTGATCTTTTGACCTGTGGAATACTTAAGCTTAGTACCATTAAAGCGATAAAGTAGATAAACTAAGGTTTCCTCTTTTGAAGTAGGCTCTTTGAGTACGAATGTTGCTTGAGGCATGTTATTTTATGTTAGAATGAGTAGGATTGTTTTTTAGTTTCGAATCGGCTAATAATTTTAAATATTCAGACTTTTCATACAGTAATATTGGATTTCCTGAATACACCTTTGTTTCTCTTTGATCTATCACTTTACCTTCCTCGAAATGATAAATACTTGGAATCTTCGAAAGCTTTTCATTTATCAGCATTACAAAAGAAAGTTGGCCTTTTGTGAAAAAATATCTTGAGTGAGCTCCTTCCTTGAGGTCATAACTATCATATTCAACTAATAAGCCAGTAGATTTATCCCAATGAAAATTTTTTAAAGAATCAGGTGTATTATCTAATAGGTAAAAAGTTTTTATATGCTTGTGCACTTTAAAAAACTTCATAAAGTCTTTGTGAACATTGCCCTGACAAAAGCCAACAGTTATACTTGTAAGTGTAATTCCAAAAAGAAGCAGTTTCTTCATCCCACAAATATAAGCTCATCTGCTATAGGGGACAACTCAGGGGACGCTTCCTTTTAATCTGAGAAATAAAAATTTTATTTGCCTATGCAGTACAACCCAATACCAGAAAGGCTTTCACTAAAAATCGAAATAAAAGCACGTAAATCGCAATAGCCTTTAGTGTACTTCAGTCCCGGGCACAAGGCCTTCTTTGCAAAGCAGAGGAGGCTTTTTATTTGGAAGCATGCAAGCTGGCTTGCAGGTGCGGACAAATAAAAAAGACGAGCGGCACGTAGTGACGCAAAGGCCTTGGGTAAGACCAAGTTTTAGGATCGGTTAAACCAATCAGTCCCGGGCACAAGTAAATTTACAACCCTTATCAGGCGTGAGTTTGATGAGGGTTTTGCTTTTTGAGGGTGTTTCAGGGGACAGTTACAGCCAGTTAGAAACCTCTTCAAAAATTGAAAATGATTTTTTCAGCAACCCTTTCTTCAATCTTTTATGGCTAATTCTTTTACATGAACCTCTTGCACGATAAACCACTCTTACTTTATCAACTTCGATATTCAGCCTTTTGGAATGAGGCTTTAAAATATGCACCTCTTTTCATTGAACATACCAATTGAAGGGATTCATTGAAGTACTTGATTTTGATTTGTTGCAACATGCATCATTGAAAATTAATGTATTTTGTAGCAAGAACTTGCGCCAATCAAGGTGTTGTGTGCTATGCCATTTGACCATCACTTATGATAAGACATTTTTTTTACCTTCTTCTCTTTGTGACATTTTTCATTTCTTGTAATGACACAAGTAAACAAACTGACGTCAATAAAAAGGACAGTGCTTCCATTACCAAAGCAGACACAAGTATTACCAGCAGCTATGGTTACAAAAACGAGCATGAATATTTAAAAAGAAAAATGATTTTGTGCAATCGGCTTGCCTTGTATGACATTGAAAAAGGCTCAGATGACTATGAACTAAGAATGTGGTTCATCCCTTCATTCTGGGAGCCAAGTATTTTGTATATTCTTAAAGCTAAAGACACCACCTGGACACTTTTTCATTATCAAATTTATATGCACACAGCAACAAGTGAGGATCACCATTATGACGACCCTGTCGTTGAATACTATGATAATCCTCTTGTGGACAGTGTAGTTATGGAAAGTGTAAGACCTCAAAAAACAAATTGGCGGACATACATAAACAATTTGCAGTTAGACAGTTTAGGGAAGTTGCAAACTGAAAGTTCAATAAAAGGCAAAACGTTTGCAATGCTTGATGGACATAGATATTTACTTGAAATAAGTAACAAGGGAAAGTATAAATATCTTTTTTATACTAATCCTGAATATTTCCAGGATAAGGACATTAATCACAAGAGTTTTACAGACTTTAAAAAGCGATTAGTTGAGCCTATTATTTACAAAGGAATGCGCAACCCTTGACAAGAAGCACAAGCACACAACATCAGCTTTGTAAAAGCAGGGCAGAAGAATATAATTTCAACCAACTATCTTTAATAAACGACAACAAATAGAGGAACGGCAGAACATAAATTCCCTGCCTTCACAAAGCTGTTAACCGTTAGCAGCAACCCTTGTGCGATACGACGTCTAATATAAATCGATGGCAAAATATAAATTACTATTCATTTTTTTTATTTTTTGTGCTTGTAACAATAAGCCAAATTCTGAAATGATTAAAGGGAAGTGGACTTTTTTGAAAACACAATTTCCTAAACCTTTTACTGTGCTTATTACAGATTCACAGGCAATCTACGGGACAGATGATCATAAGGAAACGTTTTTATACAAGCTTTCCAGTAATCAAAGACAATTCATAACAACGGACCCAAATGGAGTAGTTAGGAGTTTTGAGATTTCAAAACTTTCCGAATCAACTTTAGTACTGATTGACGAAAAAAATTATGAAGTTAGATTGAAAAAATAGTCGGGCTGCCGCTAACATGGGGTTTTATACAAGTTGGGCTTGACAAACATAATCGAACATTAGTTTTTAACTTCATCATCATATTTTTAATCAACAGCGGCCCGGGCAGGCGGAATGCTAATTCCCAACCTGCATAAAGCCCTGTTCGTTGTGTGTCACTTTAAATAGACAATGCGTTTCCAAAAGATACATTGAATTACCTACCGAACATAACAAGACACTTTAATTGTTGGCTGACTGGAACAGGTTGGGCTGAAATTACTTTTGCCAATGACAAGCAAGCAATCACTTTCGAGTTTTCTTATCTGAGCGACCCCCTTGCCGACTTGTATGAAGCACTTCTTCGCTTGAGAACTAACAAAACAAATATTGAAAAAATTATTTTTGCAGACGAACCTGGTGAGCATTGTTTGTTATTAACAAGACAACAAAATGACAAACTAAAAATAGAAATATTTTGGAGCGACGAATGGGAAGAAATGAATATTATTCCAGCAGCGACAACTAAAAAAGAACTTGTTTATTCTGACATAGACACTTTGGAGAATTTTATTAAAGTTATTTGTAAAGGGACACAAGATTTATTAGAAAGAACTTCGTTAGAAGAATATAAAGCAAAATGGCACTTATATGAATTCCCAATTGATAGTTTTAATCATCTTAAAACGACAATAAAATTAAGATGACAAAAGCGAACGCACAACATTGGTATTGCAGCAAGTGGAACTGGACGTTGGAACTTCGGCTGTTTGCGCTGTACTTTAGTTCGGGCAGACGAGTTCAATTTGGCTTTTGCTTGGTAATTTCAATTTCATATTTTCAAATAAGCATTTGTACCTGGTTGGACAATTAATGAATTCCCTCCATTCGCAAATACTCGAACGTTATGTGGCATTTAATGGGACTATGATAATCGACGCAGAAATAATCAATCAACCATACTCGGGTGAATACACAGAAAGAATCTATGACAATCAAAGCGCATGGAATTCTCAAAATTGGTCTTGGATCAAATTTACCAATGAAGACTTTTCGGAATGGTGCGGACATTTTCGAGGCTCCCCAAAGAATGTGGCAATTTCAGAAAAATACAGCTCGGTGATTGTTTTAACCTCAGACTATTTGTTTCAACTCGACAGAGATTCAGGAGACCTAGTTGAATTTGAAGATCAGCCGCAATATCAAAACTTAGCAGCATCTCCCTCTGGCGATTTTATTGTTGCTGATCATTATAAAATTGAAAGGTTTTCTTCAACAATTAGTCAGAAAGAACTGTTACAAAGTCCAATTGAAATGGACATGATTAAATTTGGAAATTGGACAGACGGCAAGTTAAATTTTACTTGCGATGAGTTTCTCAATTGGGATAGACACTTGAAGATGCAATTAAACGGCAAAACGTTTCAAATACTTATAAAAAACGCTACATAACATAGGCTTGCCAAAAGCCCTGGTCGTTCAAAGAATAAAGTGTCTTAAATTCATGGGGCCTTCGGCAAGCCTTTTCCGTTATCAGCCACTTATTTGTAGCCATTAGAAAAGCAACAGAATTTGTTTATTAACCATCAAAAACAATTTTATGCGCAACGTACAAACAACCTTACTTTTCAAATGGTTTGATAAAGTTTGGAACAAAGGAGAAGAAAATGCAATTGAAGAATTAATGACTAATGAGTCAGGAGCGAAAGGCATCTTAACAGATGACCAGCCTAAAGGTGCAGCAGGTTTTAAAATCTTCTTTAATGATTTCAGAAATCAATTTCACAACATTCAAGTAGATGTAGAAGATGTTATCTCTGAGGATGACATTGAATCAGCCAGGACTACTGTATCCGCTATCCATACAGCAAGTGGAAAACAAGTAACCTTTTCTGGTATGTGTATGGTAAAGATTGTTCAAGGAAAAATTGCAGAAGCCTGGAATAACTATGACTTCTTGGATTTGTACCAACAACTCGGACAAAAACTTACTCCAACTGAGTAAACTATATCGCTCATAAAGCGGCGTAGAACACAGCATAGGCAACAAACGGGCAAGACAATCTAATTTCAGCTGTAGTTCGCTATCAACTTTGGTTTGGGTTGGACTTCTCCGATTGATCTTTTAGTTAACTTGCAATTTTCGTTCTCAATTTAATCTCATGCCCGGGCGCAACCAATTATGAATTCCCAACCTCCGCAAGTAATAAACGTCAGCACAATTATTCGACCATGATCAAGATTTCAATTTTCATTTTCAGCTTAATTTTCTTCCTCTCTTGCAAATCAAAGCCGGAAGCACAAGATCCGCAAAAAGCAAAGCAGCTTTATTCTGAGGGAATGAAAATTCTTGATAAAAGGATTTCAACACAATCTTCGGATAGCGAAAGTGCAATGGAGCTAAATATAAAGGCAATTAAAAAATTCTCAGCTGCATATAATGCGGACACTTCTTTTACAGACCCGGTATTATTTGCCTCAGAGTGCACTATGTATGGAAGAGATTTTCAGCAATGTGTTTATTGGACAACAAAACTTATGCATAACGACACAACCCAACAAAATATCAAGTTTTGTAATGAAAGGATCGAATATTGCAAAAAACTGCTACGGCAATGATAAACGAATCGTCAAGTACAAGACAGCTTTTGAAGCAAGAGGTGAATACGGCAATCATTTACCGCAGGTTCTAAAAAAAATTGACTACTATTCTTTCACCCTATTCTGCTCCTGTTGCGCACTGTTTTGATTATGCCTTCGCAGATCGGCTATTGTTTTTCCGAAGCGGTACGCAATGGCAATAGTCACCGTACGCGAATCATTTGCATTTCGCCAGTTGGCCTCGGTATTGGCCAGGTTATTTATGATACCCCGGTTGATATTGGTGTAAAGAATATCGTTCACCGCAGCACGAACGGTTAGCGCCGGCGTAACTTTCTTTGAGATCCCTGCATTCAATCTTCCTCTTTCCAATAAATAAAATTGGTTGGAGGTGAGGCCTGTTTGATAGAACCCGTCAACTTGTGCGGTCCATCCTTTCTTAAAAGTGAAACGTAAGTTGGGCTGCACAAACCAGAATGTTCCTCGGGTATTGAGAAAACCCGTGTAGAAATTTGTTTTGGAATGTATGTTCGTCACCTCTGTATAATATCCAAAGTTCAGCCATTTCCGTAAAGGCAAGTCGCCTTCCAAAGATCCGCTGATGTTGGTGATCTTCCCTATGTTTCCCGGGCGACTATAGTACGTTCCATTTACGATCTCGATGGTTTCATTTGTGTTGTTCGAGGTAAAACTGTACCTGAATCCAGCCGTGATCCTGCTTTTGTAACTATACGACAACTGTATGTTGTGGGTGTAGGCAGGTTTAAGAAAAGGGTTGCCCACATAGTACGTGAATTTATCCAGCGGCGAAATAAAAGGATTCAGATCCTGGTAATACGGCCTGCTGATCCTTCTTCCATAATCCAGCGTAAGGGTATGGTTTCCCGAACTGTCCAATTTATAATTCAGATAGGCGGTTGGGAACAAACTTGTGTAGGTTCTTTTAAAGGCTGAATCGGGTTTTACCAGGTTACCTAACTGCCTGCCATTGGACAATGTACTTTCCGCCCTGAGCCCTAACTGCATGGACCAGCGTTTGCCTTCATGCGAGCTGTTGATATAAGCGGCATGAATGGTTTCTTTATAGATGAAGTGATTTGTTTTTTCATAATCAGGCTTTGTGACGTTGTTCAAAGTTGAAAAATAATCGGCTACATTATCTGTTTTGGTATAGCTCGATTTGGCTCCTGCATCAACCTCCCAGCCTTTTTTTAACGGATGCGTGTAATCTGCTTTTAACGAATAGATATTTATAACTGCGGGCAGATCACCGGCCAAACGATCCTGTTGCGACAGGGTATTGTTTGCCAGGAAGGTAAAGTTGTTGAACTCCTGGATATTGCCGGTGCCGTAATGAATATAATCGGCATCCATAGAAAATTCAGGACCGTTCTTGCTTATGCGTTTTCTGAAGTTCAGGTTGATGCCGCCATTTTTAAACGAATTATCCTGCGTGTTGTGCGCCACAACCGTTGAATCGAGTTGGTATGCGTAATTCAAAATCCTGCTGGTGTTGTCGTTATCACGCTGGCCTTTTCGTGCAAGGCCGGTAAGCACAATGCCGAAGGTGCTCTTTTCATTCGCGTAATAATCTGCGCCGGCTTTTAAAGAGAACGCATGACCCGAGGGCTTGATATAGGTGCTTTGCAGGAAATCATAATACCGGCTGCCGTCCGGATGTTTAAAGTGACGGTCGATGGTAAGGTCAGAGAAATTCTTTGCATAGTTCTGTGTCAGTGTTCCGAATGTATTGAACTTGCCACTGCGGTAATTGAAGTTGAAACTGTTGTTCGTCTTTGGATACACGCCTTGCGTATAGGCCGTGTTGAGCGAACCGTTGAAGCCTTTTACTTTGGTCCTTTTCAGGCGGATATTGATAACACCCCCGCCTCCGGCTGCATCGTATTTAGCAGGCGGGTTGGTCATCAGTTCTATTTGATCGACCGAAGAGGCGGGCAATGAACGAAGGTAGTTTTCAAGATCCGTGCCGCTCAGGTAAGTCGGTTTATCATCGATAAAGATGGTCACGCTATTCTTTCCTTTCAAACTAATCACTCCGTTGTTGTCGACAGAAACACCAGGCGATTTTTCCAACACCTCCATAGCTGTCGAGCCTGCGGCGCTCACCATCTGATCTGCGTTTACGACTGTGCGGTCTATCTTTCTTTCCACCGGAGGGCGTTGCGCAGTTACGGTTACGTCCCGAAGGGTTGCCGGGGATTTTACGAGTTTTACATTACCGGCATCAATGATTTTTCTTTCTTCGCTGATGATGACGGCGGTGTCGCTGTACCTGTAAAAACCCGTCATACTGACAAGCAATTTGTAGGTGCCGAATTTTATTTTCTCCAAAATAAAAACTCCTTTATCATCGGACAAAGCGCTTTTCACGGGAACATCCTTCGCTCCTGTAACCAATAATATGGTGGCGCCTTCCAAAGGACGCTGCAAAGAATCGGTGATCGTGCCCGAGATCGTGCCCGTATTATTTTGTGCGGATGCAGCTAAACAATTGAAAGCAAAAAAAAGGAGAATGCCTACGCTACGCAACATAAAAAACATATTGAGTGTAAAGAAACGATGAAAGTTAATAATACACGGTCAGCCAAGGCATCTAATTGATAGGCGGTATTTGCTAAACCATACATCCTGGTTTCATAATTTTAACGATCTTCAATTATGGGAAATTTCCTGGCACTTTCAGCTGTTATCGGCAAGACAAAAACTGAAGTTGCAGACAGCCTGGCAAATTACGCGAGGTCTGTTAGCGGCGGACTTCAGCAGGAGGATAGCAGGTCCGGAATTCAAAATTGCTGTATTGTAGAAGAAGCAAACGGAAACACTTCTGTTTTGTACCCGGACGACTACCTTGAATGGGACGACAGCTCAGAATTTATTTCCAGGGAACTCCATGCACCGGTATTTTCATTTCATATTCACGACAGCGATTTTTGGATGTACATTTTGTACCACGATGGAGAAATAAAAGACCGCTTTAATCCGATTCCGGATTATTGGGACGATGCTCTTTCAGAAAAAGAAATGAACAGATGGAAAGGGAACCCACAGGCAATTGCAAAATACATTTCCCATATCAACGTGAATGACATTCAAAAATATTTAGTCCGTTGGGACCCGGATGAAGAAGACCCTTCAAAAGCATACCCGGCAGATGAATTTGAAAGAGAAGAATGGCAATTGTTGGATTTTATGAGGAAACTTAAACTGCCTTATCCAATTGACGAAAACGGCAATCCCAAAGGCCAAACCTTTCAACTTTGGACGAAACAGTTACCATTGGAAACTCAGGCCCAAAACTCAAAACAACAAGGGCGCAATAAACCCTGGTGGAAGTTCTGGTGATTTTTTTTACACTGCAAAACAAGTCTTAATTCCGGCATGCCTAATCCGTACGTTCTTTTCTGAATTTCTCCGGCACGGGGCCTATGGGCATGTTGGCAGGCGGTGTTTTTGCACTCATAATAATGATATCCCTTACACCTCTCCCACCATTGATACCGGCATTGGCAACTTTCAATTCCGAACCATAATGCCAAACCCTTTTATCATTCCAGTAAATCAATTGTCCCGGCGGGATCACTTCATTGAAAATTAGTTCTTCTGTTTTTTTGCCATTATCATCCATAGCATACTGGCTCACTCCAGAATCGCTGGTTATATTGTCGCGGTTAACGATCAGCATTCCCACGTGACGGTTCCCATCCTGGTGAAAGCCTTCCACCGTCGGGATGCCAAGCCTGCCCATCAAACAATCTACGCGTTGAAACTGCACAAGCACAATGGCATCGCCCCATCCAAAGAAAGACGCATAATGGGCCAGGAGTTTGTGAAAATCTTCGCTGTCCGTTATGGCGTCGTCAATGCGTGGGTATTCTCTCCGCATATCTCCGTGAACAGGATTGTATTTGATCGATTGCTGCATGGCGTACTGGGGCAAATTCCAAACGTTATAACCTGTTTCCTTTGAATGCCAGGAGGGAGTGCCCGTGCTTAAAAATGCTTCAGCCTGCTCTTCATTCATCCCACTCAATTTATTTACAGCCGCTATGTGTTGATCAATCCCTTCAATAGCTGTTGCTTTATCATGTTTCACCCGGAACCAGGCAATGGCTTTATAACGGTAGCCTTCCTTAATGTAAGGGTCCACGGGTATCAGGTCGAAGAACGGCGCCCATTTACTTACATCCATAAATTGGGATGCATCAATAGACTCGTACAAAAAATTGGAAAGGTCTAATTCTTTTGGCGGAGATCCCGGCGATACAACTGCTTTATCGGGCTTATCTGCATATACTTTATCGTTGTCGCCATCCATGATTGAAGAATTTTAAGTGTCATGAATAATTCTGCAGATAAAGTTATTAACTGGGACGCGGCCCCATCAATTTTTTTTAAAACGATCCGGAATAGTAAATACGGACATTGGTAGTTATGACGCTCTTTAAAAGTCTATCGTAGAGTACGAATTTTTTATGGCGGTTTTCAATGTTTTTTGTTACCAGGTTTTGCTTAATTTTTATTATACAAATCGACTACCGAAGCCGTGTTTTTAAGGTTCAGTTTTTTTAAGATGTTGTAGCGATGAACTTCCACCGTTTTGGTAGAGACATACAATATCGAGGCTATTTCTTTTGAGGATAAACCTTCTTTAAGCAATCCGACTATTTCCAATTCTCTCGGGGAAAGAGTGTTCAGTTTGTTATTGTCGTTGTCTTCTTCTCCCAATTGTGTTGCAACCAGTTCTTTTATGTGCCGGCAAATAAATTTTTTTCCGGCGTGCACTGCAAAAATGGCTTCGATCATTTCCGCTTTCGAGGAATTCTTTGTGATATAGCCACTCGCTCCCTGCCGCATCATCTTGCGGGCATAGCCCGGTAAGGCGTGAAGGGAAATGCCGATGATTTTTGAATGAGGCGATGCCTCGTGAAGAATAGGTATGGCTTCAATGCCATTGATGCCCGGGAGGTTTATGTCCAGCAAAACAATATCAGGCTCTAAGTTTTTAGCATTTTCAATTGCCGACTCGGCAGTGCCACAGGCAACAAGCACGTTGAAAGACTGTTCATTATTTAAGAGCTCTGTCCAGGCATCCCGAACCAGTTGATGGTCATCAACAATAAATATGGAGATTGGCTTCATGGCGGTTTCTTAACAATGAAGTGCAAAACTCTATACTCCTTTCAAGTATAAACTTTGATAATCAAACCATGTCCTTTCATTATCAAACAAAAAGCGAACGATAAGCTGCGGGAGATGTTTTTTCCTGTCGTTTGAAGAAGGCAGTAAAATAATTAGGGTCTCCGAAGCCAATTTTGCCTGCAATTTCTTTCACGCTAAGGTTGGTTGTATGAAGGAGATATTTAGCTTCTATCAGGATCCTGTTTTGTATGGATTCTTTGGCGGTAATGCCGGTATTGGCTTTGATCACCGCATTGAGATAATTAGGATGGACATGCAATTGCGATGCATAATAACCAACGGAACGTTCCCGGAAAAAATCCTGTTCGATCAGGCTGGTAAAGTTTTTCAGGAGCTCGATTGTTTGATGATTGTTCTCTATGTCCTGCACCTGTGCATAGAGCCGTTCGCACAAGATCAACAATTCTACAATTTTTAAAGCGATCAGTTCATTTTTAAACGGATCAGCGGACTCTTTCTCTTTCAGGATCGCTTCGAAGATTTGGGCAAGCTGCCCTGTTTGTGCATCATTGAGAGAAAGGTAGGGCTGAACAGAAAGCTGCAATATTCCTTTGTTTTCAATGGATTTGTAGGACAAATTATTTTGCAGCAAAAAATCAAGCTTAAATAGAAGATGGTAACCGGTGCAATGATCAGTCCAGTCGCTGGTGGTGATCATCCGGGCAGGAATTATGATCAGCGTATTTTTTTTTGCGGTGAACCGGTAAATGCCGCAGGTATACAGGGCTTCGCCTTTTAGTAACAGGCCGATGCGGTGATAAGACCATTTGTTAGGCGGGATGTGGGTGCCGGTGACCGCCAATATTTCTTCATAGCGCTTTATAAAAAAATCAAATTCCTCCTGGAAGCTGTCATCGAGGTTTGAATAGGGAGCACTTCTATTTTTCTTTAGTGCTTTTTTGAACTCACTCAATAAAAGAGTGTCTTTATCCTGTGACATCGTAGTAACAATTTAAGAAAGAAATAGAAGATATCCTTCTCCCCTTCGACCAATCCTACGTGTCCTTACCGTTTTTCAACGGGATGATCACTCTCACCGTAGTACCTCTCTCCTTTTCACTTTCGATGGAGAGCGAAGCACCCATCATTCCCACCAGGTCTTTTATAATGAGGTACCCAAGACCGTTCCCTTTGCGGTTGTCGACATTTGTAGAAGAAATAATAAAATGGCCGGACAAAATATTCTTGATCTGCTCCGGCAGCATACCGGTGCCCTGGTCGCTCACCGACACAATAAGGTGTTCCCCTTCCTGCCGGTCACGCACAACGATGTTCCCCTTCTCGGAAAAATTGATGGAATTGGAAATGAGGTTATAGATCAGGATCTTGAGCGGATCAAAAAACTGGTAAACCATCCGGTCCTTATCCACTTCGTTGATCAATTGCAAATTTTTCTGGTTGGCCATCGATCGCAGCACACCGAAAACCTGCTCCACCAGTCCATGCAGGTAAAACCGTTCTTTCATCAGCCTTCGGTTTTCGTTCTGGTACTTGATCCAGTTAAGGATATTGGTGGAAAGCAATTGCAGTTCCTGTGCCGTATTGGTCATCTCCTCCAGGGTTTCCTGCTGAAGACCGGCGGGCATCTCTCTTTTTTTATCGATCAGGTTCCTGCCTGCCACGGTTAAAAATTTCAGTGGCGTAACAATATCGTGGCTGATGATGGAAATGAGCCGCGTTTTGATGCCATCGGCTTTTTCCAGCACTTCGTTCTTGTGCTGCAACTCTTTTGTTTTTTCCGAAACCTGCCGCTCCAGTCTTTTCTGTGCACGGATATACTGGCGGGTCCTTAGCCTCAAATAAAGAAAGAAAAGGCCGGTGATAAGGAAGCCCGTTAGCACATAAATCCACCACTGCCGGTACCAGGGAAGTGTTATCGAAAACGGGATGGTGAGGTAGGTATAATTGCGAATACCAAATCCATTGAGCTTTCGGATGTGCAACTCGTAATAACCCGCCGGAAGATTGGTAAAAGCGATCTCTGAGCTTTTCTCGATGTTCAATTTCTTCCAGTTCAGTGTATCATTCAATGCATAGTCGACATAAATATTTTCTTTATTGCTCCAGGCCGAAATGCCTAACCGGAAAACGAGGTCCTGCGTTCGTGCAGATAAATTGCGGGGAAAAGAATCCGGGTTTACCCTGCTGTTGTCAACGAGGATCTCGTCCACATAGATCTTTCCCTGTGGCAATACGGTCCCTTCTTTTTCCGGGTCCACCCAAAGCAGTCCGTCCATTGTTGGAAAGGAAAGCATTTTATTTTTAAGGGTCAGTGCGCATGGGTTACAGCCTCCATTCATTTCGGTGATGGCCATGCCATCGTTCTTTCCAAAATAATGATAGTATACTTCGCGGTCGTTGTTTTCAAATGAGGCGATCAGTTCGTCCAGGTTGGCCTTGAAAAGTCCTCGGTTGGTGCTCATCCAGACATATCCTTTTTCATCGGGAAGAAAGCAGTGGGTGTACAGGAGGTACTGGTTCTTGTCGAGCGGCATGGCGCTGACCTTATCGCCTTTCCATATAAAAAAACCCATGCCGTAGGTGCCGAAAAAAATATAGTCCCGGTATTTCCAAATAGAACGGACGCAAATACCTTTTGTAAGAAGAACGGTGTCGAGTTGCAGGGTCTTTGTTTGAAACCGGAGCAGCCCTTTACAAGTAGCTATCAACAACACGGAAGGAGCGCTTTCCATCATCGCATAGCAGGCGGTCTGTTTGTTTTCCGGAAACTGATAGAGATAACGGAGGCTGTCGCCTTCCATACAACTTATACCTTTTTGATCCGCCACATACAGATGGTCTTTTCCAACCGCAAGTGAAGAGAGGCCTTCAGGCTGAACATTTTTATAAACCCTGGTGAGATTGGTGTGATAGTTATAACATTGGAGCAGCGGCCTTTTTATCAGTTCGTTTTGCTGGAAATACCACAGCAGGCTATCGGCATCCCGGTACGCCGAATAGAGAAAAGGGCCATTGATCGGCATTGGCCCCTGCAGGTTGTTATGATCACCCAGCACGTGTCCTTCATTGGTAAGCACATTGCCGTTGGCTAATTCCACCTGGCCGTAATAAGCATTCCTTTCATTGATACCTGAATTATTTTTCCGCACCGCCTTCACCTGGTTTTCGCTGATCACCAGCAGTCCCTTGCTATCGGTGCCGATGAACAAAAGTTTCTTCTTATCGCTGTACTGTGCATACCTGATAAACATTCCTTTCGGGATGCGGCTGGCAACCAGCACTGCCTTTAGGCGACTCTTTTCTTTTTGAAGGAGATACGCTTTGTCATCGCAGAACAAAATAGGCGTTTCCATTCCGTTCTCCCAATACACCATACTGCCCTGCGTTGTAAACCTGAGGCTTGCTCCTTGCTCATCGGTCACATCCAGTTGTGTTAATTTTTTCTCACCGCCCTCAATCAAAAACATCCGGTTGATGCTATCGGTTACAAAACATTCTTTGCCGATCATGAACAATGCATTGATGCCGTGTTGTAAGGGCGGCAATACTATTTCACTGCATCGCGACACACCATAGGAAAATAATCTGTTTCCATGCTGGATAAAACAGGAGCTGTCTGTAATGCTGGCAACCCGTACAAAGGGCAGAAAAAAAGAAAACGGCACCGGGTATTGCAGGTTCTTTTTTAGAAGGTATTGCGATGTACCAATGAGGAAAAGGTTTTTCCATTGCTCAGGATTGGTGAAATGTTCGGGCAAATAGACCATCTTGTTTTCACGAATCGTGAGTATATGCATCGACTGGTCGCAGGTAAAGAGCTGCCCTCCGCCATTGCGAACCATGAAGAGCATCCGCTCACTGGCAATTCCCGGCGTATTGTCACGCGAATAGGTTTTAAATTCCATCCCGTTGAACCGGACGACTCCCGCCTCGGTAGCGATCCATAAAAAACCGGTCGCTTCATCCCATTGCAGGCCCTTGATGCCATTGGAAGGAAGTCCGTTCTCCGTACTGAACTGGCGTATCGCATAATCGTCCTGCGCAAACGCGAACAGGCAACATCCAAATTGCAAAAGAAGCAGAAGTAAAAAACGTGGCATGGCTTGAAGGGATAAGTTACGGCTTCCCTAGTAATTTACATTGTAAAGACTGGCCAGCTCCAGCAGTTCCTTGATATTCCCGGCATTGGTCTTTTCGTAGATCCTCGTTTTGATCGTGGAGATGGTATTCATGCGGAGGTTGAGGGTTTCCGCTATTTTTTTAGTCCCCATTCCTTTGAGCACATAGTGCAAAATCTCTAGTTCCCTCGGGGCCAAAGTAGAAAAAGGATTATCCTTGAAGGAATAACCTGCGTTGCGTGGAGCGGATGCCTGGTTGTTCATGAATTGCCGCAGCACGCTGAGTATTTCTTCCTCTCCCACCGACTTCGACAGGTAATACCGGATGCCGTACTGCTTTACCGCTTCGCCGTAAACTTCGGCAGGCTGCATGGAAAAAACCATGATGTTCAGGTTAGGATAAACCCGCCTGATATTGGGGATCACTTCAAGAGTGCTGCCGTCGGATAAAATAATGTCGAGGACCAGGTGCGTATATTTCTTGTCCACCAGTTCTCTCATCAATTCGCTGCAGGTGGAGGCTTCATGAATATCGGAATATCCAAGATTCATTTGCATGTAAAGCTTCAATCCTTTGCGGATCATGCTGTGGTCGTCTGCTATCAAAATCCTGGTATCCATGCTTCTTATTCGTTTACAAATTTCTTCTATTTTATTCTGCGGACTGTAGAATTATTTCCGGCCGTTTTATTATCGCACCAAAACAAATGAACCCTTCAACACCTGCATTGCATCAGAGCCGGCTTCGGTATATTGTAAAAGATAAACGAAAGCGGATGGGTCCTGCATCTTTCCATTCATTTTTCCATCCCAGCCCTTTGTTTTATCACGGGTTTCAAAAACAGGCTGCCCCCAACGGTTGAAGATCACGAGGTGAATGGAGCTGAGCGTCTCTGCACCCAGCACATGGAAAACATCATTGAGGCCATCGCCATTGGGCGTAAAGGCCGAAGGCATGGTTAGTTTGCAATACCCTCGCGTAACCACCATATCATCAAAGCTGGCGCCACAACTGTTGCTGGCCGATAAACGATAAGTACCTTCCCCGGTGATGTTGTAAAAGGCTGCGGTGCTTCCATCCTGCCAAAGGAATTGCCAGGAAGGATCAACAGCGGGCTGCAAATGAATGGTGGCGCCCGGGCAGACCAACTGATCGGGACCAAGGGTAAAGGAAGGTTTCAATTTATATTTCACCACGATCGTATCGGAGGTGCTGCAACCATTATCGGTTACAGATACCCGGTAGGTGCCGGCCTGGTGCACGGTGAACAAAGCATTCTGGCTTCCGTCCTGCCATAGATAGCCCGCATTGGGATAGGCAGCATCGAGCACCAATGAGATGCCTTCGCAAACAGTGGTATCGTTACCCAAATGAACAGAAGGCAGGGGCTTGATGGATAAAAGTGAAAGGCTGTCGCGAAATATACAACCGCCCTTGTTCACTTCGCACCAGTACAATCCTGCCTGGGCGATTTTTATAGTAGAGGAGATCGCCCCTGTGTTCCAAACATAAGAACTGCCGTTGGAAGAAGCATTCAGCAACAAGCTATCTTTCGCACAGATGGAAGTATCCGGTCCCAGGGTAAAAACCGGTATGGCATTGAAGCTGATGGTGATGCTGTCGCGGCGGGTGCAACCCAGTCCGTTTTTTTCTTCCACCCAATATAAACCGGAAGACGTGGCCTGGAAACCGGTACCGGTAGATCCGTCCTGCCATAAAAAACTGTTTCCATTCAGCGCAGGGCCTGCATTCAACAGTAAGCTATTGTTCGCACAAACGGTAGTATCGGCGCCAAGACCAACCTGCAATGTATAGACCTGCACAGGTCGTACCAAAGTATCGCTTCCGCAATTGGTGAACCGGATCAACTTAACGGGATAAATTCCGGGGGCCGAAAAAACATGACTGGGATTATTGAGCGTTGATGAATTGGCTATCGAACCGGCATCGCCAAAATCCCAAAGCACAGAATTCACATTGGGAGAAGGGTTGTAATGGAAATCGACCTGCAAGCCCGGGCAGGAAACAACATAAGTAAAACTATCTACCGGGTAAAAATAACTCTGGATGAATGTGGGCAATCCGAACGACGATTGCTGGTTGCCCTGGTTAAACTGGATCGCAATGCTTACAAAATTGCAACCGCTTCCATACACATCCGGGTCGGAAATGGCCGCGATATTCTTGTAGGTATTTTTTGCCATGTACATTTTTCCATCGGGCGCCACTTGCAGGGCCGCATAAGTTTGAATGGGATCGAAATTCTGCGAAATGATCTGCTTGGAGGCCCGGATGGCTGCGGGACTGCTCAGCGATACATCGTACTGAAACAATGTATTTCGCTTTTGAGCATTGGCCGGATCGGTATAAAACACCGTTGTGTAAACCAGTTTTCCATTGGGAGAAAACTCAATGCCATAAGGTAAATAATAACTCTCCGTGGGAAGAAAAAGATTCATGGTATTTGATACGATACCGGTGGCCGTATTATAATCAGAAACATCGGCGCCCCGTGTAAGATGAGCAGCGGCCAATTTCTTTCCATCCGGCGAAGCTTTCATATAACCGAGCGTTGCCGAATCGCCGCCTGGTAGCACTGCGCCGGTATGGCTGATCACGGGAACGGTATTGATGCCCGAAGGATTTACCAGGAAAGCATAATACGTATCGGAGACGGTACCATGCGCCAGCACCCAGATGTCGCGGTTGTTGCAATGCTTTACCGCCGTGATCTTCTCCACTACGTTCTGCTGGAGTGAAACATTTTTGACTTCCACATCTCCATTACCGTTATCTAGGTTCATATTGACGATGGAATAACAGAGACCTCTCGGTCCGCCAACTGCGTCCACAGTAAACACATAGAACCTTGAAGGGTCATTGATCTTCGGCACAATGACTGCCGATTGCGTGGATGAAACATTACCAAATAAATTCGAGCCGTTGGGCATCACCTGGTGAAGGCGGTTGCGAATGAGGATCCCATCGGTATAAAATAAAATATGCCCGGAAGCATCGCTGATGCTGGCCACACCCTCGGTGGTATTGAGCAAGCCGTCATTCAATGCCACGGCCGTGCCGCTATTGAAGTCGATGCCCAGGTAGCGTCCGAAATACCAGGTATTCGCCTGCTGGGCCATACTGCTTTTGCCGGCGAACAGCAGAACAAGAAACAGGCAATACAATGGAGCGGAGCGCATAGCAATGAATTAATAACTGCTAAATTCCGTAAACCTTCTTCACTGCAAGTAGAACTAATTCTACAAATGCCACCGCCGGAGTAAAATAACATTGCACCCGCAACTGGTCCGCCCCCATTCGCTCATACAAAAAATCAACATATGCAAAATTGCTGCTCAGCCAAAAAAATGAACGGACTCCTGGTCCTCCTCGCCTTATTGGGTTGCCTCACTGCAGGCGCCCAGCTTAACCCGCCGATGGGATCGAGCCCCTGGGGCTTTGCCAATCCCAAACCGACAGGCTATAGCTTTTCAGATATGTCCTTTATCGACGACAACAATGGTCTTGCCGTAGGTGCCAATGGAGGTATTCTTAAAACAACCGATGGCGGACGGAACTGGGTTGGTATTCCTTACAAGTATATAACGCCAGCCAATGCAGTGTCGCTCGGCAACTTTTCCGATGTCCAATTCATTACACCTGCGATCGCTTATGCTGTGGGAAGCGGCGGGTTGATGGTCAAGAGTACGGATGGCGGTATCAACTGGTCACCACTCACAACCCCATTGACCGCTTTGGCAAGGAACATCAATGCCCTGCATTTCTTAAACAAAGACACCGGCTATATTGGTGGTGCAGCGATCAACACAACTAACACAACAAGCATCAACGATGCGCCGAAAGTTTATTTCACAAAAAACGGGGGAGCTACATGGGATTCTCTTGTCTCTCCGTTCCGACCGCAACAGAATGCAGTAACACTGAGTGGTTTTAATTCGGCGGAAATCCAGCGGATCCATTTTGCAAACGATTCCGTGGGCTATGTCAGCGGATCCTGCGGGCAGTCTGTTCCCAATTACAGTGCGATCCTTTGGAAAATTGAAAAAAATGTTGTTAAGGATTACAGTATTCACCGGACCAAATTCGGGATCACTGCCACTACCGGATCGTACACTCCCGCAACGCAAACATTCAAGGGTTTAGTAGCCGTCAATGATTCATTGGTTTTGATCTCGAGCCTGAATAACAACGTGGTGATACGGGTTAAAACAGGAAAGAACGACAGCACCGCCAATGCGGTTCCGGCAATTTACGGCGCCTATGAAAAAGGTGTTTACGAAATCGTGATCTGGCTGGCAAGCACTGCCACTCCGTTTCCTGCCAACCTCGTAAGCGGTGTTGCGGGACAAATGCAGCAACTAAAAAAATCAGGAAATAAAATATTCCTTACCTGCGGAAACAGTATCCTCAGTTCTACTGATAACGGAACCAACTGGACGTATACAAAACCGCATCCAGCCAGTGTGTTGTATCCCCATTGGACATTCAATGCGCTTGATATAACACCGAATGGGAGGATCGTCATAGGAACCGTTAACGGACTTACGTATGATTCTTTGCCGGGCTCACCCGGTTGGCAAACCGTATATAAAAATGAGAGACCGCTTTTCTATGCGTTTAACGATATGGACTGGGCTGACCTTTGTAATGGCATAGCTGTTGGGTCGAATGGTTCCATTATTAAAACAAGCGACGGCGGAAAAACGTGGGTCAATAATTCCAATTCTCTTTTTGATGCAGCGCAGATCAGTCTGGGATACGTTCAATACAAGGCGGTAAACAATATGATCTTCACTGCCGGAGCCACCATATATCAATCAACCGACCAGGGAACTTCGATCAACAATACTTTATTTACCGATCCTAATGTCAACAGCGGTGGTATTACAGGGTTCACTATGGTAGGAACAACGAGGGCATTCGCCATTTCATACCGGTTCAGTCCCAGCGTTGACAGGACCGTGATCTTCCGCTCGCTCAATGCAAACAGCGCCTCTCCCGTTTGGGATACGGTAAAAACATTTCCGCAGGGAACGTTAGCCCCACAGCTTCGCAATATAAAATTCGCAAACCAGGATACCGGCTATGTATGCGGGAACAGGGGGAAAGTTTACAGAACGATAAACGGCGGCAATACATGGACCGATATAAGCCCCGATACGACGATCAATAGCAACGGAACGGCAACGTATACAGGACTAAGTGTGGTGGATGGAAAAACAGTTTTTATATCAGGAACCAGCAGGAAATTGTTCAAATCAATTGATGCCGGACAGACCTGGACCGATCTGACTTTGCCAGTTCCGACAGCAGCATCACCAGTAAACAGTTTCACCGGGCTTACAAACATCATCATGAATGACGCAAATAGCGGTTACATACAAGCCGGAGGTACTTTATTAAAGACAACCGATTCATGGGCCACCTATTCCTTTGACCTGGCGCCGGGAGGAATGAATGCTGTTTTCCTCTATCCAAAACTTGCCGGACCCCTTTCAAGCAAAAAACTTTATGCAATGCCGCTGTCTGCAGGATCTCCTGTTAATAGTGTGAACACCGCATTTTTGACCGAGTACGGTACGGCGACGCTCAGTACGATGACCTCCACCGAAGCGGCTACTGATGCAAACTGCACCAATCCAAATGGCGGAACCATAACGGTAACCACAACAGGCGGCGTTGCTCCCTACAGCTACAGCATTAACGGCGGGGCTTTTCAATCGTCTAATGTATTCAGCGGTTTGAACCCGGGAGTAAAAACCGTGTTGATCAAAGATGCCAGTTGTCAATCCTTCACAAAAACGATAACGATCGGTTTCACTGATAACCTTACGCTCACCACGAATAACGATACGACCGTTTGCACAGGTGCGCCGGTACAGATGGTTGCCACCAGCGCTGCTACCACGTATAGCTGGAGCCCTTCTGCCGGATTATCCAATGCCGCCCTGAGCAATCCCGTAGCTATACCATCAACCAATACGGCCTACACGGTAACAGCAAGCCTGAACGGATGCGTAAGAACCAAAACCGTGAACATTGCCATCAAGCCAAACCCTCTTGTAAATGCTGGCCCCGATAAAACTATTTTGATCGGTGAATCGGTAACGCTAAACGGGTCGGCTAGCGGCATCCCGCAGTCGATATTGTGGACGCCTTCAGGATCACTCTCCGGTTCAAACACATTTACACCGGTTGCCACGCCGCAGACAACGACACTGTATACCATGACGGTAAAAGACGCGAACAACTGTACGTCCACAGACGATGCACTGGTAACGGTGATACCCTATTGCATAAAAGTGATGGAAGCCTTTACACCGAACGGCGATGCCATCAACGACCGCTGGCTGGTGACCGCAGGCAACAGTTGCATCTCGAGGATCTATGCGGATGTTTTCAACCGCTATGGAAACCTGATCTACCGCAGTGAAAATTACCAGAACGACTGGGACGGAACCTGGCATGGCAAACCGGTAGCGGACGGCACGTATTATTATGTGATAACCTACACGCTGGTCAATGGAAAATCGGTGATGCTGAAAGGGAACGTAACTATTCTCAGATAAATTAAAACCAACAACATGAAAAAATATTTTTGCCTGCTGCTCATTCTCACTACGGCCAATGCGCTGTGGGGACAGCAATTACAAAGCTCTTCTTTTTACGACCTGCAGGGTGTGGTGCACAACCCCTCTACGGCCGGCGTTCAGAAATTTGCATCAATAGGCATCACCTATCGAACGCAATGGAGCGGTATCAGCGGAAGCCCGAAAACCGCCACCGTTTTCGGTTCAATCAATCTTCCCAAACAACAGATCGGGTTGGGTGGCTATTTGTATAAAGATCAAACCGGCCCCACCTCAAGAACGGGGATGGATCTTTCTTTTGCCAAACACATCCCGATGAACAAAGGCACCTTGTCGCTCGGCATAGAAACACGCTTTCAGCAATACGCCATTGATGTGAACAAGCTGTCCGCCTCGCTGGGGTCAGATCCTGTTTTAAATGGCGGCGACAACAAATTGCAGTTCGATGCAGGTTTCGGCGTTTCCTACACCAGTGAAAATTTCCAGGTAGGTGCATCGGTATCGCAGCTGGTGCAATCGAAGCTGAGTTTTTATGAAAACGGACTGTCACGTACAACACAGGCCAGGTTGTACCGGCATTATTACGGGCATGCTTTATACAAATGGAAAGTGGATGAGATGACCACGATCGTTCCGAATTTTTTATTGATCTACCTGCCCAATGCACCGATGGAATTCCAGGGCGGAGCAAGAGTGGAGCACAACAACCTGTTGTGGTGGGGACTTACCTGGAGAGCCAATCAAAGCTGGATGCTTTCGGCCGGCGTGCATTTGAACAAAAAAATGCTCCTTGGTTATTCCTTTGAAATTTATAGAACGCCGTTAAGTGTTTACGACAAGGGTGCCAATGCACATGACTTTCCAGCACAGTGGGATCCGAAGCTTGGAATTCACGTGACTTGAAGTCGCGGC
>JADMIO010603813.1_pt1 | contig 131456 bp, 103 predicted proteins | sample 8958161 | NCBI WGS metagenome assembly JADMIO01 (sample SAMN16585339, study PRJNA669376) | soil metagenome | isolation source: Crop rotation soil | place: USA: Cullars Rotation, Alabama | collected 2011 | reverse complement strand
CGACAACTTGTCCACGTGGAATTCTAAGCTTAGGATCCCAATGTGCTGGAAAGCATCCGTTTCCCTGGCGATACCGCCGTCCGTGCCGCCGGTAAAGCCGTCGTTCAGGCCAGCCGCGGTTGAGCCGAAGGCTGGGGTCAGGCCGCTGTCGACTCTGCTCGATAAATAAATGCTTCCCGCGTTGACGAGATCCGTTGAGGATGCAGACAGCGAAGTGCTTGAAGCAGAAGAAGGATCGAAGGAATTGGTCTGAATAATCGCAGCATGGGCGACAGACGAAAATGAAACACCCAGCAGAACGACGCCGAGCATCAACGAGCCCGCGGACATCCGTATCGACATTTTCGCACTCATGACGTTCCTCCGAATAGGAATTGGTGATCTCCGACGACCTGTTGATCTGCTTCGAACGTGGAGCTGACGTGTTTGACTGACATCGATTCCTCCGCCGGACGAGCTACTTGATATTCAAAACGGACATTCAGCCCTCGATCGCTTTTGCCAGATCAAAAAGCTGCCGACGGCCAGCACACACGCAGCGGAGGGCTCGGGCACGAAGACGTCGAATTCGCGGTAGACGTCCATCTGCGTGCTCGGACTGGTTTCCCCCAGCACGTTGAATTGGATGGACTTGACCCCGACCAGCGTATGGACGCCATCGCTGATTGCGCCACCCGAACTATCCGTCAAGGTGATTCGCGTTCCTTGATCCGCTTCGTTCGTGGGGACGAGATTGAAAGTCCCCATGGAGATGAAAGTGCCAGGCGCCGCGACCGTGCTATACAAAAGCTCGTAGTGCTGATGCTGGCGGGAACTTCCCCAAGCGGCGATGGTTTGGATCACTTTGATGCTGAAACCGAGCGGCGCATTGGTGGTATCCAGCGTGTAGGTGATGGACCAGTTGTTGTCGCCGGCGGACTCTAATTCAAATGCTCCCTGACTGAGATCATTTGCGCCCCCCGTGATTCCATTGTTCAGCGCGGCGGTGTTCCCGCCACCGAAGCCCGTAAAACCGGAGACGCTGGTGCCAGCAAGTGTAGGCGCACCGGCGTTGATCACGTCGCGCGAGGATGCGTCGAAGAACGTCTGGCTCGAATTCTCTTCATTGGTCTGAACGATCGTCGCCTGTGATAAGGTAACCGTCATCAACAGCACCACCGCGCCCGCCAACATGCACAATGAAAACTTCGCATTCATGACATTCCTCCGAAGTACGTTCGAGATACTTCTTTGATCAGACGTGTTCTCGATTGGTTCCGGTTGCATCGCTCGTGACGCGAACGGAATCCGGCGCGATCAGCTCGAGCGGCAGCACGACGCGCTGCTGTTCGACCGACTCGCCGCGCATACGCGCGACGGCCATCTCGATCACCGCCTGCGCGTATGCGTCGGGATCGGCGTCCATTCGCCATACCGGAAACGGTGCGCGATATTCGTCGCCCTTGTTCGCGTGCGTGACGACCATCAATTGGTCCGGCACGCGAATCCCCAACTCCTGGATTGCAGTCACCGCCGAAGGGAGAAGGACGTCGTCGGCGATCAGCAAACCGTCGGGCTTTTCGCCGCGTGCGGCAGTCCAGATTTCGCGCACTTCCGACCAACCGGCGCCGGGGAGATTCGGGTGCAGATCGGAACGGATCCAGCGCTCGTTCGGCGCGAGGCCGTGTCGCGAAAGCTCGTCGGCGAAGATCGCGAAGAACTGGTCGAAATCACGCGATCGCTCGGCTCCCGGCGCCCAACCGACGTATGCGAGCTTCCGTCGTTCCGCGTGCAGCAGTTGTCGGACGGCTCCGCGAATCGCGTGGTCGTAGTCCATCGCGATCTGGGCGACAGATAGAAGGTAGGGGATTTGTTGCGCATGCAGACGTTGAGTCACTTCGGGCGCGTCTCCGCCCCAGACGAACACCATCCCAGAAAGCCGTCGCTCGTCGAGGTCGTCGAGCAACTCCGCAGAGGCGTTCTCGACGTAGTGCCCTGGGTTCAAATTGCCCGCATAGAGACGCGTGCGATAGCCGTGTTCGCGCAGTCCACAGATGACCTGCCGCGTGACGCGTCGCCAGAAATATGAGACGTTGGAGCCGAACAGGTCCATGTCGAGCATGACGCCGACGTGACGCGAGTCTCGGTGCTCGCGGACGCGCGTCCCGCGGCCGGGTCGCGCATCGATCAATCCTTCACGCGCCAGGATCGCCATCGCCGCGCCCGCGGTGTTGATGCTCACACCAAACCGATTCGCCACCGCGCGTACGGTCTCGACACGCTCGCCCGACCCTTTGCGAAGGATCTGACGACGCAACTGATCCGCAAGGTGAGAGGGAAGATCGACGATTTTATTCGTGCTGCGAGCCATTGAATTGTCTCAGTTGTCTCAGACAATATAGCGGAGCACGTCGTCCTTTCGCAACCGAAAAATCGGGGATCGGTTTAAAGTTCTGCTGTGACGAGGCTTGCGAGTTCAGATCGCTCGCTCTTGCCGAGCGTCACGTGGCCGACGATCGGTTTGTTCTTCAATCGCTCGACGAGATAGGAGAGCCCGTTGCTGCTGGAATCGAGATACGGATTGTCGATCTGCGTCGCGTCGCCGGTGAGGACGAGTTTAGTGCCTTCGCCCACGCGCGACGCGATCGTCTTCACTTCGTGCGGCGTGAGGTTTTGCGCTTCATCGACGATCATGAACTGATGCGGGATGCTTCGTCCGCGGATGTAGGTGAGCGGTTCGAGAATCACCTGGCCGGATTCCATGAGCTGATGGATCCGCTGTTCCACGCTCGACAGTGACGCGTGCGATTTGTGCTCGCCGTCGGCACCGAGGCGATTTGAAAGCAAATACGCCATGTTGTCGAAGATCGGCTGCATCCATGCGGTCAGCTTCTGATCCTTGTCGCCGGGGAGATACCCGATGTCCCGGCCGAGCGGCATGATCGGGCGCGCGCACAGCAGTTTCTGATAGATCTGCTCGTTCAGTACCTTACTCATCCCCGCCGCGATCGCGAGGAGCGTCTTGCCGGTCCCGGCGGCGCCGATGAGCGAGACGAGCTTAACCGAGTCGTCCATTAACAGATCCAGCGCCATCGTCTGCTGCAAATTTCGCGGCATGATGCCGAACACTGGCCCACGACGATTGCGCACGGGAATGAGACCTTGTGATTCCGAACGATATCGCGCCAGCGCCGTGTGCGCGGGATCGGTTTCGTCCTTCAGCAGGACGAACTCGTTCGCGCCCAGCGGCTCCGGGAGTTCAGGAAGCTTCGACTGCTTTTGGGCGTAGAGCTGATCGATCACCTTCGAGTTCACCGAGAGCTCGCGCCATCCGGTGTAAAGCTTCTCGAAATCGACTTTTTGCGCTTCGAAATCTTCCGTTACCAGTCCCAACGCATCGCTTTTGATCCGCGCGTTGATGTCTTTCGAGATGAACACCACCCGTTGACCCTGTTTGTGCAGCGAAAACGCGCAGCAGATGATGCGGTTGTCCGCGGTGTTGGCGGTAAGGCCAGGGCAGAGCTGTTGATCCTCTTCGAGAATCACGCGGACCCGACCGCCGGTTTGATCGAGCGCGACGCCTTCGGATAGATTCCCCTTTTCGCGCAGGCGATCCAGATGGCGGATCACCGTGCGCGCGTTTCGGCCCAGGTCATCCGTTCCCACCTTGAATTTGTCGAGCTCTTCAATGACGTCGAACGGAATGATGACCTCATTGTCCTTGAACATGAAGAGCGCATTCGGATTGTGCAGCAGGACATTGGTGTCGAGGACGAAGTGCTTCGTATCGCCGTTGGTGTCGGTCATCGCGGGTTGTTCCCTTGCTCAGTAGTACGCGCATCCCGTATCACATTCAAGCAGCAAAGGAAACGCGAAGATGTCCCTGTACCCGTTGAAATTCAAACCGCGACTCCTGGAAAAGATTTGGGGCGGACGGAAGCTCGAGTCGCTCGGTAAAACGCTTCCGCCCGGAGTGCCGATCGGCGAGAGCTGGGAGCTCTACGATTTTCCGCCGGGCGTCGTTGACGAGTCGAAAGACTGGGTCAGCTCCGAGATCGCCAACGGCCCGTTCGCGGGTCGAACGCTGCACTGGCTCGTCGGCGAATTTGGCCGCGAGCTGATGGGCGACGTGCCGCTGGTATCCGTCGGACTCAATGACGTCGGCCAGTTTCCGATTCTCCTGAAGTTCCTGGATGCGGCCGAGGACCTCTCCGTCCAGGTGCATCCCGATCGGGAATTCGCGGAGTCGAATCCCGGCGCGCATCTGAAGAACGAAGCGTGGTGCATCGTCGAAGCGGATCCGGGCGCGCGGATCCTGAAGGACGTGAAGAAGGGCGTGACGAGCGAATCCTTCCGCGCCGCGATCGACGCGGGCAACGTCGAGACGCTCATCGACAGCGTCCCGGTGAAGGCCGGCCAATGCTTCTATCTCCCCAGCGGCACCGTCCACGCGATGGGTCGCGGAATCCTCGCCGCGGAGGTGCAGACGCCGAGCGACACGACCTATCGCGTGTACGACTTCAACCGCGTGGATCCGAGCACAGGCACAACGCGTCAGCTTCACGTCGAGCAGGCGATGCAGTGCATTGATTTCTCCGGTAAACCTGCGCCCAGGCAATCGCGATCGCACGTCGCGGGATTCTTCACGACAGTTTCGCAGCTTGTGAGCTGCGAGAACTTCAAGCTTGAGAAAGTGCGCTTCACCGAAGGCGTGGAAGAACCGGTTCCCTACGACGAGCCAGTCGTCTGGATGATACTCAAAGGCGAAGCCGAAGTCCGCGTGGATGGGGTGAAAGAGGCGACGCGGTTTACGCGCGGCGATACGGTGCTGCTGCCTGCAGTTATGAAAAATCCGGTGATCAAGACGCTCGCGGATTGCGTATGGTTAGAAGTGACGTTTCCGACGTCGAAGGAGCCTGCCTAGGGGGAATCATGTCCGCAGAGAACGTGCTCGATGTGGCGAGGTGCTGGAACTGCGGTTACAGCCTGCGTGGACTCGCGAGCTATCGTTGCCCCGAATGCGGAAGAGTCTTCGATCCAGGCGACTTGGACAGTATGCGGATTCCAGGCCGCGCGCCTCGATGGCTTGGAGATCTCTTCGCCTTCCCTCGCGAGATTCTGTCGCTCATATCCAGGCCGCTCAAGCCCCATCTCGGACGATGGTACGCGATGCCGATGGTCGCAACCGCTTTAGTCGCCTTGATGCCGCTTCGACGTTTGAATGCTCAAGATAATGGACTGATATGGCTCTTTTCTTTCGTACCGGGCTGGATTCTTTGGCTGATCGTTCTCGGTAGAAGCTTCCGGGCAATCTGGCAACTTCGCCTTCGCCTTCGCGGCGCGCTCATCGTGCGCTGCGCGATGTGGTGCGTGGCACCGCTGATGTTATTGATGCCGCTCTCTTGGTCAGTCGGCTGGAACACGTGTCCCCATGCCTCATACGTCTACTTCTGTCCATTCGAGTGGATATGGGTGATCGACGGCACCCCGTGCAGCAATCCTCGCGTGAGCCGTACGATTTGGGATCGAATGTTCGGGTGGCAAGGTTTGCGAAGTGACGGTGACTACTGGAAGTGAGCGTCATGGCCGGGTGGTCGCTGCCTGTTTCTCCCGTGCGCGCTCCGCTTCCGAATGGATCGCGTCGATTTGTGCCTGAATGTCCGCGACAACGGCTTTTTGCGCTTCCACATCCGGGTCTGGGGAATCCATAAACTCCTTCGTGACCCGCTCAAGATTCATCTGCGCCCGTTTCAAAGCCTCGGCAGCGTTGGTGCGGTCCTGACGCGTGCCGCTTTTCGCGCGTTCCTTTTCCAACGTCGCGGTTTGCACCTCGGCCTTCGCTTCGTAGTAGCCTTTGTCCATCTCCAATTTTTTCTGACGGCCTCGCTCCACGTTGGCAAGCTCACGCTTTGCCTTCTTTAGCTCACCTTCAAGGACGCGAAGCGTCTTTGCTGGCTTCGTAGCAGGTCCCGTCGTCGAACGCGTCGTCGGAACGGTCGTTGCGGAATCGCTCGTGGCTGGAATCGCCAGAACCGCCGGACCGGCGCCCCAGTTCAGCGCGGCCAGCAAGAGCGCGCCTAAAGAGAATTTGCCCAGAGAGCGGACAAATGTGATCGATTGCCTTTTCATATCCGGGGATGTTTGCGCAAATGTCGTCCGAACTCAAATCCTCACGTTTAGCCATGGAGTATTCTGATGCCAATGCATGAGTAAGTCGCGCAGGAGCGCGTTGGCAGATGAACGTTCCATTTGCTGCGGATCCGCAACGAGATCCTGACATCGCAATTCGTCGTTGATCACTTCATCGTCCGCAGGATTGTGCGCGTAGAGGGACGCGTTCTTCAACCCAATTCCGTAGAGATGATCTCGCGTGCGAATGCCGACCGCCCCTGTCGTTGCGTCGGTTCGATCCGCGTGGCAGCACTCGATGAACGCAACATTGCGTCCCGCCGTTCGCGAATGTTGGCGCAGAACCGGAGAGAGGTCCGTGCCTTGGATACCGTCAGGAATGTCGATGCCTGCAAGTGTCAGCAGCGTCGGCATGGCGTCGATGTGGGACGCGACTTGCTGATCGATCGTGCGCGGTTCGAGTCGTCCCGGCCAGCGGTAGATCAGCGGCACGCGGATCGATTCTTCGAACAGGCGGCCTTTGTTGAAGCAGCCGTGGCTGCCGAGTTGATCGCCGTGGTCCGCGGTGAAGATGACGATCGTGTCTTCGATGAGATTTGCTTCTTCGAGAATCCGCAACAACCGACCGACCTGCTCGTCGACCAGCGAAACCATTCCATAATACTTCGCGTACAGATCGCGCAGATCGAATCCGTCGGGCAGCGTGAGCGTCGCGGGTTCACGATCCGTCACGTATCGCGATTCCCACAGGTAGATCTTAAACCAGTGATCATCGTGCGCGAGGCACCCGTCGATCGATGTGTTCGGCCGCAGTCGCACATCGTCGCGTGAGTACATTCTCGCGAATCGCTCCGGCGCCTCCGCGAGCGGCATGTGGGGTGGGTCGATGCTGAGCTGCATGAAAAACGGTTTCGACGCGCGCGATGCGTGATCGGCGATGTACTTCCGCGTCGTCTCGAACTGCCGATCCCACGCCCAGCCCTCGTGCACGAACGGCTCCCCGTCGTTCTCCCGATAAGTCGGCCGCCAGTGTTGCGTGCGGATCGCGGAGGGGATGAGCGAATAGTCGAAGCCGACGAGCGACGCCCGCGGTTCCTGGTGCCACGTGCCGATGATCGCGGTGTCGTATCCTGCGGCGCGAAAGGCTTCAGGCATCGTGACGTTCGGAAACCGCCGACGGATCGGCGCCGGATCGCCCACGTTGCCGATCATGCCGTTGCACGTGCGGCTGTACTGCCCACTGACGAGACACGCCCGCGCCGGCGTACAGAGCGGGTTGTTGCTGCACGCGATCTCGAATCGCACGCCGTCGCGCCCCAGTTGATCGATGTTCGGCGTCCGGATGGTCGGATGTCCATAGCATCCCAGCTCGAACGCGCGGAGCTGATCGCTGACGACGAGGATGACGTTCGGATGCGCTCGCGGCATGATGTTCGAATCAGAACAAGATCGACGAGAGAAATGCCCCCGCGGGCTCGTTGTAAAGTCCCATCGTCATGAGCGTCATCGGCTGCACGACGCGCAATCCGTTCGCGAGACACCAGCGGAACACGTCGCCGTTGCGCGATGGCAACAGGAACCCCGCGCCCGCGATGCCCGGCGCCGCGGCGATGAGCGCTTTGAGATCCTCATTCGTTTCCGCGACCGCGTGGCCGAAAAAGCCGACGAGCGTCGCGTATCCGGTGATGCGTCCGTCATGCACGACGACCGTCGCGCTCTTCTCGCAAATCGCGCCGAGCAGTTCGTTGGCACGGGCGTGGCCGTGCACGCGCAGGCAGACGTCGTTGCACGCGGGCCAATCCGCTTCTGTCGCAACGCGGACGGGATGTCCGTCGATCTTCTTCCCGATCGGCGGACCGTTCAGACACGCCAATGGCTCGCGGACGTCGAAACCGAGCTTCGTGTACAGCGAGAGCGACCGGTTGTGAAACGCCGCCTGCACGAGCCGCACGCCGGGACACTTCCGCTCGCGCACGCGATCCAGCACGTGCTCCATGAGCGTTCGCCCGATCGATGCGTTCTGCGCCGCAGGATCGATCGTGATCGGCCCGATGCCCGCGATCGGATCCATCTCGAACAGCACATTGCTTCCGAAGATCCGCCCATCCTGCTCCGCGACGACGACGTAAACGCCGGGCATCGAGAGCACGCGCGTCATCAACCCAATCGCGATCTGCTCGGAGGAGATGTCCAACGGGAAGTCGTGCTGATCCGCGATTGCTTTGAACGCGTGGTAACAGATGTTGCCGCAAATTGCGGCGTCAGCGGGACGGCCGGGGCGGAGGATGATGCTCATGGGACACTCTGTTTTCTTGAATCGTCCTGCGCGCCGATTTCTTGCGACCGCGCGTACAACTTCGCGGCGTCGAGGTGCCGCAAGTACGTTCGGATTTCTGGAAAGAAGAGCGCGTGGATGCCTTCGTGATCGCGCAACTCCACGATCGCCTGCTCCGCAGTCCATTGGTCAACGACGATGCGGTACACCGCGGCCGCGGTGCCGGTGCGGTCGCGGCCGTGGGCGCAGTGAACGAAGACGGGTTGATTTTCGGGGCGAAGCACGATGCTGAGGAACTGCGCCATCGCTGCATCGTTCGGCTGATCCGCGCGGATGGGAATGTTGACGTAGGTCATCCCCAGCTGCGTCACGCGATCGCGCTCGCGTGCCGTGTCGGCAGGGGAGTGCCGCAGATCGACGACGGTTCGAATCCCGCGAGCCTGAAGCGTCTCAATGCCGGCATCCGTCGGCGCCGCGCCGCGCTCGAGCACGCCGGCGGTGACGATATCGTGATTCGGCACACCCGACGACGCGCATCCCACCAGATAAGACGCGGCGAAGACGAGCACGAGCGTGACGCCAAACCGATGCATGGCCAGACAGCATATCCAATCGATCGCGTTGACGTAATAATGCGGTCGCGTGAACGTCGGCACCGTTGAAATGCCGCGGGATTCTGCCAGCACTCGAGGCGGTCGATGGCGATCGATCTGGCGCTACGGTCTCATTGGTGGACTCATTGCTGCCGCCACGGTTATGTTCGGAGTAGGTCTCATTACGGCCTTCTTCGAGCGCATGTTTGCACCGGTTGAATCGAGCGAAAGGCTGCTGCTCTACAACACCGACCATCAGCAATTGCTCTACGCCTGTGAACTTGTATTGGCGAATCCGCAAGCTTCGGGCTTTCCGAAGTCGACGAACTCTGTCACATCGATAGACGGACCGGGCGCCGGTGTACCAACGATGCCGGCAGCATGACCCGCGGCGTTGAAGAAGCTGAATTTCGAGTTCATCACAGTCGATGCCAACCGAGTTGTCGTCATGTTCGGCGGCGGTTTCTATCACTATGGATTTGAGATGACGCACGGCGAACGACAATGGGGATTGTGGGAAGTGAAGCCGGGTTTGTGGTATTGGAATGAAGCAGGGAAGCGTCCAACCAGTCTGGCAGATGCGCCTCGACTTCGCAAAAGCACGAAGATGTTTATCGTCGGCGCACTTTCGCTCGTCGCCGCGATTTTGCTGATACTTCGTTCCAAGAGCGTCGCGAGGCGGCATATCCAATCGATCGCGTTGACGTAATAATGACCGGCGTGAAAGAGCGTATCCAAAAAGTTCTCGGCAACGCAGGCGTCGCGTCGCGGCGGAATATTGAGGAGATGGTGCAGCAGGGCCGCGTCGCGGTGAACGGGAAGGTGATGACGCGATTGCCGATCCTGATCGATCCCGCCGAAGATCGCGTCACGGTCGATGACGAGCCGATCAAGCTGCATAGCGGAAAATCGGCGCATCGTGTCTATCTACTGATGAACAAGCCCAAGGGCGTTTACACGACGAACGTCGCGCAGGGCGAACAAACGCGGGTGATCGATCTGTTGCCCGCGGACCTGCCGGTTCGCGTCTATCCGGTGGGGCGGCTTGATTCCGAAGCGAAAGGCCTGATTCTGCTGACCAACGACGGCGAGCTGACGAATCGGCTCACGCATCCGCGTTACGGCGTCCCGAAGACGTATCGCGCGATTGTCGACGGGCGCACGAATCCCGAATCGCTTCGCGAGATCGAGGAGGGCATCTGGCTCGCCGATCCGCACAGCGGGAAGGGATTCAAGACGGGACGCTGTCACATCAAGGTTGTGAAGAAACTCGGCGATCGCACGCTGCTGGAAATCACGCTGCGTGAAGGTCAGAACGGACAGATCCGCCGGATGCTTGCGAAGATCGGCCACAAGGTACGCGATCTCACGCGTGTGCGAATGGGTCCGCTGACGCTGCACGGACTGGCGCCGGGACAATTTCGATCGCTCACGTCGAAGGAAGTGAGAGACTTGAGAGAAGCGCCGCAGGAGAAACCGCGTGCGAAGGAATCACGCGGGCATGGAGAGGATTAGGGAATTGCTCATTGGCTCACTTTTCATTTGCTCATCGCAGGCAGCAACGCGGAGTCGCCGAAATCCGATCGATGAACAATTGAGCAAATGATCCAATGACTCCTACTTCGCTTCCTTCCACTTAAACGCCTTCGGCTCGAACTTCTTGAACTTCGAATTCCCCCCGAACTTGGTGCCGACGTCTTCGATGGCTTTGACGTACTGATCGTATTCCTTCGAGTTCCGCAGTTTGTCGAATCCGCGGATGCCGATCACGCTGTACCAGGTCATCGAGACCCAGCCCTGCGGGCCTTTCTCCACGGTGCAGAGGATGTTGTTCTTGATGAGCAGGTCGCAGGCTTCCTTCGCGCTCTTCTCGTCGGGATAGCTTTGGACGATGACGTAGTTGAGACCGATGTCGCGGCGCACGTCGTCGACGACGTGGGTGGCGGGCGGCTTGGGTTCGTTCCAGGTGGGCTTGGGTTTCTCGCCAGTGGTCGTCGCGACCGCGCTGTGTGATGGTGTCGGATCCGAGTCGTCGGCGCCGGCGCTGGCGAAGTTCGAACTGTCGCCGCCGCGGCGCGGCTCGAGCGCGCCTTGCAGAACGGGGCCGTTCTTGATCTCCTCCGACGTTTCCGCAGCAATGACCGGGCGCGGACCGGTCGCGTTATGGCGGCCCGCCCAGTACGCGAGACAGATCACCACGAAGACTCCGAACCCAGCGAGAATCGCGGAGCTGTAGCTGAGGTCGAAGTGGATGCGCTGATTATCCGCGTCGTTGCCGACATGGAATCGTGGACGCGAGATCGACGGCGCAGACGCGAACGTCTCGGTAGGAGCATCGCTCACTTCGGGTGGCGGCTCCGGCGCCGGTGTCGGTGAATGCGACAGCGGCGCAACGGGCGAATCGCCGATCGACGGCGCGGCCTTCTCGCTTCGACCCTTGAACCACCACTTCGGTGTGCGAAGCGCTCCGCTGCCGACGATGCTTCGCTCGGCCCGGCGGTCTCCGTGGATCACTTCGAATAAAGCGGTTGCGTGTTTGCCCTTGGCCATCCGTGACCTCACTGCCCGTAGAGGACGTGCCGTCCGACGCGAGCGATTCTCCGAATCGCCTTGCCGCGTGGAGGAATTGTTGGTGCCGATAAAAACACGGCGCAGGTGCCCAAAAAGCCCGAGACAGCCCGCGTGCCCGACTTTCAGCGACAGCTAACCTACGTTTCGCCAATGCGCGGGTCAAGCCTTGCCGCACGATTGAAAAATATATCGTAGGTTCACATTCGAACGATTTCGGTCGAGGGCTAAGTCAGCCAGAGGTTCGAATGCAGCGGCCAGTGATGGATCCCACTTTCGTCGATGACGCGCAGCACTCCGCGGCGCGTTTGCGAAAGCCGCGCTTCCGGCAGATGTGGAAGCTGGCGCGCAAGCTGGGATCGATCCTATTGACCGACCTCATGCCGCGGATCGTGCGCAAGCGGCTGAAGGTCGAAGAAGGCACGCCGCTGGGACGCTTCGTCCGCGGAGTGATGTATCGGTTGGCGTTTATGCCGATCCTGCTATCGCTGGTGATCGCAGCGCTGGTGATGACTGGGACGCATCCGCCGGCCGTCAGCGTCGAGACGGATCCCGCGACTGATGCGATCTATTACGAACCCGTGAACTTCCAAGCCGACGACGGCACGCGATCCGAAGCGTGGCTCGTTCCGGTTCTGGATGCACGTCGCGTGATCGAGCTGAAGGAACGCGCGCTGCACGTGAAACATCCCGCGGTGATTCTCGCGCACGACTACGGCGCGAGTAAGCAGCAGATGCTTCCACTCGTGCGGCCGCTTCATGACGCGGGGATGGTCGTTCTGGTTGTCGGCTTGCGTGGAAGCGGCACGGCAACTCCCGCGGCGCAGACGTTCGGACTGACGGAGGTCGGCGACGTGAAGGCTGCCGCCGACATGCTCCGCCGCCGCGCGTACATCGATCCGGATCGCATCGGCGTCGTCGGCATCGGCACCGGCGCGACCGCCGCGCTGCTCGCTGCGCAGCGCGACGAGAGCCTGAGCGTGCTCGTCCTCGATGATCCGCCGCGCGGTGCCGAAGACGTGATCGCGCAGCACATCGCGCCGCATCCCGAGTGCCTGCGATGGATGCTTCCGATGTGCAAATGGGCCTTCGAGATCGCGTTCGGCGTTGACGCGGAGGATGTTGAGATCAGCCGATTCCAAAAACTCATGTCGACCCATCCGGTGCTGATGCTCGATCACCGCGGCGCGGGAACAGGCGTGCTCGGCCCGCACCAGATCGCGCAGGTCGAAGCGTTTCTGCGGAAGCATTTGATGAAAAATGGTCCGGCGATGGCCGACACGAGCGGTGAGCTGCGGCCCTAGAGCTTTCCGGAGATCGCCCATCCCTGACCGTCGATGTACACGCCGTTGAGCCACAGGTTCACGCCGGAATATCCGCGTTTGCAGATGGACCATCGCACCGTCCCGTCGGTGTAGACGAAGTTGGCGCCGTCGGGCGCGATGCGTGATTGGCCGAAATCCTGCGGAGGATGATTGGTGAGATAATCGCTCGCGCTCAGGTAGATCATGTCGCCGACGAGGGCGCGTTCTTTCTCGCGCAGTCGCTTGTACGCGGCGAGGCCGTTATCGGGGAAGGGACTGCTGAGTCCGACGCCCGCGACGTAGGTGTAGCCGAGGTTTGGGCTGCCGCCGGGCGAGGAGAACGGATTCGGATTCCAGTAGTACGCCGCGGAGTAGAAGGCACGCGGCGCGATCGGGCAGTACATCACCTTGAAACTGTTGACGTAGCGCGGATAGACGAGGCCGAGACCGGTGCCCGCGTTCCACGTTGTGCCGTCGTACCAGGATCCGGTTGCGCTGTACTCCGCGTAGCCGAAGCCGTTGTAACCCCACGCGGGAACCAGCCCGCGGTTGTCGTTGGCGTACATCACGATGCCCAGACCGATCTGATGCAGGTTGCTCATACACGCGACGCGGGTGGCGCTGTCGCGGGCGCGGGAGAGCGCCGGCAGCAGCATCGCCACAAGTACGGCGATAATCGCAATCACCACCAGAAGCTCGACGAGGGTAAATCCGGCTCGGCGCATATATCGAATGCTCGAAGCCATCGCTCCTCCATTCATCGATCGCGCCGACGCGACATCAGACTCGCGCCGATCGCCATGACGATCATCGCTACGCTTGCAGGCTCGGGGATCGCGCTGGCGAAGACTTCGATTTCCGACGGAAACGCGTTGTCCGTCGTCCCGTAGCTCGTGACTTCGATGCGCAGCTTGTCCGCGACGATGCCGCTCGCGAAAGCGCCGTCGAACGCGTCGTATCCGAGGAAGCTGGGCACGTTCGTCGTGTTGGTATCGACGAGTGTCTCCGCTCCGCCGCCGAGGCTCGCGAAGACCTGATAATCCTTGATCGGACCGCGGCCGTTGAAGACGCTCCAGCGGATGCCCTTGATGTTGTAGGCGCTGTCGAAGGTATAGGTGATCTCCCGCGGCAACGTGCTGGGATTGCCGAGACCGTCGCCACCGTTGAGTCCGAATGTGCTGTCGTTGGGGCTCATGTCGTTGATGCGGAAGCCGTCGGAGCGATTCGGTCCCGAGCCGTTGGGGCCGGAGATCGTCGCAACGGTATCGTTGCTCGGCGCTCCGCCGATGTTCAGCGTGTCGCGAATCGCGATGCGCTGTCCCGGTGCGCCGTAGACCGCGACATGCTGGAGCACCCAGATGTTGTTCGGATTCGTATCGAACGCGGTCGCGCGAATGCGGACGTATCTCGCGGTGGCGCCGCCCGCGTCGGCGGTGAGCGACGCAGTGCTATCGTCGCCCGAGCCGACGTCCGTCCAGTTCGAATCCGCGCCGCCGACGAGCGATCGCTGGATCGTCCACGCTGACGCGCCAAATCCCGCGACGTTGTACTTCGTGAAGTTGATCTGGCCGATCGGCTGCGCCGAGCCCAGGTCGACCGTATAGATCGCCGGATTCGGAATCGGCGGACCGAAGTTCGTCTGCGGGTTCGGCATGTACGTGTTCACGCCCGCGGGGCTGTTTCCGCCGGTGACGGTCGTGTTGAGATCTTTCGCGAGATCCACCTGCTCCGGATGAGCATAGAAAAACGGACCCGCGTGAAGCTGAGCACCAAGCGCCAGCAGCGCGATTGCGCCCAGGACTACGATCCGATGCATTCGAGACATGACCATTCCTCCGATAGAGATGTTTGGCTCAAGTAAACGTCGAAGCGGCCAAGCTCGCGGTAGGCGCGATCGGTTGATCGCGCATGACCGCGGGTACGCCGATCGACGAAGTCGCATTGCCGTTTTCGCGCTGGCGATCCACCAACTCGATTGCCGCTTCGAGGATCTGTTTCGCATCGAAGCCGACCCACTTCACCGGCACATACGTCGTCGGTGGCCACGGAAAGTTGCAGTGCGCGGCGACGTCCAGATCCTGCGGGATCTTCAAATCCATCTCGCGCAGCGTTGCGGTTGCGTTCTCGACGAAGTTGTCGTCCGCGAGAAGCAGGGCGTCGGGCCGCTCGATCTGATTCGCGTTCAGGAGCAGTTCGATGCAGTTCCGCGTTGCCAATGCGGAATAGCCGCTCGGTAGTTGCATCCAATACGATCGCAACAGAATCCCACGCTCGGTCGCGCCGCGGGTAAGAAACGCGCCGTAGCGGTCGAAGTAATCCTGGTGCGCGAGGATTGCGAGACGCTTGCGTCCGCGCGATGCGAAGTAATCGAGCACCTGGTTCATGTAGGAGTAGATATCCAGCTCGACTTGTCCGACGCTGGGAATCAGGCCCGCAGTAGTGATCGCCACGCGCGACAGCGACGGAGGCGATTCAACCAGCGGCGTCGTCAGAAGCTCGGTCGGGACGTGCGCGAAGATGATGCCGGCCAGCCGCTCATCGCGAACTGCCTCGAGGAGCCGCTGGTAGTTCTCGTTGTCGGTGTGGTTCTCGACCGAGTCGTACAGCTCGATCCGGCGGTTCGACTCTCGTCCGACCGTCAGCGATTCCTTCCACAGCGCCGTGAGAAATCGCGAATGATCCGGCGCGTGCAAAAACACCAGCGCGTATCGCGAGAGGTGCGGCGGGTGGTCCGCGACGAACGTCCCGCGCTGTCCTCGGGCGACGACGAAGCCGTCGCGCGAGAGGCTGTCTACAGCCTGCTGAACCGTGAGCGGGCCGGTCGCGAAGCGGCGTTCGAGCTCGAGCCAACTCGGGAGTCTTCCGCCGGGCCGGATTCGGCCTTCGATGATCTCCCGACGCAGCGTCTGCTCGATCAGGTTTCGCTTCGTCGGCGGGCGTGTAAGCGTTTTCGTCGGCATAAATCCGAGTCGAAATGCACTACTAAATCTGAATCAGATAATTAGTATCATAGTAATGAGAGGGAAAGGTGATGTCCAGAACATTCTTCTCCGAAAGTGAGGAGGCTGGAGCTACCGCGTGGCGAGGATACAAACCGTTGCGGGCTTCACTTTGCTTGCGATGTCTTCCGTGCTGAGGGCGTCGCCGCCGGCGTCGGCGGGAGAGACGTCGATCTTGTTTTTGGCGAGGAACTTGCGGACGTGGCCGGCGCTGATGCCGATGCCGTAGCTGTCTTCCATCGCGCTGGCGAGACTCTTCATACAGACGACGGCCATCACGTCGCCGTTCTTGTCCGCGATCGGGCCGCCGCTGTTGCCGGGGTTGACCTTTGCGTCGATCAGCACGTCCGCGCCGCTGATGGTTTGCTCGGAACTGGAGACGACCCCGCGCGTGACTTTGATCGCGGCGCCGAGGCGGTCGATCATTGGGTAGCCCATCACGACACACTCCGCGCCGTCGCCGGGCGCGTCGGATTTGCTGAGATGCAGGAACGGCAGCTCGCCGTCGGATTTGATCTTTACCAAGGCAAGGTCCTGCTCGTCATCGACGACGACGACGCTTGCGCTCCTGCGCTTGTTGTCGGGCATGATCACCATGAACGTCTTCCCGCCATCGACGACATGGCGATTGGTGACGATCAGACCGTCGGGCGTAATGAGGAAACCCGTTCCGCTGCTCAACATCCCCGGCGCGATCGGCGAGGGTGATCCATCGCCGCCTTTCTCGCCCTTGTCTTTACCATGCGTCTGCGGCGGGCGCATGTAGATGAGCGTCCACTGCTGCGACGGCCCAGAGACCCCGTACTTCGCCGCGAGCAACTTGGCCGCGTCGATCGCGGACTTGAGCTTTGTATTGTGCTGCACGCCTTGCGGCGCCGCGGAGATCGCGTTCACCAGGTTCTGCGCGACTTCCTTCGAGTCCGACGCCTGCGCGGCGCGGTAGATCGAAAGGATCGATTTCTCGTACTGCTTCTTCGTCGACAGCGCGATCCCCATGTTCGTCAGCGCCTCCGGCGAATCGGGACGCATGCGCAGCGCCTGCTCGAAATATTTGATCGCGTCGTCTTCCTTGTGCTGCATCATACCGAGGTAGCCGAGCAGGAAATTCACCTCGAACGAGTTAGGGTAAAGCTTCTGCGCTTCTTCGAGCTTTTTGACCGCGTTAAGCGTCTGGTTGTTACGGAGATCCTCGCCCGCTTCCATCGTGAGCTTCGAGGCCTTGGTGACGATCTGCTTGCGTTCGTCGCCGCCGATCCACTTGCCGTTGATTTTTTCCGCGCCGTCGTCGGCCATCTTCTGCCATCGCGCCGCTTCGTCTTTCGCGGCCGCGAGATCGGGGCTGTCGGCGTTGTTGTCGATGAACTCCTGCCAGATCGCGACCGCGGCGACGGGCGTCTCGACGCCGTCGGCCTTTCGTTTCGTCGAGACGAATGCGGCGGATGTTCCCGCCTTGACGGACGAGGGTGTCGTGTCGTCGTGCGCGCTCGATGGTTTCGTTGCGGATGCGGATCCGATCGAAGCCACGTCTTCCGCGGCGACGGATCGCGATTTGCCGTCCTTTGTCTTCACCCAGTAGTTGGCGCCCTGCTTGATGACGGTGCCTTCGAGAACGGTGCCGTCTTTGAGAACAATCTTCTCCGCCGACGCGATCGAAATCGTGAAAAGGATCGTGCCGACAACGACAAGGAATCGCGAACGTGAAAACATCATGCCATACCCCTGGAACGTAAACGTCTACTCGCGAGCATCTTTGGCGAGATTGTTCGCCGCGTCCAGCGCGGAATTTTGGTGGACTTTCTTTCGTTGTGATAGCAGAATCTTGAAATCACTTGTCGTCGCACGTCATGCGTCATCGACATCGCATCGCATTTACGCTCGTCGAACTGCTCGTGGTGATCGGCATCATCGCGATGCTCATCGCGTTTCTGCTCCCGTCGCTCCAGCAGGCGCGTCTCCAAGCCAAACGCGTGCAGTGCGCGTCGAACATGCGGCAATCGATGCTCGCGCTAATCAACTACGCGATGAACACGCAGAACAAGGAGTTCCCATTCAACAATCCCGAAGGCGTGGTCGGGTCGACTTACAACAACAACGGGTACGACGACGAATGGGCCGTGCCGTGGAACGGGATGGAAGGGCAGAGCAATTGGCGTGGATATCTCATCAAGTATCGCTACGCGGTTGCGAAGGTGCTGGGATGTCCGTTCCTCGACGGCGCGATCTCCACGGCAGGCAACTGGTACGAAACACCCGCCGACCAGCGATCGGCTTATCCTTACGTCTACCTCGGGCCGGGCGTCGACCTTTATCGCACTGCGGTCTACGTCACAGGACTCGACAGCTACAACCGCAAACCGCGGAAGTTCCGTTACAAGCACGTCCACCCCATCCTGATCGACCCGTTTCCGGTCCAGACGGTCGGGCCGACCGCGTTCATGGTGCCGCATAAGCTGATCGTCTCGTGGTATCAGGGATCCTTCGGCGAAGCGTGGGCGAATCAGCGGGACTACGATCAGAACGTCGGCTGGGCCGACGGCCACGTCACCTTCCACGCGGTCCGGCGTGTTCCGGCGGGGGTGTATTGCCACCTGTTCGACCACAATTGGGACGACTATTGACCCGTCTGATCCGGCCTCCGTACCCGCTTGCATCCCCCGCAGCCGTTTCCTATACTCCGCGGCTCGACTTTTCCGGCCAAGGCGCGTTTGCCTCACCCGAGAAATCGCAGAAGACGACCGTTTGAAGGATCCGGTATGCCGACGATTAACCAGCTGATCAAGAAGCCGCGCCGTAGCCTCGGGCGGATCAATAAGGTCAAGGACTTGGAGGCCTGTCCGCAAAAACGCGGCGTGTGCCTTCAGGTCAAGACGATGACCCCCAAGAAACCGAACTCCGCGCTGCGGAAAATTGCCCGCGTTCGGTTGAGCAATGGCAAGGAAGTGACTGCCTACATCCCGGGAGAAGAACACAACCTTCAGGAGCACAGCATTGTGCTGGTGCGAGGCGGTCGCGTCCGCGACCTGCCCGGTGTAAGATATCATATCGTTCGTGGGACACTCGACGCCCTGGGTGTCGACGGCCGTAAACGCGGCCGCAGCAAGTATGGAACGAAGGCCGGGAAATGACGTAAACATCCGCGCCTCCGTCCCGAGCACATCTTTTCGCAAGGACGGCGGTACATGATTTGGACACTGCTAGAGCAGTCGTCGCAGACGACGCAGGATTTTCAGACCAGCTTCAAGAGCCTCGTCTTCATCCTGTGCTTCTTGATCCTGATCGCTGCGGTGATTATCTGGTGGATTAAGCGATCGACGTGAAGGACGTCGACGCACGAGTAGGAACGACGAGCGAAAGAGCAACGAGCAATGGCTTACAAGAAATTCACAGCCAGCGAAGACATGCTGAAGCCGGATCCGCGCTTCAACAGTAAGCTGGTCAGCAAGTTCATCAACTCCTTGATGTGGGACGGCAAGAAGACCGTCGCCCAGCGCGTCTTCTACGGCGCGATGGAGCAGGTCACCAAGAAGATGAAGGATGTCCCGCCGTTGGAACTCTTTGAGACGGCGATCAACAACGTCAAGCCGTACGTCGAAGTCCGGTCCAAGCGCGTCGGCGGGGCGAACTACCAGGTGCCGATGCAGGTGAACAAGCGTCGCCAGCAGAGCCTCGCATTTCGGTGGATCATCGAAGCGTGCCGGGGCGCTGGTGGGCGGCCGATGTCGGATCGTCTCGCGGACGAGCTGATCGCGGCGTTCAAGAAGGAAGGTAAGGCGATCAGCACGCGTGAGAACACGCACCGCATGGCGGACGCGAACAAGGCGTTCGCGCATTTCGCCTGGTGATGATCGCGGCTTGATCATAGTGATGAATTGAACGACCCCCGTCGAACGACGGGGGTTCTTCTTTGGTGAAATGCAGGGGCGACGCAAGCATCGACCCTGCGAGAGCGCCGTCTAAGCCTTCATCTCGCCAAACGTCCCGACCGCCGGCAGTTGTCCCACCAGCGGCTTCGCGTATTGCTTGAACGCGTCGGTGATGTTGTTCCCGCCTTCGATGAACGACGGATCCATGTGCCGCGTCTCTTTCGCGACGAGATGCAGCGGGGTGAGAACCGTTTCGATGTCGTATCGCGGGCCCGGCAGGCGGCGCATCGTTACGCTGCCGTCGGCGCCTTCCTTCAGGCTGAATCGCACCGCCATCTCGCCGACGAGCCGCGCTTCGCGGGCGTCGACTTCGCTGATGACCCCTGGGAATGATCGCTGGAGATATCCGAACGTATCCGCTCGCACTCGGAGCTTCTTGCCAGGGCCGCCGAGCTTGTCCTTGATCAGATCGGCCATGAAATCGCCCAGCGCGCCGGTGCCGGAGAGCTGGATGTTGCCGTGCATGTCGCGTTCGATGTGCTCGCTGAGGCCTTCGGCCATTTTCTGCGCCCAGGTTTTTCCATCGGGCTGGACGATCCCTTCGCTGCACGCAATCAGGCAGCGGCCATGCTTGCGGTACATCCGATCCACGTCGGAGAGGAACGTCTCCTCGCTCAGCGGGATCTCCGGGACGTAGATCAGATGCGGCCCGTCGTCGTCGTGCTGCCGCGCGAGCACCGACGCCGCGGTGAGGAAGCCCGCGTTGCGGCCCATGATGATGTCGACCTTGATCCCTGGCAACGAGAGGTTGTCGAAGTTGTCGCCCATCGTGGCGCACGCGACGAACTTCGCGGCCGAGCCGTAGCCCGGCGTGTGATCGTGCACGCGGAGGTCGTTGTCGATCGTCTTGGGGATGTGGAAGGTCTGCAGCGGATGACCTTCCTTCTTCGCCATCTCGCTGACGATCCGCGCGGTGTCCGCGGAATCGTTCCCGCCGATGTAGAAGAAGTAGTGGACGTTGTTCTTCTCGAACGCGCGGAAGATCCGTTCGCAGTATTCGTGATTCGGTTTGTCGCGGGTCGACCCCAGCGCCGCCGCCGGCGTCGTCGCGATGCGCGACAGCAGATTTTCAGGAACCTTGTCCAGATCGATGAACTCATTATCAACAATCCCGCGGACGCCATGCCGCGCCCCCAGCACGCGGCCGATGTGTCCAGCGCGGCGCACCTCTTCGATCACGCCGACGAGAGACTGATTGATAACCGACGTCGGCCCACCCGATTGACCGATGACGGCATTGCCTTTCGAACTCTTACTCATGTTGCGCCTTACGACTTCCTGCGGGGTTCGGTTCCCAACTTCCGGGGGCGAATCATAGAGCTTGCGGGCGATGGTTCAAGCAGATGAAACGACGGCGACAGCTTTGTCCGCCAGCGGATTGTAGGGCAGTTCTCATCCGTCGCATTGCGGGCATTTCCCGTCAATTCGCGTTTGTCCGCACTTGCGACAGAGGCCCGCCCGGACGCGGGTTTGACGGACGAAGATCGCCAGCAGCATTCCCGCATTGCCGAGAACGATCAGGATGATCGCGAGGATCAAGTATGGAAATGGCGGCGGAAACCCGCCATGCTTTGCTACAGCGACCGCGAGAACGATCAGGCCGAGCAGCTCGACGATAGCGAAGAGGACGAGCTGAGTGATCATCGCCGACTTACCTCCTCGTTCCGACGAAAAACAGGGCGAGGATGAAGAGGAACATCAGCAGCAGGAAGAGTACCGCGCCGCCGACCAAGAGGATGCTCAGCACTTTCTGCCACGTCGGAAGTCCCGCGTTGGATCGCGGCGGCGGGGACGTGTACTCGATGATCGGCACCGACGTCGGCGCGGACCGCGTTGCGGTCTCTAATGCGTCCTGGGATGGCGGGTCGAGCTTCGACATCCGTCACTCCTTCTCCGTCACCTCCGCCGCGGCCTGCATGCCGGTGGCGACTTCGGACAGGATACCTTTCTTCACGTAGATCGGCCGCACAATCTTGCGCAAGCTTGGGAGCTGGAGGCGGAACCAGATTGCCGCGCACAGCGCCGCGGCGCCGGCGAGCATCACGGCTCTTCGCGCTCCGCCCACACCGGGCGCGAGGTAGCCCGCCGCGGAGCCGATGAGCAGGTTGCCGAAGGGCGTCATGCCGATGAACGCCATCGTGAAGAAGCTCATGACTCTGCCGCGTTTGTCTTCGTCGGTGAGCGTCTGGAGCAGTGTGTTCGCCGAGGCGAAGGTCGCGATCATGCCGAAGCCGGTGAAGGGGACGATGAGCAGCGCGACGCTCAGGTGGCGCGCCAGCGAGAACGCGATCAGCCCAATGCCGAAGATGACCGCCGCCCAGAAGATCACGCGACCCAGTCCGACGACGGTGCGCCGCGCGGCCAGGTAGATCGCGCCGACGAGCGCCCCCGCGCCGGACATGCCCATCAAGATGCCCATTGTTTCGGCGCCGTGGCTGAAGGAAGCGGAAACAGTGGCAGCGGAGCCGCCACCGCCGCCCACGGATGGTGCGCTGAGCGCGTCGGCGAAGATCGGCATCAACACGCTCAGCGCAGGCATCGCGGTCAGGCTCATCACCGCCATGAGCATCAGCAGCACGCGGATCGGGACGAAGCCCCAGACGTAGCGGAAGCCCTCGGCGAACTCGTGGACGATCCCGCGTTCCGGGCCGGCGCGCCGCGGACGCGGGGTGATCCGCATCGCCAGCAGCGCCGCGATCACCGCGATGTAACTCGTGCCGTCGATCAGAAAGCACCAGCCTTCGCCCACCCACGCGATCAACAATCCCGCCAGCGCCGGGCCGATGAGTCGCGCGCCGTGCACGAGCGTCGAGTTCAGCGCGATCGCGTTCGCGAGGTTCTCGCGGTTCTCCACCATCTCGACGAGAAACGCCTGGCGGCCGGGGATGTCGAACGCGTTCACGAAGCCCTGGAAGATGCTCAGGCAGATGACCTCGGGGATCGTGATCACGTGAGCCAGCGCCAGCGCCGCGAGCGCGAACGACTCGAGCATTGCCAGCGTCTGCGTGATCACCAGAAGTTTCTGCCGGTTCACGCGATCCACCCATACGCCCGCGAGCGGCGCCAGCAGGAACATCGGCACCTGTCCTGCGAACCCGACGACGCCGAGCAGGAACGGCGCCCGCTCGGGATGCGCCGATTCCTTCGCCAGCCGATACACCAGCCACGCGGTCGCGACCATCGTCAGGAAATTGCCGACCATGGAGATCAGCTGCCCGAAGAAAAACAGCTTGTAATTCCGCGATCGGAAGGCGCGGAGGATGAGTTCGAATCGGTTTGGCTTCGTTTCGACAGTTTCGTAATCGATCTTGCGGGCGGTACTTCCAGAATCCACGAGCCGGATTATGCAGATTTGTCCGACGCTTGGGGAGGGGCGGAATCGCGACCGCTTGATGACGGGGCGGGCTCGCGGTGGGTTCGTTTCGACCGATTCGAGCGCGGTGACAAAACCGGACAAATTGGGCCACTGGGGGTCGTGCGGGGCCGCGCAAGGGTACAAATGAAAACAACCGGGAACGCTCCCCGTATCACGGGCTTCCAGCCCGTGCGAGCGATCAGGGTCGAAGTTAATTTTTGATTTTCCGACCTCTTGCGTCGCGCGCACGGGCTGGAAGCCCGTGATACGGGTGGCGTTTCGGATGATGAGTCGAGAGAGCGACATCCCATCTAACGCCCTGCATTGCGCGAGTTCGACGCCGCGGGCGCATCGATGTGCGAAATTGAACGATCGCGGCGGCTGAAATCGGAATTTTGCCATCGCGGGGCGCTGCGCTCGCGAGGGTCGATTGACGCAACAGGAAGAAGGTCGGAATCCTCGACTCGTGACGACATCCATTGATCCGGCGGCGTCGCCTTGTTGCAATGTCTTCCGTGACGATTCCATTCGATCCGCAGGATCGGTCATTCAACCGCGCTAACGCGCTGTATCTCGCGCACGCGTCAGATGTCGCGTATCACCGCGCGCCGACGGCCGCGGCGATGGAGAGGCTCGGGCTTCGCGCGGTTGCGTTTCGGCACAAGCTCACGCGGACGCGCGGGTTTCTCGGCGTGTGCGACACGCACGCGGTGCTCTCGTTTCGCGGGACGGATCCGGTGACGCTGCCGAACTGGGTGACGGACGCCGTCGTCAAACTCGTGACGCGCGAGGAGTACATCGGCCGCGTGCATCACGGGTTCGCTTCGGTACTGAAGCACACGTGGTACAAGATCGAGCGAATCCTCGACGCGGCCCGAGACGAGATCGGCAACAAGCCACTGTTTCTCACCGGACATTCGATGGGCGGCGCGCTCGCGGTGCTGACCGCGTGCCGGCTCGCGAAACATTGGGGCGCGCCGGTCGCGGTCTACACGTTCGGCGCTCCGCGCATCGGTGATCTCGCGTTCTGCAAAAGCTACAAGCTGCCGACGTATCGCATCGTGAACGGGCTCGATCTGGTGCCGGAGATTCCGTTGGCGTCGATGAAGCGGCTCCTGCCGATCGCGCCGCGATTCAGCAATCACAAGATCCTCGGTCCGCTGCGGCGGATGGCGGCACGCGTACCGTGCTACGGACACGTGAAGACGCTGGTGTACATCGATCTCGACGGCGAGATCACCGAGAACGCGGACGTCGCGCCGTGGCACGCGCACGCAGTCGCCCGCGCGATCGTGACAAAGGGGAAAAGCTTCCACGAAGGCATCACCGATCACCTTATCGCGAACTACATCCGCGGGTTGGAGGGGCAGGTTCGGAAAAAGCATCCGCATGCGCGGCGGCGGGTCCGACTGGATTAAGGAGTTTCACGCAGAAGCCATCATCGGAGAATCAGCGACATGAAGTTGTTCCGGCCCCATGAAATCACCGTGTCCGCGTCGCGCAAACACGCGGTCGCGCAGTTCGACGCGAAGCCGACGCCGCAAAAGATCCGCCGGCGCGTCTTCGCGAACGACGCGGGCGTGTCGTCAGGCTTCGAGACGATCTACGCGCCGGCGCCGTGCTACGACGACAGCCGATTCCTCGTGCTCGCCAACGAGAAGATGCTGCTCGTCGGCGCGTGCTTCCTCGACTCGATCACCAAGCTCTCCAGCGTGCACGGCAAGAGCATGGCGGACGACGTCGAGATCGTCTTCGATCCGTTCGACGACGGCGTCGGCTTCGTCCAGTTCTACTTCAACCTCTCGGGCCGCGAGCCCAGGATCTCGAAGAATCCGCACAACGATTCCGAGCCGCTGAGCGAAGTCGTCGTCAGCACGCATCTGCCGTATCCCGAAGCGCAGTCGAGCGCGTTCGACGGCGTGCGGCTGCGGCGATATCGCTGGTGGGACGAGACGATCGCGGGGTATAGCATCTCGGCGCTGCGCTGCCGCTGGCTGTTCGCGTGGTTCGATCCGCGTGAGGTGTTTCGCAACGGGAAGCGCGCGGGGTTCAACATTGCGCGACAGCGGACGTACATCGACGAATTCGGATCGTGGAATCACGCGTCGGGGAACGGATCGCAGGACGCGCTGAGTCTGGGAAAGCTCTACCAGTTCGACGCGCCGCAGGTTTTGAACGACGTGCGCGCATCGCGCGAGGAATCCGGTGAACTTGCGATCCGCGGATCGTGCGTCGATCGACCGCGCGACATCCAACTCCACCTCGTCGATCCGTTTGGCGATGAGGTCGAGATCGAGCCGCAGTGGAGCGGCGATGCATTCACGATCGCCGTGCCCGTCAGTGATGACGGCGGACGCTATCGACTCAAGCCGTCTTCTGCGAGCGCGGAGATCGAGCCGGGATTCGTCGCGATCGATCTCCCCAAGCCGAAACGCGCCCGCGAATTCAAGCTCAGTCTCACCTACGACTCGCCGATGTGCGTGATCGCGAACCACTACACGCCGCAGCGGCTGGATCGCGATTTCGGCGCGTGGAAGGCGCTCGGCATCTCGCGTGTTCACTGGATTGAATATGGCGACTGGCCGTCGTTCTGGTCGTGGAAATTTGGCGGAAAACTCTTCTGTCCTGGATACGCCCGCACCGTGAAGGAATGCGGCGACTACCTCACCGCAGCGTGCGCCGCGGCGCATCGACAAGAACTCGAGTTCATCGCCGATTTCAAAACCTTCGACCTCGGAATGAACTGCATCCCTTCGGAGAAACCATTCCGCAAGAGCACGACGTGGGAGAAGCTCGACCGGAACTACTCCGGCGTGATCCCCGAGATCTCCGCGGCACGCGGCGCGACGTGGCGCGCGAACCCCGCGTGGCAGCGCAAACCGAATCTCCCCGTCACTCGCGTGGCGCTGTACAGCGATGTCGAACTGCCGGCGATCAAGCCGGCGTCGGTGAAGATCTACGCGTCAACCGATAATAAGCGATATACGCCGATTCGCGCGAAGATCAAATCGGGAACGACCTCGCGTCGCCATCAACGCTGGACACCCGCGGGCAATGTGTCGGACTCAGGGAGCGCGAAGAACTGGTTCATCGAGATCTCCGGCATCAAGACGAGCAAGCCGTATCTCGCGATCAAGATCGACGGCAAACGCTTCGAGCTTTGGCATCGCGGGTTCATGTTCGTCGAAGCGTTCGGCGCAGACGGCAAGCCGTGCGTCGTCACGCCGGCGACATCCGGCGATCTCGAACGCGGGTTCTTCTTCTGGAAAGGTTGGCAGGGCTGGGCGAATCAAACCGAATCGCTCATCCAGCGCCGCGGCTGGGCGAGCGACGCGATCGGGCTCGTCTTCGACGAAGACGACGCGATGGTCACAATGCTCGAGCCGGCGCACGAGCAGGCGCGCGCGATTTGGCTCAATCGCATCCAGACGATTCTCGACGCGGGCGTCGACGGCGTCGATCTGCGAACGTACTGCCACCACAACGGCCCGATGCATTACCTGAAGTTCGCGTTCGCGCAGCCGGTGCTGGAAACCTTCCGCAGTGTTTACGGCCGCGACCCGGAATGCCGCGACGACGACTATGAAAAGATCCGCAATATCCGTGGTGATGCGTACACGCAGTTCGTGCGAGACGCCTCAACGTTGATCCATTCTCGCGGGAAGAAGTTCATCGCGGAGATTGAATCAGGCGTTGAGGTGTCCTCGTCGATGCATTGTCGCATGCAATTGCCGATGCAGTGGCGCCGCTGGATCACCGAAGGGCTGATCGACGAGATCCGCGTGAAGTGGTACTCGCCGTGGAGCATCCACGTTCACGATGAGATCCTCCCACTGGCGCGCAAGCACGACATCCCGGTTCACGTGATCAGCCGCTGTCTGCACCAGGGTCCGAGCCATCGATTCATCGAAGTCGGCGCCCAGACGATCGCCGACGCAGCGCGAAGCGGATTCGCGGGATATTCATGGTACGAGCAGCAGAATTTCATGGACACGAATGCCGAAGGCTTCCCAATGTTCAAAGGGCCCATGCCCGCGTACTTTGCCGCGGTGCGCGAGGCGTTGAACGCGATGGGTGAGAGCGCAGAGATCGCGACCGAGCTTAGCGCCGATTGATTCTGAGCACGACTACACGACGATCGCAACTGTGTCGATTCACCCTGCGGTGTTCCACCCTTTGACGATGTTCTCGGTCTTGAGCAATTCGTAGAGCTGCGCGATCTGATCCGCGGAGTTGCTCACACGGATGTCGCGCTCGAGCGGCGTCTTTCGATTCGGGCTGAAATCGGTGAAGTAAGCCACGAACGCGGGGAATTCGGCGCCGCCGACGGCGCCGTGCTTGTTCGTCTTCCACATCATCAGCTTGCGGACCATCGTCTGACCCTTGAGCGTTTTGGTGAAGACTTCGCGTTTCATCACTTCGCTGCCGGGGAGGGTGATCTTGCGCGCGTCGAGATCCGCCATCGGCACTTCGACGGTGTCGGCGATCTGCTTGAGGCGAAGGTCGGTCGACGTCACGCGTTTGTCGTCGCGGCGACGGATGAACTGCGGGGAGATCGGGCTCGCGAGCGGCAGGGGGCGGACGATGGAGTATTTCGAATCCTTCCGCTGCCAGTTCAGCACCATGCGCTCGATGCTCGCGCCGCGGGTGTTCTGGTTGATCAGATCGAGGCAGGAAATCTCGACGACCCACTCCGGCCGCACCATCTGATACGCGACCGCGTCGTTCACTTCGGTGTAGTCGCTCTCCGCGGGCATGTCTTTCAGATCGCTCAGGAATTCACGGCGCTGATCTTCGGTGAACCCGCCACCCACGCGTCCGAGCACGTGCAGCGTTTCGTCAGGACGCACGAGGCCGACGAGCATGTCGTGCATCATGCCGACGCGATCGTCGGTGCCTTCGGTGAAACCGAGCACCGCGACGTCGACCGAGCAGCGCGGCTTCACCTTGAACAGGCCCGCGGTGTCTGAGCGGATGACGAGGCCCTCGGCGCTCTCGCCTTCCACCCATTTCGCGAATTGTTTTTCGCAATCATCGACGGTCTTGGCGCGGACCGTTTCGACAGGGCGGACGTGCTTTCCGCTTTTGAAGATCTTCTCGATCGTCTGCCACGTCTCCGCGAATCGCTTCGGTCCCGGCTTCTGATTCAGCTCGACGACGTCGAACACCGCGAAGCGCATCGAGCCGACTTCGTCGTCGCTCGCGGGCTGCCGCGCGACGCGCGAGACGTCGTGCACGCGCGGGCGCTTTTTGTCGCTTCGATCGACGTACAACTCGCCCGCGAAGATCCCGGCTTTGTAACCTGCATCGGCGAGGAGCTTGCACGCTTCGGCCTGAAACGGAATCCCGCAGCGGACGGTTCCGCCGGGATTGATGAGGCACGCGCTTTTCCCGTCGATCGCGAGGATGCTGAATTCGCCGTCGATCTTGCGGCTGACGAAGTAATCGCACTCGGGGAGCTTCTGCTTCATCGCCGGCTTGTCGAGCGCAACCATCCGCGCCGCGAGGGCGCGGCGATACTCCTGCGCGACGATGTGCAGGAACGGATTGAGCAGACAGCGCGCGTTACCCGACGCGTAATCGCCGCGAAGAACGGTGAGCATCGAGCGATCGAACAGTGAGTCGGTCGCGGTCGCGGGCATCGGTTATTCCTCCCCTTCGTCGACTTCGTCGGATTTGCGTTTTTTCGAGCGACGTTTCGGCGTCGCTTCCTCGGTTTTCGATTGGGCCGCCGGCGCCGCGGGTTTCGTTTCTTCGACGGGTGCCGCAGGCGCGTGTGGCACTTCGACCTTCGGCGGCGCCTTCAGTTCCATGTTCGACAGATGCAATACAAGCAGATATTTGTCCCCCTGCGTCCGTCCCTCGAGAAACCCGCGATATTGTTGCCCGCCGCGCGTGAAGACGAGCGGAGCGGCTCCCTTCGGTCCGCCGCCGACGAGCATCAGGCTCTTTTTCTCCTCGAGTTCCTTCGCGATGCCGAAGAGGAAATCGTACGTTAGCCCGTTCACATGTACGATCTGCTGCTTTGCGGAGAAGACGAATTTGTTGAAGACGTCGCTCTTGGGCATCAGCTTGCCCGACCATTTGAGCGGCGTCTCGATGGCGGTGTTTTGCTGGGCGATCTTGCGCGGGCGACGCTCGCGTTCTGTGCCGTCGGGGTTGCGGATCACTTCGAACTGCTTGATGCGGTGGGCGACCTTGCCCTCGGGATCGATGAACACGCGGCTCGTCGATTTGAGGAAGCGGCCGAAGTTCTCGACGTCGACGTCCGCGTCGCTGGCGATCAGCTTGTCCGCGATCTTCTCGAGGCCGCCGGCCTGACTCTGGAGCGATTCGAGATCGCAATTGATCGTGGATTTAAGGATCCGCGCCGACTGCGCCTCGCGCTTCTCCGAATCGAGATAGCGGATCTTTCGCGCGCGGCGCACCGGCGTCGTGCCAACCATCGCGTCGCGACCCTTGCTGTTGGAGAGATTGATTTGCCCCATGGTGAAACTCTCCAGGCATCAAGCGTCCATCAAAATGTCATTCCGAGGTATTCCGAGGAATCTGGCCTCACCAGCAAGTTGGCCGGATCCCTCGGAGTACCTCGGGATGACAAAATCTCCGCTCCTCGTTTCACATCATCCCGAAGTCCAGCGAATCGTCCTCGTCATCACCGCCGTCTTCGGATTCCTCGTCGATGTCGTCGGGCTGATCGAACCCGACGAAATCGAAATTCGCCGGCTGCCCGATGAGCAGAAACGGCGCGCCCTCCGCGGAGAGCAGCAGGAACGCGACATCCGCTTCAACCCCGCCGCGGAAGCTGAAGGGGAAGTGGAAAATCTTCCCGGCCTTGAGCGCCGCGTGCAGATCGCCGAGATCGCCTTCGCTGGAAATCTGATACGCGGTGGCGATGTTGTGCCCGAGAAACTCGTCGATCGTCGCGGTCTGCTCGAGCGGAACCGGCGCAGAAAAACTCGACGGAACCGGCGTGATCGGCTTGTTGTCGTGATCGCACGGCACCAGCGATTTTCGATCGAGCCACTCGCCAACCGGCGAAAGGCTCGCGATCGCCGTCCCGCCGGATTGGATGATCGAGCGACCGTCGTTCGCGAGCTTCGCGGATTTGCAGCGGCGACCTTTGTCGTCGACCGTTTCGATCTCGACGTAGCCTACAAATCGTCGCGCGAGACTTTTTCGAGTTGAAGCGGGAGTTCTTTCCCCGCGAACTGAAGAACGAGTGGCCTGGCCATGCGCGGCAGTATCGCCCAGCGCGCCGGCGTCGGTCAACCACAGTGGCGAGACGCGCTTTGCACAGCCGATGTCCCACGCTGAGCGAAATCATAACGATGGGACAACCGAAATCGCTGCGCAACCTCTCGTCGCGAAGCACGTTGCGTAGAGCGCCTGAAAATCGGCGCGAAATAGAATCTTTTTGCGTGGGACACCGTGGGACATTGTGGGACGCGCACTGGATATCGAGCGAGGTCCCGCATGTCGCACGGGATGGATTCATAAAGCGATCGACCTCCGTTTCGGTAATCGCGACGCGTGCGTCGCCCGTCCCCTTTGAGAAATGCCGCGACATTATAGATGTCGCGGCGAAGCCTGTCCGCGAGAAAACTTATTAGAGCGGCTTTCATTTGTTCATAGCGGATTCGATCAGTGTCATTCCTCGGAGTACCTCGGAATGACAACTCCGCTATGATCTGATGAAAACTGCTCTAAATCATCGCCGCGGCGCGTTGGGCGAGGGCCCGATCGACATCAAAGAGGCCGCGCCACCAGGTTTCGAACGCCGCGGATTCGCCGACCCAATTCGTGTAGTACTTTCGCGCGATCGGTTTGAGACGATCGATCTCGCGCAGCAGTTGCTTCAGGCGTTTACGCAGATCGTTCCCCATGATCGGCGGAACCGTTTCGCGATTGGGATACCACCAGCGCGATTCTTCGAGCGCGAAGAGGAGTTGCTGCCAGCGCCATTCCGCTTCGACCGCGATGCGCAGGCCGTCGATGAACGCGCCGCTCGACTTGAGATTCTTCAGGACCGTCAGCACGTTTTGAAGCGTTCCGGCGCGGCCGCCGGCGGCGCTCATCGTCGGGTTGCCGAGGATCCAGAGCAGATCGTCGAGACTCCAATCGCCGATGCGCGCGGGCAGTCCCAGCTCTTTTGCGATCTCGGTCGATCTCTCTTCGAGATCGCTCGGCGACGTTTTCCCGCACCAGGCGCTCGCGGCGAATTGTGCGAAGCCGTAAAGACTCAGCGTCCACATTGAGTTGATCGGCGCGAACGAGTGTCCGCGGGCCCAGCATGTCGCGACGGCGCCGTCGCCGCGCAGATCGAGCACGCTGCGCACGACCTGTTTGCAATTGTGAAACCCGCGGGCGAAGTTCGGCATGAACGGCCCGGACGCAGACGCGTCGGCGGCGCAGTAGCCCCACAGCGCCCGCTTGCGCGACGCGATGAGCCGCGCCTGCGAGAACGCGGGCGCGGTTCCGGTCTTTCGATCGAATCCACCCAGCGACTGAAGCTGCTTTGCCGAAAGATCGTCGGCGAATCGTCCTTCGGCCGCGAAGATCGGAAGCTGCTGGCGCGCCCGGCTTGCGGAGTAATCGTGCCGGAACGCGCCTTTGCCGGGACGGCCACCCTTGTACAACACGTACGGCGCGCGCTCGCGGACGCAGTTGTAATCCCACGGCATCACGATCACGCGCGGATCGAGCCGCGACAGAAGATCCTCGCGTCCGCCGCCGAAGAACATGTCTCCCGCCATCATCGGCGTGCGTCCGCGATCCAGGGCCATCCGCGTGACCCAGTTCGCGTGGTCGAGATACAGCTCCATCGATCCGCCGAGCTTCGCCGCGCGCTTTTTGCAGATCGGGCAGAAGCCGAGTTGATGCGTCTCGTCGAGCCCGACGTTGAGATATTTGCTGTCGGGATGCAGATCGCAGACGTAATCGACCAGGCTCGCGACGTAATCGCGCGCGGTCGGGTTCGAGGGGCAGAGCTGGTTCGGATATTCGGGATTCTCCATCATCCGCACGGTGCCGGGGACGCGGCGCAGGTATTCGACGTGTCCGAGCGTCTGCACGAGAGGGATGTACTGGATGCCCAGATCGCGCGCGAGCTTCGTCAGCGTCTCGATCTCGCGCCGCGAGTATCGATCGGCTTTCGGAAATTGTCGTGGCAGCGGAAGCTCGGGAAGCCGGTGCTCGTATTCGACGAGCACTGTGTTGATCCCCCAGCGCGCGTAGAGCTTCAAAAGATCTTTGAAGACATTGAACGGGATTTTCGGTCCCTTGAGATCGACATGGATCACGCGATTCGGCAATGCGGGGCGAGACGTCTGCCGTCGCCACGCGGGCAGCGCGGCAGGGTGCGATGTCAGTTTCATGGTGAGGTGCAAGCGTACGTGAGGGTGTGACGATTGGAAAGCTCGGCCTCGACGTAGGTCGCGCCGTCGAGATCGGATCGAATCGATGGCGGCTTGCCGTTCAGTTTCGCGACGCCCTTCTTTGTCGATTCGATCTGGATGAGCTGTCGTCCCGGCGTTGCGGTTTCGATCTCGATCGTCCAGGCATTTCCGTCGCGTCGCGCGTCGGTGATTTTCACGAAGCGGCTCATCGGGCTGACGAGCAGATCGTCGAACATCCAAGCGATGCGCATCTCGCGGCCGGATACGCGGAGCGATGTGCGGTGTTTGTTCCACGTCATCGTCGCGCTCGCGGGCTGGCCGTAGATGTCGTGATTGACGAGATAAATCGACGAGAACGGCGTTCGCGAGGGCATCTCGCCGTCGTAGATCGCGTAGAACACATCGCGACTTTCGACGGCGATGTTCGATTGCTCGCCCTCCGCGAGCGTGCGAAGGATGTCGGTGATCAGCGCATCGAGCCGCGCGCCGGGATACTCCGACGTCGCGAGCAAATAGACGACTCCCTTGCCGACGCGATGCTCGAGCAGCAGCGGTAGATTCGGATTCTCTCGCGCATGCGCGAGCACGCGAGCGCCGTGCAGTTCGAGCGACGCGAGTGGGGCGTCTTCGAGATACAGCGCGCCCTGTGGGAACACGTATCGATCGCTCGACGTCTGGTTCGCGAAGTAAAACTCGTCGACCGTCTCGCCCGCGGCGCGGATCTTCACGCCGCAGAGATCACGCACGTCGCCGTCGTTGATGAAGTTCTGCGGACGATCGGTTCGCGTGCGCGTGGAGAGGTGCGGGACAGAGAGAAAGAGTGTCCCGCCATTCCCGACAAACCCGCGGAGCTTCGCGTAATTCTCTCGCGTCATCGTGTTCCAGCCGAGCAGCGCGAGCGTTCTGTACGATTGCAAGACGTCCACGGGGGCTTCGATCGGGACGATGTCGACCTGCCCGCACGGCGGCGTGCCGTGGCGCAGCGGCTTGGCGGGATCGGCCTGCCAGTAATATTTCCGCGGAACGATGTACCAAGGCTCGGAATCGAACACCCGATCGAAGTGCCGCCACATCTTCAGCGCATCGGGTGCGAGGAAACCAGGATCGTCCACCATCCACATCCGATCGGCCGACGCCGCGCCGCCGACCCAGCCGTCGAGATAGCCGAGAAGAAATCCGAGTCGCACGCGCGGGGAGGCAGTGGGGCGACGATGGAATTGCGTGAAGCGATAGTGATCCGCGAGTACCTCACGCCCGCGGACGCAGATCGGATCGTCGAATTCGCGGCACTCGAGTTCGCCCTGGCGGATCGGCGGTGAAGCGCGGACGGAAAAGAAGGCGCTGCACGATCCCCAATTGCGAATGGCGATGTTCGGTTCGCTGAAGATGCTCGCGCCGCCGGCGAAGAAAAGATCGTACGCGATGCGCAGCCGCTCGGGTGTCCACGCGTCGGTCGGCGCGCGATAGTAGCCCATCGCGGTGTGAACGCCCCATTCGGATTTTCCATACGCTTTCACCGCGCCGCGCGTCGTGGCCAGTCCGCGTTGCGGCTCGCCGGGGACGAGCTCGTACAGCGGCATGTCCACGCCGCATTCCATCGCGAGACGCATCTGCGTCGTCGCTTCCACCGCGCTGATTGGGTAGCCGGTCTGCGCGCGCATCTTCGCGGAATGATCCTTGAATCGCTTGACGAACCAGTCGTGTACCACGCGAAAATCGAGCGACGCGGGATCATCGAACACCGACGGCGGCGCGTCGGCCCGCGCCGTCACCGTATCGCGCTGCGAGTGATCCGTGATCGGCGTCGCGTCGAGCTTGCGGAGTTTTTCGAGCGGGATCGTCGAGCCGAGGATGCTCGTGTTCTCGCAGAGCGTCATCTCCGTGAGCACGATTTCCTTCGCGGCCGCGTTGAGCGGCTCGACGTCTTCCGCTCGCAGCCCCAGCCCCGCGAGCATCCAACAAAGCAGTTTCAGCCCCAATTCGCGACAGAGACGAAGCTGCTCGAGCCGAAATTCCAGCGGCATTGCGATGAGCCGCGCCATGCCGTACTCGGGCCGTTCGGGAAATCGCGGTGTCTCGTCGACGATCGTCGCGAGGCTGGGGTAGAGCGTCTTCCACTTCGCGCGGTCTTCATCGCCGCCGACGTGAAACGTTCCGGAGAGGATGATCATGTTCCCCAAGCCGAGTTGCTTCACTTGTCGGATCGCTTCGTTCTGATCCCACGGCTGGATGAATTCGATGGGAACGCAACAGTAGATCGGCCGAGCATCGGAATGATGGTTCACAGCGATCATTTTAATGCGCCAGTGTGTTGAGCTGCTCCGCGTAGCCGGGTTCGTAGAACTGCGCCTTAAAAATCGCGCCTTGATACTTCGGTGACGGCGTGATCGGGTTGACGAATTCCCAAACGATCTCGCCGCTTTTGGTGATCTGAAGGAGCCGTCCGTTCGCACCGTCGCAGACGAAGGTGTTGCCGCTGCGAAGTCGCTGCGCGCCGGAGATGAAATCGGAGTACTGCTTGCGCCCGAGCGTCTCATGCGGCGATTGCCAAACCAGCGCGCCGTTTACCGGATCGATCTCGACCACTCGAGAGGAACTGATGTACACGCCGTTGTCGTAGCAGGTGAGATGCCCCGCGCCGGGAAACCCCGCGGGGATCTCGCGGACGTCGTGCGCGCCGCCGAGAAAATCCTTTCCCGCGCGATATTCGATGCGGCCGGTGTCCATATCGAGATACGAAGGACTTCCCCATCGCCGCACGATCTCGCCGCTCTTGCGATCGATGATCATCAGCGTGTCGGTGTATCGACCGGTGATCGCGATCTTGTCGCCGGAGATCGCGGCGATGCTGTTACCGTGGTACCACTCCTGCCGCTTGTAGATCGGGCCGATGATGTCGACATCGGGATCGAAGTGATTGTTCGCGTGCCATTCCCACACGACTTTTCCCTGCGGATCGATCTCGACGATCTTGTCGTTGAAGATCATCCCGTCCGCGAATTCGGTGCCTTTCAGTCCGCCGCGGATCTTGCTTCGCAGATCCTTCGACACTGGCTCCCACGCGAGATAGATCGTGTTGCCGTTGGGCAGTCGATCGAAATCGTGATGCATCGCGAGATCGACGTGCTTGTTGACGAGCTTGCCATCCCAATCGAGTTCGACCAGCCAGCCCGCGACGCCGCCGATTTCGTATTTGCCGATGCCGGGACGATCCGGCGCATCCTTGTCGTTGCGGCCGATGATGACCACGTGACCGTTCGGCAGCAGTCGCCCGTACAGCGGCGAAAACGGCACGCTCCACTCGTGTACGATCTTTCCGCGAAGATCGATCAGATACATCACGCCGGTCCCGCCGCCCGCGGCGCTTTCGATCGGTGAGTAGAGGACGTATCCGTTGTCGGCCTTCGCCGGATTCAGAACGGTGGTGCCGGTAGGAAAGACGGTCGGCCAGGCGAATGCGCGCGTGACCAGCGTCAGCACGACGAGCCAACTCAGAGCGAGTTTGTGCATCCCGTCTATCATTCCTGAATCTCGTAGATGTGCACCGCGGTCGGGCCGTAGGTGTAGCCGTAGCCGCTAGGCATCATTCGCGGGAGCTCGCGGTTGTCGTCTTTGACGTAGCCGAACATGTCGCCGACAACGCCGCCGGCTTCGAAGCCGTAGGTGTCGACGCCTTGGAAATCGTCGGTGAATCCGCCGTCGCTCGCGGTGATCGTGCGATCTTCGAACAGCGCGGTCACCTTCGCTCCCGCCTTGAGTCCCGGCACGTTCACGCGAACGCTGCTTAGATCTGCACGATCGATGCCGACGCTGTCCTCGCAGAACACGCGGACGACTTTGCCGTTGCGTTCCAGCGCAGTGTTGTCCCACAGCGCGCGCCCGCCTTTCGCGAGATATGCGAAACCGTCGACGAGCGTGCCCGTGAGTCCGAGCTGATCCGCATCCATCTCGATCCGGTGCCACTCGCCCGCCTTCGGAAGATCGCCAAACGCGTGGAAGTTCTCCGCGCGATAGATTGTCTTGTCGACGTGCTCGCGTTCCGCGTCGGTCGATTTCTTCAGATCATCCGCCCACTTTTTGCCCATGATCCGCACGGCGCGGTCGTACGTCGGCGGATCCATGATCCAGTTGATCTCGTGCCACGTGGAGTGTTCGAGCTCGGAGTACATGAAGATGTTGCCGTAATTCTGTCGGAACGTTTCGTAATCGAATTTCCCCTGGACGGCCGCGTGCGAGAATCGTCCGTCGCCGCGCACCGCGAGCATCACCCACTGCGGCGTCTCTTTCGGATCGAGCCAGATGTACTGGACGATCTTGTCTCCCTTCTGGATCAGCTCCGGATGAGACAACCCGCGGAAGCCGTGGATCCGCATGCCGTCGGGTCGCTTCCACATGCGGTTGATGCTGTCGCCTTCGTGGCTCGCCTTACCGGATTGCTTCGTGTCCGTGTTCCAACTCCATCGACCGATGATGATCGGTCCAGAGTTCGTCGCGAGGATGTACGTCTTACCGTTGAAGTGGCGCACTATGTTCGAAACATTCGGCTCCATGGTGACCGCCGGCGCCTTTTCGCTGCTGTTGAGCGGCGCCTCGAGGTATCGCAGCTCGCCCGCAAGCCCGCGATTGAAGCTCGGATCGCCGATCCCCTGGATCATCTCCACGCCCGCCGAACCGCGGATGATGTTTTCGTACGTCTCGAAGCGGTAACGCTCGTACGGTGTGTTGTCGTACAATTGTGGCAGATACACCCAAGTTGTCGGATCCTTCCGCAGCCGCTTCATGTACGGCAGGAAGATGACGTCGAAATCCATCGGCCCCCACATCTCCGTCTCCGCATGGACGATGTCGTAGTAGGGGAACGTGCACATGTTCCACGCGTTGAATGCGCCGGAGGAACTCCAGGCGAGTGGCCGCTTGGTGAGATCCTTGATGAACTTGTTGACCGCCTGATGTTTCTCGCGTGCCTCCGGCGTGTCGGGGATCGAGCTTTCCCAGCCGCCGGTGTTCACCGAGACGATCGATTCCATCCCGCCCGCGGCGACGAAATCCTGCAGCGCCTTCTTCTGCGCGTCGGTGAAATCGACGTAGACCTGGGTCGTGCCGTCCTTCTCGCCCGGCTTCCACTGGATCATGTAGAGGCCGAGGTTCTTCCACATCTTTCGCACTTCGGCGAACTCGCCGCCGAAGAGACGATAGCCCATCAGCCCGAGTTGCGCCATGATTTCCGGCGTGTGGGTGATGCGCTGATCCTGGTGCGTCGCTCCCGTCAGATACCGGGGTTTGTCGTTAATGAGCACCGCGCCGTCTTCGCGGACCTTCACCGACGCAATCGCCTCTTGCCGCGGCGGCGCGTTCACGCGACAGATGCCGTCGCTCTTTTCGGTGAAGAGAACCTTGCCGGACGCATCGAGCCCGCGCACCTGAAGAACCGTATCGCGCGTCGGATTATCCTGCGGCCAGACTTTGAGCTGGCTGAGATCGAGCTTGACGATGATCAGGTTGTGCCGATCCGTCCACCAACTCGGCGTCGGCAGGTTGAACTCGTAACTCTCCTCTTTCTTCTTCGGAAGCTCCGCGAGCGTCTTCGCGAAGGCGGCCTTGAGATCGGTGATCGTCTGGAGCCCGAGAGACGCACCATCGGATGCGCGGCGCAGATCGATCTCGAGCTTCGTAACTTTCGCGAGCGTCGCGCTGGTGACGCCGAGATTCAGCGACGTCGTGTCGGGATTTTCCGTCGGCAGGTTGTAGTGACGGCTGATGTCGATATCGACGACAACCGGCCAGGTGTTGAACGCGTACGTCGTGTCGGCGATCGCTTTGCCGTCGCGCAGCAGCTCGACGCGCAGCGAGCCTTGCTTCAAGAGCTCGCCCGCGAGTTTGTCGATGGAGTACGGCGCTTTGAGCGTCCCGCTCGCGTTCGCCGCGATCGCGACCGCGGTGGATTCGGTGACGACGGCTTTTTCGTCCGGCAGCGTCGTCGTCAGCCGCACGCTGAACGAACCCGCGGCGCCGGCGTTGGTGAGTGTGACTGCGAGCTCGTTGTCTCCGAACATCCGCTCGCCAAAATCGATCGACGCATCCCGAACATCGGTGGATGGCGCGACATCCGCCGCCGGAATCTTCACTCCGCGTGCCGTCAGTCCCGCCGCGTCACTCGTGCGCTCGGTCACGCGGACGTCATCCCACCACACGGTGCCGCAGGTCATCGCGTAGCTGCGCGTCCCTGAATCATCGAGCGTATCGCCATTGAACCCGCGCGACGCAAGCCGCACGCGGATGCCTTTCGCGGGCGCGCCGAACGGTGGCTGAAAATATTTGCGAACGTAACGCCAGCCGAACGTGCCGTTGCCGAACAGCGCCGTCCCGCCGGACGAATATTCGGGCTGGATCGGGTAATAGCACGGCAGGTTCGCGCCGTCTTCGTCGACGCAGCGGATGTCGATCATCTTCACGCGATCCGCGCAGACCCACGCGCCGACCTCGATTAGGTGCGGCGCGTCCTGGTTCAGCGTGATCAGATCACTTTCGACAAATTTCTCGTCGCCGGGATACACGTCGAATCGCAGCGAGCGCTTCCCGCTGTGAGACACGATCGGATCGACGCCGACCGGCCCGCGATTCTCTTCGTGGTAGTGCATCCAATCGGTCCAGACGTAGTACGTCGGACCGATCCAGTCGAACTTCTTCTGCTTCGACCAGCCTTGCGGATATCCTTCGGTGTCGAGCGCTTCGAAGCTCGCGTTCGCGACGAGATTCGGCGCGGGCGAGAGTTTTTCCTGCACGACCAGATCATCGAATTCGCCCGGACCGGCCAGGACGATCGTCATCCCACCGTCCGCGGGAACTTTGTCGGCGGGGCAGTCGACGACGACCTGTTGCCAATCCGCGCTCGCAGGCGCGGTGGCTTCGATCGTCCCGAGCGTGATCTTCCCACCACCGCGGCACCAGACGATCGCGCGCCAGGACTGACGCAGTTTGTCCGCCTTCGTGATCGTGATGGGTTTGATGGCCCCGCCTTGCCACGCGCTGCCGCCTTCCTGATAGACGGCGCCGGGGAAGATCTGCTGCACTTTCGCGTCAGCGCCGAGTTTCAGTGAATGCTTTCCGCTATGCGGCGCCTGATCGTTCCACGACCATGTCCCCGCGGCAATCGGCCAATAATCCGGCGCGAGGTCCTGCTGGTTGTAAAACCAATCGCCCTTGAAACTCAGGACGTGACCTTCACCATTATTGTTAATGAAGTCTTCCTCGAACCCTGGATCGCGAACCATGTTGCCGCTCCAACCCGGCTCGTTCGGTTCTGCGGCAAACAGCGGTAAGTTGAAATGGATAACAGCAAGGACACACGTGAAGTAAAGGCGAAGCGGTCGTTTGATCATGCCGAGGGGACCTTCCGGGTAGCTCTTTCTACTTCTGGGATCGCTGGCTGTTGGGTTCCAACTGAAAGAATTCCGCATACCTGAATATTCAGATTTTCAGCCCAAACGATTTGTACCGTCGGTTCCAAATGGTGTCCAATCCGTCCGGATCTTCGAAACAGTCCTACATCTGTATGTAACGTCCGGCACATTTCAACAGCAGCCCGCCAAAAAGGTAACAGATTCAGCGACCCTGCGTGTGTTTTACTGAAATTTCAGTAACTCCGGCGGTCACGGCGACGTGTTCCCATGATTGTTCCGCTTCGATTCTGCTGCTTCGTGACTGCCCTATTCGCGATTGCCGTCAGGTGCGCGCCCGCATGGGCGGGATCAGTTATCTCGATTGAACCGATCGCGAACCCTTCCGGCGTGCGCATCGCGATCGCGCCGACGAGCAATTCGGGGTGGGCATTGCTGGAAGTCGTCGATCCGGCGACTGGCGATTGCGTAAAGACGATTCATGCCGGACGCATCACCGCACGCGATCATTTTGCGGTCGTTGCGAGCGACGCGTTGCCGGCGGGATCGTATCGTCTGCGCTATCGCGAGAACGTCGATCTCGCGCTCGCGGGCAGTTTGAAGCGTCCGGATTTGGCGACCTGGATAAACCCAACGGATATCGCGCTCGTCGGGCCGTGGATTTATGTTCGCGATGCGGGTGCGCCCATCGAAGCGAAAGATCCCGCCACCACCGCCGAGCGCGCCGCGAAGCAGTCGTGCATCATCAAGCTGGATCGCAACGGCAACGTCGATTCCTCGTTCGGCAAGGACGGACGGCTGGTGTTGACGGATCTCTACAACCTCCGCGCGTTCGCCGTGGATCCGGCAAACGGAAATCTTTTCTTCGGCAGTGGATCGCACTTCATCCACGTTTTCGATGCGAAGGGGGCGCCTGCGAAGCAAGTCGTCGGCGGGTGGGACAACGATCCGCATGGCCCGAAGTGTACGGTGTGGTGCGATTCGATCGCGTTGGGATTCAACAATCGGATCTATATTTGCATGCCGGGCTACGGCAACGGCAAAGTATACGATCGCACGAAGAACGCGTTTGATGGCATTCTCTATCGATTCGATATTCCCGACGTCAACGGTGTGGCGCGAATGATCTGCTCCGATGGCAAGGGCAGCGTGTACATGTCGGGTCAGTCGATGCTCATCACCAAATACGTCGACGACGGGAAATCACTGAAGTCCGCGTATCAATCCAAGCCGGAAGAAAAGCTCGCAGGCACCTCGGGCGGATGCGCCTCCGCGGGGCTAGTTTGGTACGCGTGCCGCGGACCGGGATTTGGGCCGTATTGGGATAGCGGCGGGGGCGGCGAAGTCGTGTTGTACTGGGACAGCGGCAAGGAACTGAAGCTCGTCGATCGATTCGGGATGCCCGGCACGGCGGCGGATCGGATAGAGTTTCTTAATCCGTCTGCGGCCGCAATGGATCCGAAACATAATGAAGTGTGGGTCGTCGAAGACGGCGCGGCTAACAAGGAAGGCCCGAGCGGCAATGCCCGCGTGCGGCGATTTGAACTCAAGGCGCATTACAGCGAGGAAGCGGACTTTCAGCTTCCCAAGTGAATAAGGCTTCGCGTGACCGTTGCGAATCCATACACGACGAATGAGCGAGGTTTGACGCCCGCGCCGTCGACAGTGGAAGCGGTGCGGAAACTTCGCGCGCTGGTCGATCGCAGTGCGGGTCGATGGAAGCGGTGGCTGATTCTCGAATCACTCGGCGTGGCGATCGGCGTGCCGCTCGGATTTCTCTGGCTCGTCTTCCTGCTCGATAATCTGGTTCATCTACCGGTATGGGGACGATTAATCGCGAACGCAGCGTTTCTGATTCTCGCGATTTATCTCGTTGGATCGTTGATCAAGCGCTGGCGGCGCCTGCGACTCAGCGAAGATCAGGTCGCGATCGCGATGGAGCGAAAGACACCCGGCGGTGTGCAAAATCGGCTCATCAACGCGATCCAGCTTTCTCGCGAAACCCGCGAGGAGAATCTCGATTTCGGCTATGCGGTCATCGAGGAGAACTATAAGACGCTTCAACGTGTTGCACTGCATCAAGCCGGACAAATTCGACCCGCGATGTTAAGGGCAGGATTCGCTTGTCTCGCTGTCGCCGCGGGAGTGATTTTCTTTGCGATGCAGCGAGCGCATTTCACCAACGCGGCCGCGCGCATCATGCTTCCGCTGGCGGATGTGGATCCGATTTATCAAACCGTCTTGAAAATCGAGCCAGGCGACGTTGAAGGTAGCGGCGATATCCCGATCCGCGTGCACATCAAAGGAGTGATCCCGTCAGAGCTGACGGTGATGCGCATCGTCGATGGCCGTCGAACCATCGACACTGTTGCGATCGCGAGCGGTAAGACAGATGTGGAATATGTCCTCAAAGCCGTTGACCGCAGCATGTCCTACGCGGTGCGCGGTGGGGATTTCACAAGTCCGTACTATCGCATCGACGTGCCGACGCCGTCGGCGCTGTCGATGGTGAAGGTGACGTATCAGTTTCCCGCGTACACACGACTTGCCGCGAAGACGACGACCAGCGCTGGCGGTGATCTCGAGGCGCTGATCGGCACAAAGGCCAAGGCGATCTTCGTCTTCGATCATCCCGCGGACAGCGCGTCGCTTCTCTTGCATCGCGTCGTCGCGAACCAATCGGCGGATGACGCGATTCAAGCGTTCCCGCTTCAGAAAATCAGCGAGACGGAGTTCGCGGGCGAGTTCACGTTTACCGATGTGCTCGGATATCAGGTTCAGACGCAGCAAGCCAGGCGTCCCGCGAACGTCAGCGGGCGATATGCCTTGCATGTCCGCGGAGATCAGGATCCGAATCTGCAACTTTCCGGCTTAAATCGGCAAACGGAGGCGAGCCCCGATGCCGTGCTGCCGCTGGTGATCGACGCGACGGATGATTTTGGAATCGACAGCGTCGGGCTGTTCGCTCGCGCCGTTTCATCAGACGCGTCGGCTTCGAACTCGACCACGCAAGCGTCCGCCGACGCGGGATGGAAGCCGGTGCAGATCTGGCCCGCCAACGGCGCGGTTCAGTTCCACAAGGAGTATTCCTTCAACGTCGCTTCGCTCGCTGCCGTCGAGGGCGACAAGTTCGAGATCGCGCTTCGCGGCGCGGATACGGACCCCACAAAGAAGGGCGCACTCGTCAACGGAACGATTTACACGCTGCTGCTCGGAGGTGAAGGGGTCGCGTTGCAGATCACCTACGAGCAGATCCTGCGAAGCGAAGCGGATCTCAAATCGCTGATCGCCTCGATCGAGACCGCGACAACGGAGACGTCGTCGTGGATTCAGAAGCTCAGTCCGGCATCCGGCACGCGCTGGGACGACAAAGCGAGCCTCGATGCGCTCGCCGCTGGAACGAAGACGCTCGCCGCGAATCAGGACAAGCTCCGCGAGACCTCCGGTCACGTTGCACGCGATATGGTGGCGCAATCGGGCAACCTGCGGCTCTCGGTGGGGATGCTCGCGGACTCGGAGATGGTGAGGGCGATTCGCATCTTCGAAAGTGTTCCCACTCAAGACACGCTTCAATCGAAACGCGCCGCAATGACCGATGCGAAGACGACGCAAGAGCGCACCATCCGAAGCTTGCGCGAAATTCTCGAGCAATACACCCGATTCCGCGAAGATTGGGAACTCTCCAATATGATCGCGTTTACGAAGATGCTCGCCGATCGTCAGGCGGGACTTCAGGTCGAATCGACGAAGAACGTCACGGCGCTGGCGGGCAAGCCGGATGCAGCGCGGCAGGGCGCCGCGAATCGGCGACAGCTCAAGATCGCGCAGCTCTGCGAGATGGATCGCATCGCGTTCGACGGTCTGGCGGGACGTGTCAAATCCGACGAGCCGATCATGAGCGCCGCATTTGCAGTTGCGTCCGTAGCGTTGACGTCCGCCGATCTGAAAGGGGCGTTCGCCGCGGCAGCATCGAGCGTAAACGCAGGTCAATGGTCGGCGGCGGCAGCGAAGCAAGACGTCGTGGCAAAGTCGCTCGGTGCGATCCATCAGCAGCTTCAAGCCGCGAAGATCGAAGCCGCGAAGCAAGCGCTCGCGGCGCTTCAGGAGAAGGCGAAGTCCGATGTAGAAGCGCAGAAGCAGCTCGAGCGCCTGCGCGCCGGCAGTAACGAGAATTCGCTCAAGGGAATCGACGAGAATCAACTGAAGCTGGCCGAGATCGTCCATATGCGCGAAGTAGCCGCGGGTAAGGGTGATGGCTCGGCGCCGGGCGAGACGAACGAAAATCTTTATAAGTTCGACGACAAGAACAAGTCTCATTTGCAGATGGCCGACACCGGCGTACGCCAGAAGTTCGACATCCTCAAGCTCTCGGAAAGGCCATCGGGATGGGGGCGCTTCCCGAACGAGTCCGATCGCGAAGGCAACAACGTCAAACCGCACATTCAGCAGGAGTTTCAGGATCTCGTCGGCAATCTTCTCGACGAAGCCGAATCGTTGAAGGACAAGTACGACACGTACAACCTCAACATGGGGACGAACATCAACGAGGCCGGCGAGGTTGGAAAGCAGGGCGGTGATATGAACTCGACCGCGGCCGCGTCAGCGACGGGGAATCAGAAGCCGCCGCCCCACGATCAAGGCGGCATCTCGCGCCAGGGCAGACTCGGTGCGCGCGCGCATGGAATGGTGATGGGTGACGAAGGAGTGAACCGTCGCGGACGTGATAACGCGTTCGATGGGCAGGAGCGCGCGCCGGATCAAGCTGGCACGATCAAGCAGCAGCACAGTGCTGACGAGCAGAAGGACATTTCGACGGGCGTCGGCGGGAAGAAGGTCGAAACGGATCAAGACACCAACTTCAACGTCTCCGACAAAGGCCACTTCACGGATGACATGGCCGATCGCATGGGAAAGGTCGCCAACAAAAACGTGATCGTCGAGCGGCAGGACGGAAAGATTGACCCACGTATCGCGGATATGCTGCGCGATCTCAACGGAACACAGGAACAGGTGATCGAGCGACTCAAGGCGATCCGCAAGGAACTGAACAATCTCTATCTGCCGACCGACGAGATCGATAAAGCGATGGCGCAGCTCAATGCCGATCTGGAAAGCATGAAGGATCGTCCGACCGCGGAGCTGTTCCGGATGCAGTCGCAGACGCTCGACAAGCTGCGGCGTTCGCTCGAAGTGTTCACGCAATATGGCGCGGGATTCCAGCCGAGTCTCCCGCGCGACCAAGCGGTCCGTGGACGCGTGCTCGATGAACCGGCGCGGCAGACGATCCCCGGTTACGAAGACGCGGTGAAGAACTACTACGAAACACTCGCAAAGCCCTGAGTCCGCTGAACGTTGAAATGAGACGATTCTCGCTTCGAATCATCGCGCTCTCTTTGTCGCTGCTGTCGACGACGATCGTCCACGCCACGGACCTTGTCGTCGAGCCGAAAGAAGCGGCTTCGCCGAATGTCGTGAAGGTCGTTTCGACGCAGGCGAGAGCGTTGGCGGTAAGCGATCTCGCGTCGGTGATCGTCGTTGCGAATCGCCCGCCGACGCCCGAGAAGCCGGGCGAACTGGCGATTTTCGGAATCGATGCGCAGGGAAATGTCGTCGCGGCGCCTGCGCCTGCTCCCGCTCCTGCGGCCGCCGGGGCTGTACCTGCGCCGACGCCGCCGCCGACGCCGTTTTTTACCGTCGTGCTGCCTCGCCCCGCGTCGGTGGCGAAATTCATCAACTCGGCGCAGCATCTGCTTTTCCACCCGAAGCTGCCCTTGCTCTACGTTTGGCAGGACATCACCGGCCCGCCGTTTTCGAGCATCAAGAATAATGCGACGATAAACGAATTCGATCATCTGCTCATCTACAGTTTTGCCGCGGGCCAGCCGCCGAAACTCGAACTCGCAACGTGCCGCGGACCGCAGTTCATGTATAACGTGCAGGCGTCGATGCTCGCTATCGATCCCGCGGGGAAGCGACTCATGCTTCCGAGCCTGCGCGCGCTCGGGGGACCCGATAATTCGGTACCGAGCGCCGTCGGCTATTTCAAGCTGGATGAGCACGGAATGTCGCTGAAAGACGGAGATCACTTCGCACTCACCGTCGAAGAAATCCCGGCATACAACTACATTCCCAGCGTGCTCGGCTGCGCGTTTATCTCCGATACCGTTTCGATTTTCGGCAGCGTCTATGGCCCGGTGACGTGGGACACGAACTCGCGTCGCTGCCGCTTTGCCTGCTATTGGTCTGGCATGCCGCCTTATACAACGCGTCTTATTCCGCATCCGACGCTGCCGGTGATTTATACGTCCGCGGTCGGTATGCCGGTTGCGATGAAGATGGAGCACGTCGACGGCAATTTAACCATGATGCCGCAGCAGTTAACGTTCACAGGCATGGCGATCACGTCTCCGCCAGTCTTGATGATCAAATCGAATCGATTCGCCGTCGGATCGTCGATGCGAGTCTTAATGATCAGTCTCGATGCCGCGGGCAACTTCGTGCCGCCGGCGACGTTTACACCCGTCAACTGTACGGGTGAAGCAATCGATTATTCGGAGAAATTCGATCGCGTTTACGTCGGATGCGAGAAGACTCCGTGAACTTCCTGGAAACATGAGGAAATTTGTCGCCATTCGGATTGGTATTGCGGGTGCGCTGCTGATAGTGGCATCGTCGGAACTGCGCGCGCGCACGATCGAATTGACTGATACCGACGCCGACAAGATCGCTGTGATTGGCGCGGAGGCACCGCTACAGGGATGGGCGGCGTTCGAAGCGGCGCCGGGGATGTTCACCACACAATTCGTCAGTCTCCGCGCGCGTGCCGCAGCGTTGATCCGCGTGCCGCTGGATAGAATCCCGGCCGGTAATCGGATCACAAAAGCAGAGTGGGTGATTCCGGTGGAATGGGCAAATGTTCCTGAGCCCCACATTTATGTGTGGCGAATCATCGGAGATTGGGGTATCGGCGCCTGCTACAAGTATCGGCAGATGCGGCCACAGCCCGTGGAATGGGCAATGCCAGGTGCTCGGGGGAATGGAACGGATCGAGCCGATCAGCCGACCATCGTTGTCCAGTGCAAGACGCAAGGCGATGTGACCGTCAACGTCACCGCGGATGTCGATCTTTGGTATAGCGGGGCGGCGCCCAACACGGGTTGGATGTTCACGGTAGAAGACGACATCCTCTTGCGACTTTCAGCTCCGTCATCGACGACACGCGGGTGTTGGAAGCTTCGGATTACCTACGAGCCACAGTGATACGAGCGACGCACCGCATTTTCGAACTAACGTTGGGGATCGCACTACTCTGCGCGGCAACGCGGCTTCTTGCGCAAGATGCGCCGAAGGCGATCATCGAAGAATTGCCCGAAAAACAGCCCGCCTGGCTTGCCGGGTACCGCGTTCGTTATCCTCTTCGAATCGTTGGTGATCCTGCGACGCAGGCCCAGCGCAAGAGCGTCATCGCACGTCTCCCCACGGGTGGATGGCTTAAGCCGGATGGCAGCGACATCTCGGTGCAGAATACGGCGGGGCAGGCGATTCCGGTGACGATTCTCTCGCACGATCCGAAGGGCGACACGATCATCCAGTTCGCGCGTTCCGCAAATGATAAGTGGTATTGGGCGTACGCATCGAACCCGTCCGCCCCCGCGGCGGCCGGTGCCGCGATTCAGGAAGGACTCGTTGCCGAGTATCGCGACTGGGCGGGAGACAACATCGACAGCTGGGCGACCGTCGTGGACGGCCTCAAAAAGAGCGACAACGTCATCGGCAATTGCCCACTCGTGGAGGTCATCTCGAACTATAACGCGGCGCGGCCCAACAATCCGCGCAACTTCGCGGCGTCGTATCGCGGATACCTGAATATCAAGACCGCGGGGCAGTATCGGTTTCTGGTCAACGCGCAGGATGCCGCGTTTCTTTTTGTCGATGGACTGAAGGTGTTCGAGCGTCCCGGCGCCAACGAGCGCCTCACCGGAAGTATTCCGATCGCCAAGAATGGCACGTTGATCGATCTCACTGTCGGGATTCATCCGTTTGAGATCCATCACGTTGTCGGGAACAACCAGGCGAGTTTCGGATACTGCGCATTCTTCTGGATTCCGCCTGGTGTAAAAGCGTGGACCTATGTGCCGGCCGACGCATTCGCGCAGGGGATGTACGCGACCGTTGCCGACGTGCAAGAGTCGACCGGCGCGCCGATCGCGACGATCGGCGCCGGCGTCGACGATGTCCTCGTGACGATCTCGCAGACGCTGTACCTCGAGCGATTCGAAGCTCAAGGCGCTACCAGCGGCGCCGATAGTCAGATCGTCTGGGATTTCGGTGACGGCACGTCGGGCGTGGGGAAGTCGATCAGCCACGTTTACTTCAAAGACGGTCCTTACGTCGTGAAGCTCAAGTCGTCGCCGAACCTCCCCCCATTTGAGCGAACGATTGTCGCGTGGAACGCGCCGGTGGTGACGAGTCCGTTTTCCGTCGGAAACGCGGTGAAGGCGCTGGAAAAATCCGACTGGAAAAAGCTGGATCCTCCGCGGCTCAAGCAGGTGTTTGGATTTCTGCAAGTTTGCGAGCAATCCGATCACTGGCCGTTTCTCGAAACTCTGTCGCGGCATCTCTTGAGCTTGCCGAACGTCGACGTTGATCTGCGCGCGAGCGCATATGTTTCGTTGATGGAGTCTTTGGCGCGACAAGGCAAAGGCGTCGAAGCGCTTCAGCAACTCGATGTGGCCAGCAAGGAATTCAGTCGAGTGAAGAGCATCCAGGTTCGCCTGAAACTGGAAGCCGCGGACATCAACTTCCGGCAGCTTCGCGACCTCGACGCTGCGAGCAAGCAGTACAAGGAGATCATCGAAGAAAGTCGCCGCGTCGAGATTCCCGAGGTACGGATCGCAGCGATTCATCTTGGCGATCTCTACACCGAGACGGGCGAGATGACGAAGGCCGGCGAAGCCTACCGCGCCGCGGGGAGTCTTGGTGGTACCCAGTTTCAGAGTTCGGCTCAGACAGATGCCATCACGCGCGGCGCGATGCTACGCGTTGCCGAGCAGCGGCTCCGCGCCGGCGATATTCGCCAGACGCGGCAGTTGATGGAGAAGATCGAGATCAATTATCCCGAGCAGAAGCTGGAAGGGCTGTATCGGTTTCTTCGAGCTGAGGCCGATCGCTTCGGCGGACGTTATGAGGACGCAATCGACAACTACCAGATTCTGCTGAAACTTCCACAATGGGCGGGATATCGGTCTAAGGCTCTATTCGGCATCGCCGACAGCTACTTTCGCGCGGGCAACGACGCGAAGACGATCGAGTGGCTGGATACGCTGGAGCAATCGTTTCCGACGTATTTCGACGAGCAGAAGCTGCCCAACTATCGTCGCACGGTGGAGCGAAGGCTGTCTCGTGTGCGCGCCGCGACAATTCCCACCGCACAGCCGGGCGGTGCCGTGGAATCCGGCCGAAACGTCGCTTTCACGGGTTTCAACACGAGCTTCGAGCCAGCGGATCCGGGGCTCGAACAAATCGTCAACGGCTCGATTGTGCGCGGGTTGGCGATGGGAGGATCGCATCTTTTGCTGATCGAAGCGATACCCGCAAGCCCGGGATTTCTTGAGTGGCGACTGCGGATGCGCAACATCACCAGCTACGGATACTATTGGATTGAGTTATGGCAGCGCGAGTCGCTTAACTCGTTTCCCGCGGGTTCGCATGCTCATTTGTGGCTATACGGCAACGGACAGGAAACGGATCCGGAGCGCGGTCTCATAACGATCGCGTTCAACTACACCAACGGTCAGTGGCGAAAGCTCGGTTACCTGGTTCGCGCGCCGCTGACGCAAGACGGATTGGTCGCAATGTCGATGCGATTGGTCGTCGGCGCGATGGAGCTCGATTCGCTGTCGATCAAGCCGGTCAGTGATCGCCAGTTCGACCAGCTCGCGAATTTCACACAGGGCGTAGCGGCTCAGTAGCGATGTCGCGTCGAGTCTCCATCTTCCTAGGCCTTCTCGCGATCGCGAGCTGCGCGACGACTCTGCGCGCCGCGGGTGAAGTTCATTCCAATGGCACCGGCGGCGGATTGTGGAGCGATTCTGCGACGTGGCGGACGAAGACCGTCCCGGGCCCTGACGATTCAGCGATCGTCTCCGCGGGCGATGCGGTGGTCTTTGATCGCGATGACTCCGCCGATGGCAAGCGATCTTGCAAGGATGTCTACATCGACCCCGAAGGTTCGCTCACTTTCAAGGCCGGCGGAAAACGCGTGCTTAGCGTTCAGGGTCCGATCGAGAGTTACGGCGTGATCAAGCTGGATGCCAGCGCGTCGGCCGACGATCTGATCGAAGTTCGATTCACGGGTCCGGCTGCGCAGAGGAATCTCAAACTCGTCAAAGGCGGCGCGTTTGTGACGCTTGGCAAGAGCGGATTGCCCGACGGGAAGAAGAACGTGATCATTCGATCGATCGCTCCAGCCCCGCCGGCGCCGGCTGCCGGCGCGCCCGCACCGCCGCCGATGCCGATCGCCGACACGCTCGGATACATTGACGGCGTCGTCGGGACTTCGATTGATCTCCACCAGACGCAATTCGATGGAATGACCGTTCGCGCCTCGACGATTGACAATACCGGCGCCAAGCCGAACGAACGCGTGGTGATTGCGGACAATCATGTCACCGGCGGCGCGACGATCGCGGTGGCGATTTGCGATACGCCTTCGATCGTCAATAACGTGGTCGAATACAGCGGCGATCCGCTCTCCAGCTATGGAATCAGCGTCGGCAGTTGCCCGCTCGCAGAGATTCGCGGGAACACGGTGAATGGAAAGTTCAGCTACGGCATTTTCGGGTCCGCGCAGTCGGATTCGGTCGTCGCCAACAACAGCATTACTGCGACGAACGGCATCTACTGGTACGGCGGGAACGACATGCTGAAGGGGAACACGATCCACGGCGGCGGCGTCGGCATCGTTCTCACGTCGATGACCGGTGCGCTGGAGGAGATCACATTCGACGGATGCAGGGAGCAGGCACTCACGGTGTCGGGCGCGACGATCCAGGCGACGAGCCTTCGGTTCACGAATCTGCCGAAGGAGTGCTCGCGTGTTTTCTTCGTCGGCGGCTCGGCGACTTTTGTTAACTGCGACATCACTCCCGAGCAGATCAAGATGAACCAGCCGATTCCGGTCACCCCGAAGCCGCGCGTGATGGCGATGCAATACTGCGTCGTGAATGTAAAAGGCACACTGCCCGCGGGCGCTGCCGTGGACATCGCCACCGCGAATCCACCGAAACCGCTGGCGAAGGGCGCGATCGATCTCAACATCCGCAACAATCCCGCGGCGATCGGAAGTGGCGGGCTAACGCCGTTGCCGCATTCGCTGAAATCGCTCATGGTGAAGACGTGGACGATCGAAGGCAACGGGGCGCTCACCCCGAGTCCGCAGTACAGCGTCAGCGTAACTTCGCCGCCAGACAAGCCGGACGGCGAGCCGAAAAAACTGAAGACGGTGACCATCACGCCGGACGCGTCGTGGTATCGTGCCATGCCGAACGAGCCGACGCCGACGATGGAGATTGCGATTCCGTGAGACGTTTACTGATCAATCTCTCGCAATTCGAAGAGAGCCGCGGCGGCGCGGAGTACCGCTCTGCCACGGCGTGGGGCGCGGTGGACGCGGTCGGACGATGGGTCATCGTTTGTCTGTTGATGGTCATGGGTCTGACCTCCCCTTCATTCGCCCAACGTCGCGTCGAGTTTCCGCCCGCGGAGAGCAAGCCGCCGCCGCCGGTGAAAGAGCCGCCGCGGACGATCTCCAGCGGCGAAGACACGAGTCTGCTCCCAGATCCCGGCCCGAGTATGCGCAAGACGCAGGAGCGCACGCCGCCGCCGCCCACGAATCTCACCGTGATGTACAAGATCGAGTACGGCGAGACGCTCGAGTACATCCATCCCGACGGCACCGTGCAGAAGTTCGAGCAGTGGAAGAGCTACCCGAGCGACGCGGCGAATCTCGTCAGCTTTACGAATCAGCGGCTCGCGGACGGCAACAACTATCAATACGCGACGAAGCCGCTGGCGAGCGATGGGTTTGATCCCGTCGATATCCCGATCCTTTTCATGGCGGGCGACTACGATTTCGTTTTTACCGACGCGGAAGTCGAGCATCTCCGCAAGTTTCTGGCCGACGGCGGCACGATCATCTTCAATGCGGCGCGCGGGCGCGAGGAATTTTCCCGCGCCGTCGCCCGCGAGATGCGAAAGGTGTTTCCGCAAAAGATGTTCATGAAGCTCGCGCTGGATCATCCGATCTTTAACGCGCGGTATCGCGTGCAGCAGGTGATGATGCAGATCAACGGCGTGCAAGTGCAGCAGCCGCCGGAAGTCTATTCGATCGACATCGGCACGCGCGCCGCGGCGATCCTCGTCCCTGGCGGGATGGGCGCCGCGTGGAGCCTGACGGAATATCATCCCGCGGGGAAACATCTCACCGGCGAATCGGCGATTCGCCTCGGCGTGAATCTCATCGCGTACGTGCTCGGCAGCACGGAGTACGGGCGATTTCTCGCGCAGGAGTTTCCAGTTTACAGCGGACAGACGCGCGCGGGTGACGCGGTGAAATGCGCGACGATTCAGTATTCAGGAAGCTGGGACGACAACCCCACGATCCAGAACACGATGATGCACGGGTTGAGCGACAACACCGGCATCACGGTTGATTACGCGCCGCATCCGATCGGGCTGGACGATCCGAATCTGGGACGATTCCCGATCACGTTCATGACGGGGCATCATGATTTTCGCCTCACGCCGGAGGAAGCGAAAGGGCTGGCGAATTACGTGCAACGCGGCGGAATTCTCGTCGCGTCCGCGTCGGCGGGGTTCAAGCCGTTTGACGTAGCGTTTCGTCGAGAGCTGAACAAGGCGTTTCCAAACAGTCAGTTGATCAAGCTGCCGCCGACCCATGCGCTGTTCACCGGCGGATGGATCGCACTGGACCGCATCACGTATACGCCGGCTGCGCTGAAGGACAATCCTCAGTTGGAATATCCCGAGTTTTACGGCCTGTTTATCGAGGATCGCCTCGCGGTGATCTACACGCCGCTGGATCTGATGAGCGGCGTGAACCGCGAATCGAACGCGTACGCGAAAGGTCCGGCGCCGGACGACGCGCTACGCGAAGTGATCGACATTATTACGTACGCATTGAGTCATTAACGTGAACAAGGAAGAACGGAGCAAGATGAGCACCATGACCGCCCCCGCGGCGCCGACGGCAGCGGCGACTGCGCCCTCGCCGCGCGACATCGAAAAGCAAGTGGCCGATCTCGCCGCGTTGCGCAAAGAGATGCTCGCGGAGTTTTCTAAGATCATCGTCGGCCAGCGCGATGTGCTGGAAGAGCTTCTCGTCACGATCTTCGCCGGCGGGCACAACCTGCTGGAAGGCGTGCCGGGACTCGCCAAGACGCTAATGATCAACACGCTGGCGCGACTGGTTTCGCTTCAATTCAAAAGGATCCAGTTCACGCCGGACCTTATGCCGTCGGACATCGTCGGCACCAATGTCATCGAAGAAGATCACACGACAGGCAAACGCGTGACGGTGTTCATGCCCGGGCCGGTGTTTACCAATGTAATCCTAGCAGATGAAATCAATCGCACGCCGCCGAAGACGCAGGCGGCGCTGCTCCAGGCGATGCAGGAGAAGGAAGTGACGTCGGGGGGAAAGACGTATCGTCTCGCGCCGCCGTTCTTCGTGCTCGCGACGCAGAATCCGATCGACCAGGAGGGAACGTATCCGCTGCCGGAGGCGCAGAAGGATCGCTTCCTGCTCAACACATTCATCAACTATCCCGAGATTGCGGAGGAGGAAGACATAGTCGATCGCACGACGACGAATGAGCTTGCTTCGGTGAAAGCGGTGTGCGATCGCGATTCCCTGCTTGCGTATCAGAAGCTGGTGCGGGCGATTCCGGTATCGAAGCACGTGACCGGATACGCGGTGGATCTTGTCCGGGCCACGCGTCCGAATGAAATAGGGGTTCCCGCATTCGTGAAGGAGCAGGTGGGCTGGGGCGCGGGACCTCGCGCGAGCCAGGCGCTGATCCTGTGCGCCAAGTGCTACGCGGCGCTGAATGGGCGGATGAACGTCTCGGTCGACGACGTGCGTCATCTCGCGCTGCCCGTGCTGCGTCACCGCATCTCCGCGAGCTTCGTCGCGGAAGCCGAGGGCATCGCGACGGATGTGATCATTCAGCGGTTGCTGAAGGAGATTCCGGAGCGCGCGACGAAGTGACTTTCATAGAGTGGCGAGTGCGCCTCGCCCTCGTTCTTGAAGACGTGGGCGAGGCCCATGCCACGTTGAGAATGCCATCCGCTTCACCTCCAACTCCTCGCACGAATCTCATCAGCGACACCATGCGTTCGCTGATCCGCAAGCTGCGCCGCGCGCTCACCGATGCCGGAAAGCTCGAAGTGCTTACGGAGGTGATGAAGGGCTCCGACCCGCAGCGCTATCTCGATCCCGACATCCTTTCCCGCGTCAGTCTCTCGCCGCTGCTCGCGAAGCTGGTCGTCGAAGGCTTCATCAACGGCCTGCACAAAAGTCCCTTCCACGGTTTCAGCGTCGAGTTCGCGGATCATCGCGAGTACGTGCCGGGGGACGATCTGAAATATCTCGACTGGCATCTGTTCGCGCGCACGGACAACTACTACATCAAGCGTTACGAAGACGAGACGAACCTCCGCTGCTACATCCTGCTCGATCGCTCCGCGTCGATGGCGTTTGGAACGGGGAAGATCACGAAGTGGGATTATTCTTGCTTCCTCGCGACGTGCCTCGCGTATCTGATCACCAAGCAGCAGGACGCGGTGGGGCTCGCGCTGTTCGGCGCGTCGCCGGGGATGATGGTCCCGCCGAAGTGCCGCACGACGCATCTGCGGCAGATGATGCGCGTGATGATCAACAATCCGCCGTCGGGTGTGACGGATGTCGCGTCGAGCCTTCGCGCCATCACCCAGAACCTGAAGCGCCGCGGGCTCGTTGTCGTCATCAGCGATCTGATCGACGATCCGGACACGACGCTGCGATCGATCCGTCTTCTCCGCAGTCACAAGCACGACGTCATCGTCTTCCACATTCAGGACGCGGCTGAAGTCGATTTCACGTTCGATGGCGCGACGCTCTTCGAGGATATGGAGACCGGCGAAGAGCTGGAGATTGATCCCAGCGCCGTCCGCGCCGCGTATCTCGATCGGATGCGCGAGCTCTGCGCGTTCTATCGCAAGGGCCTGACGGAAGTCGGCATCGATTATCAACTGCTCAACACGCGTCAGCCTTACGATCAGGCGATGTCGGCGTACCTTCAGCGACGGATGAGGACGCGGCGATGAGCGTGACGTTTTTAGCGCCGGCTGCGCTCCTCGCAGGGGCGCTCCTCGCGATCCCGGTGGTGCTGCATCTCTTTAAACCGCGAAAGGTGCGGCGCACGCCGTTCTCGTCGCTGCGGTGGCTGCATCTCTCGCAGCAGAAACTCGCGCGGCGCATCAAGTGGCATCAGGTGATCCTCTTTCTGCTGCGCTGCGCGTTCATCGCCCTACTTGTGCTCGCGATAGCGAAGCCGATCCTGTCGTCGCGCGCGAGTTCCGGCGGCGGGGCGGTCGTGGAGCGGTTCATTGTGCTCGACGTCAGCCGCAGCATGGGTTACCGCGCCGCGAATCGGCCGACACCGATCGAGCTTGGCAAGGAAGTTGCCGTGAAGCTCATCAACCAGAGTGTCGGGGACGACCGCGCGGCGCTGCTGCTGACCGGATCGACCACGCGATTGCTCGGACCGCTGACGCCCGATCCCTCGTCGCAACTCGCGGCGCTCAAGATGGTGGACGCGGGAGTGAGCGACACGGATCTCAGCTCCGCGCTGCCGGTGATCCGACCGATGCTCGCGCGGAAACGCGCCGGCGCTCGCGTGGAGATCGATTTCATCACCGACAACCATCAGCAAAGCTGGCGCGAAGGCGCGATCGCGTCGTTCATCAAGGATCTCGACGCGCAAGCCACGACGGTTCGCGTGATCGACGTCGGCGTGCTCGCGGCGCAGAACGCGTGGATCGCGGACGCGCGGCTGATCTCGCAATCTAAGCCGGCGCCGCGTAAGACGATCCGCGTGCAGGTCGGCTGCGTCGGCGATGCGGGGCAGTCACGGACGGTTCGCATCACGGGACTCGCGGGTGCGTCGGAACTCACGCAGTCAATCAAGATGGACCCGGGAAAGCTGACGGTTGCCGAGTTCGAAATTCCCGCGAACCTCAATCTGCACGGGCAGGCGGCGCGCATCGCGATCGATCCAGGCGATGCGTTGCCGGACGACGACGAGTTCTATCTCAACCTTGATCCCGCCGGCGCCGCAAAGGTGCTGCTCGTCGAGGCCGACACCACGCGGATCGAAGCGATGCGGCCGGCGTTTTATCTGCACGCGGCGCTGACGGCGCTGGCGAGCGGCGGCGGGCGAACGATCGACGTCGAATCGAAAACGCCCGACACCGTCACCGCGGGCGACATCGCCGGGTCCGACGTCGTGATGCTCGCGGACGTCCCGGAACTCTCAGACGACAATCTGACCGCGCTGGACAGCCGAACGAAATCCGGCGGCGGCGTCGCGATCTTCCTCGGTCCGGACGTGAAGCCGACGTTTTACAACACGAAACTCTACCGCGCCGCGTTGCCGTCGGAGAGTCTGCTCGCATCGCCGCTCACGACGATCACCAACGCGCCGCCGCAGCATCTGGAGTCGCTCGCGAACATCGACTGGTCGCACCCGCTGCTCGCGCCGCTGTACGATCCGGTGCTAGGGGATTTCGCGCAGACCCTGGTGCGATCGCACTATCAATTCGAATCCGCGCCGAAGGATGGCGTGGTGCTCGCATCGATCGACAACAGGGCGCCCGCGATCATCGATCGCTCCGTCGGCAGCGGCCGCGTGGTGCTCTTCAACCTCACCGCCAACGACGCGTGGAGCGATCTTCCGCGACGCAAAAGTTTTGTGCCGTTGATCGATCGGCTCCTCACCTATCTCGCGGGTAATCGCGCTGCGGAAGGTGGAAGCCTTGAGGCCGGTGAAACGGTGACAATCCCGCTGTCGAACCTCAAGTCCGGTGCGACGATTAATGTTGCGGCACCCGGTGGAAAGAAGCTCACGCCGACAATGCAATCGCAAAACGGCCGCGACGTGATCCGACTCGACAACGTCCAGACGCCCGGAATCTATCGCGTCGACGTCGCCGGAGATCCCTCCGGGTCGCGCGTCTTCGTCGTCAACGCCGGCCGCGGTGACAGCGTGCTGACGCCGACCGATCCGACGCTGCTGAAGAAGTGGTGGGAGCCCGCAAACGTCGAGATCGCCAGCGCCGACGCGATCCAATCCGGCCACGCGATCGCGAATTTCGGGCGCGTCAAACTTTGGCCGTGGCTCGTCGCGCTCGCGTGTCTCGTGTTCATCGCCGAGATGTACCTGGTGCATCGCCTGTGCCCGCGGATGAACCCGGGCGTCGTCGCGCCGGTCGTCCCGCGACGTGGCATTTTCACCGCGGCGACGCATCAGCAGATTCCTGAAGAGGTCAGCGTTAACTGAGATGAGTCGATTGTCGTTCAATCTCACTCCGATCCTCCCAATCTGGGCCGTGGTCGCGGTGGCGGCGGTACTCGCGCTGCTGTTGGTGCAGGGGTCGCTCGCGTTGCTGCGGAAGAAGGTTCCCGCGCGATGGGTGACGACGCTCGCGATCCTCCGTGCGATCATCGTTGCGGTGCTGGTGGTCGCGTTGCTGCAGCCGGTTGTGTCGTTCACCCGAAAAACTGAGCGGCGGCCGGATCTGCTGGTGATGATCGACACGTCGCAGAGCATGGGAATCGCGGCGAGCGATGGGAAGGCGCGACTCGATTCGGCGTTTGGCTCGCTGCGGAAGGGCGGACTGTTGTCGAATTTGAGCAAGCGATTTGACGTCCACTACTTCGCGTTCGATCGCAATGCGTATCCGCTCGACGAGACGGATCTCGGCTCGCTCAAGCCCGCGGGCGATTCGACGCATTTCGCCGACAGCCTCGCGACGGCGGCGACGTTTAAGGGCGATTCGTCCGCGGCGCCCACGAGGGCGCTTCTCGTCAGCGATGGCGATGATCTCGGATCCGACGACGTCGTCGCGACGGCGCAGAAGCTCGGAATCGCGGTCGATGCGCTCGCGCTGGATGGCGCCAATTCGTCGTCGCCGCAGAGCAGCAAAGTCGTCATCGCTAGCGTCCAGAGCCCACGAAGTGTGATGCTCGGATCCGAGACACAGATCGTCGCGACGCTCCGCGCCGACGGCGCTCCGCGCGGCGACCTTCAGCTTTCGCTCCTCGAAAACTGTCAGACGCTTGCAAATGTTCCGGTGACGTTCCGCGCCGGCGAATCCGAGCAGACGGTGCGACTCGCTCATCGTCCGACCGAGGTTGGCGTGCGTCAGTACGAACTGCGACTCTCGGATCAGACCACGTCGCCGTACCAATTCACCGTCCGCGTCACCGACGCCGCGAAGCAGGTCGCGATTCTCGGCGACACCTGGCGATGGGATTTCAAGTTCCTGCGCCGCGCGATCGAGGACGATCCCAGCTTCAGCTTCACGGCACTCCTGTCGCGCGGCGGTGGAACCGGCGCGGGAACGTACGCGCAGTTCGCGGAGGCCGATCGCAAGATCAACCTCGCGGGCTTCCCGCAGAATCGCGCGGACCTGCTGCTGTTCGACACGATCGTGCTCGGCGACGTGAACCCGCGGCGCTGGCCGCCGGCGCTGGCGAGCGGAATCGCGCAGCTCGTGAAGGACGAAGGCAAATCGCTGATCGTGATCGCCGGTCCGAATCTCAAGAACCTCGCGGCGACGACGGAACTCAACGGACTGCTGCCGGTCGAAGTGACCGAAGAAACCGCGACGCCGATCGAAGGACCGATCGAAGTGATGCCCACGCGTGAGGGGGTCGCGTCGCCGTTCTTCACCAGCCTCAGCCGCGGCGCGCTGCCCGCGCTCGATCGCATCTACCCGCCGCTGCGCAAGAAGCCCGCGGCGTCGATTTTGCTCGAGGCCAACGGCCGCGCGAACACCTACGGCAATCTCATCGTGATGGCCGAGCACACCGTGGGCCGCGGGCGCGTGCTGTTCATCGGGACGGACGCGCTGTGGAACTGGCAGACGATGGGACCGCTCGATGCTCAGGGCGTCACGCCTTATGCCGCGTTCTGGCAGCAGGCGATGCGGGCGATGTCGCCCGTGCATTCGCGCAGCGGCGACGTTTCGATCACGCTTCAGCCGGATCGCAGCCGCTACGAAGTCGGGCAGCGCGTCCTCGTTCGCGCGCAATATAAGACCGATCGCCCGCTCCCCGCGGCCGCGATCGCGTCGACGCTCACGCTGCCGGATCAGAAGCAGATCCCGCTGACGTTCGAGCCGGATCCATCCGAAGCGAATGCCTACCGCGCCGCGTTCGACGCAACGTTGAGTGGTCAGTATCGCGTCGCGGCCGACGTGACGTCGGAAGGAAAGATGGCGGCTGACGCGCAGTCGGCGATCGATGTCGAAGCGCCGCGTGGTGAGATGAACTCGACGCGGATCGACGAGGCGAACCTCGCGCGCATCGCGAGCGCGACGGGCGGGAAGCTGGTTCGCGCGGGCGATTCGTCGACATGGCCGACGGTTGAGATGCAATCGATGATTCCGGTTGAAGAGACGCGGCGTGTGGATTTATGGGGGAATCTGACGTTGCTGATCGTGCTCTGTACGCTGCTGGGGACCGATTGGCTGCTGCGACTCTTACGCGGCTACGTGTAGTGCGATCATTTCGATAGGAGGGCGGGGATTTCCTGTTCACTTTCCGACGGCATCAGGCTTGCGATTGCGTCGGCGTGGGCGGTCCAGAAAGATTCGAACGTTGCATCGAGGGAGAATCGGCTCATGCGCGCGATCGCGGCGCGGCTCATGCGGCAACGACGGGGCTCGTCATTGAGAAGCTCGTCGATCGCTTCGGCCCAGCGCGACGCGTCGGCGCCGCTGAGCGTCAGACCGCTTACACCGTTCTCGATGATCTCCTTCGGCCCGCCTTCTTCGCTGACGAGCGCGGGCAGGCCGCTCGCCTGCGCCTCCATCACCACCTGGCCGAGTGTGTCGGTGCGCGATGGGAAGACGAACAGATCCGCCGACGCGTAGAGCCGGGCGAGATCTTCGTGACCGCGCGTGCCGAGGAAATAGGCGGGGAGATCGGCGAGCGCGCCGCGCATCGCTGCAAGATACGGTCCGTCGCCGACGACGATCAGCGCGACGTCGCGCGGGTGACGCTTTGCGCAGAGCTTCTTGTACGCGTCCACGAGCATCGGGAGATTCTTCTCGGCGCTCACGCGGCCGCAGTAGAGAAGGCGCGACGGCTCGGATACGCGGAGCGTTTCCCAGAGATTCGGATCGGAGTGCTGTGCGCCGAATCGATCGAGTTTGATTCCGGGAACGATGTTGCGGATGCGATCCTCCGCGATGCCGAAATCGCCGATCTTGAAACGATACGATTTGCTGCGCGACAACACCGCTGGCATCTGGTCGCCGTAAAACCATTTCATGTACGTGATCGTGCCGTTCACCACGCGGTGGTCGCGCGTCAGCGTGTCCGCGTACGCGGGGAAATCGGTGTGATACGTGCCGAGCAGCGGGACGCGCAGCATTTTCGAGACGAGCCAGCCGCAGAGGCCCATCGGCCCGGGCGTAGAGACGTGGATTGCGTCGAACTGCTCGCGGTCGGCGGATTCGAGGATCTCCAGCAGCGGGGGAAGCGCGAGCCTCAGCTCCGGGTAGTACGGAAACGCGCGCGAGAGCAGCGGGACGAAGTTGCGACGCCACGGCGCGTCAAAACTCGGCTTCGCGGAGCAGGTGTGAACCGTGAGCGAGCGCCCGGTTTGCGCCGCGTGCGCGCCGATGTCGCGGACGAATCGCGCCACGCCGTTGATCTCGTCGATCGTATCGGTGAAGAGTCCGATCCGCATCGGTGCGCGGTCGATCGGCCGCTGCAACCCAGTGATCTCGCGCAGCAGATGCCGCTCTTTGTTCTGATGAAACACCGCGAAGTAATACGGCAGCAGCACAAACTGCTGTGCGAGGATCGCGGAGATCGAGTCGAACAGTCCGGTGAAGCTTGCATCGTCGATCGATTTGGAAATCGCGGCCGCGATGCCTTCAGTGACGTCGCGATTGATGGAGGAGACGAAACGGAACATTTCCTCGTGCTCGCCGAGGGGAGGGAGCTGCTGCGTTATTGCATCGCGCAGCTCGGGGTGTTCGGCGATACGCATGCGAGCGGATATTAGGAACAATCGCTTGAGCAGCGCGGCGCTGTGATCTCCCGTGGCGTGGGCGCCTCGACCACGTTCGTCGCTTCTGAGAACGCGGGCGAGGCGCCCGCGCCACGAGATTGCGATGTGCTTCAGCTTCGCCTTCACCGCCAGGCGCGCGATCTGGGATTTCGTCGGCGCCGGTCGCTCGCCGACGATCGTCTGCAGCAGCTGCGTCGCGAGATTCGGCTTGGCGCCGGGCGCCATGATGTGCCGGCCGTAGTACCGCACTGCGACGCTGTAGAATGTGTGCGCGAGTTTCGCGCTCGATCCGGCTTCGCCGCCCGCTCGACACGCGCCGGCGCGGATCGCCGCCAGAACTCCGGCAGAATCGCGCGCCAGATCCGCGGGGATTTCCGTCCACGTGCGGCCGATGTTGAGGAGTCCGTGATCGTCGCTCCCCGCGGTGCGGGCTTTCTGCCACGGCTCGTTCCATCGCGGAATCAGCGCGTGACGCTCGGAGAGCTTGATGATCTGGTGCGGCGTCATCCGATCCAGCAATGGCTCGAACGCCTCACGATGCAGCCGACTGTGCGCGCCGTTGAGACACTCGAATCCCTTGAACAGCAGCAGCAACCGCTCGAGATGCCATCGCTCCAGCTTGTCGTTCTGCCGATAAATCGGATGCGCCACGGCGTGCGCGATGCGCTCGCGCTCGACATACTCCGCGACGTTGTAGATGTTCGCCGCCAGCGCCTGGACCCGTTCGTGCTGCGATTGATCGATCCCCCACAGCAGCAGATGCAGCTTGCAGCGATCCTCGGGAAACCAGCACGTCAGCTCTTCGCCGACGAGCACATCCGGCCGATCCGCAATGCGCAGCGCGCCGTCGATGCAGTCGTGATCGGTGATGGTGACGAAATCCATCCCGCGTCGCTTCGCCTGCGCGTAGACGTCCGCCGGATCGCTGTAGCACTCGGGGCAGTGGATCGCGTTGAGGACGACTTCCGCGGCGCGGTTGCTCGCTTCGCTGTGGCAGTGGAGGTCGATGCGTTTGAAGGCGTCGCCGGGCATCAGGTCACACAGGTGTAATCTGGAACGGGGTCGGTGTGGTAGAGCAAAAATGGAATATTGACGTCCGCGAGAATGTCACACTTTCTGCCGCGCGACTGGCCATGGTGCGGCGAAAGTTGCGCAACGGCTCATCGCGCAGCGCGTTGCGCGAAGAGCTCTTGGCGGGAGCGAAAATAGAATCCTTAAAAGTGTGACATTCTGAGACATTGCGAGACATCGGTTCCCTTTCCGGCGATTTGAAATTGATTTTCCGATCAGACATGAGCCACCTCCCTTCAAGCGGATGCTCGAAACCCCTGGACGGCGAGAATCGCGAGCGCCCGCATGCGCGCCGCGCCGGGATGGATTCTACCCCGAGCTGTTCAGGTTTTCCGCGAGGAAATCGGAAAGGAGAAAAGCGGGCGCGATCTTAGACGGCGGAAGGCGCCGGCGCGGACGCGGAGCAGCGGACCAGGCTCTCGAGCGTCGCGTTTGCCTTACCCGAATCGACGGCTTCTGAAACGCGCTTCATCGCGGCGCCGAGATCCGGTGATTCTTCCGCCACGACCAGCGCCGCGGCGGCGTTGAGGAGGGCGATGTCGCGCATCGGGCTCTTCTCGCCGCGGAGGACGGCACGCATTGCGTCGGCGGCGGTGGCGACGTCGGGAACTTGTAGATCCGAGAGTCGCGCATACGGCAGTCCGATGTCACGCGGATGGAACGTCCAGGAGTGGACGTGTCCGCCTTTGAGCTCGCTCACGCGCGTGGGGCCGAGCGTGGAGATCTCGTCGAGTCCGTCTTCCGCGTGGACGACCCAGGCGCGCTCGCTGCCGAGCGCGCGGAGCACCGTCGCGAGGCGATCGGTCAGCTCTGGCGCGAAAACGCCGAGGAGTTGATGTCGCGCTCGCGCGGGATTCGTCAACGGGCCGAGCAGGTTGAAGATCGTCGGCACGCCGAGCGACGACCGCGCTGCGCCGACGAACTTCATCGCGGGGTGATGGTATCGCGCGAACGCGAAGCAGATGTTGGCTTCGGAGAGACAGCGTTTCAGTTGATCGGGCGCGAGATCGAGGTTCAGCCCGAGTTTTTCGAGGACATCCGCGCTGCCGGATTTGCTCGACGCCGACCGATTGCCGTGCTTGACGACCTTCACACCCGAAGCCGCGACGATGATCGCAGCGGCAGTGGAGATGTTGAACGTTCCGCGGACGTCGCCGCCGGTGCCGCAGGTGTCGATCACCACGCCGTCGGGGCACGAGATCGGGATCGCCTTCTCGCGCATCACCAGCGCCGCGCCGACGAGCTCTTCGACGCTCGTCCCCTTCGCCGCGAGGCCGATCAGCAATCCGCCGATCTGTGCGTCGGTCGCCTCGCCGGACATCACGTGTTCGAAGGCTTCATGCGCTTCATCGCGCGTGAGATCTTCGCGGCGGCAGAGTTTCAGCAGGATGTCGCGCAGCGGAGTCGTCACGATGCGGCGATTCTGTCAGGATGCGCGCGATGTGGCAAGCGGGGCGTTTTCGGTGTCTTATGCGAAATTGACACCGCTTCGCGCGGCTCGATAATTCTGACATTCCACGCGAGGGGATTCCCGGATGCATCAACGAATTCGTGGCGTCGTCGAACCGCTCGAACTGCGCCGGCTGCTCGCGGCCACGGTGTCGGGTGCGGTGTGGCGCGATGCCGACGGCGATGGTATTCGCGATGCGGGAGAGAGCGGCGCTCGCGATGTCGTCGTCGAGTTGTTTTCACCGGGCGCGGATCTGAAGGTCGGTGGGAATGACGATGTGTCGTTCGGCACGCGTGTGACGAACGCTTCGGGGCAATACAGCTTCGGCAATCTCGCAGCGGGAAGCTACTACCTGGATTTCCGCACCCCCGCGGGCTACGCGTTCTCGCCAACGGATCAAGGCGGCGACGATACGAAGGACAGCGACGCCGCGGCGAGCGGCTTCACGCCGATCTTCGCGCTGGCTGCGGATCAGACGGATTCGACACGATCCGCGGCCCTCACCGGGGCGGCGCCGAGCTTCGGCTTCGCGACGCGCGTCGGATCATCATCCGATTACGGCCGCGATGTCGCGTTAGACGCGCAGGGCAACACGTATCTTCTCGCGAAAACGTACGGCGGGCTCGATGACTACGATCCGGGTCCCGGCACGTTCAATCTTCCGATCTTCAGCGGGTACACGCCGGTCGTCGTGAAGTATTCGCCGGGCGGCGCGCTGATCTGGGTGCGCGCGTGGGACGGATCGAGCGGAATCAAGGACGTCTCGCGACTCGCGATCGATTCTGCGAGCAACGTGTATGTCGCGGGGAAGTTCAACAGCGTCTTCGATGCCGATCCCGGCAAGGGTGTTCACAACATCCAGGCGCACAGCGCGGTTCCCGGCAACGCGGCGATCGAAGACGCGTTTCTCGTGAAGCTCGATTCGAACGGGAACTTCGAGTGGGGCGATGGATTCGGCGGGCCGGATGTCGACATCGCGAATTCGGTCGCGCTGGATTCGAGCGGCGCCAACGTTTTCATCACCGGAGTGAATCATGGCACGGGCGATTTCGACCCGGGCGCCGGCGTCGTCAATCTCGTCTCCGGTCCGGGCAACAGCGCGTTCGTCGCAAAGCTCAAGACATCCGACGGATCGCTCGTCTGGGCGCGGGCCACGACAGGCGACGCGAACGTGGTCGGCAACGCGATCGCAGTAGACACGTCGGGAAACGTCGTTGTCGGCGGGCAGTTTGCCTACAGCAACTTCCCGTACGATTCGGGGACGGCCGATTTCGATCCCGGTCCGAACGCGTCCAAGCTTCAATGCGCCGGCGGGCTCGACGGATTCGTCTGGAAGCTCAACTCTGCGGGGAGCTTTGTGTGGGCGGCGTCGCTGGGCACGAGCAGCGCCGAGACGATCAGCGCGATCGGTGTGGACACTTCCGGCAACGTATACGCAGGCGGGTTGTCGCAGGGGAAACCGGATTTCGATCCCGGCGCCGGCACGTTTCTGCTCGACGGGGCGAATCGCAACAGCTTCCTGTGGAAACTGAGCAGTGCGGGACAGTTCGCGTGGGCAGATGCGTTCGGCGGCGCCGGCATGCGCGATCTAACGGTCGACGCGAATGCGAATGTCTACGCGACCGGATCGTTCGGCAACGTCCAGGATTTCGATCCTGGTGCCGCCGTGCACAACCTCGACGCGAACACCAACGGCAGCGTGTATGTGTTGAAGCTGACGTCCGGCGGCGCCTACGCGGACGCGTTTGCGATCGGCGGTTCGGGTACGTCGTCCGGCGAAGGCATCGCGGCGAACAGTTCGGGCGACGTGCTGACGACGGGATATTTCACGTCGTTCGCGCCGACGGATTTCGATCCGGGCGCGGGGAAGTACGCGCTGACGATTCACGGAACGCAGAACGCGTTCATCGCGCTGACGCATCGCGCGCCGCCGGTGAATCATCCGCCGACGATCACGTCGCTTTCGCTCACACCCGCGGGGGTGACGCGCGGGACGCTGCTCACGATGACGGCCGGCGGGGTGGGAGATCCCGACGGCAACAACACGCTCGCCGCGGTCGCGTTCTATCGCGATTCCAACGGCAACGGAGCCTTCGACGCGAACACCGACACATTGCTCGCGCAGGACACGAACAGCGCGAACGGCTGGTCGGCGACGACGTCGACGCTGTCGCTTCCGCTGGGCGTCAATCGCTTCTTCACCCGCGCGAAGGACAGCGCCGGCGCGTGGAGCGCCGCGGTGACGAAGACCGTCTCGGTGAACAACGCGGCGCCGAAGGTCGATTCGCTTGCGGCATCGCCAAGCCCGATTCTCCGCGGCGCAACGCTCGCCCTCACCGCGACGGCGAGCGATGTCGACGGAACCGTCGCGAAAGTCCAGTTCTTCCGCGACGGCAACGGCGACGGCGAGTTCCAGTCCGCGAGCGACATTTTGCTCGGCGAAGACACGACGCCCGGCGACGGCTGGAAGTGGTCCGGCTCGACCGGGAGCTTCCCGCTCGGATCGGTTTCGTTCTTCGCCCGAGCGATCGACAATAACGGCGGGATTGGTGGGGCGCGGAAGACGTCCGCGGTCATCAACACGCCACCGACGATCGGCTCGCTCGTGGCGTCACCCAATCCGGTGACGAAGGGCTCGACGCTCACGCTCACCGCGCAGAACGTCGCCGATAACTCCGCGGTCAAGAACGTCCTGTTCTATCGCGATTCCAACAGCAACGGGGTTCTCGATGGCGCCGACATCCTGCTCGGCACCGACACGACCATCGGCGATGGCTGGTTCTGGAAGTTCTCGACGTCGTCGTTCTCGACCGGCGCGACGCGATTCTTCTCCAAGGCGATCGACAACAATAACGCGGCGGGGAACGTCGTGACGACGGTCGCTCAGATCACGTGAGTGGCGGAATTACGGAGGCGTCGACTCAGGCTTCGATCTTGTTATCGGCGCGGCCCTGCGCCATCTCGTTGAGCTGCTTGGTAAGCACGTGTCGTCCCAACTCCAGCCGCGGGATGACTTGATCCATGTCGGCCGGGCGCTTGGAGGGGTTGGTGGAGATGCACTCCATGACGAGGTTGGAAATCGGCTGCGGCACCCGCGGGTTGATCGCAATAGGCGCCTCGATGGCCGAGTGCAGCAGGAAGCTGTTGTCGCCCTTCTTGTTCACCGTGTACTGCGTGGGAATCACGCGACCAGTGAGTGCCCAGTAAAGCGTCGCGCCCAGATTGAACACATCCGTCTGCGCAGTGATTGGGCGACGATCGACCTGTTCCGGCGCGATGTAATCGGGCGTCCCCTGAATGCGAGGTTTCGTCGTTCCGAGCTTGCAGCTCTGCCCGTAGTCGATGACTTTCACCAGCCCGCGTTCGCTGCGCATGATGTTGTTGGGCTTGATATCGCAGTGCGCGTAGCCCAACTCATGCATGTACTTCAACGCCTGTGCCGATTGCACGAAGGCGTCGACGATCTCCAGCATGTCCTTCGGCAAACGCGTTTCCAAAGATTTGCCTTCGACGAGCTCCATTACCAGGAAAGCTTCAGTGACTTTCAGGAACATCGTCTTTTTGAGTTGGAGATCGAAGCTCTTACGCAAGTTCGGGTGGGCGAACTGTCGGGAGATCTCGTACTCCGATTCCATCTGCTCGATGAAACGGATGTCCTTTTGATCCTCGCGCTTAACGTGCTTGAGGGCGTAAAGCTGCTTGGTGTCGGGGTCGCGCACCAAATAAATTTGGCTGCGCGCACCCTCCCCGAGCCGCTCCAGTACGTCATAGTGGAGGAGTTTAGAGGCCATGAAGCTAGTTCCACCCGTTTCCTATCGTTCATCTCCAGCATCGCGGCACAGGTGGACGCACGCGGCTGAATGATACCTCACAGCGGCTGATAACAAGATGGATGATACAAACCGCCGGACGGTCGGAACGATAGCGAATCACACAACTACACAGTCCGTTGCGTGCGGAAGATGACAGCGGCAAGGCGGCGGTGCTTCTCCGGCAGTCTACTATCGCTCCGCGGGAAACAGCGCGTCTGTCATCCCCACGGCGGCGTAGGGTAGGCGAAGCCAGATTGAATTTCAAGGCGAAACTTCGCGAGCCGTTGATGTGATCGCAATCGAACGCAAACAGATGCGGGGCACTGCCTATTTTCAAGGCAGAAGCTGCTCGCGGAACGCGGTCGTCGGGAAGTATTTCCCGATCCCCGCGGCGCTGCCAGGCTGCGCGACAAGCATCACGCGGTCGCCGGAGATCTGGAGTCGTCCCTGGAGCGTCTGGACGAGCTGGGTGAGCCGTTTGAGCTGCGTCGGCGTCGGAACTGTTCGATCGAAGTCGCCGACGAGGCAGATGCTGATGCACTTGCCGTCGATTCCGCTCGCGCCCGCGGGCGGAAGGGCGGAAAGCTGCTCGCTCCAGCGTTGTCCGACCTGAAGCTCGCCGTCGACGCAGCCGTCGCCGTTGCCGATGACGAAATGATCCGCCAATCCGTTGGCATCCTGCCCGAAGGTCATCGCGTTTCCGCCGGCAGTATTACTGTGATGGACGAAGACATAGCTCCAGCGCCCGCGCGACGCGGTCGGCACTTTCGTGTCGAAGATCACGTCGAGCGAGTTCGGCGCATCGACCGCAAAGAGACTGGCCGAGGTGTCGGGAGACAGCGGCGCGGGCGAGAGCGCCAGGAGCAATGCGCTGGTGAATGTCAGAACCCCCACAAGACTGGTCAGTACGATGAACGTCCGCCGCGACTTTTTCACGTGTCCCGCCGATGTAAGCTGCCGCGTACCAGGCCGCCGTGTGTCCGATAAAACGGCGTCTGCTACTTCTGGATTCTTCATCGGTCAGGAGCATCAAGAATTTCAAAAAATTTTCTCAAGTCCGACGGCTGGCGTAGATGTCGGACGTTAGGGTGGGAGAAACGTTACGGAACGGACGCTCCGTGACGTCTATGAGACGTCACTTGGCGAATGATTTGAGATCCGCCTCTGTCACTTCCACATATTTCCCGGCCGACTTCGCCGCGACTTCCTTGAGCGCGCTGCTTTCCCCGGATCCGCCGATCGCGAACGCGTAGATCTTCACGCCGGAGGCGCCGCGGACTTCGTTGACCGTCGTCACGAAGCTGTCATCGAGCTGCCACGCCTTCGCGGTGACCATCACGATGGTCGCGGGGCTGCGCGACATCGCCCGCTGCAGCGCCGGCCGCACGTCCGATTCGCCGAACGCGTAGATGTCTTCTGTTGCGGATCGAGTCGATTCGACTGCGTCGCGTGAGGCGAAGGTGAGACTGTCGGGGGGATAGGCCGCGGGTTGGCTGCCGTTGTCCCAGAAGATGACCTGGAACTTGCGGCCGCTGCCGAGCGATTCAATCGATTTGTAGGTCGCTTCCTTCAGGAATCCGAACGTGTCCTTCGATCCAGATCCGCGATCGATCAGGTAGACGATGGACGAATCGGTGATCGGCGTCCCGCAGAATCCCGGGCCGCCGCCTGCCACGACCCCTGCCTGGCCGGGCACCGGTTTTTCATCCCCGCGACTCGGGCCCAGCGCGAACTTCCAGATCAACGCAGCCGCGACGATCGCGATCACGCCGCCGGCGATGATCATGACGAACGATCGCGATTTCTCGGAGGGCTTGGCTGCGCCCGCTGGCGCAACTTTCGCCTTCTTCGCCGCGGGCGCGCCCGCTGCCTTCACCGCGGCGGCGCCCGTCTTTGTCCCCGCGTTCGCTTTTTCCTTCTCCGTCTGATGCTTGGATCGCAGCCCGCTTCCCGAGAGTCCGCTGCTCGCGACCGCGCTGGCGATCGCGTTCAGTCCCGCCTGCGACCGCGCCGGCGGCGGCTCGACCGGCGCGGGGATATCGGCTTCGCTGTCGTCCAGCGCCGGCGCGATCGACGATCCGCCGGCCTGGATCGCTAGCGACTGGATCGTGTCATCCTCCGACGACGCGAGCGAAACCGGCGGCGGCTGCGACGCCTGCGGCTGATTCTTCAGGTAAGCCGGAACCGTCTGGATCGTCCCGCAATACTGACACCGACACACGCCGCCCGCGAAGGCTTCGTCCATCTCCAGCGTCGTCTTGCAGTGTGTACAGACGAGACGAATCATGGTGGGTCAATTGTCCTTTGTCCTTGGTCCTTTGTCCGTTGCGATGGCGTTCGATCGCCCAGCAACAAAGGACAAAGGACCAGGGACAAGGACATCTTCAAGGTTCCCACAAATAATAGAACCCGCTCGGTAAGAGGGCCCGCGTCGACCCCGGGATCTCCAATTGTAGCACGTTCTGCGACGCCTGCGGCGCGGGCGATTCGTTGGCCGCGTAAATCGATCCGCCGTAGCCGTAGGGTCGCTTGTACAAGATCGCGCCGGCGCCGGGGGTGTTGCTCAGCTTCCGCGCCAGATCGATCGCATCATCGAGAAGTCCGACCTGATCGGCCAATCCGATCTTCACCGCGTCCTCGCCGCTCATCACGCGCCCATCGGTTGCAGTCTTTACGTTCGCGGGGGCGAGCAGTTCTTTGCGATTCGTCGTGACGACGCCGACAAATCTCGCGAAATACTCATCCACCATTCCCTGCATCACTGCACGCTCTTCCGGCGAGATCGGCTTGAACGGCGAACCCATGTCTTTCAGCGGTCCGCTTTTGATCGCCTCGGCGCGGGCGCCGATTTTCTGCATCGTCCCTTCGATATTAAACGTGTTGAAGATAACCCCGATGCTGCCGACCACGCTGGTGGGATGGACGACAATCTTGTCGGCCCCGCAACAGACGTAGAACGCGCCGCTCGCGGCGACGTCCTGCGTCGAGGCGATCACAGGCTTGTGCGTCTTGGCTTTGAATCGCAGGAGATTCTGATACATCGTATCGGACGCGGTTACGGTTCCGCCCGGCGAGTTGACGCGCAGGACGACGGCGACGACGTCCTCGTCATTCGCGGCCGTGTCGAGCTGCTGCGTGAAGAGGCTGACCTTGTTTTCCTGCGGCTGGAGGAACCCACCCGTCCGCGCGTTCATCAGCATTCCCTCGACTTCGACGATCGCCACCTTCTTGGCGAAGAATCCGCTGCCCGGCTGCACGCGGACTTCTTCAAGCTCGCTGGTGTTGCTGACCGGCGTGATGAGGAGGCTCGGCGTGCCGCAGCCGCCGAGCAGGATCAGTGTGATGAACGGGAGGAAGGCGATGGAACGCATAGATATCATCCCCCGAAATTTCGGTCTTCGTATAGCCCGCGTGCATCCACGCGGAGTGGTTGGATTGACCCGGCCCCGATCGCCGTCGCGAAGCGAAGTAGACTCTCGCGACGCGTGCGGAGAGGATTCTATCAATGGCTCACCACGTGGGCAAAGCCGAATTCGGCCGTCTCGTCGAGCAGGCGCTCGCCGACCTGCCCGCGCCGTTCGCGGAGTTTCTCGAGGAAGTTCCCGTCGAGATCCGCGCGCGTCCCAGCCGCTCCCAGCTCCGCAGCCTCGGCCTCGAGGAAGACGAGCTGCTCCTGGGTCTCTATCACGGCCGCCCGCGGACCGAGCGCAGCGTCGAAGACTCCGGCCGCCTGCCCGACGTGATCTACATCTTCCAGGAAGACATCGAACTCGCGAGCGACAGCGACGCGGAGCTGATCGAGAACGTGCGGACGACGGTGCTCCATGAAATCGGTCATCACTTCGGGATGAGCGAAGACGATCTCGACAAACTCGGGTACGGCTGATTGTGAAAATGGCTTCGTTTTGCAGCCTCCGGTGAATTCGAGCGATCAGATAATCTCGAGCTCATCCTTGCTCGGCAGCTTGGGAAATTCCGCGGACGGGAGCGTTTGGTACCAGTACGCGACCGACGCGATGTCGTCCTGCAGCGGGAGATAGCGTCCGCCGCTGCGCCAGCCGAGGGCTTGCATCGTCACCTTCAAATCCTGTTCGAAGCGAATCGGATCAGTGATGTGCCAGCGATACAGTCCGTACCGCCGCTGCACCTGGTAGTGTCCATCCCCGTGGATGACCTGCGGCATGCCTGCGTAGGGTGTCGTGAATTCCTGGACGCGTTCGACGTCGACGCCTTTCTCGTTCTTGAAGCGATTGAGAAATCCGTACGATCCGCAGAAGTAATCCTCGGTGCCGGTGCCGCAGATCGTCGGCCACTGATCGCCGTCGAGATAGAATTTGATCTCGCCTTCTCCCCACCAGCCGTTGTTGTTCTGGCCCCACGCCATATACGTGCCGACGAATTGCCCGCTGCCGCGAATGCCGTCGACGATCGTGTAGACCTCCTTGTACGGCAGCGGGTTGACGCGGCGGAACTGCGCGTGGAAATACAACGCGTCCTCCGGCACGGGGCCGAGCGCGTAGTTGATCTGATAGAACAACCACGTCGGCTTCTCCCCGCGATATTCGATCGTGATGCGGCAGCGTTTGCGGAAGGGCATCGGCCAGTAGCAGTTGAAGCCACTCCCGGGATTCACGCAGACCGCGAGCGACGAAACCTGCGCGAACGGGTTCCACGCCTGCGCGAAGAAATCGCCGAGCGGACATTCGACGCTCGGATGCGCCTGATCGTCCCAGTACATCCGCAGGATGAAATCGCGATAGGGCCACGGAGGTGTCATCCAGATCTGCTGGATCGCGCCGCTGCCGGCGATGTCCGCGAGGGTGTACGTCTCGCCGGGTTTCACCTCGATGGCGGGGGAGAGTTTCCAACCTTGGCCGAGCTCGCGCGCCGCGACGTTGGAAACGCCGGACGTCGCCATGCCGCCTGTGTTTTTCTCGCCAGTGAAGTTTTCGGGGCTGATGGATCTCGATTTCGCGTCGCTGCGCAGGGCGATCGTGCGCATGTCTACGAAGAGGCCGTCGAATTGAGGCACGGGAATCTCCTTCGACCGGTTGTGAGGTAGCTAGATCGATCAGATGATCTCGAGCTCGTCCTTGCTCGGCAGTTTCGGGAACGGCGCCGCAGGCAGCGTTTGATACCAGTACGCGACCGACGCGATGTCATCCTGAAGCGGCAGATACCGTCCGCCGCTGCGCCATCCTAGCGCCTGGATCGTCACCTTCAGATCTTTTTCGAACCGGATCGGATCGGTGATGTGCCAGCGATACAAACCGAAGCGCTGCTGCACCTGGTAGTGTCCATCGCCGCGGATGACTTGCGGCAGGCCCGCGTAGGGCGTGGTGAATTCCTGGTATTCGACCGTCTCGACGCCCGCGGCGTTTTTTTTCTTTACGTCGAAATCGTAGCTTCCGCAGAAATAGTCTTCGGTGCCGGTGCCGCAGATGGTCGGCCACTGATCGCCGTCCATGTAAAACTTGATTTCGCCTTCACCCCACCAGCCGTTGTTGTTCACGCCCCACGCCATGTAGGTGCCCGCGTAGTGGCCCTTGCCTTTGATGCCGTCGACGATCGTGTAGACGTCTTTGTACTTGAGTGGATTCGTGCGGCGGAACTGCGCGTGGAAGTACGCGGCGTCTTCCGGCACCGGCGCGAGCGCGTAGTTCACCTGGTAGAAGAGCCGCATCGGCTCGGGCGCGATGTTTTCCATCGTGATGCGGCAACGCTTGCGGAAGGGCATCGGCCAGTAGCAGTTGAACGCGCTGCCGGGATTCACGCAGATCGCGAGCGACGACACCTGCGCGAACTGTCCCCACCCGCACGCGAAGAAATCGCCGACGGGACATTCGACGCTCGGGGTCGTCTGGTCGTCCCAATAGATGCGGATGATCGAGAATCGCCAATTGCCCGCGGGCGTCATCCAGATCTGCTGGATCGCGCCGCTGCCGGAGATGTCCGCGACGGTGAAAGTCTGGCCGGCTTCGATGGTGACGCAGGGCGAGATCTTCCATCCCTGCCCGAGATCGCGGGCGCATTTCTCGCTGTGGCCGGTCGTGGCCATCCCGCCTTTGCCTTTTTCACCGGTGAAATTTTCAGCGCTGATGGAGCGGGTTTGCGCGTCGCTGAGAAGTGCCAGCGAGCGCATGTCTACGAAGAGTCCGTCAAACTTGGCCACCGAAGTGTCTCCTTCCTCTGGATGAGTCCGCGGTATGGTAGTGGAAGGGGGACGGGCGACAAGTTCGGCTATACTTGGGGACGATGGACATCAATTTGCTGGCGTTGAATGTGGGGAACTCGCGGCTTTCACTGGGCGTGTTTGTCGCGGGAGAACTGGAGCATGTCGCGCGCGCGTCGCACAACGAGCGCGAGAAATGGCGCGACGTGATCGCGGACGCATGGAAGAAGATCGAAGGTCGTGAAAATGCGAGTGTCGCGGGCGTGACGGTGAATCCGCCGGTCTCTGAGCCGCTGGAGCACGTCGTCGATCAAGTGACGGGGCAACGCGTGCAGTGGATCGGGCGGGACATCGATCTGCCGATCAAGCTGCTGACGGAATCTCCACAAGAAACCGGCGCCGACCGCGTCGTCAACATCGCGGCCGCGTACGAGCAAATGGGGAAGGCCTGCGTGGTGGTCGACGCGGGGACCGCGATCACCGTCGACTGCTGCAACGACAAGGGCGAGTTCCTCGGCGGCGCGATCGCGCCGGGCGTTGGGTTGATGCTCGACGCGCTGCACGAGAAGACCGCGCGTCTCCCGCGCGTCGAGTTCGCGAAACCCGAAGGCGCGTTCGGAACGTCGACGAAGCAGGCGATCCTGCACGGCGTCTACGGTTCGGCACGCGGGCTGGTGAAGGACCTCGTCGAAGAATACGCGACCGCGCTGGGATTCTGGCCGGACATCATCGCGACGGGCGGGGATGCGGAGAAACTGTTCGGCGGCTGGGAGCTGATCCACGCGGTGTCGCCGGACCTGACGATGTACGGCGTGGCGCTGGCGTACGCGAATCATCACATCAAGCATGGATCATAAAAGGCCAATCTAAACGCTGGGTCGGAGCGGTATTTCGTTCTATCCGCGAAGCGCCGAAGCCGAAACACAGCGAAAGACCCTAACTCCAATGAATTCAGAACAATCGCGCGTAATGTTAGCCGGTATTTCTTTCCCTCTGATTGCAGTCACGCATGCCGGTCTTCTGGTTGGTACGCTTCGGGCGGAGGCGAAGGACGCGGTGGTGGAGTTGCCGACGGCGAAAATGGTGGAGGAGCATGTTGTCGGGGAGCGCAAAGTCAGCCGGTACGAACACGACAGCCTTCCGGCATGGGGTTACGCGAAGCCACAAAAGGATTGGTTCAATCTGGTGTCACCGACCAAACCGGGCCCGCATGCGCCGTTGTGTGTCGTGTTGCATTCGGCCGGAGGAAATGGCGGCGAGGCATTGCCGTGGTTTAGCAACCCGCAGGACCGCGGGTTCTACGGGGATGGGACATTCTATGTGCTCTGTCTGGACTGCGCTGGCAATCACAACGATTGGTGGTGGGGCTACGAGGAGATTGCGCGGAATCCGGAGCTTTACAAAAACGAGTTGTGTCCCACGGAGAAACGGGTGTTGTCCACCATTGATTGGGTCATCCGCACGTTCGACATTGATCGCGACCGGGTTTATCTCAACGGAATTTCAATGGGCGGCAGCGGCAGTTTGGGAGTCGGCCTGAACCACGGCGACGTGTTTGCCGCGGTGTCGGTAGTGGTGCCGGCGGGGGTCAAGCACATGCAATTCCGCACGGCGTCCGGTAAGTTCCCCGACCCGCCGCCGCTGTTCGATATTTCCTCACACGTCGATGGCTACGCTGCCGGCCAGGAAGACCTGCTGGCGTATTGCCAGGAGCACAAGTTTTCGCTGACATTTGCGTGGGGCACGTTCGGGCACACCGCCGATGTGAGCGCCGCGAACCCGGCGGTCTATGAATTCCCGTGGCTGTCGCTCCGCCGCAACGAAGCGTATCCGGTCTTCACCCATGCCACGACGGACAATCATTATCCCGGTCTGCAGAACCGAACCGCGCCCGACCAGAGCGGGCAGATCAACGGCTATTTCCGCTGGCACAACGTCGAAGACGCCGCCAATGTCCTTACGATGCAACTGCGATTGGTCAGGAAGGATGAATTGCGCCGACCGGTCGAACCGCCGCGCGAAGCGAGCGCCGACGTCACGCTCCGACGATTGCAGAAGTTTGTCGCGAGTCCCGGGACTGTTTACCGCTGGAGTCTCTCGCAGCCGGGCAAAGCTCTACAATCCGGCACGATCACCGCAGACGCGAGTGGAACGTTGACGATCCCATCCGTCTCGATCACCGACACGCCAGCGAACTTGAGCGTTGCACCGGAAAAGCGCGACTGAGCCGAAGCGCTGACTCTTGCTCAGAAAGATGATCACCGGGGCCGGGACGAAGTGATACGAGCGCGCTCTTGCTCGCGCTTCGCGGTGCGGGGAGAGGGAGTGAGGTTTATGAGTGACGTCACCCGCGCGATTCTGTTGACTTCACCGGGCGCCGCCGCGATCGCCGTGGTGCGGCTCGTTGGGCCGCGCGCGGGCGAATTTCTCGCCATGCATTTCTCGAAGCCCGCTCCGGAAAATCGTTGCGTCCACGGCATCCTGCGTGACGGCGATCGCGAGCTGGACGATCCCGTCGTCGTTGTGTCGCACAACGCACGCGTGGTCGATCTGAATCTGCACGGCGGGGCGTGGGTGGTGCAATCGGTGCTGGAGACGGCGCGACGCGAAGGGTTCGAGATTCATGTGGATTCGAGAGTCGTACCAGAATGGGCGGTGGACGCGGACGATCCGATCGAGCGCGACGTGCTCGCATACTTGCCACTCGCGCGGACCGAGCTCGCGATCCGCGCGCTCCTCGCGCAGCCGAAGGCGTGGCGCGAGCATCGTGAATTGCTCGATCCCAACGACCGCAGTCTCTGGTGGCTGCTGCATCCACCTCGTGTCGCGATCGTCGGCGCGCCGAACGTCGGGAAATCGACGCTCGCGAACCAGCTCTTCGCGCAGGAGCGGTCGATCACTGCCGACCTCCCCGGCACCACCCGTGACTGGGTCGGCGAGATCGCGAACATCGACGGCCTCGCGGTGATGCTCGTCGACACGCCCGGTGTGCGCGAGACGAGCGACGCGATCGAGCGGGAGGCGATCGATCGGAGTCGGGAGGAGGTGCGCCGCGCGGATCTGGTCGTCCTCGTTCTTGACGCGAGCATGCCACTGGAGCCACAACAACGTCTGATCGACGCGCATCGCGATGCGATTCGGGTGATCAACAAATCGGATCGCGATGCGGTGTGGAGCGGGGAGGGGATCAAGACCGTTGCGACGAAGGGAGTGGGAGTCGATGAACTCCGAAAGGCAATTCTGAAACACTTCGGCGTGTGGAACTACGACCTCAATCGTCCGCGTCGTTGGCAAAGCCCCTCACCCGGCCTCTCCCCCGAGTATAGTGGAGAGGAGTGAGCGCGCTCATGCCTGCGAGTCCTTCAGGAGCAGCGTCAGGTCCCCGTGGAAGACGTAATCTCGAGACGCCACGACGACTAACACTTTGCACGGCCCGTCGCCGATCATCCGCGCCGCGTGGGGGACGGTCGCGTCGTAGTAGGCGCTGTCGCCGGTCTTCAGGTGGATCTCGTCGCGGCCGTAGAGAAGGAGGCATTCGCCTTCGAGGATGTAGTCGAATTCCTCGCCGCTGTGCGATTTGATCGCCATTGGTCTCGCCGACGCGAGATCGACGATGAGCGGTTCCATCAGTTTGCCCCGTTTCTGCGACGCGAGCATCTCGTACGCATATCCGCCGGGGCCTTTGATGCGACCGGGCGCGCCATGACCGCCGCGAGAGATGGTGATCGGCAGCGTGCGATCGTCCTCTTCGAAGAACGCGGACATCGGGACACCGAGAGCTTTCGACAATCGCTCCAGCGCCGCGATTGTCACGGAGACTTTGTGGTGCTCCATCCGCGAGAGCAGCGCCTGCGACATCGACGCGGACTCGGCGAGTTCCTTGAGCTTCAGTCCCTTGTCCACGCGGAACTGTCTCAGTCGATGCGCCAGGCGCACTTCGGCTGTCATGGGTTCCCGGTGATTGTGGTCCTTTGTCATTGGTTCTTCGTCATTTGTATTGGCAAGAGATGCTTACCGGCAAGTACAAAGGACGCGTCGATAAAACAGGACGACCGGCAGACGTCATGCCTGCCGGTCGCCAGAGCCTGCGACTCCTTTCGCACCCATCCGTGAATCGGGGGTGGATCAGTTAGGCATGGTCAGCCGGGCCGACCACGCCAGCGCGAGTTTTCCTTCACATCACGTCACTCTCCAGTATCAATGTCTTCGTCGTTCGTTGATTCATCTTCTTCATGCATTGGTTCGACCGCGTGCTGATCGACCAACTCGTCGAGAAACGCGGCCAGACCTTCTTCCGTGTTCTTTCCGATCACGCGTTTGGCGATCGCGAGCACTTCCGGTTTCGCGTTTCCCATCGCGACGCCGAGTCCGGCTTCGCGGATCATCGGGACGTCGTTCACGTCGTCGCCGATCGCCACGATCTGCTCTCGCGTGATGCCGTGTCGCCGCGCGACGTGCAGCACGCCTTCCCATTTATTGACGGCCGGGTCGAAGATCTCCAGGACCTCGACGTTGGCCGTCGGGACGAAGATCGCCTGCGTGAGGATCAATCCGTTGAATCGCTCTTCGAGGACAACCTTGGCTTTGCGAACTCGCTCGGGCGCCGCGACGATCCCGACGCGGATCGTGTGCTCGTGCGGATGCTCGCCGAGCTTCTTGATGCGGTGCACCGTCGCGCTGGTGATCCGCATCCAGTGACGCGTCGATTCGTTCAGCTCGACGCCGTCGGTGATCAGATAATCGACGCCCGCGGATCCGGTGTCTTGCAGCGCCATTGCCGCGTGACCCATCTCCTCCAGCGCCGCACACACCTGCGCCGCGAGCCGCGGCTGCATCATCGTGCGGTGCAGCGTGACGCGCTGCTTCGTGTCGATCACCATCGCGCCGCCGACGAACACTGCGGAGCCGTAATGCTCCACCGCGTCGATCACCGTGCGGCTCTCGGTCCAGTTGCGACCGGTCGCGAAGCACACGAGCATCCCGGCATTCAGCGCCCGATGGATGGCCGCTTTGGCTCGCGGGGTAACGGTTCCGTTTCCGCAGAGCAATGTGCCGTCCAGATCGATCGCGATCATCCGGTACTTCGCGCGAGCCACCGTAGAGACTTCCTTCGACATTGCAAAAAGCAGTTTGAGTTTTCGACCAGTTGTTCACAACTCATCAAGAGAGTTGGCGCGCGAACTGTAGGGGCAACGACTTACGTGAGCAACCGTGTGGGCAATCGATTCGCACATCGCTTGACGCGCTGGCGTCTTGTCACAACAATCCCCGCCACATGGCCCGAAAAATCGAGCATCCGGCCCTCGCGCCGCTCAAAGAAAAATTTCCTGACGTGAAACTCCTCGTCGGCGAGTTCCGCGACATGGTGACGGTGGTGGTCCCGCGTGAGGCGCTGCTGCGCGTCGCGACGTTTCTTCGGGATGATCCGACACTTCGGTTCGATATGCTCGCCGAGCTCAACGGTGTCGATTACCTGAATTATCCCGGCGCCCAGCACCGATTTGCGGTGAACTACGGCTTGACCAGCGTCGCGAACAACAAGCGGTTGTGGCTCAAGGTGTTCCTCGATCCAACGCTGGATACGACGCCCGCGACCGCGCCCAAGGATGAGGAATTGGCCGAGAAGGGCGATCCCGGGCTGAGAGTCGACAGTGTCTGCGGCGTCTGGCCCGGCGCCGAATGGATGGAACGCGAAGTTTACGACATGTACGGCATCATATTTGTTGGCCATCCCGATCTGCGGCGCATCCTCACGTGGAATGGATACGGGAGTTACGCGCTACGGAAGGATTATCCGCTTCGCGGGATCGGCGAACGCGAAGACTACAAGATCGTCACCCGCGAAGGGGCGTAAGGAAGTACTGAGTACGGAGTGCTGAGTACCGAGTGGAAAGGCTCGATACTCAGCACTCCGTACTCAGCACTCAGTACTCATATGGACGTCAACGCGCTGCGACAGAAGCTTTCGTCGGCCGGACAGGGGAACGTTCTACGATTCTGGGATAAGCTCGACGACGCGGGTCGGAAGAAACTTTCGTCGCAACTCGAAGCGCTCGACTTTGCTTCGATCGCCGAGTTGGCAGAATCGTACGTGCGGAATAGACCGCCGATCGAGATTCCCAAAGACATCCAACCGGTGAAGGCGTACCCGCGCGTTCCGGCGGATGAAAAAACTCGACAGCTTTACCAGCAGGCGCGCGATCGCGGGGCGCAACTGCTGCGTGGCGGCAAGATCGCCGCGTTCCTCGTCGCGGGCGGGCAGGGTACGCGGCTCGGGTATGACGGGCCGAAGGGCGAATATCCCGTCACGCCGATCAAGAGCAAACCGCTATTTCAGGTCTTCGCCGAACAGCTCCTCGCGTACGAGCGCGATTTCGGTCACGTCGTTCCCTGGTACATCATGACCAGCGACGTAAACGACGCCGCGACCCGCGCGTTCTTCCAGAAGAACGCCTACTTCGCGTACGACCCGAAAAATATCCTCTTCTTCCAGCAAGGCATGATGCCCGCGTTCTCGATGAACGGGGAGATGCTGCTTGCAGAGAAAGACTCGCTGGCGCTGAGCCCCGACGGCCACGGCGGCAGCCTGCGAGCGCTGAAGCGCAGCGGCGCGCTCGACGACATGAAGAAACGCGGGGTCGAGCATCTCTCGTACTTCCAGGTGGACAACCCGCTCGTGCACTGCATCGATCTGCTGTTCCTCGGATTGCATGACGTCACCGGGTCGGAGATGAGCAGCAAGACGATTCCGAAGGCGCATGCGCTGGAAAAAGTCGGCAACTTCGTGATGGCTGACGGCGTGACCCAGGTGATCGAGTACAGCGATCTCCCCGAGTCGCTCGCGAAGCAGACGAACCCCGACGGCTCGCTGCGATTCAATTCCGGTTCGATTGCGATCCACGCGCTGCGGGTGTCGTTTATCGAGCGGCTCACCAGCGGCGGGAAACTTCAGCTTCCGTGGCATCGCGCGGAGAAGAAGGTGCCGTACGTCGATGCATCGGGAAACGAACTGAAGCCCGACAAGCCGAACGCGGTGAAGCTCGAGCAGTTCGTCTTCGATGCGATTCCGATGGCGAAGAACGCGATCGTCGTCGAGACGGATCGCGCCGAAGAATTCTCACCCGTGAAGAATGCCGACGGCGCCGACTCCCCCGCGACGTGCCGTCGCGATCAGGTCCGCCGCGCGGCGCGATGGCTGAAAGAAGCCGGCGTCGAGGTGACGATGAAGCACGACGGCGAACCCGACTCGACGATCGAAATCTCCGCGCTCTACGCAACGACCGCGGAGCAGCTCAAATCACGTTCGGTGTCGATCAAAAAGATCGGCCACGACGACGTCGTCTACTTCAACGCGGGCGGGCCGGAGTAGTCGCCCGCGACGATTTCCTCGATCTCTGCTCGATTCAATTCGTCATTGCAACCCGCGGGCGGCGGCTCCGTTTCACCGATGGAAATTCCTGTCGGTTGGGACTTGGTCCCGGCAAACAACCGTTTTCCGTCTCGCTCGATCGCCCAGAAGGTCGGCCCGCTCTTCCACAGCAGGTCGCGACAGCGCCGATGGACGACGGGCAGCGCGACGGGCGCCGCGCGTTTCACTTCATCACCGAGTTGATCCATCAGCCACCGCCAAAAGATCGCGATCGTGCTGTTGGGCATGATCGCGAAGAGCGGATCATCGCCGCAGGCGACGCAGGTGGTCGTCCCGTCCGCGAACGTGTACGCGGCGAGGGTGCGTCGGAGATCGTCCGCGAGCGCGCGGCATTTCGTGTCGCTGCTGCGCTCGAGCACCGCGATGAGTTCGGGGTAATCGGAAACACCAAATGGTTTGTCGATCCATCGAATGACGCGCGATTTGTCGTGCGCATCAGTCTCGGCGCCCCAACGCATGTGCGTGAGGCCGTCGGGCCCGATCGTGCGAGCGTCGCAGAGATGTCGCGTGACGTTCTCGATCACTGCGGGCAGACGCGGATCGTCGCCGACCTGTTCGTTGAGGAGATGAAACATTTCCAGGATGACCGCGTTATAGCGCGTCCGCTCGGCGAAGTTCGGACGGTCGCCGCGTTCGAAGAGTCCGATGCGCTCGTGGTAATAATGCGAGCTGAGATACGCATCCAGCACCGGTTTTCCCCATCGCTCGTAACGATTCCAATCGCCGAAGACTTTTCCGTATCGCGCCAGCGCGCCGACGATCACCAAATCCTGATTCGTCACGCCGCACCAACCCGGGAGCGTCAGCCGCTCAACGGTTTTGCCCTTTCCCCAAAACCTTCCGCGTTTCCAGCCGTAGTCGTTGAACCATTGCCAGTGCCGATCGATCGTCTCACGTACGCGCGATCGGAGCGCGGCGTCTGCGTAAGACTTCGCGGCGTACGAGAGCATCCCGAGCAATGGCAGACCCTGATGGATCGGACATGTCTCTTCGCAATCCTCCGCAGGCTCGAGCTGATAGTTCGCGTGGATGAAACCGCCCTCGGGCGCCTGCAGCGCCATCAGACCTTCCACGATCTCGCCCGCGAGTTTTCGCCACGATGCGTCGCCGCTGACATCGGCCATCCGCAGCGCGCCTTCGAGAATCGCGTACGCGATGAATGTCGTCTGGCCGTGGTAGCGGCGGCTGAGGACGGACGATTCGCTCCAGCAGGCGTGCAGATGGAGGCCGCCGAACACGCCCGGGCCTTGCCGCCAGGACATCAGGTACGCCGTCAGCCGGTTGAACTTGTCCAGCGTGAAGGACGAGTGCGCCAACGCGTCGCGCCGCGGGTAGGTGATCGTGGAAACGGATTTCTGCTTGGTCATCGAGCCAGAAATTCTAAGGCTCGCCGCGCGCTTTGCACGCGAGCGTTGTCGCCTCTAAAATCGCGGCCGCGATGACTGTTTACGAGACGACCAATCACAACACGATCTACCACTGGTGCACGAGCCGCGGGCTCTGGCCCGCCTGCGTCCGCGGGCAGCCCGACCGCATCCGCCTCGGCGGCGACGAGTTCGCGGCCGAGGACGAGGAACTCGATCCGATCGAGTGGTGGCGATGGTTCCAGGAATTCGATAGGCGGAATCTGCAGCTGGTGTACGATCCGAGCAAAGGATGGTTCACGCTGGGAAGCAGACTCGCGCCGGCGAAGTGATTGCGCATTTCATTTTGCATTTTTCAAGTTCCAATTTTCATTTTTCAATTCAAATCAGAATGAAAAATGAAAATCGGAAATTTGAAATTGCAAATTGAGGATCCCGAAACATGATCTCCATCCCCCAACGCGTTCTCCTCGGTCCCGGCCCGTCCGACGTTCCCGCACGTGTGCTCGAAGCACTCGGTCGTCCGACGATCGGTCACCTTGATCCCGTCTTCCTGCAGTTGATGGACGACGTCCGCACAAAGCTCAAGGCCGTCTTCCGTACGAAGAACGAGATGACGCTCGCGGTCAGCGGCACCGGATCGGCCGGGATGGAGACGCTGTTCGTCAACCTCGTCGAGCCGGGCGACAAGATCCTCATCTGCGTCAATGGCGTCTTCGGCGGACGCATGGTCGATGTCGCGACGCGCTGCGGGGCGCAGGTCGAGAAGATCGAGGCGCCGTGGGGACAGACATTCGATCAGAACGTCGTGATCGACGCGATCGATCGCATCAAGCCCAAGGCGATCGCGATCGTGAACGCGGAGACGAGCACGGGCGCGCATCAGCCGATCGACAAGCTCGGCGACGCAATCCACAAGCACGGTGGGCTGCTGCTCGTCGATTGCGTGACGAGCCTCGGCGGCGCGCCGCTCGAGATCGATACCTGGGGCGTCGACGCCGCGTACAGCGGGACGCAGAAGTGTCTCTCCTGCCCGCCGGGACTCGCGCCCGTCACGCTTTCGCCGCGCGCCGTCGAGCGGCTCGAGAAGCGCAAGATGAAAGTGCAGAGCTGGTATCTCGATCTCTCGATGGTGCGGCAGTATTGGGGACAGGAACGCGCGTATCACCACACCGCCCCGATCAACATGCTCTACGCGTTGCACGAGGCGCTGGCAATCGTGCTCGAAGAGGGATTGGAGAATCGTTGGAAGCGCCATCGCGAGATGCACGAGTTGCTGCGCGCGGGTCTGAAGGAAATCGGCATCGAGTACGTCAGCCAAGAAGGCCGACATCTTCCGATGCTGAACGCGGTGAAGATCCCTGACGGCGTGGACGACGCGACCGTGCGGCGAAGGCTGCTGGAGGAATACGGTATTGAAATCGGCGGCGGACTCGGCGCGTTCAAGGGCAAGGCGTGGCGGATCGGGCTGATGGGTTACGGATCGAACCGACGCAACGTGACCCTGGTGCTCGCGGCGCTGAAGCAGATCTTGAAAGGGTAATGCTCCGTCGCCCGATACTCTGCGCAAAAGAGAAGGGCGACGCAAGCGTCGCCCTCTTAAAAGCATCGTTGACGATATTGCTTACGCCGCCGGAAGCGGATCGAACTCCACCGCGACGCGATATCCCGTGCCGCTCGGATCACAGCGGATCACGCGACCATACGCATCCCAGCCGCGGCTCGTGCCTTCGGGCGGGAAGAAGACGCTCAGACGCTCGCCCGCCGTCAGTGGCTGCTGGCTGATGCCGCACAGACCGCCGAAGCTGACGTCGCGGAGCGCGAAGCTCAGATGCGGCATCTTGTGCGCGGTGACGGTGTGATCCAGTCGCATCCCTGAGACACGGAAGTGCACTTCCTTGCGCGGGAAGACACGGCGCTCGGCGCCGGTGCCCGCGGGCATCGCCATGAAGGGGTTTTCCTTCGCGGCCGTCGGGAATTTCAACGACTTTGGTTTCTCGAGAATGGCGACCATAATGCACGCTCCTCAATGACTTCTGGACATAAAATCCATCGGCCACCGAGGCGTTAAACATTATCTGTCTTGCGTGCTTGCTTGAGGCGGAATTGGCTTCCCATTCTTCCAATCAAATCGTTTATCTGGTCGGCGCAGGTCCGGGAGACCCGGGTCTGATCACGGTGCGCGGGGCCAGATTATTGGAACAAGCCGACGTCGTGATTTACGACGCTTTGGCCAATCCGCGGCTCCTGAGTTATTGCCCCCAGCACGCGGAGACGATTTACGTCGGAAAGAAGGCGGCGGCGCATTCTTTCACGCAGGACGAGATCAATTCGCTGCTGATCTCCAAGGCCAAACTCGGCAAGAAAGTGGTGCGACTGAAGGGCGGCGATCCGTTCGTCTTCGGCAGAGGCGGCGAAGAAGCCGAGGCGCTGCGGGGAGCGGGGATTCCGTTCGAGATCGTCCCTGGCGTGACCGCGGCGATTGCCGCGCCCGCGTACGCGGGGATTCCGGTGACGCATCGCGATCTCAATTCGAGCTTCACGTTCATCACCGGTCACGAAAAGGAAGAGGAGTACAAAGATCCGTTGACTCGCGGGCGGAAGGCAGCGGAGGCTTCCGACATCGACTGGCCTTCCGTCGCGAAGCTTCCGTGCATCGCGTTCTACATGGGAGTCAAATCGCTTCCGCGGATCTGCGAGAAACTGATTGCCCACGGAATGGATCCGACGACACCCGCGGCGACGATCCAGTGGGGAACGTTGCCGCGGCAGAAGACCGTGGCAGGGACGATTTCGGATCTCGCGCAGAAGGTTATCGACGCGAAGATCGCGCCACCGGCGATGACGATCATTGGGCGTGTCGTCGCGCTGCGCGAGACGCTCAACTGGTTCGAAACGCGGCCGCTGTTTGGACAGACGATCGTCGTCACGCGCACGCGGCAGCAGGCGAGTGAGTTGTCGGAGAAGCTCGAAGCGCTGGGCGCGGAAGTCATCGAAGCACCGACGATCGAACTCTTCCCGGCGAGCGATACCGTCGCGCTCGAATCTGCACTGATCAATGACGAGCCGTTCGACTGGATCGTCTTCACCAGCGCGAACGGCGTGGCGCACACGAAAACGCGACTGCTGGAGATGGGCCAGGACGTCCGGGTGTTCTCCGGCGCGAAGATCGCGGCCATCGGCGATGCGACGGCGCTGGCGATCCGCGAGCAGTTCGGGCTTCGCGTCGATCTGTGTCCCGAGCGATTCGTGGCGGAGGCGCTGGGCGATGAGCTCGCGTCGCACAACGAGATCGCTCAGAAACGGTTCCTGCTGCTCCGCGCCGACATCGCACGGCCGATCCTGCGCGAGCGACTGGAGCGGGGCGGTGCGAGTGTCGTCCGCGACATCGCGATCTACGAAACACGGCCTGCGTCATCGCTCCCGCCGGAGCTTCTCGAAGCTTTCGCCGCGAAACGCGTCACGTGGATCACCTTCGCCTCCAGCAGCACCGCGAAGAATTTCACCTCGCTCCTCGGCTCCAACTTCCGCGAACAACTCAACGGCGTGAAACTCGCGAGCATCGGCCCAATCACCACGCAAACGCTCCGCGAACTGGGGCTCGAGCCGACGATCCAGGCCGAGACGTTCAACATCGACGGACTCGTTGACGCGATGACGCGGGCGCACGAATCGAGCCAGCCATGAACGCAACAACCCGCCGCTGGCTCGCGCGACTCGCGCTCTCGTTCTTCGTCCTCGCGTTTGTGCTCGCGTGGCAGGTGTATCACCTCTATAGGGGCGACGTTCCGCCGCAGCCCGCATGGCGGGTGGCGCTCTATCTCGTCGGGATCGTTCTAGGCGTCGTCCTTGGCATCGTCGGTCTGCGCGAGCGACACCGACCCCAAAACACCGAAGATCTCGAATGAAAGAGGGGCACTTCTTTTCGCTCAAGCGAAAAGTTATCCACGTCCGATAGTGTGAATGTTCCGCTCGCCGCGGAGGTATCCGCAATGTCACCCCAGCAGCGTGCCCAGCTTCGGCAAGAAGTCGAACTGATCGGCCGGTTCGCGGAGTCGTATCACAAGAAGATGGCGCAGGTCATCGGAAAATTGAATGGCTGCGCTAGCGTTGCCATACAACCGTCCGATGCCCCGATGCGCCTCTGCGTCGAAGCCGTCGACATGATGCTCGCGACGCAGCAACAGCTCGCGCGGGCGTTGTGGCAGATCACATCGGAAAAGTGACAAGGCGACCGGGTGACCGGTGATAAGGTGAGGAAAATCACCGCGTTTCACCTTGTCACCCTTTCACCTTGTCACCTTGTCATCCTCTCCCATACCATCTCCCGCTGCGCATGACGCGGGAATATGACATCCTGGTGATCGGCGGCGGCCACGCGGGTGCGGAGGCCGCGTGGGCGGCGGCGCGCCTTGGGGCGGCGACGGCGCTGATTACGCTCGATCCGAATCGCATTGGGCAGATGTCGTGTAACCCCGCGATCGGCGGGCTCGCGAAGGGGCAGATTGTTCGCGAGGTTGACGCACTGGGCGGGTTGATGGGCCTCGCGACGGACGCGACGGGGATTCAGTTCCGCATGCTGAATCGATCCAAGGGCCCCGCGGTGTGGGGGCCGCGGGCGCAGGCGGACAAGTACAAGTACGCGAGCGAAGTGCAGCGGCTGCTGCGGACGTGCGCGAGTCTCGACATCGTTTCTGGTGAGGTCGCGGAGATCGAGACGACCAGCGGCGCCGTTTCGGGCGTCACGCTCGCGGACGGAACGAAGTTGACGTGCCGCGCCGTGATCGTGACGACTGGAACCTTCCTCCGCGCGTTGATGCACACCGGAGAGAAGAAGACCGAAGGCGGCCGCGTTGGCGAGGCGGCGGCGAAAGGGCTCTCCGGTTGTCTCGCGAAACTCGGCTTGGAACTCGGTCGCCTCAAGACGGGCACGCCGCCGCGGCTCAAGCGTCAGACGATCGATTTCTCGAAATTCGAAACGCAGCCGGGCGACGATGTGCCGGCGCCGTTCTCGTATCTCAACGAGAACGAAAGCTGGCGCCCGCCGCTGCTCCAAGTGAATTGCTGGATCGGCGGCACGAACGAGCAGATTCATCAGATCATCCGCGCCAACCTGCATCGCGCGCCGATGTATTCGGGTCAGATCCAGTCGACCGGCCCCCGATACTGCCCGAGCATCGAAGACAAAGTCGTTCGCTTTGCGGAGAAGGATCATCATCAGATCTTTCTGGAGCCCGAAGGCCTCGATACCGACGAGATCTACTGCAACGGCATCAGCACCTCGCTGCCGGGCGATGTGCAGGAGCAGTTCGTCCGCCTCGTGCCCGGTTTGGAACGCGCGGAAATTCTGCGCTACGGCTACGCGGTCGAGTATGACATGGTCTGGCCGACGCAGATCCGCTCGACGCTGGAGACGAAGAAGATCGCCGGCCTCTTCCTCGCCGGGCAGATCAACGGGACGAGCGGGTACGAGGAAGCGGCCGCGCAGGGGATCGTCGCGGGGATCAACGCAACGCGGTACGTCGCAAACGGTTCGGCCGATTTCGTCCTGCGACGCGATCAGGCGTACATCGGCGTGCTCGTCGACGATCTCGTCACCAAGCCGCCGACGGAGCCGTATCGCATGTTCACCAGCCGCGCGGAGCACCGCCTGCATCTGCGCAACGACAACGCGGACGAGCGCCTCACGCCCGTCGGCCGCGGGATCGGGCTCGTCGACGACGATCGGTGGAACCGATACGAGAATCGACGCGACGCGATCGCGAGTGGGATCGAGACGTTGCGCGCCACACGTGCCGACGGCATCAGCGCCTTCGATTTCCTGCGGCGCTCGGAGACGGATTGGCCGGCGTTGCTCGCGAAGTTCCCGATGATGGGCGAATCGATCGCGCCGGACGTTGCGCGGCTCATCGAGATCCGCGTGAAGTACGACGGCTACATCGCGCGGCAGACGCGGCAGATCGAGCGGATGTCGCAGCTGGAAAGCAAGCTGATTCCAGCGTCGATCGATTACGCGAGCGTTGTCGGGCTGCGAAACGAAGCGAGGCAGAAGCTGGCGAAATTCACGCCGCGATCATTGGGGCAGGCGCTGCGCATCAGCGGGATCACGCCGGCGGATATGACGGTTCTTGCAATCCATCTCGATCGGGGGAGTCGTCGGGCGTGAGGCAGTGGCACGGCTCGACTGAGCTCGCCGAAGTCTCAAGCGCCACCGCTGGAGCGATTTTCGGCTGCACGAGTCAGATTTATCCGGGATCTTATAACGGCCTCGGCATTGGTTTCGACCGGACGTGGCGTACAATTTCTGGCATGAAGCGCCGCGCGACCAACTTGGGGATGTTGGTGCTGATTCTGGCGGCACTCCTGATGCCGTCGATCAGCAGGGCGGATGTTTCGTCCTCGTCTCAACCGACCACCACACCGACGCGAGCCGTCGTGATCCCGCTTCGCGGGCGGATCGACGATTACAACCGCGACGCGCTGTTCGAACGGTTCGACAAAGCGCGGCAGGTCGGCGCGCGGACGATCATTGTCGAGATCGACACGTACGGCGGACTTGTCACCGCGGCGCTGGATATCTCGCGGTTCATCAAACGCCAGACCGATTTGCGTACGATCGCGTTCGTGCACGACAAGGCGATCTCCGCGGGCGCGATGATCGCCCTGGCGTGCGATGAGATCGTGATGGAACCGGGATCGGTGCTGGGAGATTGTGCGCCGATCGCATTGACGTCTGATGGATCGATGCAGTCACTGGGGGCCGCGGAGCGGGCGAAGTTGGAAAGCCCGATCCTCGCGGATTTCCGCGAGAGCGCGCTGCGGAATGGGTACGATCCGTTGCTCGCGGAGGCGATGGTGGATGTGTCGCGATCGGTGCATTGGATCGAATACATCGACGGTCCTCCTCCTCCTGTGCGCGAATTTGTTGATGACGCCGAGTTCAAACAGCGGATGAAAGTCAACGACATCGGTTGGACGGTCGTCCCGGATCTGCCCGATCCGATCGATTCGGACAAGACCCTGCTTACCGTCCACGCAGATGCTGCGATGAGCCTCGGCCTCGCGAAAGCAATCGCCGCGTCGCCGGAGGCGCTCGCGTCGTCGCGCGGGCTCAATATCCTCGCGACGATTGATCCCGGCGCGGGCGAGCGGTTCGTTCAACTGCTCGGAAGCTGGCCGGCGCGATTCCTGCTCGTGATCGTTTTCCTGATGAGCCTCTACCTCGCGCTGCACATTCCCGGGCACGGTCCGCCGGAAGCGGTCGCGATCATCAGTCTCGCGGTGCTGCTCGGCGTGCCGCTGCTCAGTGGGTACGCGCAGTGGTGGGAGATTCTGGCGATCGTCGTCGGGCTTGGGCTGCTCGCGTTCGAGATCTTTGTGTTCCCCGGGCATTACGTCGCGGGCGCGGTCGGCGCGATCCTGATGTTCGTCGGACTCGTGATGACATTCGTCCCGCGTGATCCGCTCGGCACGCCGGGTTATATCCCGGCGCTGGGCGCGACGTGGCCGTCGCTGGAACGCGGGCTGATGATCGTCACCAGCGCGATGGCGTGCTCGCTGCTGCTGTGCGTGTGGCTGAATCGCTATTTGCCGAAGCTGCCGTATTTCAATCGGCTCGTGCTCAACGCCGTCACCGGCGACGGCGGCGCGGCGCAGACGCAGTGGTGGCCGCCGGTCGGAACGATCGGCCGCGCGACCAGCGATCTGCGTCCCGCGGGTTCGGCTGAATTTGAAGTCGAGCCGACTGGCGCGCATCCGTTCGACGTTGTCAGCGACAGCGGATTCGTCCACTCCGGCACGAAGGTGATCGTGCAACGCGTGGACGATCGACGCGTCGTCGTACGCGCGGTGACATAGAAACGAAAGGAAGGTCAGTCTCGTGCACATTCTCGCGCAAGCCAACCCGGCAAACTACACGTGGATTCTGTGGGCGGTGGGGGCGTTCTTCATCCTGATGATGATCATCATCGTTGGGCCGTTCCTCGGGCTATACATCAACGCCGCGGTGAGCGGCGCGCGCGTCCGGCTCGTGGACCTTATCGGGATGAAGCTGCGAAAGGTGAATACCGCGGCGATCGTCCGCTCGCGCATCCAGGCGAAGCGCGCCGGGATCGAGATCTCCACGCCGGAGATGGAATCGCACGTGCTCGCGGGCGGCGACGTGCAGCGCGTCGTCACCGCGATGGTCGCGGCCAACAAGGCGAACATCGAGCTCCCGTGGAAGACCGCGACCGCGATCGATCTCGCCGGGCGCGACATCCTGGACGCGGTGCAGACCAGCGTGAATCCGAAGGTGATCGACGTTCCGAACCAGACGATGGGCCAGCCGACCATCGACGGCGTCGCCAAGGACGGGATCCAGCTGAAGGTAAAGGCCCGCGTGACTGTGCGGACGAACATCAAGAGTCTGGTCGGTGGAGCGACGGAGGAGACCGTCGTCGCCCGCGTGGGCGAAGGCATCGTAAACGCGATCGGATCCGCGGAAGACTACAAACACGTGCTGGGCAATCCCGACACGATCTCCAAGGCGGTGCTCAACAAAGGTCTCGACGCGAACACTGCGTTCGAAATTCTCTCGATCGACATCGCGGAGATCACGACGGGCGACAACGTCGGCGCGAAGCTTCTGGCGGATCGGGCCCAGGCCGATATGCGGCGCTTTCAGGCCGAAGCCGAGCAACGGCGAGCGATGGCGGTGGCGCACGAGCAGGAGAACGTCGCGAAGCAGGCCGAGAATCGTGCAGCCGTCGTGCTGGCGGAGGCGGAGGTGCCCAAAGCGATTGCCGACGCCCTGCGCTCCGGGAATCTCGGCGCGATGGATTACTACAAGCTGCGTAACGTTCAAGCCGATACACAAATGCGCGAGGCCATCGCGCGGCCGAGCGACGGCGCCAAGGGATAGCCGAACCGCTGGGATTGCCGAACGGATGCGATTTCAGTTACAACAGACCGACCTGCTCCGGGAGTCCTAAAGGGGTTCGTCGTGCAAGATCGAAAGAAGCTGCTCCGCCAAGGCGCGGTCGTCGCGATCGTCGTCTGCGGATACATGGCCGTGTGCGATCTGCTGCTCCAGCGCATCTACGCGCGCGGGACCGCACAGGGGTTGCTCAGCGCGCTCAACAGCTTGAGCACCATGCTCTCGATTCCGGGATATCTTGCTTGCGGAATCCTCGGGCTGCGCGAAGGACATCACGTCGGGCGATTTTCGTGGTGCGTGATCTTCGTACTGAACCTGATCCTCTACACGATCGGCGTGGCGATGCTGTTGTGGATTTCCGCGTGGCGTCGATCGCGGAAACTGCGGGAGAAGCCCGCCGCGGACACGTCGACGGCGATCGCGCCGCAGCAGTCGTCGTCGATCTCCCGACGTCGTCTCATCGCCGCGGGCGCGGGGGCCGTGGGCGCGCTCGCGGTCGGATATCCGATGCTCGTCGCGACGCGGCGATTCGAGATCACGCGCAACGCGCTGCCGATCCGCGATCTTCCGCTCACGCTCGAAGGTCTGAGGATCGTCCAGCTGACGGACGTGCATCACGGGCCGTGGATTCCGCTGGAGCATGTTCACGAGATTGTCCAGACGATCAATGGACTGCATCCCGATCTGATTTTTCTCACTGGCGATTACGTCTATCAATCGTCGACGTACATCGCGCCGGTCATTGCGGCGCTTTCGCAACTGCGGGCGAAGATCGGCGTGGTCGGCGTGCTCGGGAATCACGACTGGTGGGAAAACGGGCCGATGACGAAGCGCGAATTCGCGCGCGTCGGCATTCCGCTTATCGACAATACGCGGATGTTTCTGTCGCCGGATCGTCAGCTCGTGCAAAAGCTGAAGAAAGGATTGTGCATCGCGGGCGTCGGGGACTTTTACGAGGACGAGCAACTTTATAAGAAAGCGCTCGGATCGATGGCGCGATCGATTCCGCGGATTCTGCTGTCGCACAATCCCGACGTCGCCGAGGAGCCGGAGATTCGCGACCGGCGTTTTCGTGTCGATGCGATGCTCTGCGGGCATACGCACGGCGGGCAGGTGTACGTGCCGCTGCTCGGCACGCCGGTCGTGCCGTCGCGCTACGGCCAGAAATATTCCAGCGGCTGGGTGCAAGGCCCCGCGTGTCCGGTTTACATCTGCCGCGGGACCGGGCACAGCATGCTGCCGATCCGCATCGGCGTGCCGCCAGAGATCGCGATGTTTGAGCTTCAGCGCGCTGCCGAGGATGCCGCGGCGGCGGTAGGATAGAGACGATGTCACACATCGATGCGATTCACGTGCTGCTCCAGGGCCGCGGTGGAGGCGGGATTCTGGTTCTGATCGTGTTTCTCGTTTTCTGGGGCATCAGCGCGCTGGGAAGTCTTGCGAAGAAGCAGCGACAGCGGGATCTGCAGATGCTCGAGCGGATTCGTCAGTCGGGTACGACGCCGGCGCCTCGGCGCGTCTTTCCGGTCGAGCCGTCGGCGCCGATCCTGCGGCGATTGCCGAATCCGTCGATCGGAAAAGGAATCCGAACGCGCGGCGTAGTGCCGATCGCGAAGCAAAAGACGTCGCGCCGCGCTGATCCGGCGTTGCAACGCGTCGTCACGGCTGCGCCGACCGGGGCGCCGATTGCGAGCAAGGTCGAGACGGCTGCGCCGATCGCGCCGGTTCGTTCGAATGCGTCGCGCGCCAGCGCCCCCGCGATCGCGAAGTGGCTCAAGCCGGAGACGTTGCGATCGCAGTTCATTCTCACGGAAATCTTTCAGCCGCCGGTGGCGATGCGCGGGGATGTCGATCGGAGATTCCCATGAGCAAGCGCAAGCCGCCCGCGTCGTGCCCGCGATGTGGTGGGGCGATGGTTGTTGGGTCGATCGTGGTCGCGGATACGAAGGATTCGGATCGGTCGGCGCACTTTCAGCCGATGTGGGTGGAAGGCTCGCCGCCGCCGGCGGTACCGAAGCCGGGCGCGTCGCCGTTGAGCGTCGACACGTTTCGGTGTGAGAAGTGCGGGCTGCTCGAGCAGTACGCGACCGATCGGGCGAGATAGTTTCTCACGTTTAGTCGGCGAAGCTCTAAACGCAGATCAAATCGCCCCCGCCCGATTCCCGACCATCTTGTCATCAATCAACCCGCGTTCGTCGAGTTCCTTCAGGAAGTTCATGCGCCGCAGCGGATGTCCGCCGCGTCGCAGGAGCATCGGGATCGCGCTCTCGACGAGCTGAATCACCGAATCCATGTCGCCCGTCATCCGTCCCAGCGCCCACGCCGCGAGGAAATCCATCCCGCGGACGTCGTTGAGCGTGAACGATCCCGGCTTGATCGCCTGCTTCAAGAGCTTCACGCCGAGCTTGCGGAATTCTTCCTCGCCGGTGACTTCCCACAACCGATACAGTCCCGCGAAGCTCGACCAATCGCCGTAGCCAGTGATGTACTTGTGCGGATTCTTCGCGTAGCCCTGTGGGTAGGGATACTCGAACGTGCCGTCCTTCTTCGTGTACTTGAGGAAGAAGTGCTTGATGATGTGCTTCGCGGCTTTGATGTACTTCGGATCGGGGTTCAATCGATACGCGCAGGCGAGATTGATCAGCGGCACCCCGGCTTCGCGACCGTCGGCGGTGATGATGCCTGTCTCGTTGTACGTCCACCAGCAGTGATTCTCCGCGACGCTCAGCACGACGTTGCGCGCCCGCTCGTCGCCGCTCATGTAGTAGTACGCGAGGATCCCTTCGCTCCACTGGTGACTCGGGTAGACGTTGCCGATGAAGTGCTGCCCCGTGTGCGGGATCAACCCGCCGCGCTGACGCGGATCGGTGCTCCACTCGCAGAAGTCCACCTCCATGTAGTGCCGCGCCGCCTCCTTACCGTAATCCCACGCGTACGTCTGGCCGGTGCGGAGGAAGTGCTGCAGCGGGAAGAAGACAGTCATGTCGTCTTCGTTGTTCATGCAGTGCGACGCGTCGGCGCTGACGGCACCGTCGCCGAAGTGGAACATCCCGATCGCGGACTGGCGGTCGTACGTGTGACGTCCCGGATTTCCTGCCGATGGCACCGGCTCGATGAGATTCTCCAGAAGCGGATACTTCATCGGCTGATGTTTGAGAATGTGCTGACACTCCAGCACTTCGCAGAACGCCGGCCATTCGGGGTCGAACGAGACATCCACCGGTTCGACGTAGCCATATTCCCAGCGGTGATGGCACTCTTCGACTTCATCCATGTTCAGCGCGCGCTTTTCGCCGGTGATCCAGAAGATGTGGCTCTTGCTCACGCCCTGCACCATCTCCATCGGCGTCGACCACGTAGGCCAGATCGAATAAATGATCCGATCCTCGTCGATCTCGATTGATTTGGGATGAAGCTGGCGGAAGTGCTCGAACGTCGTCACGAGCGTGAAGTTCTTCTGCTTCCACCCGACGATCGGTGAAACCTGCGTCATCCCCGCGATCTGCAGATCAGCGCGGAAGCCGGAGCGCTGGCCGGGCCGCATGTGGAACGGAACTTTGCTGTAATCCTCATGCAGGCTCTCGCCGTTGCGCAGGAAGATCATCCCGCCGGCGCACTGGTGCGAAACGCCGGGGCCTTTTAGATCGACCGCGTAACGGTCGATGTTGCCGACCGAGCTACCGACGATCTCGATGTTCTCCGCAATCTCCATCGGACGCTGGGCCCAGTTGTGTCCGTGATGGGATTGGCGGACGAGTTTCGTCGCGGCGCGATTCATCGTCGTGGGCATGACGAGCCGCATTGACTTCACCAGAATCTTCCCGTCGCTCGGCTCGCGGCAGTAAAAGGTGTGCTCGAGCGTGAGATCGGGCGAGCCGGCGGTGAGCGTGAATCGCAGCGCGAAATCCATGAATTTCGAGCCGTCGCGTGCCTGATGCTTGCCTTCGACCTTCACCTGCGTGCGCAGTCGGTTGCGATCCGGAACGGTGATCTTGTACGCGCCCGCGAAGCTCGCTCGGTGGATCTTCCCGCCCGCGTCGACGACTTCCAGATCGACGCGCGAGTTCGGCTCGATGAGCGTGTGGCCGTTGATGACCAGTTTGTGAATGATCGGCCCGCCGGAGCGCGAGACGGTGACTTCGCTGATCCCGTTTGAGAGCGTCACCAGCTTCCCGCTCTCGCGCACGGTGACTTCATTTGCTACTTTTGGCGTTTTTGTGGCGGGCTTCGGCTCGACGAAGATCGATTTCTCCTCCTGCGGACCGAGGTTCACGAGGATGTCCATCGCCATCCACTCGACGCTGCCGTCGGGGCGCTTCTGGAGGATTTTCCCAACGCTCGGCAGCACATTGCCGCGATCATCGACGATTCGCGCGCCGTCCGCGGACTTCACCGCGCCAGGTGGCAGCGGGATGCCGCGGCGCAGCAGGTAGGGTTTCAGTGGGGCGAGCGTTTCATTCTTCAGAAAAATTTCACCGCGATTCATAGGGTTGTTCACTTATTGGTTGAGGAAAACTGTCGCATCACGTGTGCGATCGTGATCGTTGTGGCGCTCTCCGCGGGCATTTTGCAGATCGTTTTCAGCCGACGGATCGATTCGTTCGTCATGTGCGTCAGGTCGGAGAGAATCTGCGGGACGGCCACGGCGCCGGCGGGCGGCGGAAGATGCAGCATCCCGCCGACCACCACGTCCGCGCCGGCGATCTTCACTCCGTGCTCGCGGAAGTAGGGTAGGATCAGATCCGGATATCCCCAATCGGGACAGACGAGCGCGTCCGGTGGCTCGGTCGATTCGAGCAACTGTCCGATGCGATCGTTGAGGTGTGTCCCGCGTTCATGCCAGAGCACGCGCCTTGGATCGATCGCCACACCCGCGCTCGCGTGCGCGTAGACGAATCCGCGATGCCACAGTTCGTAGTAAAAGCCCGGCTCGTGCAATCCCGCCGCAAACGCGATGCGCCGACGGCCGCGCGCCAGGAGATATTCGGTGGCGAGGATGCCTGCCCGCGTGGGATCGTCGGTGACGCGCTGCATCTTCAGCGCCGCGGCGCGATCGTGCGGTACATCGCACTCACCGATGATGACCGCGGGGACGTTGATCTGCGAAAGCAACTCAAGAATCGGCGTGTGCACGCGGCCGAAAAGCAGAAGCCCCTGGAGCTGACTGGAAAAATCCGCGACCGTCTGCCGCGCGTTCGCGGGCGAGAGGGCGCCGTCGACGAGGAGCATCTCGAAGCGCACCTGAAGCGGCATCGCGTCGCGCATGATCAACCGCAGCATCGGCTCGACGGCTTCGAATGTGGTGACGTTGGGATCGCAGTAGACGAAACCCAATCGCCAGAGTTCGTCGATCGAAGGGCGGCGCCGCGCGTTGACGTAACCCATTCGCCGCGCGGCGCGTTGGACGCGCTGACGCGTCGGCTCGCTGATGCGCGGATCGTCGCGCAGGGCGAGAGATACGCTGGTGGCGGAAACGCCAACGGCATCAGCGATATCTCGCAACTGAATGCGTTTTCGCATCTTATGAAGATACTAGTTTATTGAGTTTAATTGTCAACTAAATCAAAAGATGATATAAACTGGTGCAGAATCATGAGCCACTACAACACTGGATATGAGAAGGGCCGCGCCGCCGGCGCTGCATTGAAGGGCACGAACGACCACGACACGACGCGCTCCCGCGATCTGAAATTCGTGCGGCAACTGTTCCCGGATCTGGGCGACATCGACATCATCGCGACCGTGCGCGATTACGATCGCGAGCGGCTGGCGGCGCAGCCGGATCTGGCGAAGTTCCCGGAGCTGCGCGGCCGCGCGGATTTTCTCCGCGGCGAGCGCGTGGGATTTCGCGACGCGAGCGGACTGGATGAATCCGCGACCGCGTTGCACTTCTCGCTGAACCACTGGTGGATGAAACGCGTCAACAGCCGCCACGTCGCGCGGTGGGATCTGCTCACCATCAATCCCAACGGCTGCACGAACGTCTTCATACCCGACGGCGCGGAAGGCGTCACGATCAGCGACAACCGCGACATCGCGCTGGTGAAGGACAACCCCAAGTGGTTCGCCGATTGGTGGCCGAAGCACGTCGTGGAATCGAACCGTCGCGAAGTGAATTGGACGCAAGGCGGCGTCTCCGCGGCGCTGCTGCTGGATGAAGAGCCGCAGAACATTTTCCCGTGCAACCCGCACGAGATCCTGCCGGACGAGTGCCGCAACGACATCGGCGCGATCAAGGAATTCCTCACGCGCTACGCGGAGTTCTGGGGACCGTGCAAGCAAATCTGGGTGGATCGCAAGCTCAACGCGGTCGGCGTGGAGAAGACGAATCGACGCGTCGGCTTCATCGATCCGGACCCCAAAACCGGCGCCGTTGCGGTGACCGCTTGTTCGTATATCACGCCGGAACTTGCGGAGTTGCGCGACGAGCGTCTCCGAAAAGTTGCCGAGCACAAGAACGAGACGTGGGACGATTCTCTCGATCGTCAATACTGTCACGGCGCGGATCGTCGGCAGCATCGCCTGCTCGAGCTGACGTTCGCCGAATCGCGGCGCGTCGGAGGTGCGACGATCTGGGGCGCGCTCGACGTCGTCGCCGATCACGCGGTGCCGTATCCGGATCGCGTGTGCCTTGCGGGGGAGACGTGCTCGCCCCAGCGCCAGCCGAATCCCGAGTGGTCGGTCATCCAGCACGCGGCCGTAATCTCCGGCGATCGGCGACGCATGCTCTATCGCGCGATCGAAGACATGAATCATCCCAAGGCTGTCTACGACTGCACGCCGAAGCTGAAGCTCGGAGAATGCGTCGCGATGCTGCCCGAGTGGCGGGCCGATCTCGACGCGGGGCGGTGCATACTTTCGTAAATTCTGCCGATTCTGCAGCGATCCGTTCACATCGATGATCTCGACGGCGCTGCCGCGACGCGCTAAACACGTGCGCCGGGGCGCGGTAGCAAGGCGCGGTGGCGCGCTTTGGCCGATACGCCGTGGGGTCAATCATGTTTCGAATCGACGTCAGATGGATTGTTCTTCCCGTCATTTTCTGCATTCCAAGCCTTGTGTGCGCTGACGGCGTGCTAGTCAACGACTTGCCGTCCGGCGGGCGCGAGATCGTCGGCGCCAGCGCGGACGGATCGCACATACTTCAGCTCAACGCGATCGGGCAGATTGCCTCCTGGTCGGACGTCCGCGGGAATGAATTCCTCGCGCCGGTGAGCCTGATCTGGCAGGTGCCGCCGACGGCGATCGAGGCAGTCGATGGCGAGCGCGTGCTGTCCCCCGTCACGGGCGCGAAGATCGAGATCAAGACGATCTCCGCCGAGCAGATCGACGCGATTGTGCGAACGCCGGATGGTTTCGAACTGACGTACTCGATGACACCGACGCGATTGGGAATCCGGCTCTCGGGTCGGCCATCGACGACGCTGCGGCTGCGATACGCGACGAGCGTCGAAGGATGTCGCATCCATTCCGGCGACAAAGTCGCCTTCGCGACCGCGGAGCTGGGCGTGATCGATGGATCGAAGCAATTGGTCGTCGACGCGCGGCGCACGCGAGCGATGGCGATCGAGCTTCCCGACGGCGCCGCGGCGTCGTGGAAGCTCGGTCCGCAAGCGTACCCCGCTCAGCCGTTCTTCGTCGTAGCCGACATCGCGATGAAGGACGGGCAGACGATCTGGCTGTCGCCCGCGCCGATCCCCACGTACGACGGCGCGGTCGACTTCGGCTTCTTCTATCAACGCGGATTCCATCCGTCCGGCAACCCGATCGTGATCACGAAGCTGTCGACAGCGCGATTCGCGCCGGATGCGCCGGTCACGTTGACGTTTCGCAAGCCGATCAATGAGGTCGTGAAAGACGGCGTGGTCGTCGCGGGGCTGGTTCCGCTGTCGCCCTTCGATCCGGTGGAAGCGATGCTGCGCGATCTGGATTGGCTGAACCGATCCGACGAGATCACGCCGGCGCTGCTGCCGCTGAAGGTGACGCAGGACGCGAGCAGCGCGACGATTACGGCGCCGCAGCAAATCGCCAGCGGCGTGTATCGGCTACGCGTGTGGGTTGTCGCGCGCGCCACGCCGCTGCCCGAGGCGCTGGGCGGCGCGAAGGGCGCGATCGCGGCTTATTTTCCGGGATTCGTCCGCGGCATGTGGCAGCCGCAGGACATTCCGATCGGCGATGCGATCGTCGCGGTGCGGCGCGCCGGCGGCGGATCGATCTCGATCGCCGATCCGCGCGGGCGCTACGATTTCTGGCGCGGGGAAACCGTTCATCTGCTCGTGCAAGCGCGCGCTGCGAAGGCGTCCGACGTCGCCGCGCAGATCACTGTCCGCGAGGTGAAATCCAATCGGATCGTCGCGTCGCATCAAGCGAAGCTGGCGATGACGAACGGTATCGCCGCGACCGAGCTCGCGTTGAACACGACGACTCTCGCGCCGGGCGAATATCGCGTCGAAGCCGCCGCGGCCGATCTCGAACCGTACGCGTATCCGTTCACGATCGCGCCGCTGCCGCGATCGGGAATGGCGATGGTGCAGAGTCCGATGTCGGTGCCGAATGGCATCAAATCCGCGAGCGATCGGCTCGGCGCGAATGTCTGGACGGACATCATCACGCCCGCGGGCGGATATCTGCCGACGTGGCCCGACGCCGGCGCGACGTCGCGCGGATTGCTCGCGGGCGATGCATCGCTGCCCGCGTCGGCGCTGCCGGCGCGCACGGAGCGCGATGAACTCGTCGCTCGAAACTGGTTCTGGCTCCAGGGAATACATTCGCGTCAGCTCGATTTCTATTTCTATCATTCGCTTCCCGAGCAGACGGAGGAGAACCTCCGCAAGCATCTGCTCTACGCGCAGTTCAACCAGCGATATCCGAGCATGCTCGGCATCGTGATGGGCTACGATCTTCTCGGACTCTCAGCCGCGAGTTCGTGGGGAAGCGGTTGGGAATCGTTCGGCTCCGCCGGTGCGAAGCGCAACGCAATTCTCAACGAGAAATGGGCCGAAGAATGGAAGCGGGAGCAGGAGAAAGGCGCTACCGCTGCGGACGCGCCGCGGGCGGGCGCGCTGTTCAACGCCCACGTCATCGGCGATTTCTACGCGCAGAGCGCCCGCGATCTTCATGACGCGCTCCCGCGTCAGCGGCAGACGTCGTCGAACACCGCCGATCACGCCGACATCAACAACGGTCTGTTTCTGCCGGCGCTCTATAGCGGGCTCGATTTCCGGTACATCGAAACGTGGAACGATCAGGTCTATCCGTGCAGTGCAGTCGATTTTCAGGAAATGTTCTGGACGTCGCTGCTGCGGATGGAGCGAGGCGAGAATCAGCCGGTGTGGGTGACGGTGCCAACCGCGCCGCAATCGGGAACGTATCTGCGGCGAATGTTGCAGACGTCGTCGCGTGGCGCGACCGGCGCGGGATACGGCTCCGAGGGTGGCGCGGGCGCGTCCGGCGAGAGCGCAGGCGCCGCGTGGGCGGTCGACCCGTCGAAATCGAATGTGCGCACCGCGGGCACGCTGCTCAGCAACGACGTCGCGACGCGCTACGGCGCGTTCTTCAACGCGTTCGAGCCGCACGAGGAGATCGCCATTCTGTACTCTATCTCCAACGGCGGATCGAACTTCGCGCCGAACAGTTGGATCTACACGATGTACAGCGTGCTGGCGCAACTCAATCGCCCCGCGAAGCTGATCACCGAAGAAGAAATCGCGGAAGGGAAGCTGAAGGACGTGACGGCGCTGGTGCTCGTGCGTCAGGCGGCGGCGCTGCCGCCGAAGACCGTCGCCGCCATCGAGCGATTCGCGGCTTCGGGCGGGAAGGTCATCGCGGACGTCGATACGACGGTTGAGATCAAGTGCATGCAGAAGATCGACGAGCTCTACATTCCGCCGATGATGCTGTTCGTCTGGTCGAACATCTATCACGAGATCGTCTCGCGCATAGCGGGAATTGCCGACGAGCGGGCGTGGCAGACTGCGTACGTGCAGTTGGAAAAAATCGTCGGATATTTCCGGCCGGAGAGGATCAAGCCGATCGATAAACCGCTGCTCGCGGCGCTGGGTGACATCGGCAAGCAGCCGCTGGAGCCGATCGCCGGCGGACGCGCGATGGTGTCGCACAAGATCGCGGGCGACGCGACGCTCGTGTTCGTGACGAACGAAAACATCTACCCGTTCGAGGAGATGCTCGACGACGCGCAGCTCAAGGCGCGATTCTTCCGCTGTTTCCTGGGGGTGGGATCGATTTACTACAAGGACGTCCGCTTTCCGAGCATCGTCACACTGCGGTTGCGCGACGATCTGGCGCAAGCGCCGCCGCACATCTACGACGTCTTCGCGGGGAAGGAAATCCAGCCCGCACGCGATGCGAACGGTCAGTGGACGCTGACGCTCGATCTCGCGACGTTGCAGGGCCGCGCGCTGTTGATCCGCCCGCGAACGTTCGACACGCCGACGATCGCGATGGGCTCGCGGCAGGATTCGGATCCGCTGGCGACTCTGGTCGTGCGCAGCGAGGTTCCGCTTCCGGTGAAGATCCGCGTGGGGGATCAGGAGATCTTCCGCGCGTCCAGTGTGCTGGGATCGTGTGATACGTTCGCGTTGCCCGCGACGGAATCGGGAGGAGTGAAGGTCGAGGTGACGGAGCTGGTGTCCGGCCAGTCGCGTCGCGGATCGATTCGTGTGACGAAGCCGGCGCCGGCGGCGCTCGCGGAGCTTCCGGCGGTGCAGATTGATGATCCGGCGCGCGTGCAGCGGCTGCTCGCGAGCAAGAATCTGGCGATCTACGTAGACGCGCGGCAGGCGGGACAGCTGGACGCGGCAAAGAAACTCGCGTCGCGGCTGGGCGCGGTGGAGGTCGTCTTCAATCCGAAGATCGAAGATTTCGCGCTGAATTGGGATCCCTCCGCCGATGTTGAAGCGGCGAACCAGCGCATCCTCGCGCAGGGAGTGCTCGCGCAGCGGCGGCCGCCCGCCGGGTATTTCGATTGGGTCGGCTCGATGAAGCCGTCGATGGTCTGGAATCGTCCCGCGATCGTGTTCGGCAACGCCACGGACAATCGGCTGATCGCGGATCTGAACTCCGTGACACTTCTTCCGCGCCCCGCGACGAGCGAGACGCTGGGTGCGGGCCGCGCGTGGGTCGGCGTGGCGGCGTCGCCGTTCTGGTACAAGCAGGATGTTGTCGTCGCGCTGTGCGCGGATTCCAACGCGGAGTTGGCGGCGCTCGAATCGCTCGCGAAAGTTGCGGTGGAGAAGCGGAACGAGCCGGGTCCCTCGAGCGATGACGAAGCGGTCGCGGAGCGTCGGCGACAGCTCGGATTCGAACCGCTCAAGTATCCGGCAAAACTCGTCGAGCTTCCGACGGTCTCGTCCGAATCGCAGAAGAGCTGCGTCACGCCGTGCATCCCGGTGATCGGCCTCACGCCGACGAGCGACGGCGGAGCGATCGTCGCGCTCCAGACGCCGGGAAAGAATCTGGTGCGGATTGATTCCGGCGGCAAGGAAGTGTGGCGCGCGACGACCGCGGGCTGGTATCAGGCACTCGATTTCTTCGCGGGTGCGAATGGTGAATGCGTTTCGCGCGACAACGGCGGAACGTTTTTCGCCGACGAATCGCTCGCGTGGCGGCATGATGCATCGGGGAAGCTGCGCTGGAAGATGATGGCGACGCCGCTGCTCGCGCCCGGAGCCGACGGCAGCACTTGGACGATCGTCGCCTCGAAAATCCTCAAGCGCATCAGCGCCGCGGGCGAGATCGCCCAGACAATTGATCTGAAGGAGGACAAGCTTCTGGCGCTGGCGCCCGATGGCCGCACGGTGTTCGTCCAGCGGCCGTCGAAGCAGCCGAACTATGAGCGCGTCGATTCCAACGTCGTCGCGATCGATGTCGAGAGCGGCAAGGGGCTGTGGACGATCGAGCAGTGCGAAGCGACCGAATCGGTGATGAGCGAGGACGGCAAACTCTTTGCGTGCATCGAGCGCGAGAATTTCTGGCATCGCGACGACATCGCGCGGTCGTACGCGTCGCGCATTACGGTGATCGAAGTGGCGAGCGGTCGCGTGGTCACGCGCACCTCGGTGGGGCAGTGGATCAACCAGTTGATGCTCTCGCCCGACGGCAAGATGGTGATGGCACGACTCGGCGGATACAGCGATGGCGTCGTTCTCGCCGATCTCGCGAGTGGATCGATTCGTCAACTCAAGCTTCCGGAGTGCGGCGGCTGGGCGCACGCGTTCTCGCGCGACGGCAGGACGCTGTGGATCGCGTGCGAGAAGCTGTATCGCATCGACACGGCATCGATGGAGGTTCGCGAAGCAGCGCTGGCAGACGCGCGCATCTTGAAGTTGGTTGCGTTGCCAAACGACCTTCTCGCCGGCACGAGCGACGGCCGCGTGCTGTCGCTGAATTCAGACGGCTCGATCCATCGCGAAGTAAATCTAGCCTCAGGCATCGCCGTTACCGACATCAAAGCCGATCTTCGCAAGCTTCGCGAAGCGAAGCTCATCGATTCGCCGAGCATGAATCCGCACGAGATCCCCGCGACGATCAATTTCCAGTTCGAGTATCCGCGTGGCTGGTCGTTTCCGCTGGAGACGCGCGCCGACGGCTGCATGCCGCCGCACGTGGCGATCCACGTCGCGACGGCGGGGAAATATCGCTTCACGATTCCCGTCACCAACGCGAAGACCGCGGACGCGAGCAAGTTCGGCAACTTCCGACTCATCGCCGATGAGAAAATCGATGCGGTGACCACGCCGGTGAACGGCGACAAGTGGGTTCACAGCGGCGTGCTGGAGCTGAAACCGGGCGCGTACGACGTCCGCGTACAGCCGGAGGGGTGGCTGGTGCCGATCCTGTTCGCGGAGATGAAGGTCGAAAAGGCGGAATAAAACGAATCGTGTTCAAACAGTGGCGAGGGCGCCTCCACTCGTCCTCTCACCAGGAAACGCGGGCGGGGCGCCCGCGCCACGGTCTGAACTGCGTCTACGCCTGCGGCGGCTTGGGGAGATCTTCGCTCTGCGGGAGATCTTTCAGCGAGTTGAGGCCGAAGAGTTCCAGGAATCGCTTGGTCGTGCCGTAGAGAATCGGCCGGCCGGGTTCCTCGGCGCGACCCGCGATCTTCACCAGATGCTTTTCCATCAGGCTGCGGATCGTCTCGCCGCACGCGACGCCACGGATGCCTTCGATGTCGACGCGGAGGATCGGCTGCTTGTACGCGATGATCGCGAGCGTCTCGAGCGCGGCCTTGGTGAGCTTCGCGTCGGCTTCGCGTTGGTGGAGACGCTTGAGCGCTTCACCGAAATCGGGGAGCGTGAGCAACTGATATCCACCCGCGACCTGCTCCACTCGGAAGCAGCGACTCGTGCATTCGTACTGCGCATTCAGTTCTTTGATCGCGCGGCGGATTGGTTTGGTGCTCTCGAGTTCCAGCAGCTCGGCCAACCGCCCCGCGGTCAGCGGGTGATGCGTGCTGAAGAGCATCGCTTCGAGCAGCCCGAGGTTGACCGACGACGCAATGTCCGCGCCGCCTTCGTCGGACTCGTCGGCTGTCTCCTCGACGGCTCCGTCCGGCTGCTCGGGTGGCGCATCGGAGGTGAGGCGGTCGCCGCCATCGGCGGTTTCTTCGTTGGTCTCTTGGTCTTCCAACATCAGTTGTTCGTCTTCTTCGTCGTAGTAATCGCGTACTAGTCGCATGAACGCAAGCCTCCGATCTTCGGGATATTATCGGCCATTTCAAGCGATCGGGTTCAATCGTCTATAATCGCGCCGGCCCAATGCCCGATCTTCGCGATCAGCTTCAGGAGATCTTCGGCCTCGACGAGTTCCGCCCCGCACAACGCGGGGTGATCGAAGATGTCTTGGCTGCGCGCGACGTCCTGTGCGTCATGCCCACCGGCGCGGGCAAGAGCCTGTGCTATCAGTTCCCCGCGGCCGTGCAGGGCGGGCTGACCGTGGTCGTCTCGCCGCTGATTTCGCTGATGGAAGATCAGGTCCAGCAGCTCCGGGACGAAGGCCTCAGCGCCGCGATGCTCAACAGCTCGCTGACGGCAACGGAGGCCCGCGAGGTGCTGGCGCAGTTGCACGCCGGGTTCGAGGGTCTGCTGTACGTCGCACCGGAGCGATTCTTCGCGGGGAGCTTTCAGGGCGTCATTGAGAAGTTGAAGCCGAAGCTGCTGGCGGTGGACGAAGCGCACTGCATCAGTCAATGGGGGCACGATTTCCGGCCGGAGTATTCACAGCTCGGCGAAGTGCGGCGAAAGCTCGGCATGCCGCCGACGATCGCGCTCACCGCGACCGCGACCGAAGACGTCCGTGAGGACATCATTCATCAACTCGGACTGCGCGAGCCGCAGGTGGTTGTCACCGGATTTGATCGCCCGAATCTCCTCTACGAATCGCGCCGCGTGACGAAGGTGGCGGACAAGAACAGCGAGCTGGTTTCATTGCTGAAGTCCGAGAGCGGCGGCGCGATCGTTTACTGCTCGACGCGAAAGGCGGTGGATGAGCTGACGACGACCCTCTCCGGAGCGCTGAGCGATCGACGCATCTTCGCGTATCACGCGGGCATGGATGTCGCGGCGCGGACGAGCAACCAGGAACAGTTCATGCAGACCCCGCGCGCCATCGCAGTCGCGACCAACGCGTTCGGAATGGGGATCAACAAGCCGGATACGCGGCTCGTCGTGCATTACAACATTCCCGGGACGCTGGAGGCGTACTACCAGGAAGCCGGCCGCGCGGGACGCGATGGAATGCCGGCGCGCTGCGTGATGCTCTTCAGCTACCAGGATCGCTTCACGCAGGAATTCTTCATCGACAAGATCGGCGAAGAGACGCACGGCGACGATCCTGCGGTGATCCAGAAAATCGAAGATCGGAAGCTGCACGCAAGGAAGAAGCTCGAGCAGATCATCCAGTACGCGGGGACACATCGATGCCGACGGCAGATGATTCTCGATTACTTCGGCGACGAAACCGAAGTGAAGGACTGCTCCTGCGACGTCTGCCAACGCGAGCGCGGCGGCACGGTGATCGCACCGAGCGGCGCGGCGGTGCCGGATGAAGTGGTGACGATCGTGCGACAGTTGCTCAGCGGCGTCGCGCGGCTGAATCGCAAGTTCGGCGTCGGCGCGGTCGCCGAAGTCCTCGCGGGCGCGGATAACGAGCGCATCCAGCGATGGCGGCTCAACGAGCTCACCGTCTACGGCTTGCTTCGCGCTCATTCGATCAAGCGGATCATCGCGATGCTGCATCGGTTAATGGAATCGGGATTGGCGCGGCAACGCGCGACGGAAGGCGAGCGGGCGTATCCCGTCGTCGAGATCACCCCGGCCGGTGTCGCGGTGATGAAGGGCGAAGCGCCGCCGCCGGCGACGCTGGCGGATCTGATGCCGTCGCGGCGGTCGGCGTCGTCGCGGGCGGAATCGCAGGTGAATCGTCTCGCAGAGGAAGAAGATTCTCAGCTCGATGCGAGCGATCCGGATCTGCTGGCGCGATTCGAGCGCCTGCGCCGCGCGAGGCTCGAACTCTCGCGTAAACGCCAGCTTCCGCCATATTGCATCTGCCACGATCGGACTTTGAAGCTGATCGCACGCAACATCCCCGCGGACGTGAAGGCGCTGGAGCAGATCAAGGGCATGGGACCGTACAAAATCGAACAGTATGGAGAGGCGCTGCTGGAAGCGCTCAAGGGTTAGGGAATACACGCATGTGGAATCCGATCGACGGCGAGATGCCGGCATTCTGGCCGCCGAAGCCGAACTGGTTCTGGAGAAGGACGCTCGGACCGCTGCGGCACTTCTATCTGCGCAGCTACTACAAGATCGCGGACATCACGATCGACGGCCTGGATCGCGTGCAGGGGCGATTCGATGCCGGCGACGGCGTCCTCGTCGCGCCGAATCACAGCCACGATTCGGATCCGCACGTGATGATGCAGGTCGCGCGCGTCGCCCACCGCCAGTTCTACTTTATGGCCGCGTGGCAGATCTTCAAGATGCATGGCGGGATCGACGGATGGGTGCTCCAACGGATGGGAGCCTTCAGCGTCGATCGCGAAGGTTGCGATCGCCGCGCGGTGCGGCAAGCCGTCGAGCTTCTGTCCGGCGGCAACGGACTCGTCGTCTTCCCCGAAGGCGAGATCTATCGCCTCAACGGCCGGCTCACGCCGTTGCTGGAAGGCGTCGCGTTCATGGCGATCAGCGCGCAGCGCGATCTGGATAAAGCCAAGGAAGCGAATCGCCGCGTATGGATCGTCCCGACCGCGATCCGATACAAATACGTCGACGACGTCATGCCCAAGCTGATCGATGCGATGACGTCGCTCGAATCGCGTCTGATGCTCACGCCGCAGCCGGATCATGAGCTTCATCTGCGCATCCTTCGACTCGGCGAAACGCTGCTGACGATCAAGGAAAAGGAAAAGCTCGGCCACTCCTGCGAAATCGAAGGCGATGTTCACGCCCGCGTGACGAGCCTCATCGAAAAACTGCTGTCAAAACGCGAAGTGGAGCATCTGAAGGAATCGCCGTCGGCGGATACCGTCCCGCTACGCGTGAAGGCGCTGCGCCGGCATCTCATCGAGATCTGGACGGATGAGAAATCGACGCCCGAGGCGAAAAAGAACGCCCGCGAATCGCTCGACGACGTGCAACTCGCGCTTCAGCTCTACAGTTATCCCGGCGACTACGTGCTGGAACAACCGAGCGTCGAGCGGATGGCGGAGACGATCGAAAAGTTCGAAGAAGACATCACTGGATTCGCGCTGCCGAAGGGACGACGCAAAGCGCGTGTCATCTTCGGCGATCCGATCGATCTGAAAGCAACAACGGCGACTCGCGCGAAAGCGGCGTCGGCGGAAATTACGGAAAAGCTGGAGACGGCGATTCGGGAGTTGATGAAGAACGAAGCCTGATATTCATTCTGATTCACCACGAAGGTACGAAGGGCGCGAAGGGCACGAAGAAGACAGGGGATCGGATTTTCATTTCTTGTCTTTCTTCGTGCCCTTCGTGTCCTTCGTGCCTTCGCGGTAAAAATCGAGTACCAAGAACCAAGCCTGATGCGCATCGTCCACATCATCACGCGCCTCATCGTCGGAGGCGCTCAGGAAAATACCCTCCTCTCGTGTGAAGGCCAGCACGACCGAGGCCACGAGGTCACGCTCATCACCGGGCCGCCGATCGGGCCGGAAGGATCGCTGCTCGAGCGCGCGCAGAAATACGGATACAAGGTCGAACTCATCGACGAGATGCGTCGATCGATTCTCCCGCTCAAGGATTTCCGAACCTATCGGCAACTCATTACTCGGCTGGATGAATTGAAGCCAGACGTCGTCCATACCCATTCCAGCAAGGCCGGCATCATCGGGCGATGGGCAGCGCATCGCGCGAACGTGCCGGCAGTCGTTCATACGATTCACGGATTAGCGTTCACGGCTTCGACTTCGCGAATGGTGAACGGCGTCTACAAGATTCTGGAGCGCCGCGCCGCGCCGATCACGGACACGATCGTCTGTGTCGCCGACGCGATGCGCGATCAGTCGCTCGATGCGAATATCGGGACGCGTGATCAATACGTCACAGTCTACAGCGGCATGAATATCCAACCGTTTCTCAACCCGCCGGTGGCTCGTGAGGCGGTGCGGAAGCAGTACGCCATCGAAGACGAACACATCGTCGTCGGCACGATCGCGCGGCTGTTTCATCTCAAGGGACACGACGATCTGCTCGATCTTGCGCCGGAGTTGTGCCGGAAGTACCCGAATCTTCGATTCATGTGGGTCGGCGACGGTCTGCTGCGCGACGATTTCGTCCGCAGAATCGATCAGATGGGCCTTCGCGAGAGTTTCATTTTCACCGGCCTCGTCCCGCCGCAGCGAATTCCCGAGTTGACCAACGCGATGGACATCCTCGTCCACCCTTCGCGGCGCGAGGGGCTGGCTCGCGCGCTGCCGCAAGGCGCTCTCGCCGGGAAGCCGGTTGTCACCTACGATATCGACGGCGCGAAGGAAGCGGTCGAAGACGGCGTGACCGGTTACGTCATCCCGCCGTTCGACAAGCAGAAGCTCGGCGACGCGCTCGCGAAGCTGCTAGATGATCCAACAAAGCGCCGCGAGATGGGCGAACGAGGACGCGCGTTCGCGGTGGGGCGGTTCGATACGAAGGTGATGGTCGACGGACTGGAAAAAGTCTACGAAGAGCTGTTGGCGCGGAAGAGCGTGAAATGAGATTCAGATTGCGATTCATAGCTTCGGCGAGCGCTGTCGCCATCGTCATTCTTGCCTCGAGCCTTGTCTTCGCCGCCGCTGCTCCCACCACGCTGCCGTCTCCCAAGCCGATGCTCGCGGACCGCTCGCGTGATCTCGAGCATGAAATCACCTCGCTGATCATGTCGCGGCCGGATGTCGCGCCGGATCAGGCGGGGCTCCTGGAGTTTCGCATCGATCTCCGCATCCTGGCGCGATGGTTCATCGCCTGCGCGATCGATGCCAAGCCCGAGAGCGAGATTCAAGTGGCCGCGTACGTACGCGGCAGCAACGTGCTCTCACTGATCTGGACGCTCGACGAATCCTACAAAAAGCAGGGGGTTCCCAGTTTCACGCCTGCGCAGATCGATGCGATGGCGCGGCTGCACCAGCTCACGTTCGATCTGCCGCCGAAGGTGGAAACGGTGGCCGATCTGGACAACGCCGCCCGCAGCGCGGGACAGCCGCTGCTCGTGATTCTCTCGCCGGGCAAGAGCGATCTGACGACGGTCACGATGCGTCCGTCGCGGGTGATCAAGGCGACGCCGACGTCCGCGCCGATTCCGTCGGGATTGCCGGGCGCGCCTGCATCGTCGTCGCCGGCGCCGGTGACGCTCGGCCAACTGTCGAGCGAGGCGCGTCAAGTTTCGGTTTCGGTGCCGCTGCGGAAACAGTTGATCGCGCTGGCGGATCGCGCCAGCGCGGTCGCGCGGCAACCGGGCCAGGAGAAAGAATCCGCGGCGCTGCTCACGGCGCTGGCGCAAGCAATGGATCTGGCTCGCGGACTGCAATCCAACACCGGCGTGAGCGCGGAGAATCGGAACGAGATCGAAGCGCAGCTCGCAGAGGGCGTTGCCTTGTTCCAGGACATCCGCACGCGATCGGCGGGGCAGGCGCGGCTGGATGGGCTGGCGCAGTATCGTCAGACGTTGGCGCGGATCGGGCGGATGAATCTTCCGCCGGATATTTCGAAGCAGTTCGCGCCGCTGTGGGTTTGGGTGCAGGAAAATCCCGAAGCGGGACAGAAGCTGCTGGCGACGATGGAAAGATTTGTCGAACTGTCGATGCGCTTCAGCGCGCGACAGCAGAACGCGAAAACGTCGAGCGTCGGGCCGTATCGACAGGCCGCCGACGATCTCGCCAAGCTCTTCCAATCGGCCCAGGGCGATTTCGTCGACGAGGCCGCGACGCTCGGATCGAACCAGATGGTCGAAGCCGATCCGCAGCAGCTGCAGAAGCACGTGGAGGAGATGCGCCGCGCCATCGATCTGATCGAACAGCTCGACTCGATCCCGCAGACCATCCAAACGCTGAACGCGTACAAACCGAAGCCCGCAGGCGGTCTCGAGAAACGCGTGGACAACGCCGTGAAGGTGCTCGGCGCGACCGGCAAGAGCGACGAGCGCGACGCGGCCGACAAGCTGCTCGCGGAGATTTCGCGTCTCGCGCAGACCGTCAACGACATCTCGGCGCGGCGTTCCAGCGCCAGCGACGTGCCGAGCAATGTGGCCGACGCCTATGCGGGCGGAAGCGGGCTCGGCGCGTTCGACGCGCGGTGGCGCGGCGTCGCGGGCGAACTCGCCTCGCAGCTCGCGGCGACAGGATCGATGGATCGCGGGAAGATGCAGCGGCTCGGCGCCGCCGGCGCGATGATCGACGGCCTCCGCGCCGCGGGCGATGCGGAAGCGGCGCTCGGTAAACTTCCCGTGCTTCAGCGCTGGGCCGATTGGGCGATTACGACCGATCAAATTGAACGCGTGCTCCAGCCGTATCGCGAGGTGACGTCGCAGGCGTTCGCGGGATTCGCGTCGGGAAACAGCGATCAGATCGACCGCTGGCTGCGCCTGCGTCCGCGTTACGGCGCGCTGCTCGCGTTCATCGGGCGATCGGGGCAATACATCGATCAGTGCAACACGCTGCTGTCAGGACCCGCGGCGGAGGCGATGAAGCTGTTGACGAAATTCGACGGCGCCCCGTTCGACACCACGCGTTACGCGAGCCTTGCGATCGGCGTGTGGGCGTATTGCGAACGCAAGAGCGATTTCCCGAATGCCGATGCTGCGGCGAATGCGCTGGCGGCGCGAGTGGGACAATGAAAGGAAGGCACTAATGCACAAAGGCACAAAGGCACTAAGTGGAAGAACGGCAAGATGTCCTTCTTTCCCTTAGTGCCTTTGTGCCTCAGTGCCTCAGTGCCTTGAACTCCGAATGGCATCCATTCTCATCATTGGCCCCCATCCCGACGACCAGGAACTCGGCATGGGCGGCACGATCGTCCGCCTCGCGTCGCAGGGGCATCGCGTGCATCTTGTCGACATGACCAACGGCGAGCCGACGCCGCTGGGATCGGTCGAGAAGCGCGCGAAAGAGTCCGCCGCGGCCGCAAAGATTCTCGGCGTCGGTCGCACGCTGCTGGGGTTGAAGAATCGCGAGGTCGTGCACTCGATCGAATCGCGTCACAAGCTCGCGGCGCTGATTCGCGTGCATCAGCCGGATTGGATGTTCGTGCCGTATCCGATCGACGCGCATCCCGATCACGTCGCGGTGTCGCGCATCGCGGAGGACGCTCGCTTCGACGCGAAGCTCACGAAGTCCGACATCCCCGGCACGCCGTGCTATCCGAAGCGCATCATCTACTACTTCTGCACGCACCTCCGCATGAACTTCCCTGCGACGTTATGCATCGACATCACTCAGCAGATCGACACGAAGATGAAAGCGGTGGGCGCGTACGAATCGCAATTTGCGAGCGGCGCCGCGTCGCAAGTGCCGGAGATGGTGCGAACGCTGAACGGCTATTTCGGGTCCCGAATCGGCACCGCGTACGCGGAGCCGTTCTTCACGTATGAGATGTTGGGGTTGGGCGGGCTGGATCAGTTGGTGTGATTCCCTCTCCCTGGAAGGGAGAGGGGGCAAAAAAAAGTCACTTCACTCCCGTCACCATCGGCTGCCGGATCACCGCGGCCATGTCGCCCGCGAGTCGCAGGACTTCTTCGACGAGCTTCTCCGCGCCTTGGAAGACGACCCACGGCCCGACGTCGTTCATGTAGCACGGCGTGGTGACGAGGCGATTCGCTTCGTCGACGAAGATCTCCGTCGGCCCGACGTTGTGATGCTCGCCGCCCATCGCTTCGATCGCGCTCGCGGTGTCTTTGTCGGCGCCGATGGTGAGCTTCGGATGCACGCCGCGTTTGCCGAAGACGGCGGCGGCGATCACCGGCGCGATGCACGCGAGGCCGATGGGCTTCTTCGCCTCGTGCATCTCGATCAGAATCCGCTCGACGTCCGGCAGCACCTTCGCCTTTTCTGCGTCGAATGCGAAAGTGGATAGATTCTTCGCGGCGCCGAAGCCGCCGGGGAAAATCAGTGCATCGAGATCGCTCGCGTGGATCTTCGCGAGGTCCTGAATCTTTCCGCGGGCGATGCGCGCGGATTCTTCCAGCACGTTGCGCTTCTCGCCGGTCGGTTTCTTTGCCAGGTGGTTGATGACGTGCGCCTGCGCGACGCTCGGCGCCATGCAGATCGTCTGCGCGCCGCGTCGATCCAGCGCGATGAGGATGCTCACCGCTTCGTGAATCTCACTGCCGTCGAACACGCCGCTGCCGCTGAGAATGACGCCGACACGGGACATGATGACTCCCTTCGAAAACCGAGCGCTGCATTATACGGACGGTAATCGATACGTGGCGACGTGCAATTGGCGGCGGCGAATCGTCTCCGTTACCTTGTCGAACATGGATTTCGAAGCTTTCCTCGTGATTCTCTCGCGTTGGGTGCACATCGTGACAGCGTGCATCTCGCTCGGCGGCGTGTTCTTCATCCGGATCATTGTGCCGATCGGATTGAAAAGCATCGAATCACCCGAGCAGCGCACTGCGACATTCTTGAAGATGCGGCGCGTGTTCAAGATGGTGATCCACACGGCGATCGTGCTGTTCCTCGCCAGCGGAATCTACAACACGACGCGCAACTGGCACGCGTACGCGCAGGATCGCGCGGTGATGCACGCGTTGTGGGGGACGCACATGCTGCTGGCGCTGGTGGTGTTCTCGATCGCGCTTTATGTGCTCGCGGGGAAGGAACCGCCGGCGAATCACAAGACGCTGACGCTCGTGAATCTCATCCTGCTGCTGATCATCATCGCGCTGGCGTCAACGCTGAAGACCGTTCGCGAGCGCCTCACCACGCGGCCCGTTGGGGCGATGCTGACGGAAGCGCCTGCGCCGAAGTGACGCCATGGATGAGCTGATCCGCGAAGATTCCGCGTCCATCGAACTCGCGCCGGGTGTCCGCGCGCGGTCGAGCGATCTGCGCTTCCAGTTCTCGCGAAGTGGCGGACCGGGTGGACAGAACGTCAACAAGGTGAACACGAAGGCGGAACTGTGGCTGTCGGTGAACGCGCTGATGGGCCTGAGCCATCGCGCGCGGTATCGGCTCGAATCGCAGGCCGGGCGGCGACTGACGACCGCGGGCGAGATTCACATCGCGTCGGAGACGGAGAGAACCCAGGAGGGAAATCGCGCCGAAGTAATGCGACGCCTACGCGAGTTGCTGATCGCCGCGATGCACGAGTCGAAGCCGCGGCGGAAGACGAAGCCTTCAAGAGCATCGAAGGAGCGGCGGCTGAATTCAAAGCGACGGCGGGGGGAGATCAAAGCAGGACGGCGTGGCGGGGGTAGGGGAGAGGATTGACGAAGCGGTTGGAAAATCGCCCCTCACCCGGCGTCTAGCTTGCTTTGCCAATGTGTAAGCGGCTCACTCGAACCAACATGGCAAAGCGTAATGTCGATTTCACCTTCGCCGATGGTGATCCGCTCGGTGATGTTCTCGACCACCCGGCGTTTTTCGTCGTGACTCAGCATCGCCCAGCGATCATACAGGTCGTGAGCTTCGTTGAGAACCGCGTCGAGCGAAAGTTCGTCGATCCTGGCGACGTCGAGTTCTGCGGTGAGCTTGGGGATCTCATCAGCAAGTTGGCGGCGGCGCTCTTCCAGAGGCTTGTAAAACTTCTCGAAGCCGGCGCCGTCCAGGCGGCCGTCGAGGTGCAGACGGTAGGTCGTGTCGATCTCTTTCTCCACTTTCGCGGATTCGGATTGTAATGCATTCAGGAGCTGGCGCTTTTCGCTTGCGTGCGACTCGCCTTTTTCGAGTTGCTCGGCGATCGCATCTGGGGAAACGAAGAACCTTTTCAGCTCATCGCAGTACACCGCGTCCAGATCGACAACCGGGATGCGATTGCGGCAGGTCGAGCAGGCGTACTTCGGTGAGTTGCTCTTGACGTACATCCGCCGATTGCAGTCGGCGCAGTAGACGTAGCCGGCGAAGAGGTGCACCGGGCGCTTGCCGGGACGTTTGAACTTGTTCGCCTTGCGTTCGTCCAGGTAGCGGACGCACTCGTCCCACACTTCCGCGGGGACGATCGGCTCGACCTTGGTCCAGACCCATTCCGATTCCGGCTTAACGGCGCGATGCTGGCCGGGTTGCTGCGGGCCGCGGGAGGTGTAGTTGGCGCGGTGCATGCCTTTGGCGGTGGGGTCGCGGAGCATGAACTCGATCGAGGCGTCGGAGAACGGTCTCCCTTCGCGGGTGCGGTAGCCGCGTTCATTCAGCGTGCGGGCAACGGCTTTCTTGCGCTTGAGCTGGAGGAACAGCTCGTGGACGAGCTTGCGGATCGGCGCTTCCTGCGGATGCGGGACGATTTGGCGATCCTTCCAGTGGTAGCCGAAGGCGGCCTTACCGTTCAACGGCTTGCCTAACTTAGCCCGGACGATCATCGAGGCGCTGACGCGTTCCGCGATCTCTTCCCGCTCCCACTGAGCCATCGCGGCGATCATGGTATAGAAGAGACGTCCGGCGGGGCTGGAAGTATCGATCGCCTCTTGGAGCGAGACCAAATCGGCACTGCATTCCCGAAAGATGTCGGCGAACTCCAGGAGTTCTTTGGTGTTCCTCGCTAGGCGGGCAAGCTTGGAGAAGATGAGACCCGTGATCCGTCCGCCCCGGATGTCGGCGAGCATCCGCTGGGCTTCAGGGTGCTCCATCACTGACTTGCCGCTGACCGCTTCGAGGCGATAGACCTTTTCGACGTGCCATCCGCGAGACTCAGCATAATAGCGTGCGCGCTTCTCGTGATGCTCGGGGCTTTCACCCTGAGCTTGGTCTTCGGTCGAGACGCGGATCCAGATGCCGACTGATTTGACGAGGGTGATGGACTTGACCTGGGCGGTAACAGCCATGCGCTTTCCTCCAGTGGCACGCCATTTTATCCGTCTTAGAGCGAAGCGACCTCACGATTTTCCCTGAATCTCCGCTGGCAAATAAGGATCGCATAGCGTGGGGTTATTTGCCGTCGGACTCGCGCTGGCGCTTTTGCCGGATCGATTTGGCGATGACATCAGAGATATTTTGTTGCTTGGCTTTGCGCTCGGCACCGGTGACTGGGCGGAGCGTTGTTCGGACTTTGTAACCGCGAACGGTCTTGCCTTCGCCTTCCTTCCCTGCCGGCGATCCGGCCCGCTGCATCTCGATCTCGCGGACAAACGCGAAGAGTTCGTCGGGCGAGAAAAAGCGAACTCGCCCCGATTCCGCCTCCTCCAGCTGCGGCTCGACGACCTCCCTCAGCTTGGCCAACCGTTCGACAGCGGGACTGAGAGCGACGACATGCAGAAAGCCGGCGTCAAGGCACTTGCGGATATTGCCCAGTTCATGAACGAAGGTGGTAGTGACGCAGAGTTCCACCGCGATCGAGACCTCGTCCTTTTGCAGGGCGATGTCCGCCGCACGGGTGCCTAACACTTGCTCTTCGATGGAGGCGCGGTAGCCCAATCCCTCGGCCCACTGTTTGATGAGCCGCTGGAGGTGTTGGTGCCTGCTGCCGCCGCGGCCCATCGCCTTCACCTTCCCGGACGAGTCACTAGGAGACGTCGACGGTTGTCGGGTGATCGGTGGTGTTGCTGGTACGGACGGATCCTCGCCGGCCCCATTGGGTTGGGATGGCGGCGTTGGCGGGTGTGGTTCGACTGCTCTTTCCCCGCCGTTCTTCTCTTCCACCTCCTGATTGCGAAGCTTCGGTGCCGGAAAAGCTTCGCTCTGAGTTGGCGAAGTCGCTTCCTCACCTGTCGCTTGACTCGCTTCGGTGTTACCGGATTCGCCGCGGGCGCGGTTCAGCATCGCCTCGACTTCCGCCCGCCGGGTGGCGTAGCGCTGACGGGATCCGCGGATCACCTCTTCACGAACGGCGGACGCTTTGGATTCGTCCACCTTCGGCGGTCGCTGGGTCTTGAGATTGAAGCTCATCTCCGCGCGCTCGACGCGGGCGATCGCCTCTCCGGTTCCCAAGTTCTGCAAGTCCTTCGCCTCGAAATTGGCGAAGCCGGATTCCAGCTTCTTCGCGTCCGCGTCGCCGAGGCGGAAGCAGATGCGGGTGTAAGCATTCGACGACACTGCGCCAGCCACTTCCGGCACGCTGTCGAGTTGCTGCATCTCCTGATGAGCCAGCGTCAATCCCAGTCGATACTTTCGCACGCCCGAGAGGATGCTGGCCATCGACGGCGTGGCGAAGTGATGGAACTCATCGATGTAGAGCCAGAAGTATTTACGCTCTTCTTCGCGCATCCGTTGACGGCCCAGTGCGAGTTGATGGAGTTTTGAAACGAGCAGTGTCCCAAGCAGGTGCGCGTTCTCCGCGCCGATCGCGCCGTGCGAGAGCCGGGCCAAGAGAATGCGGCCGTTGTCCAGAATGTCGGCGAAGTCCAGCCGGCTCTCCCGCTGCGCCACCATATGTCGAATCGGCTTGGGACGTAGAAAGGTATCGAGTCGAGTCAGCACCGGACCTTGCGGCCGACCGGTCAGCAGCGGGAACTCCTTCTGCCAGTAGTAGACCACTTCGCCGTCTGTGCAGGTCGACAGGAACTGCTTGCGGAAGCCCGGCTCGACCAGGAAGCGGCGCAGATCGACCAGCGTCCCGCCTTTGGGACTTTCCAGAAACGCAAGGATCGCATTGCCAAGGACAGACGTCATCTGATCGCCCCAGCTTGTCGCCAGGCGGCGGAAGACGGCGACTAGATCCGAGGCGAGTAAGTTCTTCTCCAGCGCAGAGTGCGCCGAAAGCACATTAAAGCCGATCGGATGATCTTCGTCGGCGGGGTCGATGAGGATCACGTCGCTGGCGCGTTCGGGTGGCACTAATCGTAGCACGTCGTCAATCAAATCACCGTGCGGGTCCAGTACCGCGATGCCGTCGCCGGTACGAAGATCCTGCGCAATGAGATTGAGCAATAGCGTCGACTTACCGGTTCCGGAGGCGCCGATGAGATGCACGTGCTTCGCCCGCTGTTCGCTGCTGAGCGTGACTCCGCGGGTTTGACCCGCGTGCTCATTGATCCCCAGCGTCGTGCGATGATTCAACACCAGCGGTGGCGCGACCGCGGACTTTCGCGTCTGGAGCCGCAACTTGGGAACTTGAACTGTGTCGGTGGGAAGATGGACGAGCGACACCAATTCGTCGCTGCTTAGGAGCATGCCGCTGCGACGCGTTCGACGCTGGAGGAAATCCTCTTCATGATCGTCAGGATCGTCATACTCCTCGTTGTTCAGCGGGATGAGCTCGTTGCCTTCGGGGTTGTTGAGCGGCGCCAGCGCGCCAATCAGTCGTCGCGCCAGCTCCCAGGCTCGCTTGCCTTCTTCGTCCTCCTCACCACTGCGGCACGCGAGACGGATCACCACGGCGTAGAGTGGACGTGCAACCTTGTCTTCCGCGCCGTCCAGGACATCGCGACCGCCGGCGAACAGAGGTGTCCCGTCGGCGAAAGTGACGGAGCGCAGCACACTCTCAGCCCAAGGATGGCGGACGGGTGTGAACAGAACTTGAATCGCCGCCACTTCCCCTTCAGCGACATCCGCCAACGCTGCGGCGATGCCCAGCATCGGGTCCACCGCAAAACTTTTCTCCGTCATGAGCGGCAGCATGAACTCGCGCGACAGTCCTAGTTCGGCGATCACGCTCTGGCCAACGCCAGAGTCTTCCCAAGTGCGACGCAGGTTGTTCGATCCGGTCGTAACGACGACTCCTGGGAAGTGTGCTTCGAGTTGCTGACGCAGATAATCGGCGTCGTCAGTCGCACAGGTGAATTGGAGAAGGATCGCCTTCGAAGTCCCGATCAATTCATAGGAAGGCGGCATGCTCAGCGCGGAGAGGCTGAGCAGAAATTGCTCGGCGAGTTCTCGCGTGAGGCGTAGCGACGATGGAAGCGAGACTTGAAGTTCAACAATTTCACTGTCGTCTTGCCAAGGCTGTGGCTCGGATTCTTCATCGTCATCCGCGGCCTGTCCCACCGATCCGTCTCCGCGCCAGCTTCTTTGAATCCAATTCAGCAGTCCGCTGACGATCGTGTGCTTGCGCCCATCATCAGTCGCGCCGTGATGTTCGATGGAGTGTCCACGAAATGGTCGGAACGGTGGCTCCAGTTCGACCGGCTCGTCCCATAGCAGCCAGCCGCGGCCTCGCATTTCCCAATCGTAGAATGGCTGCGCGAGTTGGTCGGAGGCAGAAGTGTAGGTTTGATCTGATTCACCGGCGCCCATTGCCGGACCCTTGCCGCTGGTGCGGCAGCAGCTTGCGGAAGACCGGACGCCGGTCAAACTCGCTCAGGGGTGAGATCCCCTTCGGCTCGGCGATCTCGTCGATCACTTGCACGACTGCGTTGTGCACCGCCGTCTGATACATGCAAATCACGTCGTATCGGTAGTACGTCTCCGGCGGTGAACGCAAATACCAAACGACGTAAAACCCGAAGAGCGTCAGGAACAGTGCGATGATCATGGCGACCAGGGTGACGAACATATTGCCATCCGACGTGCGCAAGGCGTACCGATAAAGACCGAAGGGGAATTTGAAAATCCAGTCCAGGACGATCGCGGAGGTGAGAACGAACAGGCAGAAAAGGATGAAGCCGAATTTCTTCGGCTTCTCGCCAAACCAGTGCGAGACGAAAAAGCCCGTGCCGAAGGGTGCCGCGCACACGTCGAACATGAGTCGCTCTCGAGTGATCCGCAGGTACTCGCGACGCGCGGAGAAGGGTCCACCTTCTTTCCAGTCGACGCGATCCAGTTCGATCTCCGGAATCTTCCGATCGGCCAGTGCCTTCTCCACCCGCGCGTAAAATTCCTGGGGAGAGAATTGGAAGCTTTCGATCAGCGTACACCAGTGGTCGATGAATTCGACGGGAACGGTTGTCTCTGCTCGAACGCTCTTCTGCTTTGTCTTCTCGGACATAGGTAACACCCCTTTCAAAGAAATGAGCTTGCGACCGAGAAGCTAACAATCACTCCTTCTAGCCGCAAATTTGAATGATCACGGCGACAGCGCGCAGGCTGTCCCCTTTTCGTTAGTCGCGCTGGCGAGAAAGAAGCGAGGCGAATAACGTGGCCTTGCGTTTATCGCTGCGCACGTGACGCGGTCAGATCCTTTCCGCGACACCCGAGCGCGGTGGATTGGATTTGATATGATCGCAATGACCGTTAATGCGGGGCTGTCCCGTTTTCTTTCCCCATTGGCGGTAATTATCGTCGCGTGCCGTTTTTATCAACGTTCAGTCGATGGGAATTTACTTAATTCTTGGCCTACTCGCTCCCTGAATTTCAGCCACTGCACAGATGTCCACTCGGAAGTCGGCTCTTCGGGCAATGCATATACCTTAGCGATAAGTGAGGCCGCGAAGTCCCTCACCTCAAGTTGCGGAGACAGTTTAATTCCAGCGTACAACCCCTCGTAGAGTTCACTCGAACGAGCATCTCGGACCGTCACATCGGTCAGGAACGTTGCCAGAAAACCAATTGAGGATCTTAGATTATCCGTCGCGACATTCTTTGCGACATTCTGAAGCATTTCCATGCGGAGACCAACTTCAGCTTGGTCCGCGGCGCTCTTGAGGGCCGTCCAGATTGATTTATCGTTAGCGTCACTCGCCAACGTCGCAAAATCGGCCTCTGGGCACCTCCAGAATGACTGAGATGCGCGCGTGGGTAGCGAATCCAAAGTTTCCTTCAGCCTCCGAAGAAATAGACTCCTGTCCACATCCTTTAGCGCCCATAGTGCATCTCGCCGTTGATCCAGTCGCGCACTCGATGCCGCTTGATTGAGTACTTCTAACTTGGAATCATGAGGTAAACTGCTTCGTGCGATCGCCCTCGCAAAGGAGGAACTCTCCAATTGCGGATGCAAGTTTAGAAGCGACAAGTATAAATCGGGAAGATAATTAGGATACTTTCGTTCGATAATTCGTAGCATCGAATCGTTTGGAAATTGCCGATTTGGATCGTCCGGCAATACGTGTTGAACTACGTACCTTTCTTCTCCCTCGTTCTTCGCAATTGCCCACCATCGTTCGACATCCGCCTCCTGTAAACAATGACTCTGAAGTTCTCGTAGTGTGCCGTTTCTCAAATCTGTACCCGCCAACTGGGCCAGAAGCTCGCTCACAATTTCCCGTACCTGACAGTGGTGTGTCGGAAAGTTGTTGAAACCTAGTGTGATACACCGGGAAAGTCGATCATCGTCCAAGTGGCGGATCAACTGTGGTACCGCATCGAATCCGAGTTCCACCACCTTCAGGTACCGCGGATCTATACTCATTTCGCCGTCGGGTCGAATTTGGTTCGACATGTCAATAAGTGCGTCAATCGCACGCTCTATGCTGTCTGAGCTTGCATCAGTTCGCGACGAAGTTGCGCGAACCAAACGCAGAAATTCATTGGCGGAGGGACTCTGCAGACTGGGCTCCTGCGAAATGAGAGCCTCCATTCGCCTAGCAATATCAGTTCGATTTGTGCCAGGGCGAACAAGTTCATTTGCCCAATGCGCCCAGGCAACTCTTGCGAGCATCGTTTGCGCTCGTACATTCGCCGCTTGGAAGAACAGGGAACGAGGATGACCTGCTTCTGCTCGGATACTCGTGTTCAGTAGCTGCTCTCCTAAACTATGCAATCCAAGGTACTCGCACTGGATCGCAGTAGCGAAGCCGGCATTCACTTCGAATGGAATATTCTTCCACTGCACTCGAAGGTTTCTAATGTCCAAAGCTGAGGTAAGTTCGAATTCTCGAATGGTGATCCCAATTTTCGCGATATTTGAGACGCTCTCTAATTCTGTACCAATTGCCACTACATCGTTTCCCTCAGGATCGACATAACGGAACGCAAGATTATATTTTTCGCCATTTTCAGTTGTAATCTTGTTCATTCTGGCATGAAGCTGAACAAGCTGCGCATTTTTGGGTGGGAGGGGCAATCCATATTCGCCGAACCTTTTAACTAATTCCATAGGGAGTCGATGGTCGACATCAGATGGTTCTTGTCCCGCAGCGCGTGAAATGATCTGAGAAAGCATACACCCACAAACACACAACAATGTGAAAGTAGACCGCGTGCTCATGAGTAATACTATAACCTGAATCTGAGCACATGAGCCGGAATTCCCACGAATGATAGCGGCCTCGTGCGACCGGCGTGCCGGATTGACCTCCTGCAGAAGCTGTGAATCAGCATATGGGGAGGGTACCTCTCAATTTTCCAGCAAGACTCCGCCTTAAAATCCGTGGAGGTTGAGTTTCGGTTGCCGGAGACTGAGACCTCCCCCGACCGACGAGCTGCACCATGGTGGCCAAGCGCGCCAGTGCGGGTCACTCAACATATGGGTGGGTGCGTTGGCCATTCCAGCTCCGGCCAATGAGTCTATTCTGGCGTCGCCCGCCTGATATCCCCTGTTTGCGGGGCACCGCTGGCCCACGACAAGTTAGTTGCAGAAATTCCGCACGTACAGTCCCAAGTCGCGATAATAGTCCGTCGAAATGAGGCTGCGACGGAAACCCCTGGTATTCCGTTTAGAAAATCGGGCCGCGTCGCTACATTCATACCTGTCGCCCCAGGGATCTCCATATTCCTCGGCATAGATTCTGGTGGCGCAGTTAGCCCTTCTACAAACATCGCGGTAAATTTGAAAATCATTTTGCCTTTATAGCCCCAAATGGGCTGTTTCCATTGATTAAAATCGTCAACGTTGTGGCCAGTATCTAAGTTGTCGTAGCCGATTCGCCACTCTGGCGTCGTTTCATAGAAATCGCTAGCAGTGGTCGGGTCTTGGGGAAAAAACCTTGGATGATCCGAAAACTTGAACGGACGTCCCTTGGAATCCCGAATATCCCACTCGGTTTGAACGTGTTGAATCAACATGCCAATTGGATGCTCAGTTACTACGTATGCTTCTCCTCTGGCGTCCATTGCTTCATCTGCGAGAAACCATTTAATACGTACATCAAACGCACCGCAGTTACCGAAAGTCGCCTGGAGGATCGAATATTGCATCGAAAGATTACCCATTGGATCCCTTCGACGAAGAGAATTGTTTCTACAATACGCATACAGATTTACGCCGTCACGCGTGCCCGCCGAATCACGTTGTACAAAACGGGATAGCATTGGGACCAATTCTCTTGCGCGGTTGTAAATGAGATTGCACTCCTCATCATGCACCAACCCCTGATGTCCCACATCACACAACCCAAACGCCTGCGTCACGCTCCCGCTGGTCACTCGTCGACTGGCGAACACCGGCGCGTACAGCCCCGTGTCGTTCGTTCCCGGTGAGTAGAACACGGTCCGCTGTTGTGCTGATCACCTAATTCTCGGCCAAAGCGACATCGAAATAAGTGGACTAATTCGCAGTTCTCCTGACACATAGATAGCCGAGTTCGAGAAGAACTCGGCGGATCGCGCGGCGGACAACAGTAGCCCGCTCTGACGCGTTCAACGAATCAGCAGCGGCGCCAGCCGCTGCTGAGGCCGGGCGCGAGCCCGGCTTCTCTTTCTTCTTCATCTGCATCTTCCGCCACTCGTGCTCGCGCGCCGTCTCCAGCGCGGCGAGGAAGTGAACGCGTTCGCTGTTTGCAATCGGCGATCTGTTCTCCCACACGTCCAGCGGAACCGGGCCCGTTGATCCCCAGGGTCGTGCCTGATGATTGGCCTCAAGCCGCGCCGCCTCGACGTCGTCGCACGTCCATCCGCCGGGTCGGCCGTGGGCCGCGGCGATGTGCAGCGTGCGGGTTTTGAGCGATCCGATCCCCGCCTCCTGACTTCCATTGTAACGCGGCGTCATGGGCGGCGATGCTAAATGTGTCACGCGCGTCGCTGTGAACATCGTGATGATGCGACTGTCGAAGAAGTGCGAGCCGTTGTCGGTCTTCAGCACCAGCGGCGCGCCGTGAGCGGTGAACAGATAGATCAGCGCCGCGATGGCCGCGTTGCCGTCTGCGCGCGAGACCGGCAGAGAGAGCAGATGGTAATAGCTGGCCAGATCGCGGACGGAGAGAACGTGGCCGTAGTGACCGTCGATCGTGACGTCGGCCTGGGTAAAGTCGGCCGCCCACACGCTGCCGGGCGTGGTCCAAGTGAGGTGTTCCGTTGAGCCGTCGTGGAGGCAGCGGTACGCTTGACGCAGATCGCGAAGCGTCGACCTCGGGACGCCGTAGAACGCCGACTTCAGTGACGGCAGACCGATCCTGCCGCGGCACTCTTCGAGCAACTCCAGGATGTGATCCTTCACGTCCGTCGCGACCTCACGACAAGGACGGCCGCGCGCGGCGGAGTCGAGCGATCGCATGTCGAGTCGGTGCGACCAGTCGCTGATGGTCTGGTGCGCCACTCCCACGCGCGCCGCCACTTCCCGCAGGCTCACGCCTCGGGTCCCGGCCCAGTGATGCAGCGCCAGTGTTCGCATCCGCGTGCCGCGACGCAGCTTCAGCAGCGGCGTCTGACCGGCGCGGCCGAGTGGGCGAAGTTGTCGTGCCACTTGCTCCATTACTTGTCCGATCTCGCTCGCGCGCTGCGCGGGGACGATCGTCGCGTTTTTTTATGTGCGCGCTTCGCGCCGCCGCGCAGCAGGTGCGGCATCACCAGTGCGATCTCTTCGCGGATCTGCTGGGCTTTGAGGTCCAACTTCAATCGCACGATCTCCCGCTTCAGGCGTGCCAGTTCGTGATCCGCCGCCGACAGGACGCGGACCTGACGGCCTCGCGGCCGGGGCTCCAGCAGCTCTGTCGCGCGGGAGAGGAACTGCTGACGCAGCTTATGGAAGGCGGAGCGGCCGATGCCCAGCGCATTGCACGCCTGTGCGACCGGCAGCGCGCCCGTCAGCGTCTGCAGGATCACCTTCAGCCGTTGCCGCGCCTGCTCCGAGCCGTCGGTGTCGGATACCAGTTCGGCTCCTTTGCCGGGTCGTCCACGTCGTGCCATAAAACTGCACTCTGATAAAGGCCGGCGCGGAGTGTAACGCCCGCGCCGGCCGCGACACTCTCTAGCCGGCTTCGGCGACAACGCTCGCAGAAGCTTCAGACTTGCCCGGCGCATCGCTCGTCCCGTCGCCGCGTCGCAGCGACTCGATGGCACGCAGCGCGCGGACGGCCGGCTTCTTCTTTTTGCGACCGGAGTTCCCCGCGTCCTTCGGTGTCGGAGGCACGGGCAACAGTCCGGCGCTCCGCTGGGCGTTGCGCAACAGCGCCTGATAACGCTGCATCTGCTTCTCCATCGTCGCGGCTTTGGCCTCGGCGACGTGGAGCTTACGTGTCAACGACAACGTGCGTCCCGGCGGCTGTGGTGTGCACGAGAAGATCAACCCGCGCAAGGCGCGCGTCTCCAGGTTGTAGTACGTCGGAAGTGAGATCGACAGCGCCGCCGCCGCCTGATCCGGCGTGCGCACGCCTGCGAGCACTTCCAGCACGCACGCCGCCTGACGGCGCGCTTCCGGTGTGATCTGCTGAAGCTGGAGCTCTTCGTCCAGCAGCTTGGTGCGATACGGCTTCATGCCTCACCCCCTTCCTCGCCCAGTCCCTCGGCGAGCCGTCTCAGCCCCTCATCGAGCGGACTCTCGCCGGGCGCGCTCTCCGGTTCCTCGGCGAGCTCCGTCGTCACGATCCCCTGGGCGCAGACCGGCGCGGGCATCTCCGCGGGCGACTGCGCCGGCGGCGTCAGGTCTACTTCTTTGCGCTGGCCGTCCTCCGCGATCATGAACACACGCTCGCCCTCGGCGTGCACGCTGAAGGGTTTATCCCCGACCTGGCCGGTGAGGTAGAACGGCGCTTTGGGCATGCCGCTGCGCGCCAGATCCAGCGCGTTGGCTGACACTCGCGCCTTCAGCGTCTCGAGCACACGCGGGGCTGCGCCGAAGAACCGGTCCGCCGGCGTGAGACCTTCGAGACTCTGGTGCGGACGACGGAAGTTGTAATAGTCGATGAAGTGACCGATCCGCCGGCGCGCGTCTTCCAGATCCAGGAACACCGCCGTCTCCAGGCACTCCCGCCACAGCGTCCCCCAAAAGCGCTCTACCTTCCCCAGCGTCTGCGGCCGTCGCGGCGTCGCCACCACGTGACGAATGCCACGCTTCTGCAGTTCCTTCGCGAACAGGCTGGTGCCACGCCAGGTGACGTACTGCGCGCCGTTGTCGGTGAGCACCTCCTGCGGCGTAGCGCAACTCGTCACCGCCGCGCGGAACACCTCCAGCACCAGCGCCGCCGACTGGCTCACGTGCAGGCCGTAGCCGGTGATGAAGCGGCTGTGATCGTCCATGAACGCCACCAGATACAGACGGCGGTTCTGACGCTTCAGGATGAACGTGAACAGGTCACTCTGCCACAGCTGGTTCGGCGTGGCGCGCTCGAAGCTGCGCACGTGATCGGGATGCGGCCGCGTGGGCAGTTCCTCCGTCACGTAGCCGGCGTCCTTCAGCACGCGTGCCACCGCGCCGGCGCTGGCCGGCAGCCCGGGGCCGCGATACAGTACGTCGCTGATCCGCTGACAACCCCACTCCGGGTTCGCCTTCTTCAACATCAATATCGTCCGCTTGGTCAGCTCCGGCAGCTTGGATCCGGTGGGCACCTTCTTCTTCGACTCGTCTTCGAGTCCCGCCGGCCCGAGCATCTCGAAGCGTCTCTTCCACGAGTACAGCGTCTGCTTGCTCAGCCCGAGCATCCCGCCGAAGTCCGTGGCCGGAAGAGCGGAGCGCTGCCACGTGTCGAGGATCAGCAACTTCTGTTCGGCGGTGAGCTGGCGCGTCGAGGCCGCCGCTTCCTGCGGTGTGATCAGCTGACGACTCGGGCGGCGCGAGCGGACTCGCACCGGTGTCGCGCCGAACGGCCGCGGCGATTGTGAAGCCTCTTGCGCCGACTCATCGGACTCCGACGGCAATGGCGACAGCGGCACGTTCGATTCGCGCACCGGGGCAGGCCCGGCTCCGCTACGCTCCGCCGGCCCTGCCCCGGTGATCGTCTCCCGATCTTCGGAGAACTCTGGAGATGACATAACTCGTCCCTTCTGCAGAGCCTTCTGCTCTGCTGAGGGAGAACCGGATTATGTCCACTTAAATCAAGCTGCTACTGGCCGGAAATTACGGTGAGTTAGACAGAAATACGCCGACGGGATGAATTTGTACAGTTACGTTCAAGGCAACCCTGTTCGTTGGCGTGACCCGTCTGGTTTAGATCGATATGTTGGCGTTGGAGCACACCATTATCTCCTGGTCGACACGTGGGTACTGCAAAGGAAGAACGGTTGCTCGTGTTGGTCAAAATCGGGCGTCATGAGATATGACTTTCGGCTCAACTATCACCCTACACCTGGTGTTGGCATCGATGAGCCGGATCCACAGCCCGCTGTCAATATAATTGGTGCGGTAACCTTCAGCGCGACCGGCGAGGTTACAGGAGTCCCCTCGTACGGCGACTCTATCAGCTATACAATTCCATCAGTCCCGGAAGCTGATATCCTGCTCAAGGCAGGGCTTGATGCGCGAGTAGCGAATCCACCGAATTATTCCGTATGGTTTTATAATTCAAACGACTTCGTCACAGCTTGGGAAAACTACGGAATCACACAGACTGCTAGCGTGAAGAAGTTCCCACTATGCACGGGTCTTTCGCCGAATCGCGGGCGCGGCCGAGGTGGTGGGGGCGGAGGGTAATGCCTCCTCTCCAGAATTGAGCAAGGTTTAGCAGGTGCGCGGTATTCAGCGATCAACACTGGACTATCAGTCGGCTCGCAACGATCGCCCAAGGCGTCCGCGTTCGCTTGCGCCGGTCGTGCTTCTGCTGGTGGGAATTGGCGCGCTCCTGATAGACGCAATTTCGGAATATTTGCCAAGGCAGATTACGTCGGTTCCACTTTTCGTGGCAAGGCTCTCGGCGTTCCAAATCGCCAATTATTGCGAGGCGGCTCTTTGGGCATCCATCGGGATCGGACTAGCCGTCGCCGGTATAATCCGGCCATCCGCGAACCGTAAAACCGCATTGACGAGTGCCGCCGTGCTCTTCTTGTTTGGCTTGTCGGATATCGTGGAGGCGAAAACCGGCGCATGGTGGAAGCCTTGGTGGCTACTCGCCTGGAAAGTTACCTGCGTCGTAGGGCTGTCGGTGTTAGTCGTACAGCATTATCTTCGACGACGAAAGGCGCCTGCGTAGGTGATGCAGACGGCCGATCGTCGTGCGGCTGACGCGTTGATGCCCACGCCGGCACATCACCTTGATCATGAGTTCCTGCGTCCAGGTTGCCCGACGCTGCCCGTGCTGCCGCGGCGTGTGCCGCAGCACGGGCAGCAGGTCCGCGGCGTGCGCCTCATCCGCCTTTTTCGGCGGGCCGTTGTCCTCGCGACGGTCGATCAGACCCGCCTCGCCGAACTCGCGAAAACGACTGCGGGTACTTTTGACCGTCGACACGCCGCACCCGATTATGGAGCCGATCTGGCTCTGACTCTTGCTCATGTAACGCGTCCGCAGGTTCGCAACCCGGGTCTTCCGCGCCGCTCGCAGCAACCGTCGGCGCTGCAGCCGCGAAAGTACAATCGCAGTCCTTTGCATAGTGGTGTTCCTTTCTCCTCCGGCGGCAGCCGGAGCGGAAAACCACTTTTACGCGCTGGCTCAGGCCCGCGCGCGGCTGGGCTTGCGGAAGCGCTCGATGCGTTCCACGTCAGTGAGATGCCACTTATAGATGTTCTCGCCGGGGGGTGACTTTTTCGATGACCGCCGAGCCGACGATCACCCCGGTGGGGAGTTCATCGAGGATTAGCAACTTCGCGAGATCGAGCATCCACTGCGGCGGGCCTTGGGTTGGTATCGTCAAGTCGCGAGACCAGATTTTCTTGTCGCCATTCCCGGTCCACTTCTTCCACGCCGCATAAATATAGAAGCGTTCGCCGATCATCTTCGTCGACCGCGATCGGTACTGGATCGTCTTCACTCCGCCGGAGGGAGCTCTGCCGCCTATCAGAACGAAAAGTCCACTAAACCAGTTGGACGAATCCGAAAACTATCAACGAAGACTTCCCTTTCGCCTTTTGGGCTGCCCAGTGCAAACCGTTCCACGCGTTTCGAACTTTATTCTTCGGCGCGCGAAATGTTTCCGTGCAACAGAAGTTCCTCACTTATCCACAGGTCCCCTCGTTGCGCCCGGATCAATGTCGCGCTACGATGGAGGTTGAATGTGCGCACGGGAAACCCGATTTCCAAGCGCACCAATTCACCTCATGGAGCCTCATTCAAGCGACCCTACCCTCTCAAACCTCCCGCTAAAATCAGCCGACCGCGGTCTGACGGTTCAGCTGCTGGAGCAGATGCCGGAGGAAGAACTGTGGCTGGCGGGCCAGCTCTCGCCACAGACGCGCGAGGCGTATCGCAAAGACGTGCGCGAGTTTGTCGCGGCGATGAACATCCACTCCCCTGATGAGCTGCGGCGGGTGGGACGCGCGACGATGATCGCGTGGGTAACGCGGATGCACGAGCAGCACATTCAACCACGGACAATCCGAAGGCGATTGTCGGCGCTGTCTTCACTCTTCACCCATCTGGTCGCGCACCACATCGTCGAGATGAATCCGGTGCGCGAGATCAAACGTCCTCGGGTCAATCGCCGACAGGGAACGACGCGCGCCTTCGGCGTGAAGGAGGCACGGAAGATCCTCGACGCGCCCGATCCGACATCGCTCCTTGGCCTGCGCGACCGCGCCATCCTTTCAGTCGGATTGCAGGCCGGGCCGCGCCGCAGCGAAATCGCCTCGCTGAAGGTCCGGGATTTTCACACCAACGCCGGATACAAGGCGCTGCACTTCATCCGCAAGGGAGGAGAAGACCTGTCGCTGTCGATCAACCCGCAGACGGTCCAGCGGATCGAAGACTATCTCGCCGCGGCGGGACACCAGGAGGATCTGGAGGGGGCGCTGTTTCGACCGGTGAAGAAGAACCAACTGCAAGCCAATCCTCGACGACATCTGCATCCCGGCGCCGTTGACCGCGTACTTCGGAAGTACGCCAGCGCGGTAGGACTAGGACCTGGCTATAGCGCCCATTCGATGCGGGCGACGTTCATCACGCGGGCACTGGACAACGGGGCGGCGCTGGAGGACGTGCAGCGTGACGTCGGTCACGCCGATCCTTCCACCACCAAACTGTATGACCGCCGCGGACACAACCCGGAGAAGTCGGCGGCGTTCTTTGCCACTTATTGATGCGATGGCGGCGATGCTTCCCCAACAGCACTTGCGTCGCTCCGATAGTCACGACGTCCATCAAAAAAGTTGGGTGCACCCAACCTTTGTCTCGCGTCTGGCAAAACAAAAACCCGCACCGGGTCGGTGCGGGGCGCGTTGCTGCCGCAGCAGGCGGACGTCAGAACGCCTCCGCGTCGCGCTGGTAGTGGAAACGTCCGGGCGGCGGCGGGTTGCCTTTCAGATCGATCAGATGCTTCTCGATCCGTCCCAGGCGCCGGATGATGTCCTCCAGCTTTCCCTCCGTCGTCTCGGGCATCGGACGGCGGGGCCGGAGGTATTCGCCGCCGGTTGCCGCGTTCGCCGTGTTGTTGTCTATCATGATGTGATGTGGTGATGGCTGCTAATGCTTCATTGTAGCACGAGCTCGCCGTTTTCATGATATAGTGTGATTATATTATTAGCAGCTAATTCAATCGAAGATGGCCAACAAGAATGTTGACGAGAAGATCGACGCGCTGGCGGTCGGGCGCGGGTTCGAGGACGTGCTGGAGCGCATGGACGCGGGATTCAAACGGGTGAGCGAAGACTTCCGGAACGTGCAGGAACGCCTGGAGGGAATCGAGGACCGGCTGGAGCGGGTGGAGACCAAAGTCACGGGACTGGCGGCCCGAGTCGAAGTGCTGGAGGACGTGATGCGGATGGTGCGCACGAAACTGAGCCTCTGACGGGACGGTGGCTGGACAAGCGACCTTTAGCGTGTTGCAGTCGGTTATCCACAACCGCGGCGCGACGCGCCAGTATTACGCCGTGCTACAATGGCTGTGTTATCCATTTATTTGCACGCCCGATGTCACTCACCACACCGAAAAACGTCAACCGCATCTACACCGGGGTCACCCTGGAGCCGCCGGTGGCAGCCTACCTCGATGACCTGGCCGACCGGATGCGCATGAACCGCTCGTGGGTCCTCAATACGATCGTCCACGAGTACGCGGCGTTCATGGAGAAGAAGAACCTAACCCCTCTTTCGTCGAGAGAGCGGATTATCCGCCTTTAATCCAATGTCTTCGTGAAGCCTTTACGCAGTGCGAAGTCTCCAGAGCGCGTGCCTAATGCGCGCTTTGAAGGTTTCTTTCCAGCACAGTGGGATCCGAAGCTTGGAATTCACGTGACTTGAAGTCGCGG